>Ga0247842_10000098_pt1 | contig 194952 bp, 119 predicted proteins | sample LaCruzMarch2015__3_FD_192411 | JGI IMG/M metagenome (GOLD analysis project Ga0247842, IMG submission 192411) | Freshwater microbial communities from meromictic Lake La Cruz, Castile-La Mancha, Spain - LaCruzMarch2015_19m | ecosystem: Environmental > Aquatic > Freshwater > Lake | place: Spain... | reverse complement strand
TTTCTGTCAGCTCGTTTGTGAATGCTTACGAAGAAGTTTATAGGAAAGCCGTATGCGGGAAAACCGCACGTACGGTTTGACGAGGGGGCAGGGAAGGTGTTTTTATCCTTCCCGCTCTACTCTACCGGTTAAATTTTTTACTTTTGATACAACCTCTTATGCACAGTAAATCCTTACAGGATTTTTCATTGTTCTGTAACAACACAAGTGCAAAGGTTTCGAAATTATATATTCAAATAGTTTGCACCTAAATTGAAAAAAAATTGGCCTAACTTATTGCTATAATGTATTATAACAATTTTTCAGCAGACCCTATTTACCTTGAAATGCTAAATGCAAGATAAAAACTTGAAATGCTAAATGCAAGATAACAACGTAAGTATTGACAATTATAAATGCCCAACGATTTACTTATGATATTATGAATAGTACATACCGGAAAATTCCGGTATGTACTATTTTAAAGCCAGATTGCCTTTTCAGTAAAAGCTTAATAACCTGGATTTTGGCCGCCAAGTTTTGGATTGGCATTAATTTCAGCCTGAGGTATTGGAAAAAAGAACATATCCTTGTTGGTAATCGTATTCTTTCCAAAATGCCTTAGCGCAGTTGTCTGGGCGGAAGCATTCATTAAATTAACTTTCTTTTCTTTTAAGAGATCGAGACGGTTAAGATCATAATAGCGTTTGTTTTCAAAACACAATTCAACTCTTCGCTCTTTCAGTATATCATTTAGTGTAGGATTAGCAATGGCAGGCAATCCAGCGCTTGTCCTTACTGCATTTAACGCGGTAGCAACATCGGCTATTGGACCATTACTGCGTAAAATCGCCTCAGCTTTAATCAAAAACATTTCAGGAATGCGATATATAGGATAATTAGTGAAGCTTAGGGCCTGATCCATTTGAGGTTCACCATTCCATAGCTTTAAGCACCAATATACTTTTTGAACATTATCCCATTCCAAATATGACGCTAACCTGTTGTCATTAACGAGGTCAAGATCGGCAATAAAACTTTGTGAAATACCAAAACTTCCAACCGGACCAGCCAAAGGTGTTTTAGCTATGTTACACCACGCATACGAAAATCTTTGGGAGAAACTTGGACCAGCAAAATTTATATCCCAGATAACATCCTTATTATAATCAGCATTATAGTCCTTTGTTACATTATGTGAGAAAATTAATGCCCTTGGCATAATAGCATATTTAGCTGATGATATTACTGCATTTGCCTGTGCTAAAGCTTCAGGAAACTTTTCATAAGTAAGATAAACATCGGCCAGCAGTGCGTTAGCGGCATACTTACATGGTTTGCCATATTCTAAAGAGAATTGACCTGTCATGCTTTCGGGGAGGAGGGTAATGGCCTCCAGCAAATCGGCAACCACACGGTTATAAACTTCTATCATAGGTGCTCTTGCAACTTTGGCAGCATCGGGTGTTGTTAATTCCTCAGTTATAAGCGGAACTCCCCCCACAGTCCTTAAAAGACTATAATAACTAAATGCCCTTATAAATAAAGCCTGACCTTTAACAGTATTCTTTATGCTTACTTCAGCGGTCTTGAAAGGAACATTTGGCAAGCGGGATAAAATAATATTACACCGGTTAATTGCAGCGTAGAAATTCTGCCAAATTGTCAAAAATTCTGATTCGCGCGGATTCAATACCTCATAGTCAACCCAGTTATAGTTTGGTGATTTAACATAACCATCATCTGAAGCAAAATAGGTATAAGATTGATAGTCTCTCTGATAGACAGATGTCATATTATCCAAGGTTCCGTTAAGAGCCATTACTGCGGTATTTGCATCGACCATAATATTATCAAGAGTTCCTACACCTTCAGGTTTAACCTCAATCAAATCTTTGCATCCTATAAAGGATGTCATAAGAGTTATGATAATTAATAATTTTAAATATTTCATTTTATATATTTTATATATTTTATTGTCATCAATAGATTTTATTTAAAAATCCAAATCTAAGCTTAAAGTGAAATACCGGGCATTCGGATAGCCGGTCCCGTCAACGCCAAGTGGAGTAGTTACAGGGGTTGCCTGTGGGAGCTGTGTGTAAAGATTTACACTTTCCATTGGAGTTTGAGTTTCGGGATCTATACCTGTGTATTTTGTAAAGACAAAAGGATTGGTTACGCTCATTGAAACTGTAGCCCTCTTAAAATTTGCCTTAGAAATCAGTTGCTTTGGCAATGAATACCCAAGCGAAATGGACGATATTTTAATAAATGAACCATCCTCGAGAAACCTTGAATTCGAAGAATTTACAGCTCCATATTGAACATACGAATAATTCTGCATCAATGGGAACTTATTGTTCCGATTTACCGCTGTCCAGGCATTTGCAGCATATTCTTTTGTTTTATTAAAACCTGGATGCCCATATTCCGTTAATTCCTTGTTTGTATTATATATTTTATGACCATACATGTAGGTTGCCAAAACAGAAAGAGAAAAATCTTTATAGTTTAATGTATTGCTAAAACCCCCAGCGAATTTTGGATGTGGGCTGGCCATAACTACTCTATCAGAATTATTATAAACATGATCCCCATTCACATCCAAAAATCTCTCTGAACCGGGAATGTTACCTGAAGAGGCAGCAAATTTGGCAGCTTCGGCTGCATCTTCAACTTGCCAGATACCGGTAGATTGGTATAAATAGAACTGCTGTAATGGTTCACCAATCTTCAGGATATTTCGGCTTCCAACAAAGATATTGTCTTTCTTCGATCCATCGGGGTTTGTACCAAGGTCAAGAATTTTATTGCGGTTATGGGATAAGACGAAATTGGAAGTCCATGAAAAATCGTTCTTACTGATATTTACTGACTTAATACTAATCTCAAAACCCTTATTTTCCATTGATCCCAAATTTCCTGCCATATTACTAAAACCCGAAGCAGGGTTTAACGGAATGTCTCCCAACATATCCTTTGTTACTTTCCTATATATGTCGAATGATGTTGAGATGCGGCCTTTGAAAAGCTCCAAATCCAAACCTGCATTGTATTGTTCAATGCTCTCCCATCGAATATCAGGATTTCCAAAATTTCGTGGAGATACAGCAACTCCAAATACGTTTGTAGAAGTGTTTGTCTGAGAAACGTACATGTTTTGCGCTACTGAAGACTGATTTCCAGTTAAACCCCAACTTGCCCTCAATTTGGATGATTGTATCCAGTCGAGCTTACTCATAAAGCTTTCTTCTTTCATATTCCATGCAAGTCCAACTGAAGGGAATGTTCCATATTGATTTTTACCGGTAAACCTCGAGGAGCCATCCCGTCGAACAGTAGCCGTAAGAAGGTATTTTCCACGGAACGTGTAGTTAAAGCGCCCAAAATATGAACCAAGCCTAAATTCTGATGGCATTCCGTTGGGAGAAGAACTTGTGACCTGTAAGCCGGTTGACAAAGTTCGCGTTAATGGCATGTTGCCAAGTTCGTTAAGAAGGTTATTTTTTGAACCCCAAGCCTGTTGGTACATATAATCAGACCTGTCTTGTTGAATAGAAGTACCAAATAGAACATTCATTTCATGATCTTTCCCAAAATTCCAGTTATATCGACCCGTAAATTCCATTAAATAGTTATTTCTTAGAGAAATTTGTCTTCTGATATATACGGATTCATTTAGTGCATATACTTTTGGTAAAATACCGTCCTGATTTTTTAGGTCTATGTACGTAATGTCAACACCGGCATTTAATTTGAACACCAATTTTTGAATGGGCTCATATTCAGCATAAACATTGCTGATAAGTCTTCCTGTGTTTGTATTATATTTACGGGCTGAAGTTTGGTATAACTTGTTCCAATTTACAACTGAAGCATAAACTGAGGCAGCGTCTATAGTTGCAAGCTGACCAGGGGTTAATCCCCAGCCGTTTGGAGATTTCGATAAATTTGCAAGATCTATCACCTCTCCGTTTGTATCAACATTTGGCACCCAATGCGGAGTAAATACTGTTTGTATATATGAACTAGCCTGATTGCCTGCCCAGACATCATCCGTATCAACGCGTCGCTTTTCCTTGAGTAATGAAGCATCGAACGAAACTCCTGCCCGGAACTTGCTGCTAATTTTAACATCAAATGATGCATTAAGACTGTATCTTTTAACATTACTGCCTATAAGGACACCGTCTCTGTCTTCGATACTTGAATTAAGATAATAGTTAAAATCTTCCTTACCACCAGTTACTCCAAAAGAGTATTTATTCCAGGGTGCATTATTATTTAGAAAAGCTTCACCCCAATTAAAATCATATAATGGTCGTTTGTTTGCAGTGTCGTAAACCACCGGAGAATAATAGGCATTGTACGCTTTATTAGTCAGCTTTTGAGCCTGCGTAAATTGGTTATCCCAGCCTTGTTCCACTAGTTTGTAAAACTCCTGTGAATTACACATATCAAAGACATTTATGGGATTCTGAATTCCGGTTTGCACTTTTGCATTAAAAATTGCTTCGCCTTTTATACCCTTTTTTGTATTGATAATAATAACCCCACCAGCAGCACGTGAGCCATAAATTGCCGTTGCCGATGCATCTTTCAGGATATTCACTGACTCAATATTACCCGGATCAATGTTATCTATACCAGCATCACTAACCGGCATCCCATTAACAATATAAAGTGGTTTGTTTGCATCCTGGTTTATAGAATTATAACCACGTATTCTAATATAAGATCCGCCAGAAGGATTCGCTCCACCAGATTGCCTAACCGAAGCCCCTGCAAACTGTCCTTTAAGTGCATCCTCAACATTTGAATTAACCGTTCGGCCAATAGTAGTTGAAGTTAACTGTTCCATACTTCCTGTAGCATCTTTCTTTTTAACAGTTCCATAACCAATTGCCACTACTTCATCCAACGCAATTGTTTCTTCTTTCAGAACCACATTAATTGCAGCCTTGTTCCCGACCGCTACATCCTGTGATTTCATCCCAACAAAAGAAAATTGTAAAGTACTATTTTCAGGAATATTAGCCAGTGAGTAATTCCCATTGTTATCAGTTATTACTCCGGTAGTGGTTCCTTTTACCACTACAGAAACCCCGGGCAACGAAGCCCCGGTCTGATCGGTAACTTTTCCTGTAACCTTTTTACCCTGCTGCTGTGATTCTGATAAATAGGCAGGGGCAAGAATGATTTTCCGGTCAGTAATTGTATACTCCACATCAGTTCCGGAAAAGATATTTTTCAGCACCTCTTCAATTCGTTCGTCTTTGGCTTCAATTGAGACTTTGCGGGTGGCATCAATCAACTTTTCGTTGTAGAGGAAATAAAATTCGCTAAGGTTCTCAATTTTATCGAGAACTTTAGCCAGCTCAGTATTTGAAAAACTGATCGAAAGCTTTGTATTCTGCGAGTAAGCATCGTTTGCCTGGGTTTGCAGAAATCCAACGAGCAAAAGGATGATGGCAATACGCATAATTAATAGTGTTTTTTTTAGGGAATGAAACAGCAATTCCCCAACTGAATTATTTTTATTCATATCTTTGTAATGTTTGTTAATAAAATATTCCTACGGGATGATTTTAGAGGAAATCGTTGGCTCGGTTTCCTTTTTTCATTTTAGTTAACGGTTTTTAGTTTTTCCTCATATTAATTTTATTTAGTGGTTTATACTGTTTTTGCCAGCTCTTTTATAAAGTGTGACAATCACTTTTTCAAATGTTCCGTCTGCATTCATCACACGTGGGGTGATTTTGTATCGAATGGGAGATGTCATCCTAAGCAGACGTAGGACCTCTTCCAGCGAATCGTCTTCAAACGTGGCCCTAAAGGAAAATTTTTCAAGATCCTTGTCTGCTAAAATTACGTTAACATTGTACCAGCGCTCAATCCTTCTGGCCACCTCGGCCATATCATCTCCCCTGAAAACCAGTTTACCATCTTTCCATGCCTGGTATTTTGAGGGATCAGTGGTGGAAAGATCAATTTTGCCATTGGTAAATACAAGTTTTTGTGAAGGTGTCATCATGACTTTTTGGGATGTGTTGCCGGGATGGAACTCAACTTTTCCCTGTAGAAGTACCACCTCTATATATTGTGCATCGCGATAAGCACTTATATTAAAACTCGTGCCAAGGACTTTAACCGTGGAGTTGCCGGCACTGATTTCGAAAGGGCTTTTTTCGTTATGAATGACATCAAACCATGCTTCACCATCCAGTGCAACTTTTCTGTTACTATTAAAAGGTAACGAATAGGTCAGGTTTGACCCGCTATTCAACCATCCAACAGTTCCGTCGGGCAGGTTAAATGACACTCTCGAACCCATTGGAGCATGAATTACTGAACTGACCGAAGGTTCAGCAATCGTTTTGGAAAATTTTCCTAAATAACTTAATGCCACACTACCCCCAATAATCAAAGGCAGCAAAAAAATGGCAGCCACTCTGCTATATACATAGGTGAAGCGATGAACAAATAATTTCCGTTTTTTATCTTCTTTATTCCTGATAATGTGGTGGACACGATCCAGCAAGCGGTTCAGATCGGCTCCGGAAGGAGTAGTTTTCTGAAGATCACTTTCCCAATCTTTTTCAAGGTGGTTGCGCAAGCCAAAATTTTCATGACCATGTGAAAAAAGTGTTTCCACAAAGACAATATCTTTTTTATCAGCTATCCCGCTGATATATCGCTCAATTTGTTCAATCTCTTTTTGATTTAGCATTCGCTGTTATTTATAGTAGGGAGCCGGAAATGTATTTTTCTTCCCCTTTTGTATTATTATACACCTGAGGTAAACTAATCTCATATAAATAATGATTTTATTTTCGTATTCGGCAATACTTTTGGCTCAGTGAAGTTTTTGTTCAATTAATCTGAGGGTCACCGGCAACTGGCAGGTGGCAACTGGCAATTCGTTATTCGCAGTCAGCAACCATCAACAATTTTTACTGAAGGGAAAAAGGTTTAGGCCAGGCGAAAAGGAGTTCTCTTGTGTAACTTCAGTATTTCCCGCAAAGCAACCAAAGTATTTTAGTGTTTTCTTTGCGACCTTAGCTTTGCGGGAATCTGATTTGTTATTCGTTTAAGGGCGACATTTTTTCACATTATGAAGGATGACTAAGATCGCGAACAGAAAATATGGTTATATTATCACATTACGTCAAAAACAACGAAAAAAGCAGCAGTGCACAGAAACTCTTATCCTGCAATCTAATACGTATAAATTTCAGGGATTCAGAAATATAGTTGTCGACAGTCCCGGACGAAAGTCCCAGTTCATTTGCAATTTCCTTGTTCGATTTGCCGTCCTGCCGGCTTTTCAGGAAGATTGTCCTTTGCCGTTCCGGGAGTTTCGCAATAATTTTGTTAACCTGCTCAAGGAGAGAATTATATTCAATTAACTCTTCAGTCTCGCCCGAGGTTTGGAAATTTTCAATCAACTGCTCCTCAATAAATTTCTTAAGGTGACTTCTTCTCCTGAAGGTATTACAAATTTCATTGTAGGCGATGGTGAATAACCAGGATTTGAATGAGGACTCTATTCTGATAGTTTTATGATTCTCCCAGACTTTTAGAAAAACCGATTGAACCAGCTCTTCTGTTTCGCTGGTCGATTTCAGGTAATTTAAAGTAAAGCTGTATAGTTTCCCGGCATATTTTTCATATACCAGGTCAAAAGCTTCAACATCATCTTTTTTTAGCTTTAGCACCATTTCAATGTCAGTTGGAAATTCCTTCAAGGCTGAAATGTTACAATTAGTTTAATGCAAATGTAATTATTTAAACCGGTATCAGTCACTTTTGTATAAATCCATGTAAAAGATTTAGTGCATTTCCGTTTCACACGATCCAAGTCCACCCCTGAAATAGTTAAACTGGACATTAGGATGATCTGCCAGTAATGACATCGGAACTGCACTATCCATCACTTTCTTACCAATCATTAAGGCAGTCAGTCGCTGTCCGAACGGATTATCATGTGCCCCGGCATGCCAGATCGAAACTTTTTCTGCTTTCCAGGTTTGAAGAGGCCCAACGGTAAGTGCCTGCCTCGGAATGTCCGTAACAACGCCGCCGGCACTGGTACGGGCATTTTGCATGCAGGTTACAGGATGAAGATCAACAACACGGGTTGAAAGTTTTCTGAATTCTTCAGGTGTTGGGGGAGCATCTTTATACTTGCCGTTTCTCTTCACCGGATCATTAAAGGCCCAGTGTTTAGTATCTCCCTGACCTCCCTGCATCACGGTACACCGTACGCCGCTATCCCAACTATTAATATACTTTCTGGTATCCGCTTTGGGAAAATGCATATTTGAACCGGGCATTGTGAGTTTTGGATCAATCCGGTTAAAACAAAGTTCCCTGTCTGCCTTTTCAAAAGATATTGGATGAGTGGCATCAAGTTCTTTACCGTCAGTATACCATTCATCCATCCCCCAGAAATGGGCATTCGACAAACCAAGTTGTAATTCGTTCACAATACGTGCAACTAAAGGCAATTGTTCTGTAGGACCTATCGGACCGCAAATTCCGACAGGGTTACTTGCTGTTGCCTGTTTCCATGCTGTGATGTACTCCAGTGCTTCGGCCAGGTAGAAATCCTCTAATGTATCATAGAAAACAACTTTAAATCCCTCCCTGGATAATTGAAGCAAATCTCGAGGTGCAAGCTTAGCAGCATCTTTCAATAAATCATCTTCAAGTGTGGTAAAATCCCACCATTCCGGAGCCAACATACTTAATTTCCTGGGCATAATATTTACTTATTGGTGCTAATATTTAACATGATTACTTTAATACAATTAAATCGCGAAGAATCTCTTTAAGAATATTATTCTGAGGGTATCCATGACCTAAATGCTGCCTGAACCCCTCTGCATATCTGACACATATTTCTTTCCCTCTGAATTCAGCAAATCTTTTCATTGCAATGATATATTCATCCATTTTATGATGCTTCCTCAGCCATTCCCGCTGGCTTTCATGGCATGCAAGCATATCCCCCTTAACTCCAATCTCATTTGTAATATCAACGTAAACAGATGGATGAATCTGATGGCCTAACTTGTCTTTCCCTTCAAGCGGATCAACATAATATAAATAAGGAACACTTTCAAAAGGTTCTTCAGTCACTTCCATATTTTTTATGCCTGAAGCAAAACAAGCTGTTTGAACAATCATGCTGGTCATCTCATGATCAATCATATAATCATCCGGACTTGCCGTGAAAACAATATCCGGACGTATTTTACGGACTAACGAAGTTGTTTTGTTAATTGTTTCACGATCATAAAAAATATATGCATCTTCACATTCAAGGCAATGATAAGTTGCTTCGAGCAATGCTGCAGCTTTTGCAGCCTCTGCCTTCCTGATGCTGCTTATCTTTTCCCGTGTAAACTCAGCAGTTCCTTTATCACCCGGAGTCAAAGTAGCAATATGTACCGACCATCCGGCCTTCTTTAATAACGATAACGTACCAGCACACATCAGTTCCGCATCATCCGGATGTGCAAATATTCCTAATACAGTTTTTTTCATACCAGCATTTTATTATAATCGTAACGAACAATTCTTCAATGTTATTGCTAAGTAAAATGTTTATGCCATTCTTTACAGTGAACACTTTATTAGGATCATTATTCCGCCCCTTTCCTTTTATGAAAGTATACCAGCCGTTAAGGTTTTTACCGTTGAATAAATGTATCGCAGACTTTGGATTATAAATATATAATTATCAAACCTTTATGAATATTAATTTTTATTTTTCACTGTATTATGACCGGCAGATTTGTCAGCGGCAAAAATCAATTCATGAGTTTTAAGTGCATCAGACAAGCTGGTTAAAGGCATATCCTTGTCTTCTTCAAGAGCTTTAAAGAAAGCTTCAAACTGGGCTTGGTAGGGGTGGTCAGAAACATCACCGGAATCGAGCATTTTCATGGAAAGTTCGCTCCATTTGTTTTTATTCAAACCGGCGAATTTTGTAGAATAAAATTTATTGTCCAACAGGCTTCCTTCGCTTCCTACCAAATGAAAGTGAAAATAATAAGGTTGCAGACAGTCAATTACAGAAGCGACTTTACCAATAGCCCCATTCTTAAATTTAACAATAGAGACTGAACTTGTTGGATATTCGTATTTAGCAAAATCTTTGTTTTCAGAATAGGATGAAAAGCTGCTTACAGCCTCAAACTCGCTGCCCATACATAATAATAGTGCATCCATTGCGTGACATCCTGCCGACAGGAGGCTGCTGCCCGCGGCTTCTTTTAAGGTGTTCCAGCGATACTGGCCATACCATGGGCCAATGCCGTGATAATAGTCAACTTCCCCATAGTGTATTTTGCCCAGAAAACCCTGGTCAATAACTGATTTGATGGTAATTAGCTGACTCGAATAGCGACATTCAAAGCATATGCAGGTTTTAACTCCCGCCTGCTGTACGGCTGCTTCAACAGCCAGACAGTCGTTCCAGTTCAACGCCACCGGCTTTTCAATAATCAGATGTTTTTCTGCCTTAGCTGCCATAATTGCCTGTTTGGCGTGATCGGCAGGGTAACTGCAAATAGAAACAATGTGAATATCCGGATCCGCAAGCATCTGTGACAGATCGGTATAACATTTTATTGTTCCGCCATGTTTTGAACTAATCCGGTCTGAATCGAGCATACGGGAAGAAAAAAGAGCGCAGACCTGGGCATAAGAAGTCTTGTTAATAGCTTCAATATGGGCCTCAGCAGCCCAACTGTAACCTATAATACCAACGTTATATTTCTTCATAGGTAAAAGATATACTGGAATTCAAAGATAAAAAAACTAAACTTCATCTTTCATTATATCGTTCAATATATATTTTGACAGCATAGCAATGTAATTAATTGATATTCACCAATTAAATTGTTCTCATCCCGAATAACTGAACATCCCGGATTTGACTTAGAAACGTCTGCAGGTTTGCCTTCCGTCTGAGGTCAGGTCGGGTGTTCTTAAGCACTTCTGGTGGCCGTTCCCGGGGAAAGCCAAAACCCAAATATTAATCTGTCAGATTTTTGTCCGGGGAGGTATGCCCGCTATTGGCACCTCTTTTGGAATATCGACAGGACCAAACCCTAACACTTTTGGACCAAGTTTAAGATCTGAGTTCATCATTTCTTCGTATGTAACCTCTTTACCAGTATATGCTGAAACACGTCCCATAATTGCAACCAGTGTTGAGATTGCTGTATTTTCGGCCTGATTTAACGGTTTCCCTGTGCGGATAGCTGTAACAAAGTCTATTTGCTCCTGCACATAAGGATCAATAGAACTTTTATCAGGTTTACCATCTTTGCCAATAGGGTATAGGTATTCCCAAATCTTGTTTCCTTTAAGGTCCCAGATTGTGTCCTCACAGTTAGTTCGCCCTTTTGTTCCCTGAATCATTTCGGAAATATTATTTTTGCAGCCATCCATCTGGCGGCACATACTATGAAAATGAATTCCATTTTCAAAAGTATAGTCAATACTGAAATTGTCAAACTGGTCTCCGGTAACACGTCGCTGTCTGGAACCAAAACCGACTGCGTTTACAGGATGAGAGCCAGTAAACCAGTTCATTATATCTATGTTATGAACATGTTGCTCCACAATATGGTCGCCTGAAAGCCATCTCCAATTATACCAGTCACGGATCATATATTCCATTTCGGTCCAGGCTGGATTCTGGTCACGATACCACATTCTGCCGCCATTATAGTAAATATTCCCGCCTGTTATCTCTCCGATGGCCCCCTGGGCAACCTGTTGCCATGTATTGGCATATGCACGGGAGTGCCGCCTGTGTGTGCCGGTAACAATAGATAGTTCCATTTGCTTCGCCATTTTAGCTGAAACCATTATAGACCTTGCTCCAACAGGATCAACACAAACCGGTTTCTCTGCAAAAACATGCTTTTTAGCCTGAATTGCAGCCGCCATATGAACCGGACGGAAGTAGGGAGGAGTAGTGAGAATAACAATATCGACACCTGCATCGATTACCTTCTGAAAAGCATCAAATCCCACAAAGCATTTTTCCAAAGGAACTTCCTGTCCCTTTTCTTTTAGTATCTTCGCTCTGCATGCATCAATACTTTCCCTGAGAATGTCACCTAAGGCAACAATCTTCAGGTTTGGTCCGGCATCAATCAGATTAAATGCTGCACCTGTTCCGCGATAGCCGCAACCTACAATACCGGCCCTGAGGAGCGGTCCGTCAGGTGCCTTATCGCGCATCACGGGAAGTTCAACAACCTTATTTGCCTCACCGGCACAGCCGGATAGGATTTGGGGAATAATCATCCCGGCAACTCCGGCCGAGGTTGCTTTGCCAAAGAAATTACGTCTTGAAATAGAGGGCTCATTCATGTTTCTTGAAAATTAAATGGTTTATAATAATTTGTCTTATACATCATTAATTGTTTTTTCCGGAGACACCTGCAAGGATAATAACGGAATAAGTAACTAAACTCTGCCTGCTGATTAAATCATTCGCTTTCCGAATGATTAAACATTCCGAATTTAACCGACGCAACGGCGTTAAATCCTTTTAGATCGTTTGCTGTGAGTGAGTTGTAATACAGGTGACTCATATACCGGTAGCTAGTACCAATTCCAAGTTTTGCATATTTTAAGATATTGATTTCCAACATAAGACCTGGTTCAGCAAAAGAAAATGAGGGATTGCCTTCCAAAAGCCTTGTAGTGTTTTCGATTATTTTTAGCCTGCCAACGCCTATTGACAGAGGAATTGTTAGATGAACTTTCTCCTTTGGCCACAAGGTATATTCGAAACGAATACCGCCCATTTTCATCTGAAGCATGCCTGATCCCTGAGATTCAGGAATCGGGAGGTCGTTTAAGGTAAAATTATAGAGTGCCCCGGCAACGATTTTTTTGTTTATAATTACCCCGGCACATATTGCTGATATAGCACTGTATTGAAGCGCAATTTCACTGAGTTGGAAGGCCGGGTTAATAAAAAGGCAATATTCATTGGCTTTATCCTTAAACAGATGGTTCATCACAGGTGTTTGCCCGTTCAGGTGGTGAAGACAAAAAACTAATGTGACAATTGCCATAAATATTTTCATGCTGTTTTATTTTATGACCTGAATATTTTTTTGCTTAAAGATAGGAAACAACACTGAATTTAAAGATAATTCAGAAATTATTTGTCACATCCTTAAATGAACAACTTATTTTTGATCGAAAAGCTTTATTTTTGTTTGCGGATTTCAGAAACTCGTCGAAGTTTTATGTTTGAATTTTGCATATTATGGAGAAAATATTAATTACCGGAGCTACCGGCAATGTGGGTTTAGCTACGCTGAAATTGCTGGTAAGCAGGAACTATCCAGGTAATGAGGTTGTTGCTGCAGTTCGGGATATTGAGCGGGCAAAGAAAATCGAAGGGATTGGCGGCTGCAATTTTTGTCAATTTGAGTTTGATGAACCTTCCACCTACGATAAAGTATTGGAGGGGATTACCAAGATAGTGCTGATCCGGCCAAACCAGGTAACAGATGTTTCGAGTTATATTTTCCCTTTTCTCGCAAAGGCAGAGCAGGCTGGCGTGAAGCATATTATATTCATTTCGATTACGGGGGCAGAAAAAAACCGCATTTTCGCTAACCACCGGACTGAAAACCTCTTTAAAAAATTGAGCGTTCCATCCACCATTCTGCGCCCTTCACTTTATATGCAAAACCTTTCAACCTTACATCGACATGATATTCAGTATCATGATAAGATAAATATTCCGGGAGGTCATGGGTTTGTCAATTATATTGATGTCCGGGATGTTGCAGAGGCAATTATCACAATTTTGATGAATCCCGGTCACGAAAATCAGGCTTATGAGATTACCGGACCCGAAGCAATGGATTTTTATCAGATTGCCATGTTGTTTTCAATTGAACTGGGTCGCGATATCAAATATACGCGGCCATCAACCATTCGCTTTGTCAGACAAAAGTTAGTAGATAAAAAACAACTGCTTTACGTACTGACACTTACATTGCTCTACAACGCTGTCCGGAACGGAAAAATGAACTATACAAATAATGTTTTCCAGACCATAACAGGGAACAACCCTCGCAATCTGGCCGATTATTTACATGAATACAGGGAATTCTGGTTAAAATCAGATACTAAAGTGAAATCCCGAAATGCGAAAATAAGACTTCGCCGTCCACGAATATAACAATATAGTATTCCCATTATCCAACTTTAATTTGTTAATGTCGGAAAAGTAAAAACCGGAAACCCGTCATTTTATAATTCGCTGTCGATGATCTTAAAACTATTCCCCGAAATTATTACGATCAACCTGTTGACAAATCCGGTTCTCAGGGCTGATATTAAGGTTAATGATTTGAAAAATTAAAACAAATTATATACAAATGAAAGCCCTTGTGTTAACCGGATATAAAAAATTTGAAATTAAAGAAATTCCTGTACCGGAAATCCAACCTGATGAAGTGCTCATTAAGGTTAAAAGTGCCGGTATCTGCGGAAGTGATGTGCATGGAATGGATGGGAGTACCGGCCGGCGTATTCCTCCGGTCATAATGGGACATGAGGCTGCCGGTGTGATCACTAAGACTGGTTCTCTTGTGGCAAACTGGATGCCGGGAGACAGGGTCACTTTCGACTCGACCATCTATCGGCTTGACGACTGGTACACCCGTAAAGGATTGTATAACCTGAGCGATAACCGGATGGTACTGGGAGTTTCGTGCGATGATTACAGAAGGGACGGTGCTTTTGCCGAATATGTTGCCGTACCGCAGCACATCCTTTATAAACTGCCCGATGACGTAAGTTTTGAGCATGCTGCCATGGTTGAACCAATTGCGGTCGCACTCCATGCTGTGAACCTTACAGACATCTCTGTTAACGATACCGCGTTGGTTGGCGGAACCGGAATGATCGCCCTATTTGTTATCCAGCTATTAAAGCTGGCAGGATGTGGCAAAATCATCACTTTCGATCTGGATCAGGACCGGCTTGGCCTTGCATTAAAACTTGGTGCGTCACATGCCTTCATGGCTGATAAAGTAAATGTGGCCGGGGAGGTTAAAAAGATAACAGGTGGAAGGGGCGCAGATATAGGTTTTGAAGTTGTAGGTATATCTCAGGTTATAAAAACCCTGATCGGATCTGTAAGAAAAGGGGCGCAAATTACCCTGATAGGAAATATTTCACCCGAAATAAACCTTCCGTTGCAACAAGTGGTTACCCGCCAGCTAACTTTGCGCGGAAGTTGTGCAATATGCGGTGAATATAGTACTGCACTTGATTTAATCAGCCACCGGCAAATCGAAATAGACCCGTTGATCACAACCGTTGCGCCATTAGAGGAAGGTGCCTTATGGTTTGACCGGCTCTATAACCACGAAAAAGGACTATTGAAAGTAATTCTAAAACCATGACTATATGACACAAAGAAAAATTAAAGTGGCTATAATAGGATGCGGAAAAGTATCGCACCTTCATGCAACAGCCTTGCAACAAAGCAATAATGCCGAACTTATGGCTGTGCTCAGCCGTTCACATGAAAAAGCAAAAGTATTTTCAGCCAAATACAAGATTCAGCCATTTGATGATATCGACAAAATGATTAAAGAAACAGGTATAGAGGCGGTTGTGGTGTGTACACCTCATCCTTTTCATGCAGGTTGGGTTGTAAAGGCCGCTAATTCCGGGGTACATTGTTTAGTCGAAAAACCATTAGCCTCAACCCTGCAGGATTGCGATGATATGATAGAGGCATGCAGGAAAAATAATGTGAAGCTTGGAGTTGTGAGCCAGCGCCGCTTTTATGAGCCGGTACAACGTATAAGAAAAGCGATAGACGAAGGGAAAATTGGCAGGCCAGTCATGGGAACAATCAATATGCTTGGTTGGCGCGATAAGAATTATTACGACAGCGACGAGTGGCGCGGAACATGGGAAATGGAAGGAGGAGGGGTACTTGTAAATCAGGCTCCCCATCAAATTGATATTTTCCAATGGTTTATGGGACCAATTGAAGAACTTTATGGTATCTGGAGAAACCTGAACCATCCATACATCGAAGTCGAAGATACGGCTATGGCAATTGTCAAATTTAAAAATGGTGGAATAGGGAATATTATCGTAAGCAATTCCCAGAAGCCTGGAATTTTTGGGAAAGTCCATGTGCATGGCGATAACGGTGCCTCGGTTGGTGTTCAAACCGATGGCGGGGCAATGTTTATTGCCGGAATGACATCAATCTCAGAACCTCCTGTAAATGACCTGTGGACGGTTCCCGGGGAAGAAAAAATGATGGAAGAATGGAATAAACAGGATTCCGGCTTTTTCAATTCTGTCAATGCAATGGAGTATTATATGAAGTTGCAGGATGAAGACTTTTGCAATGCTATAATTTATAACCGGAAGCCAATGACCTCAGGTGAGGAGGGGCGTATTACAGTTGAGATATTTACAGCCATCTACAGGTCACAACGCGACAATAAACCAGTTAAATTCCCTTTGGAGCCAGAATACCATTTGAATGATTTTGATGGCCGGCTGAAATTATAATGATATTTAATAGTGATAACCATTAATAGTGATAACCATATTATGGATAATAAGACAAAACAAACCCGAAGAGATTTTATTGAAAAATCTACCTTGGCTATTAGCGGAATATCAGTGGGATCAAATGCATTTGGCTCATCTGAAACCAGGAGGTTTACAGATGCCAACGACAAAATCAGGATGGGTTTTATCGGAATAGGTAACAGGGGTTCACAGCTATTGGAATTGTTCATGCAAAACAAGGATGTTGAGATAGCTGCCTTGTGCGATGTTTACGAACCTTACTTATTGCGTGATCGCAGCAAGGTTCACCCCCGTTATCTGGCTGACAGGGCCGGACAAATACCTCAGATGGGTGAGAAATTTCCCGCAAAACCCAATCTTTACAACGATTACCGAAAACTTCTGGAAGACAAAAGTATTGATGCCGTGTGTATAGCTACGCCGGATCATTGGCATGCCATTCAAATGATCGATGCGGTAAAGGCCGGTAAGGATGTTTATGTTGAGAAACCATTAACCCAAACTATAAAAGAAGGCAGGGCAATGGTCAATGTATGGAAAGCAGGTGACAGGGTTGTTGCAGTAGGTCTTAACAGACGTGGGTCCAAAGTTTACCAGAAGCTGGCCAACGAAATTCCATTGGGCAAAATCGGTCAGGTAACCTCGGCGCGCGCGGCCAGGGTAAGTAACTTATTTCCTGATGGTATCGGAAAACTAAAACCGGAACAACCGCCTAAAGATTTTAACTGGGATATGTGGCTTGGGCCAAGGGCTTTCCGCCCTTATCAATATAATATGGCACCTTATATGTTCAGGTGGTGGGGTCAGTATTCAAGCCAAATGGGAAATTGGGGCGTACACTACATGGATGCCATGCGCTGGCTGATGGGTGAGACCGCTCCTGTTGCCATCACAGCCAGTGGCGGAAAATATGTTTTGGATCATGATGGTGATATCCCGGATACAATGCAGGTAACCTATGAATTTGCTTCCAAAAAAATAATTTCCTTTAGTATTTTTGAAGCAAGCGGAGGCGAAATTTTTCCTTACGGGGAAATTGAATTACGCGGAACCAAAGGAAATCTTTACGCAAACGAGGATGGATACAAGATTGTTCCTTCAAAGAAAGGACAGTTTCAAAACTGGAAGGAGATGGAGTTGATAAAAGCCGAGGAATTCAAAATCCCAACCCAGGATTTGAAAGACGGCAGCAACTCTTTTTCAACTGCCAATGTGATCCGGAATTTCCTCGATTGCATAAAAACAAGGGAAAATCCGCTTTGTACACTTGAAGACGGACACCGTTCAACCAGTTTTGCACATCTTGCCAATATTGCCCTGGCAACCCAAAAACGCCTGCAGTGGGATCCTGAAAAAGAACTTTTCACCAATTCGGAAGAGGCAAATAATTTACTGCATTACGAATACCGCAAACCCTGGAAGTTATTGTGATGAAAAAACAATAAAATATTTCGCATACGGATTGGATCAATCTTTCCCCTGTATGTTAGTGATTAAAAAACAAGCCATTCACAAATGAAACGACGTAATTTTATCTCAGCAACCGGTATTTCTATTGCCGGAATCAGCTTCGCCGAAACTGCTATGGCAGGTTCAGCTATGGCAGGCAAAGCAGTTAAAAGGCCGGTTTGCGCCTTTACCAAATGCCTTCAGTTCTTAAACTTCGATCAGTTAGCTGAAGTTCTGGCACGTCTTAATTTTGACGGGGCTGACATTACCGTAAGGCCGGGAGGCCAGATAGAACCTGAAAATGTAAGGACAGAGTTGCCTAAGGCTGTGAAAACGCTTCAAAAATCAGGCATTGGCTTACCTATGATGGTTTCCGCAGTTACGGATGCGGATGATCCAATATCTGTTGAAACATTAAAGGTCGCTGCAGATTCGGGAATCCGCTATTACCGGATGGGCTGGCTTGCCTACGACCTGAAAAAAACAATTCAGCAAAATCTTGATGGTCTTAAAGGTGCCTTTGGAAAATTAGCGGGATTAAATGAAAAACTTGGCATACACGGTGGCTATCAAAACCATTCCGGATTACATGTTGGAGCTCCGGTCTGGGATTTGTATGATTTGCTGAAGGATGTTGATCCGAAATACCTGGGAGTACAGTACGACATCCGTCATGCGGTGACTGAGGGAGGATATAGCTGGATATTGGGAATGAAAAGGGTTGAGCCGTGGATCAGGTCCATTTGTATCAAAGATTTTGTCTGGGGAAAGGATCCTCAGGGCGGATGGCGTCACCAGAATGTGCCACTGGGCGAAGGAATGGTCAGGTTCGATGAATTTTTGAAAGAATATGCCGGGCTAAAAGTCGAGGCACCAATCAGCATCCATTTTGAATACGATTTGGGCGGAGCCGAAACCGGGAAAAAGGAGACCACCATGGATCCGGAGAAAATTTACGGGATGATGAAAAAAGATCTCGACTGGTTCCGTATAAGCCTGACAAAGAACCAAATCACAACATAAGAGACTGGTAAGATACATTAAGAACAAACTTGAATCTAATTCGATCTGTGGATTCAATGGAAATTAAGATAAGTAAGGTTTCAAACTTTAAAGGGGTTGGGCAATAAAACAGACAAAAAGGAAATAATATAAACACTTTCTGATATGGATAATTCATTCACCAGAAGAGATTTCTTAAAAAATACAGGACTTGCGGGTGCAGCGACACTAACGGGGGTCCATACCATAAGTGCATCCCCAGGCCAGGCTGCAACAAAACCGGTCACCATTACCGGTGTCAATTCCAATTTCGAACGGGAACCACTGATCAGGCCTTTCGGTTTTAAAGGTGGATATATGACCGAAATATGGCAAACAGTCAATTATCTGAAAAGTAGTTCAGGGTTACATCAGATTGGCCTTTGTACCCAGAATGTACTTTGGTCGGATGCCCGGGTTTTTGCTGCTCACTCCGAAAGTGGCGGCAATGCGTTAATGTATGCCCTGACTGAACGGGCGCTTCAGATCATGAAAGGGAAAAGCTTTTCAACACCGGTTGATTTACTTGATAGTATCCTTCCGGAAGTATATGCCTATGGTCAAAAAATTACTTCCAACCCAAATCTCCGGAAGACTTTTGCGCTGAACGCCCTCGTTGGTGCGGATAATGCAGCGTGGCTCCTTTTTGCAAAGGAAAATGGATTTACCACATTTGACGGGATGATCCCGAAAACCTACAAACCGGCACTTTCGAACCATCACAAGGAAGCAGCCGCTATTCCGCTGATAGCCTATAACATCCCGGTGAACGAAATTAAGGCAGCCGCAGAAGAGGGTTATTTCTTTATGAAAATAAAAATTGGCCAACCCGGTACGCAGCAGGAGATGCTTGAAAAAGACATGGCCAGATTATCGGTTATTCATCAGGCAATTGGCAATGTCCGGACCCCACATACAAAAGACGGTAAAATACCCTACTATTTCGATGCCAACGGACGTTACGAGAAAAAAGAAACCTTATTAAAATTGATTGATCATACACGAAAAATCGGTGCTTTCGATCAGATCGCTATCATCGAAGAACCTTTTGCTGAAGATTTCGAAATTGATGTGTCAGATATTCCTGTACGTCTGGCCGCAGATGAGAGTGCCCATACAGATGAAGATGCCATTAACCGGATATCAATGGGGTACAAGGCCATCGCACTTAAAGCCATTGCGAAAACGCTGAGTATGACTTTGAAAATTGCTAAGGCAGCATATGAGCGAAACATCCCGTGCTTTTGCGCCGATCTGACAGTGAACCCTGTTTTGATTGAATGGAACAAAAATGTAGCTGCACGCCTGAAATCATTCCCGGGAATGGGGAGCCTTGGGCTGATGGAAAGCAACGGCCATCAAAACTACAGGAATTGGGATACAATGATGGGATACAACCCAAAAAAGGATGCTCAATGGGTAAAAGCAAAGAATGGGGTTTATGAACTGAACGACGAATTCTATAAAACCGGTGGTGGAATATTCGATCCTATGCCACATTACGAAAAAATGTTTACTGCTGGTAAAATCTGATTTAATGTTTGCATTGTTAAACGTAACTTTACTATTATGCTGTTTAATATTGAAGGGAAAAGAATTCTGATTACCGGTTCAACCAGGGGTATTGGTAATATTCTTGCAGAAGGGTTGGCTAAAGCAGGAGCCACAGTAATTCTTAACGGCAGAATCAGGGAAAAAGTTGATGCTGCAGTTAATTTATTTATTGAACAGGGTTATAAAGCCCTGGGATATGCCTTTGATATTACAAACGCAAGTGAAGTTGAACATCAGATTAGTGAAATAGAAAAAACCCTTGGTCCTATTGATGTCCTGGTCAACAACGCCGGTATTCAGCATCGGGCTCCTCTCGAAGAGTTTAAACTTGAGGATTGGAACAAGATTATAAACATCAATCTAACAGGAGCATTCATTGTAAGTAAGGCTGTTGTGAAAGGGATGATTCAGCGTCAAAGCGGAAAAATAATAAATATTTGTTCGCTGCAGAGCGAACTTGCACGTCCTTCTATCGCACCTTATGCCACCGCCAAAGGTGGTTTAAAAATGCTTACCCGTGGCATGGCAACCGAATGGGCGAAATTCAACATTCAGGTGAATGCCATAGGCCCGGGTTATTTCAAAACGGATATAACCAGACCTCTTTATGAAAATCAGGAATTTGACTCGTGGTTATGCAAAAGGACCCCTGCCGGCAGATGGGGAAGTCCGGATGAACTTATCGGAACACTCATCTATCTTGTATCCGAAGCCAGCTCATTTGTGAATGGCCAGATCATATATGTCGATGGTGGAATAACTGCCTGCATTTAAACCTTATTTTTATGAAGGACGAATGATAAAAATATATTATTCATAAATGAAATTTTTTAACTGTTTAACACAAATTATCTGACAGGAATTCATTATAATTACACACATTTAATTTTTACTGGTATGAAAACGACACAAATTTTATTTTTGTTCCTTTTTTGTATGGCATTTATCAGTGCGAATGCCCAGTTTGACCTTAAAAAGAAATTAAAAAATCAGACGAACAACAAAGCTAACCGTGAGGCTGATCAAACCATTAACAATGGTTTAAATGCTGTCGGAGATGGTGTGAAGGGTATTTTTAAAAAGAAAAACCCAAATGATAAACCAGCGGATGAACAAGTAAAACAGGATCCAAAAGAAAACAAAGGTCCGGATTCACAGGAAGTAAAACCGGCACAGGATTCTCAGCCTTCGCTTGCAGCATATTCAAAGTATGACTTTACCCCGGGTGAAAAAGTTGTTTTTTATGAAGATTTTAGCCAGGATGCCATAGGTGATTTTCCTGCATTATGGAATACCAATGGTTCAGCTGAGGTTGTAACGACGAATCTGTTTCCGGGGCAATGGATGAAATTTGCCTGCCGGGAGGCGATTTGGACGGATTCTTTATTGAAATTACCTGAAAATTACACCGTTGAATTTGATATAATACCGACAAGCGGACCCGAAAGTAACAAAGGAATGGCCGGGTGGGCTATGCGGCTCATGCAGGCTAAAAATGTGAAAGCCTTTGATCACGGCTCAACTCCGGGGCAGGGAGGATACTGGTTTGATGTTGAATATTTCGGAAGACCGAATTATGGTACCTGGCTGTTTGGTACCGAATGCGAACAACTCAAAACAGGTGGCAGTAAAGAAGGTGATGAATTTAAAGAGAAATTGAATCAGAAATATCATATAGCTATCTGGGTCCAGAAAACAAGGGTCCGCCTGTACCAGGATCAAAACAAACTCTTCGACAGCCCCAAAGCATTTCCCACAGGTTGTGTGAAACCCGACAGGCTCAGGTTTGAGGATGGCGCTGCTATGATAAGCAATATCCGCATTGCAGTAGGCGCTCCTGATACCCGTAATAAACTGATGACCGAAGGCAAACTGGTTACATACGGAATTTATTTTGATGTTAACAAAGATGTTGTGAAACCCGAATCTTATGGTACACTCAAAGATATCGCAACAATTTTGAATGAAGTTCCTGATGTAAAAGTGAAAATAGTCGGCCATACCGATTCTGATGGTGATGATTCCAAAAACATGGATTTGTCAAAACGCAGGTCAGCCTCTGTTAAAGCTGAACTTTCCAAATCCTTTGGAGTAAACGCTGACAGGTTAGTTACCGACGGAATGGGTGAAAGCCAACCTGTGGCACCTAACGATTCACCTGTCAACAAGGCTCTTAATCGAAGGGTTGAGTTTATTAAATTATAACCCTTAAGATACAGACATAATATGAAGAAGCTAATCTTATTCTCAGCAATTTTTCTTTTTGCAATGGTGCTGAAAGCCCAGGAAATTTTTTTCCCAACCAAAGAAGGAACGGTATTAATTTACAAAACATTCGATAAAAAAGATAAACTCACAAGCACGGTAAAATACACCATAAAACATGTCACCATTAGCGATAGCAACATGGATATTACCTATCAGTGTGAATCGATTGACCCAAAAGAAAAACTCCTGTTTAAAGAAGACATTACCATTCATCAGAAAGGCGGCATGCTCTATGTAGACATGAGTAATTTTGTCAACAAAGCCGCTTTCCAGCAAAATGGAGAGATTCCGGCCGACGTGCAGGTAAAAGGCAACAACATGGAGATTCCGTTAAATCCTCAGCCGGGCGATGTTTTGCCTGATGCCAGTGTTGAATTGTCACTTAAAATGGGGTTCATCAACATGAAAGTTTCAGCCGAAGTTACAAACCGGAAAGTGGAAGCCATTGAAGATGTTACCGTTAATGCTGGCACTTTCAAAGGATATAAATTCACAAGCGATGTCAATTCCTCGGCAATGGGACTCAAGGTAAAAGCTAAAAACATCGACTGGTATGCCAAAGGAGTAGGAACCGTTAAAACCGAAAGCTACGACAAAAACGGTAACCTGCAATCGCACACAGAACTGGTTGAGTTGAAGTAACTCAAAAAATGCATAATCATCGGCAGAAACCTTCGTTGTGTCATCACAACCCTCTAAACTGTAGCAAAATGTAAAGCACTTGTCAATTACTTTTTTAGGTTGGATTAATGGCTTTCAATTTGACATTATTAGCCGCAATCAACTCAAGACCAGGTCCCACATCTGTTCAGTAAACAAAATTAAGGGTAAACACGGCAGCGGTAACCGAAATTAAGTCTTATCAGGCCAAATGCGGTTTCAATGTTCAAGACTCGCCTGTCAATGAAAAGGGAGTATGTTATTCCGAAGGCCCTTCACCAGCGATCAACAACAAAAAGTCAATGGCCCCGGAAAGCCCAGCCAACTCTGGTACATCCATTTTGGTAGGCTTAAAAGCCAATACTACCTTACATGTGAAGGCTTACGCTAAAAGTAGTTCCGATGTTTTTTGGGGTAACGAATTAAATTTTAAACCGCCGCAGCCACCGATGCACCCAAAAGCAGCCAGTACAAAGGGAAGAAGGTAGGATAGTAATCAGAAGCACCGAAAAAATAATTCACATGAAAAATACAATCATTATCTCAGTGTTCATATTGATGGCCAACCTCAGTCAGGCACAATCAAATACAAACGATCTTCTTCAAAAGTTGCCAGCCATTCAGGCCAATGTTTGTGTTGCCAGTAAAGAAACGCAAAATCAATATGAAGAAAAAGTCTCTGCTCTGATTCGTGAGCTGGAGTCACAAATCAGGGCATTGAAAAAGCAATCAAAACCTGATGAAGCCCAGGGAAAGTCGCAAGCCGAACAATTGCTTAAACAACAGGGGCTATCGCAGGAAGAGATCGCAAAGATGAAAAGCAAAAAGATGACGAAGGAAGAAAAACTGGCGATGGTTAATCAGATGATGCAGCAAAACGCCAACATGTCGATGGCCGAAATCAATAACATGAAAAACATGGGCAAGGAAGGGAAACAGGCTTATGCAGAAGGTTACACCGCCGAGGCTCAGGCTACAACCCAGGCTAATGCGAAAAACAACAAGACTACGGAAGGAAATACTAATAATTCCGATTTTGTCTCCCAACGAAGTGCTTTATACAAAAATCTTGCAGATCAGCGGCAGGAAGTGTTGCTAAAGTATGAGCAAGTTGATAAGAATGTCGAAGGATTAAAATTGATTGCCAAAATGAATACACTTCGTGCAAGGATTAAACAGTTAGTGGGTGGCGGTGGTGAAGGTGGCTGGAATCCGAAAGACAAAAAAGAATACGATGCTGCCGAAGCTGAACTCAAGCAACTGAAAAAAGATTATTGTCAGCTCATGTCGCCATTGTATTTCAATGCTTTACAAAGCCATTTAGCCAATTTAAAATCTACTTACGACGATTACCAGAAACTCGACGACTTGACCGGAAAAATTGACAACATGATTGTAACAGTCGGCGCAACCGGTAAAGGTGGAAATATAGAGTATTTAGATTGGGTAAAGAATTATTTGAGCCACTTGAACGATTCTTTTAAATACACCCCGGCTGAACAGTAATCAGGCATTTACGTTCTTCGTCTTTCCTTGTTAATTCGCAACTTTATTTCTTTTCGGTTAAATTGAAAAGCACTAAACAACTCATTTTATGATTTTAAGGTTTTCATTCGCAACGTTTGTATTATTCCTTTTTTGTCAGGTTTTGTTTGCACAAAACCAAACTGATGCTGATGCCATCAGAAAGCAAATGGCGAAGATCCGGCAGACTACCGATTGGAACGACCCCGCTGCTGCTAAGAAAGCCAATGAAGAGATTAAAAAATTAGCTCAGCAACTCTCTGGCGGAAAGTCAGCTTTTAATGCTAGCCCTAGCTCGGTCACTCCCAAATCCGAACCGGTAAATGTACTGTTAAAAGCAACCGATAAAGATGCGATAGTAAAAATTGCCGAACGTTTTTTTCAACGCTCTTATAAACAACTTGATGCGATAGCAAAAAATAGGTACGACAATGAGTTCAAAAGTGCAGGGAAGGAAAAGTTCAGCCCCGGATCGGTGAAGAAACTAACTTCAACGGGAGCTTTCCTGTTTCAGTTTGGCAACGACCCCGATGAGGCGTGTGTTTATATGGCTTGCGCAGTGAAGATAAATCCTTTGGACACATTATCTGTCAACAATTTTGGGGCATATCTCCGGATGCTTGATTCAACAAAAACTGCCTTGTCGGTGCATTTATATGCCAATAGTTTGTTCAGCCAAAGTCCGATTATTCTTACTCAAATTGGTTGCAGTTATTTTGAACTGAAAGATTACAGGAAAGCCGAAGATTATTATAAGGAAGCTTTAAAATATGATCCCGGTTTTGGGCAAGCCCACACGGCATTATGCGATTTGTACCTTCAAAACGGACGCTGGAAGGACGCCTTGCAGCAATTGTTTGCCGCTGTTGTAGGGAATGGAATGTCATATGGAAATGCGCACGGAAATTTTGGAATGATAAAAAACGGTTCACAAAGCAGCTCCTCCGGGGGAGCATCATTGACGAGTAGTATTTCTAATCAAAATTCATCCGGCAAATCAGGCGGTACCGACACGAAAGGTGATTTCTGGGGCGGAAATAATTTACAAATACGTCCGGAGGACATGTTATCGTCGTTAACTCCCGATGCCGATATTCCTGACAATGAAAAGCTGGCACCGCTTGTTCCGCCAGATTATCATTTGAAAATGCCGAATTTTCCGTTGCCTTCAAAACTCGAAGATTGGACACATGGAGGTGCTTTTGGAGAGGCTGTTAGTGGTTATCAATCATATATGGCCACACTGACATCCTTCAACAGCGAGTTTCAGAAAGTGCACCAGGCTAAACCAGCCATACCTCCGGAAGCAATTCTTCGCGACTATCCTAACGAACGATTTGCCATTGACTGCATTCTCGAATACTTCAGATACCAATCAAAGAAGGAGTATAAATCATATAAAGAAAAAGTAGCTCCGCTTCCCGAACAAGCTGGAAGGTTGATTGAGGATTATTTCAAAAAACACGAAAAATACAGGCAGGAATTAGAAAACTGTCTGAAAGCCAGCTATCAAAAATACGATGCCTGCTGGTTGCAATGCGAAAGATATCCGGCTGGTTCTGCCGCACGGGAAGCATGCCAGCAAAATTGTGTTGAGCAAAGAAAATACAGCGACAGCGAATGTAACCGGCTGTATTGTCTGCATGACTGCAATGCCGCGAACGACTGCAATTCCAATATGAATGGCGTTTTCGGACAGTTTCACCGTCAATTTGCAGAACATAAAAAGAAACAGCAGGAGCTGCTCGATGATTTGTATGCTTTTACCGACAAATGGATGGCAAAAATTTACAGTCCCTACTGGAGTAAAATTTACATGTATGAAATAAATCGTGAAGCATTGGGAATTATAGGCCATGTTTACATTGCTTATCAGCAGGCTTTCCAGGGCACTGTCAGCAGCAATTGCGGAACAAACTGTTCAGATTATGTGATTCAACCGCCAGTTCCGATTGGAAAAGTCATTACCAAGGAAATGAAGGGAAATGAATGTCCTCCGATGGGCAAGCATAAATTTGGCTTGGGGCCGTGTGATTTGGGTTTCGATTGTGAAAGTATTGAATTCGGTTGCACAGAAGGAATATCAGCATCAATCAAAAGGAATTTTAAGAAGAAAACCACAACTGGATTTTTAGGTGTTGGCGTTAAAGGGGATGCCGGGGTATTAAGCGCTTCAGCAAAAGCCGGCGTTGAAATTACAGTGAATGATAATAATGAAGTGGAAAATGTTGGTGGAAAAATGGATGTGAGTGTTTCAACAGGTTGGGGCCCGGCCAAAGTAACCGCAACATCTACCGTTGGTTATTCAGTTATGACGGGATTAAATTCAAAATCATCAATGGGATTATCAGGGAAAGCGCAATAATTACAAAAAACATTTCAAATGAAATCAACATTCTCATTTTTATTGCTGGCTATTTGTGTATCGGTTGCTTTCGCGCAAACCAATACACCCAATTATCCTCCGGAATACCTGGAACAGATTAAAAAAATGTTGCCACCAGGAACGCAGCTCCCTGCTGAATTGACTTCACCCGGCCAAACTGAAGAGACTGTTACTTTAAAACCGCTCATTGAATTGCCTCCCGAACAGGAGCCACAATTTACTCCTGCACCTGAATCTCAGACAGGAAACTTTCCTTACAATTCAGGCCGGAACGAAGCACAGCGCAAAGCAGCTCTCTTTGCCGTTAATGAAGAGCTTCAAAAAAAACCATATATTCTACCAGCGCCTGAAAGTAGGCCGACACAAGAGTATATGCTGAAAATGGCACTTGAAAGGAGCAAGGCAGCCCGCCAAAAATTCAATCCCACAGAATTGTCAGATTATACGAAAATAGTAACCTGGGTCCCGAAGTTTGATGGTAAAAATACTTATCTGCTTGATGCTAAAAAGTATTCGCTTATTGTATCGCTGGCAACTAACTTTGCACAAAAACCACATTTTATTATAGCCCTTGCCGCCGCAGTTTATGAAATTGATCCTTCGAGTGTTTCAGGTGCCAATAATTTTGCTTCAGCGATTATTACAGCAGGCGAATTGCTACAAAAAACACCGGCAGAAAACAAGTCGATGGCCATTTACCAGAAAGATGCCGAATCAGCTTATTTATTTGCCATCTATGCATCTGTCAGGGAGGGTAAGTGGACAGAAGAAAGCTTTACCCCTGCGGTTAATATGGGCAATCTTTGCATTGATCTTGGCAAGTATGAGGAAGCCCGTTCTCTTTTTATGGTAGCACGGTTGTTGAAACCAACCTCATGGGATGCCGCTCTGGGCCTTGCCGCCTATTTCCATGCAATTAAACAACCTGATAAAGCCGTGGCTATCCTTGAAGACGATAACCTCGACCGGCCCATGGAACAACTACTCGCGGTAAAGTCGGCTAAAGAACTTAAAAAGACTGAAAAGTATGCACAGTTGCCATTGGGAAGCCCCGAGGAGGTTTATCAGGAAGGAATAAATCTTATTGCTTCGGAACCGATTTTAACCTCGGCTGATTTTCTTGCCCAGTTCGACCAGAGTGAACGTAACAAAATGAGGTATTTTATCGAACATTTGCCGGAAACGGGCAGTTTTAGTGCTCCAACCATCTCAAAATTAACACAGTATTCAACGGTCAAGGCTATTTCAGGACCCCAGGGAATAAGTGCATTGAATGACTTTGCTGACAGGTACGGCAGATTTGAGCTATCAAGTACTACCAATACTGTTAAACAGCAACTCGAATGGTTGTCAAGAATGGGGTTAAAGATAAATCCCGGAGTTGACCTTGACGATGTAATTAAACATCCCGAGAAATATGATGATAAACAGCTTAGTAAAAACGTGAAAGTTTCCGGTAAGGCTGATTTTATGAAGAACATTCAGGAGATGAAGAAGCAGGCTGAATCTGCCCAGCGTGATCTGGCGGCTGGTAAAACGGCTTCAACTATGGCCCTGGCTTCCCGGATAGATCCTTATTTTACCATCCTGGGTATTGATCCTGAAGAGTATGCGGATCCGATGAATGTGATGATGCAGAAACACAATTTCAGCGTTTACAACCGTAAAACCAATCTTTACAACGGATATCTTTATTCTGTTTGTAAAAAGACTTCGGATCAGGTCAAAGAGACGATTAAACAGGCACAGAGAAAAGCTGCTGAGATGAGTGCAAGGTCGGCTCCTGAATATAAGGCATTTGATGATGAAATGCATGCTGCAGGAATACAAGATATAAGTGTGGCATCTGTTGAATGGAGATTAAGGTTACATAATATCCATTTAAAATACTTTAATGAATCTAATAATATTGTCGAAACCTGTTTTGGCTCTGCCACAAATGTAGCATCGGTCGCATATGTTAAGAGAATCAAACCAATGGCAGAAGCATATTATTATGATGTCATCCGTCATGTTGCCCTCATTTCAGATCCCGATGTGAGGAACCAAAAAGAAGCTCTCCTTCGGACACAGATCAATTCAAGTCTTTCATCAGGACTTTCAACTGTACTGCTGGCCTTTAGCTCAGGCTCCTATTCGGATGACTGGGATTGTGCATGCGATCTTGAGGCCCTTTTAAGAGAAAGGGAAGCTGAACAGGCAGCAAAGGATGAGGAAGAAAATGCCCGGATTGCGCGAAATAAAAATGCAAAGAAAGCTTTCGATAAAAAAGATATACCCGAATCAACCCAATTGTGGAAGAAACTCGATTCTTATGCTGATACGGTAAATTATGGTTTTTTTAAAGTCAGGTCATCCTGCGCAAGAACCACAGTAATGTTGGATAGTGATAAATTTCCGGTATATGTTAAAGATTTTCCACACATCTTTGGCGCCGCCACTACCAATGAATTTACAGGGGAAACTAAAGTGAACGGCGGTATCGGGTTAAAAGCTCAAAGTAAAAATGAAAACGTAAAAGCTGAATTAAATTTGAAAGGCTCTTTAACACTTGATGGAAATAATTCAATCAAGGACTGGTCTGTCACACCGGAGGCTAAGGTGGAGGTCAAAGTTGGAAAAACCACCACGGCGGTTAGCGGAGATGTAACAATTGATTCTAATGGATTGAAAGAGTATTCCGCAGAAATCAATACCAAGGTTAAATATGGTCAAACCGAAGTATCCGGAGGAGCAAAGGCGACATGGGATGCTAACGGAAATATGGAAACTGATTTTTCGGCAGGTATTAAGCAGGATTTTAAAAATGAGATGGGAGGTTCCGGAAATGCTGAATTAACAGCCTCTACCAAACGTGGTTGCTCCCTTTCCGGAGAAGTGGAACAAAGTTTAAAACCTGCTGAAGATTTTAAAAAAATGGTTAATGATGCAACGGGCCTGGAAGATCATGCGAAAGAAGCTGGCCTGCCTCTTCCAAAGGATACTTATACTAAAAAGAAACTTTGGTCAGGTAAATATGAGACTAAGAAAAAGACATAAATATTTTAAATAAAATCCTATTCCGCGTTATATGTCAATGAAAATCAATAATATAATTTTATTAGTCATTATCATTTTGCTTTGCCGGAATTCCATGGGCCAATCCTTCCAATTTCAACCCGACAAACCCGGAAAGTTTATCCTTCAAAACAAGCTAAATAAATGTTCTGGTTTGGATATCGCCTCTCTTTCGAATAAGCTGACTGCGATTACAGAATGGGTCCGTCAGAACAATACTCTTGTGCATTCACCAACCGGCTTCTATGCTTTGATTAGCCTGTCAGGAAACTTTTGTGATAAACGCACAAAAAATGACAACTTTGGAATTCAAAGTAGCACATATTTTTCATTTCATCACTTTTATCTTGAAAATGGGGTGTCCAAAACGGCAACAGGAAATACTGCGCATGGAACCACATTTCTCATAAACAACCCGATAAATCTTATCGGCCAACAGTACACTGAAACCGTATTTCAGACCAACGACCCACCCCGGTTGAAAGATTCACTTGATAAGGCAGTAAAAAATCTCCAAAAATACTATTCCACAGCTACGGTACTGAAAGAAATTGGTCCAGGGGTGAGATTATATGCAACAGGCTCAGGTTGGTCTCAGGGTTCACTACTTGTTTTCAACCCTGATCGCACCGACATCTGGATTCCGGTAACCGTTAAGGAGATTTTGGAAGCCAAGCTGGCGTACTACAAAATAAAACAGGAAATTGATAGTATAAATTACGAAAAGGTTCTTGCTGAATGGGCCAAACTGAATTTTAAGCCCGATCGGATAATGCGTCCTAATCTGTATGATGTGATGAAAAAGGAATTTGAAAATTTCACTCCTGAAGAATTAAATCGTCCGGCATTTTCAAGTGCCCGATCAGGAATTTCGACAATCAATGCCCTTGGCGAGGGACGGCCGGTTATGAAATTTAACTCCGCATCCTGGGATCGGACACTGCCAGTTACAGCTGTACAATTCATGTCGCTGCAATATAGGCCTGCTAAAATGGCGCAATTGGAAGAATTTAAACAGGGCAATCAGGGATTGACCGATTACGTGGGATTGTTTTTCAATAAGCTGCCTGTTGAAAAAATGGGGGTATTAATTCAAAGAAAATAATCAGCATTCATTATGTGTATAAAATTTAATCAAATACCAATATTAATTTTGCTGATTCTACCATTTCAGCAGTCAAAAGCCCAGGATTCCAAACTTCTGATTGATAAACCCGGCACCACTAAAATTGTGAATAATGGAGTTTATGGCGAAGGGCTTGATAGTTATAATCAGAAATGTGTTTATACAAAGCTGGAAACCGATGCCAATTACAAAAAGCTTCTCGGGTTGATTGATATATTCCGTATTAATCCGGTATTAGCTGAGCAGAAAGGATATGACGGTATTGTCCTCCTTGGTAATGGTCGCTGTAATTCAAAATTTGGTTACGGTATCCCAAGTACAATCTGCTTTATGTTCGAACAATGGAGATTGAGAAACGGCAAAGTTGCAAAACAGACCTCTGAACCTCCTCAATGGCGCTTTGAAGTTAATATGACTGAGAAGTTTTGCAGCAACGGTTTTAATATGAATAATTACAGTAACGCCTACAACCCAACAAATTCTGCTTTCAGCAGTGAAGGGATGGATAAGGCGACATTTGCACTCAGGGAAATTTTCTACCTTCCGGGGATAAAGAAAGATGTCAGTCCGGGAATAGACCGATACGGTGACGTGGTGGTTATTTTTAATCCGGATCGCCCTTCATACTGGGTGCATGTAACAATACGCGAAGTACTCCGTCTGATGACTGATTACTGGAAACTAATACCCAATAAAATCGAGATGGAAACCATGATGTCTTATCTTGAAAAAGAATTTTCAAAATTTTTAGAGACTGAAAAGGATGGATTTGCCTATCTCGGGAATCCAGAGTACATTTTCAGGATTGGCTCAACGAAAAATGAAACCCCCGTTATGCGCCCCAATCCTGAATACTGGAACCGGAATCTTCCACGTTCTGCCATACAGTTCATGGTTTTGGAAATTCCGCCGAAAGAGGTAGTGAAGAACAAAATGGACGACCGCTGGAAACGACAGGATGGCTACTATTATGTAAGCAGGTTGCTTTACGAATTGGATGTTAAAGCTTTGTTGCCGGCTATAAGTCATTAATTAAGTCAGGCTCAACAATTTAATTTATTATTTAATACCTTAGTTATGAAGAAAATACTTTTTACCCTGCTTTGTGTAACCTGGGTACAATTTTTTTCACAAGCACAGGATTACCCCCTGATTTTAGATCATCCGGGCGTTTTCAAACTGATCGATTGGGGCGTTTATACCCATTGGAATTGTGGTTTTACCAAGGCTGAAACTACCGCCAATTATCAGAAAATTATCGGTATAACTGATTTGGTACGCAAAAATCCGGTATTAATTGATCAGAAAGGATTTAATTGCGAGACCTATGTGTACGCAAAAAATTGTCCTGATAAATTTGGTTATGGAATTCCAAGTGAACTAAGTTTTGGTTTTGGAGACTGGTTCATGGATAAAGGACAGCCAAAGTATTATAAGACTGAACCGCCCAGTTGGAAAATGCAGGTAAACCACCTGAATAGTTTTACCAGCGGTTCCCGTAGTCAGAGCACTTCAAAACCAACTGAAAAGCCCAAAGATGGTTTTAATTACGAAAAATGGAAAAGTATCGGTGAGAAACTACAGGAATGCTTCAGTATCCCGGGCCAAAAAGAAGAACCTGGAAATGGAATCGACAGGTACAACAGCGAATTGATTGTGGTTTACAATCCGGAGCGGCCACCCTACTACCTGCCTGTTAAATTCCGGGAATTGGCTGAATGGAGAATCGAATACTGGAAACTCCACCCTGATAAATTACAATCGGATATGATAACAAAAATGATGGAAGACGAGTATGCAAAAATCCCGGAAGCCGAACGTGACGGCTGGGCTTACACCAATACTCATGACGAACGCCTTCCTATTTTGGGTATTACACCCATACCCGGTCCGCAGCCTGTAGCACGCTTAAATCCTGAATACTGGAACAAAAAGCTTCCCCGGTCCGCCATCCAGGTTCTGACTTTTAACCGGTTGACCAATACCAGTATATATACCAGAGAAAAGGAAGATTGGCTAAAACATAACGCCGCCGGATATAGTCTCGACCGGTTTATGGAAGCTTTGGATATCAATATGTTTACCGGATTGATTGATAAATAAACTCCGGCTGTTAGTGCCGCTTATTCAAACATTGGAACTTATAAGAAGTAATTATTCACTTTAAAATTGAGAAAATGAAAACCAACAGATTTATTGTTATCGCCCTTGTGGCATTTGGTATCCTCCTTTTCGCCTGTAAAGGCAAAACTTCCAAAAAGCCTGTCCCCGCTCAGGCAAACCAGACTGAGGCGGTAAAGGAAGCCCCCAAAGGCAAGTACGCCATAAAATCGGGAATCGTCGAGTACAAAACCACAATGATGGGAATGGACATGAAACAGATTCTGACATTCGATGACTATGGAAAGAAAGAAGTAACAGAAATCCTGATGGATATGATGGGAACAAAAATGCATTCCTTTACCCTTAGAAAAGATGGCTTCGTATATGCTTATGATCTCGTAAAAAAAACAGGAACAAAAAAACCGTTTAACGGAAGTGGCTCAACGAGCATTGATTTTGAGAACTTATCTCAGGAAATGATTAAGGAAATGAACCTTAAGAAAGAAGGAAGTGAAGAATTCCTTGGAAAAACCTGCGAGAAAATGAGTATCGATTATCAGAAACTGCAGATGAAAGGAAATTTCCTGGTTTATAAAGGTGTTTCCCTGAGTATGAATACTGATATGGGAACCGTTAAAATTAACCTTACAGGGGAGAAATTTATTGAAAATCCGGAAATCCCGGCCTCCAAATTTGAAGTGCCTGCAGATGTGAAAATTACGGAAAGCTTATAATAATTATTCCGATAATCTTTACCTTGCAAACACCTTCGCAAAATTTTATTTTCGTACCTGATAGTGATTAAATTAACGATTTATCAGCAATGAGAAAAGTCATAAAGTTAAGTGTCCGTTTTATCCTTCCTGCTATTATAACTTTGATAGTTATTGCTTTACTCGCCTTGCCCCATTTTGCAAAATATTATATTAATGAACATGCGAAAGAGTATTCAGGCAGAAATATTTTTGTCAATAAAATTAAAATTAATTATTTCACAACCACTTTCCAGATTATAGACTTTAAAATGTTTGAAGCCGATGGGCTCGCAACCTTTCTCTCCTTTGACACCCTTACGATTGACGTCAATCCTTTTCATCTTCTTTCTTCTGAACTGGATATTGAGAAAATACGGTTGGTCAGACCTGAAGCGACAATAATTCGCCGGGATACTACCTTTAATTTCGGCGATATCATTGCTTTTTATAATTCAAAACCTAAAAACGACACAGTTAGTCATACTTCTTCATTCAAATATATCCTGAAAAACATCACCCTTGAAAATGGCAATTTTACTTTTACGGACAAAGGGGCTGATTATACCAACGTCATGAAAAACCTGGGCTTTTCTGTTCCTTATATAAGTTATAACCAGGAGGAGATCAGTAAAGCCGGACTGAAATTTTATTTTGAAAATGGAGGATTTCTTCAAACCATGGCTGATTATAATCAGAAAAATGGTATTTATAATGCAGATTTTAAAGTAAATCGCTTAGATATTTCCCCTTTTCTAACCTATGCAAAGGGTTATTTCCGGTTTAATAGCATCGATGGAATAGTTGGCGGTGAGTTTCATCTTACAGGTAATATTAATAATCTGGATTCCATAAAGATAAGTGGCAGAGGAAATATTGCCGGTTTTTCGGCCAGGGACATTTCAGGACGAAAGGTACTGGGGGCCCGAAATACAGAAATATCTCTGAACAACACATATCCGGTGAAGTTTTCATTTAAGTTCGATACTATTGCCTTAACAAGTCCTTATCTTTATTTTGAAATGAAAGATTCGACAAATAATTTTCTCAATATATTGGTCGATTCTGGTGAAGATACGGAGCCAGTTCAATATTTTTATCAAATTAATAGTCTTAAAATTGATAGCGGGCAGGTTTATTTTAGAGACAATTCTTATGGAGAACCTTTTAATTATGATTTTGATGAAATTTCATTGAAAGTCGATTCTATTACTTCACTTGCTAAGTGGATCAAAGCATATTCGACAATGCGCCTGAATAAAAAAGGCAAACTCAAGGCAGAACTGGGGATCAATCCTTCAGATCCTTATGAACTGAAAACCAACTATGTGATAACTAATTTTCAATTGAGTGACCTGAATATTATTTCGAAATATTGGGTAGGATTTCCGATCTTATTTGGGAATATGTATTACCAGGGAAAGAGCGTGATCACGGCACGTAAGCTCACCAGCGAAAATAAGCTGATAGTCAGAAATGCCAAACTTGGGAAAAAAAGCGGAGGATTGATGAATTTACCGCTTAAATTAGCCCTGTACCTGTTAGAAGATGTTCATGGAGATATCATACTCGATCTTCCGCTAACAGGAGATTTCAACGACCCTAAAACAAAAATTGGGAAACTCGTATGGCAGGTATTTAAAAATTTTGTTATAAAAGTTGTTGCATCGCCTTTCAGGGCTTTATCAGGGTTAATGGGAGCGGATCCTGATGAAATCAAGGGAATCCAGTTTAATTTTGCGGATACAACGCTCACTGATAGTCATTTGCGACGGATAAAGCTATTTACGGAACTGGAAAAGAAAAAACCTGATATGAATATTGAACTGACCTATTATAACGATCCTGAACTCGAAAAGCAGGAAATAGCCGTTGAAGAAGCTGGGAAGATATTTTTTTCCGCCACACGCACAGATTACAAAAAGGAGAAATCAAGTTTTGCCTCCTTTATATCAAAAGAACTTAAGTCTGATTCAGTTACAGTTGCCTCAGGAAGCGTTCAATTAATAGGAATTCAAAAACTTGATTCAATACAGAATAGTTATGCCCAAAAGCGTATTAAAAAAATTTCTGAAGCGCTGCATAATATTGAAGATTCGACAAAGATAAAGATTGTCGTTCCAAATAAAGAGGCTCCTGAGAATGTGGGAAGCAGGCCTGTCTTTGAATTAAAATTTTCTATTGATGAGTAATTTATGTAGGTTTGTGTCAATAATTATATTGATGATGACCGAAAACTTTTTATGTAGTTCCTGGTTCACAGCATATAGGTTAATGTAACTATTTAAATTTAAATTTCAATGATGAAGAAGAACATGGGTACCGTGGATAAGTCAATCCGCATTTTTGTTGCAGCAATCATTGCAGTGCTCTGCATTAAAGAGGTAATCACCGGAATACTTGCAATTGTGCTGATGGTTGTTGCCGTCATGTTTGTTGTGACAAGTTTCATAAGTGTTTGCCCACTGTATCCCTTTTTGGGAATAAACACCCGTAAGAAGGAATAAGCAGAATTAATTGGTGGCTGAAAGGTATCTTCCTCAGGAAATCTTTTCAAGCAGGACCACATTTTCGACATGGTGGGTATGAGGAAACATGTCCAGTGGTTGTACTTTGGTAATGTGGTAATTATAACTAAGTAAACCTATGTCGCGGGCCTGAGTTGCCGGATTACAACTGACATATACAATTCGCTCAGGGGCTGCAAATAAAATGGCCTTTATCACATCTTCATGCATTCCTGCTCTTGGCGGATCGGTTATGATCACGTCAGGATGACCGTTTTCTGAAATAAAATCTTCATTAAGAATATCTTTCATATCCCCGGCAAAAAAAAAGGTATTGTCTATACCGTTGTTCCCGGAGTTGATTTTTGCATCTGTGACTGCCTCGGGAACATATTCAATACCAATCACTTTCCTTGCTTTCGAAGCTACAAAGCAAGCAATAGTTCCTGTTCCTGTATAAAGGTCGTAAACAACTTCATTACCCGAAAGAGAAGCAAATTCCCGCGCCGCCTTGTATAATTCGTATGCTTGCAGCGAATTGGTTTGATAGAAAGATTTAGGGCCTATAATAAATCTGAGCCCTTCCATCGATTCAATTATATGGTCGCGACCTTTAAATACGTGAATCTCCTGATCAGTGATAGTGTCATTCCCCTTTTCGTTTATAACATACAGCAGCGAAGTAATTTCAGGAAATTTACCGGCTATAAAATTGAGTAATGCTTCCCTTTTTTCGATATTATCCTGAAAAAAATTGACTATCACCATCACTTCTCCGGTACTTGTTGATCGTATAATCAGATTACGTAAAAATCCTTCTTTATTTCGCAAGTCGTAGAATGATAGCTTGTTGGCAATTGCCCAATCTTTCACCGAATTCCGGATCTGATTCGAAGGGTCAGGCTGTAGCCAGCATTTATTGATATTCAGCACTTTGTCAAACATTCCCTGAACATGAAATCCCAATACGTTCATATCTCCAAACAAAGTACCTGAGCGTACTTCATCGATAGTAAGCCAACGCCTGTTCGAAAACGTAAACTCCAGTTTATTCCTGTAATAGATCGGATTAGCAGATCCTTTAATGGGCATAATTTCTTGAAATGTTACTTTCCCAATTCTGCGAAGCTGGTCGGAAACTTGTTTTTGTTTGTAATATAGCTGCTTATTATAAGGTAAGTACTGCCATTTGCAACCACCGCACACCTCAAAATGCTCACAAAAAGCGGGAATGCGGTCGGGTGAGTTTGTGTGGATTTTTACAACTTTAGCTTCCTGATATTTTTCTCTTTTTTTAACGACCTGAAGATCAACTATGTCTCCCGGAATTACGTGAGTGGTAAACACGACAATACCGTCGACCCTGGCAATTGCCTTCCCTTCTGATCCAATATCGATGATCTCTGCCTTTTCGTAAAATGGCATTGGTTTATTGCTTCTGCCCAAAATGTCAAATTTGAAATTCCTGCAAAGATATGAATTGATTCCGGAGCGAAAAAAAAATCTGGTCACCCTGCAAAATCTTGTATCTTTGCGAAAATTTTTATTACGCTTTTGGAGTTTAAATGATCGGGTTTCCCGATCTGTGGTCCAAAAGGGTTTTCATCCTTGTATGAGAGTGTGAATCATGAGTGTTTCGGTAGAAGAACTATACGTCGAATTTGGTGGTTTTGAGCTTTTTAAGCATGTCAATTTTATTGTAAACCCACGCGATCGCATTGGCCTGGCAGGAAGAAACGGTGCCGGAAAATCAACGTTACTTAAAATATTTGCTGGTTTACAGACCCCCACATCAGGCCGTGTTGTAATTCCACGTGATATTAAAGTCGGATACCTGCCTCAGCAAATGGAACTTTCAGATTCAGGAACAGTTATGGAAGAAGCAGTTACGGCATTTGCCGAGATTCAGGAACTTGAAAAGCGAATCGAACACCTTAACATTGAACTATCTGTTCGTGAAGACTACGAATCAATTGAATATCACCGGATTATTGATGAAATGCATGAGGCAAACGAACGTTTCCAATTAATGGGCGGCACCAATTTTCATGTTGATATTGAACAAACGATGATAGGTCTGGGTTTTGAACAATCAGATTTCGACAGGCAAACTTCGGAATTTTCAGGTGGATGGCGAATGAGAATTGAACTGGCAAAAATCCTGTTGAAGAAACCAAATGTCTTTTTATTGGACGAACCGACAAATCATCTTGATATTGAGTCTATTGAATGGCTGGAAAGCTTTTTGAAGGATTATGCCGGTGCTGTGGTACTTGTATCGCACGACAAAGCTTTTCTCGATAATGTGACTAATCGCACTGTTGAAATTAGTCTTGGTAAGATTTACGATTATAAAGTGAATTTCACGAAGTACATTGAACTTCGTGCAGAACGGCGTCAACAACAAATGGCTGCTTTTCGAAATCAGCAGAAGATGATTCAGGATACTGAGGATTTTATTTCGAGGTTCCGGTATAAAGCCACTAAAGCCGTACAGGTACAATCGCGCATAAAACAATTGGATAAGGTTGACAGGTTAGAGGTTGACGAAGAAGACACCCGCTCCCTGAATATCAAATTTCCTCCTTCCCCGCGGTCGGGAACTGTTGTATTCGAGGCTGTTGAAGTGAGTAAACGCTACGGTGAACTGTTGGTACTCGATAAGGTAGACCTTAAACTTGAACGCGGAAACCGTATTGCTTTCGTTGGCAAGAATGGAGAAGGAAAGAGTACTATGGCACGGATTATCATGCAGGAGTTGGAGTGTACAGGAGTGCATAAACTTGGGCATAATGTCAAGATCGGATATTTTGCACAAAATCAAGCTGATACATTGAATGAGGATTTAACTGCTTTTGAAACTATCGACAAGTCTGCCGTTGGAGAAATCAGGACAAAGATCAGGGATATTTTAGGTGCATTTATGTTTTCGGGACAGGATGCAGATAAAAAGGTAAAAGTACTTTCAGGAGGAGAAAGAGCCCGGCTTGCAATGATAAGCCTGTTGCTCGAGCCGGTAAATTTTCTCGTTTTGGATGAACCTACAAACCATCTCGATATACATTCAAAAGGATTGCTGAAACAGGCTTTGATGAAATTTGACGGGACACTGCTCGTTGTATCGCACGATCGTGAGTTTATGGATGGGCTGGTTAATGTCGTTTATGAATTTAAACATAAAAAGATAAAACAGCATCTTGGTGGGGTTTACGAATTTCTGCAGAAGCGGAAAATGGAATCCCTTCGCGAACTCGAACTCACCACGCCTGAAAAAAAGATAAATAAAGAAGTTATAAAAGAAATATTTACTGCCAGTTTTGAAGAACGAAAGGAGATAAACCGGATGATCAACCGCATTGAAAAACAAATAGGCGAAGCAGAGTGGCAGATCTCAAAGTTAGAAGAAGATATTGCAGAAATGGATAAAATGTTGGCCGATCCTTCAACAATTGACAATAGTTCCCTTTTCGAACGTTATGGCACAAGTAAAAAGCAGGTCGAAACAGCTATGATCGAGTGGGAATTACTTCATAGGGAATTGAAGGAGTGGGAAGAAAAAAGAACATGGTAGAGTGGCAAATCCCTGAAAATTATTAACAGGAGGAAGATCTGCTTTATTATCAATTAATGATTAAGTCAAAAACAATGGAAAAGAAAGATTATATTTTTGGGATACGTACCATTATCGAAGCAGTCAATTCTGGCAAAGAAATTGAAAAGATACTGATAAAGAAGGGGTTACAAGGGGAGCTGTATCATGAACTTATGGATCTCGTCCATCAGTTTCAGATTCCTGTACAAGTTGTTCCCATTGAAAAGATTGACCGCGTAACACGCAAAAATCATCAGGGCATTCTTGCTTATATTTCTCCTATCGCATACCAGAATATCGAAGAAATTATACCCAGGTTATACGAAGAGGGGAAAACAGCACTGATTCTTATTCTTGATGAGTTAACAGATGTGCGAAATTTCGGTGCAATAGCCCGGTCTGGTGAGGTAGCCGGGGTACACGCAATCGTGATACCTGAAAAAGGATCAGCACAAATCAGCGCTGATGCGATCAAAACATCAGCGGGGGCGTTACACATTATTCCGGTGTGCCGGACAAAAAGTTTGTCGAATGTCGTTAAATATTTAAAAAATAGCGGATTAAAAATAGTTTCAGCAACTGACAAGGGGGATAGGTTCTATTACGATATCAATTTTAAAGACCCTGTTGCAATAATTCTTGGATCCGAAGATCTGGGAATAGAAGCAGGCCTGCTAAAAATTTCGGACGAGTGGGCGAAGATACCTCAGATTGGTCAGATTCAATCCTTAAATGTTTCCGTTGCCGCCGGAATAATGATTTTCGAAGCTGTTCGTCAACGATCGTTACCCTTATAAGGATATTGGGACAGCACGCTTAAATGTCTCTTCAAGCGAAATGAAAGTTTCAGTACTTGACACACCCGGAATCCTCTGAATCTTTTCACTGAGTATCTCCTTCAGGTGTTCGTTGTCGTGGGCATATACTTTGATGAATATTGCATACTGGCCTGTTGTATAATGACATTCAACTATTTCACCGATGGAATGTAGTTGTTCCGCAACTTCATTAAAAAGTCCGCCTTTTTCCAGAAAAATTCCTACGTAAGTACATGTCCTGTAATCTACTTTTTTCGGATCAATATTGTATCCGGAACCCGTAATCACTCCCATTTCAATCATCCTGTTCACTCTCTGGTGAACAGCAGCCCTTGATATTACACAATCAGTGGCTACATCTTTGAAAGGAATCCGTGCGTTTTTAGTTATGATGCTTAGAATATGCAGGTCTATGTCGTCAAGTTGATTTCGAAGTGTCATCTTTGCTTTATTGTATCTTTTTCAAAAATAGGCTTCTTTCACTTCTTTACATTGAAAAGCGACAAAAAAAATCGAAAAAAGACGATTTATAATTAAAATCCGGTATTTTTAAAGCAAAAACCGGTAAAATGATAATTCCTGATCATTTTTCAGGAATGTCAATCCAATGGAAGAATAAAAATATTTTTCATAAAATTTAAATTATTCAATAAAATTTTATCAGCTTATATTTATTAATTTAGCATTTAATTATTTCGAATTTAAATTTTCAAACTTTTTAAAAACGATATTTATGAAAAACTTAATTTTAAAACAAAAGTTTGTTTGTCTGGTTTCAAGGTTAGAAGTTCTGATTTTACTTTTATTAATCAGTACATCCTCTTTTGCACAGGATCCTGATGCTAAGGGCAGGGTTAACTCGTTAAGAATATCACCGGTGCTCGTGGACGGGGACACGAAAGGTGTGGTTACTTCGCTTTCCAATGTAACATTAGGAAATCTTTGGCAGGTAACCGAATGCTGCGGATGGAGCGGTACCTGGACACGCCGTCCAAATACCAATACCTTTGACGCCGTATGGAGGCATACAAACGGAACAAGTGCAGCCGATGTGATTGAATTAAAGACGTGGAATAAAACGACTAATGAAGTTACCTTGTTTCGTCAAAGTATGAATGGGTCATATAAGGCATTCTACAATGCATCAAACAGAACGTTGATAAATGGTACTACTACATGGTATCCGGCAGGACAGACCTGGTCTGCAATAATCCGGTAGTGAATTTGAAAAATTATAATTTATCTTATTTGCCGTCAACAATTGTAGAATAACGGGTAGTCATTTCGGCTGCCTGTTATTATTATCCCGTATTTCTTTATGGATAAAAAATTTTTAGACCACCCCTGATACTCGCATAATATTATTATATTTTTTAATTTTAGAGGTTGTTTTCAAAAAAGAAAAATAAATTAAACACTATGAACAGAAGAAAATTTGGCGGAATAATTGTAACAGCAACCGCAGGCACAATGGTTGTTCCCTTTGGGGCTAATTCCGGAACAATTGAAAAGTACAATATCCGGTTGGGAGGACCTCTTTATAAAAAATATAATAATCCGGATGAATGGATTATTGCACTTAATGAATTAAGTTACCGCGCTGCCTACTGCCCGGTCGGCCTTGATGCAACGTCTCATGAAATAAAGGCTTACAAAGCTGCTGCGCAAAAGGCAAATATTGTTATTTCAGAAGTGGGAGCCTGGAGTAATCCGATCGATCCTGATTTGAAAAAAAGTAAAGCAAGTATAGAAAAATGTATTAATTCCCTGAAGTTGGCTGATGAGATCGGTGCAAATTGCTGCGTTAATATCAGCGGATCGCGCAACCCCGGTCAGTGGGCAGGCCCTCACAAGGATAACCTTACGCCTGAAACATTTGATTTAATAGTTGAAACTACCAGAAAAATTATTGATGCAGTAAAACCAGGTAATACCTTTTTCACTCTCGAAGCCATGCCCTGGTCATACCCCGATTCTGTTGAATCATACGAAAGTCTCATTAAGGCTATTGACCGGAAACAATTTGGAGTGCACTTAGATCCTGTTAACCTGGTAACAAGTCCTCAGATTTATTTTAAAAACGGGGAGTTAATTAAGAATGCATTTATGAAATTGGGCCCATTTATAAGGAGTTGTCATGCAAAGGATATCCTTTTGCTTGATGATAAAGTAACTCCTTATCTGCCGGAAGTAAGGGCGGGCCTTGGCAATTTGAATTATGCAATATTTTTAAAGGAATTGGCCAAACTAAAAAATATTCCGCTGATGCTGGAACATTTAAACTCAGCAGATGAATATCATAAAGCAGCAGAATATATCAGATCTGTAGGCGGAGAAAATAATATTAAACTTTAAATATACAAAATTCCAAAAATAAAATCTACCATAACCTTATTGAAAATTATAAAAACCGTTTTAAAGAATGGATAAATTAATCACCCACGCTTTTCAGGAGAAAGCTAAAAACCTGCAACAGATGATAACTATTAAATTATCACTGATTTTTAATTGAAATCTGCATCTTAAATCTATTGGCTCTTATGGCCTGACAGGAAAGGAAAGCAAAACGAAAAGGAGATCGATTTTATTGGTGAAAGGCAAGATGAGAAAATCTATATACAGGTTGCATTAAGAATTACAGAGAAACAGACCATGGAAAGGGAATTTGGGAATCTGCTGTTAGTCAAGGATAATTATCCTAGATTTTATTATTTTTATTGAATTATCATATTTAAACAATAAAGGAGGTTAAGATGATCAGATTATCAAACAAAACTATTGGTAATGATCATATTACAGGTTGTAACTGTTGTGGTGGTCAGAAATATCATGCGTCAAATGAAATTTCCAGGAGGAAATTTATGCAGGTTACAGGCTCTTCTGCTCTGGGGGCAGCAGCTTTGTCAGGTTTATCCTGGACAGCACTTTCTACTGTTCAGACAGATGGAACGAATAAAATCAAACGCAGGGCACTTGTTCTGAAACCAATTCTCACTTATGAAATTGCAGTCCGTCGTAACCAGACAAGCTGGAGAAATTGGGGAGGGATCCAGACTGAAAAAGATAAAGATCTGGAACTGCTTCGTATTAAGGAAGAGCTTAAAACTTTACAATCAAAAGCTGATTTTCCACTTGAAATCCTGCCGGTAGACAGTGTCCGGAACCCGGCAGAACTGACCAATATCACAGATCTCCAATCTGCTGATCTCTACCTGGTTTATGCTGCCGGCGGTGGTATGGATATTTTTAGCTCATTAAATAAAACGGGTAAAGATATGATAATCTTTTGTCGTCATAAATCAGGTCCGGTATATTTATGGTATGAAATAATCAGTCCAAGATTTTTAAGGCAGCACACCGATAAACTTGCTGTATCAGGAATCAATGAGAATGATGTGGTAATTGATAATCAGGATGAGATCCTCTGGAAACTAAGGGCACTTTGCGGTTTAAAAAATACACTTAACTCAAAGATAATAGCTATAGGAGGACCCGGAGCCTGGGCCCAGCCAAAAGATGTCGTTCCCAATCTGGTCAGAGAAAAATATAAGCTGGATATCCAGACAGTTTCCTATGAAGAGCTGGGAAAGCTGATAACTGAGGCGCGTGCGGATAAATCAGTTATTTCCCGTGCAAAAAACCGGGCTGCTTCATATCTTGCCGATACAACATTAAAACTTGAAACAAAACTTCAGTTTGTTGAGAACTGCTTTGTACTGGAAGATATCCTGACCCGGATCATGGAAAAATTTAATTGCAGGGCAATAACAATCAATAATTGCATGGGCACAATTATGCCATTGGCTGAAACTTCTGCATGCCTGACCCTTAGCTTACTTAATGATGCAGGTTATCTCGCATTCTGTGAATCAGATTTTGTCGTGGTGCCGTCGGGGATATTACTTGCAAATATTTCGGGAAAACCTGTGTTTCTAAACGATCCAACCTATCCGCATGACGGGGTTATTACCCTGGCTCATTGCACAGCTCCACGGCGGATGGATGGCCGAAAGCTCGAACCTGCAAGGCTGCTATCTCATTTTGAATCTGATTATGGCGCTGCCCCTAAGGTAGAAATGCTTATAGGACAGACTGTTACTAACATCATGCCCGATTTTGCCTTTAAGAATAATGTCGGACTTTTAGGGAAAATAATTGATAATCCGTTCCTGGATATCTGCCGGTCGCAGATTGATATAAAATTTGAATGCGAAAGTAAACTGGTCGCTGAAAAAATGCCTGGTTTTCATTGGATGACAGTATACGGCGATTATATGAAGGAGAGTGGATATGCCCTTAAAAAAATAGGTATTGATTTTGAGAAACTGGTTTGATTGTTGTACAAGAGGAGTGAAACATCAGTATAATTTTCAAATACAGTAAATATTTTGTGTATTCATAAATTTTGTAACTAAATTATAGTTGCTTTAATAAATTATTATATCTTTGTAAAAACAACATTGTGTCGAAAATTAATAAATTGATAGTGCGGTTCTTGTCACAGCCAAAAGACTTTTCATATTCGGAAATTAAGAAAGAAGGTTTAATTTAACAGGAGGATAATGCAATGAAAAATGTATTAAATTACAGAGGGTTTATCGGTTCTGTTCACTTTTCGGCTGATGACGGTATTTTTTATGGGAAAATTGAGGGTATTACGGATTTGATAACATTTGAAGGTGAATCTGTGAAGAACCTTATTGAATCCTTTCACTATATGGTTGACGAACATATAAAAGATTGTGAAAATGAAAACATTGAACCTGAAAAAAGTTACAAAGGAAGTTTTAATGTCAGGCTAACCCCGGAACTTCACAAACGCATTGCACTGTCTGCAAAAATGCGTGGGATTACCCTGAATAAATATGTTTATGATGCTCTTAACGATACTTTATCGCGCTGAGTAAAATAATCTTTTGTAATAATTACCCCCATTTGAAACATTTATAGCTTAGGAACTACCCATTTATGTGTTAAATAGCAATAAAAATATCGAATTGTTAAAAAAAAATAAAATTTGGTTGCGATTTTATTTTGAATTAATAGTTTTATTAGTAGTTTTGCCCCGAAGTTTAATTGAATGTTTATACCGGAATTATTCCGAAAGAACAAAAGTGAAAGTTAATTGTTAATTTGTCAGTCTTACTGTTTATTTTAAATGAAAAGTATATTATCAAATAGCCTCCTTCTAGTGGTCATTCTAATTCTCGTCTTTGCCGGGTGAGGGAGGTTATATATTGTATGAAAAAACATATAAGTGCCTTTCCCGAAATGAGAAAGGCTTTTTTTTTATTATGAAATTTTACAGATATGAAATTTGAGTTGAGAAGTAATACTACAACAGTCGGCCGCCGGATGGCAGGCGCAAGGAGTTTATGGAGGGCCAACGGGATGAAGGAAGAACAATTCGGTAAACCCTTGATTGCAGTTGTTAATTCATTTACCCAGTTTGTACCGGGGCATGCCCACCTCCACGAGATAGGTCAAATGGTAAAGCAACTGATTGAAAATGAAGGCTGTTTTGCCGCAGAATTCAATACGATAGCCATTGATGACGGAATTGCAATGGGGCACGACGGAATGTTATATTCGCTTCCTTCAAGAGACCTGATCGCTGATAGCGTTGAATACATGATCAATGCCCATAAAGCTGATGCGATGATCTGTATCTCTAACTGCGATAAAATTACACCGGGAATGTTGATGGCTGCCATGCGGCTGAATATTCCATGCGTTTTTGTCTCGGGTGGACCAATGGAGGCAGGTGTGGTCGCAGACAGAAAATATGATCTGGTCGATGCGATGGTAATGGCTGCTGATCCTTCTGTGGACGAAAATTTACTTTCTGAGATTGAACGAAAAGCCTGCCCCACCTGTGGTTCCTGCTCAGGAATGTTCACTGCAAATTCAATGAACTGTCTTACTGAGGCATTAGGCCTCTCTCTTCCCGGTAATGGTACTGTTGTTGCCACTCATCTGAACCGCAAGAAACTATTTGAAAAAGCTGCGAAACGTTTGGTTGAGATAACCTGGGATTACTATCAGAATGGAAATGAGAAAGTACTCCCGCTAAGTATTGCGTCACGCGATGCTTTTATGAATGCCATGACGCTCGATATTGCAATGGGAGGATCGACCAACACGGTTTTACATCTGCTGGCTGTTGCACACGAGGCAGGTGTTGATTTTACAATGCAGGATATTGATGTGCTTTCAAGAAAAGTACCATGTATTTGTAAAGTGTCACCAAGTTCTAACTATCATATCCAGGATGTTAACCGGGCCGGTGGTATTATGGGCATTATGGGTGAACTCGAAAAGGGCGGATTATTAAACATCCAGGTATCGCGGGTAACTGAAGATAATCTTGGTGAGACAATAAATAAATGGGATATTTTAAGACCATCTTCAGATGATGAGGCCAGAAGACTTTTTGCCTCAGCACCCGGAAACATTGGCAGAAACCTGCAATTGGGCTCACAGGATAATTATTATGCAGAATTGGATTCTGACCGTCAGAAAGGATGCATCCGCAATATTGAAAATGCCTATACCAGAGAGGGAGGATTGGCGATACTATATGGGAATATTGCCCGTGACGGATGTATTGTTAAAACTGCCGGAGTAGATCCATCGGTTTTCAGTTTCGGCGGAGTCGCCAGGGTCTTTGAATCGCAGGAAGACGCTTGCGAAGGCATACTGAATCATGAGATTGCTGCCGGGGATGTGGTGATTATCCGCTACGAAGGGCCAAAAGGCGGCCCCGGAATGCAGGAGATGCTTTATCCTACTTCCTATCTTAAAGCCTCTAGACTTGATAAAGTTTGTGCCTTGCTCACTGACGGACGTTTTTCAGGAGGAACATCTGGCCTCTCTATTGGTCATGTATCTCCTGAAGCCGCAGCCGGTGGAGAGATTGCCCTGGTCAGCAATGGTGACCTGATAGAGATTAGTATCCCTCAACGTAGAATTGAACTGATGATAAGTAACGAAGAATTGGAAATCAGGAGAAAGGCACAGGAAGACCGCGGGGCCAGGGCATATCAACCTGAAAAAAGAAACCGTGTTATTAGTAAAGCGTTAAAAGCCTACGCCAGCCTTGTTGCATCAGCAGATAAAGGTGCTGTAAGAATTATTGAATAATATTTAATCTATTTAGCGATGACATCTATTACAAACGACAAGATACTCGACCAGGAACCAGTCGAAATAACCGGTTCCGAAGCTGTAATCCGCTCTTTGATTGCAGAAGGTGTTGATACAATTTTCGGATATCCCGGCGGTGCAATTATGCCGGTTTACGATGCGCTGCATGATTACCACCATATACTTAAACATGTACTTACACGCCATGAACAAGGCGCTGTTCATGCAGCCCAGGGCTATGCGAGGGTATCAGGTAAAGTTGGCGTTTGTGTTGCCACCTCAGGCCCTGGTGCTACTAACCTGATTACCGGAATCGCCGATGCCCTGATTGATTCGACCCCACTGGTGTGTATCACAGGGCAAGTTGTTTCAGGGTTATTGGGGACCGATGCGTTTCAGGAATCAGATGTAATAGGTATTACTATGCCAGTAACAAAATGGAATTATCAGATTACCAGTGCTGAAGAGATCCCTGAAGCAATTTCAAGGGCGTTTTATATTGCAGCAAGTGGCCGTCCGGGACCTGTAGTTTTAGACATTACAAAGGATGCCCAGTTTGCTAAAATCAAATATTCCTATTCCAAGTGTATCAAGATTCGCTCCTATGTTCCCGAATATCCTTCTGACAAATCGTTGCTAAAGAAAGCTTCAGAATTAATAAACAATGCGCAAAAACCTTTCTTGCTTTATGGCCAGGGAGTTATGCTTTCCGGAGGGGAAAAGGAACTAATCAGTTTTATTGAAAAAGCAGGAATTCCTGCGGCGGGGACTTTACTTGGCTTATCAGCCATCCCGACTGACCATCCTTTAAATATGGGGATGCTCGGAATGCATGGCAACTATGGCCCGAATATCAAAACCAACGAATGCGATGTATTAATAGCGGTAGGCATGCGTTTCGACGACCGCGTAACAGGGAACATCAGTACCTATGCAAAACAAGCCAAAATTATTCATATAGAGGTAGATCCATCTGAAATTGATAAAAATGTCAAGACTGATGTGGCATTGATTGGTGATGCAAAACACACCCTTAGATTGCTGTCTAGTTTAGTAAAGGCACGGCAGCACCCCAGGTGGCTGGAAGAGTTTAAAGCTGCCGATAATATTGAAAAGGAGAAGGTACTAAATAACGACCTGTTTCCACAGAAACCTGGAATGACAATGGCCGAAGTGGTCCGTATGGTTTCGGATTTTACCGGAAACAACGCTGTTGTGATTACTGATGTTGGCCAGAACCAGATGGCTGCAGCCCGTTACTCGAAATTCAGCAGTTCACGCAGCTGGGTCACTTCCGGCGGATTGGGAACTATGGGTTTTGGTTTACCGGCAGCTATTGGGGCCAAGTTCGGGGTGCCCAATCGAAAAGTTGTTGTCTTCACAGGAGATGGTGGAATGCAAATGACTATTCAGGAGCTTGGCACGATATCCCAGGAAAAACTGGCGGTTAAAATCGTGATTCTGAATAACCATTTTCTGGGTATGGTCAGACAGTGGCAGGAACTATTTTTTGAGAAACGTTATTCATTTACCGAGATTTTAAGTCCCGATTTTGTGAAAGTCGCTGATGCATACGGTATTCCGGGCAATTCTGTAAGCCATCGGGGCGAACTTAAAGAGGCCATGAAGAAAATGCTTAATAGCGATGGACCTTATCTGCTTGAAGTGATGATTGAAAAAGAGGATAATATCTTTCCAATGGTTCCGGCCGGAAAATCAGTTTCACAAATCATTCTTAGTGCCGACGAGCTGAAATAGCCACTAAGGATATGGTTTGGAAGCCTGTGAGTAAAAACAGATTATTTGAAAATGAATAATTGTTCAAATCGGGATAAATTAAATAATTTAATAATATGAAGCAAGAGTATATCATAACAGCATACAGTGAAAACCACATTGGTTTGCTGAACCGGATCACTATCATATTCACCAGGCGCAAAGTAAATATCGAGAGCCTGACTGTCTCCGAATCTGCCCTGCAAGGAATCAGTAAGTTTACTATAGTTGTCAATGAGGAAAAAGAAAAGGTGGTAAATATTGTCAAGCAGATCGACAAACAGATTGAGGTAATGAAAGCCTTTTATTACACCAATGATGAGATGATCTTTCAGGAAATTGCCCTTTATAAGGTTCCTACAACCGCTTTGATGGAGAGCGATCAGATAGAAAAACTTATCAGGTCGCATAATGCCAGAATACTGGAAATCACCCGTGAATATACAGTAATTGAAAAGACAGGTCATAAAGAAGAGACCCAGGAACTTTTTGAAAAACTTAATCCATTCGGGGTTTTGCAGTTTATCCGGTCGGGAAGAGTGGCTATTACAAGATCTCCAATTGAAAAGTTATCAGTATTCCTGAAAGAAAGGGATCTCCTTTTCGATAATCTGGAAGCAAAGAAACAAGTAAAACTCACATAAATATTTAACAAATACATAAAATGGATAATCGCGTATATATTTTCGATACAACGCTGCGTGACGGCGAACAGGTTCCTGGTTGCCAGTTGAATACAATAGAAAAGATCGAAGTTGCAAAAGTTCTTGAGCAATTGGGTGTTGACGTTATCGAAGCAGGCTTTCCCATCTCAAGTCCCGGGGACTTTAAATCAGTTGTCGAAATATCGAAAGCCGTGACCTGGCCGATAATCTGCGCACTTACCCGGGCAGTCGAAAAAGATATTGATGTGGCCGCCGAATCTCTGAAATATGCCAAGCACGGCCGTATTCATACCGGAATAGGTACTTCGCCTTATCACATTCAATATAAACTGAACTCGACACCTGAGGAGATTATGGCAAGGGCAATTGCGGCAGTTAAATATGCCAAAAAATATGTTGAAGACGTTGAATTTTATGCCGAAGATGCCGGACGGTCTGATAATGTTTACCTTGCAAGGGTCATTGAAGCTGTAATCAAAGCAGGTGCTACGGTCGTAAACATACCTGATACAACGGGTTACTGTTTGCCGGAAGAATTTGGGGCTAAGATCAGGTTCCTGATGGAAAATGTTTCAAATATCGATAAGGCAATTGTTTCTACCCATTGCCATAACGATCTGGGAATGGCTACTGCCAACTCAATAGCAGGAGTAATGAACGGGGCCCGTCAGGTCGAAGTGACCATAAACGGAATAGGTGAGAGAGCCGGGAATACTGCTCTCGAGGAGGTTGTTATGATCTTGCGCTCACACAAGGAGCTTAATCTTTATACCAATATAAATTCAAAAAATATTTATAAGACCAGCCGCTTAGTGTCAAGCCTGATGAATATGCCTGTTCAGCCAAACAAGGCAATCGTTGGCAGGAATGCATTCTCACATTCGAGTGGAATTCACCAGGATGGTGTTTTGAAAAATCGTGAGAACTACGAAATTATCGATCCGGTGGAGGTTGGGATTAGCGAATCTTCGATTGTCCTGACAGCCCGGAGCGGACGGGCAGCTTTGAAACACCGGCTTGAACTGTTGGGCATAGTACTGGATAAGTTAAAACTTGATGAAGTTTATGAGGAGTTTTTACTGCTGGCCGATAAGAAAAAAGATATAAAAGAGGACGATCTTTTAATGCTCGTAGGTGAGCGGGTGATGAGTGAACGCCGTATCAAACTCGACTTTTTACAGGTGGTCACAGGAAAGAACTTGGTTCCCATGGCAACCATCAGACTGGATATTGCCGGTGAAAAATTCTCAGCCACCGAGTCGGGAAATGGCCCGGTTGATGCAGCCATCAAAGCTGTAAAAAGTATTATTCACCGTAAGGTAACCCTTCAGGAGTTTCTGATTCAGGCCATCAATAAAGGAAGTGACGATGTAGGAAAGGTTCATATGCAAGTTGAATACAATGAGAACATTTACAATGGATTTGGTGCAAATACCGATATCATTACTGCTTCTGTAGAGGCATTCATCGATGCGATTAATAAGATCGGCAATGCAGAGATAGCCGCTGCAAAATGAGCAATTGTCAATTTGGAATTGTATTAATTCAAAAATTTAGTCAGTATGAATTTTGAGCCAAAAACACTCTTTGATAAAATATGGGACAGCCATGTTATTAAACAAATAAAGGACGGACCCGATGTATTGTATATCGACAAACATTTTATTCATGAAGTTACTAGTCCTGTTGCTTTCCTGGGTTTGAAAAACAGGGGAATGAAAGTTTTCCGGCCGCAAAGTACGATCGCCACCCCCGACCATAACGTTCCTACAATTGATCAGCATCTTCCGATCAGAGAAGAACTTTCGAGGCTTCAGGTTGAGACACTAAAACAAAACTGCGAAAAAAATGGCATTGTGTTATATGGACTCGATAATGACTATCATGGAATTGTCCATATTATTGGTCCCGAGTTGGGGATTACGCAACCTGGAATGACTATCGTTTGCGGCGACAGCCACACATCAACGCATGGCGCATTCGGTAGTATTGCTTTTGGAATTGGGACCAGCGAAGTTGAAATGGTTTTTGCAAGTCAGTGCATCCTTCAGCCAAAACCAAAAAAAATGCGTATAAGTGTCGAAGGGGAGATAGGAAAGGATGTTACCGCAAAGGATATTGCGCTTTATGTGATTTCACAGATATCAGCGTCGGGAGGTACAGGTCATTTTATCGAATTTGCCGGTTCTGCTATCCGGGACCTTACAATGGAAGGGCGTATGACACTGTGTAATATGAGCATCGAATGTGGCGCACGGGGCGGAATGATTGCCCCGGATGAAGAAACATTTAAATATATCAAAGGGAGAGAATTTGCCCCTAAAGGAGAAGAATGGGATCAGAAACTGGCTCAATGGAGACAATATAAATCTGACGATAATGCTTTGTTCGATGCGGAATTCCAGTTTGATGCATCCAAAATAGAACCGATGATCACTTATGGGACCAACCCCGGAATGGGTGTGGGTATCAGCGGGAATATACCAACAGGTAAAGATCTGGCAGGTTCAGATTACATGACTTTTAATAAGGCATTGCAATATATGGGTTTCAAACCCGGTGAAATAATAAAGGGTAAAAAAGTTGATTACGTTTTTATCGGAAGTTGTACCAATGGGCGTATAGAAGATTTCCGGCTCTTCGCCAATTTTGTTAAGGGAAAAAAGAAAGCTGATTCCGTGACGGCATGGATTGTCCCTGGTTCAAAAAAAGTGGAGCAGCAAATAAAAGAGGAGGGACTGGCTGAAATTCTTGAGGAAGCCGGTTTTTCATTACGTCAACCTGGTTGTTCTGCCTGTCTGGCAATGAACGACGACAAAATCCCTGAAGGGAAATATGCCGTCTCAACCTCCAACCGAAACTTCGAAGGGCGTCAGGGACCAGGTGCCCGTACGATGCTTGCAAGTCCCCTGATGGCTGCTGCTGCAGCAATCAAAGGAGTTGTTTCAGATCCAAGAGATTTTAATCAGTAAGGTAAACCAATATAAATAAAATCAATATTAACATTGTCTGCTTTAAGACGTTGTGCCTTGGCAACCATTTTAACCACATAAGAAATGTCAATAGAAAAATTTCAAAAACTTATCAGTACAGTTGTTCCGCTTCCGATTGAGAATGTTGACACTGATCAGATTATTCCTGCCCGGTTCCTCAAAGCCGTTGAAAGAAAGGGATTTGGAGATAATCTCTTCAGGGACTGGCGATACAGGAAAGATGGAACACCCAATCCTGATTTCGTATTGAACGACAAGCGCTATTCAGGCAGAATCCTGGCTGCAGGTAAGAATTTTGGCAGTGGTTCAAGCCGTGAACATGCAGCCTGGGCAGTTTATGATGCCGGCTTCCGGGTTGTAATCTCAAGTTTCTTTGCTGATATCTTCAAAAGTAATGTATTGAATAACGGGCTTTTACCTGTTCAGGTTTCCGAGGAATTCCTTGCGGATATTTTCCGGACTGTAGAAGCCGATCCTTCTGCCGGGTTTGAAGTCGATCTGCAAAATCAAATAATCCGAAACCTTAATAAAGGCATTGACGTTAAATTCGATATTAATCCTTACAAGAAGGAATGCCTGTTGATTGGTTACGATGACATCGACTTTCTGTTAAGCCTGAAAAAAGAAATCATCGCTTTTGAACAGGCTTTTTAACACACTGATTCGGTCACGAACTCTAATAATTAGATTATGATTTACATTATGGATACAACCCTGAGAGATGGCGAACAGACCTCGGGTGTCTCCTTTTCCGAATTGGAAAAGCTTAACATAGCTAAGATTCTTATTGAAGAACTTAAGGTTGATTTTATTGAGGTTGCCTCTGCCCGTGTTTCAAACGGTGAATTCAGGGGTGCAAGAAAAGTACTCGAATGGGCGTCCAGATCAGGCTATCTTGAAAGGGTTGAGATTCTGGGCTTTGTTGATGGAAATGCCTCCCTCGAATGGATCAGCCGGGCGGGAGGAAAAGTAATGAACCTATTAGCCAAGGGATCACTCAGACATGTCACCCAGCAATTAAAAAAGACTCCTGCAGAGCATCTTGCCGGTATAAAAAGTTCCCTTCAACTTGCTGATTCAATGGGAATCAGGGTGAATATTTATCTGGAGGACTGGTCAAATGGAATGAGGAATTCACCTGAATATGTCGAATTTATGCTCGATGGGATAAAAAACGAAAAAGTTGGACGGGTGATGTTACCCGATACGCTGGGAATATTAAGCCCCTCTGAAACTTATGATTTCTGTTCTCTGATGATCCAAAAGTTCCCGGGTCTCAGGTTCGATTTCCATGCCCATAACGATTATGACCTCGCAGTGGCTAATGTAGATGCTGCCATCCGGGCTGGAATAACAACGGTTCATACAACTGTGAATGGTCTGGGTGAAAGGGCCGGGAATGCTCCTTTGTCAAGTGTAATTGCTTTAATAAACGACCAGCTTAAACTTCCCAACTCGGTGAATGAGAGAAAGCTGAGTCTGGCCAGCCGGATCGTTGAAAATTTTTCCGGAATTCGCGTTTCAGGTAATAAGCCGATTATTGGCGAGAATGTCTTCACCCAATGTAGCGGGATTCATGCCGATGGAGATAATAAAGATCAGCTCTATTACAACGACCTGCTTCCTGAACGATTTGGCAGGACAAGAAAATACGCACTTGGGAAAACATCCGGGAAAGCAAATATAGCCAAAAACCTCGAAGATATGGGTATAAGTCTCGATCCCGAAGATTTAAAAAGGGTTACAGATAAAGTGATCGAACTGGCTGATAAGAAAGAATCGGTCACATCCGACGATCTTCCATATATTCTGTCCGACGTTTTAAAAAGTGAAACAGTGAATGAGAAAATAAGATTACGTAATTATGCGATCTCCCATGCACTTGGACTCCGGCCAATGGCAACTGTTTCGATAGAAGTAGATGGTGAACTTTTCGAGGAGGCATCTTCAGGTGACGGTCAGTACGATGCTTTTATGAATGCTTTACGAAAGATTTATCACAGACAGAATAAGCAATTTCCTGCCTTGGTGGATTATATTGTCACGATTCCGCCGGGAGGCAAGACTGATGCCCTGGTGGAGACTTTGATTACCTGGAAGATGGGACGTGAATTTAAAACCAGGGGACTCGATCCCGACCAGACCGCTGCCGCCATCAAAGCAACAATGAAAATGCTGAATATTATTGAGAACGATAATCAGGTGTTCTAGCAGCTGGCAGCTGGCAAATAGCGGGCGGCTGGCAACTGGCGGCTTGCGACTGGCAAATAGCGGCTGGCTGCTGGCAACAAGCAGCTGGCAACTGGTTGTTCGTGTTGAAATGAATAAAAGTTATTAAAAAAAAAAGATGTCATACAAAAATTTGGAAATATGGCAATTGGCGGGAGAAGTGGCGATAGAGGTACATAGAATGAGTTTCGAACACCTCCCAAAATTTGAACAGTTTGAAACTGGTCAGCAGATTCGCCGTTCTTCCAAAAGTTCACGCTCCACAATTGTATAAGGTTATGGAAGAAAAACATATCAGGCTGAATATTTTAAATTTCTGACATATGCAATCGCATCCAATGATGAAACAACTGATCATCTGGAATCACATTTTGAAACAGGTTCACTTCATGATGCAGAAACTTACGAACGAATTCATTTGAAATGTGAATTACTTGGCAAAAAACTCAATAACTTTATAAAACACTTTGAACGATAAAAGATTAGATATCAGCTAACTCATTATGAGCGCATTTAGCAAGCTGTCTGAAGCCAGCAGCCAGTAGCCAGCAGCAAGCAGCTTTCAAAAATTGCACTAAACAATATACCGATTTATAGTTAATTTAAACATCTTAAAAATAATGGAGCTTAACATTGCAGTATTGCCAGGCGACGGAATCGGGCCTGAAATTATTGAACAGGCACTGCGTGTCACGAAAGCAGTTTGTCTGAAATTTGGTCACAGTCTGGTTACCAGGACCGGCCTAATCGGTGCAGCTGCAATTGATGAGGTAGGAAATCCTTATCCTGACGAGACTCACAAACTTTGCATGAACTCAGATGCCGTTCTTTTTGGGGCAATTGGTCTCCCCCGCTTTGATAACGACCCTTCGGCAAAAGTGCGTCCCGAACAGGGTTTGCTGGCTATGCGTAAAAAATTAGGACTATATGCCAATATACGTCCTGTGATCATTTTTGAATCTCTTCTCGAAAAATCGCCGTTGAAGTTAGACCGCATTCAGGGGGTTGATTTTGTGGCTATCCGCGAATTGACTGGTGGTATCTATTTCGGACAACCACAGGGCCGTTCCGAAGATGGAAATACAGCTTATGATTCATCAGTTTATACACGTATGGAAGTTGAGCGGATACTTGAACTTGCATTCGGTTTTGCGATGAAACGCCGTAAGAAACTGACTGTTGTTGATAAGGCAAATGTGCTGGCCACTTCAAGATTGTGGAGGCAGATCGCCCGGGAAATGGAGCCTCTTTTTCCTGAAGTGGAGGTGGATTATATGTTTGTTGATAATGCTGCCATGCAGATTATTCAATGGCCAAAACGGTTCGACGTGATGGTTACAGAAAATATGTTTGGTGATATTCTTACAGATGAAGCTAGTGTGATCTCAGGTTCAATGGGACTTTTACCTTCTGCTTCAATCGGTATTCATACTTCTGTTTTTGAACCTATACACGGATCGTATCCTCAGGCTGCCGGTAAAAATATTGCTAACCCGTGTGCCACGATACTATCGGCTGCGATGATGTTCGAATATGCGTTCTCATTAATGGAAGAGGGTGCTTTAATCCGCAAGGCAGTCGAAGCCTCAGTTGTAGCAGGAGCTGTGACGGAAGATCTCACCGATGATAAATCCAAAGCACTGAGTACGTCTGCCGTTGGTGACTGGATAGTTGATTATCTTAGCAAATAATTCAAATCACAGGTATCATAGTAAATATGCATAATATTTCTTAGGGGATATATTCAGCTTTTGTTAAAGTTCATTCTTATTAATACCAGCTTGTTTCAGGATTGCATAGAGTGTTCCGACTGGCAGATCTTTGTTATGCATCGGAACAATAGCACGTTTGCGTGAAACAGGATGCAACCAAACCTGGTGACTTCCATTGCTGCAGTCCAATAAAAACCCTTTATGCTGAAGAATTCTTATAATATCTTTCGAAGTCAGTGAAGGAATACTGCTCATGCCGTTGCCTGAATAGTTAAGGCAAATTCAAGCGTATTTGTTTCATCGGGAACCAGTTCATCATGCGCAATAAGGCTTTCTATATATAATTCAATGGCTTCTTTTGCCATTAAGAGAGCTTCATCAACATTTTCGCCATAAGTGACACAACCAGGCAAGGTTGGTACTGTTACGGTATAACCACCTTCGGGTTCACGGTTCAATAATACCCTGTATGTTAATTGTCTCATAGTAATTATTTTAGTGAGCGTAAATTTGTTCGTGTTCTAACTGTGATAAACATCCGGATTAATCCAAAATTTAAGATAATGCAAAAATATGGATAAATTGAGTGTTTCGAAAGCCATTAACAGTTTTAAAAGGAACATACAGTTCTTATCTGAAAGATATTTTTTTCAAAGACCAGTATCTTATACGATATCCCCAATAGGCATAAAAAACAAGGTAAATATAGCAAGGCATTAGCACCCAGTATGCTGTGCGTGGATTGTAATGATCGGCAAAATACCCGTAAATTATTGGTAAGATTGCACTTCCGCACAAACCCATAATCATGATTGATCCGCCGATTTTTGTAAATCGCCCCAGGCTATTCAGTGCAAGCGGCCATATTGCCGACCACATCAATGAATTGGAAAGTCCTAATAACACCAGAAACCATATCGACAAATCGGCAGTATGACCAAGAAAGGTTACCTGGCCATGTACAATGAAAAAAAACAGTGTCAGTACAATTGCAGATGTAGTGCACAAACGCAATACATTCAGATGGTTAATGAATTTTGGAATAAGGGCGATACCCAACAGGAACCCTGACATTGTTATACCTAAGATATATGACGGGAATATTTTTGCTTCCAGTAAAGGTATATTCAAGTATTGGGCATATCCAATTACGGTGTTTATTCCGGTAACCTGTGACCCCACGTGCAGAAATATTGCAACAGCACCAAGAACAAGGTGAGGAAACTGAATTATACTTGTCTTACCGGAATTTGCTTCGGCCACTGCAGGATTTTCATTGTTTGTATCTATTTCAGGCAAAATCGAAAACCTTATCATTAAGCCAAGTCCGAAAAGGACAACAGCCATGAATGAATATGGAACAATCACTCTTCTGATCAATGCATCCAACGCGCCACTTCTGGTAGCTTCGTCCATCAATGGTAATTGTTTGAATAACTCTGTATCTGCCGGTCTGAGTATTACAGCAGCCAATAACAGCGGAGCGATTATTCCGGCCGTTTTATTGCAGACACCCATAATACTCATTCTCTGTGCAGCCCTTTCTTTCGATCCTATCATTGTGATGTAGGTGTTGGCCGCGGGTTGGAGAATCGCCAAACCAGTACCAATTGAAAAGAGTCCAAGAAGGAATATTCCATAGGTCCTGCTCATCGCTGCCGGCACGAAAATAAGTGCGCCAAGGGCCATAATCCAGAAACCTATCATAATCCCCTTTTTAAATCCAACTTTCTCCAATAAATGGGCCGCTGGTATTGCCATCACAAAGTAGGCGATGTAGAATGCAAAAGCCACAAACAAAGATTGGACATTATTTAATTCGCAGGCAATTTTAAAGTAAGGTATAAGAATTGCATTTATCCAGGTAGTAAAGCCAAAAATAAAAAACAACAATGCTATTATCATAATTGAAATGACAATTTTACGTGTTGAGAGTGAACCCGTATTCACCACTTCAATTTTCCTTTTATGCTGTAATAATTTCAATTTAATCTGAGTCATTTGATTGAACTGTTTATTGTGTTTGATTCAAATACCAATCTGCCCTTAACAATGGTCTTCCTGATTTCCATATTGAAGTTGTCCATTGTAAATAATATTATATCAGCCCTTCCGCCTGGCTCCAGTCTTCCGAGACCTGTCAGATTATGAAGCCGTGCCGGATTTAATGATGCCATCTGGATAGCTTTTGCGAGGGTACACCCTGTGACTTTCATCATATGCCCCACACTTTTGGTCAGAGGGGAAGCTGATCCATACAATCCTCCTTCCTGGCCAGAGAACTTAAGGTTCCCATCTGCTGTCTTGAGAATTGTCTCCCCATTCTTTATCCTGTATTCGCCGGCAGGTAATCCTGCATAGCTTGTAACATCAGAAGTAATAATTATATTGTCAGCTCCTTTCACCTTGTAGAAAACCTGAAGGACTTCGGGTGGCAGGTGGAATCCGTCAGCGATAATGCTTATCATCAACCGGTCGTCAGCAAGTTGTGGCCAGATTGGATTATTGTGCCTGTTGACAATGTTGGCGCAACCATTACCGAGGTGTGTTGACAATGTTGCTCCATGCTCAACTGCTTCCCTTATGATTGCGGCAGAGCCGTTGTGATGCCCCAATGACACAACTATTCCTTTCTCACTGCACTTTCTGATAAAATCAAAAGCACCCTCAATTTCAGGGGCAACAGTTACAAGAAGTATCTTCCCCTCCGAGACTTTATACAATTCGAGAAACTCATTCCAATCCGGTTTCCGGACGTACTCAAGTGGGTGCGCCCCACGATAACCATCTATTGCTGAGATATAAGGACCTTCAAGATGAAATCCGGGTATCGAACCCAGCAGGGAAGGTTCTTTCATGGCACTGGAAATAATGCCGATATTCTTTAAAAACAAATTCTGACTGTTTGTAGTCAGGGTAGGGAAAAAGGTTGTAACCCCTTCCTTCCAGAGATCTTCGGTAACTTTCTTAACATCCCCAATTGACAACTCCCCTTTACCTGACAATGTATTCTCAGCACCTTCCAGTGAAAATGATATGGAATTGAAACCGTTTATCTGGATGTCAACTAGACCAGGAGCAATAAAATTATGCCTGTTCTCTTCAGAGATATAGTTCAGTCTTTTGGTACTGACTATCTTACCATCTGAAATTTCAACTATAATGGGCAGACCGTCAAGATAATTAATACCTTCAACGCTTTTCGGATATTTTAATGAATCGATCATTTGTAATAGAGTTTTTCTATCCGGTCACACCGGCATTAAATATTAAATGTCACTTTTTTTTGGCCCTTTCCATAATAGCTTGAAGGTTGACAGATATTCCACCCCTTATTTTGCTTTCATCTGCAGCCTCCATGAATGCTATAATTTCAAGAGTTTCTTCAGAACTTACAGGTACAATACCAGTTCTGAAAAATTCAATTATTTTTTCCAGTAGCGGGTTATATCCTTTATATTCCCCTAGTACTTCATCCCCCTTTTCACCGAATACGATGCCACCAAAATTTCCCTTGCCTGAACGTGTCCCCCTGAAAGAACCAATACGATCATCCTTCCAGGTTCCGACTACCATATCTGTATCAGCAGTATTAATCCTGATCACACTTTTACAACCTAAACCCATGACTGCAAACAATGCCTCAATGCCATGAATACCGTACCAAAAAAGATCCGGAAATATTCTTTCGATTTTTGCGGGACCATATGTGTCGGTCCCGACTACTTTTCCAATTTTTCCTTCAGTAATTTCTTTTACGCCGGCAATATATCTTAAAGAGGATGATGAGAACACAGGTACATTGTACGTTTTAGCTGCATCATAAATAGTTAAAGCATCCTTTAATGAGGCTGCAACAGGTTTATCAATAAACAACCGTTTGCCGGCCCTTATAACCGGCAGAGCCTGTTCCAAATGTTTGCGGCCATCAAAAGTTTCCAACAGTACAACATCGACCTTCTTTAAAAGATCTTCAATTGAGTTTACAATTTCCACGCCCTGTTGTTTTACCTGTTCAGTAAACCCTGCAAGCCTGTCAATGCTCGGAGGAAAGTCACTACTGCCGGACGTAGGATAGGCTGCCACCATTTTGTATCCGGCTAATTCAGGTCCGGCTTTAGGATCGTTTAATGCTTTTGTGAAAGCAATACAATGGGAGGTGTCTAATCCTATCATACCAACCCTTGTTCCAACGGTCAGGCTGTTATCAATATATCCTGAAACAGAATTAGTTGTAAATGCAATTCCTGTGCCTGCAATTGCTGATGTGCAGACGAATTTTCTTCGGGTGAATTTGCTTTCCATTATTTGTAATATACTTAATTTATAACCCAAATTGAATCATTATAACCTGAATTTTTATCATCGTTGTCCGGTTAAACAGTATTTCGTTCCTACGGAACTTTTGGTCAATTGTGTAATTTTCTTTCTACCAACATTTTGTCCCGCTGGGACAGTTACGTTAGGAACTAAATATGGGTAGAATCAAAATCGACCCCCCTTTAATGATAAGTTCCGTAGGAACGTAATAAAGTCGGGGGATCCAATGAATTTCGTATTATTTTAACCGGACACCAATGATTCATTATTAGAAGCTTCCTTCAGGTGCTTAAAATAAAATGATGGATGACGGTCGCATTGCATTTTATGCGAAAAAGATACCGCTATCAGAAAATTATGCGGTCAGTTTACTTCAAGTTTTTGAAAAGGAGGCAGTTTGGGATATTTAACGTGAGGATCGGTCTGATACCAATAGCAGGTTGAAGAAATATCTGAATGCTGAGGTAAATACCTCCCTCCGTTTCTCCATCCTAAATCCTGAATAGTGATCCTTAAATCTTTTTCAAACCTTACAGGGTCTGCTATATGCCAACGGTAAAGCCCGAATCGCTGCATAACGTTGTAATGCCCATCACCCCTGATCACCTGCGGCATCCCTGAGTACGGTGTACAGAATTCTGTATAGGAAGTTTCTTCAACTCCGGCTGCATTTTTCTTTCTCGTATCAAAATCATAAGACCCGCAGAAATAATCCTCGGTCCCGGTTCCGCATATAGTGGGGAAATTAGTATCTCCGTCAATGTAAAATTTAATTTCACCTTCTCCCCACCATCCATTGTTATTTACTCCCCATGCGAGATAAACTCCTACATACTGGCCCTTCCCTTTAACCCCATCAACAATAGTGTGAACAGATGGCACATCCGGATTTGAACGGTTGTACTGAGCATGAAAATAGGCAGCATCAGCAGGAACTTCAGTCAGGGTATAATCTACCTGATAGTAGAGCGACATTGGATCGTTGTCGTTCACATTCTCCATTGTAATCCTGCATCTCTGGCGGAAAGGCATAACCCAGTAACAATTAAAAGCACTACCAGGGTTAACGCAAACAGCCAGTGAGCTAATAGGGGAATATACATTCCATCCATTTGCGAAAAACATGCCAACAGGACATTCAACTGATGGTTCATTTTCATTATCCCAGTATATCCTTATAATTGAGGAGTGCCAGTTACCATTGGGAGTCATCCAGATATGCTGTATAGCTCCGGAACCTGAAATATCAGCAATCGTAAAAGTTTCGCCAGGTTTTATCCTTATGAAGGGATTTACTTTCCATCCCTGACCAAGATCTCTCGCTGCATTTGAAGCATTGGCAGTGTTGGGGATATCTTTATCCTCCAGCCTGGCCATACCAGCCTTACCTTTTTCCCCGGTAAAATTTTCAGGACTTATTGAGCGGGTTTTGGCATTTGACATCCGGTACAAATTTCCCATGTTCATATCAAGACCGTTGAAGGCTGTTTGTGATGAAACAGTAAATATCATGATCAGACTGATTACTAAATATGTTAAAATTTTTTTCATTTGACTTGTTGTTAAGCGGATTGATTTATTTGATCCTTTCCTTAGTAATTCAATTTAATAACTAAATATCACCTATCCCCCTGATTTTAATAATGAAGCTGAATCTTTGTCGAGGTACATCCAGACTTTTTCATGCTGTTGCAATATTGATGCAGGAACAAAGGGAGTTACCGGACCTTCGAGTGAGGCCTTAACGGCATCAGCCTTACGTAAATCAGGAACACAACAGATAATAGCTTTAGATTTCATTATTTGCCTGACAGACATGCTTATGGCTTGCCCGGGAACATCATTTAAAGATTTAAACCATCCTTCGCCGAACTGCTGCATCCGGCATTTTTCATCCAGATTGACGATAAGATATGGCTCTTCCGTATCGAAATCCGCAGGAGGGTCATTAAACGCCAGATGACCATTCTCACCAATCCCGACAAACGCAACATCAATAGCAAAGTTGTTTATTATTCCCCCTAATTGAAGGCACTCCGCAACGGGATCATTTTCACCATTTACATAATAAAATTTCCGTAGATTAACCTTTTCCACAAATCGTTTTTTCAGGTACTTCCGGAAAGATGCAGGGTGGTCTGCCGAAATCCCGATGTATTCATCGAGATGAAAAGCGGTAACAACTGACCAGTCAACATCCTGTTTGATAAGTTCGCTCAACATTTCAAATTGGGATGCCCCTGTTGCCACTATGATATTAGCAGACCCTTTTGCCTGAATGGCTTCACAAATTAACCTGGCGCCCGTGGTAGCAGCATGTTCTCCAAGTTCACTCTTTGAATCAGATATTACAATTTTCATAATAAAATATTGCAATTAAACAATTTAGCAACCGCAGGTTTATTTAATTTTTCAGGATGACTTTGCCTTCAGGCTTCGCATATCGGAATGTGCAAAGGTTCAGGTCTGGTATCAAATATTGTTACCTACTTCCCTGAAAAACAGAGAACATATAGTTTTTGTCATAAAAAAGAAGTTGTATCAAAAGTAAAAAATAGTTAACCACTACCGACATGAAAGATTTACATATCCGTCTGATGGACACAAATAGCTTAATTACAAGACATTAACTTTGTGTACTTTGTGCTTTCCTGGTACACCTTTGTGGTAATAAAAATACTTTTAAGACAATCTCTTGTAACTTTGGCCTCATTGGGTATTTCCCGGAAGTTTTTGATTCTGGTGCCTCATCTTACAACTATCAACTACCGGATGTTTTGGACAGCCTTTCATAATACTGTCCTGTTTAATACAACTTTCCTTTTTTTCACACATAGCTTTACATTTACCGGGAGGACAACAAATACCGTCATGCATTCCATGACCTAACTCCTTCATCATCATCTCCTGCCGACAGTCGGATTGACCAGACATACAGCCATTCGACATTTTGCAGATACCTCCTGCGCAAAAACCGATGAAAAGGATAAAGCCAACGACGATAAAGAACCATGAAACAAAGGCAAAGAATTTGCCAAGCTCGTCCTTCCGCGTTTTAGCGAGCAATAACGTGCCGGCAAGGATAGCGAGTAATGAGATAACTAATAGATGCATCATGTAAAATTATTAAGAGAGACTACTCTTTTAACGGTTTTCGTCATCCCCGGTCTTTATGAAACTCTTTTCAATGATGAAATGATAATTCATAGCAAATATAGATTAAATAATTGGGTTTTATTTTTAGGATGAATTTTTGGGGATATTGAAATATTTTTGATTTGCATTTCAATTTTTCGTAATTTTACTCATCAGGTTTAACTTAAAGCCATGACATTAACTATGAAAATTTCAATTTATTCAGGTATCATAATATTGGTATTTAGCATTATAGTGAAGCCGGCAATGAGTGCCGGGAAAACCTGGTCATTAATTCCGGAACCTTCTTCACTAACGTTTCAAAATGGTAGTTTTATCTTCAGTGATAATACCAGGATAATTGTTTCTCCATTGAATAGTGAAACTAAAATTTCATCCGATTTTCTGGCGCTACTAGTTAAAAATCCTACAGGTCAGAAGCTTGTAATCGAGAATGGGAATAATCCTAAAGTCGGCTCTGTATTTATGGTTCTTGATCCTTCGATAAAAAACCAGGAAGGATATATTCTTGTAGTTAAACAAAGAGGCGTGACAATACGTGCCAAAACAGCAATTGGACTATTTTATGCTGTTCAAACCATCCGGCAACTTTTCCCGGTGGAGGTTGAAAAGCCGGCAATAATTTCCGGGTTGAAACTTTCTCTGCCAGCTTGTAAAATAAATGATGAGCCCCGGTTTGCATACAGGGGGATGCATCTCGACGTAGGAAGGCATTTGTTTCCGGTTTCAAGTATCCTGCGCTACATTGATATGCTTGCCCTTCACAAGATGAACACGTTTCACTGGCATCTCACCGAGGATCAGGGTTGGCGTATAGAGATCAGAAAATACCCCCGACTGTCCCAGGTTGGTGCTTTTCGCAAAGAGACAGTGGCCGGACTTATGAAAGGAAAAGGCCCTTATACTTTCGACGGAACACCTTATGGGGGATTTTATACCCGGAATGAAGTCCGTGAGATTGTTGATTATGCCAGTTCAAAATTTATCACTGTTATACCTGAGATCGAAATGCCTGGCCATGCTCTTGCAGCACTCGCTTCATATCCGGAATTGTCATGTACCGGGGGACCATTTGAGGTACAAAAATTATGGACAGTTGAGGAAGATGTTTTTTGCGCCGGAAACGAACAGGTCTTTAATTTTCTCGAGGATGTGCTCACTGAAGTCGTGGACTTGTTTCCATCAAAATATATACACATTGGAGGAGACGAATGTCCGAAAAAACGGTGGGAAAAATGTCCAAAGTGCCAGAAAAGGATTAAGGATGAGGGTCTTAAAGACGAATTGGAACTTCAGGGTTATTTTATCAGGCGGATTGAAAAATTCGTCAGATCAAAAGGCAGAAATATTATCGGATGGGACGAGATATTGGAAGGCGGACTTGCCCCCGGTGCAACTGTTATGTCCTGGCGTGGTGAACAAGGAGGTATTGAGGCTGCCAGGTCAAATCATGATGTTATTATGACTCCGGGAAAATTTACATATTTCTGCTATTATCAGAGTGAAAATCATGAAAATCAGCCACTGGCACTGGGGGGATACGTTCCTCTTGAAATAGTCTATGGATATAATCCAACACCGAAAGAGCTGTCAGCCGAAGAGCAGAAACACATTCTTGGACTTCAGGGCTGTTTGTGGACTGAAATGATACCGACACCGGAAATCCTGGAATATATGGCCTATCCCAGAGCCTTTGCCATTGCTGAAACCGGATGGACTCCTAATAACCGGAAAAATTTTGAGAGCTTTCTCTCCCGGTTGGAAGTTTTAAGTAAAAGGTATCAGGTTATTGGACTTAATTATTTTAAAGGGGAATACAGAGATACCAGGGTTCAGAAGCTGAAAGAGTGATTAATCAATTTTATCACATTAATCTAAATTAATAATCTCGGGAATCTCAGAAATATTGACATTTTCATTTTTTATGGGCATGGTGATAATAACATATTATCCTATTGATTTCTGTATTTCCTTGCAGCCAGTTCCATTTCTTCAATTGCTTCAGAGCCAATATTTTTTTCAATTGTAATAGTGCTGTCAGCCGGGTCTTTTACAATTTTAACGTTTGCGCCTTTAAAAATATTGCCTTCAATCCGTATGTCAAATCCGTTTTTTTCAAAATGCAAGGTAGAAACAGATTCAGGGCCTGTTGTAAAAAGGTTATCTTTCAGCAGAACATTTCCATATTTTCCATCTGTGCTGTAAGTAGTAAAGTACATCTCCGGATATTCCTCCCATGTACCGGTTCTGAAGGTTTTCCGGCCACGGGCAACATTTCTTTCGCACTTGGTAGTATTATTGATAAAAATATTATTTTGAATAATAAGGTTATTTGGTTGATTAATCCAGCTTCCGCGTCCGCCATTCCTGAAAATATTATTGGATACCAGAACATTTTCATTGGATCGTTCTATGCTCATTACCCTTGAGCCATTATTACCGTCAATCACATTGCCGGTGATAATTGAATTTTTTGAATATTCTGCCAAAAAGAAGGCTCCCATTCTGGCACCCAGAATTTGATTATTGATAAACCTGTTATCTGAACAACAAAAAATATGCATGGCATCTCCCAACGAACTGAAAGTACAACCACTTATGTTTGTACCCGAACAAGCCATCAGATCAATACACCCTTTGCCAGGCCCGCTACCGGCAGGCTGATAAAGCAAATAATATGCCTCAAACATGTTCAGTATCATTTTTACATCATTTGCAGAAGTAGAAAAAATAATTGGTGTCCCATTTAATGATTCGCTTATTTTGATATATTTTTCATCTGCAGCTACTACATAATATTGTTTGCCTTTTATGATCTCTGAAGGCAGATAATCGCCATAAAAGCATAATACCTGATCTGGTTTATCTGACATACTGACAGTTATGGGATTATCAATATTGTCAAGATAAACCCGGTTATCATTTTTTTCAATTCGAATATTGGTTCTGGTCAATTTTTCAGGAAAGTATTTCATTGCCATTATTAAATCACTTGCCTTATATTCATCAGCAAATACGATATGTTGCCATAGGAACCCATAATCCCACATAAACTTACCTGATTTCATAAGCGTACAGTTTTCAACTGATATATCAGATGCGTACTTTTCTACTTTAGGTACAGAAGTTTCATTATTTATCAATCCTTCAACATTTACTACTGCCCCCGCTATTAGTTCTGATTGAATATCACGAAATAGCAAATGGCATGTACTGCCGCTTTTTGTGGTTGAGATAACGAAAATACGGGTATTAGCATTAGGTTTCCAGGTGTTACTTTCTTTTGAAGGATCAAAACAATAACCTTTAAAAAAGCCTCCAAACCACGAAAAATTGGATATATTTTCTCCTTTAAAAAGTATTGCACGCTGCATATCACCCATTTCTTCGGGGAGGAAAAAACGTGCTCCATAGGCATAGACTGTAGTGTTCGAAGGAATTAAAACGGGACTCTTTCCATCTAAAAAATAATCACCTGCAGGAATTGTGGCAACTCCTCCACCAGCTTCGGCAATAGCAGCAAATAATTTTTTAAATGCGCCTGCCTTATCCTTTCTTGTATCTGCATCCAAAGTGTCGTAGGTAGAAAGGTTAAACAACCTGGCCTGTGGCTGTCCCCAGACAATAAATATGTTCCAGTGTGTAAGTAGCACAAATAAAAGTAGTTTTAGATATTTCATAAGCGGGTGTGACTTCGTGAAAGTATTTTTCATAAATGTATAAATAACTGATCATATAAACTCTGATTCATTAATAAAAAGCACAAGTGTCTTGATCAAATAATATATTTGTTTTTGAAATATTTGATAATAAACTATTTGAATTTTTTGACGGCCTGATTTCAATTGATTTTCTTTGGATTCAGATTCTTAAGAAAATGAGTCAGAGGAAAAAGGTTTTCACTCTGTAGGAGTTTATGATTTTAACCAATTGGAAAAAAAATGCAAACACGACAATAAGTGTCAGCGGGTTTCTTCCTGCAACAATCGAGGATAACCCTCTATACAACAGAGCACAGGAGCTCCAACTGGCTGGTGGTAAAACGGCAGTTTTTATCAGGGATACACAGCCGCGTATTAAAGGACCGATCCTTAAAGAGATTCATTAGAACTAGCCTAAGGAGCCGTTTCCTCATGAACAACCAGACTAATAAGCCTGTCTTTGGCAACATGCACCAGGGAAAGAGAATTATAAGTTCAAAATTTTTGGGCAATCATCTGGCTCAAACCTGATTCAAATTCAATTCTTGAAATATTCTTAAATCCGGCACTATTTAACATCTCTGTAACTTCCATCTCTGTAAAGCAATCACCAGCTTCAGTTCCAACGAGCATATTTATGGCAAAAATGGCTCCGGAAGCTGGTAATGTTCTGTCACTGTTCATTATCCAGTCCTGGATTACAATTTTGCCATTTTTATTTAATGAGTTATAACATTTTTTTATCAGATCCTGATTTATCTCTAACGGATTACTATGAATAATTGCAGATAAAAATACTAAATCGAATCCTCCGGGCAGATCATCATTCGTATAATCGCCAGTATGTATTTTTATCCTTCCGGAAAAGCCTTCTTTATCAATAAATTTCTTAGTTATTGGTACAACATTCGGTAAATCAAATACAGTAGCTTCAATTTCAGGTTTTTTAGAAATAAATTCCATTGAATACCCGCCGGAACCACCACCAATATCTAAAATAGAATTGATCCCTGACAAATCAATATATTCCAATTGTTGTGGAGCTTGTTTCTTTGCCCTGTCGTGCATTGCACTTATAAAGGGGTAGAGCCATTCTTCCCCTCTTTCATTAATCTCTGAAGGATGAGCTGAATTACCGGTTTTAACAACTTTAGTAAGGTTGCTCCATGTATTCCAGAGATGGTTTGTATGCATTAGACCTCCCAAATAATCGGAGCTTTTTTTAGACAGAAAGGCAAAACTTTCTGCGGTATTAAAGAACAAATCGTTTCGCTTTGTAAGAAAACCTAAAGAGACCAAAGCATTAAGCAGACGTTCACTGGCATGTTCATCCAAATGTAAAATACTTGTAATTTGATTGTTTGTCGTACCGGAATCATCAATATTTGTAAAAATATCAAGCTCAAAACCGCTTAATAAAATTCTGCTTTTTTGAAAAGAAGCAGCAAATTCCCTGATTGTACCTGGATTCATCTTATTGAATTTAATAAATCTTAGAATATTAATATTTATTCTCCCAACGAGGTGACTGGCACCAAAATTTTCACATTGTGTCAGGATACCGGCTCACCAACAGCGGCATCAAATTTACAAATAATTGATGAATCTTAAATTACCTGCTTCTGTTCACTGCTGATGTCTGAAAGGATTTATCTCTTCATGTTTATGCTTCGGTAACCTGGTTCAACATTGTATCGCGCACTAGGTGATACCGGAATCCTGAGTATGAATTTTATGGTCGAAGTTTTACTGCAATTGGGATGTACTTACGAGCAATTCGTGCAGCTATGAGCGATGCCAAACGAAAAGATGTGATTAAATATAGTCAATGTCCTTCGGGAATGGAAAATATGAAATTCCGACCGGGATTGGACGAAAACTCGCCTTAACACTAGCACAGATTAAAAGTAGTTTGGATTATACTAGAAATCCGGCAACAGCAAAGTATCCTGACTTTTGGTATTTCTCCTATCTCCAATGAAATAAAATATACGGAAACGGTTTATTATAAACATGTTAATAGACTGAAAAATGAAATTTCATATTTGAGAAAGAAAACTAAGTGAACATCAAAAGTAAAAAACAGGACATTCAGGCTGCTCTTGCTCCGGAAATGAAGGCAATATTGCCGGGTATTTCAATTAAACTCGTATGCAAAGATTATTTTTTATATATTTGAGGGTAAATATCCGGACTATGTTTGAACCAACCTTAAATTTATTGGATTGCAAAAGAGATAGATTCAGGGATATCTTCCATGAATACTTTCAGCCGCTTTTTCATTTAAGCCTGCATTATCTCGAAGACGAAGATGAATCAAAGGAAGTGGTTCAGGAAGCTTTTATAAGGTTGTGGGAAATAAGACAGGAACTCAACCCAGATTCCAACCTCAGGAATTTCTTATTTACGCTTGTGAAAAATAATTGCCTGAATATCCTGAAACGAAGGCAAATTCTTCTGAAACACCATGAGAGGATTAAGAGGATGGAAATGCACTATCAATTTGAAAGTCTGTCAGGATTGGGGGATGATTACATGGAGTTTAAAGAACTCAGGGAAAAAATTGATCTCGCTATTCAGAATCTGCCTGAGCATTGCCGGGTTGTTTTTGAGTTGAGCCGGTTTGAGGAGCTTAAAAACCGTGAAATAGCTGATAAATTGTGTCTTAGCCAAAAAACTGTAGAAGCCCATCTTACCAGGGCACTAAAAATCCTTCGGATCGATTTAAAAGAATACCTTCCGATAATCGCCCTCATCGCAAAAATTCTGAATTGAAGCCAAATAATTTTGATATTTAAATTAGGGTATTTCAGCATTCATTTGTTTATTATTAAATAACTATAATAATGAAATTTGATTTATTGTCGCGGATCTTAACCGGTGAAGCAAATGCTGAAGAGAAAGAACAATTCTACCTCAAATTGGGGGATAATAAAGCATCAGAGCAAATGTTTTACGAAATAAAAAGCTTATGGCTGCGTAGCTCATTACACAAAAATAACATTGATATTGATTCTGAATTTGATATATTATGTAACAGGATTATACAACCTGCAAAACAATCTTCATATCCAATCTGGAAAAGGGCCGTTCAGTATGCTGCAATTATTCTGTTTGTGTTGATTATCGGTGGATTATCGGGTTACTTATTATCAAATATAAACCAAAAGTATGCTGACTCTGGCGTTCAGAAGAATTCCTCCCTAAAGGGAAGCGTTAGCATTGTTGAATTTGGGGATGGAACAAAAGTGTGGCTTAATTCAGGTTCGCAACTCAACTATAGTGAAGACCACAAAGGGAAGAAACGAATAGCTGAACTTACCGGAGAAGGCTATTTTGAAGTGGCTCATGATGCTGAGTTCCCCTTTTTTGTTAAGGCAGGAAATATTATGATCCGGGATTTGGGAACAACTTTTAATATTAAGGCTTATCCTGGAGATAAAACAATAGAAACTTCCCTTGTTGAAGGTAAAGCCGACATTATAAGTGGCAAAGGGAATTCAGCAGTTACTTTAAAACCCGGGGATTGCGCCATTTATTACAATGAAAATAAAAGGATAGAAATAAAACCAATTGTAGAAAATGTGTTGTCGGCATGGAGAGATGGTAAATTTGTAATCCGGGATCAGAGACTTGAAGACATCTTTAAGGAAATCAGTCGCTGGTATGATGTTGAAATACGGTTTGAAAACCAAAAACTGAAGGATTACAGGTATACAGGAATCATAAAGAAATCAACAACTTCACAGCATGTTTTAAAAATGCTGAAATTAACCACGAAATTTAATTACCGGATTATTGAAAAACCGGCAGAGCCGGATGTTATTATTGTCTACTAAGTTATCAGAGAACTTAATTTTGTTCGTTTATAATAAGTTGAATATTAACCTTAATCTTATAATGCCTATGGAGTAATCCGAACTAATAAACAAAAAAAACCGGGCAGCTGGTGACTATCCCGGTTCATGTTTCCGATAATTAACAGTCAGGATAATTGTGCAGATTACCTTGATCAATCATTAAACAAATAACAAACAAATGTATGAATAAAAATCAACGTTTCACAGGTCAAAAATGGCCTGAAATTAAGAAGCTATTATTAGTTATGAAATTAACAGCCTTTTTATTATTGCTTTCGGTGATGGCCATAGCTGCCAAAACCTACTCCCAGGCAACCAGGTTTGACCTTAAGGTAAAGGATGCTACTGTTATTCAGGTCTTTGACGAGATTGAACGCGTCACTGACTTTGGCTTTTTATTCAAAACTGATCAGTTAGATCTAAACAGGCATTTTACCCTTGATATTAAGAAGGCATATATTGATCAAATACTGAATGAAGTTTTGGAAAAAGATCAATATACCTATACGGTAATCGACCGGAATATTGTAATTACCAGGGTTGATTCAAAATCCGGCCAGCCTGGAAATTCGAAAAAAGTCACAGGTAAAGTCACAGACTCAGGCGGAGCTTCAATTCCCGGCGTTTCTGTTGTGGTAAAAGGAACGACCACCGGAACCATTTCTGATGGCAATGGTAATTTTTCACTTTCCAATGTTTCTGAGAATACAACATTGCAGTTTTCATTTGTGGGAATGAAAATGCAGGAAATAATTGTCGGTAAAAAGACATCCATTAATGTTGTTATGGTGGAAGAAACCATCAAGGTAGACGAAGTGGTTGCCATAGGTTACGGCACTGTCAGAAAGGTAGATGTTACAAGTGCAATTTCAACTGTTGGCTCAAATGATTTAAAAAACAAATCAATGACTTCATTGGAGCAGGGTATGCAGGGAGTTGCCAGTGGTGTGCAGGTTACACAGAACTCAGGTGAACCAGGTGCAGGATTAACTGTCCGTGTAAGGGGGTCTTCTTCTATATCGGCGGGCAATGATCCATTATATGTAATAGATGGAGTTCCTTTTTTAAATAATCCCAGAGCTTTAAATATTCAAGGTTATCAACAAACAGGATGGCTTACAACCGAAACAGCTCCGCCCAACGCAGGGATGTCTGCAATAAACCCGAGTGACATAGAATCTATTCAGGTGCTGAAAGATGCTTCGGCAACTGCTATTTATGGAAACAGGGGTGCAAACGGTGTTATTCTGATTACCACAAAAAAGGGAAAAGCAGGGGAGAGCAGGATTAACTTCGATATGTCCCAGGGATGGCAGAGTATGACCAGACCGGTTGGCGTTCTGGAATCTAAAGACTATGTTACATTCAATCATGAGGCACTGGATTATTATGCAAGTATAGGACAGTCCACAACAGAAATACGTTTACCGGATGCTGCCGCAAATGTAAACACTAACTGGCAGAAAGAATGTACCATTAAAAATGCACCTTCATCTGATTATAACCTCTCTTTTTCAGGAGGCAACCAGAATATTACCTATTTTATTTCGGGAAATTACCAGAAACAAGACGGGATTGTCCCACAGACAGGCTTTTCAAGAAAATCATTAAGGGCTAATATTGATGCTAAAGTAAACGAAAAGTTTAATGTGGGTATGGATATGACAACGAGCTACGCACAGACAGACGGTGCGTATTTTAATGAAGGTAATATTGGGACCCAATTTCTGACCCTTAGCCCGGTTGTTCTTGCTTATAATCCGGATGGATCGTTAAATCACATTAACCCTTATCCCGCTTTAGGTTCAGCGACTAATACTTTTGGGAGCCCAATCCGCTCAAAAGATAACCCTATGATTGATGAACTCCACACCGGGACATTCCGTACAATTGGCAATATCAATTTATCTTACAAAATAATCAAAGACCTTACCTTCAGAAGCAGCTATGGTGTTGACTTTGTAAATATTATGAGACAACAATGGAGACCGAAAAACATCTATTATGCCAATGATGCTGACGGTATCGGAAGGGCCTTTGTTTCAAACTTAAGATTTCCCTCTTATGTGTTGGAAAACAGGCTGAATTGGGACAAAACTGTAAAAGACCATGTCATTAATGTGACCCTCGCACAGGCGATGGAATGGCACAATAGATTTTCTTCACTTGCGAGCTCTTTCAATTTTAATGATAACAACCTGAAATATAATGATTTGACTGCCGGTTCATTGACACAGCCAACACAAACCAACCAGAAATCATGGCAATTGGTTTCATTTATCGGCAGGGTAAACTATGCATTTAAATCTAAATTTCTCGCGTCAGCTTCACTGCGTGCTGACGGCTCTTCAAAATTTGCAAATAATCCATTCGGGTTTTTTCCTGCATTATCAGGGGCATGGAGGTTATCCGAGGAACCCTTTGTTAAGGGTCTTGGCATTTTCAGTGACCTGAAATTAAGAGGCGGCTGGGGAGCAACAGGTAATGACGATATTGATCCGTATCAGACACTTTTAACCTATGGGGTGGTGCAATATCCTATTGGAGGGGTCCTTCGGACCGGGGTAAAACCTAATATCATGCCTTACCCTGACCTTACCTGGGAAAAGACCTATATGACCAGCGGAGGTGTTGATCTTGGGATTTTTAACGGAAGGATTTCCCTTACTGCCGAGTACTACTATAAAAAAACTGTTGATCTCTTGTTGAATGTTAATATACCTTCGATATCAGGATTTCCGACGATGTTACAAAACATTGGATCAGTAGAAAATAAAGGAGTAGATCTGTCCCTTGTTACGCGTAATATTGAGAGCAGTAAGTTCCGCTGGACTACCAAATTTAATTTTTCAACAAATAAGAATAAAGTCCTGAAACTGACCGGAGCAAAGGATAATAGTGGCAAGACGTTAAATTACATAGAGATAGCAACAGAAGTTGCCAGCACGGTGTACAGGATTCAGGAAGGTCATGCCCTTGGCGAGTTTTATGATTATCAATATGGCGGTGTTTTTAAGGATGCGGCTGATCTTGCTTCCCAGAAAATCAAAAATGTGGGCATTGGAAGCCAGAAAACCATGGATTTATCAGGACCAAATGGCAGACCCGACAGTCTTATCAGTGTCTACGACAAAATATGGGTAGGAAATCCGAACCCGAAGTTTATTCTTGGAATTGAGAACCAGTTATCATATGAAGGGGTAACCCTTGGTTTTTTCATTAATTCCGTATATGGCAATACTATCATAGTCCAGAGTTACGGGGGTGCTGCTCAGGGACCGGCATTAAAGAAATACTTTGACAGACGTTGGACACCAACAAATACAAATACTGACGTTCCAAGACCAGGCGGAGGTGGTGGAAATAATTATTGGGACGGTTCGTTTGTTCGGCTTCAATATGTAACACTTTCTTATGACCTTCCTTCAAAACTCCTTGATAAGATTAAAGTCAAGGGATTGCGGGTATATGTTACCGGAAAGAACCTGTTTTTGATATCCGGCTATGGCGGATATGATCCCGAAGTCAGTTCGTCAGGTAATAATGCTTTGATGCAGGGAATTGACAGAAACGGATATCCATCATCAAAAACAATGATGGTAGGGATAAACCTTCAGCTCTAAGCAATTTATTAAATTTTAATAAAAATATAAATTATGAAAACAAAAACATTATATATTGTTTTTTCCCTGTTTTTATTTGTCTTAGTTGGATGTCAAAAATTCCTGAAAGAGGAAGTTTACAGCTCTTTAACGCCGAATAACTTCTTTAAGACAGAAAACGACCTCAAACAGGCAATGGCAGGATGCTATGAAATCCTTGGGGCTCCCGGTGCACAGTACAGGTGGTACTACACCTTTAATTTTATAGCACTTACAGAATATCCTACTGAAATTGCCTGTGCTGAACTTTCAAATAATGACAGGAAAGCACTGGACCAGTATACATTCAATTCGAGCCACCCCTATATTCAACAGACCTGGTCTGCTATTTATTCCGGGATAGCGAGGGCTAATGCAGTGATTAAATATGCCCCCAATGTTAATATGGATGCAACCGCGAAGAATAGTATGATAGGTGAGGCAAGATTTTTAAGGGCTTTACATTATTTCAATGCTGTAAGGTTTTGGGGTAGTGTGCCATTGATCACCGACATTATTCCATCCGCTGATCAGGCTTTACTTCCCAGGGCCCCTGTGGATTCGGTATATGCACAGATTGTCAAGGACCTGAAATTTGCAGAAGCCAACATTATCCAAAACGTTGCGTCAACGAGCGAATTGGGTACAGCGGGTAAGGTAGCGGCCAAATTAATGCTGGCAGATGTGTACCTGAATATGGCAGGTAATGACTATAGTTCAGCCAACTGGGCATTAGCTGCGACCAAAGCTTCAGAAGTTATGAGCGGTTATGATTCATTCTACGGAGGCACCGGCGATGTTAAGCTAATGGATAGTGTAAGTTCCTGGGGTGCCGGCGGGCTCTGGAATTATGATAACAAAAATAGCAAGGAATTTATTTTCCAGCGTCAGGCATCCAGTCTTTTTAATCCTTCAGTACATCAGCCTTTTTTCTTTGCCTCTAACTCATATCAGAGTGAATTCTGGGGAACAGGTTCATTTTCAATAGAACCTGCATTCTATCTTCAGTTTGATTCAATAAGGCCTAATAATTATGACAAGAGAAGGGACCTTATTTGTAATAAGTATAAATATATTAAACCTGAAAATATCGGTAAACCTGATGCAATCTGCGGATTTCCCGGATTACTCAAATACTGGAACAAGACCAATTATTCATTTTCCGAACAATTTGATAATCCCTGGCCGATATATCGTTATGCTGAGGCATTGCTGATATACGCAGAAGCACTTAATGAAGCGAAAACCAACCCATCAACCGCATTGGGCACAACAGGCACTGCATACGATGCTTTAAACAGGGTAAGGAAACGGGCCGGACTGCCGAACCTGTCAGGTTTGACACGTGAAAATTTCAGGGCTGCTGTATGGAAAGAAAGGCTTCTTGAATTTTTCGTTGAAGGTAAGAGGCTTTTTGATCTGCGGCGGACAAAAACGCTTGTCAATGTCATGAATAACAGCGACAGAAATGGCGGGTTTAATCCTACAAAACGTGATTATTCGGGACATCCGATTTCGAAACTCGGAATCACCCTTGATGCTCACTTCCTGGTATATCCTATTCCTGCAACTGAAATATCAGCTAATCCAAATTGTACACAAAATCCCGGGTACTAAAACGATAATGAGACTAAAAGCTGATTGGCATTTAGTCCGTTATTGCTGGTAACACTGATAAAAAAGAACATTGCCCGGGGGTATACTCCGGGCAATTTTTCAAGCTTCAGTTTAAATATTCTTTTTACTCAAAAAGATAGAGATTTCTTTTACCCTTATCCAGCATTGAAAATGAAAAAAAATCTCCTGATTATAAGCATATTAATGCTAAATATCGAAATACTGTCATCGCAAAATGCAGTTAGTTTGAGTGCAGTCCATCAGTTCAAAGAAGTCAGGAATGAGATAATAAGAAACCTCAGTAAAGGAGAATTTGCGTCTGTAGCGGTAGCAGTGGCAAAAGATGGAACAATAATCTGGGAGGAAGCATTTGGATATGCAAATAAAGAAAAAAAGCTAAAAGCCAATGTTAATTCAATGTATGCAATTGCTTCTATCTCAAAACCTTTCACTGCAACCGGAATAATGGTGCTTGCACAAAAAGGGCTTATTGATATCAAAAGGCCGGTCAACGATTACCTTGGAAAAGTCAAATTGAAAATATACGAAGGGCAGGCACCTGATGTAACTGTTGAAAAAGTCTTAAGGCACGTATCCGGGTTGCCTGATTATGTTCATTTTTTCTATGAAAACGATCCCTGTAAAATTCCCCGGATGGATTCGACAATTAGACATTATGGTATTGTAGTTTATCCTCCCGGGGAGGTTTATCAGTATTCAAATATCGGGTATGGCATTCTTGGTTATATTATTGAAAGGGCATCGGGGAAAAACTACCAGGATTTTATGAAAACAGAAGTCTTTCTTCCCCTTGGAATGAAATACTCCTCAGTAAATATTGGGGCAGGGCTCCAGGAATTTGTTACCACAAAATATGATTCAAACGGGAACTCTTTGCCATTTTATGAATTCGATCATCCTGGAGGTTCCGCCGTATTGTGCAGTATTCACGATCTGATACGGTTTGGTATGTTCCACCTGAAAGATCACCTGGCCGATCAGCAACAAATCCTTAAAGATGAAACCCTTGATAAGATGCATAAACTGGGAGGCACTGATTCCCCAAATCCAAATTATATGCTCGGATGGTTTGTCCAGCCGGATGATCATGGTTACCATACGATAAGTCACGGCGGGGGTATGCCTGGAGTAGCTTCCATGCTGACTCTAATACCATCAGAGAATATTGCTGTGGCAGTCGTGTTTAGCGGTGGAAAGAAGATGAACACATCTGCTGTAACAAACTCAATTCTCTCTGAAATGCTTCCGGTCTGGGCAGAAAAGGTGAAATCTGAACCGCCACAGGGCACAATTGATACAGCCAACTTTCCTTTACCAAAATCGGTTACCGGCGAATGGAACGGAGAGGTTAAAACGTATGAAGGAACAATTCCGGTAAAAATGGTTTTTCAGGATGATGGCGACATTCATGTGAAACTCGGGGACCAGATGGAGACTTTATTGAACAATACAAAATTCAGAAAAGGGGATATACTAAAAGGTAATTTCTGGGGACAAATAAATACAAGCGATACAAAACTGGTGCCACATTATGATATCAGGGTTGAAATGATCCTGAGGGGAAGCAGGCTGAGCGGTTATGCCAAGGCAAATAATTCAACCTATTATGGTCTGGCATCATACATCAGGCTTGAAAAAAAGTAATAATTAGTTTATGAAACGACTTATAATAGCCATTGCTGTAATTTCTATCATATTTATTAGGTGCACAACGGAGAAGACCAAACGTTCCATAATTTCTTTAAACGGAAAATGGGAGATAGAACAAAGTGCAGATACTGATATACCTGCTGAATTCAAACATTCTATTTACGTTCCTTCTTTGGCAGATATGGCAACTCCTTCATTTGACAGCACAGGTTACAAATCCCTGCAGCGCAATTATTTCTGGTATAAAAGAAAATTTGTATTGACCAATCCGCTGCCCTCAATTGCCATAATTAAAGTAAGCAAAGCAGCTTTTGGTACCCAGGTTTATATCAACGGAGAATTTGCAGGGGAAAATCTATATAATTTCACTCCTGCTTACATTGATATCAGAAAGTTTCTTAAAGAAAACGGAGATCCCAATGAAATAATTATCAGGATCGGAGCATTTCATGATGTGTTGCCCGATACCATTCAGTGGGGGCATGACTTTGAAAAAATAAGGTATATACCTGGTATTTATGATGATGTTCAATTAATTCTCACAAATCCGCCCTATATTAAGAACATCCAGATAGCGCCCGATATTACAGGTAAAATCCGGATGGTTGCTTCGCTTCAGACTGAGGTTAAACAGGAAGGCAGTCTGAATTACATAATAAAAGAAGCAGTAAGCGGTAAAACCGTCTGTAAGGTAAAAACCCATTCGAAAACATTTTCTCAAAAACAGATTGATTCTATTGATTATACCGCAAAAATTCCAAATCCTCATTTATGGTCGCCAGAAGATCCTTTTTTATATGAATTACAGGCTTCAACTGCAGGGGATGATATGAAAATCCGTTTCGGCGTCCGTACTTTCCGGTTTGATACCCTGTCAAAATATGCAATACTCAATGGGAAGACCTATTTTATGCGTGGTACCAATGTCTGCATTTTCCGGTTTTTTGAAGATCCGATGAGAAATGATTTGCCTTGGAATAATGAATGGGTAAAAAAGCTACATGAAAAATATAAATCAATGCATTGGAACAGTGCCCGGTACTGTATTGGTTTTCCCCCCGAACTTTGGTACGGCATTGCAGATGAACTGGGCTTTTTAATTCAGGATGAATTCCCTATATGGAATCATGATGATAATAATCTGAAAGAAAAATATATTACACCCGAATATAAAAGATGGATGCAGGAACGCTGGAATCATCCAAGTGTGGTAATCTGGGATGCACAAAACGAAACAATAACATTTGAAACAGGGAAAGCAATAAACAAGGTCCGAAAAGATGATTTTTCAAACCGCCCATGGGACAATGGATGGTCAGCACCTGCATCATCAGAAGATTGCATGGAAACCCATCCTTATTTATTCCAGAAATATTGGAAAGAAAAACCATCTTTCCAGGGTCCATTATACGACAATTGCGATACAATCGTCATACCATTTCATGGCCCAAGCAATAAAACCCTGTTTAATAAAAAAGTATTCGAAAATCCGAATATTATTAATGAATATGAATGGTTATGGATAAACAGGGACGGATCACCAACAACCCTTACTGATTCTGTTTACACAAATTGTTATGGAACCAATCTTTCCACCGGGCAAAGAAGAATGATTTGTGCACGTGACCAGGGAGCAATTACCGAATACTGGAGATGTCACAGAAAAAATGCCGGGGTATTACACTTCTGTGGTTTGGGATATTCCAGATCAACTGAACCGCGAGGACAAACTTCCGATAACTGGATTGATGTCAAAAACCTGATTTTTGAGCCCTACTTTGAGAAATATATGAAATCTGCTTTTTCTCCGGTTGGAATAATGATAAACAGGTGGGAATCAAAATTGCATCCATCAGATACTATAAAGGTACCTGTTTATTTAATCAATGATTTGTATAAACCATGGTCAGGTCTGTTATTGCTCAGCTTAATAAAGGACAATAAACCCGTAAAGGAATTTAGACAGCAGGTTACAATTAATGCCCTGGGCAGACAAATTTTTGATTTCAGGATGGTACTGCCTGATGAAACAGGTTCATATCAGTTAATAGCCGAAATAAATGTAAATAATGAAAGAGTCCAAAGTTTGAGAAATTTTGAAATAATTGAATAAAGTGTCCATGAAATTTGAAAAATCAACCTTTAATTCCGGTCCTGCAGGAATGAAATACTGGATAATTATCTTTGTTCTTCCAGTGATCTTCTTGCAGACAGCATTATCCCGGTCATACCAAAAGGAGAAGAGTCTGTTTCAGTTACAGCAGGAGTTCATGAATCTGCGTTTTGGGATGTATATTTGCATCGGCATGAGTACTTTCCTTGATGAAGACTGGGCCGATCCGTCAGCTTCCCCTGAACTTTTTAATCCTGTAAAACTTAATTGCAACCAATGGGCAGAAGCAGCTAAATCTGCCGGGATGAAATTCGGATTATTAACGACCAAACATGCCAGCGGATTCTGCATCTGGGACACAAAAACGACCAGTTATAATGTGATGAAAAGTCCTTTAAACCGTGATGTTGTGAAGGATTATACTACTGCATTCAGAAAGAACGGACTTAAAGTATGTTTATATTATTCAATCCTGGATATGAATCATAATATCCGCAAAGGATGGGTCAAACCTGATCATACACAATTTATTAAAGACCAGCTTACCGAATTGCTTACAAACTATGGTGAAGTTACTGCATTGATCTTCGACAGTTGGGATGCACCCTGGTCGAGGTTAAACTATGAGGAGATAAATTTTGAGGAGATATATTATCATGTTAAGAAATTGCAGCCACAATGCCTTATATGTGAATACAATGCAGCAAAATATCCTGCTCAGGGGCTTTTTTACACCGATATAAAAAATTACGAGCAAAATGCCGGTCAGAACATCCGGAAAGAAACTAACCTCCTACCCGCTGTCTCTGCATTCCCGATAAACAAAACCTGGTTCTGGAAGAAATCCAGCCCGACAGAGAAGCTCAAAAATGCTGATACAATCATCAGCAATAATCTGATACCATTGAATGCAGCACACTGTAATCTTGTACTCAATGTCTCCCCAAACCGCGATGGGTTGATAGATGATAATGCAATTCTGGCACTTAAGGAGATCGGGAAAAAGTGGCACCCCTCTGCAGATATTCCAAAACTTCCAAAAGAGAGTGTTCCGGTTGTAGCTTCCAATCTGGCCAAATTTCAGAAAGCAAACTCAAGCTGGAGTAATGATTACAGGATTTCAGACCTTGGGAATGATGATAATTTTAACACAGCATGGGCATCAAACAGTGCGGTAAAACAGCCCTGGTACGAAATAACTTTTGATAATTCAAAAACTATTAATATGGTCGTAATCACAGAACCATGTAATCAAAACTGGTATGGCCCCCAGGTAAGAATTAAAGACTATTCTTTGGAATTTCTGCAGGGCGATAAGTGGGTAAAGATTGCAATAACTCCGGATAATACCATGCTCCATGTACACAGGTTTAAGGACATTAAGACGACAGGTATCCGGATAGAAATAAACAAGACAAACGGAGATCCCGCTATTTCAGAATTTTGTATTTATAAAGAAAAAAGATGAACAGCAGAGAAAAAGTTATCAGGGCAATAGAGTTTCAGAAGCCCGAGAGGCTCCCGATTTCACATGCTATCCTTCCATCTGCCCAGTACAGGTACGGAGAGAAGCTGTCAGCAATTATTAATTCATTTCATGAGGACTTCGGCTGGCATCTGTTGCCGGATCTGCCACGCAGCAAATTACCTCCTTTATATAAGTTGGGTAAGCATTTTGATGACTGGGGAACCCAATGGTATGTAACCGAAGAGGGCAGGTGCGGCATACCTGTCAAATACCCTGTTAAACCCGACCTGTCGGATTACCGGTATTACAGGTGGCCGGAAGTTTTCACTGCTGGCGTTCCTAAGTACAGGTTGTATAGCGGGCACATGGCCGGGAAGAGTGATGAGTACTATGCCAGGGGAGGCTGGATTGTTTTCTTCGAGCAGATGCAGCAATTATTTGGATTTGAGAATCTGCTTGTTGCCCTTACTCTCGAAATGCCGGAGGTATTTCAGTTACGCGACGATCTTTTGAAGTTTAACCTTGCCTGGCTTGACAACTGGCTTGCATCAGATTACCAGGGACTGCATTTCGCCGACGATTGGGGGAGCCAGTCCAGCCTGATCATACATCCCGATTTGTGGAGATCATTTTTTAAACCGGTTTACAAGGAGATGTTTTCAAAGGTTAAAAGCAGGGGTCTTCATGTTTGGTACCATAGCGATGGCAACATTCTTGAAATAATACCGGATCTGATCGAACTTGGAGTTGATGTTCTTAATTGCCAGGCTTCAGTAATGGATTCCGATGAACTTGGGAAATTCGCCGGGAAGATTGCATTCAGGACCGATATTGACCGTCAGACAATTTTACCTTTTGTTTCCCCGGTAGGGGTAAAAGATTATGTTTTCAAACTCTTTCATCAGCTTGGCACACCTGATGGCGGAATCATTGCCTGTGGCGAAATAAGCGAAGATGTGCCCCTTGAAAATATAAAAGCAATGTATGAAGCATTTACCGAGTTTAAATGGTAGTATTCTAACACTCTTTATTCTGGAATTTTTCCTTTCCGCCGGAAATCTCAATGGTCAAAGTAATACCAAAACTATAACCATTCCGGACGGTATAAAAAAATTTCCGGTTCAAAATGTATCATGGGATCTTCTTGCATCATGGATTTCAAAAGATAAAATTCCTTTCTCTTTTAAGTGCGATGATCATCCCTCGGCTGAACTCCTGAAGAAGGTATCTGATAATCCTCGGGTTTATACAGCCATGAATGGCACATTGCTGGTAACTTATGAATTGAAAGAATACCCTCAAAATGGTTGTATAGAGTGGGTAGTAAAGATTAAGAATACTGGTTCAACTGATTCACCAATTATAAGTGATCTTTTAGCCCTTGATCTGGACATTCCGCTATTTTCTAAGGAAATTCAGCCGAAAGTATATCACTCATTTGGGAACACCGGTGGTGATGGAAGCCGGATTGATTTGTTCCTGTACTCCTTTACTTCTTTGTTGAAAGGCAAATCGGTACAGCTATCCAATCCGGGTGGTGGCAAAACATTTAACTGGCTCCCTTTCTTCAACCTTGAAATTGGTAATCGTGGCATAATCGGGGCCCTGGGATGGGCCGGGCGGTGGATGATCAATATCGACCGTTCAAGGCAAGATACAGTCTGCCTGAGGGCTGGTATGGAGTGTTTGCATACTGTACTTCGTCCGGGAGAGGAGATACGTACACCAAGTATTCTTTTGATGGCATGGGAAGGTGACCGTAACGAAGGGCATAACCGACTTCGCCGTCACATACTTGAGAACCATATTCCCAGGTATGATGGCCAATTGGTAACAGACCTTATGTCTGTTCCAACCTGGGGAAGCCTGAAAGCTGAAAATCATCTGAAGCTGATAGAGACGATCAAACGCGAGCGTTTACCTTACAACTGCTACTGGATTGACGCCGATTGGTATGGCCCTCCGTATGAGGGTGATGAATACTGGAGTCCGAAAAGTAAATGGTATACCAATGTTGGCGACTGGCGTGTTAACACAATGGTATACCCTAATGGTATTAAACCTATTAGCGATGCAGCTCATAAGGCAGGCATGAAGTTCCTGTTTTACTATGAACCTGAAAGGGCGTTCAAAACTACTCCTCTGGTTACCGGGCATCCCGAATGGTTTTTTCGTCGTGAGCCCGATAAATTCCGCATGTTTAATTTCGGCATTCCGGAGGCCAGGAAATGGATGACTGATTTTATTTCCGGTCAGATCAGGGAGTTTGGTATAGACGTTTACCGGCAGGACGGCAACTTCGGACTGGCCAACAGCTGGGCTGATGAAGATACTCCTGATCGTGTTGGTATGTCAGAGGTCCGTTATGTAGAAGGGCTCAATGAATTCTGGGATGAACTACGCCGGCGGTTTCCTGATTTAATCCTTGATATTATACAGCGTCTCGACCTTGAAACGATTTCCCGGGGAGTTGATCTTTCCCGTGCCGATTATTCTTTAGATCCATTGGCAGATCCTACGGGCGGGCAGGTTTCTTTAGACGGCATTGCTCATTGGATACCCATAACAGGCACTACAAACATGGGAGTAAGACCTGGTGACACTTACCATCTGCTTAGCGATTTCAGCCCTTCGCTGGGCCTGCCGATTTTCCCTGTCTCAAGTGATAAGCCTGTAATAACCAGTGCTCCCGATGATTATCCCTGGGATTGGCACCGTAAAGTAATGGAACTTCATAAGAAGGCTTCCCCGTTTTTCCGTGGAGATTATTACCCATTACTGAAAAGTTCCACCAGTCCTGATGATTGGAGTGCGATGCAGTTTCACCGTACCGACCTTAATGCCGGAATGGTAATGTTTTTCAGAAGGCCTCAAAGTCCATTTACAAATGCTGTTTTCCCTCTGCATGGGCTGTCGGCCGATAGTAATTATCTGATTGGGATTGATGGAGATTTGCCCAAAACAGTAAAGGGAAGTGAACTGATGGATAAAGGGTTGCAGGTCACAGCCGAACTTCCTCGTACAGCCAATATTATTTTTTATAATAAGGTTATGAAATAAAAATTTTACTTATGAATAGATTATCAAATAGGGTATTGTTTATTTTGTCATTTATCCTTGCAGCAGGAATTGCTGATTGTCAAAACACTGCCATCCCTGACACACTGTTGCCTTCATGGGCGTTTAATATGCGAAATAATTTTGAGGGTTGGACCGTCCCCGCACCTTTGGATGGAAAAGTAGAGGGAGGGGCTCTTTGGATAAAGCCTTCAGGATACTCAAATCAGCGGGGAACGAATATTATCAGATTTTCGGGACAAACTTATGAAATTATTTCTCCATCAGATATTCAATGTCCGGGTGAACTGGCGAAAAAACTCCAGATACGTCTACTGAACCTTTCTCCTGAAACAGATGGATATGTTTATTGGAGAACAAGTGAGAAACCCGAAGATTGGCTCGGGCCGGTCAGGTTTGCAATAAACCCATATGATAATCACTGGCAGGATGTTACGTGCCATCTGGATGACATTGTGTGGAAAGGGAGATTGAAACAAATGCGTCTTTGCATCGGGGTTAAAGGAGTCGCCGGAGATATCTTTATAGATCGGATCATGCTAAAATATGGTTCACAGCGGGTCAAACCGGACCGTCCGGATATTCGTGGAAAAGATGGCGTTCCCCGGATAAAAGTTCCCGGACTAAGTCAGGAGAGCATTGATGCTGCATATGCCGTTCTGAACGATGCTGTTGTTTATGATCCCTTACCATTTAATGGATTTCCATACCCATTTCTGGCTCCTGGAGCCGGGGGTGCATACTACGGCAATAATTGGTGGGTATTGGATGGTTCTTTAGGGCTTTTACCTTTGGTATGGACGGATCCTTCATTCGCGATTCATGCTATTGAAGGCTATATGCAAATACAGGCAGAGAACCCGGATGGCCGGTTTACTCATGAAGGAAAGATTGCAATGCGAGGTCTTCCTGGTGATCTTGATGTAATTCCCAGGTACTTTGAATCTGCTTCTGCAATTGCAAGGATAAGTACAGATAAAATATTTCTGGAAGCAGTTTACCGTTCAATGCGTAGTTATCTGGATTGGTGGCTCTCGCCGGTCAAACTCGATAAGGCAAAAGGATTGGTAAGCGGATATTTCGAAGAGACTTTTAGCAACCCGCTTGGAGTAGTAAGGACTCCCGGCTCGGCACTTCAGGTCGATCTGAACGTGGCTGTTGCAGTTGGTGCTGACCTGACCAGGGCTATGGCTGAAAGACTTGGATACACTGATGATGCACTTAAACTGGAGCATCAGCGGGATGAATTGATTAAAGCCATAAACACCACACTCTGGAGTGAAAAGGAACAGTGCTACCTGAATTTCGACACTAAAACAGGGATGCACGAGAAAATTCTCAGTAACTGTATGTTTGATTGTTTCAGATTGCAGATTGCTCCCCCGGAACGTCGTGAAGCATTGATAAAGAGGTTAATTGACCCTGCGGAGTTTGGCTGGGGAAAATATCCGTTAACTTCTGTTTCACGTAAGGACAAAGTTAATTTCACTGTTATCCGTGGCGATTATTATGGTCCTCAATGGAATGGGATGGTTTGGACATTTCGAAATATTCCTGTTATTCAGGGACTCAGAGATATTGGACGTCACGACCTTGCCGCTGAACTCTGCTGGAGTACCCTGCAGGAATTTGATCAGAAATACGCTGAATATCTTGACCCTAATGACGGATCTGCCCAGGGGGTAAAACGCTACACGTGGTCAGCTGCCCAATGGATACAATGCCTTATTGAACAAATGTTCGGTGTTACTTATGATGCCGGGAGGAAAACACTCGAGTGTTTTCCTCATGTTCCGGCCGGTTTGTATGGACAAAAACTCTCTTTGCAAAACCTTGTATTACCGGGAACCAATGGTGTAACGGTTGGCATTGAAATATCGACCAGCTCCGATGGTTTAACTACAGAGGTTGTTGTTAGCACTGAACGTGGTTTATCGCCAAAGGGAAGTTCTGCAGAGATTTCACATGCCGGATCAGCTAATCTGGTTACTGATAATGGTAAATCACTTAAGGGCAGATCAGGAACGGATGGAAGTATTACCTGGACCTTGCCGTTAACAAAAACATTAAAAGTAAAGATGATTGCCGGACGATAAGCTTCATGACTTTTGCTTGTTTTCCGATTGTTCAACAATGAATATAAAAACAATTTCAATGGACAATAGATTTTCAATTATTAAATTAAAAAGGATAAATGAAGAAAATAAGAAGAGTAAATATGAAAAACACTATTACAGAAATGAAATTTTGGATGATTGGTGTCATTATTCAGTCTGTATTCCTGCAAGCTGCTTTTTCGCAGGAGGTTAAAAATGAGAAAAGCCTGTTGCAGTTACAGCAGGAGTTCATTAATTTGCGATTTGGGATGTATATTCATATTGGGATCGGCACTTTCCTTGATGAAGACTGGGCCGATCCGTCAGCTTCACCTGAACTTTTCAATCCTGTAAAACTCGATTGTAATCAATGGGCGGCGGCAGCCAGGTCAGCCGGGATGCAATTCGGATTCTTAACAGCTAAACATGCCAGCGGATTCTGTATCTGGGACACAAAAACTACCAGTTATAATGTGATGAAAAGTCCTTTAAAACGAGATGTTGTGAAGGAATATGCCACTGCATTCAGAAAGAACGGACTTAAAGTATGTTTGTATTATTCAATCCTGGATATGAATCATAATATCCGAAAAGGATGGGTCAAACCTGGTCATACACAATTTATTAAAGACCAGCTTACCGAATTGCTTACAAACTATGGTGAAGTTACTGCATTGATCTTCGACAGTTGGGATGCACCCTGGTCGAGGTTAAACTATGAGGAGATAAATTTTGAGGAGATATATTATCATGTTAAGAAATTGCAGCCACAATGCCTTATATGTGAATACAATGCAGCAAAATATCCTGCTCAGGGGCTTTTTTACACCGATATAAAAAATTACGAGCAAAATGCCGGTCAGAACATCCGGAAAGAAACTAACCTCCTACCCGCTGTCTCTGCATTCCCGATAAACAAAACCTGGTTCTGGAAGAAATCCAGCCCGACAGAGAAGCTCAAAAATGCTGATACAATCATCAGCAATAATCTGATACCATTGAATGCAGCACACTGTAATCTTGTACTCAATGTCTCCCCAAACCGCGATGGGTTGATAGATGATAATGCAATTCTGGCACTTAAGGAGATCGGGAAAAAGTGGCACCCCTCTGCAGATATTCCAAAACTTCCAAAAGAGAGTGTTCCGGTTGTAGCTTCCAATCTGGCCAAATTTCAGAAAGCAAACTCAAGCTGGAGTAATGATTACAGGATTTCAGACCTTGGGAATGATGACAATTTTAATACAGCATGGGCATCAAACAGTGCAGTGAAGCAACCCTGGTATGAAGTTATTTTTGACGAAGCAACAACTATCAATATGGTTGTTATCATTGAGCCGTGCAATTCAAACTGGTATGGATCCAAGGCAAGAATATCTGACTATTCCCTGAAATACCTCGATGGTGACAAGTGGCAGAAGATAAAGATAGCCCCGGTTAATAACATGATCCATGAACACAGGTTTGAAGATATTAAGACAACAAGGATCAGGATAGAAATAAATAAGTCGGATGGTGATCCAGCTATTGCGGAGTTTTGTGCATATAAGGAAAAAAGATGAATGTCAATAATCCAAGTCATTAATTTGTAACAGGTAAAATGAAAAAAACCACTTTATTTACTTTATCAATTTTAACTGTCCTTACAGTTTATAGTCAAAATGTTATGTCCCAGATACAGTCTCCTGTTTTAACAAATAACAGCGATTCGGCTATCTTATATTTCGGTAACTGGCAGGTTGGCCTGAATGCTCCTCGTTTCCATGGTGGTGATTACAGGGCTTCAAATACACAGTTTAACAGATGTCTTTTTACATTCAGGGGCCCTTCTGTAAAATGGTTTGGGTCAAAAAACAATAATCATGGCCTTGCTGATGTATACATTGATGATCTATTTCAGCAAACTGTGGATTCATATAATGAATCTTTGATCACGAATGCTCTTCTGTTTGAGAAGAACGGACTTGGTACCGACAAAGTGCATACTTTAGCTATCGTTGTTAGAAAAGACAAAAATAAAATTTCCATCGGCTGTTATCAGGATTTGGATTACTTTGAATCGACACAACCGGTTAATTATGTGAAAGAGATAACCAATGCGATGAAAGCCGAATACAGCCTGATCCAAAATAGTACCAGGCGACATACATTGCCATCTGCATGGAAGCCTGTTTCATATAAGGCAATTGCCCCGGAAAGCGGGGTAACCCTGCAATCCGGAGTCTTAAATGATGTATTCAACCGGAATATTAATTACCTGAATCACTGCTTTACCAGTCCGACCTATTGTGATGGCGAAGGCTGGAGTAAATGGCTTCCAGCATCCAATGAAGGGCGGATGCTGACCGGAGCTTCAAACACCCTGCGCTGGGGCGAAAGAACCGACATGCGAAATATTGCAGATACAATTATCAATAAAATCAAAAACCGTGCAAGGGCCGATGGGTATCATAATTACTATCCTGAAAGTGAATCGTTTGTGCTTAAAACAGGGGCTAATAGTGAAAGAAAAAATTACGACCGGGTATTCTGGACAAGAGGTTTGCTTGATGCCGGCTTGTCAGGCAATTCCGAAGCATATAAAATAGTACGCCATTTTTACAATTGGTTCAATGTTTCACAGCATTTACCAGACATGTTGATAGGGGGTAATGCCACAAACGGACTTCCGGGTGGCGGACTGACTTATCATTCACCGGTTGGAACACCTGACGACATTGTGACCACAGAAAGGTATTTTGATCAGGATTACTGGATGGATGAACTTAAAAATGGCCAACCTCTTTGCATCAGCGATTATCCGGGAATAAATCCGCACTGCTATGAGCTTCTCGGATTAGAAGCATTCTTAGATGAATACACAGCGACCGGTATACAAAAATATTTTGATGCAGTAAAAGGAGGATGGGAAATTTATAATCGGAATTTTGAACATATAGGAGGTATTACAGCAATTTGTGAAGGGGATTATTACCCACCAAAATCTTTTTACCTGCATCTTCATACAGGGGAGCTTTGTGGAAATGTTTTCTGGACCAATATCAATACCAGGCTGCTTCACCTTTACCCTGAAGAGGAGAAATACGCTGCCGAGATTGAAAAATCAATCTACAATGCCATTTTAGCTGCTCAGGATACTAATGGCTATATTAGGTACCACCAGAACCTGCATGGCAAAAAGGAAAAAACCGGATGTTCCAATACCTGCTGCGAAGTATCTTCCGTTGGCATGATGAGCAAGCTTCCGGAGTATATCTATTCAATTGCAAACGATGGATTGTACATCAACCTTTTCGCCGCCTCAGCCATTACATGGAACCAGGGTGGCAGCAAAACAACCATGACCATGAAAACCTCTTTTCCCTATGATCCTGAAGTAAATTTGACACTTGCAACAACTTCAAAAAATGCAATTAACCTTCGTATCAGAGTACCTTCCTGGGCCAGCGGAAACATGACGATAAACATAAATGGAAAACCAGCTGCAACGGGTACACCCGGGACTTATGTTTCGTTAAACAGAAAATGGTACAGCAATGATAAAATCAGTTTTACTCTTCCAATATCTTTAACAACAGTTAAGTATACTGGTCTTGATCAGGTTAATGGCAATCTGGACCGTTATGCGCTTTTATATGGCCCGGTATTAATGGCACTTCAGGGCCCGTTAACCGGTCCTGATAAAGTACCGCAGATAGCCTCAACTGCGGATGGTCTGGAAGATCTTTTAACCCCCGCATCTGGAAGTCCACTACAATATAATGTAAAAGGCTATCCATCATATAAGTACGTGCCTTACTGGCTGGTTTCCGGGACTTTTACCTGCTTCCCTATTGTACAACAATGATTGTTACTTCAAACGTGATATTTAATTAGTATACATTCTAAATCAATAAAGTTTTGGAAAATTCAACCGGAATAAATACCGAGCCCCGTTTAAAACGTGTCTTAGGACTTTGGGAATTAATTATTTATGGAATGATATTGATGCAATTGGTTGCCCCGGTACCAATATACGGTTTAATACAACTGAGGTCCCATGGAAATGCCCTCCCTACGATTTTGTTTGCAATGGTTGCAATGTTATTTACTGCTTTGAGTTATGGCCGAATGACATTTTTATATCCAATGGCAGGTTCGGCATATACTTATGTTGCACGCGGTGTTAATCCCCATTTAGGCTTTCTGGTCGGTTGGGCAATGGTATTGGACTATTTAATCGTCCCATTGATCAGTATTATTATTCCGGCTCTCGTATTACAACATCTGTTGCCTGGCATCCCTTTTCCAATTCTTACTTTGATAGTAATTTTGGCTATGACACTCTTAAATTTAGGTGGAATAAAGGCAACCAACAAGGCAAATTCATTGTTATTGCTCGTCACGGGAACAGCGGTAATAATCTTTGTTGTAATGGCTGTGCGTTTCTTATATTTTAAAAGCGGATGGACAGGAGTCTTTTCCATTACCCCACTTTATAATGCCCAAAATTTTAGTTTTAGTCATATTCTTACCGGCACTTCACTGGCTGCCCTGACCTACATTGGGTTTGATGAAGTAACCACCCTTGCCGAGGATACTGTTAATCCGAAAAGAAATATCGTTTTAGCAACAGTTCTCATTTGCTTAATTACCGGTTTAGTGAGCAGTATTGAATTATATCTCTTCCAATTGGCATGGCCGGATTGGACCACTTTTACAAATCTGGACACAGCCTACCTCGATATTATGGAACTTGTTGGTGGCGGACTGTTGTTTGGTATCTTTTCTGTCGTTATGAGCATCAGTCAGTTTGGTGCCGGACTAACCGGTCAGGTTGGTGCCGCACGCCTGCTTTATGGAATGGGACGCGACAATGTATTACCCAATAAGGTTTTCGGATTTTTAAGCCGTCGAAGTCAAAACCCAACTTATAATATTTTTATCGTTGGCGCCATTGCATTTACCGGATCTGTATTTCTTCCTTTGGAACGAGCATGTGATCTGTTAAATTTCGGTGCCTTTTTGGGATATATGGGTGTGAACCTGGCGGTAATCTGGAGTTATTTTATTAATCCGCCCCAGGATTACAAAAGATTGGTTTTTAAAGACCTGGTTTTGCCTGTAATTGGATTTATATTCTGTTTTGTAATCTGGTTGTGCCTTCCGTTGTTATCAAAAATTATAGGTGCCGTGTGGTTGTCAATCGGACTTATTTACATTGCGGTGAAAACCAATGGATTTAAAGACCGGCCGATATTTTTTGATTTCTAATTATATGTAAAAATCTATAATATTCACCAGTAAAAAAATGTTTGATGTTTATTTTCAACCCTTTAAAATGATAAACCAGAATGAATAAAGGAATTCTCATATTATTAATCTCAATTTTTATTTACAGTGGTGGTCTTTTTTGCCAGGAAAAGAAAATAGTCTTTACTCCCGCAGATTCCATCCATCCTGTATACGCTGCATCATACGACCATATGGGAATTATTCTCTGGGGTAAGAAAACTTATGAAAATGTATTGGACACTCAAATACTAAGGCTTGCACAATATCCTGAATATGCCATTGGTATGGACAATGAGGCTTATACCTATGATTTTCTTGCTGAGAAATACCCGCTCTTATTAAGTAAGGTAAAAAATGCCCTGTTTAAGTTCAAGGGCCGGCTTGGAATAGCAGCCTGCACGTACGGACAACCCCTTTCAATGTTTATTAATGAAGAATCTAATATCAGGCAACTTACTTATGGACTGGAAACAATTGAGAAACAATTAGGTATAACAAATACGGTCTATATAATGAGTGAACATCCTTTTCACGCCCAACTTCCTCAATTGCTAACAGGCTGTGGTTATAAAGGGGCCGTTTTGCGAACTCATTTTATGATGTACGGGCAAAACCCTGAATTCAACGAACCTGTGTGTTGGTGGAAAGGTATAGATGGCAGCTGTATTCCTGCTTTGCCAACTTATAAAGGCCAATTGTCAATCCCATTGAAATACTTTTTTATTACAGGGTATACTTCAACATCAGACAACAGGATCTTGACTGACGCTATCTCCGAAAGCACAAGTCTGACATTAACTGACTTTAAAAAGCAATTTGAAAATGTTGTCCAACCTGTTATTGCCACGCGTGCCGATGATCCACGTACAAATGAGAGCCTCATATCCTTTCATGAAAATGATAAGAATGTAAAATGGATAACTGCTGAGGATATTTTTAAAGTTTTGCCTGAACCACAGGTTGATTTTATGACTCAACCCAATGATTTCAAAGTACGCATGCCATGGGGATATTGTGGTAACCGGATATGGAATTCGAGCAGGGAAGCAGAAATTAAGGTTCTTACAGCTGAACGTCTTAATGCTATTGCTTTTTCCCTGAACAATATATCTTATGAAAAAGAAATTGATATTGCCTGGAAAAACTTATTGGTAGGCCAGCATCATGATATCCAGATTTGCGGCATTGAAAAAGATGCAACACATTTTCTGGGTGAGAGTCTTAAAAAATCAAATGAACTGATTGGTATCCTGATGAAAAGTATTGCAGAAAGAATTGGTATTACTGAAAATAACGAGGGCAGACTGGTTGTTTTTAACCCTTTGCCATGGAAAAGGACAGAATTGGTCAAGGCTGATAATGGTACATCCCAACCTCTAACGATTGATGGTTTAGGATTTTCATCGGTTAATGTCAGTAATAAAAAGCAAATACCCTCTGCGTTTTCCTGGACTGCGGATACCACCAGTAATAATCTGAAGATTTCGGGACGTAAAGGATGGTATGAAAAAGTTGGCAGGCTGATCACCCCTTTCTATGAAATATATATTGCAAAAACAGGCGGATTCAGATTAATTATTGATAAAACATCAGGTATCCAATTGGTTAGCCCTGTTAAAATCAGCGGAACATTTGCTGCACTGATAAATGGCAGGGACTGTGAATCGCTTGTTACAAATCAAACTGTTTCAACGGATGAAAACGGTGCTGTACTGATTGAAAAGGGAGAGATTGGGGGTATTCCTTTTACTTCTTACTGGACATTTTATAAATATACCCCAAGAATAGACTGGCATGGTGAGTTTGATTTTAATAGCCAGTATATCGGAAGGCCGCGCATTCCTTTTAACATTGCAGGTAATAGTCCGTTGTCTGAAATAAGTAAGAACGCGCCATTGACAGTTACAGCCTTCAACGACCATGAATATAAACTGCGGTTAAGGTTTTATCCTCTTTTAATGGAAAACTGGGAAGGGATCAGGGACTTACCTTTTAATATTGCTGAAACAGGTAATGATTATATAAATGGTAATTACTGGACTGCTGTTTCAGACGACAGGGTTGGCATGGCATATTTTAACAAGGGATTAATGGGCAGCATTCATGAACATGATGGCGCTTTTTCGTCCGTTCTTGCTTTCAGCATGCCATATATCTGGGGTACCCGCATGTTAAATGGTAAATACCAATATGATCTGGGAATTATGCTGTTTCAGAATGATTGGAAAAACGCTGATTTACATCGGTTGGCTCTTGAGTACAATTTCCCATTTGTTCAGACGACTGTAAATATTCAAAAGCAGACACTAGGGACAACATGGACTCCTTACGGGCAAAAATCTGGTGATGCAATAATGTCTGCTCTTTATGTAAAAAATAAAAACTTATATATTCGTTATTATGAGTATCAGGGAAAATCAACAGACCTTTCTTTTGAATGGAATGGCAAGCAGGTTAGTAATAATACTGTTAACCTGAGAGAACAGGAACAGGATTCCAATGCAAATCAAATTACACTTAAGCCGTGGCAGGTGCAAACATTTATAATTAAATGACCTCTTTATATGAAATCATTTATAATGATCCGAATATTGATTTTCTCACCGGCTATATTCCTTGTTTCGTGTCAGGAAGACCCATTGAAGTATGTTGATCCTTTTATCGGGACTAAAAAATTTGCAGGTGTTACAAAATGGAATGCCTATGCTGAAACATATCCGGGTGCCGTGGCGCCATTTGGTATGGTACAGGCAACTCCTGAAACAAATATACCTATTGGAGAAGAGGCAGGATATCATTATGAAAGAGACAGTATCAGCCGCTTCACATTCTTAAACCACATAATAGGTTGGCCAAATGGTTCAAAAGGTGATTTAAATATTATGCCTGTATCGGAAATTGATCTGGCAGTAGGTATTATAAATCCTGAAGAAATAGGATATAAACTCGATCATAATCAGGAAGTTGCCAGTCCGGGTTATTACAGTATATACTTTGAAAATGAAAAACTGGAGGTTGAACTTTCAGCAGGGACTCATAGTGCTTTTGCTATGTATTCATTTGGTGACAATTGTTATAACAGTTTAATAATAAGTGATTATGATTCGATATTCAAAGTATCAGATTATGAATTTGTCGGCACAAGACCTTTCGGGGGTACTTTCCCGATGGAAAGGAAAATACCGATATATTTTTGCATTCATTTTGACAGACCTGTTAAGTGGTATAAAATATTATCTGAACAAGGAAAACCAAGAATGACACTTCTTAATTTTTCTGAAGGCAGAGGTAAGGAAGGATCCCTTAAAATGAAAATTGGTGTCTCAATTACCAGCGAATCAAATGCGAAACTTAATCTTCTGACTGAGATACCAGGCTGGGATTTCAGGAAATTGGTAAAAGAGACCAGAGAAGAATGGAGGAAGATATTGAATAAAATTTATATTGAGGATGATAATGATGATGCCAGAAATATTTTTTATACAGCTATGTATCATGCTCATACTCTGCCAATGGCATCTTCTGATGTTAACGGCGATTATCCTTTTAAGAATTCAAAAGGACATTTGCCGGAAGGTAAAACATTTTATACTTGTCTTTCAGTCTGGGATATTTTCTGGTCTTTGTCCCCATTTTATACATTGATAGATTCTGATATTCAATCTGATGTTGTCAACTCGATGCTCGTAACCTATAAAAGCACCGGTATGCTGCCAAATACAAATGCCATGAGTGGTTCGCATGGAATTTCAATTCTGGTCGATTCGTACCTTAAAAAGATTAAAGATATAGACAAAGACCTTGCTTTTGCTGCTATGCTGGATGAGACAGATGAACCGCCATATTTCAGGAAATATGTTAAGGAGTATAAAAAATTCGGATATGTTCCGTGTGAGCTTAATAATTCCGTTTCAAAAACACTCGAACTGGCTTATGATGATTGGACCCTGGCACAATTTGCAAAAACAATTGGAAAAACCCAGGAACAAAAAAAATTTCTGGATCGTTCCTTTAGTTACAGGCATTTGTTGAATGAACAGGATGGATTTATAAGGTCGAAGGATTCAACAGGAAATTGGTGTGATGCTTCCGGTTATGAGGAAGGTACGGAATGGTCATATTCATGGAACGTACTGAACAATATGCAGGACCTTATTAACCTGAGGGGAGGGAATGATGAATTTTCCGACCAGCTTGAACGGGCATTTTCAGAAGGTCATTATATTCATGATAATGAGCAGGTATATCACATGCCATACTTTTTTAATTACTACAGGAAACCCTGGAAAACACAATATTGGGTAAGACAGATTCTTAACAATTCCTATTTTGATTCACCTGATGGTTTGCCTGGAAATGACGATCTGGGTTCAATGTCAGGTTGGTACTTGTTGAGTGCGATGGGGTTTTACCCGGCATGTCCGTGTACAGGACAATATGTTTTTGGGAGTCCTGTTTTTAAAAAGGTGGTTATGCATCTCGATAATGGTAAAGATTGTGTTATCGAGACAGTAAATAACAGTAAAGAAAACCTATATATCCAGTCGCTGAAAATTAACGGTTCAGACTGGGATAAAACATGGATATCGCATGAAACACTGGCAAATGGAGGTCATTTAGTTTTTCAGATGGGACCTGTCCCAAATGAAAAATGGGCAGTTGCCAGTGAGTCAGTACCATTCTCAGTGACAACGAGCCTGCCGGAATTTTCTTTCATCAAACCAGATTTATTATATCCTGTCAAGGTAAAATCTGACAAAGCGTTTTTTCTGCCTGTAATAGTCAAAAACCATGGTGCTTTGGGCACAGCTATTTTAAGGGTATCTGATGAAAACCAAATAATCAGCGAAGTGAAATGTAAACTTGATCAAAATGAAATTGACACGCTTCAAATACCCTTAAAATTATATAGCCCTGGTAAACATATTCTTACAATAAATAGTAAACTGAATTACAGCATAGAAGTTGAACCTGTTTTAAAGGGGGATGAAACGAAGTATACTTATCATATTAATATTGAAAAGCCTGTTCTATCGCTGAATGAACAATTAATCATCAGTTGTGATGTTCAAAATATTGGCAGTTATGAAGGTACCACAACACCTGTTATATCAGTTGGAAAAGAACTTTTTGCCCGGGATCCTGTAAAATTATTACCAGGTGAGAAGAAGAAATTGAAATACGAAATCAGTTATAAAAAATGCGGTATAACCAATGCAAAAATAAATAATTCGAATGTTGAAATCTTTAAAATTTACCAGAATCCCATTGAGAGTTTAGCTGCATATTATTCCTTTGATAATGATGTTAAAGGCATCTCAGTTGATAATTCAGGCTTTTTAAACAATGGCAATAACATTAACAATGTCAGATATGTAAAGGGAATTTCAGGTAAAGCTATTCAATTTGATAATGGGTATATTGAAATCCCCTTATCAAACAGCCTGAATATTACCGGAAACACAATAACAATTATGTTTTGGTACTACCCTATCGAAGAAACGGGATTGGCTTCTGTTCTCACTAAAGGTACCGAAATAATGCTTAAGCTGGACAACCGCTATAATATGAAATTTGCTGCCGGAGGATGGGGAAGGGGAAGCGTTATGTCAAAGATACCTGATGATTGGAACAGAAAATGGGGGCATCTGGCCGGTGTGCTTAAGAATGATTCACTTTATGTTTACTACAATGGGAATTTTCTTTCAAAGGCTCCCATGCAAAAAGGAGGTATCGGGTATAATTCCTTTCACTGGAACATAGGCAGAAATGAAGAAAGAAAGGAAAACGGAACCCCAAAAGGTTATGTTGATGAAGTCAGAATTTACTATGATGCTTTATCTCAGAAAGATGTTTCTTCAATCTTCAACAAACAGAGATGATACCGGGAGTAAATAATATTCATTCTGAAAACCTTTCTGTGATTAATGATTGCAAGATTTAATATATCGAAAAAAATGGCCAAATCAAATAAAAATTTCATGGTTGCCAGCAGTCTGACCGCTTCAATAGGTGGTCTCTTATTCGGCTTCGATACTGCTGTGATTTCAGGGACAATACCTTTTATTACAAAATTCTTTCAGCTGACCCATACGATGCTGGGGTGGGCTGTGAGTTCTGCTTTGATTGGCTGTATTATTGGATCTGTAACAATAGGCAAACCAGGTGACATATATGGCAGAAGGTTTATGCTCAAAATATTGGCCTTGTTATTTTTTATTTCAGCAATTGGATCGGCCCTTTCAAATTCACTACTCCAGTTTGTAATTTTTCGTCTGATCGGTGGATTGGCAATTGGTGGTGCATCTGTATTGTCCCCTTTATATATCTCTGAGATTGCTCCGGCAAGATTACGTGGGAGATTAGTTTCTATAAATCAGCTGGCTATTGTTAGCGGTATTTTAATCTCTTTCTTTTCCAACTATTTACTCATTAATACGGGAGAAAATAACTGGCGGTGGATGTTCCTGGCCGGTGCTGTTCCTGCCGCCGCTTTTTTCATACTGCTTTTTTTTATAAGTGAAAGTCCCAGGTGGCTCGTAATGGCTGGTAACCCCGAAAAGGGAAGAGAAGTTTTTTCAATGCTTAACCCCGGTGAAAATGTAGATATAGAGATGAATGAGATTAATCTGTCCATAAACAGGGAGGTTGTCAGGATGAAATACGCTGTATTATTCAGTAAGCCTTATTTGAAAGTGGTTATTGTCGGGATTATTGTTGGTATGCTCGGAGCATTGACAGGAATTAATACACTGATGTACTATGCACCGACAATATTTAGTTCTGTAGGTTTTTCTAACAATTCAGCACTCTTTCAAACAGTATGTATGGGGATGACAAATCTCATATTTACAATGATAGGCATGGCCATGATTGATAAATTTGGAAGAAAGTTCCTTCTCAAGGTCGGTGCAATAGGAATGTCTTTTTTCTTGATGTTAATCTCAGTAACTATAGGTTTTGACTGGTTTGGAAGTTATACCCTTCTTGTCTCCATTATTGGCTATCAGGCGTTTTTCGCATCTACAATGGGAGTTGTGATTTGGGTACTGCTTCCGGAAATATTTCCCAACAACATCCGTTCAAGGGCGACTTCGATTGGTTCCTTCTCCAACTGGGTTTTTAATGCTGCAATTTCATTTCTGTTCCCGGTTGTTATAGGTTTCTTTGGTACATCCGATGCAGGAAATAAAACAGGTCTTGGATTTGTGTTTGCCTTCTATTCCATCATTACCCTCCTGAGCTTTTTCTTCTATCAGAGATATCTGGTTGAGACCAGGGGAAAATCGTTGGAGCAATTGGAAATTCTAATCTTAAAATAGGTAATAGTTAATCAATAAATAGGAATATAATGAATTCAAAACAGCGATTCATAGACGTTTTAACACGAAAGAAAACTGACAGGTTGCCTGTAACAACCCATCATTTGATGCCTTCTTTTCTGGAAAAATATATCGGAGGCATATCTGACCAGGATTTTTTTGACTATTTCGGTTTAGATCCGGTAAAATGGATTATTGCCAATACTTTTGATGCCTCCAAAGGAGAATATTTTGATCCTTCGCAAGGAGAAATAGGCTTTCTTGAAGCCCGCAGGATATGTACGGATAGCTGGAGATTCTCATCTGAGGATATTCAGGGACTGGACTATCCTACCAAACGACTAAGCATAATAACTCCGGTTAAGACCTTATCAATGGTTCTTCAATCAGATTCCCATACAACATGGCTTCGCGAACATATTATTAAAGAAAAGGCTGATATTGACATTCTTGCAAGGTTTATGCCTGCCCCAAAGTGTGATATTGAGGCTATTAATAAAACTGCAGAAGAATATGGAGAAAGGGGATTAATTAGAGGCCATATCCCTTGTTTCGATGTGTTCGGGCAACCTGGCTGCTGGCAGGACGTCTCCTGTATGTTTGGAATGGAGAACCTCATTATGTCAACTTATATGGATCCTGAATGGGTGCACACATTTCTTAAACTTTTGCAGGAAAGGAAAAGAGTCTTTATTGAATCGCTGAAAGGAGCAAAATACGATATTCTTGAACTTGGTGGTGGCGACGCCTCTACTACTGTAATTTCACCAGATATATTTAACGAATTCGTTGCCCCTTACGACGCCCCGCTTATTGCCGCTGCCCACGAGGCAGGACAAAGAATAGTCTATCATACCTGCGGTGGGATGATGCCAATCCTTGAAGATATTGCCGCGATGAAACCCGATGCAATGGAAACTTTCACACCATCTGCAATGGGAGGGGACACAAGGCTTGCTGAAGCCAAAAGGCGAATCGGTGATAAAGTGTGTATGATTGGCGGGTTCGATCAGTTTCATTTCTTTACCGGATGTACAGAAGGGGAAACACGAAAAGAGGTTCGTCGTTGTTTTGAAGCGGCCGGCGAAGGAGGTGGATTTATCCTAAGCCCCTCCGACCATTTTTTTGAAGCTGACCTGAACCTGATAAAAGCATTTGCCGATGAAGCACGAAAATGTAGTTACCATTAAAAACCATTGAAAAATTCTAATATGAAAAGTATCAGGGAATTAATCATTACAACTTTAGTCTTCTTATTAACAGCAATTTGCTCTTTATGGGGCCAGACTAATAATCCAAACCTGGTTACAGTTGAAAACGGGGTATCTTTTGAGGCATCATCGGTGTACAAAAACATTGGTAAGGCATCCAACATTGGCCGGGATATTTTGAATGTAAGATGGGAAACCGATAAAGGGACGGAGGGGGCGTGGATAAAGATCAGCTGGGATAAACCACAGAAGATTAAGGAAATGTGGCTGGTTAACAAAGCCACACCTTACGATATTGTTTTTGATGAATTCATGCGGACAGGGAATTACTATATCCCCCGTAAAGTCAGGATTGAGTTTTCGGATGGACCAAATATGGATGCTGAACTTAAGTTGTGTGAATATTATCAGATTCTGACCCTCCCCACAGAAATTGAAACCAGTTCGGTAAAAATAACCGTTGAGAAAGTATGGGATGAACCGGGGAAAATAAATACGGGACTTTGCAAACTTAAAGCATATTCAAAAACTCATGCGGCTGACTTTAAGGTTAATCTGTTTGAAATGTACGATGTACAAAATGATAAACCCGTCCAGTCGGCAAAGGTTGAGATTGTAAACCCGGGAAAAACAATAGAAAAATCAACTTTGCAGATATTAAATGAAGGTAAAGAAATCCAGACAATCAGTTTGGACAAAATCCCCTCGAATTCGGTCTCAACCCGTCAGATCTGGATACCTTCAGTGTTTGCAGAAAGCAAACTGACCTTCCGTATAAAGTACCCGGAGAAAATATTCAGTAAAGATGAAACTCTGGTTGTTAAACCTTATGCAAAGAATTATTTCGATGGTGGAATCCTGGATATCCTGAATATGAACCATAATGATCTGGGATTTCAGGATAACCAGTTTATTACAGCAGATTACCGTTCCAGGGAACTGTTCTTACCCGCCCTCGGTTTAATGAAGAGTAACCTGGATTTCAAATATACAATGGAATCGGTCGAATACCTGAAGGAGTTTTTGGCACGGCATCCTGAACGAAAGGAAGAAATTGCGCAACGAATGCGCGAAAAACGTTTTTTCATCGGGGCAGGTTATGTTTTAAACCTTCAGGTCCATGTTGGCCAGGAGAAACTGGTACGTCAGTTTTATTACGGCCGGCGATGGCTAAAAGAAAACTTCCCGGGCTGTGATACAAGGGTTTATATTAATGCTGATGTCCCGGGTTTTACCTGGCAACTGCCACAGGTATTAAAAAAATCGGGCATCGATTATATTATTCAGGGTCGTCTCCCGTGGGGATTTTATTACTGGCAGGGAGCTGATGGTACTTCAATTCCTGTGTTTGCCTTAAGATATGCCTGGCCTTATGGTTTGCTGAATCCCCTGAACAATACCGGATATTTGAAATTTTTAAACGAAAGGGAATACTATTACAAGCCCCGTCAAATGCCAAAAACGGTGTTATACGATTTTAATGCTGATTATCTACCTCCTTGTCCTGCAATTGTCCCGTTTGCAAAAAGTCAGAATCTGGCTATGGAAAAATTTGCCGCCAAATGGAACGAGAACTTCATTAATGAACCTGAAAAGCAAATCAATCCGCCTAAAATACGTTTTACTGAACCCGAAAGTGCCTTAGATAGTATATTCGGGAAAGGCGAACTCAATGTTGAAACCATAAAAGGTGATTGGCCTATGTCGTGGGCATATTATGATGAACCGGGCCACCGGGAAGGATTGCTGATGGGCCGGTCTGGACACAACGACCTTCTTAAAGCCGAAGGGCTTTATTCCTGGATCACCCGTTTGGACAAAATGGCTACCTATCCCAAAAATAAGCTGGATGAAGGGTGGCTGGCCAATTGCTGGCCGGATCATGGTTGGGGAGGTCGGAATGCTCTCAGTACTGACAGTATAAATGTAGCCTCCTATGAAAAATCATCCAAAACAGGAAAAGCACTTATTGATTCTGCCGGTAGCATGCTGATGAATTGCTTACCGGTTGGGGATGGAAAGGAGATCCAGATACTGGTATATAATAGTACCGGATGGGAAAGAACAGATATTGCAATCTGCAAAATCCATTACCCTAAAAGCTGGAAAGGACTGGAAGTGAAAGATGGGAAAGGTAATCTGATACCTCTTGAGCCAATAAACCATTCACCCGAAAAGCAATTAATAGAAATTGCTTTTCTCGCTAAGGAAGTGCCTTCTTTTGGATTTAAAAACTATTCTGCTTCTGCCGCTAAATCATTTCCGAAAGGATATGTTGAAATTAAAGGGGATTCAATCGTGAATGATTTCGTAAATATCAGGTTTGGAGCCGGAGGTATAACATCTCTTTATGACAGATTATCCAAAAAGGAAGTTTTAAAAACTGATAAATTTTCAGGGGGAGAGGTTATACAAATGACGGCCCCGGGTTTAGCATGGGAATCTGAAGCTAAAGTAACCATGGACGATTTTGATAAAACCAGCCTTCATAAGTTTAAGACGATCAGGGCAGTAGAGAGCCCTCTGCGGTATATCATTGAGAAAGAAGCCACCTTTAAATATTTCACATTACGCGAACGGTTTATCCTCCCAAAACATTCACGTGAATTAGTAATTGAAGCTGATATATTAAACTGGACTGGTGAAAAAGAGAGAGAATTAAGGATTGTTTTTCCCATGAACCAGGACAGGTCTTTCCGTGCAAGCTATGAAGTCCCTTTCGGAACGGTAGAGATGGGACGGGATGAAATCGATTATTCTTACCTGCCTGATAATTATGAAAGTCAGTTTTCACCGGAGAATTATGCAAGAAAAGATCTTCCTTTCAGGGAGGCGGTGAACTGGGTGGATGTTTCATCAGGTACCTATAAAGGGAACGGATGTTTATTTGCATCTGATATGACAGTCCATCTTTTCCGCGATGAAACCACAAACCCGGTTGACTATCCTGTGGTGCAGCATGTGATGATTTCAACAAGAAAAAGCCTTGCTTGGGAACCTGCTTACTGGTTTACCCAGGCAGGTAACCATAGTTTCAGAATGGCTTTATACCCGCATAATGGCAACTGGCGGTTTGCCTATAAAGATGGCTTGGCATTTAACAAACCATTAACAGCATATTCAGGTAATATTAAGCCACAAAAGGACAAAGCTGTATTACCATTAGCGAAAAGCTTCATAACCGTGGCACCTGCTAACATTATAGTTTCAGCGTTAAAAAAGGCTGAGGATGGAAAGGGTTCTGTTGTAAGGTTTTATGAAGCAGAAGGCCGTTATACAAAAGTCAGGATAACTAGTTATAAACCATTTTCAAAAGTTTATCTTACTGATATGATTGAATATGATATCAGGGAACTGCCTGTTAATGAGGATGGAAGCCTTGAAATGTCATTAAAGCCATGGGAAATAATAACAATAAGAGTTCTCTGATACTATCTTAATTTACAGAAAAATTATTAAATATTTATAGCAGTTTCAATAAAACAGATCATGAAAATTAAACAAATAGCTGTTATTCTGGGATTTCTGGGGTTTAGCCAATTTGTTTGCCTGTCGCAAACAGAAAAAGCTACGACTTCATTAGTACGATACAGGAACCAGCTCAGTCAGTTAAGAAATGAATTCAGATCGGTTGAAATGCCTGATGTCAGATTTTTCCTGTTTGGCATGGGCAACCGTACAAAATTGATTTATAAAGAGGGTAAAATAATCAATGCGCTTTCAGATAAGATAATAATATCCTGGCCGGTGAAAAACGAAACTATTATTCCCAACGAATATAAGGTAATCATTGAAACCTTAACCGACGTTAAAGTAACCATCTTTGAAAACGGAAACGGGGTTTTTATTCAGGAAAGAGGAGGAGAAACATTGGTTGAAGGAACCGGGACACCCTTAAGTCTTCCTGCTTTTGAAAATTACAAATACAGCGAAATACTTAAAGTCCTGAATCATGAGATTTTGATAAATATTGTGGATAGTAAGCCGGTGCCAAACTTTTTTGTTTATAAAAATCCCTGGCGGCGTGATGCTGCGATGATGGCCATGTGCCTGAAGAAGACCGGAAATCTGACCCTTATCCGCGACTGGGTGTTGTCTCTGACAGATCCGTATGATAGGAATAATGCCGGTGAGATGGAAGCAGATAATCTGGGGGAAACCTTATTCCTTCTGTCCTTTTTTACCGGTAAGAACTATCCTCTTGTGAAGCAAATCCTTGCAGAGGTTCAGAAGTTTGAGGTAAATGACATTAAAGGTAAATATATCAAAGGCCGGTCAGACTTTCACTCAGCACCTGTATATCAAACCAAATGGCTAAAATATGGATTACATGCATTGTATATTGAAGAATCGTATTCTATTCCTAAAGTTCAGGATAATTATTCATCACTGTTCTGGTGGGATTATAAAGATTCATATATGAAGGGAACTTCCGATGCTTATGACGAATGGGGAAATGATTTCTACCCATACATTGGTTGGGCATCCGACCATTTTCATGGATTGAAAAGAAGCCCTGTCAGCAACAGGGATTATCCCTTAACATGGGAAATTAAGGCTAGCCAGGCTGACTATAAAGGGATGGCCATTATTGATGAACAATATTTTGCAAATAAAAATTCATCTCCCCATACCTGGCATGCAGCAGAAATGTTTTTGTATTTAATTGATAATAAGGAGTAAAATAGACCATCTAAGACAAATATAAAAAGTTATGCAAATTAGACAAATGGCTGTTATTATTGGTTTTCTGGGTATTAGCCAACCTGTTTGTTTATCGCAAATAGTAAGTGTCACACCTTATGTTGACCCGTTTTTCGGAATTGATAAAGGGAATGTGTTCCCCGGGGTGAGCTTGCCTTTCGGAGTGGTAAAGCTTAGTCCGGATATTAAGTTTCCTTATCCTACCTCAGGGTATACATTCGAAGGGGAAATTATTGGGTTCAGTCATACTCATACAAGCGGCACAGGAGGAGCACCACGATATGGTAATATTTTGGTTGTTCCTCAGGCAGGGAATATCGATGCAAAGTATTCACGGGTAATAAAAAAAATGAATGAATATTCCCGTCCGGGATATTATACAGTTACACTCAACAGTTCGTCTGGAGATGTTATATCTGAAATTACTGCAGGCGATCATGTCGGTGTCCATCGTTACAGGTTTAAAAACAGATCAAAGGAAGAATATATTAACGGAAATATTTTAATCGATATAGGACATACTTTAACCAGAAAAGGCAATGGTACTTCAGTCTGCACTGAGGGTGAAGCTAAAATCGTATCTGACCGCGAAATTGAAGGATTTGGAGCTTACTCAGGTGGCTGGGGCGGACAAAATCCCTATAAGATATACTTTGCAGTGCAATTCGATCAGCCTTTCAATTCATATGGAACTTTTACTGATTCCGTATTAAATGAAAAATCGATGGTCATAAACACTTCCGGAAATAATAAATTTGGTGTTTATGGAAGTTTTAAAGTCCGCCAAAATCAGCCTGTGCAGCTTAAGGTTGCACTCTCATTAATTAGTACAGATAAAGCGAGGAAGAATCTTAACGAAGTATCTGGCCTTGGTTTTGATGAGGTCCGGCTGAAGGCTGATTCTGTCTGGAACAATTATCTTTCAAAAATCCTTGTTGAAGGGGGAACTCCTGAGCGGCGAGCTATCTTTTATTCTGCACTACACCACACTGTTTTAATGCCTACAGAGATAACGGGTGAAAATCCGGTATGGAAATCAGATAAGCCTCATTTCTGGGACCATTACGCCATCTGGGATGTTTTTCGCTCCGTGATGCCTCTTTATACCCTTATAATACCAAAAAAACAGGAAGAAATAATTCAAAGTCTCCTTGATATTTACGATCATAAAGGATGGTTGCCTGATGCCTGGATTGCCGGCGATTATGCACAGGTTCAGGGCGGCTCAAATGCCGATGTGGTTATAGCCGATGCAGTTGTGAAAGGGTTAAAAGGTTTTGACATTGAAAAGGCCTACCAGGCAATTCTGAAAGATGGCGAAGTAATTTCTGATCAGCCGCGGTTGTATGGACGATACCTTGATGAGTATCTTAAATATGGCTATTGCACAAAAAATGTGATTAATGCCTGTTCGCGAACCCTTGAATACTCATACAACGATTTTTGTATTTCTCAGGTTGCAAAAAAATTAGGTAAGGAAGCTGATTATAAAAAGTATTTAAAACGTTCACAAAATTCATTTCTGATTTTTTCGGATTCATTAAAATCTGTCTGGGGAAGGGACATGAAAGGCAATTGGGAATCAGGATTTAAGCCGGTTAATGACAGGCCTGATCCATGGAACGATAACTACTTTTATGAAGAAGGTTCAGCAATATACAGCACTTATTATCCCCAAGATATACAGGGTTTAATACACAGAACCGGAGGGAATGATTCATTTTCCGGCTATCTTGATAATATTTTTGACAAGGGATATTTCGACCTTAACAACGAACCTGCATTCCTGTTGCCATATTTATATAATTATTGCGGAAGACCGGATAAATCGGCATATCGTGTTCAGGAAACCCTCAAATCGCTTTTTAGTGTTGGGAACACAGGATTACCCGGACAGGATGATTCCGGAGCTATGTCTTCCTGGTATGTTTTCAGTGCAATGGGTTTTTTCCCTGTAGCCGGGCAGGATATCTATTTAATCGGAAGTCCGGTTTTTTCTAAGATATCAATTAGACTTGGTAATGGAAAAGCTTTTATTATCAAAGCAAACCACTTATCTCCCGAAAATATTTATATACAGTCAGCCATATTAAATGGTAAACCATTGAATAAATGCTGGTTCAGACATTCTGATATTGAAAAAGGCGGTGAGTTAGTCCTGGTAATGGCGAAACAGCCTTCAGGCTGGGGGAAGAGTGATTTGCCGCCATCAATATCTGAATAATATTACCTGGGCTTTAATGAATGCGTTGTCAGAAAGATTACACCATTTTGGAAAAAATTAAAGTTGAATCATCATGAGAACAGACCTTTGCATTTTACTTACCGCCTTTTTGGTATCATTAACGGGATGTCATGAATTTAATAAGGTACTCTTAAGAGATGATTTCAGCGGTCTGGATTCAGGCCTCTTTTCAGCCCCGGTTGGCCCACATACTGAATATCATTACCTCCATGAAGCCGGACCTAAAGGTAACTGGGTTGTGACATGTTTCCGTCCGGGATCAGATTGGGGAACAGCCTGGCAGGTAAAGAAAGAAGAATCGACAAATATTATGTGCCAGACCTTACTTAACAAGTCTGACCATTCAAGTCATCCAATGATCATTTCAGGAGATTCTTTATGGAGAGATTATACTCTCAAGGTCCGTTTTCGTACATATGATGTGTCTCAATTTTCAGGAGTAGCATTCAGATATAGAAATGACAGATGTTTTTACTTTTTTGGGGTTAAAGATTCACTGGTATACTTATCATTGTTTAAGGATGGAATCAATTTCAATACATTAAACGAAACAATTCTTGCTGAAAAACTATTTGTTATTGTTCCTGGTCAGGATCTTCTGGCATGCATTACCGTTCAGGGAAATTCGATCAGGGCAAAATTGAATAATAATATTGGCTTAGAAGTTATTGATGACACCTACCCAGTTGGAAAAATCGGACTAATCTCAAATGCCCGGGCACAATACAAATCTGTAGAAGTTCTGACTTCTTCAAACGAGATGAAGAACTATGAAAATAAGAAAGCAGAATATGAACTGGAAGCCCGGAAACTTCAGGCAGCAAATCCTGCAATGGTAGTATGGAAGAAGATTATAACAAAAGGATTCGGAATAGGCCGCAATCTTAGGTTTGGAGACCTTAATGGCGACGAACAGATCGATGTCTTAATTGGCCAGGTCGTACACCATGACTGGCCGAGTGATAGTCATAGCGAACTCAGTTGCCTTACTGCAATGACATTTGACAACAAAATTTTATGGCAGATTGGTAAACCAGATCCTGAAAAGAACCATCTCACTAATGATGTCGGATTCCAAATTCATGATATTGACCATGATGGCAAGAATGAAGTTATCTATTGTATGAATTCTGAAATCGTTGTTGCAAACGCGGCAACCGGAAAAACTATATTCAAGGTTATAACACCTGACTCTAAAAAGAAAAATGACAAATTTCCCAGGATTTTAGGTGATTGTCTTTTCTTCTTTGATTGTGAGGGTAAAGGATTTGATGGGGACATGCTGATAAAAGACCGGTATTCCAATTTTTGGATAATGAACAACAAGCTGAAAATAATCTGGGAAGGAAGTTGTAAAACAGGACATTACCCTTATGCCTCAGATATTGATAACGATGGGAAAGATGAATTGGCTATCGGTTATTCACTATATGATCATAATGGGAAGCTCCTTTGGTGTCTTGATAATAAAATTGAAGACCATGCCGACGGTGTGGCAATAGTTGATTTTGATGGAAACCCTCAGAGAGAGCCTGAAATTTTATATGCTGCAAGTGATGCGGGATTTTTGAAAGTTGGTATTAAAGGAAATATCCTTAAAAGGTATTTTATAGGACATGTTCAAAATCCTGCTATTGCAAATTTCAGATCCGACAAAACCGGACTTGAAACAATAACTGTTAATTTCTGGGGCAACCAGGGGATTATTCATTTTTTTGATTCAGCCGGTAATATTTACCATGAATTTGAACCAAATCAATTTGGCAGTATGTGTTTGCCATTGAATTGGACAGGTAAGGATGAGGAATTTTTTGTTCATAATTCTAATATTAAGGAAGGCGGAGTATTTGACGGATGGGGTAGAAAAGTGCTTATATTTCCCGATGATGGTCATCCTGATATGTGCAATGCAGTGCTTGATATCATAGGCGACTGCCGGGATGAAATTGTTGTCTGGAATCCGGATGAATTGTGGGTTTACACGCAAAGTGATAATCCCAAATCAGGTAAGCTTTATAAACCAGTAAGGAATCCGTTGTACAATTATTCGAATTATCAGGCAACGGTTTCGCTACCGGGATGGAACCAATAGGAAAGTATTGGATTTCAGATTTGAAGGTGTTAAAATTAAATATTGTAAGGAATTCTAATATTAGTATTAATGGTTCTGTTTTGAATTAATTGGCTTTTTGAGTTACTACTTATTAATATACGAAGCATGAAAATAAAAGATATCTTTTCACTAATTGTTCTAATTCTTGTTGCAGCACCGTTTGCAAAAGGACAAAATCCCAAATCATCAGTTGTCTGGAATATTGATTGTTTAGAAAATATTGGCGGATATAAGACTTCGGCATTGCTGAAGCCACCGGCCTTAATTGAGACTTCTCTTGGCAAAGCACTACATTTTAACGGTATAGATCAGGGGTTACTGGTAAAAGGGAATCCTCTTGGAGATTCAAAGTCATTTACAATCGAAGTAATTTTTAAACCGGATTCATCCTCAAATCCTTTGAATTATGAACAGAGGTTTCTTCATATAATGAAACCTGGCTTTGAGGAAAAACGTTTGCTGCTGGAACTGCGTCTGAATAAATCGCAACGCTGGTCCCTTGACAGCTTTCTTGCATCCGGCAATCCCGGTCTTCCTCTTCTTGATACAACACTTACACATCCGGCCGGTCAATGGCAACATATTGCAGTTGTGTATGAGAACAGGACAGTAACAAACTATATAAATGGTGTTAAAGAGTTAACAGGAAAAGTTGAATTTTCCCCGATCCCTGACGGACAAATATCTATTGGGGTAAGGCAAACAGAGAAATCGTGGTTTAAGGGAGTTATTAAGACTATCAAATTTACCCCGCGGCCATTAAAACCTTATGAGTTCGTTAAACCAGAGAAAAATTAAGATTATGAAAAGATTAAATCTTAAAATCCTGGTATTATTAACGCCAGGTTCAGCTTGGCCAATGGTCGGATAACCTGGTTACCAAATAAGAAAAATAACAACTTAATAAACTATTTGACAATGAAAGCAGATCAGAAAATTAATCCAAACAGAAAAGTAATTGTAACCTTCCTGTTACTTGCAACAATTTGTATGTCATTAGTAAATTGTTCGCATCTTTCAAAAGAAAAAGAGGGAGCACTCGAAGACGGGTTTCTGAATCCTCCTGAAAGTGCAAAACCACGTGTATGGTGGCACTGGATGAATGGCAATATTACAAAGGAAGGCATCAAAGCTGACCTTCTGTGGATGAAACGGGTTGGCATCGGCGGTTTTCAGAGCTTTGATGCATCATTGAATACGCCTCAAATCGTCAATAAGCGTCTGGTATATATGACCCCGGAATGGAAGGATGCATTTCTTTACACCACCAGGCTGGCCGACTCATTGGGACTTGAGATGGCCATTGCGGGCTCACCCGGATGGAGCGAAAGTGGTGGTCCATGGGTAACTCCAGCACAGGCTATGAAGAAATATGTCTGGAGTGAAACCCGGCTTGAAGGTGGACAACCATTTAACGGGATCCTGCCTAAACCACCAACTGCCACTGGTTCATTTCAAAATACTGGCAATGGAGAAAGTAAAAATGAGTATTATGCTGATGCTGCCGTGGTGGCATATCATCTACCTGAAAATGATATCCCGGTATCAGAGTTGAAGCCTAAGGTCACTTCCAGTAGTGGAAAATTTGATCTTAACGCACTCAGCGATGGTGACCTTGCTAAAACCACATTTTTACCTGCTGCCCCTCCAAACGGGAAATCATGGATACAGTTTGAGTTTACCAAACCTGAGACTTTTCAGTCTGTCACTATGGTTGCCGGAGCCAAAGGCGACAAAAGCAGATGTGCCCTTGAAGCCGGCGATGATGGCAGTCAATTCAGGACACTCCTTGAGATTAAAGGTGGCTGGGCATCTGGAAGTACATTCACTTTTCCCCCGGCGAAAGCCAGGTTTTTCCGCGTCACATTTACTACACCAGTGCCGCAACCTTCAGGCACAGGTTCTGGTATTTCAATAGGGCAGAGAGCAGATGTTCAGTCGGGAATGCAAATTGCAGAAATTGACCTGCACACTGTAGCACGTGTGAACCGGTTTGAAGATAAGGCAGGCTTTAGCTCCTTCGCAGGTTTGTATTCACTGGCAACACCTTCTGTATCTGCCACTGATGCAATTAATAAGAATGATATCGTTGACCTGACATCGAAAATGCAACCGGATGGTAAAATTGAGTGGACACCTCCGGCCGGTAGCTGGATTGTTTTGCGTCTTGGCTATTCATTAACAGGCAAGAAAAATCATCCGGCTTCACCAGAAGGAACTGGTTTAGAAGTGGATAAATTAAGTGCCAGGCATGTTAAAGCATATTTTGAAAACTACCTCGGTCAGTATAAGGATGCAACTAATGGTCTGATGGGCAAGAAAGGTCTTCAGTACATGATTACCGATAGTTATGAAGCCGGTGCCCTGAACTGGACCGATAACATGCCGGCCGATTTTAAAACCAGACGCGGTTATGATATGATTCCATGGCTGCCGGTACTTACCGGGCACATTGTAGAAAGTGCCGAAGCGAGTGACCATTTTCTCTGGGATTTCAGAAAAACTATTGCTGACCTTATTGCTGAGAACCATTACGACCAGTTAACTACTTTGCTTCATGATCGGGACATGGGACGTTATACTGAATCACATGAGGGAGGCCGTGCATATATCGTTGACGGCATGGATGTTAAACGCAAGGCCGACATTCCGATGGGTGCTCTTTGGACACCCAACAAAGTAGGGGGTAGTATATTAACCGGATACAAAGCCGATTTACGTGAATCAGCATCCGTGAGCCATATCTATGGACAAAATCTGGTTGCCGCTGAGTCTATGACTTCATTTGGCAGTCCCTGGGCCTGGTCGCCCGAATTTTTGAAACCAACTGCCGATATGGAATTGGCGAATGGAGTGAACCGTTTCGTTATAGCTGTTTCCGTTCACTCTCCTGGGAATGACAAGATTCCAGGGCTCAGCCTCGGGCCTTACGGTCCATGGTTAAACAGACATGAGACCTGGGCTGAACAGGCGGAACCATGGATAAAATACCTGGCCCGAAATTCCTATATGCTTCAGCAGGGTAAATTTGTGGCTGACGTTGCTTATTTCTATGGAGAGGATAATAACATCACAGCCCTTTTTGGAGAGAAATTGCCTGATGTACCCTCAGGCTATAATTACGACTTCGTAAACACCGACATTATTTTGAATCTATTGGCTGTTAATTACGGACAGATAACTACACCCAGTGGGATGAGCTACCGTTTACTCGCTCTTGATACTAACTGTAAGTATATGTCTTTGCCGGTATTGCGCAAGATAAGTTCAATGGTTAAAGCAGGGGCTGTAGTAATTGGTGAAAAGCCGGTTGGTTCCCCGGGTTTCAATGATGACCAGGCTGAGTTCAAAACTATTACTGATGAGCTGTGGGCAAAAGAAAAAGGTGAAAACCCGATAGGTAAAGGAAAAGTCTATGCCGGACAGACGATAGCAGAGGTTCTTCCTATTTTAAAAGTTGCTCCCGATTTTGAATACACCAAACCACAGAGTAATACTGAACTTTTATTTGTACACCGTAAATTGGAAGATGTTGATTTCTATTGGGTGAATAATCGTAACAATAATGTTGAAAGCCTTGAAGCAATTTTCAGGGTGGCGGGAAAAGCACCTGAAATATGGCACCCTGAGACTGGTATGATTGAAGAGGCCTCTTACAAAATTGAAAACGGGCGCACAACAGTACCGTTGAAAATGGAACCAGACGATGCTGTGTTCGTTGTTTTTCGTAAAAAGGCCGCAGCATCATCGCTTAAGTTAACGCAACTGGTCGAAGCACAACTTGCTGATATTGAGGGTGCCTGGAACGTCAGTTTCCAGCCTGAACGTGGTGCACCTGCACAGATCACTCTCGAAAATCTCAGTGCATGGAACGAAAATGCCGATCCCGGGGTGAAATACTTCTCAGGAACCGGAAGTTACACGAAAACCATTCAGGCTTCTGCAGACTGGTTTAAGGAAAATAAACAATTGTGGCTCGACCTTGGAAATGTGAAGAACCTTGCCGAAGTCATCATTAACGGTCAGTCGCTCGGTATAAGCTGGAAAACACCCTTCCGGGTTAATGTGACAAGGGTATTGAAAGAGGGCGCTAATACCCTGGAAGTGAAAGTTACCAATCTATGGGTGAACAGGTTGATAGGTGATCAGCAACCCGGAAATCTGAAAAAAATAAGCTACACCACTGAGGCATTCTACAAGGTCGACTCACCGCTGTTGCCATCAGGTCTTCTTGGACCGGTAAAGATTATATTAACAAAATAATAGGAGTTTTAGTAAAAAATAATATTGATACATGGGTAAATACAAATTAATGTTCTTTTTACTGCTTTGCAGTATTGTGTTGTCAGCCCAAAAGGTCAACAGCGGCACTGATAAAAATGTAGCTTATGAAATCAGGTCTGCCGGAATTACCGTTCAATTAAACAAGCAGGGCAATATAACCGGAATACTTGCAGGAGATTCAAAAACTCCTTTTGTCGTTTCCGGAGGCACCCTGCTCGATGAGCTCGCTATTCGTGGCAAAATTGAGGTAAAATACAATCAGGATAGCGGTTCATGCGTTTTCACCCGGAATATGGCAGACATAAAAGGACACACCTGCATTGTTACTGACCGCTTTATCCCGACCACTAACAGTATTCGCTGGGAAATTGAAATTCACAGTGATGGGGAAATATGGACAACACCCATCTCGACCAGGTTAAAGTATTCTGCATCCGGTAATTCCCGGTTTTGGACTGCATGGGGCGATCCGGATGATAAGACCGGAAGCTGGCAGTACCCGGAGGCATGGGTGCCAAAGATATGGAGGCCTAAGCTCGGAAGCTGGCAGGACCCGATGGAATGGAGACCCCTCGCGCGACGAACCTGGTTTTATCAATTTACTAATTACGACATGATCGACAAGACGATCTGCATGCCGCTTTTCACTATTGCCGAACCGAAGGATGATGCTGCCTTCACCTTCGTCCAATCGCCGGAAGACACGCTGCTCAATCTGGCTCTCACAACCGATGAGTTTGGGACAATCACTCTTTCCCGGACATGTTACCGGCTCGGCGGAGGTCGAACGGTGCGCTTCTCTATGGATCTGGTTTGTCACCCTGCCGATAGCAGGGCCGGACTGGGCTGGATGGTCAAACGCTATCAGGCCTATTTCGATCCTCCAAACCCGGACGCTGACAAGATGGCCGGTTGTGGCGCATATTCGGGAAATGAAGAACACTTCGATGCTGAAAAACTTCGAAAAATGGCCTTCCGTGTCAACTGGAAGTGCAGTGAGGACTTTCCTTACATGGGACTCTTCCTTCCGCCGATGACTGATGCACAGGCCCGGTGGGATCGTGCCCCTGACGAAATAACGCCTGGTAAGCCCCTCTGGACCTGCTACCAGACACTCAACGATTACAGCCTTTGGATGCGAAGCAACGGGTTCTATGTCCTGAATTACTTCAATGTTACAGAATATGGGCGTAAAATGCAATTCCCGTCACCGCCCCGTAGGGCAAAAAACGATACGGATTTGTGGAAAGATCCTCATGATTATCTTTTTTATAGCGACCGCCGGTCCCCGGTGGTGATGAATGGAAATGAACCATTGTTTTCGAATTGCTATGGTGCGCTGATTGTTGATCCGGGAGATTCCTTCTATCAGCAGCATCTGTTGGAACAGGCCCGCCGTCATATTGAAAAGCTGCCTGATTCATATGGCATCTGTATCGACCGTAACGACTGGCTCGGTTCTTACAATACTAATGCTGACGATGGCGTCAGTTGGATTGACGGACATCCTGCCCGTTCACTGTTCTTGTCCTGGAAAGATCTTATGAGTAAGCTGGGTCCAATCATGCACGAGGCAGGTAAGGTGATATTCGTGAACGATTGTGCTGTTCGTCTTGAAACATTGAGACATATCGACGGCATTTACTCGGAATGGACACCGGGTTTCCAATCTTATTTTAGCTATTCTGCACTGCTGGGATTACGAAAACCGGTAATGGTCTGGACAAATGACGGCGAACTCAATGACGCCTATTTTCAACGGTGCCTTTACCTCGGTATATTCCCGACCGCTCCCTACCCCAACAACAATCATTGTCTCCGCCCATCAGCACTTGCGGATTCAATGTTTCTCGATTACGGCCCGCTTATGGACGCCATGCGTGGCAAAAAGTGGGTCCTTGAGCCGCATTGTGTTGAAACTACTACCCGGGATATAAAAGTTAATCTGTTTGAGGTTCCCGGTGGCTACGCATTGCCTGTTACTTTCGGCGGTAAAGCAGAATCCGCAATTGTCCGTATCCGCAATATCTCAGGACTGGACAAGCTGAAGTTAACACTCCTCCATCCTGGTGAGGATTTAGAAGCTCCTGTCGTAAGTACCTATAAAGATGGAGTTCTTGAACTTGTTGTTCCGCTCGTACAAGGTTGCGGAATGGTGAAACTTATAAAATAGATTTTCAAATTCAATATAAAGAATGAAAACAAAGAAAAAAAAATGGAGGCCGTTCGGGTTTTTATCTGGATCAGTAATATGCTTAGGCATTCTATTAATCTCAGCAAATGCTCTTGCATGGCCGAAAGAAAACAAAACCCCGCCGATGGGCTGGGAACCATGGAACATCGATCATTGTGGGAAGCTGTCAAACTGGGATGAAGGGTATTATAAAAAATTGGCTGATTTCTTTGTCTTTTCCGGACTGAGGGATCTGGGTTATATTTACCTCACTTTTGAATGCCACGCTCATTACCGCGATTCAAACGGTATCTTTCAGCCAAACCTGAGTAAATTCCCCGGAGGCTTAAAGCCTGTCAACGACTACCTTCACAGCAAAGGATTAAAATCGAGGACTTATACGGATGCCGGCAAGGGCAAATGCGGGGGATGTTATGACGGGGATGGATCTTTTGGGCACTATGCCGGTGATGCAAAGCTATGGAGCGGGTTTGGCTTCGATGGAGTTAAAATCGATTGGTGCGGAGGAGATGCTGAAAAACTTGATCCCAGAACCCAGTTTATGGAATTCAATAAAGAAATGGCCGCAAATGACCCCGGTTTCAATATTGAGATATGTACATGGGGGAAGGGAAATCCATGGGAATGGGGGCGCGATGCCGGCACATTCTGGCGTACAGGCGGAGATATTGATCTTTCTTTTGAAAATGGGAAATGGTCAGAAGAAAGAGGTGGGTCATGGAAAAGCTTAACCCGTAACATAGACTTAAACAGGCACCCGGATAAAAATCTTGTCGGCCCCGGCCTCGGATGGAACTATCCTGACATGCTGGAAGTGGGAGTACCAGGAGGCTTAAATGAGACAGAGGAAAGAACCATGTTTTCAATGTGGTGTATTATGGCTTCACCCTTATTTCTTGGAAATGATGTTCTGAATATGCCACAGTATGCGAAAGAGATAATAATGAACAGTGAATTGATTGCTGTTGACCAGGATTCACTTGGAATCCAGGGCGATGTTCTAAAAGAATTCAGCAACGGTACTTTGCAGGTGTGGGCTAAAGAACTAAGTGACGGATCTAAAGCGGTCGCTTTGTTCAACCGGACCGAAAAAACAGAGAAAATGTCTGTATTCTGGAAGGATCTGGGTTTTACAGGAAAAAAGAAAGTCCGGGATCTCTGGAAGCATTTAGACATCGGGAATTTCAAAGATAGATATTCTGTTGAAGTACCATCCCATGCAGCAGTTATAATCAAAATATCAAAATTATCACGGCAATAATTAATTAATAATTAACCCGAAATAAAATGAAACCTTTTGTAATAGCCTCTTTATTGCTGATTTCAGGGATTACTCACGCCCAGAAAATAGATTCTATACGGCATCTAATAAGAGCGAAGGGATATGATCTGCCGCGATTATCCCCTGTTCCTGAATCCATAAAAGAATTGAAGAAGGCCGTTTTAAGCTTAAATGGTACATGGAATTTTTCTTCTGACAGCAGGAAAACCGATTCACCTCAGTATATTGAAGTTCCGGGTGAGTGGGTGATGCAGGGCTTTACGGTAAAACCCGGGACCTATGCAGAGTACAGGCGCGATTTCGTAATTCCTGCCGGATTCAATGGCAAACGAATAAAACTCAGATGTGATGCCATTTACAGTGAGTGCGAGATTCTTATCAATGGTAAAAAAGCCGGTGGCCACCTGGGTGGATTCACTGCTTTTGAAACCGATATTACTGATTTTGTGCAGTTGCGCAAAGAAAATAGCATATCTGTCAAAGTCCGCTGCGAGAGCATCGCTGATTCACTGGCCAGCGGATCGCAATATGCTGTGCATCCTTTGGGTGGTATCAGCCGTAAAATCTATCTGATGGCCCTGCCTGTTGTAAATTGCTCCATGTTTCATGTTTCAACAGCCTTCGGTAAGGAATATGTGAATGCCAGGCTGAAAGCGGAAGTTGAACTGACCAATGAATCAACAAAAGATGCAAAGACCGGACTTCGTTTTGAACTTCGGAAAGACGGTGATCCGGCAATAGTTATCACAAAAGATGTAAAAATTGATGGAGCTTTAAAGGCAAATTCCAGCTCCATGAATAATTTTTCATTTGATGTTGAGCATCCTTTAAAATGGGATCCTGAACATCCAAATCTTTATTCACTAAAACTATTTGTGATTTCCGATGGGAACGTAGTTGAAGTTATTAACAGGATCTTTGGTTTCAAACAAACAGAGGTACGTGGGAACCAGGTTTATGTAAATAACATGCCCATAAAACTAAGAGGTGTTTGCCGGCATGAGGTTATGCCTTTAAGGGGCCGATCCTTGTCACCCGGCCAATGGGAAGAGGATGTTAAATTATTCCGTGCAGCCAATGTTAATTACATCCGCACTTCACATTATCCTCCGGCACCCGAACTACTCGAAGCCTGCGACCGTTTGGGGATGTTCGTTGAGGTTGAAGCTCCTTTTTGCTGGTCTCACCTGACCAGTGTTCCGGAAAAACTTCATTATAAGGCACTCATACAACCCGAAATGGAAATGATAAATGCCTATCGTTCAAATCCTTCGGTATTGATGTGGTCACTTGCAAATGAATCATCAAAATACAAGGAATATTTCAGTCAGTCGGCTACCCTTATGAAGGCTATTGATCCTTCCCGCCCGCGCAATTTCAGCAATGGGCCCACCAGCGACAACGAAGAACTTGAAATTGGCACAATTCATTATCCCGGCCCTGCAGGCCCTGAAAAATATGCCGATTCAAAACGCCCCATTACTTTCGATGAATATTGCCATCTCAACGCCTATAACCGTTTCGAATTAGTTACCGATCCCGGGATACGCGATGCCTGGGGTATAGGTTTTGAAAGAATGTGGGATAAAATGTATTACTCAAAGGGTGTTTTGGGTGGTTCTCTCTGGGCCGCAATTGATGATTCGTTTTTCCTTCCGGATGGCCGTGCCGTTGGATATGGAACCTGGGGCCCCCTGGATGGCTGGCGTAGGCCTAAACCCGAATACTGGCACGTAAAAAAAGTATATTCACCTGTAAAAATAAGGCAGGCAGCTAACCGCGATCCTGTCTCCGGCACAATAAACTTTGAGATCGGGAACCGGATGCTTTTTTCCGATTTATCCGAATGCAAATTTACCTGGAAAGCCGCTGGCAAAACCGGTAGTTTTGGTGCAAAAGCAAAACCAGGTGAAACTGTCACCGTCTCTGCTGCGATCCCTGAAGTTGAAAAGCTCTATGTTGAAGTTTCTGACCCAAGGGGAGTGATTATTGACCAGTATGAGTTTACAGCTGTTCCGGCCATCGCTGAAAGTGCTGAAATAACAGTTGCAAAAGCAACCAAAACTAATGATAAATCGGAAATCAGGATCAACAGTGGCGATATTACCATAGTCATTGATAAAGTAAACAATTCAATGAAAGAAATCCAGTCGAAAGGTAAAACCATGATCCTGGGTGATGCGGCTTTGATGGTACTTCCTTTAAATGGCAAAGGCAATGGCAGCCAGATGAGAGGCGACAATGCAAAGTTTGATCCTTTTACGGCAACATGTAAAAACAGGGTTATTCAGCGAATAGAACAAACTTTCGGGCAGCTTGGTTTCCGGCTGAGGATTTATGATAAAAGTAACGAAGCCGAAGGATATACAGATTATTTGCTTTCGAATGGAGAACTGCGGATAAGCTATAAATATGAAATCAGGATAAATATAAATCCCCGGCAGATAGGTCTTGTATTCTGCCTTCCTGAACGGTTTCAGCAATTGGAATGGGAACGAAACGGCCAGTGGAATTACTATCCTGACGAACAGATTGGCCGCATGAAAGGATCTGCTGTTGCGAGGAATAACAACACTCTTTCCGGACCTGCCGGTCCGGCTGTAAAGCCACAGCAGGCATGGGCTTTCGATCAGAATGAACTGGGAACAAATGATTTCCGCTCCACAAAAATGAATATAACCAGGGCGTCACTGGTAAATAATAACGACAAGGTAATTGTTGTTTCGGATGGAAGCCAGAGTATACGGTGCTGGATGGAAAACGGGAAAACAAATTTGCTTGTGGCTTCATATAGTAATATGGGTGCTGAAGGATTTTTCAGGCCTCATGCCGAATTAATTGACTGCCCTTTAAAGCCTGGAGATTATATTTCAGGAACTGTACATTTAACCTTTCCCAAATAGAGATGCTCAAAAATTATAAATACAATGACACACAAGGAAAGAGTTATTCGCTCCCTGAATCACCAGAAAACTGACAGGCCACCTTTTCAGGCAACCTTTGTTCCCGAATTTGCCAACAAATTAAGGGCCGCCTTTGGATTGTCCCTTATGTTTTCGGAGCCGCATCACCGTGACTGGTATGGTTATGATCTGGAAATACTTACCGGGCAGGATGCATTGCAGGCAAGTTGTGGCTGGGTTACCAATTACTATCTTGACAACAAACCCTATACAGATGAGTGGGGCATTCAATGGCGGATTGATGAATACGATACACCTTTTGGCAAAGGATATTACACTAATATTAATGTAAATCCACTCCGCGACAACGATGATTATGCCATGAAATACAAAGCTCCTGATCCTAACAGGCCGGGAATGTACGATACTGTGAAGCGTCTGGTTGAAACATATGGTGATGAATATTGGATAATAGGCCGTATACATACCACTATGTTTGAATCAGCCTGGGCGCTGCGGGGACTGGAACCCCTGATGATGGATTTTTATATGAATCCCGAAATTGCCAACCATATTATTGAAGAAACCTATCAATATCATCTGGAAGTATCACGCAATCTGGCCCGGATTGGAGTGGATATGATCTGGCTGGGCGATGACTTCGGTTCACAAACCGGGCTTATAATTGACCCTGATCTATGGCGTACCGTTTTTAAACATCGTTTTGCCATGATAATATCTGAAGCTAAAAGAATTAAGCCAGACATTAAAATAGCCTACCATACGGATGGCTGCAACTACGATATTGTGGAAGATTTAATCGAAATCGGGCTTGATGTACTTAACCCTATTCAGACTGAATGCATGGATCCGGTATTTATGCAGGAGAAATATGGCGACAGGCTCAGTTTCTTTGGAGGTATAGCGGTGCAATCAACGCTACCAAATGGCTCATACGAAGATTTAAGAGTTGAATACGAATGGCTTAAGAATTCTCTTGGCAAAGGCGGAGGCTGGATTTGTGCACCTACGCATCATGTTCAGCTGGATACACCGGTTGATAATTTCTTCAACCTGTTAAATATTCTGGGAATTGAAGATAAAAGAAATTAATTTACTGACAAATGAAATTTTCAATTCCTGATATAATTGTTTTCCTCATTTATTGCGTTATTGTTATCGGTGTTGGAATTAGTATCTCACGCCGGGTTAATAGGAAGAAGGATACGAACAGTTATTTTTTTGCAGGCAACTCTCTGTCCTGGTACCTGGTAGGAAGTTCAGTTATTGCCGCTAATATTTCGGCAGAACAGTTTGTGGGAATGTCGGGGTCAGGTTTTGCAATGGGACTGACCATAGCAACCTATGAATGGCTTGCAGCAATCATGCTGATAATGGTGGCATGGTGGTTTTTACCGGTTTTTATCAATAAAAAAATATACACTATGCCTCAGTTTCTTGAGGCAAGGTATAATCACCGTATAAAAACAGTAATGGCAATTTTCTGGCTTTTACTGTTTGTGTTTGTTAACCTGACATCGATTCTGTATTTGGGAGCCCTCTCGTTAAAAACTGTTTTTGGGACAAATTTAGGTTTTGCCATTGCGGGACTGGCCCTTTTCTCCGTATTTCTGACTGTAGGCGGTGGATTAAAAACCATTGCCAATACAGATGTTATACAGGTTGTATTTCTTGTCTTTGGCGGGCTGACAACTACATGGCTTGCCCTTAATACTGTCTCAGGCGGACATGGGGCCCTGAATGGATTTTCAATGCTTATGGAAAAAGCACCTGAAAAATTTCATATGATTCTTTTAAAGTCAGATCCAAATTACAAATACATGCCCGGAATCCGGTCTATCCTGGGTGGCATCTGGATTGCCGGCATCTATTACTTCGGCGCTAACCAATACATAATTCAAAAAGCCCTGGGGGCAAAGAACCTCAGAGAGGCGCAACGGGGAATGGCTTTCGCCGGTTATTTAAAACTCATTATACCTGTTCTTGTTGTTATTCCAGGGATTGCAGCATTCGTGCTGAAAGCCGATATTGCCAGGCCCGATGAAGCGTATCCCTGGCTACTCGGCCGTTTTGTGCCCTCAGGTATCAAAGGGTTTGTATTTGCAGCCCTCATTGCAGCCATTGTGTCGTCACTGGCAGCAATCATTAACAGTGCTTCTACTATTTTTTCAATCGATATCTATAAAGTTCATTTCAAACCACATATTTCAGAAGAAAACCTGGTGAAAACCGGAAGGATATCCAGTGTGGTTATTGTCGCTATAGCTGCCTCAATTGCTTCGTTGCTGACAGGAATAGAGCAGGTTTTTCAATTTATTCAGGAATATACAGGTTTGGTAAGTCCGGGTATAACAGCCATGTTTTTATTAGGCATTTTCTGGAAAAAAACAACCGCGAAAGCTGCCTGGATTGCTGTTCTCATTACTTTTCCTGTACCGCTCTTATTGAAATGGATCTATCCAACCCTTCCCTTCCTTGATAATATGGTAATCTCTTTTCTGATCATCAGTTCGCAAATGATAGCAGTATCCCTTTCAGATAAAGGAAAACAGCCTCAGGATACTAAATGGGAGTTACCAAAAGGGATTTTTAAAAATAGCGATTATATTTTTAAATGGCTTACAGCTGGAATTGTTGCAATCCTTATTATGTTATATTATATTTTTTGGTAGATAAAATTAAATTCTAATTCATGAGAAACACACAAAAATTATGAAAAGATTCTATCTGACGGTTCTGGTTTTATTAACAGGTATATTATTCAACATCACTGCGCTATCTCAGGATACAGTAAGGATCGGCGATTTGGGACTGAAACCGGATACCCGTGAAAATGCAGTGTTATTTGTTCAGAAAGCTTTAGAGGCTTGTAAAGCAAAGAAGAATCCAATTCTTGTCTTTCCGAAAGGACGGTATGATTTCTGGCCTCAATATGCTATAGAAAAATTGTATTATGAATCAGGTTCGGAATTCATCCCGCTTCGTCGCTGCGCCATACTTATTGAGGATATGAAGAATCTAACAATTGATTGTATGGGATCAGATTTTGTATTTCATGACAGGATCCAACCTTTCACTGTAGATAAAAGCCATGATATCATAATAAAGAATGTCAGTATCGACTGGGATATCCCTATGACAGCCCAGGCTGAAATCATGGAAGTAACTGACAACTATATAGATATTGCCATAAATGTTCTGGAATTCCCATATACTATTGAGAATGATAAACTGGTTTTCCTCGGCGAAGGATGGAAAAGTACCTGGAAATGCAGTGTATATGCCGTTATGGAGTTCGATAGGCAGTCAAGGCTTGTTGTTCCAAACACAGGTGATCTGGGCTGTTTAGGCGAAGAATGCAGGTTATATAAAGCCCGGGAACTGAAATATGGATTAGTAAGGCTTCATTATGCGTTTAAACGTAAACCTGCAAAGGGAAATTATTTAGTGCTTCGCCATAGTGCCAGGGATCATGCCGGGACATTTATTATTGACAGTAAAGATGTTACTATTGAGAATATGAACATGTACCATAATGCGGGGATGGGGATACTCTCACAATATTCCGAAAACCTGACATTCCGAAAAGTGAATATTATTCCTAATCCGGCAAAGAACCGGATATTTTCAGGTCATGACGATGGATTGAATTATTCAAACTGCAAGGGATTGATAACTGTTGATAATTGCCGTCTTCATGCATGCATGGACGATCCTGTTAATGTTCATGGAACATATCCGCAGATTTTGAAGAAAAAGAATGACAGATTATTGGTCTGCCGATTCATAGGTGAAGGAATAGGATTTATATGGGCACGTGTTGGTGAAAAGGTTGGACTTATTGAAAATGAAACAATGAACACCATTGGAACTGGTATTGTTGAATCATTCAAAGCTATTTCACCCGAACTTTTTGAAATCACTTTTAAAGATCCGGTACCTTTAGATATTATTGAAGGAGATGACCTTGAAAATCTGACCTGGACACCTGATGTTATTATCAGAAACAGTTTCTTTGGGAGTTGTCGTGCAAGAGGTATTTTAATGTCAACTCCGGGAAAGGTAGAAATAGAGAACAACGTTTTTGAAAGCAGCGGTTCTGCTATCCTTATCGGAGGAGATGCCAACTACTGGTATGAATCAGGAGCAGTTGCTGATGTGCTGATCAGGAATAATATTTTCAACGACCCCTGTATGAGTTCAATGTACCAATATTGCGAAGGTATAATAAGCATAAAACCAAATATACCGAAATTAAATCCGGATAAACCATTTAACAGGAATATCCGTATTGAAAACAATGAATTTCATCCATTTGATTATCCGGTACTTTATGCCAAATCTGTTGATGACTTAAGTTTTACGGGAAATACTTTGATCCGGAGTTATCGTTTTCAGCCTTTTCATAAAAGAAAATCTACGTTAACGTTCGAATTCTGCCGGAATATTAAAGTTACAGGTAATAAACTGGAAGGAGAAATAATAGGGAAAAACATTCAACTTATTTCAACTCCGGTTAAACAACTTAAGATAGAGAAAAAACAGGGATTTGTAGTTGAAAAAAGTCTGTTGCCATGATCAGAAATATGAGACATTTGCTCTTTGCGTGGAGCCCAAATTTTGACGATTATAACTTCCGGCTTCTGACTTCCAGCAGATTAGTATCAATGTTTCCAAGTTAAGTATGTAATTAAAAATTTTAAAAAATCAAATTAATTATTTCACCAAATTTTATTTGCTATGAAGGGTATAACAGGAATTATGGTTTTTTCAATGCTTTTATTTATTACCGGTTGTTCTCAGAATATTAAGGAAAGAGTTGCTGACTATGTGCCCAAATGGGGACCCCTGGTATTGGACAATAATCCGCCGGATGATTGTCCTTTTAAACAATCGGATGATATCGCAGGTATTGTATTTACCGGTAAAAGTTCAACTCTGGCCAGTTGTGACACCTGGTACCCTTTCTGGGCACCTGACGGTAATCTTTATTCTTCATGGACAGACGGCATAATTGACACGTGTAAATGGACAGATGGGATTACTGGTAAATTTCATGGAACCGGAATCGCAAAAATTTCCGGGAATGACCCTCTAAACCTTAAAATCAGTTCTCTGGGCACTTATCCTGATCCGCCTGACCAGTATCCCGGTGCTCATTTTATTTACAAAGGAATTTGGTATTACAGCACTTATAATATAGGATCAGCCTTTTTCAGAGGGTTCAGATATTCAAGTGATATGGGATTAACATGGACAGCATGCCCTTACTCAACTGAAAAAGGACTATTTAATGAAAGCACGAAGGATACGACAGGAATAAGAATCGGAGTACCGAGAGTTGTGGATTTTGGACAGGATTTCAGACATTCACCGGATGTCAAAGTCTATTTTACCGCCCACGGGGCACTTAAACCGGATAAATTAACAAGAATGGCCAGGTGGTGGAAACCAGATGAAAATTTAAACTGGTTAAACGGTGATCAATTATTCTTATTCCGGATACAACCTTCACCTGAAAATATAAATGACCCGAAGAAATATGAGTTTTACTGCGGCAACGACGAAAACAATAACCCGGTCTGGAGTAATAATCTTAAGAATATTAAACCAATTATCAACTGGAATGACCGCTGCGGGTTGACTTCGGTAACCTATCATCCTGTTCTTAAAAAATATATATTTTGTATTTCTTATAGTATCGGCTATAGCGGGGCTTCAGAATATGATACTTATATACTTGAATCTGATAAATTAACTGGTCCATATAAATTGGTTACCTACTGGAAGCGTTTCGGTACACAGGCTTATATGGTAAATATTCCTTCAAAATTTATTAGCCCAGACGGAAAAACAGCATATCTCTGGTATTCGGCAAACTATACGAATAATTTCCTGGAAACCCATTATCCCTCAAATCCTCCGGGGAGCAGGTATGCTCTGTGTGTCCAGGAAATAATTATTGCTGATAAACAAACATTTGAAGATTACAGGAAAAAAGCATCTTTTGAAATTGATGATCCCCTTCTGAGCCCTGATAACTATGCGTTGCAGGCTGTCATGAAAACGTCCTCTTTTAGTCCGGAATTATGGTATAAAATAAAGGATGCCCGTGAAGACGCCGCAAATGATGGAATAGTGAATGGCTTTCCTGATCAAACCTACACTGAGTGGGCTTCAGATCGCGAAAAAGAAGGCGCATGGATTCAGCTTAAATGGGCTGTACCGAGAAAAATAACAAAAATATGGCTTTTCGACAGGCCAAATCTTAATGACCAGATACTTGAAGCCAGAATAACAACCAGCGATGGCTTTGAATTTAAGGTTGGGGAATTGCCAAATGATGCAAAACAGGCTAAAGAGATCTGTTTCCCGGAACATACTGTGGAGTGGATTAAACTGGAAGTGCTCAAAACTTCACCTTCTACAAAAAATATTGGTTTATCAGAAATAGCTGTTTTCAAATAAGAAAGTATTATCATAGTACATACCCTCAGAGCCATTTATAGTTTTAATTTTTAATAAGAAGGAATAAATAAACACTACAATGAAAACAAAATTTTTGAGTCTGATTACACTTGGTGTAATTCTGAATTTGCATAGTGCAAAATCGCAAATTACACAGGTGAAAGAAAAATCCATCTTTCTCTCAGTGAGTGATTATGAATTTCTTGAAGGAATAACAAAAGATGTTGTAGAGAAATCGAGGATCTATCCCGGTCATTCAATCAAGGGAATGCCGGATTTCGGTTCCAATAATACGGGCGGAACACTTATCAAACCGGGGGGAAGGGATTGTTATCCATCATTCTGGATTCGTGATTATGCCATGTCACTTGAAAGTGGACTTATTACCCCTGCCGAACAAAAGCACATGCTCATTCTTACAGCATCAAAACAATGTGATCAGACCTGGATTACAAAGGGAGGAAGCCTGGTACCTTTGGGGGCAATTGCCGATCATATCCGTATTGATGATGGTCTGCCGATATATTTCCCCGGAACTTACAGTTATGATCGACAGGGCGAAAAAAAATGGGGGATGTTTCCTCCCTACGACGATCAGTTTTACTTTGTTCACATGGCTTACAATTACATAAAATCCACTTCTGAATTCAAATTGTTATTGAATGAAATTAACGGAATGCGATTGATTGACAGGTTGGAACTGGCCTTTAAAGTTCCGCCTGCCAGAATGAACAATCATATAGTTTATTGTAATGATAATTTCAGAGGTGTTGACTTTGGTTTCAGGGATGCAGTCGTAATTACAGGTGATTTGTGTTTCTCCTCAATCCTAAAATTTCGTGCATCAAATGAATTGTCCGAACTGTTTGAATTGATTAATGATAAAGATAAAGCAGAGAATTACCGGGCGATTGCCATAAAGATAAAAAAAACCGTACCGGAGATATTTCTCGACCAACGGGGAATGCTGCTTGCTTCAACTGGGAAAAGCAGGCAGGCAGATGTCTGGGGTACAGCTTTGGCTGTCTATTTAAATATTCTTGAAGGTGCAGACAGTGAACGTGCAGGCACGTTCCTCACCGATGAATATAAAAAGGGAAACCTGGCATCTGACGGTAATATCCGCCATATTTTAAATTGTGATGATTTTAGCGACACAACCGCATGGGAAGTATCTCTTGTGAAGAAAAATACTTACCAGAATGGAGCTTATTGGGGAACACCAACAGGTTGGGTTTGTTATGCTATCGCGAAAGTTGATTATCCCCAGGCACAGAAACTGGCAAATGAATATGTGGCAGAGTTACGCAAAAATGATTTCAGAAAAGGTGATGAATTTGGGGCTCCGTATGAATGTTTTTATCCTCCAGGTTACAAACAGAATCCGGTTTATATGACTTCTGTAACTTGTCCCTTGGCAGTATTTAAAACAATGAATAAACAATGAATAAATAATGAATAAATAATGAATAAATAATACATCGATATGAAAACTATACTGATTACATTAAGTTTATCAATAGTACTCTTTACAGCAAGCGCACAGGAGATTTTAACAAAACCTCCTGTATCCTCCTCTGATTTACAATTCACCCGGCTTGCTGAACGCTGGGATGAAGCAATCCCTCTTGGAAACGGAATGCTCGGAGCCCTGATCTGGAAAAAAGAAAACAGGCTCAGGTTTTCGCTTGACAGGGCCGATCTGTGGGATCTTCGCCCGATGGAAAACCTGGATAAACCAGAATGGAGGTATTCGTGGGTAAAAGATCAATGGGAAAAAAATACCTATTCCAATGTTCAGAAAATGTTTGATGTTCCGTATGACCGGGATCCGGGCCCATCTAAAATTCCCGGAGGTGCCCTGGAATTTGATATTTCTTCATTAGGTGATGTTGAATCAGTTGTTTTGAGTTTAAAAGATGCCCTCTGCGAAATAAAATGGAAAAACGGAGTTATCCTTCAGACATTTATTAATGCAAAAGGCCAGGTTGGCTGGTTTAAGTTTACCGGAATAAAAACCGGATTATTTCCTGAACTTATTGCCCCTGCTTATAATATAACAGTAGAATCCGGAGAGGCAGGTATTGTCTCCGGACAGGATTTAAGACGTTTAGGTTATCCCAAAGGGGAGATTATTAAAACAGGTAATTCAATAACTTATAATCAGAAAGGATGGGGAGGTTTTCAATATCAGATAAATGTTCGCTGGAAGGAACGAAAGGATGTTGTTGAAGGGTACTGGAGCATCAGCTCGGAATTTCCAGGATGGGAAAAACAAATAAAAGCTGAGGAGCGGACATCTGAAGCACTTAGTATTGGCTTCCTGGATCAGCTTGGAAAGCATCAGAAGTGGTGGGAGGATTTCTGGTCCAAATCTGATATTTCGCTTCCTGATAGTATACTGAATAAACAGTGGTATCTTGAGATGTATAAGCTGGGGGCAGCAACAGGAAACGGGGCCCCTCCTATAACACTTCAAGCTATCTGGACAGCTGACAATGGGAAATTGCCCCCATGGAAAGGAGACTTTCATCATGACCTGAATACACAACTGAGTTACTGGCCTGCATACAGCTCAAATCATCTGACCCAGGAAAGTGGGTTTATCGACTGGTTACAAAAAAACAAGTCAGAGTTTGAAAAATATACAAGGCAATATTACCAGGTATCAGGACTGAATGTTCCGGGAGTAACCACACTTGCAGGCCAACCAATGGGTGGCTGGATTCAATATTCGTTTGGGCCAACTGTTTCAGCCTGGCTTGGGCACCATTTCTATTTGCACTGGCGCTATTCAATGGACAGGGAGTTTCTGGAAAAAGAGACTTATCCCTGGATTAAAGAAGTTGCAAAGTATTTAGATGAAATTTCAGTTACTGATAAAAATGGTTTAAGGAGACTTCCATTGAGCTCAAGTCCTGAGATATTTGATAATTCGCACCAGGCATGGTTCCCGGATATGACCAATTTCGATCTTGGCCTGGCCAGGTGGACTTTTGAAAAAGCAGCTGAACTAGCCAGGGAACTCGGGAGATCAGATGAAGCCAAAAAATGGAATATAATTCTATCTCAATGGCCTCAATATGATATCGATCCTGAATCAGGTTTTACTTTTGCTAGGGGTACACCTTATAACCTATCTCATCGCCATTTTTCTCATCTTATTGCATTTCATCCCCTTGGGCTGGTTGACTGGTCGAAAGGAACAACAGATCAGCAAATTATTAAATCAACGATAGCGACGCTTGACAAGGTGGGTCCTGATGGTTGGTGTGGCTACTCATACAGCTGGCTTGGAAACATAAAAGCCCGTGCTTTCGATGGAAATGGAGCAGCGGAAGCTTTGCGGATCTTTGCCAGCGATTTTTGCCTGAAAAACAGTTTTCACGTAAACGGAGATCAATCGGGGACCGGCAAATCAAAGTTTAAGGGCAGGCCATTTACTTTAGAAGGGAATTTCGCTTTTGCTTCGGGGATACAGGAAATGTTGGTCCAAAGCCATACAGGTGTTATCAGGATTTTTCCCGCCATTCCGCTTGCCTGGAAGGAAGCCGGCTTTAATAAATTGCGTGCAGAAGGAGCTTTCCTGGTATCTGCTACCATGGAAAGTGGTGATATTATTGATGTAAATATCTTATCAGAAAGAGGGGGGAAATTAAAAATATTTAATCCTTTTAAAAACAATGATTTCAAGTGCTCTGCTTCTTACAAATTGATAGATAATATTCTGGTAATTGAAACTGGTCCGGGACAAAAAATATCGATTACCAGGTAGATAATTCATACCAGATTCTATGTTCTGTTAAACAACGACATAGAGAAGCATTTTTGAAATGTCGTAAATAATCAATTCTGGCTTCTGACTTCCGGCTTCCGGCTTCGGACTCCCAACAGATTAGTTACAATGTTTCCAGGTTAAGTATATAATTATAAAGATAAAACACGTATGACAAAAAAACTATATCTCTACACTTTTGTAGCTGCCCTGGGAGGGTTATTATTTGGATTCGACACGGCAGTGATCAATGGTGCCATCCCCTTCTTTTCGAAATATTTCGGGCTCACTGAAGCATTAAAAGGCTGGGCCGTAAGTTCAGCTTTGCTCGGATGTATTTTCGGTGCCCTTTTTATCGGAAGGCCAAGTGACTATTTTGGCCGTCTCAAAATGCTCAGGTTAATGGCATTCTTTTTCCTGGTATCTGCTATTGGGGCAGGAATGGCTATTGATCTTACATCATTTGTGATTTTCCGTTTCGTTGGTGGTATTGCTATTGGTGGTGCCTCTGTATTATCGCCAATGTATATATCAGAAATCGCCCCTCCAAAATACCGTGGACGGTTCACCATTACATTCCAGCTAGCTATTGTTATTGGAATCCTGGTAGCCTTCTTTTCTGATTACATTTTGCTGGAAACAGGTGAGAACAACTGGCGCTGGATGTTCATTGCAGGTGGTATCCCAGCTTCAATATTTCTGATTTTGCTGTTTTTTGTTGCAGAAAGTCCCAGGTGGCTTGTGAAAGCCGGACGCGTGGAAGAGGCGAGACAGGTAATTACCTCTGTTGATTCGGAAATCGATGCAGATAATACAATACAGGATATAAGCTTCTCGATTAACAATGAAATTATTAGCAAAGGAATATACCTGTTTAAAAAGCCTTACCTGAGACTTGTATCAATTGGAATCTTAATCGGAATGTTTAATCAGTTTACAGGGATTAATATTGTAATGTATTATGCTACTGACATTTTCCGCTCGGCAGGTTTCTCAACGAATTCTGCAATAGGTCAAACAGTTCTTATTGGAATAACCAACGTGATTTTTTGCCTGGTTGGGATGATACTGATTGACCGGGTTGGAAGGAAAAAACTTCTTCTTACGGGGGCAATTGGCATGTCCGTATTTCTCGGCATTTTTGCCTATGCTTTTTTTGCAGGAAATATTAAAGGATTTGCCCTGTTGTTCTGTTTGATAGGCTTTACTGCATTTTTTGGGGCAACCATGGGTTCAGTGATATGGGTCCTGTTATCGGAAATGTTTCCCAACAACATCAGGGCCAGAGGTTCCTCAATCGGTTCATTTTCCCACTGGTTCTTCAACGGTCTTACCTCATTCCTTTTCCCGGTGGTTGCCGGTGCTTTTAAAAATGGATCAGGTACAGCCTATGCATTTACTTTTTATGCTATTGCTACCTTCCTCAGTTTCTTCTTTTTCAGAAAATACCTGGTTGAAACAAAGGGAAAATCACTTGAGGAAATGGGGAAAGAGAGTGGTATAATTTAGTACAATTAATATCATACAGGTTATCAAATACTTGAAAAAACTTAATAAATATTCAAAACCTTGAAAAAATCAGAGCTATGAAATCAATATTAATCAGTTTTATTTTGTCATTGTCCATGAGTAATGCAAATGCTCAGATCCATCAGCTAAATAACAAATCAATAACAAAAGAGTATGAAGTAGCTGCTTACTATTTTCCGAATTATCATCTTGATAAGCGCAATGAGAATTATCATGGAAAAGGGTGGTCGGAATGGGAGCTTGTAAAGAAAGCCAGGCCAAGATTTGAAGGTCACGCGCAACCCAAAGTGCCATTATGGGGATATACCGATGAAGCTGATCCGGATCAAATGGCTGAAAAGATACAAGCCGCTTCATCGAATGGAATTGATGCATTCATATTCGACTGGTATTACTATGTCGATGGACTATTTCTTGAAAGGGCACTCGAAGAAGGGTTCATGAGGGCAAAAAATAATAATCTAATGAAGTTTTGCATTATGTGGGCCAATCATGATTGGGGGGATTGTTTTCCCTGCACAGCTGGTACAAAACCAAAACTATTGTATCCCGGTAAGATCTCAATTCAAACGTGGGATAAAATGACGGATTATATTATTGCAAACTACTTCAGCCATCCTTCATATTGGCTTGTTAACGGCGCCCCTTATTTTTCAATATATGATCTGAACATGTTGATTGATATATTTGGAACAGTTGAAGAAACTGCAAAAGGGCTGGAGAATTTCCGTAAAAAGACAAAGGCTGCAGGTTTCAGCGACCTGAACCTGAATGCAGTTATAAACAGACACACAAAACCGGAAATAAAAGATCCTGCCACTCTGAAAAAATTAGGATTTAATTCATTTACGACATATACCTGGTTTCATCATGTAAAAATGGAGGAGTTTCCTACTACTCAGTATGATTATGTAAGAGAAGAATACTTTAAATTTATTGAAAAAACCTTTTTAAACTATGATATTCCTTACTATCCGAATGTAACGATGGGCTGGGATGCATCTCCCCGTACAAATCAGAATTTAAAATATCAGAAATCAGACTATCCTTTTACCTCAGTTATTGTCGGCAATACACCTGACGCTTTCACTCTGGCATTAAAGCAGTCGAAGTCATTTCTGGATAAGCATTCAAAGGGGAATAAGATTTTAACAATAAATGCATGGAATGAGTGGACCGAGGGAAGTTACCTGGAACCTGATACAATTAACAAAATGGGATACCTGGAAGCGATTAAGGAAGTCTTTAAAAGTCCCCGGAGATAGGCCAATGCAAAATTCATTAAAAATCAGTATTATGAGATTAAGATTGTTATCGCGTTTTGATGTTCTGATTATTATTCTTATCGTAACTTCCTGTTTATCCTGTAAAACGACACATAAAACCCGGTCTGAAGCAGCTGAGGGATACCTGAAAATAGTCCGCGGTTATGCCGATAAGATGATTAATGAAGGGAGGGATAATTTGGGGAAAGTTCACTCGCCACTTTTTGCTTCAGCTCTTGACAGGCAAACGATGAATCCTGGTACGAGAGAATCCTTCGGATCAATTACCGGAGTCCGTGAAAGTGACAGGTCCCTGGGCGGGGCTAATCCTCTTTGCGATATTGGGTTATATGAAATTCTCTACAGGTTGTCAGAGATAAACAAGGATCCCCGTTATGCAAATGAGGCTGATAGTACCCTGAAATATTTTTTTAACCATTGTCAAAGTCCAAACACAGGTTTGATGTCATGGGGAGAACATCTCTTCTGGGATTTTAAAAATGATTCTGTTGGTGACAGGGGCGAACATGAGATGAGTCCATGGCCCTTTTGGGACCGATGTTATAAACTAGCTCCGTTACCCTGCAGAAATTTTGCCATTGGCTTATGGGACCACCAGATAGCCGATCATGTTACAGGGGATTTTTCGCGTCACGCCTTGTGGACAGAACACCATCCTTATAAAGGTTTTGAATTTCCCAGGTATGCAGGCCAGATGATTGAAGTATGGGCGGATGCTAATCACCGTCAGCCGGATGAATTATTTGTTAAGGCGGCCCGGATTGTTTTTAATCGAATGAAGCAAAACCGTGATCCGGTTTCCGGTTCTATCCATGCCGGTACCGCTACAAACCACTATTCTGGTTCATGGCCGGGTTCAGACCTGGAATTGGCCCGTTGTCTTTGGAAAACTGCCAACTTTTTCCCCAAAGAATTGGCTGATGAAATGAAATATTTTTCCAGGGAGATAGACCGGCGTTTTCTGTTATATCCTCACGACCTGAAAAATAAGGGATTTGTTATGTCGGTGGAAGCCGCCACCGGTAAACCCGGATGGCGTAAACCATATTATAGTAATCTATTCTCTACAGCTTACGGGATTAGTAATAATGCAGGGTGCAGCAAGGGCCCTCTTTTGAGATATCAGCAATTGAAAGAGGCTAATATACCAGATGCCAGTAATTTTTTACAACTTGTAATTTCAGCAGCAGACGGATATATGACTGTAATGCCTGATACAACACAGTTGCTGAAACCCGATTCCTATGCTTCTATTATAGAATTAATGCTCAATGTATATGATATTACGAAGGACATAAAGTATCTGAACAGGGCTGTTATATATGCAGATGAGGGAATAAAATTATTCTTTGATAATTCTTCCCCTTTACCAAAAGCAACAAACCGGCACAGTCATTATGAAACAATTACCGGAGGTGCAGATTTTGTGAAAGTGTTGCTTGATTTGAGTACGAATCTGAAATTAGAAAAACCTGCAGTGCATCTGTAAAATGTGTTGTCGGATACTTTTAAAAAATTGTTTTATAACAGTTTAAATATTAAGAAATTAAACATAATACGCGGATGAAAAAATTAGCATTGGTTAATATGTTTATTTGGATTATGATTGGGATGAATAATTTTCTTTTTTCACAAGGAATTGAAGATTTAAACATCGGGTTTAGTAAAACTTTTAGATCTCTTAAATTTGATAACAAAATACCTGCCGATTGTCCTTTTAAAAAAGGAAATGAGATTGAAGAGATTGAATTCACCGGCAGATATGCAAACTACACCAATGCCGATACATGGTATCCCACCTGGGCTGGTAATGATACATTGTATTCACCGTGGACAGATGGTTACATTTTCAGGACAGATAAATATGAACCTTATCGGAAGGACCACCCGGGTTATGCCTCTTTTTCGCTTGATTATCTGGGAAGAAAAGCTTCCACTTCACAGGCTGCAATTGCTGGCTCTGATCCTCTAAATCTTCAGATTACTAATATTATGCCAAGTATTGAGGCATCACCGAAACCCTATGGAGGCAGGTATCCCTGTGGAAGTCTGCTTCATAACAATATATGGTACTATGGAACTTATTGTGTAACCGAGAATAAAAAAAGCAAGTGTAATTCTGTAGGCTGGACTGAATTAGGGCCATTTGTGGGTTTCAGGATTTCCAGGGATTTTGGAAAATCCTGGATTGAAACCAGGTTGCGGCCCGATTCATCATTGTTTAATGAAAAACCTGATATCTTAAAAGTAAAGATTGGAAGTCCGCATTTTGTTGATTTCGGAAAAAATATGATGTATTCTCCTGACGGATATGCTTATCTTACTGCACATGGAAGCACTGATACGAATTCCTGCAATGGCTGGATACAGGGTGACGAAATATATCTGATAAGGGTTAAACCTGAACCTGAAACAATTAATGATATAAAATCATACAAGTTTTTTGCCGGATACGATGTAAATAATTTTCCTGTCTGGTCTGGTTCTTTTAAAGATATTAAACCATTATTGAAATGGAAAGAACATTTAGGTTGCGTTACAGTAACTTATAATCCCTATTTGAAAAAGTACTTCATGTGTATTACAAGGGGAGTAGAAAACACCATGTTTTTACGCAGGTATGACACCATGATATTGCTGGCAGATTCACTTACAGGGACTTGGAGGATAAATTGCTATTGGGAGTCTTTTGGCCCTGTAGCCTATTTCGTCAATATTCCTTCCAAATTCATTTCAACAGGAGGAAAAACTATGTGGTTGACATATTCGGCCAACTGGGACAACAAGAATGTAAATGCCTTCTGTGGAACTCCTGAAGGTAGCTATTACTCCTTATCTTTACATGAATTAAAAATAAACAAAACAAAAATACATATGAAAGAATAACATGAATATTGAAGGGAGAGATTAATGCGTAAAAGTTTACCCTCCTCTTTTTGATCAAATACAGATTGGAATAACATTATTTAACTTTTTCATCAATATATAAAAAAAAATGAAAAAAGCAATTTTGGTTTTGGGATATATGCTGCTTATGATGACTGTATATCCGCAAAATCAGAACAGTGGAAGCTGGGCTGATTTAATGAAAGAATCGCAAAGCATTGGAAAACCTCAGTGGAGGCCTATGCTAAAATATCTGGCTGTCCTGCACCAAAAAAGCACCCATCCACCCGTATGGCCATTTAAAAACGAGTGGGAAGAAATAGGGCCAGGTTATGTGTATGGCCCTGCTTTTGGCCATATTGATCTTGTTCATGAAGTTATAGATGTAATGCCATCTTTCCCTGAACATGCCTTAAACCAGCTTAAGAATAATCTGGAAAACCAGGAAGCATGGGGTTTGGTCCCTGGCGCAATCTGGATGGCAGGGTCATTAAATGCCCCCGGAATCCAAAACGGCACAGGGGCAGGGAAGGACTCTGCCGGTTGGAACAGGGAAACACAGGGACATCCGCCAATCTGGGTAATCGCTGCTGATGACTACATCAGGCTTATTGGTGATAACAAAGAAATATTAGGTTTTTATACCGCTCTGATCCGCCAATTAGCTTGGTTTGAAAATAACCGCAGGGCCGATGGCGAAGGATATTTTTATAACGATATTTTAACTAAACTATGGGAAAGCGGTACAGACCGTGGCATTCGTTTTGACTTGCCCGTAGAAGGGAAACCAGCTTGTATTGATGCTACATGCCATGTATATATGCTGTATAAAATGGCCCTTAAGTGGCAAAAGGAACTTGGGATAAGTGATCCGGTATCGCTGAAGCGGTTTCAAGTGTTGGAGAAGTTTATACAGGATGATTTGTATGATAAGGAGAAAGGTATGTTTTTTGACCGCTGGGCAATCAAAGACAAATCGTTGCAAACATATGCAATGGAGACTTTTATTCCAATTGTGGTTGGTGCAGCAACCAGAGAGCAGGCAAACAGGCTTATCGATGAATGTCTTCTCGATACTGCAAATTTTTTAACAGTCCATCCGGTTCCTACAGTTGGGAAGCGCGATCCTAAATTTGAATTACGCATGTGGCGCGGACCTTCGTGGAACTGCATGACCTATTGGATTGCCCGCGGGTGTATGAATTATGGCAGGGATGATGCCGCCAGGGTTCTATTGGAAAGGGCACTTGATGACAGTGCCCTCCAGTTTGAAAAAACCGGCACAATATGGGAGTTTTATCATCCTTTTGGTGGTGACCAGAATTCATTAAAACGGAAACCAGGCAAATTCGATAAACCTTGCCGTGATTATCTTGGACATAATCCCTTTTTTGCAATGACACGCATGTATGAAAATATTGTATATAATAAAAAGGAGTGATCAACGTTTAATTAAAGAATTGAATAAATTTAGTGGTATCATTTTTATTAATAAATCAAATAAATTAATGGTTATGGACAAAAAAATGTTCTCAATTCAAAATCAAAGCCGGCGTGAATTTATTTCCAAATCCGGCATTGCCTTTACGGGCATGACAATTCTGCCTTCTTTCGTCTTAGGCGGGAAAAACCATCTTTCACCCAACAATAAACTGAACATTGCCGGCATTGGCGTTGGGGGCGTTGGAAAGTCTTACCTTAACGGGGCGGCCACCGAAAATTTTGTCGCATTATGCGATATTGACGAAGTTATGTATAAGCGTATGTTAACAGATGAGAAAACAATAAAAGGATACAAGCCGGGTTTCCTCGAAAAGTTAAAAGCAGCCAGGTATTACCGTGATTTCAGGGAGATGCTTGATAAGGAAAAAGACCTCGACGCTGTTATGATAGGTACGCCAGACCATACACATACTATAGCAGCCATGGCAGCTATTAAAAAAGGGTTGCATGTTTATTGTGCAAAGCCTTTAACACGAACAATTTATGAATCCGAGGTTCTAGCGGGGGCAGCTAAAAAAGGTGGAGTAGCAACCCAAATGAGTACCCAGGGTGATGCCATGGTAGAATACCGGCTTATCAGGGAATGGATATGGGATGGGGCCATTGGTGATGTATATGAAGTACAGATATGGTGCGACAGGCCTATCTGGCCGCAGGGATTGGAGCGGCCAAAAGAAATTATGCCGGTTCCTGATACCCTCGACTGGAATTTATTTATTGGTCCGGCACCTTTCCGTCCTTATAATCCTGCATATCATCCCTTTAAATTCAGGGGCTGGTTTGATTTTGGTACAGGTGCACTTGGCGATATGGGATGCCACTTTTTCAACCCGGTAGTTAAAGCATTAAAACTTGGACATCCCACAAGTGTGGAAGCCAGTTCAACGAAAGTGTTTCCTGAAACATATCCGATTGGGTCTATAGTCCATTTTGAATTTCCGGCAAGAGGGAAGATGCCTCCGGTCAAACTTACATGGTATGATGGTGGATTAAAACCTGAGAGGCCCTCAGAACTTGAAACCAGTAAAGAATTTCCTTCAACCGGTATCCTGTTCAGAGGTACTGAAGGGGCTTTGCTTTGTGACAGTGTCGGAGATAAACCGAGGCTTATTCCTGAATCGAGAATGAATTCCTATAAAAAACCGCCAAAGACAGAGGAACGATCTATCGGCCATTACGAAGAATGGATAGAAGCCTGCAAAGGAGGCAAACCGGGAGGTGTCGAATTTGGATACGGAAGTATGCTGACAGAAATTGTTCTGCTTGGGAATATAGCTATCAGATCTGGTAAAAAACTAGAGTGGGATGGAGCAAACCTGAAATTCACAAATGACGAAGGTGCAAATAAGCTAATCAGGGAACCATATTACAATGGCTGGGAGATTTGACAGGCAAAAACCTGAACCATAATGCAACACATTATTAAATAGTTGATTAATAATTAAATGGCATGAAAAAAATATTAGTTACATTTAGTTTATCAATAGTTCTCCTCACGGCCGGCGCACAGGAGATTTTAATAAAACCCTGGATCTGGCAGTCGGAGCCGCCTGCTGATTGTCCTTTTATTAAATCAGATCAGTTAGTTGGTATAGCCTTTACCGGCAATCACAGCGATTACAGGAAGTTTGCCGATACATGGTATCCATCCTGGGCCTCGGATGATAAATTATATTCACCTTATACAGATGGTTCTTGTCCGAGATTAGACGGAAGCTGGGAATACTCAGGCTCATATCTGGGTGATGGTAAATATGCTACAACTGGACAAGCAGTTTTGGAAGGGAACGATCCTGTAAATCTGAAAATATATAGTCTGGGACTCATAATGGCCAGTTCTGAACCGTATACCGGGAGATATCCCTGTGGTTCATTGGTTTATAATGGAGTCTGGTATTATGGTACTTATTGTTTAGACCCCACAGGGTGGGTAAATTATGGTAACTTACTCTATAATTGGCCATGGCTGGGTCCTTTTGTGGGTTTCAGGATATCAAAAGATTTTGGACGTACATGGAAAGAATGTCCTCATAAACCTGAAAAACCATTATTTGGAGAAACAGGAAAATGGGGATATCCGGTTAAAATAGGTTCACCTCATTTTGTGGATTTTGGGAAAAATATGGAACATTCCCCCGATGGAAAAGCTTACCTGGTAGCACATGGAGCTGATGTTAATGACCCTAAACCCCGTTTTGCAAACGCAAGCTGGATTACCGGCGATCAGATTTATTTGCTTCGGGTAACAGCAGATCCTGAAACAGTAAATGATTCTTCAAAATATGAATTCTTTGGTGGTCATGAAAAAGATGGCACTGCTATTTGGGTAAAGAGTCTTTCCGGTGCAAAACCTTTGCTGGAATGGAATAATAATATGGGATGTGTCACGATGACTTACAATGCACCTTTGAAAAAATATCTTATGTGTATTACATCAGATGGTGCAAATACTGTAAGTTATATGAATACCTATATTTTGGAATCGGATAAGCTCACAGGTACATGGAAGATTGTTACTTTTATGAAGCACTTTGGAGAACAGGGATATTTTGTAAATATCCCCTCAAAATTTATAAGCAATGATGGAAAAACTGCCTGGCTGTGTTATTCAGTATTTTTCTCACAAAATTGGGACGGTATGAAATTCAATTCCAACCCTCCTGGTTTCTATCCCAACCCTCCTGGTGGAAGATATGGTATTGTACTTCAGGAAATTAAACTACTTGATAAAAAAATGTACAATGAATATAAAGGTAATCCTAAACCGGAGATCAAATCTTAAGTTCCTGGCAGGTGAAATTTTATAATTTGCTTCAGTGCTCCTTCGAAAAGTAAATTCCTATTTAGTGTTTATATTTATATTCTAATATCAATTGTTTATCGAAAGTATATCTAAAATACGTGTTAACATATTGATTTGCATGACGCTGGTGATGTCATCATGTTCATCAGATAACAGGGGATTTATCTCTTTCGGCCATCCTGAAATTGACAGGATCCGAAAGGAGGTAAAAACATTTCCTACAAATCCGGAAAATTTTCCGGAACGGAAAAATAGTCTGGCCCTCTGGATCAGGTTTATGATGTTCTCAGGAGCTGATCTTGCTTCACTTGATCCGGAGAAACACAAAGGTCATCTGAATATCTATGATAATAATTATCCTTTATTCAATGCAATAAGTGATACTAAATATTCTCCTGAATTTGCCGCCGAAATTGACTATCAATATGGGGTACTGGAAAATATATTTATAGGTTTTGCTAAAGATAAAGATCAATATCTCATAGGATTAGAACGAGAATCTGCTGACAATAACAAAGAGGTTAATGATTGGCCAAGTTTGCGTGGAAATGCCGGACAAACGGCATTTACAAAATCTCCCGGCCCCATGATGGGAAAAGTGTATTGGAAATTTCCCTCTCCCGCAGCATGGTACTCAAGGCCTGCATTTGAAAATGGCAAAGTTTATATGGGGTCACCAGGGAAGTCTTATGAAGCTTATTGTATCGATACCAGAACAGGAAATTATCTCTGGAAAACCATACCTGAAGGGTTGACTATCAGCATTGGGTATTATGGGCCACGAGCATCATCATCTGTTTTGATTTTGGGAGACAATATCATATTTAGAAAAATCCAGGTAAACAATACTCAAAATCATATTGTCTTTATTAATAAAGTAACAGGTAAAAAAGAAAAAGGTATTGTAAATAATGAATTTCTCAACTCCAGTTCTGGTTATGCCCCATTGGATGGTAATGATAAGTATCTCGTTTATCCTCAGGGAATTCAGCCTGTTGTGCAACAGTCTCAAAAACTAAAAGTCGATCCATCGGATTATCGAAGCACAAGGGAGGATTATCCATTCGACAGTCTGGTATGTAAAAGCACTATAACAGGAGAACTTCTTTGGCAACAGTATATTGGAGAATTCTACGCCGAACCTCTGATTGACGGAAATCGCGTTTATTGCGGAAATATGTCAGGAGAATTCCGCTGTTACAATATAGAATCGGGCAAAATGGATTGGCAAGCCAAAACAGATAGTCCGATAAATGCCAGTGCGGCATTCAATGAGCAGGCGGTATTTATTGGAAATGAGTCCGGAAAAGTATTTTCCTTCGATAAGAGATCCGGCAAACAGATATGGATGAATCAATTACCAGTGAATCAGAAGGCATTCCAGCTCTTCAGCAAGATCACCATAGAGGGCAGCAATGCTTATGTTGGTAGTGCTGATAAAAACCTCTATTGCTTCAATTCAAAGACAGGAAGTCTGAAATGGAAGGTTACCCTGGATGACTGGATCAGGTCAGCTCCAGTGGCAATTGGTCAAAAAATCTTTACAGCAACCACCAGTGGAACGATGTACTGCATAAGCACGTCAGAGAAAACACCCTTAATAAATTGGGATAAGAAAATATCCGATTTCCCCATTTTTGCTGATCTTACTACATACCAAGGAGATATCTATGCTTCCACCTCATGTTTTGATCTGGTGAATGTGGAAGCAGAAACCGGTAAAATAAACTGGCAAACCAGTACCCTCGAAAGTATCATTGATGAGAAAGGTAACAAGATTCAGGGTGATATTGTTGGACAGCCAGATTATCAGTCTTCTGCAGTGATTGTTGATGGTATAGCCTATTTTGGAACACATCGGTTTGTTTTTGCTGTGGAAGTTGAATCTGGAAAGGAAGTCTGGCGTTTTGAAGAGCGCGGCCAGATTTGCGGTGCTCCAGTTATTGATAACGGCAAAGTATTCTTTGGGCAAAGGGGAGGCACACCGAACTTCTATTGCCTGGATGCTAAAACCGGAAACCTTATCTGGAAAAAACGCTTTGGCCATGTTTGGGCGTCAGCTAATTGTATCGATGATAAACTTTTTTTGAATACTGAAGGTGGAAATTTTATGTGTGTTAACGAAAATACAGGGAATATTTACTGGGAATTCGATGGTACTAGTGGACTTACCTATACTGTACCAGCCTTTTATGATAACATGGTTTACTTTGGGGCAGGCCATGAATATTATGCATTAAACCGTGTTACCGGTGCATTAAAATGGAAGTTCAACATAGGACATGGCAATACCGATTCGGGCACCTGTATGGTTGGTGACGGAATATGGTATTTTGGAGGTCAGAAAGGGGAACATTTCTATGCTCTCGACGCATTAACCGGAAAACCCTTATGGAGATATAATTTGCAGGATGTAAATGTATCTCCTTCAACAAATGGTGAGTTAGTTTTAACCGGTAATTATTGCCGTTATCTACCAAACACCTATGGGAAAGCACTCACAGTATGCCTGGATGCCATGACAGCGGAATTTAAATATCAACTACCATTTACCGGATTAAGCGGCTCTGCAATCGGTAATAACCTTGCATTTTCCGCATCGACAACTGATCCTTATTTCAGGGCATGGGATCTTAAAACCGGTAAAATCCGTTGGTGTTATCGCATGGGTGGACGTGCAGAAGAATCCTGTACCACCATTTATGGCGACAAAGCTTTTATAATTGCAACTGATGGGTATTTATATTGTTTTAATTAAGATATTAAATTTTAGTTTCAATTTGTATATTTTTATTTATGATGAAAAAGAGTTTTAGCAGGCGTCATTTCATTAAAACCGCAGCCATTACAGCCACAGGTTTAGCCTTTATCCCAAGGGGTTCAAAAGCCGGACAGAACAGTATAGCAGCCAATCCTGTAAGGCTTGGCGGTCCTGTCCCTGGCAATTTTACCGATCCTGTCGAAAGGGTAAAAGCTGTTAAATCTTTGAAATACAGTGCCACGTATTGTCCCGTTCATCCTGGTGTACCAGTTGAACTGATAAGATCATTCAGGGCAGAGGCAAAAAAGAGTAACATCGTTATTGCTGAAGTCGGAGCATGGAGTAATACTCTCGATCCTGTGAATATGATCTCAAGTCCACAGAAATATTTTAATAATGCGGCATTTCTTAAAGAATGTTTTGCCAAGCTCGGTCCATATTTAAAGTCCATTCATGCTAAGGACATAACTATTATGTCTCAATTGACTGTCCATCTTGAAGAACGCAGACCCGGACTGGGTTCGCTCGATTATGGGGTCTTTTTACAAGAAACAAGCAGGCTCAGGGATATTCCATTCATGATGGAACACCTGGGGAAGCAGGAAGATTATAAACTGGCAGCCGCTTATATTCGTGAGGTTGACAAGAAGGCCGGGATTATGTTTGTTGAATAAATTTACTTCGAAAAATATGAATTATTAAACACCAATTATGAAAACAAAGACAAACTTTGAATTTGGCTCAATACACCTTTATCTCCTTACTATTACGAGGATAGCAATTGGTTGGCACTTTCTGTATGAAGGACTAATAAAAATTTTCAGCGGCAACTGGAGCTCTGCGGGTTATCTTGCAGGATCAAAATGGATTTTTGCGCCCATTTTCCATTTAATGAGCGAAAGCACAGAGATCGTTTCAATTGTTGATTTTTTAAATATCTGGGGAATGATCTTTGTAGGGATCGGGCTGATGCTGGGATTACTTACCCGATGGGCGAGTACAGGCGGAGCTTTGATGCTCTTTTTCTATTTCGTTGCTTATCCTCCTATCCCTGGTTATATGATGGGTGTTCCCGTCGAGGGTAGTTATTTGTGGGTAAATAAAACGCTTATTGAGTTCTTCGTTTTAGTAGGTTTTATGTTTTTTTCATCTGAATATCATTATGGTCTTGATCGTTTCTATAACCGAAGGAAGGAAGAAAAAGCGAGGAAACCTGTTCCTGATCCTACTCAGGGAAATAACAAAAATCCCGGAAGACGTGAAGCTCTTAAAGACCTGATAGCTATTCCGGCAATTGGTGCTTTTGCCTATGCTCTTTACAGGAAGAAAAAATGGGATAGTTTTGAGGAGAAGTTACTAAAGATTCAGGGAATTGATGCGAACTCAGGTGCTACCTTGCTCACTTTCAATTATTCAACACTTAAAGACCTGAAAGGAAATATCCCCAAAGGAGTTATTAAATACATTGATAAAAACGGGCAACCTGCTCACTTCGAGCTCAGCCGGCTGATCATGGGCGGAAACCTGATGGGTGGATGGGCACATGCTCGTGATCTGATTTATGTATCGAAACTGGTAAAAACTTATCATACTGATGAGAAAGTAATGCAAACCCTGGCGTTAGGAGAAAAATGCGGTCTTAAAGCCATCATCTCCAACCCTCAGCATGGGAGAATTTTTCAGAAATACAAGCATGAATTCCATGGCAAAATGAAGTTCATTTCTGACTGTCAGGTTCAACTCGATTTTCAGAAAGGAATTGAAGCTTCGCTCGCTTCGGATTTTGATGCCCTTTACTGTGGGGGCGAAATTACAGACCGCTTTACAAACGAGAAATACATCGATAAAAACGGTAGAAGTTTTGGCCAGCGTATGGAACTAATAAGAAAAGGATTGGAAGAAATACGGAGTCATGGAAAGCCTGCCGGTATTGGTGCACACAAAATAGAATCCATTAAGGTTTGTGTGGAGCATGGAATAAAGCCTGATTTTTGGATGAAAACCTGTCACCATCACAATTACTGGTCGGCTCAGCCCGGTTCAAATTATAAAGACAATGTGTTCGATTTCGATCCTGAAGAAACCATCCGGTTCATGGCAACACTAAAAGAACCGTGGATTGCTTTTAAAGTTTTGGCTGCTGGAGCAATTAATCCCAAAGATGGTTTGAATTATGCCTACACCAACGGAGCAGATTTTGTATGCATGGGAATGTACGATTTTCAGATAGTCGAAGATGTAAATATTGCTTCTGAAATTCTATCCGCTTCTCCACAAAGGAACCGGCCATGGTGCAGTTAAGAATTTGAACTTTAACGATATACTTATTCTGAATTTAATATATGCTGTTATTTAAAATTAGTAAGGGTATATCTAAAAAACCTGTTATTGATATAATTATTTGAAATTTAATAACATAGCCATAATATAATAGACATATTTCCTAAATTCAACTAATAAATACAACTTCTAATAAAATAGTGAAATAATATAACTGTATGGAGACAAAATTTCTGATTCTCATTCTGATATGTTCTATTTTAACCAGTGGGTTTGTTTTTGCCCAACAAGGCCCGGAACCGCCGGAAGGATTTATGGCTGGTCAGGCTACCCAAGTTTCCAATTCCGTAGAATCAGGGTTATTGTTTTACTTGTCAGGCAGTAAAGGCTTTACTGCCGACTTTGCAGCAGGTGGTCAGGTTTTACCCAACTATCTGAAGGATGTAAAAATCATTCCTGACGGGGCAAAGGGACCAGGATTCAGTGCTGAAGACAGTCAGTTGCTTACCTACTGGTCCCCCGGGAACATCTGTGCCCAGCGTGGCACACTTTCTTTCTTCTGGCGTTCACGCTATCCTGTCGGTCCGACCCCGTTCCCGGTTTTCCGTGTTGGTTATGCCGACCACTCAAGCTGGGATATGGTATGGTTAAGGATAGACTATAATGGATCCGGCTTTGATGCCTTTGTCACAGATATCGGACTGACACGAACCCGTATTTCATATTACATGGATAAATTTCCCGGCCCTGAGGAGTGGATACACATCACCCTGTCGTGGGACGAAACCGGGGGAATCAGGTTTTATGTAAATGGAAAACTTGTTGCCAGACAGTCAACTACCGGAAATGTTTATGATACCGGACTTGATCAGTTCGGACCACACTCACGAATTATAAGCCCTTATCAGGTACAGAGTGCTTATTGCTTTATGAGGGGAGGTGATCTTGACGAGCTTTGTATTTACGATCGTATGCTCCCCGATGAAAGCATTGCCGGTCTGGCCGGTGGCAAAGTACTTAAAGGACTTCCTCCGTTTAACCGCGATCTGAGCGAGCACCGTTGGCGCGATGCCTGGTGGATGCGTCACGGGTGGAACCTGCCTAATCCTCCTCCTCCAATGTTACCTTCCTCTGAAACAAGTATCCGTAAGGTAGAAATACATGATGCCTTCGATATAAAACGCTGGTACTGGAAGGCTAACGACGGTATAAGGGAGACCACCTGGCCTGGTGTTTACAATATGTCACGACTACCTGGCAGGTATGATTATTTTGTACTTCCTGACTGGGATTGCTACTCCGGATCAGGTCAGTCAGTAAAGTTCACCCTGCCGGATGAACCATGGAATCATGTCGAAATGTGGGGTAATGCGTGGGGCCAGCTCACACTCGAAAGCGACAACCAGCGCGACTATACCTTCGGAGTGCGTACTCAAAAGCAGATTAAATCTTATCATCGTTTAAATGAACCACAACATGGCGGGAAGATTCGTTTCGATAACGCTCTGATTGAGGAGCCGATTGGCTCGTTTGATGTCTATTATGTTGATAAAGGACATGCCCCTGAAGGAGCTGTAAACGAGAGTTATACACTTACCGGTGCTCCCCGTGGGTTTGAAAGCAAAGCACTTGAAGGCCTTGCCTCATTTATCAGGGGCAGATATCCTGCCGATGAGCGTATAATGATGCTGGGAGTACCCGGTGGAACTAATAAGAGTTTCAAACCGGAGCCCTTTGCAAAATATTCTTATCCCTTTATTCACATTATGATACCATATACTGATAAGCCCGATGCAGGCCTGGATGGTATTGAGATCCAATTACCGTCATTGCATGTAATACCTACACATAACGGTTTATTCCCTCTTAACATCCGCGTTAAAGATCCGCTCTGGCCGATGCGCGACCTCGCCGATTTCAGCTTTTCGGTTAAGCCGGGTGAGTCTCCTACCTTATGGATCGACACCCGCGACCGCATCCTGCCCAAAGAAAGGGCACTGTACATAACAATAGCCGGCGCAGGGGCAGATCTTACCTCTGATCTTTTAATGGGTACAAAGGTAAGAATGGTTTACAAGTTAAAAGAGAAAGCAAGGGCTGAGCATGAGATAGATAGATTTACGCAGATACGCGACCTGTATGCCCATACTGTGGAGGAAGGTCCGAAAACACCAAGGCTTAACCTTTACAACCGTTTAATAGCTGACTGCAATGATCTCCTTGAGGTAAATCCTGATCACTGGTTGGCAAAAACGTACAAATATGCCATTACCGGGAAGAATAAACCCGATTATAAGATAGCCAAATGTCCTGATGGTATACCTGAGTGGGCCTTTCTGCAGATCGAATATCTTCGTCATCTGGAACGAATCATTGCGTACTATATAGACAACCGGCAGATTGCCAATGGTGAGTTCGGAGGAGGGTTATCGGACGATGGGGACCTGACCAATATGTGGCCGGGAATAGCATATCTTGGCATTGACCCGGAAAAGATACTAAAGTCTCTGCGTCGCCACATGGAAGCCTATTTTGATCATGAGCGATCACCTTATAATGCAGGCCTCCGTCAAAAGAGCCTGCCACTGTTTACCAATGGTCTGGCAACCATTTTCACCGATGAACTGCATGCCCTGGAAGACGGAATACAGGTGGTAGGCCAGCTTCAGCTTCTTGACTTTGGAAATCCTCTCTATATTGAAAGGGGAATGGAAACAGCTTTAAGGATGCTAAAGGATATAACACAGATCAATTCTGCCGGTCACCGCCATTTCCGGTCAAGATATTATGGGGGTATGCGTATAGCCACTGAGGATCCATGGCAATTGTCGGTTGCCCGTTCTTACAGTGTTTTGCAAACAGCCTTTATGATAGCATGGTACAATGGGAACCCTAAACTGCGACAGATGATAATTGAAATTGCTGACGGATTATTGGAGCATCGCCATAATGGAAAGCTATATACAGATATTAATTTTGCTACTGACAAAGACAAGCTTGATAGTGAAATACCATACAGGACATGGTCTGTATTTACTGCTGCCTGGCATTTAACAGGAGATAAAAAATATCTGGAACCAATTTCCGGAATAAATGAAGAAAAAAGGGAATTCAGAAAAGATAAGATCGTTTCAAATTACCGAGAAGAGATAAATAATCTGGGTGTCCGTGAATTCATAAATACCGATGGAAGTATCTGGATAGATCGTATCTCACCTTTCAATCCTTTAATTCAAAAAGACCGGCTAGGAGGTGTCGCTCTTACAAGGGGCAATGATATCTACCCTCAACATTATGTAAGTTGGAAGTTCAATTCACCTGCTACTTACGAAAGTGCTGCGATTTTCATCTCCAGGGCTCAACCTGACAGCATTAAAATAATCGCCTATAACCTTGATCTTAACCCGGTAAATACTGACATGACGGTATGGGATATTAAACCCGGACAATGGCGTGTACGTCAGGGTTTTGACACTGACGAAGATCAGTTGATAGACAATGAGGCCACCGAGCGTATTGTTGATCTGGAACGCGGTGAGCTGATGAACCTTGTCTTTTCTCCCCGTAAGTACAACATAGTAACACTGGAACTGATCAAACCTGCCGAAAAAGGGTATTGGGAACGCCCGGACCTGGGCATAGGACCAGATGATATTAAGATTACCGGTAACTCTGTCAAAGTGCGTGTTCATAGTTTAGGCACTGTTGCCACACCGTTTACAACTTTAGAGCTGAGAGATGCAAAAGGAAAACTGGTTGCCACTGCCCCGGTACCTCCTCTTGAAGCGCCACTGGACCTGAAACCACGTTGGGCATATATTACCCTTATTGCCCCGGAAGGTACAGATGTTAGAAGTTGCAGCTTGCATTTGGATCCCGAAGCAAAGATCAAACAGATAACCCGCAGGAATAAGAAAGTGATAAATATAGGGCAATTTGCCTTAGGTCAGGGATATCAGAAAATTGAGTGAAATCATTTAATCCATATAACTTATTAACATATAATATTATCAAATGAAACGAAGGGAATCAATCAGGAAAATTGCCGGACTTGCATCCGGGCTTACTATTTTTAAAGCAATTAATCTTAGCGGACAAAATTTTTATCAGGGGAATATTGTCTCCGGACCTTACACTACGGGGAATGGCGATAATAACCCCCTCATGCAGGAATCCGAATTGAAGATCCCGGCAGGCGATCCGCGTTTTGACTGGTGGAGAAAAGCCCGTTTCGGTATGTTTATCCACTGGGGATTATTCTCCGAGGGAGGTTTTGGCGATGGTTATGTTTCGGCCGAAGAATATGAACGTCGCAGAAAGGCTTTTTCCGCTCCTGCTTTCGATGCAGACTCATGGGCGCAACTGGCAGTTGATGCCGGGATGCATTACCTGGTACTGGTCTGCAGGCATGTTGATGGTTTCTGCCTTTGGCCCTCCAGGTATTCGGATTTCACTGTTGCCAGGACACCCCTCGGTGTGGATGTGGTCAGGAAGGTTGCTGAGGCATGTCAGCGCAAAGGATTAAAGTTTTGTGCATATATTGCAATTCCGGATTTTTTCCATCCTGACTGGCCTACCGGAATTGGTTTGGACGGTAGTAAAAAGAAAGATCCCCAGATGGACCGTTTTGTAATCTATCTGAAAAACCAGGTTAAGGAATTAATTGAAGGCTATAAACCCTCGCTTATCTGGTTCGATGGAGATAATGAAGCCCCCTGGACCCACGAATATGGCCTTGACCTTTATAAATGGTGCAGGTCTCTGGATCATAACCTGATAATCAATAACCGGGTGGATAAGGGAAGACAAGGGCTCAAGCTGGGAGATGGAAAGAAACCGGAAGACTTCACCGGTCAGGTCGGCTTCGACATGAATCTGTTCAATTACTTCCGTACACCGAGACCAGCGGGCGACTATGCTGGTGATTATGGAACACCTGAACAGTATGCAGGCGCTTTCGACCGCACATATCCATGGGAAACATGTATGACCCTTGGACAAAACTGGACATGGAAATCCGGAGAAACTTTAAAATCTGTAGAAGAGCTGACAGGAATACTTGCAAAATGCGCTGGTGGTGATGGCAATCTCCTCCTGAATACAGGCCCCAGGGGCGATGGAAGTATCGATCCTCAACAGGCAGCCCGTATGAGGGGTATCGGGAAATGGCTTTCATTGAATGGAAGCGCAATTTATGGAACACGCGGCGGTCCATGGAAACCAGGAAAATATGGTGCTTCTACCTGTTCAGGTTCACATATAAATATAATTGTTACGGACAAATCAATTACTGAAATCACCCTGCCGGCTTTACCTGTTTCAATAATTGATTGCCATCTGAACGGCTCACCGTTTAAACATCAGGATACCGGCGGGAACCTTATATTTGCCCTACCTCCCGCTCTTCCGGATGAACCGGTACGGATAGTTAAGCTGAAGATTGATGTTAGTGCTGTTTCAATAGCACCAATTGCCGTTTATCCATAAACTGAGAGCTCTTTTAATAGATGTTTATATATTAATTCCCTTACTTATTATTCTTTTTTGCAAACTATTTATAAAAAGCAGAATGAAAAAATCATTACAACTTATTACGTCTATATTCCTGATTTGTACCTCATTATTACATGGGCAAACAGATAAATTATCCCCGGTTCTATTTAAAAATGCACCCGTTTTATTTAAAGAGGGGAACAAATCTTTTCAACAGGTCCTTGCATTCTGTAAATATGAAAAAGATGGAAAGATAGTATTTAAAGCCTCAGGAAGGGAAATGAAAGCTGATCTCAAAAAAGGAAATAATACTTTCTTATTAACCGTACCATCTGTAACAAAGCCTGAAAAGATAAGTATTTATGTAAGGCGTGATAATCTTGCTGCCGAAAAATATAATGTGCAGATCTCGCCCGCAAAAAAGTGGGAAATCTATCTTGTTCAGCATACACATACCGATATTGGTTATACGCGTTCTCAGGACGAGGTTATCAATGACCATCTCCAATATATTGACATGGCGCTCGATTATTGTGATCAGACCGACATGTACCCCGATGCGGCAAAATTTCGCTGGACCTGCGAAGCATCCTGGGTTACCCTCCGGTATCTTCGTACAAGGCCAAAATCACAGATTGACCGCCTGAAAAAAAGAATAGCTGAAGGTAGAATTGAAGTAACCGGTATGTATCTGAATATGTCTGAGATTACTGATGAAAATATCATGTACGATTTTCTGCAGCCATTAAAAGAATTCCAAAATGAAGGCATTCCTGTTTGCACTGCAATGCAGAATGATGTTAACGGTGTTGCCTGGTGCCTTCCGGATTATTTTAAAAACACCGGTGTGAAGTATCTTAGCATGGGTATAAATGAAACCCGGTCAGTGCTTCCGTTTGATAAACCCACCTGTTTTTGGTGGGAAAGTCCATCGGGAGAACGATTATTGGCTTTTAACTCCAACCATTATATGACAGGAAATGACTTCGGATTCCATACAAATGCAATAAATGTGGAAAAAATGCTGGACCACCTGGCTTCCCTGGAAGAAAAGCACTATCTATTCAATGCAATTGCAATTCCATTTCAGGGGTACCATATAGACAATGCAGCTCCTTCCACTATAGCATGCAGACTGGTTAAACAATGGAATGAAAAATACGAATATCCAAAATTGCGGTTAGCACTGGCCCGGGAGTTTCTTGAATATGTTGAAAAAAATCACTCTGAGGCTCTTCCGGTTCACAGAACAGCCTGGCCTGACTGGTGGACAGACGGATGCGGTACATCATCGAGGGAAACTGCCGAAATTAGAAAAACGCAGAATCTGAAGCAGGTAAATGAAGGATTACTCTCTATGGTATCGATGCTTGGCGGGAAACTGGATCCATTATCAGAGAAAAAAACAGAACACATAGATGAAAATATAATATTTTTCGATGAACATACATGGGGTGCCAGCGAAAGCACAACCATGCCATTTTCAGAAAATACAACCCGTCAGTGGCTGATAAAAGGGGCATATTCATGGGAAGCTTTAAAAGGGGCCTCCATCTTAAACAATGAAGCCATGGCCCGCTTAAGCAGTCTTTTTAAAAAGGCCGGTTTCCCTCTTATCTATGTGATCAACACTTTGGGATGGCCCCGGTCCGGTCATGCTGAGGTATTTATCAATTATGAGATTCTCCCAAAAGATATGAAGTTTCGCATTATAGACCTTTCAAGCGGTAAAGAGGTTCCCTGCCAGTTCCTTCGTAGTAGGAGAGAAGGTGCATATTGGATGCTGGAGGTTTCCGGGATACCTGCGCTGGGGTCCAAAGCGATGAAAATCCAGCTTTCAGATCTGCCTGAACCGGATAAAATTGCTGAAAATAGTTTTACGGAAACCATGGAAAACCAGTTTTACAAAATTTCAATAGACAGGAATACTGGTACAATACAGAGTCTGTTCGATAAAGAATTGAATCTGGAACTGATTGATATACAAAGTAAATATAATATCGGGCAACCTGTTCGTGAAACTCTTCCCGACCGTAAAGAAATGACTCCATCACATTCAACGATATCGAATGTTAAAATTGAGAAAGGAACAAATGAAACAATCTGGGAAAGTCTTAAGATATGTGCTGATTTAGACGGTTTTAAAAAGGGGAATGAGAACAAACCTGAAGGAATTGAATGGGAAATAAGGCTTTATAAAAACATAAAAAAAGTAGAGCTTAGATATTCAGCACGAAAAGATATAATTACCACCCCTGAAGCTTTGTATGTGTCTTTCCCGTTCTCTCTTCCCGATTCCCGGATAGTATTCGAAACCATTGGAGGAATTCTTAGCCAGGGACAACAATTACCAGGGTCGGCTTCGGACTGGAATGCAGCACAGAATTTTGTATCGGTTCGCGGGAAAAAAGCTCAGATAGTCTTAGTCAGCAACGAAATACCACTCTGGCAGTTCAGCGATCTGAATATTGGAAAATTCGAGCGGAAACCAAAAGCCGGGAAAACCTCTCTATATTCCTGGGTAATGAACAATTACTGGTATACGAATTTCCGTGCATTTCAGGAAGGAGATTTTAGCTGGGGGTATCAGATCACGTCATCACAAGATACAACAAATGTATTTGCTACCCGATTTGCCATCGGAGAACGTACCATATTCCCGGAAAAAGTTTTTCCCGCAGGCACGGGCGAATTTCAATCACCGGTACTGGAAACCATAAAAATCAAAGGATCAGATAATGCAATCCTGATAAATGCCCGTCCGGTATTTTCTGAGCCGGGAACAATTTTATTGCATTTCCGGGAGCTGGAAGGTCGTAAAGCTGATATACAACTTGAGTCTAAGATTCCGGATAATCCTATTAATCAGATGATCGAAGTTAATGTGACTGGAAATCCAATCGGTAAGCCTGTTCATACTGTTCAGATTAATTCTTTCGAAGTAAAATTCATCAAAGTAAAACTGGATCATTGAGTGATTTATATTATCTGTCTTTTAATGAAGAGCATCAGATACTACGGGGAACTAATTTTTTCACAAAGTAAGTTTTGAAGCTGAAACATATTAATATGAAAAATGTAATTTTTTCTTTATTGCTTCTGGCAATATCACAATTTAATTGCAGAGCTGAAGGTTTGCCCTTTACTGTAAAAAACCTGAAATGCGAATATCGCGAAAACCCCATAGGCATTGATGTAGTTAAGCCTATGTTATTCTGGCAGATAGTATCTGCCGAAAAAGGCTGGTTGCAAAGCACTTATGAGATCAAGGTTGCAAGCAGCGAAAGTCTTCTAAATGAGGATAAAGGAGATATCTGGGAGAGTGCCAAAGTATCTTCATCTGAAAACACTAATATCCTTTTCGAAGGGAAAAAATTAATTTCAGATAAACGGTATTGGTGGAAAGTGCGGGTATGGGACATTAAAGGAAAGCCATCAGCCTGGAGCAAAACCGCTTTTTGGCACACTGGAATATTTGATGCTAATGAATGGCATGCAAAATGGATTTCATCGCGCTATGTAGAAGCAAAACAAGGACATCTGCAAATTCCTGAACGGGCTGAGCCGGTAATTATCCTTCCTGTAACACCTGATACTGCTGCTTTGCTACTTCGCAAGAAAACAGAGATTGCCAGACAACCGGTTAGCGCTACAGCTTTTATAAGCGGACTTGGTTACTATGAGCTTTACATTAACGGGGCAAAAGTTGGCGACCATGTGCTCAATCCCAACTTTACCGATTATAACGCGAGAATAAACTATTTAACCTATGACGTTCTGAACTATATTAAAACAGGAGAAAATGTAATTGGTGTAATCCTTGCCAATGGCTGGTATAATTTACCCACGGCTGATTTATTCCAGAACGAAAAAGCCTGCTGGAAAACTGCACCTAAATTACTGTTGAACATTTCCATCCTGTTTTCTGATGGCACAACCCAGACCATTGTTTCTGACGGTTCGTGGAAATGGAATACCGGAGAAATCGTATTTAATTGTATAAGAGGAGGAGAAACCATCGACAACCGTCAGAAAAAAATGGGTTGGGACAATATAGGTTATGATGACAGCTCATGGAATACAGTTGTTGAAGTGCCGGCACCTTTTGGCACTCTATCGGCCCAGAACATGCCGCCAATGCGCATCTGCGAATCGGTAAAGCCGGTTAAAATGTGGGAACCCAAAAAAGGAGTTTATGTATTTGATTTTGGTAAAAACATAACTGGTTTTACACAGTTAAAAATCACGGGGAAAGAAGGACAAACACTAATTCTTAATTCCAATGAAAAACTTCTGAAGGATAGTACTCTTGACTTAAAGAATAGCCATGGTCATACATTTGGACGTTTTCAGAAAGAAATATTCATATTAAAGGGCAATGGAGAAGATACTTTTGAGCCCCGTTTCACTTATCACGGATTCAGATATGTTCAGGTTGAAGGCCTCCTTTCAAAGCCAAATGCTGATTGTATTTTAGCGCAAAGTGTTCATACCGATCTAAAATACACCGGAAAATTTGAATGTTCAAATGAAAGAATTAACCAGTTACAAAAAGCAATACAGCGTACCCTCCTCAATTGTATTCATGGTATGCCCGGCGAAGAACCGGTACGCGAAAAAATGGGATGGAACCTCGATAACTATGGAAACATGTTATCTTATCTTTATAATTTTGATGCTGCTACAAGTTTCATCAAGTTATTTAATGATTTGATAGATGGTCAGGAATCGAACGGCCATATTCCACCTATTATTCCAACGAATGGATGGGGTTACCTCCAGACTGGTAACAACCTGGGGTTTACTCATACAGAAGCTAATACTATTTATTGCGATGACCCGTGGTGGGGGGCTGCCCTTGCCATCGTAGCCAACAGGCTTTATGACCTGAGCGGCGACAGGAGTATGCTTGAAAAGGCTTACAGACCAATGAAAAGGTATGTCGATTTCGTAACCTCTACAGCTGAAAATAATATCATTAAATGGTCGCTTGGCGACTGGTGCGATAAAGACTGGGGATGGCCACAAGGTCCAGGCAATACCACTGTTCAGTTTACTTCTACAGCAGGATATTATTACCTTGTTAACTTACTAAGCAAAAATGCCAATGCATTGGGTAAACATGAAGATGCAGAAAGGTATTTCAAATTGGCAGAAAGTATAAAAGCCACTTTCAATCAAAAATTTCTTAACAAGGAAACAGGTATATATGAGCGGGGCTCTCAGACTGCACAGGCTTTGGCACTGTCTGTCGGCCTGGTTCCTGATGATTACAGGGGAAAAGCTGAAGCGGCTTTACTCGAAGATATTAAAAAGAATAATTATCATACAACGACCGGGTTTATTGGTGTGATACATGAAATGAACTGGCTGGCTGAAAATTCACATTCAGACATTGCCTTCAGAATGATATCACAGGAAGAGGCTCCCGGATGGCTTTATATGGTGAAAGACGAAACCAGTACATTGGGTGAGCAGTTATACAGCCGCAACGATAATTTCCATCATCCCTTCGGAGCATACATAGGTTCATGGTTTTACACATATCTGGCGGGTATTCGGTCTGATCCGCTCATCCCGGGATTCAAACAATTCATTATTGATCCGGCTTCAAATACAGGACTGACCTGGGCAAAAGCTACTTACAAAAGTATCAGGGGGAATATCACAAGCAGCTGGAAGCTGGAAAATGGAACATACACCCTTAATGTGGATATCCCTGCAAATACTCAGGCTAAAGTATTTCTACCGGCAACCGATATAAACAGGATCAGCGAAAACGGGAAGCCATTATTGAATAATAAAGATTTTGGGCAAATTAAAACTGAGAAAGGTAAAACAATTGTTGATATTGGTTCCGGAAGCTATTCATTTACCATAAAATAATAATAATAATAATAATAATGAAACGACGGGAATTGTTAAACAAAATAGCCATGCTGACATCAGGCAGCGTTTTATTAACATCAACGCCTGCAGAAGCAGAAATCAAACCGAAGGGCAAAACAAATTCTGATAATGATGTTACCCATTCAACAAGCCGTTATGTTTATTACGCAAGCCGTACCGGAGCTAAACTTGACAGCAATGTTCATACCGGGGGTGGAACTGATGATACTGCAATACTGCAATCAATACTCGATAAAGCTCCTGAACAAGGGCACCTCCATTTTATTGTGGATGGAGCCTCGCTTATAACCGGTTTGAAAATTCATTCAAATACTACCCTGGAGTGCCTTAATCCTTCATGTGGTTTCTTTCTTGCAGCGCAATCCAATTGTCCTGTAATAAAAAATGCAAACCCCGGTATGAAAGGTGAACGCAAGGATAAAGATATTTCTTTGATAGGCGGAACTTACAACCATAATTGTAAAGAACAGATACATCATTATACTGATGAAAATCAGGTTAGTCTGGTATTTGGAAAAGAAGTTTTGGTTGTAGCGATGCAATTTTGCGGTGTTGAAAATTTCACTATGCGTGATGTTACAATCCGCAACCAGAGAACCTGGGCTTTGTTAATGGCAAACTGGTACAGGGTGAATATTGAAAATGTATCTATTGACCTTCCTGATCACATGATCGGTCAGAATCAGGACGGACTTCATTTCTGGGGACCGGGACAATTTCTTTCAATGAAAAACATTCAGGGGCAGACCGGTGATGATTTTATTAATCTTGGTCCTGATGAGATTGACCATGTTTCGGGAATTACTGATGTTATTATTGATGGTGTATTTCTTAATAATTGTGATAACGGTATTCGGCTTTTATCTGCCGATCAGGGACGGCTTGACAGGGTAATTATTAAAAATGTAACAGGTACATACAGAAGCTTTGGTTTTTATATACATCCGTGGTTTTCAGGGAAAAATGGCAACATCGGGAATATTATTTTCGATACAATAGACCTGCGTCAGACAAAAAATATTTATGATTATACTACTCCTTTCCTTTTTCGTCTGGGAGGAAAAATTGAAAGTCTCACATTACGTAACATTTATCATCATCAGCCAGCCGACAACCGTCCGATCCTTGATATAGGCTGGCCACGGCCCGATGATTCGCCCAGGCCCAGGGAAAGATATGAAACAATCGTCAATTCACTTTTAATTGATGGCCTTCATATATTTGAATCAGATGATAAATCAGCTGATGCAGCTTACATAAATGTTCTTGGCAGGGTTGATAATATGGTTGTCCGTAATGTTGAAATTATCAGGGATAATGAAGTTCCACAGAAAGGGTGTCTGATTCAGACTACCATATTTGCAGATATTAAAAAACTGTTCCTGAGTAATATAAGTGTTAATCGCATGAACAGCCTGATATCACATAAAAACGGGAAGATAGGGGCTGTTCAGATATGCAATGTCATGGCATCTGAAATTGGTGATGCCCTTATTGTTACTGAAAAAGAAAGCCTTCAGCAACTAAATGCAGATGCAGTTTATGGTGCAAAACTTATAAATTCAAAAAATAATTAAACACAATGAGATTTCTAACTATTATTTTATTCTTATGTGCGGCACTGACAGGTTGTAACAAAGGCCCATCAAAAATTGAATTGCCATCACTGATCAGCGATAATATGCTTCTTCAGCAGAAATCAAACGTGGCCATCTGGGGCAAAGCAAGTCCGGGACAAAAAATTACTGTTTCAGCAAGCTGGCATTCAAAAGGAGATGCTGTTACTGGTAAGGATGGCAAATGGTCGGTCGGTATTTCCACTCCTGGGGCAGGCGGGCCTTATACAATTAAGATTGAAGGAGCTGACACCACTATTGTGATAAATAATGTCCTGTTGGGGGAAGTATGGTTTTGTTCTGGACAATCGAACATGGAAATGCCTTTAAAAGGCTGGCCTCCTACCGATACAGTTATGCATAGCGCAGAAGCTATATCATCATCAGCTGATTATAAGATTCGTCTTTTCAATGTTCAGAGAAAGATTTCATCGGTACCACTTGATAATTGTACAGGTAAATGGGAAATCAGCTCTCCGTCCGCTGTCAGGCCTTTCAGTGCAACTGCCTATTTCTTTGGCAGAAAGTTGTACAAGGAACTTAAATTGCCAATCGGGTTGATTGAATCAGCATGGGGCGGCACACCAGCCGAATCATGGATTTCTTATGAATCGTTGAAAAGTTCCGGTGAACTCAAGTCTGCACTGCCTGAAATAAAAAATGTTGATTCCGTGCTCATTGAATACTCTAAATATCTTAAATGGCTTGAGGGCCACAAAAAACTTGAGACAAAGCAGGATGATGGTAACCAGTGGAAAGATCTCAATTTCAATGATGGAAATATCTCTTCAAATGATTTTAATGATTCCGCATGGCACACAATGAAACTACCTCAGCGATTTGAAAATATTATCGGGGATTTTGACGGGGCAGTCTGGTTTCGCAAAAAAATTGAGATTCCAAAGCAAATGACCGGAAAAGATCTTGTTTTGTCACTGGGCCCGGTCGATGCCATGGACAGAACTTACTTTAACGGCAAGCTTATTGGGGCCACCGAGACCATGGGTTTCTGGCAATCTCCCAGGAATTATATTGTACCGTCAAGCCTCGTTAAGAAGGGTGAAAATATTATTGCTGTCCGTGTTCTTGATACCGGGGGAGACGGAGGCATCATGGGTGAAAATGGTACGCTGAAACTAACTGCTAAAAATAATAAGTCTGAGGCTGTTCAACTGGAAGGCGAATGGAAATACAGGCCTGTGGCAGAACTGAATAGTAATGCATTTTATTTTTTTGACCTACTTAACAATGATTATTCCGACAGGCTAAGACCAAAAGTCCCACAGGCGGGCATTCCAACTGTTCTTTATAGCGGTATGGTTTGTCCCGTCATTCCATACCGCATCAGAGGTGCAATATGGTATCAGGGAGAGGCAAATGTAGGCAGGGCAGATCAATATGCAAAAATATTTCCTCTTATGATAAATAACTGGCGTGAAGCCTGGAAAATTAAAGATTTTCCTTTCTATTTTGTTCAGATAGCACCGTATATATATTCAAATGCAGATTCAACAGAATTAGCGTATTTACGTGAAGCTCAGAACAAAACATTAAAACTCGCTAATACTGGAATGGCAGTTACACTCGATATTGCAACTGTCCGGAATATTCATCCGCCATATAAACTGGAGGTAGGGGAACGGCTCGCTTTGTTAGCTCTCGCCAATAGTTATGGTATGAAAATTGAATGTAACGGACCTGTTTATAAATCAATGACAAAAGAAAAGAATATCATCAGAATACAGTTCAAAAATGCAGACAGCGGATTAATTGCCAGAAACGGCAAACTTTCTGAATTTGAAATAGCCGGAGCTGATGGAAAATATAAAAAAGCTATTGCAAAAATAGTTGATAACGAGGTACTGGTATCATCTCCTTTTGTTATTGATCCTGTCTCCGTAAGATATTGCTGGCGAAACGGAGCCGAAGCATCGTTGTTTAATGGGAAAGGTTTGCCGGCAACTCAGTTCAGGACCAAATATTAACTTTCAACATAAAAATTGTCATGAAAAAATTTATCCCATTTTTTCTTTTAATTGCTTTTGTACAGGTAGCATGCTATCAAAGAGCTCCAATGCAGAGCTGGAAATTGAAAACTGAAGACACTTATATTAAAATTTCAATTTTAAACAATCGTCCGGCAATTTATGAACTCAGGAATACAAAGAATAACTGGAACTGGATAAAGAACTACTCAGAAATGCCTTTGCCTGAAAATGTAAAAATTGGAAATACAACGGTTAAACCTGATTGGAAATATAAAGGTGCAGCACTTGATAATATAAACAGCACAAAACTCACATTAGGTTTTTTCAGTAAAAATCCAAATCTTGAATTGACTTCCGTGTGGGAAGCTAAGCCGGGAACAGGACCAATTGAAAATTCTGTTTCAATTAAAAACAATACCGGCGACAGCATTAAAATAAATTATTCTGATGTTGTCTCAGCTAACATTAAGTTAACATCAGATTCATCAGTTACTCTCTGGCGATTTATCAAAGGAAGATACCTTAAGAGAAGAGATTCGCTTGATGTCCCGGCGGTTAAAAATAAAAAACTAACTTCATCCGATACAATTTCTTATTTTCAATCAAATGATGCCATGTCAGGAAAATTAAATGAAATAAATGGTCATTTGCCATTTCAGATTTTTGATGTGAATTCACGACATGGCATTTATATAGGATATGAATGGAGTTTCGGAAAATTTATTAATCATACAGACAATGACTATCTGACAGTAAATTACAAAGCATATTTGTGGGATTCACTCATAATTGTTTCTGACAAACCAAAAACAGCTAAGGAAGGTGAATTAAAAATTGATAAAGGAAAAACCATTAAAATTCCTGCCGTATTTTTTGGCTGCTATAACGGCGATATTGATGATGGCAGTAACAAAATGAAACGCTGGTTCTGGAATTATAAAATTACTCCTACAATTAAAAATAATCCGGCTGAGCCATTAATAGAATATTGCATTCCCGGTAATGAAGCTGAGTTAATTGAATATTATAAAAAATATCCGGTAGCTGAATGGGGTGCAGAGCTTGGAAAAATAGACATTGACTGGTTAGATGGTGCAGGAACCGATTGGACGAAAGGTGATTTTAAAAAATATGCGTTCTGGAAACCTGACAGTGCAAAATGGCCGAATGGCATGACAGCAGGAGATATTGTTCACAGTAATAAACAAAAACTTTCTCTTTATATGAATTTTACTTTTGAATGGAATGATATCGGCACACAGGCAGGAAGGGATAAAGAAAAAGATGCTTTATTAACGAGATACGACAAATGGCATTACGACTACTGGAGAAGCGATATGGGTCTTGAAAAAAGATTTGATTATTTAAGCCACGAGGGTTTGCTTGAAATTCTCGATTTTATGATTGCAAACCGGCCGGACTTTAGGTATGAACATTGTGCAAACGGTGGAACATTAAAAGACTTTACAACTTTACAACGAATAAATGTGTTTACAAATGAAGATTCAGGGGGCCCAACTTATCATAGGGAATCTTTTTATTCCTGTTCTTATATGATAAATCCTGTTCAGATAAAAACTGATATTGGAATGAACTTAGGTCCAAACGGAGAAGTGCCAAAAGGAACAGGATTTAATAAACCCGGAGTTATTAATGATTCTCCTGAATGGGTAAAATATATATTGCGAAACGGCTTTATGGGAGCCAACATGGCTACGAACTGGTGCACCTATACTCCAAATCAGATTGAAGGTGTAAAAAAACACTGGCCTCTTTACAAAACCAGGCAGCGTCCTATTTTAAGAGGCGCTAAGGTTGGCGATGCTCCGGCAGATGTATATCACATACTTCCAATACCTGATGGAATTAACTGGGATGGTATTGAATATTTAAACACATCATTAAATAAAGGTTCAGTATTGCTTTTTAAACCATCTGACACAGTTTCAACTTCAAAAGTTATTAAATTTAAAGGTCTTAACAGAAAAGAAACTTACACAATTACTTTTGAAGACAGAACAGGACAAAACACAAAAAAGACCGGTGCAGAACTTATGGATAAAGGAATCCTGGTTAAAGAAATGACTGGTAAATGGGCTTCGGAAATTATCTGGATTAATTAATGTTACTGCTAATAATCTCCTGACTTTCGAAACCGGGTTAAACTTATAATCAATAAAAATAATTCTAAATGAATTTAAAAATATTTTGAAATGAAAAAATTAATTTTTGTTTTTTATATGGCCTGTATTATATTGTATAACAGTAATATAATAGTAGCCCAGCCTATAAAAAAAATCTCAGAACAGACCGCATATTATGCCGATGGATATCACGGCGGATTATACGGAGCCATGGAATCCGGAAGTTTTAAGGATATAGTTAATACACTTGAACGCTATCCCCGCTGGAAAGTTAACCTGGAAATAGAGGCCCCTTCATGGAAATTGCTAAAATCAAGGGACCCTGAAACGTTTTTAAGAATTAAACAATATCTCAGTTTCCCATCAGAAAAGGCAAGAATAGAGATAGTATCTTCCAGCTTTGCCCAGCCCTACTGCTGGAATATCGGAGGAGAGAGCAATATAAGACAGTTAACAATGGGTCTGGATGAATTACATAAGTTTTTTCCTGATTATAATGTTAAAACCTATTCGGTTCAGGAGCCCTGCTGGACAAGTTCTTTACCTTCTATTCTTCGTTCCCTGGGATATACAGGAGCTGTTTTAAAAGATCCCAGTACTGCCTATGCCGGTTATACAAGAGGAATAAATGAGAGTACTGTTTCCTGGACTGGTCCCGATGGAACATCAATTCCTGCAGTTCCCCGCTATGAGTGCGAAGAATTACATAGTGATGCCTGGAGGACCGAATGTTATGCAGTTAAACCTGAATTTGTCAGCAAATGTTATTCAAATGGAATAACATTTCCGGCAGGTATGACATTTCAGGATGTAGGATGGCCTGCTCATCCTTCCGTTGATTCCACTGGAAAATTCATTTATATTCCAACTAATTTAAAACAGTGGCCAAACACGAATGCATTTTCTGGTAACCATTGGTGGAGAAACAGTGAGGGTCTGGTTGATTCACACATTAAGTTTATTACATGGGGGGAATATTTGCACACAATTGCACCTGAGCCAACAAAAAAATGGAATTTTTCACAGGAAGACATTCAGGCAGGACTGCCTTGGGGATCGGCTGTACTGAACAATATGGCACAAAAGGTACATAGTGCAGAAAGACAGGTTCTATCTGCTGAAAAGTTGTCTGCTTTAGCCTGGCCCTTATACCATTATGAATTGCCTGAACAAAAACTCTATTATACATGGGAACAACTTCTACTATCTCAGCACCATGATGCCTGGATTTGCGCGGTTGCAGATAACCCTACAGATTACTGGTCTTCATTTGCTACCTTAAAAACTTCCATTGCAACACAGCTTTCCAAAGAAATCTGCGATGATGCAAAACAGACTATCTGTGACAATTTTCAGATGAATACTACCGGAAAAAGCTTATCACAATGGATTGTTGTTATCAATTCCCTTGGATTTAGAAGGAACGAACCTGTTTCTGTAACTGCTTCTTTCAATCAGGGAGTAAAATACATTGAGATATACGACAAGAATGACAAGCCAGTACCTTGCCAGGTAAAACCTGTCCGCTGGTATGGTGATGGCAGTATAAATTCTGCTGAAATTATTTTTATTCCTTCTGTGCCTTCCTTAGGCTATAATTTTTATCGCATTAATACACTTTCATCGGTCGCTATCCGGACACCGGTTAACCCCTGCAGCATTAAGGAAACATCAAAAGGTATTTTTATCATCGAATCAGACTTATATAAGATCACTATAAATGCCGGTAAAGGAGGGATATTTAACAGTTTCTTTGATAAAAAATCAAACAGAGAAGTAGTTGATAATCAAAATGAAAGAGCATTTAATGAATACAGGGGATATTTCCCGCAGTTAAAAACCTGGCTGAGCAGTAAAGATAGTGCAGTTACTGTTGAGGTTCTCGAAAACGGCCCCATCAGGGTTAAAGTGCTCTTTAAGGGTAAGATCGGGAAATATTCTTTCAATACAACATTGACATTATGCAAGGGACAAAAATATATTGAAATCAGGAACAAATTCTTTTTTGAAAAGGATGTGCTTATCGGCGAACCCTGGAAAGGCGGAGCTCCATTAAAAGGTGATCCCAGAAAACCTTGTTACGATTCCCGCTGGAAATTGCAGGCCTTTTTCCCTTCGGCATTAAAGAATAAGACGTTATACAAAAATGCTGCCTACGACGTTTGTAAAAGCAATCTCGACAGTACCTTCTTTAATACCTGGAGAGATATAAAACATAATATCATATTAGACTGGGTTGATGTATATGATCCTGAATCTTCCTATGGTTTGGCTTTGTTCAGCGACAGGACTACCGGCTATTCTTTCGGTAAAAATTATCCTTTCGCATATACATTGGCATGGAGTGGATTTGGACTTTTTGGGGGATACTACCCGATGAATGAGACACTGGAATTTAATTATGCGTTATACCCACATACCGGGAGATGGAATGACGCTGATATAAGCTCAGAAAATGCATCATGGAATGAGCCATTGAATGCCCAAATCATCATAAATAAGGAATCATTCAAACCTTTAGATTTTTCATTTATTGAGACATCAGATAAACATGTTGAAGTTTCAACATTGTTTATTAAAGATAAATCGCTTTATGCCAGGTTATTTAATGCCAGCGACAAATCAACGGATTGCAGACTGACTTTTGGCATCCCGGTTAAAAAAACAGAGTCGGCAGAACTGGATGGCAAACCAATAAAGGAAATTGAAGTTATTAAAAACAAAACCCGGACTGAAATTCAGCTGAAATTTCCTCCTTTTGGAATACAGACAATTAAAATTAATTAATTATCAAATGATACCTGAAATGAAAAAATTTGAAAGAATTTGTTTAATTATATCCTTTGTACTTAAATTTTTGTCTGGTTCATTCTTTGTTTCGGCATCTGCCATTATGCCTGCTGACAACATGGGTATTAATCCCATTGTTAAAATTGAACAGATCAGTCCTACTGTTTTTTTCAGAAAAGCCGGGACTGGCCTTGAGCAGGGGGCAGATCTAAAAATATATAGTAGTAAGGAATTGAATAATATCCTGCTAAAGATTGATTACAATGATAAAACATTCACCCTAATAATTAATGATATTCAAATAGGGCAGCAGGAAAAACGGATCTATTTACCTGACATCAGGGATACGGTAAACATAAATTTCAGCCTTATTTATGCCGGAAAGAAAATGGATGAAAAAGCTATGCAGTGGCTTCCCGGGAAGCACTGGCAGGTTTATCTCGTACATGGTTCCCACCACGATCTTGGTTACACAGGCCTGCCCGATATGATTCTGGAAGAACATAAGGGCTACATTGAAAAAATACTGGATTATTGTGAATTGACCAAAAACTGGCCGGAAGAGTCAAGATTTCATTATGTTTTTGAAGAAGGGTGGTCGCTACTATATTTTATGGAACATGCTTCAGAGCCGCTTCGGAACAAATTAATCCATTTCCTGCTGAATGGCCAGTTGGAACTGACAGCATTGTTTGCTAACCAAACAACTGATATTTGTGGAATTGAAGAGCTTAACCGGTTGGTATATCCTTCATTTGATATAAAGAGGAAATATAAAGTACCGGTACAGTCTGCTGAACTTAATGACATTCCTGGTATCAACTGGGGTTTGGTAAGCGTATTGGCCGGATGCGGTATAAAATATCTTAATGCCGGTATTCAGGATTACTTTGCATGGGGTGAAAAAGTTCCCGTGCCATGGGACGAAAAACTGGTAATGAAAAGAAATTGCGCCGGAGCCTTTTATTGGGAAGGCCCCGACAAGAGCAAGGTGCTGTTCTGGTATGGCAGCGGCAAAATCGAAAGCGTCTGGTTATGGGACCTGCATTTTGCAGAGAACGAACTTAACAATTTTCTGATGCAGCAACAGCAGGAAGGGTATGGTTATGACCTGATCCTGACTAAAGTACTGGGAGGCTTGAGGGATAATTCATTACCCGATATAAGGCTTTGCGGAATTGTTAAAGCATGGAATGAAAAATGGGAATATCCGAAAATAAAGTTCACCACAAATACTGTTTTTTTTAAAGATTTTGAAAAGAAAGCAGGTGCCGGTTTAAGGACTTTAAGAGGCGATTTCACTCAGACAGATTATAACATTGGTGCTTTAAGCACTCCAAAAGAAACCGGGGTCAACAGGATCAATCATGATCTTTTAACTACTGCCGAAAAGTTTTCTGCTGTAGCTTCATCAATTACAGGTTATTCATATCCCTCCGACCAGATTGCTTCGGCATATGAACGAATGATGCTTTACGATGAGCATTGCTGGGGGATGGCACAACCCGCGGGGCCTGCACAGGAGGCCGCAGAGAGCCAGAAGGGCAGTCATGCCTGGCAGTCAGCCGCACAAACCCAGGATATCGTAGTTAAAAGCCTGAACAAAATAGCAGATCAGGTTAACCTTATAAACGAAGGTATCCACATAGTGGTATTTAATCCGCTAAGTTTTACGCGAACCGATGTAGTGCAGGTACAGGCTAATCCACTCGTACCTGCCGGGAAACCATTTTATAAGGAACAAAGAAAAATGGAAGATGGTCACATTTATTATGTTAATAGATCAGGAGAGGCTTCAGACCGCAAACAGGTAGCTATACCCGCATCGTTTCTGGCAAAACCTTTTCAGATACTTGATATATCATCTGGGAAAATTATTGATTACCAGCTAAGTACAATAGATGATCCCTTGCTCCCTGTTCCATATGCTTCCGCTCGTTATGCTCTCAGCCAGGCGGGAAGGAAAAGTCCGGACTCATTAAATATCGACAACAACAATGCAACCGATCTCTATTTTGTGGCCGAAGATGTGCCTCCTATGGGATATAAGGTATATCAGATGGTTCCGGTGAAGATTGCAAATGAAGTATCTTCTTCTGCAACAGTAACCGGAAATGTAATTGAAAATTCATTTTACAAAATTCAGTATAATGAATATAAGGGAATTACAAGTATTCTAGATAAGCTACAAAATAAGGAACTGATGAATTGTGATGAAAAATTTTCGATGGGGCAGGTACTGATCAAGCCTGTGCAATCTCCGGATGTTACTTATCCCGACTTATTTGAGGTGACGATTAAGGATAATGGCCCCGTATTTACGAGCTTATATTTAAAAAGAAAATCAAATCTATGTCCGGTTATAAACCAGGAGGTTACAATTTTTCACCATGTAAAAAAAATTGATTTTGCCACAAGAATTTTTAAAACCCCTGCTCCTTTTTATGAAATTTACCTTGGTTTTCCTTTACTGATTGAAACGCCCCGGTTTCGCATTGAATCTGTTAATTCAGTTATTGAGCCTATTGCTGACCAATTGCCAGGTACTACTACCGATTATTATTCCATTCAGCATGGATTGTCAGCATTCAATGACAAAACCACTATTTCATGGAGCAGCATTGAAGCACCGGTTGTAAAAATAAGTGAGTTGTGGCCGGATTATTTGTCGCAGGCCCATCATGCGGTAAAACCTTTTAATGCTGTTCATACTTTTGCCGAAAAATTTAAAAAGGGGAATATTTATTCATATATTTCATTGAATAATTTCCAGACTAATTTTTCACCTGTTTACACAGGAGACATACTGTTCCGGCATTCACTCACCTCCTATGCAGGTCCATATGATCCAATTAAATCCAATAACTTTGGATGGGCAGCTTCAAACCCCTTGATTCCGGTGATGGTAAACGGCCCAAAATCTGGAGAGTTACAATCTGCATTTTCATTTTTTGAAACTGATAATGAAAATATCCGTTTATTGACCATTAAAGCATCAGAAGATGGGGATGGTTTGATCATAAGGTTGGCAGAAACAGCAGGTAAAACTTCAAATGCAATTATTAAAGTGCCTTTTATTAAATTTAAGGAGGTTTACCAGACAAATCTTGCAGAGGAAAACATTAAACCATCAGCATGTCCGGAAGATAAAATTAAGGTAACCCTGACACCTTTTGAAATTATTACACTAAGATTAAGGCCGGGTTTTCATACTCCCGGGAAAAGTAAATATTTCTACAGTTATTAATAAACGAATGATTATGATAAAATTATTGTATTCTTTTCTGCTGTTCATTTTGCTGGTGTCATGTTCATCAAAAGAAAATGATACTAAGCATCACTTTTATGCCAATGTTGCCCAGTCGGTTATTACACCTTCTGCTGGAACTTATATCGTAGAGCCCAGGGGGAATTTGTCAACCGGAATCCACGACGATCTGTTTGTAAAAGCCGTAGCCCTGGGTGATGGTAAAAAAATCTTCGTAATTGTCAGTTTTGACCTTATAGGATTTGATGATTCTTTAGTCAACAGTCTTCGGAAGGCGGTGTTGGATTCGTCAGGGATAAAAGCTGAACAATTAATGTTATCGTGTACTCATACCCACAATTCGCCTATCACCCTTAACGCAATGGATCCCCTTCCGGAAAAGATGGGTGAGGGTAAAAGTAAACGTGACCTGCGATGGGAAAAACAGATGATTGCCATTACTGCCGGTACGGTAAAAAGTGCAGTGAACAACTTAAAAGAAGCATCAGTAAGCAAGGGGAAAGCCCCGGTTCAAATCGGTTTTAACCGCCGGCTTAATCAATCAACAAGCGCGACTATGATTCCCAACCCGAATGGTCCTGTCTTAAAAGAAACAGATGTGGTAACCATAAAAGATGATGAATCTGAGATTGCAGTCCTTTTTTCCTATGCTGCCCATCCTGTATCTGTTCATTCAACAAGTACCGAATTTTCTGCTGATTTTCCGGGATATGCAGTACGGTATATTCAATCAAAATATCCCCGTTCCATACCCGTGTTTCTTCAGGGGTGTGCCGGGAACATAAATTCAACACTTCGGGGAGGGTATGAAGGGGCAGAACTGGATGGTAAAAAATTAGGTGATGCAGTATTGAAAAGCGCTGAAAATTCAAAAAAAATAGATCCAACCCCGATTTTCTATGCTCAGCGTAACTTCTATCTTCCTTTCAGGGATATTGATGTAGAAACGGCCGGATTAATAATAAAAAGAATTGACGAAAGTTTTAAAACATTGAAAGAAAACAATCCTGATTTCAAACAAAGCATGTCTCAGATGGATATTGTGAAATGGGCACAAAGGCTGAAATTTATAGCTGAAAATAAAGCTTCACACCCTGGTTTACCATTTCAGGCGCAGGCACTTGCATTAGGAAAATCGCTTGCAATTATCGCTTTTCCTGATGAGGTTTTTGTTGATTATGCCCTGTATATTAAAGAGCATTCCCCATTCGAACAAACTATTGTATTGGGATATACCAACGGAAGTGAATCGTACATACCCTCTGCAGAAGCATTTTATCTTGGCGGTTACGAAACCGGCTATGCCCAGCAGGCTTACGGGCAACCATTTCTGACACCGGCATGTGATAAGATCATAAAAACGGAAAGCATGAAATTGTTAAATGAGTTATGGGAAAAGTATTCTGAAAAGTAAGTTATTTATAACGATTATATACCCCATTTTATCTAAATTAATTTGTTATGAGAAAATTCACCTGTTTAATTATCGCTATCTTCCTGGCCGGCTTAGCATACCCCCAGGAACTCGTTGAAGTTGCAACTGATATATGTGTTTTGCGTCTTGATAAAACCAATGGCAATCTTGTCAAGTTGCATTGGCTAAATCCAGATGAAGATGTTATCAAAGAAAGCCGGTTGGGAGAGAATTTCCGTATCCTTTTGCCCTTGCCGGATTATGAAGCCAATTATTTTCTCAGTACAAATCAAAATGTCCGTTTTGAGAAAATAAAAAATGGTATTATCTGCCACTACGACAGGTTGATAAATGACCGTCAAACCCTTGATGTTAAAGTTGATTATAAAATAGAAAGTATAAACGGTCAATTGTTATTTTCTATTACTGTTAATAATACTACCGATCAACCTTTGGCTGAAGTTTATTATGGCATCATTGGCGGGCAGAAGGGCTTGAGAAATCGTTCCGATACCCGGACATTGATTCCCGGCGGAACCTCGAACAATAATGGAGAGATGTTTACCCGTTTTTCAGGAGGAGGTTACGGCGGAGGCAATCTTGGCATTACATATTCGGCCGGTGGAAGTACTTACCCGGGCTGGAGCATGAGTATGAGCTGGATGGAGGTGTTCAATACCAGGGAAAACATAGGGATGTATTATGCCCAGCACGACTCCACTATTCGAAAAGCGACCCTGTATTATGAATTGAACCCTTCAGAAAAGGGTAATGTGATTGGTGACAACTGGCCAACTGAATTAGATGTTCCGGCCGGTACACCTATAGGACTTACAATGGGATGGATGAATACACCATATACAAAGAATGACATTTTTTCTTCCGCTCCCGTGGCGCTTCAATTACATAAAGGCGACTGGCACGAAGGGAGCCAGATTTACCGCCGGTGGTTCGACAGGCATTATAATGTAAAGCGCCAGCCCACCTGGCTTCGCAAAGAGATGGCATGGCAGAGCGTTATCATTTACAATTGCGAAGATGTTATTCATTATAAGTTTAAGGATTTGCCCAAACTGGCCTCTGATGCAAAAAAATACGGGGTAACAACATTCGAAATTCTGGGTTGGGATAAAGGCGGAATTGACAGGGGTTATCCTGAATATGAGCCTGATCCAAAGCTTGGGACAAAAGACGATTTCAACAATGCACTAAGCGACATTAAAAAACTTGGGGTGCATCCGCTCATCTTTACTAACATTCAATGGGTTGATACTGATATTCCATTATACTATCAAAAACTGAAAAAATATGAAAAGAAGGGCCGCTGGACGGATGATCTCTCCATTGCCGGATGGGGCGAAGGAACTATCAGTTCGCGTATTGGAATAAGCAGGCACAACATGACTCAAATGACACCATCCTATCCGGAAGTAAACAAGCTGCTGATGGATTACTATCTTGACCTGGTCAGATCTGGGGCCGATGGTTTTCAATTCGACAAAACAAGTTCACTTGACGTTGATTTTAATCCGCTACTAAAGCTAAGTCCCGACAGGGCTATGCCACAGGGTGTATTTGATATGTTGGGACAGGTGTTGAAGGAAGGAAGAAGGATTAATCCGCAACTCGCTATCGCTTCTGAACTCATCTGGGACCGTGCGTTTCAATATGTTGATGTATCGTATCTCCGTATGAACGGAATGGATATGCATCCTGCATTGCGGTATACTTTTCCCGAATGGACATCCACCATTTTTGCTGAAAACCCGTTCGATTTTAATATCATGAACAATGGCATGAGATATGGCTTTGTCTGGGCTATGGCACCACGGCATTATAATGCTTCCATGGACGAAGCTGTAACACAACCACTATCAAGATATGTCGGGGAACTTATCCGTATCCGCAAAAAACACGCTGATATTCTTTTTACCGGACGGTTTATGGACACTATTGGTGCAACCGTGAAATGCGGGGAAAACTCAAGGTTTTCTGTTTTTGAACCTATGGATAATAAAACAAGGAAGGCTGTTGTGGTAGTTAATTTCGGTAATAAAGAAGATGAAATGGAGGTAAATATTGAAAATTTTAAAGATGGGAAAGCAGACCTCTGTATACCATTTCAAAAAGATAGAATAATCCAGTTGCCTGCGAAAATTAAAGTGCCTCCCCGGACATGTGCTGTAGTGGTTCAGATAAGGCAGTAGGCAGTAGGCAGAAGCAAACTTCAAAGGCTGAAGTTTTCCCCACTGAAACCCTGAAACCATGAACAAAATATTTAATTGATATTAAAACTTAACGTATATGAAGCAAATAATCAATGTATTTTTTATTTTTTCGACAATTATTATTACTGCCGGAACGGCCAACTGCCAGGAAAATCTCAAGGCCGCAAAAACTGATTTTAATGTACATCAATGGGTGGAAAAGAATTTTGCAAAGAACACAATACCTCCTTTTTCATTCATTTACGGCGGTAAGAATTCAAAAACTTTCATCACGAAATGGGAATACAGTGCTGAAACAAAAAAATCGGCAGATACGGGTGTTGAAGAATTTGTTTACACATATCGTGATAAACAAAGTGGCTTAACTGTAAAATGCTTTGTTTCCTGCTTTAGGGACTTTCCTGCTGTTGAGTGGGTGTTAAGATTTACGAACTCATCAGGCCTCAATTCCCCGGTACTTGAACAGGCAAAGGTGATTGATTATTCATTTGTTTCCAGCCAGAAAGGAACATTTACCTTGTACCATGCAAACGGGAGCGATGCCAAAAGAACTGATTTTCAACCGCTGACCGATGAACTGCAAACCGGGAAAAGTATTTATATGACCCCGGTCGGGGGCCGTTCTTCCGATAATACAGGATTTCCATTCTTTAATATCGAGACTCCGGGAAATCGCGGAATTATGGTAGCAATAGGATGGTCCGGAAAATGGTATGCCGATGTTCAGAAAAAAGATGAAAAATCATTTCTCCTTCAATCTGGCATGGAAAAGATGAAGCTGATGTTATTGCCGGGTGAAGAAATCCGGACACCAAAAATCTGTTTGCTTTTCTGGCAGGGCGAAGACAGGATGACTGGCCATAACCAGTTCAGACAATTCATCCTGGCGCATCATACCCGCAAAATAAATGGCAAAAATGCCGAATTACCATTTTCAACTTTTCTTGCCCGCGAAGGTCCTCCTCCCTGTAATGAACATACATGTGCAACAGAGTCTTTTGCTGTTGCATTGATTAATCGTCATAAACAATTCAATATTGTTCCGGAAGTGTTCTGGCTCGATGCCGGTTGGTATTCCTGTAAAGGAAATATGTGGTGGCAGGTTGGTAACTGGACCCCCAACAAAGAAAATTTTCCCAACGGCCTGAAACCTGTAACTGATGCAGCTCATAAGGTGGGGGCTAAATTTCTTTTATGGTTTGAGCCTGAAAGGGTTACACCAGAGACTCAGTTTGCAGGTAAAAACCCTGATTGGTTACTTAATCTTTCCGGAAATAATAATGCACTATTTAACCTTGGTAATAATGAGGCAAGGTTATGGCTGACAGACTATATTTCAGATTTTCTTAAGAATGAAGGAATCGACTATTACCGCCAGGATTTTAACTTTAATCCAATGCCTTATTGGGAAGCAAATGATAAGCCTGATCGTACCGGTATTTCTGAAATCAGGTATATTGAAGGTTTATATGCTTTCTGGGACGGTTTATTAGTACGTTTCCCTGACCTTCTTATTGATAATTGCGCAAGTGGCGGACGACGGATTGACCTGGAGACAATATCGCGGAGTTCTCCGCTTTGGCGAACTGACTATCAATATGGTGAACCAAATGGGTCCCAATGCCACACTTATGGGCTGAATTTTTATCTTCCTCTTCATGGAACCGGTAATTTTACTATATCACCATATCATTTTCGTTCAAATATGAGCAGTTCAATGGTTATAAACTGGGACATAAACACCAAGGAACATTCAGTGCCGGAACTTCAAAAATATTTTCAGGATTTTAAAAGGTTACGACCCTATTTTTATGAGGACTATTATCCGCTTACGGAATATATGACAGGGGACAATGCATGGATGGCTTATCAGTTGAACAGGCAAAAGTTAAATGATGGTGTGGTATTTGCTTTCAGGCGGCAGGATTGCCAGATTGAATCAATAAATATTAAACTTCGGGGACTTGACGAAAAGGCCGTTTATGAACTTTTTTATGAAGATTATGGGATTAAAACAAAAATGGCAGGTGCTGAGTTAATGAAAGGCATTGATATTTCAATACCTGTAAAACACGGTTCATTACTGATCAGTTATAAAAAACTTGTCTCAGATCAGTGATTAGCCTGAGGTAGAAGGCCGTGAAAAGTGAAAAGAAAATAGTAATGAATATTATATTTAATTGATATCAAAACTTATCTTCTATGAAACCATTAATTAGTTTATTTTTGATTTTATTGGCAGCTATAATTACTGCCGGAACGGCCAACAGTCAGGAGAATGTAAAACCGGCAAAAACTGATTTTAATGTACATCAATGGGTGGAAAAGAATTTTGCAAAGAACACAATGCCTCCTTTTTCATTCATCTACGGCGGAAAGAATTCAAAAACTTTAATTACAAAATGGGATTATAGTGCTGAAGCAAAAAAATCAACAGATCCGGATGTTGAAGAATTTGTTTACACATATCGCGATAAACAAAGTGGCTTAACTGTAAAATGCTTTGTTTCCTGCTTTAAAGACTTTCCGGCTGTTGAATGGGTGTTAAGGTTTACCAACTCATCAGACCGGAATTCCCCGATAATTGAAAAGGTAAAGGCGATCGATTATTCATTTGTTTCCGGTCAGAAGGGAACTTTTACCTTGTATCATGCAAAAGGAAGCAATGCCGGGAGAACAGATTTTCAACCGCTGACTGATGAACTTCAAACCGGGAAAAGTATCTATATGACCCCGGTCGGTGGCCGCTCTTCAGATAATACCGGATTCCCCTTTTTCAATATCGAAACTCCGGGAAATCGCGGAATAATGGTAGCAATAGGCTGGTCGGGAAAATGGTATGCCGATGTTCAGAAAAAGGATGAAAAATCATTTCTCCTTCAATCTGGCATGGAAAAGATGAAGCTGATGTTATTGCCGGGTGAAGAAATCCGGACTCCAAAAATCTGTTTGCTCTTCTGGCAGGGCGAAGACAGGATGACCGGTCACAACCAATTCAGACAATTCATCCTGGCGCATCATACCCGCAAAATAAATGGCAAAAATGCCGAATTACCTTTTGCTTCCGGACTTGGATTTGGCGGTCCACGACCGTGTAATGAATATAGCTGTGCAACAGAAACATATGCTATCGCAATGGCATATCGTCATCAGCAGTTCAACCTTATACCCGAAGTATTCTGGATCGATGCAGGATGGTACACAGGGTGCGGTCTCTGGTGGGCCAATGTGGGTAACTGGACTGTTAACAAAATCAATTTTCCAAACGGACTAAAACCGGTTACAGATGTTGTGCATAAACTGGGTGCAAAATTTATTCTCTGGTTCGAACCCGAAAGAATAGCTAAAGGAACTCAATTAATCAAAGAACACCCGGAATATCTCACAACATTTCCTGATACAATCAAATATCAAAATTCATTATTCAATCTGGGTAATCCGGAAGCACGTCTCTGGATGACAAACCATATCTCAAACCTGATTAAAAATGAAGGGATTGATTATTACCGTCAGGATTTTAATTTTGATCCTTTTCCCTATTGGGAATTCATGGATAAACCACAGCGAACCGGCATATCCGAAATCAGACATATTGAAGGCTTATATGCTTTCTGGGACAGTCTCTTGACCAGGTTTCCGAATCTTGTGATCGACAATTGTGCCAGTGGCGGACGCCGTATCGATTTAGAAACCGTTTCGCGCAGTTCACCTTTATGGCGCACTGATTATCAATATGGTGAGCCTAACGGATATCAATGTCATACTTATGGTTTGAACTTTTATCTTCCACTTCATGGAACCGGTAATTTTATTCCCTCAACGTATGAATTTCGTTCAAGCATGAGCAGCGCCATGGTGGTAGGGTGGGAAATTAATAATTCCAATTTCCCGGGTGAACTTGCTCAAAAAGATTTTCAGGATTTTAAAAGGTTACGACCCTATTTTTATGAGGACTATTACCCGCTTACGGAATATATGACCGGTGACAATGCATGGATGGCTTATCAGTTGAACAGGCAAAAGTCGAATGACGGTGTGGTATTTGCCTTCAGGCGCCAGGATTGCCGGAATGCCACAATAACTGTAAAACTGCATGGGCTCGACGAAAAAGCAACTTATGAACTCTTTTATGAGGATTATGAGATAAAAGCAAAAATGACGGGGGCAGAATTATTAACAGGCATTGACATCTCAATACCAGGCAAACCTGGTTCATTATTAATTAGTTATAAGAAACTTTGAAGGAAAGCTTAATTCCAATTTGATTAGGATCCAATTAATTCAAAGAGGGCGATGTACGTAAAAAATCATGAAGTGTATAGAAAATTTTATTGTTGTCCAGTTTAAAAAAAAAGTATTTCGTCCCTAAGGGACTTATTCCTAATTCGTAATTTATTTACTACCAATATATTGTCCCTCAGGGACAGTCCCGTTAGGGATTGAATATCGGTAGAAATGAAAAGCAACCCCATATTTCTATTAGTCCCTTGTGGACGAAATAAATCAGGACCTTAGAATATTTTGTATGTATTTAACCGGACACCAGTGATAAAATTTAATAATTATAATATGAAAAAGTGTAATCTTCTGTTAATCTTAGTTGCATTGATATTAGTCCAATGTAATTCTCCCAAAGAGAAATTTATTAAAGGTGAATATTCAAGTAATTGTCCTATAAAGGACTTAATTACTGAAGTCCCCGCCCTGGATGAAAACACTATCGTTCCGGTTGTTTTGGAAGATGCTGTCCTGAAAGCTGTATTTGATAAAAATTCAGGCAGGCTGGTAAGCCTGGTAAGTAAGAAAACAGGCTGGCAGATACAACGCAGGGGATATTTGTCACGTTCATTCCGGTTGGCAGTCCCTGTGCCAGGCAGGAAGGATAATTGCGTATATGGCGAAAGGCAGGCGTTATGCATTGCCGAAATTTCCCAGGATAATAAAAAGCTGGTATTTACATGGAACAAATTAATGAGCGATTGTGCTAAAGATCTGGAAATTAAATTTACCGGAACTGTTGAATTAACTGATGCCGGATTGCAATTTACTGCCCGGGTTGATAACAATTCGCCTTATACCGTTGAAGCAGTGTATTGGCCATACCTTGGAGATGTAAATGTGCCAAGAACACAAAGAATTCTGAACTGGATGAATTTCGAATATGCCGGAGGTCTGCAGAAAGGTCCAATATACCCGGTTTTCAGAAGTCATAAAGGCTATTTTGGGGTAGATTATCCAATTCAAATATATAAAACCCAGTATTCTCATTTTGGTTTACTGGGAAATGACAATGAAGGAATGTATATCGGATATCATGATACCACCGATAAGCACTTAATTAATTTTACTTTTGAATTAAAACCTGGATATGAACATGCTGAAAACATGGATATTGGTACAGTTCCGACAACAGATAGCATAGCCGGCAAACCTGCCCGTATTGAATACAGTTGTGTCCATTTTGCTTATGTGAATCCAAAAGAATCAGAAACTTTAAAACCTGTAATTCTTCAACCTTATGTGGGCGACTGGCAAAAAGGTGCTGATTTTTATAAAGCATGGCGCAAAACATGGATCAGGAAATTGGCATGTCCGGATTGGGCCAAAAAAGTCCATTCATGGCAACAATTTCATATCAATTCTTCAGAAGATTATCCTCGTTGCTCTTACAAGGAGCTGGTTGATTATGGTAAAGAATGTGCAAAACATGGCGTTAAGGCCATCCAGTTAACGGGCTGGAACCTGGGCGGGCAGGACAGGGGCAACCCTTCTCATGATATTGACCCGAGGCTTGGAACATGGGATGATTTAAAAAATGCTGTTGCAGAATGTAAAAAAATGGGGGTTCACATTATTCTGTTTTCTAAATTTACCTGGGCAGACGAAAGCCAGCCATGGTTTAAAAATGAACTGATAAAATATGCTGTAAAAGATCCTTACGGGAATTATTCAAATTACCGGGGTTATCAGTATCAGACTGCTGCTCAGTTAGCTGATATAAATACCAGGAGACTGGTTCCAATGTGTCATCTAAGCCCTGAATGGCGGGATATTGCTGATATTGAGTTCAATAAGACAATTGAACTGGGAGCCGCAGGAATGTTATATGATGAATGTCAGCATCATGGTGGCGCTTATTACTGCTTTGATCCAAACCATGGACATCATGTGCCGGCTGATGTGTTTTCGGGTGATATATTGCTGGAAAACGGGTTCAGGAAAATTACACAACAAAAAGATCCTGAATATTTATTTGCCGGGGAAGCTATCCGCGATTTACAGTTCAGAAGTTATAATATGTCCTATTTCCGCATTGGGCGTGACTTTGTTCCCATGCATCGCTACGTGGCTCCGGAAGCTGATATGCAGATGGCCGTGATTGGATACGATGACAGACATCCTGTTAACCAGGCACTCCTTTACAGATTTATCATAAGTTATGAACCGCGAAATTTTAAAGGACATCTGGATGAATTTCCTTTAACCATGGAATATGGTAAAAAAGTAGATGCCTTAAGGGAAAAATACAGCGATTTCCTTTGGGATGGTGAGTTTGTAAATACCTTAGGGGCAAAAGTAAAGGTCAAAGATAATGAGAAGGTCTTTTATTCTGTTTTCATTAATCATAAAACCGGCAAAAGAGCAATCGTTGTAGTAAATCCATCTTACGACAAAACGATAAGTGCGGAGGTTGAACCCGAAAATTTTAAAGGAGGATTTTTAATGGTAACCCCCGAGGTTCCTGAAGCAAAAGAAAGTTCAGGGAAAATCGGAATACCGGAACTTTCGGCTGTTGTGCTCATGGAGAAATAACTGTTTAGCTAATTAATGAGTTAGAAAATCTTATATTATGATAAAAATTAAATCGCTGATTACCTGCATTTGCCTTTTAATACTTGGGAGCCGCTCATTGGTATTGTCACAGGTAAAGCCTGACACCTTAAGCTTTAAGCCATTCGTCTGGAAATCCCAAACGCCTTCTGATTGCCCTTTCAGGCAATCGAAACAATTGACCGGAATTAGGTTCCTTGGTACAAAAAGCGGGTTTCACTATGGCGATACATGGTATCCAACCTGGGGTTCTGACGACAATTTATATTCCCCATGGACTGATGGAACTACTAATGGAATATATTCATGGTCAAGTGGGTTTTCCAATAATGGTGAAGTAAACAGAGATGGAAACCCTACACGTAAAGCAACAACAGGGCAGGCTGTAATCTATGGGGATGACCCAATGTCACTTCATGTCAGTGTAATCGGTTTATCCCAGGCTGATCCATATCCTTATGGGGGGCGATATCCATGCGGAAGCTTAATATATAATGGTATATGGTTTTACGGGACATACTGTCTTTCACCTTATGGAATTACCCGCTATGGCGATAATATATATAATTGGCCTTTACTCGGACCATTTGTTGGCTTCCGTTATTCAAAAAATTATGGTAAAACCTGGGTTGAAACAACAAACACACCTTCCAAATCTATTTTTAACGAAACAGGAATGGGTGGTTACCCTGTAAAAATTGGTTCTCCACATTTTGTGGATTTTGGGAAGAACATGCAATACTCTCCGGATGGGAAAGCATATTTAGTTGCCCACGGCTCAGATATAACCGGTTCCGGGAAAACATTCTGTCATAATAGTTGGATAACAGGTGATCAGGTCTATCTTATCAGGGTATTCCCCTCTGTTGAAAATGTTAATGACCCGACGAAGTATGAATTCTATGCTGGTAAGGATGAAAAAGGAAACCAGATCTGGACCGGCGATTTTAAGAAAATAAAACCTTTGCTTGAATGGACTGGTAATATGGGGTGTGTAACAATTACTTATAATGAGCCCCTAAAGAAGTATCTCATGTGTGTTACAGACGGGGGCAATACCTGTGCAAAAATGAGCACCTATATTCTTGAATCAGAACAATTAACAGGTGAATGGAAGATAGTAACCTATATGAAAGATTTCGGGGAACAGGCATATTTTGTAAATATTCCTTCCAGGTTTATTAGTAAGGATGGCAAAACTGTGTGGCTGCTGTATTCCGGAAATTTTGCAACAGATTGGAATGGTGTTAAAATCCTGGCCAATCCTCCGGGAAGCCACTATGGAATGGTGATGCAGAAGGTTGAATTGTTGTCGCAGAAGGCGAAATAAAAGTTAAATTCTTTAAAATATGAATATTTCGATTCCCAAAATTAGCACTTTTATTATTTTTATTCTGATTTGTTCTTTAAAGCTGTACAGTCAGAATATTAATATCGACAATGATGCTAAATTCAAAGTGGATTGCAGAAAATTATGAATCAAAGGAAGGTAAAATGATAGGATTTAAGGAATACAACTGGTCGCTTTCCATAGCTATTCAGCTTTTATTGGAAAGGTACAAGGAGCCTTTATTACCTTAAAGATACAATGCACAATTTCTCTCATTAATCATGGAACGCAGGAATATTTTTTCAGTTTTTAACAAAATTTAGCTATATTGCAGACAATTTCAAAATTGAGATATGAGTGCGTACCAAACAAACTTAGACCACAATTTTTCTGACGAACTTTTCATTTTTGAACGGATGGCCGGCGGGGACGCACGGGCCCTGCGTTTCTTCTTTGACAGGTATTACGACAGTTTATGCAATTATGTGAATCTGTACGTTCATGATCTGTCAGTCTCTGAGGATATTGTCCAGGAAATATTTATCTATTTCTGGGAGAAGAGAGAAGTTATTAATTTGGGCACTTCTGTTAAATCGTATCTGTTCAGGGCTTCACGTAACAAGTATCTGAACCATCTCCGTAATGAGAAAAGTCATCAAACCATTAAGACAGAAGTAAATTCAAATCTTGTTACTTTTGTTACGGCGGATGATAATATATTAGATATAAGACATTTAGAAAAAGTCATCAGTAGCTCTGTTGATAAACTTCCTTCGCGTTGCCGCGAGGTTTATCTGCTTCATAGGGATGAGGATCTCACTTATAAAGAGATCGCTTACCGGATGGATATTTCGGTTAAGACAGTTGAAAATCAAATGACCATCGCCCTGAAGAAGCTAAAAGAGCAACTAACACCTTACTACCTTCAATTTTTTGCCCTGTTCATATTATTTTTTTGCAATTAACTAAAATTGCTTTGGGGGTTTAGTACAGGTAAAGTGCCTTATTTGTGAATGAATATAAGATATGACTGAAATCGTTTACAAAAAACTGATAATTAAAGAACTAAAGGGCGATGCTTCGCCGGAAGAGTCACAGCTGGTCGATAGTTGGATTAATGAAAATTCCGGGAACCAGAATATATTTAATGAATTGTGGTCGGCGTATCAGCTTACATCTCCTGATATCAATCTGTTTATTCCGGATAAAGAGGTAGCCTGGGCAAAAATCAGTAGCAAAATCAGTGTACCCCGGGAAAGAGGATCTTTTATAATTCAGCTTGCAAGGTTAACAGCTGCAGCGGTTATTTTTTTCCTGATTGGAATTGCTTTTCATATCACATTTTCTGACAAAATACCTTCGGAATTTCTTAAGCAGTACTCCAAAATGATTGTTCCTGTGGGACAGAAATCAATGATGGTACTGCCCGATGGTTCAAGCGTTTGGCTGAATTCCGGCTCCGTTTTAAAATACGGAAGTAGTTTCAATAACCAGGTCCGCGAGGTTGAGATTGAAGGTGAAGCATTTTTTGAGGTCGCGAAAGACATATCGAGGAAGTTTAGTGTCAGGACAGGGGCTGTTTCTATCGAAGTTTATGGAACTTCATTCGATGTTAAAAATTATAAAGACGAAAAAAAACTTGAGGTCACAGTTGAAAATGGGAATGTTGGTATAGTCAGGGATGGAAACAAACTAACTGATCTGACCAAAGGAAAACAAATTACGATTAATACGGAAACTAATCAGGTGCTGATGAATACAGCAAATGTTGAGGTAGTTACCGCCTGGAAAAACAATGAGCTGGTTTTCGATGGGACCCCTTTCGAAGAGGTGATCAGATATCTCGAAAGATGGTATGGTGTCAACATTACAATTGAAGAAAAAATGAGAAAGAAGCACAACTATACATTCAAAATTAAAACAGAAACCCTTAGGGAGCTACTTGAATTACTAAAGGAAATAACCCCTCTTGAGTATAAAATTGATGGTAAGAATGTAACCATCAGATATTCAAGGTAGCGATTGAGTGTGTAACTAAGATATTTCTGGATGGTGTGAAGTAGAGGCGCATTACTTGCACCTCAATTAGCATGAAGATTTTAAATTAAAACTAAAATATTAATGCCTATGAAATAATCTGGAACCTGACAAAAAAATACAGGCCTGCCATAATGGCAAGCCTGTATGACTGATTGTAAAAAATGTTTAATAATCAGCATCATATAGTGCATTTATTGGCGTTTATGCACTAACTCAATGATGCTACAAACACTTATCAAAGATATGGAAAAAAAACATCAATGCGAGGGACCGCATTTATTTAAGTTCCCGTTTATGAAAATCTTATTGACTATGAAACTAATTGTCGTATTGATTTGCTTTACTGGTCTTTTAAGTAGTTTGGGAGAGACCTATGCCCAAAATACGAAATTGACCCTGAATCTTAAAAATGTCGCAGTAAAGGAGGTTCTTCAAAAGATTGAAAACCAAACGGAATTTTCTTTTATGTACGACAACAACAAGATTGATGTAATCAGGAAAGTTGATGTTGCGGCCGAAGAAAAGACAATTGAGTTCATTCTGGCGCAATTGTTTCTGAACAAAAACGTGAATTATGAGATTATCGACCGGCATATTATTCTGATGCCTGCTGATCTGCAATCGTCAGTTGCACAACAGGGTATGAAAATATCCGGAAAAGTGACCGATAAGAATGGTAATTCTATTCCGGGTACCTCAATTTATGTAAAGGGAACCACCACCGGAGTTATTTCAAATGCAGAGGGAAACTATTCGATAACAATTCCTGAAAAAGCCGGCACATTAGTTTTTTCATTTATTGGAATGAAAACGCAGGAGATAAAGATTGCCGGTCAGTCAACAATAAATATAATCCTGACGGAAGAGCTCATTGGTATTGAAGAAGTAGTTGCTATTGGGTATGGCACTTCTTCGAAACGTGCGGTTACAGGTTCTATTGCAAAGATTAAGAGCGAAGTACTGTTGAATAATACAACTCAGAATGTTGGGGTTGCGCTACAGGGTCGCGTTGCAGGTGTTCAGATAACACAAAACAGTGGTAACCCGGAAGCCGATATCAATATCCGTATCAGGGGTGTATCATCTGTCTACGCAGGAAGCCAGCCATTACTGGTCGTTGATGGAGTGGTTGCTTCATTATCCCTGAGAGAACTTAACCCCAATGATATTGCTTCTATTGAAATCCTTAAAGATGCTGCTTCGGGTGCCATTTATGGTTCAAGGGCTGCAAACGGGGTCGTTCTTGTTACTACAAAAGCAGGAGTTATAGGCAAGAGCCAGATCGAATTTCAATATACACATGGAACCAATACAATAACGAACTGGTTACCGATTGCCGATGGCAGCCAGTATCTTACAATTATGGATAATTACTGGCAAAATGTACTTCCCAGCCATGCAGGCCAGCAATTTAACAGTTTTCCGATTAATACGCTGGATGGTTTTAACAGGGATCTGATCAATTCAAACAGATACAATACCGACTGGAAAGGTATTGTAACCCAACCTGCATTTTATGACCAGTATAGCCTGTCTGCATCAAGCGGCAGCGAAAAAACTAAAGTCTATATCAGTGGTCAGTACAGGGACGAAAGTGGTTATGACGCCGGACTGCGACTGCGCACTGCATATTTCAGGGTTAATGTAGAGCACAAAATAAATAAATGGGCAACTATTGGTGCTAAGATAAATGAAAACTTTTCATTCAGAAATAATGCTTTTGCAAGTTTTAACAGCTATTATGGAAATTTGCTTCCTATTTACCCTATAATGACGCCTTCATCGCTGCCAACCAGAACAGGCCGGTATTTTTACGACAGGACACTGACTGGGGATGAGGGGATAAATCCGCTCTATATCAGGGATCAGACCTGGGGAGATCAGGAAATTATGCGCACTGTGGGTGATTTCTTCCTCGAATTAAAACCCATCAAAGGTCTTGTGATCCGTACTGCCTGGGGTGGCAGATTTGACCAGAGCAGGAACCGAAGTTATGCATCGCGTGAGTTTCGCCGGCCAGGCGATGTATCCCTTATTGATGCTACCCAGTCAGGATCTATTAGTTATGGCAGATATGAAACTTTCCGATATACCGGTACCAATACCATTTCTTATGACAGGACTATCGGGGAACACTCATTGAACCTGCTGGTTGGAAACTCTGTTGAAAATTACAGTAATATGGGACAGGGTAATACCTGGGAGGGTTTCCCCACCGATTATTTTACCCTTACAAATGCGGCAACAAATCCTGTTACAACCCGCCAGAGTGTCTCTGTTGATCAGTACCGGTTCATAGGGTTCTTTGGCAGGGCAAGATACGATTTCAAAAAAAGGTATTTTCTCGATGTTAATTATCGTGCCGACTACTCTTCAAGATTTGGATTCCAGAACAGATGGGGATATTTCCCTGGTGCTGCTGCAAGCTGGGTAATAAGTGATGAAAACTTTATGAAAAATATCAGCTTAATCAATTTTGCAAAAATCAGGATCAGCCGCGGAGCAGTTGGCAATGGTGAAGTTGGCAATTACCCGTATCTCTCAGGCGTTGTAAACTGGGGAACTTACGGCCAGCAACCAGGTTTTCTGTTTAATAACATAGGTAATAACTCAATACACTGGGAAAAACAGGTACAAAACGATTTTGGGATAGATTTTACAATTCTTAATAACCGGATCAGCGGTTCATTCGACTACTTTGTTAAGGATGTTACCGATTTAATTGTTAATAATAAAATTAATAATTATATGGGTTTTTATACCACGGCAATTGTACAGAACCTGGGTGGAATGCAAAACAAAGGTTTCGATTTTAATATCAATACCAAAAACCTGGTTGGAGAATTCACCTGGGCAACTGATTTCAATATCTCAAGGGCAAGATCAGTAATAACGAGGCTTTCGCCACAACAACGTTTTATTCAGTCCGGTGTCAATATGGTCGTAACAGGCCAGCCATTAGGCGCATATTATTTACCAGTCTATGCAGGATTAGATCCGGTAACCGGCCATGAAATGGTTTATAACGTAAACCCTAATGCTGAATGGACGCGTCAGCCAACGGTTGCAGATCTTGACGGACGTGTTGTTGATTACAACAGGTCACCTAACATGGGTAATAATAGCGTGTTGCAAACTGATAAAACTCCTTATCCCAAATTATACGGAGGTATTAACAATATATTCTCATATAAGGGACTTGAATTAGCCGTAAGTATAACATATCAGTGGGGAAACTATATTTATGATTCGGGCATACAATCCCTGATGTCTGTCAGCTCTACCGGTAGTGCCAATATGTCTCCTGATCTGGCGAAAGCATGGACAAAGGCAAATCCTACAAATATTCCTTTGCTCAGTGCTGGTACCACTACGCGTTTCCTCTATGATGGCTCGTTTATGAGACTAAAAAATGTCATGTTAAGCTATACATTACCTAAAAAGATTATGGACAAGTTTAATTTTGACGGGAGGCTTACCCTTAAAGCGGGGGCACAAAATCTGTTGACCTTTACCAAATATCCGGGAATAGATCCTGAATTTTTTCAGATGGCTATCGGGGCCACGGATCCTTCAGGTGGCAATTTAGGCGGAAATATCAGCCCTGGTATTGCAAATCTTAGCAGCCCGCAGGTAAGGACAATATTTTACAGTATCAATCTTTCATTCTAATCATCTAAAAAAAAGAATATGAAAAAGATGAAAAAAGTTATAAAATTCACAAAAGTGCTATCTTTTGCACTGCTTTTAGCATCATACGGATGTACAAAATGGGTTGATGAATTGAAACCTGAAACCAGTCAGGATATTAATTCACTGACTACATCTACAAGGGACCTTGAAACATTGGTTAATGGAATGTACACCGGTATTATCGCCCCGGCAGGTCACGCTGTATTTATTGAAATTGCTGAAACGCTGTCAGATAATTTTACGATAAACCCCTTAAAGCGATCTACAGCACTGGCAATAGAGTCATATAGCTGCTATTCTCACAGCTTCAATAATATTGATGCAGGATTGCCCCGTTATACATTGCAATGGAATAGCTTATCTATTTATCCGGCGAACCTTATTATTAAAACCCTTGACGCTGGTAAGATCGTAAATGATCCGAATTATGCCCTTTATGCACCCAGGCAGCTCGGCGAAGCTTTAACAATCAGGGCTTTATCTTACTGGCAGCAAGTTCTGTGGTTTGGTCTGCAATACGCCCCGTCAACAATTAATACTCCATCGGTGGTTTACAGGGACTGGCCTATTCTGGGCATTAGCGATATACCTGCTCCAAGGAAAACAGTTGGTGAAGCGTACAATATAATTAAAAAAGATCTGTTGAGGGCCATACCAGTGCTACCTGATCATTATGATCCAGCCATTGATCCTGCAGGTTTTAAAATGCGCATCCGGAAGGATTTTGCAGTTGCAACACTCGCAAAGGTGTACTTCCAGTCGAATAATTTTGATAGTACACTTATCTATTGCAATCAACTGCTTGGTCCGGTATCTGTTACAGGTTCAACCAAATATCCCTTGGCAGCAAATGTACTTACGCTGTGGAACATTTTAAGTGTGCCCCCATTTGTAGACTGGGGATGGAAGTCAACCGATGCAGCCAATGTACATGAAATAATTTATGGTTGTGATGGTCAGGATGCATTCAGAATGACAAATTCGGGCAAGTGGGGATTTATGAACGCAATATGTCCGGTAGGTACCCCTACTATAACCGGTGCCACAGAGGTATATTGCCTTGGGCAGCCATATGTTGATTTAATGGTGAAAGGCGATACTGCCAATGATCAGAGATGGAAGAAGCTGGTAAAAAGAGTGCGCGGACAGTGGTGGCAGAATAAGTTCGCCATTTCAACTTTTGAATACCCTTTTTTCAGGTCAGCCGAATTTCTTTTAATGAGGGCCGAATGTAATGCAAGGAAAAATAATCTTCCTGATGCATTGGCCGATCTGAACGTTGTTAGAAAACGGGCGGGTATTCCCGCTTATTCAGGCACAGGCCAGCCAGCCATAATCCAGGAAATTATTGATGAAAGAGGGAGAGAAATGGTATGTGAAGCCGTACGTTACTTCGATATGTTGAGATTGAGCGCATTGAGCAACGGTGCTTTTTTGGTTCCACTGGGACAAAAAATCGCTGATGATAAAGTTTATGTGAACGGTGCCGATGCATTGAGGTTTGACAGCCCTTTCCTTCAGTGGCACTACCCAAGTTCTGAGGCACAGGTCAATCCATTGTTTTAATTTGTAATTTATAAAGTCAATAAATATGAAAAAATATTTTCTGATATTAAGTATAGGTCTCGTTTTTTGCATCTGGGGTTGCGAAAAAACAGAAATATTCCTAAACTCTATTGGTGACCCTGCATCATTCAAAGGAACCTGGGTAACTGCTAATTATATTAGCGTGACAAAATATCTCGTAAACAAGCAAACACCGGAACAACTTCTCTCCGGCGACTTCACTTACCGCGATACAACTGTTATTGATTCTACTTCCCTGACCTTTGTCTTTGGGGCAGTCAGGGTTGATTCAGTACAGGTAACTGCCGTTAAAACTTTAAACAAGGTACAACAGGCTCCTGTAAAACTGGCTAACACACCCTGGAGTTTCTCAGTCGGAACTTCCACGGGCGATGAAAAATCAGGGGTAGACTATTTTCTTGTCTATCAACCTGGTGCTCCCGGAAATTCAGCTAACGGGTATGGTACAAGTTATACCTATAAAATGTTATCTGCCACGCAGATGAATATAAAATGGGCGGTTACTTCCGGTACCGCATATAACTCTTTGCTTTATGAAGCTGTCCTGAATAAACAGTGACAGACTGATTTCAGAAAAGGTTGTCCCAATAGTGATATTATTTAACCACAAAGGACTCGAAGGTATAACACAAAGGTCACAAAGAAAACATAATCAGTCATATATGATTGTGTCCTTTGTGCATCCTTAGTGTTCTTTGTGGTTAAATACAACTTTTTAGACACCCCCTTCTGTTTTTAATAAAGCCTAAGTCCAACCTTCCGGGACCAGGTCAGGTTCCTGCGTGGACACATTTATCGGTATGTTCTAAATCGGAACAAATGGAAACAAAAAAAATATTTCTTATCTTCTGTATTCTGGGTACATCTGTTTGTTCCTTTTCGCAGCAAGACCTTGCAAAAACCCTGATACAGGCCCCCACATCCATGCCAGGTTCATCAGACTATGTTTTAAGCAATAAATTACGTTCTGCTGGAAATTATAAAGGGAATATCCGTGGTCCAGGCGATCCGCTATATTTTGGAGTCAATGGTAACCCTTTTTTTATAAATACATTCCTTAAAAGCGACGTTTTTGCAAACGACGGGAAAATTTTCTCTGATGTTCCATTAAAATATGATGCTTGCAACGATATGGTTTTAATCATAAACAATAATGATACTCTTACACTCGACAAAACTAAAATTAAAAGTTTTATTCTGAAGAATAGTAGTTCGGATAAAAAATACTATTTCGAACTTGCTTCAGCTGACCCTGAAAAGGCCGGAAAAGAAGACGTACATTTTTTAGAAGTAGCATACAGAGGGAAAACTGCATTCTTAATCAGGCACCATAAAGAACTGGCCCTTGCAAATTTTGATCCAACGTTCAGTACCGGGTCTAATTATGATGAATATAGTATTAATAATTCATACTATTTAAAAAACCAGCTAAATGAGACCGTAAAAATAAAACTGAACAAAAAGACTATACTTGAAGCTTTGAAAGACAGAAAAAACGAAATAAAACTATTTGTTAGTAGCAACAAATTAAGTTATGATACCGAGCAGCACGCCATCCGGATATTTGAATTTTATGATTCATTGAAATGATCAGAAAGCCAGACTGCTCTGTAACGTTCTTCCTTCATTAAACATCCTGAAAAACACTGGCGGGACAATAATTCATTGACTAATAGCGGTGTCAGGCTATAGGTCTGGGTAATCCGCTGTTCATAGTAAAATATTTTCTGTGAAACTAGGGGAATTCTCTTCACATTCCCTATTACTTATAAAACTGGACTAATCAAAGGAGGCTGTATCAATACTAAAAAAGTTTAACCACTTGGACACGAAGGATTTATATATCCGTCAGCAGACGGACACAAATAGCTAAATAGCACGGCTTTAACATTGTGTGCCTTATGCTTTCCTGGTGCTCTTTGTGGTAAAAAATACTTTTTACAGCCTCTAAATGATCCTTTTAAGGGATAGAAGCCGGGCTTTTTTGCATTATTGGCATTCCTGATTTTTTGATGTTAATTCTATTATTCTAAATATGATTGATTTAAAAAAAATTGCAGTAACTTTTGTATATTACTTTTTTAATCTTTGTTATCTGTTTTCACAGGCAGATTTCTCCCATCCCCGCGGATTACTTTTAAAGGAGGAGGTTTCCTTTGTAAGGAATAAGGTTCTACGCCAGCCTTTCTTAAGTATGAAGGAGGTCATGAAAAAGCACACTGAGGAAATGGCTCTAAAGTCAAATATCAGTATTTCAGATAGTTCTGAGATAGCCAGGTCGTATTCCTATTTGTACATTCTTTCTGGTGACAAGCCTGATGCAGAAAAGGCATGGGATTTTACCCTTGGGGTACTTAACAATTCCTCAATATTTAATAATCCTGTATCACGGGGTTTGAACCGGGCAAGGCTTCTTCGCAACATCGCCGAAACATACGATTTATGTTATGATGCATGGGATGATAACAGGCGTAAAAGGGTGAGTGAAAAGCTTATATATGTCATAATGACTACTTCATCAAATATGGGGTATGATGCAAATTATTCAATCGAAAGTAACTGGATGGGTGTCAGGTATGGTGCTGTTTATTTTGCAACACTTGTCTGCGATGATTTCAATGCCAGTGAAAAGGTCCGTTCAAGATTATTGCCATTCGAATGGGATGCCAGCAAGAGGCTTGGTGAACATATGGCTGCCAACATCAATTCAAATGGATGGAATACCGAAAGTCTTTCATACTTTGCATATAACTGGAGTTTCGTTGGACCGGCACTCGCAGTATTCCACAACCGATTTATAAACAGATTTGATAAGTTTATGGAGCCAAAGGCACTAAATTCACTTTGGGGATATTCGACCGCATCTGTTGCTATCAAAGGGATTAACAGTAAAGTAATGCAGCCCGATTTTTCAGATGACGACCCAATGGGCAGTTATTACCCGGTCACATTAGGCCTTCACCTCTTCCCTGAACCACAAAGGCCTGCCCTGCTGTGGATGCTGAATTACCTTAGCGGGCCTGATACCTGGAACCAGGACGGGGAGCAGCTTTTTTACAATATAATATGGTATCCGGAGAACCTGAAACCTGAAAATCCTGAAAAAGCTGGTTGGCTAACCTATTATGATCCTGATCAGGGAGTTGCTTTATTCCGGAACCGTTTTAAGGATAGTCTGGATATTCTCGCCGGATTTACTGCAACTTCAAAAAGGGTTCGTGGACACCAGGGATTTGATAATATGGGCTTCAGAATATTAGGCCTGGGAAGTATCTGGGCGGTTGGTGCAGGACGTACAGGCGATGTGGCAGGACAAACGACTTTGTTCCCCGAAGTTAACATTTCATCGGTCAAAGGGGTAAATGGATCGCTTGGGAGAGTATTAAAAACTAAGTTTGAAAATGATGGTTCAGGTTTTATCACTGCTTCGGGAAGTTGTATGGGAGTACGAAATCACGAAAGGACCCTCATTGCTGACTTTAGCAGAAAATCAGGCGCAGAGGCTGTTTTCATTATTTCTGATGTCTCAGATAATGGGAAAATGTGGAGAATGAACTCCCCGGAATTTAACACTCTTCAGCTTCAAAAAAGTGGCTTTCTGCTTACATCTCCCGATGGATCTGAACTTAAAGCTATGGTATTCAGCGATTCAGATACTCTGTCTATTACATCTGAAAGAGTTCATTATGGTGGCAAAACGGTTCAGCAGAACAACGGAATAGCCTATCAGGGGAAATTTTATAAATGGACAAACGCGATAGATTGTAATACAAAAGGAAAGATAACTGTGGTATTTACCCTTCAACCCAAAGGAAAAGTGCATCCGCAGGTTATTATGACGAAAGAGCGTCATTTTAAAGTTGGAAATCACTTATATCCTGAATAAACCAATATAAAATTCATAATCTATTTGCAATATGAATCTTTCAATAATTAACCGGCATATATTTACAGTGATGCTGATGCTTGCAATTACTTGCTTTTATTATTCGTGCAAGGAACATAAGTCATCAATAACCTGGTATATTGATTCTGAACAGGGTAACGATAATAATAACGGAACTTCAATTAAGTCACCCTGGAAAACAATTGACCGGGTGAATACCGGAACTTTCAATCCCGGTGACCGGATCCTTTTCAAGGCAAATTCACGCTTTGATGGCCATTTATGGCCGAAAGGCAGGGGAACCCCCGGTTCTCCAATTGTCATCGACATGTATGGTGAAGGTAATAAGCCCGTTATAAATGCAGCAGGGTTCTACAACGAAGCACTGTTATTATTAAATACTGAATGTTGGGAGATCAACAACCTTGAACTAGTCAACAAAGGCAAAGGCAATCCTCCTTTCAGGACTGGTGTTCGTGTCAGGATAGATAATTTCGGAATAGCAAGGCATATCCACCTGAAAAATCTGGTTGTCCGTGATGTTAACGGCACTTCCTTCAAAAATGCAAAGGGACCGGATTTGATTAATGACCAATATCAGGTTGTTGGTAAACTTGGTTTTGGGCGGGAAGATTGGCGTCGTGGAGCCGGAATTGGTATAGATAATACGGGGGATTCAATCCCTAGCCGGTATGAAGGCCTGCTGATCGAAGGTTGCCGGCTTGCACGTACTGACAGGGATGGCATCGTTGTCTACAGCTCATACTTAAACTACCCGGGTAATTGGTTTCCAAATAAAAATGTCATTATCAGAAATAACCTGATTGAAGATTTTGGAGGAGATGGAATCCTGGTAATGGGCTGTGACAGTGCTGTTATTGAAAAGAATGTATTGAAATACGGTCGTATGCGCTGCCCGGATTATGCCGCAGGTATCTGGCCCTATGCAAGCCATAATACAGTTATACAGTTCAACGAGGTTAGCCATATGCACGGTGTCCTCGACGGTATGGCTTATGACTCTGACGGGCACTGCAGGAATACTTTAATTCAGTATAACTACAGCCACGACAATGATGGAGGGTTCGTACTGGTTTGCGGCGGGTTATCCAATATTGGGACAATAATCCGTTACAATATAAGCCGGAACGATAAGCACCGGATACTTTACTTTACCGGTCCGGCAAAAGATCTGCAATTTC
>Ga0247842_10000097_pt1 | contig 195835 bp, 218 predicted proteins | sample LaCruzMarch2015__3_FD_192411 | JGI IMG/M metagenome (GOLD analysis project Ga0247842, IMG submission 192411) | Freshwater microbial communities from meromictic Lake La Cruz, Castile-La Mancha, Spain - LaCruzMarch2015_19m | ecosystem: Environmental > Aquatic > Freshwater > Lake | place: Spain... | reverse complement strand
AATGCGGATGTATATCGGGGAACCGTTCGAGGAACTAACCTGCCAAATTGACCCTAAAAAACAGGAAACCCTGCCCGTTGCTGTTACCAGCAATGAACAGGGTTCGCCTGAGCGTCAACAATGGCGGGGACGATGGGATTCGAACCCACGATCACGTGATCGACAGTCACGGGTCTTAGGCCATCTAGACGACGTCCCCGAATTTTCAAATGGTGGGCGATACAGGATTCGAACCTGTGACCTCTTGAATGTAAATCAAGCGCGCTAACCAGCTGCGCCAACCGCCCAAAGAGGTAAATATTTTATCATACTTTGGGCTTATACGCAACTACTTCCTTGACCCAGGCTTTATGGCCACTAAGCCCTTTTTGCACAAAGGACAATCTTTTTCTTCGTAGGCCCTGACATCTATTTTTGCCAAAGATTTAAAGGGAACGCTGAATTTTGCAGAACCTGAGCTTCTGTCTATTATGCTGGCAACGCCTACAACTATGCCGCCTTGCTCTTTTATGACTTCTATAACCTCATTTGTAGAAAGGCCTGTTGTAACAACGTCTTCTGTAACTAAAACTCTTTCTTTATTTTTTACGGAAAAACCTCTGCGTAAAACCATTTTGCCGTCTTGTCTTTCGGTAAATATGCCTCTTACGCCTAACTGCCTTGCTACTTCATATGCAAGAGTAACTCCGCCAAGCGCAGGGCCTACAACAACATCTATTTTTTCTCCTGAGAATTCTTTAGCCAACGCCTTGGATAATTTCTCTGCAATGTCCGGATATTGCAAAATTAAAGCGCATTGAAGGTATTTTTCGCTGTGCAATCCGCTTGAAAGCTTAAAATGCCCTTCTAACAGGGCATTCTTTTCTTTAAATAATTTCAGGACCTCTTCTTGTGTCATTTTACTCTTTTACTTTCCTACTTTTTTACTGTTTTTTACTTCTCACACGCCCATTTCTTCAAGTATCTTATTCGCCACAGCCAACGGATCCTGCGCCTCTATTATTGGCCTGCCAACAACTATATAATCAGCGCCCGCCTCTATGGCATGATGAGGCGTTGCAATTCTCTTCTGGTCGCTTATCTGAGCACCCGCAGGCCTTATCCCAGGTGTAACTATAATAAAATTACCGTCCAAACGCTTTCTTATGCCTACTGCTTCCTCTACAGAACATATTACTCCATCACAACCTGCTTCTTTTGACAAAGCTGCCAGATGCAGAACATGCTCTTCCGTGCTTCTTAAAATACCTAATTGCCGCAAATCAGGCTCATCCATACTAGTCAAAACAGTAACTGCAAGCACCAAAGGCTTAGGTTTTACCGCGGCCTGCGCTGATTTTCTTGAAGCCTCTACTGCAGCTGCTATCATCTTGGTCCCGCCTGAAGCATGGACATTAAACATAAATACGCCCATCTTTGCGACTTCGCTTGCGGCATTAGCAACTGTGTTGGGGATGTCATGGAATTTCAAATCAAGAAACACTTTACCACCTGCATTATGGACCATTTCAACAACCTTTGGGCCGCAGGCAGTAAACAGAAAACTTCCTATCTTAAATATCTCTACTGTAGGATATAGGATTTTTACTAATTTTTCTGCTGTTGTAAAATCAGGGACATCAAGTGCGACTATGAGGCGCTTGTTCATGTTTTTATGGAACCTATCAAACCTTTCAGGGTCTTTATCTTATTATCTTTTAGGTATTTTGTCAACCCTTCAATTATATCCGATGCCGCGGATGGATTTACAAAATTCGCTGTGCCGACTTCTATTGCTGCTGCGCCTGCAATGATAAATTCCAACGCATCCTGCGCAGTCATTATCCCGCCTATGCCTATAACAGGAATATCAACTGTTTTAAAAACCTCCCAAACCATTCTCAAAGCTATGGGTTTTATCGCAGGCCCGCTTAAACCGCCGGTTATATTTGCCAGCTTAGGTTTTCTTTTGTTTATGTCTATGGCCATACCCAGAAAAGTATTTACAAGCGAAACAGCGTCACTGCCTGCGTCCTGCGCTGCCTTTGCAATTTCGGCTATATCTGTAACATTCGGCGAGAGTTTGGTAATTATGGTTTTGTCAGTTACCTTGCGTACTATTTTAACAACGCCATACGTTGCCTGGGCATTTTGTGAAATTAATGCCGGGGCAACCCGCCGGGCCGTCCCTACGGTTGTCCTTAGATTTGGACACGATATATTCAACTCCAATGCTGCAATCTCTTTTATTTTATCCAATCGCTGCGCCAATATCGTAAACTCTTCGGGATTACCTTCTGATGCAATACTTACAATTATTGGCGTACCTATTTTTTTCAGAACAGGCAGCTTTTCCTTGATAAATACCTCTACTCCCGAATTCTCAAGCCCTATAGCATTGAGCATGCCTGCCGCTGTTTCGCAAGTGCGCGGCATAGGGTTGCCTGCCCTGGGCTTTAAAGTAATGGTTTTTGTAATAACTGCTCCGAGAGAATTTAGATTCAGGTAATCTTTAAATTCCTCTGCGTACCCAAATGTACCGGAAGCAACCATCACAGGATTTTTCAGTTTCAGCCTGCCTATATTTACGCTCAAATCTATTCCCATATAACCTCTCTTGCATTAAATACAGGCCCGTCCTTGCAAACCCTTTTCTGGCCAGATTTTGTTTTGACGATACAACCCAAACATGCGCCTATGCCGCATGCCATATATTCCTCAAGAGATACTTGCGCTGAAATATTATGTTGTTTTGCAATGACTGCAACCGCTTTTAACATTGGCTTGGGGCCACAGGCGTAAACAACACAACGCTTATTAGATCCTTCGCTTCGCTCAGGATGACACAATGTCGCTTTCAACAAACCTGTCACAAAACCTTTATATCCTTTTGAACCATCGTCCGTGGCAACCTTAACATCGCATCCCAGCGCTTTAAATTCTTTTTCGCATAATATATGTGTTTTTGTTTTTGCGCCAAGCAATATAAGCGGTTTCTGTTTCTTTAGTTTTTCTGCGAGAAAAATTAATGGTGCCACTCCCATGCCGCCTGCGATTAGTATCGTCGCGCGTAAATCAAAACCATTCCCTAGGGGGCCTATAATATCTAAAGTTTCACCTGCTTTTTTTTGCGATAAAAACTTTGTGCCTTCGCCAACAATTTCATAAAGCATTACTATGTTTTGGCCAATAATCCTATGTATCCCCAAAGGCCTACGCAATAAAGGCTGATACCCATCTATAGCGCGCACCATTACAAATTGCCCAGGTTTAGCTTTTTTTGCTATTTCAGGCGCCAAAAGTGTCATTTTATACGCATGCGGCGCTACTTGTTCGTTTTTTAGTATTTTCAAAACAACTCCATTTGTTTTTCTTTTTCCTGCGGCTTATCATCGCTGCCGAAAATCTTTATCTCGCCGTAAACGCCATCATAACCCGGATTTATATTTACCTTGCCTTCCCTCACCCTCATAACCGCCTGCGCGATTATTTCCGGAAGATGCGATTCCAATTCTTCTTTTGGCATATCAAACAATATATTAAATTCTGTGCCTGATTTTTTTACAAGCGCCATATATTCATCTTGCACGCCCTGGCTGGCAGCTGCCTTGCCGCGCGCTTCTGCGACTATCTCCACAAATGGTATCATGCTTTTAAACGGAATTGCATTATCCGGCACAAAACCCTCAGGCCTGTCTGCAAGTTTTTCTATACGGCTTTCAACCCCTACTGTAACGCCTTTGCCGCATTTTGGGCATTTGTAATTATTTTTCTTTGCCTCCTGCGGAGACATCCTTGTTTCACAAAGCCTATGGCCATCCCAATGATACTTACCTTCTTGCGGAAAAAATTCAATTGTGTATAAAAATTTTGTTTTATCTTTTGTCCTTAGCACATTGGTAATCTCTTTATAAGACAATTTACAGTCAAAAACATTTGCCTCGCGCATTATTTTCTGCGGCGAGTGCGAATCAGAATTTGAAATAAGGGTATATTTATCAAGTTTGCTTAGCCGCCAGTTCATAGCCGGGTCAGAAGATAAGCCTGTTTCAACGCAATATATATTTTTTGCCTCTTTGCCGAAACAATCTTCTACTGCATCAAATCCCGAGGCAGCGCCCAACACGCCAAACCACGGCGTCCAAGCATGGCCCGGTATAACCATGCAATCAGGGCTTGCAGAAAGGCAAATTCTTACCAACTCTTCTGCCGCAAGGCCGAATATAGGCCTGCCGTCAGCTTCTAAATTTCCTATATACCCAAGCTCTTTATTTATTTTATCGACAACTTCAAAGCTCGGAGCAAATATTACATTATGCACGCGCTTTGACTGGCCTTTAATGCCAAATATAGTGCAGACCTCTGCTGTTAAAATAAAATTCATGCCATCGTATTCGTAAAAACCGTCCGCAGAAGACGATGGCTTTAAAGCCTGTTTTAATTCATGCAGCCATATAGGATGTGTAAAATCGCCTGTGCCCATAAGGCCGATGCCTTTTAATTTTGCCCAGCGCGCAAGATTAGGTATATCCATATCCTTGCTCGTTGCGCGGCTATATTTTGAATGTATGTGAAAATCCGCTACTATACGCATATTTTCCCGTTACAAATTGTGCATTCAATTACGCCTTTTAACTTTTTTCCAAGAAAAGCGGAGTTTTTTGATTTTGAGACAAAGTATCCTTTTTTAACAACCCACTCTTTTTCAGGCGAAATTATAACTACATCAGCATCGCTTCCAACACTCAATGTACCTTTATGTATGCCAAGTATATTAGCCGGATTAAGCGAAACTTTTTTAACAAATTCCGGCCAACTTAACAAACCCTTGGCTACTAATTCTGTGATCCCGACTGCCAGCTCTGTTTCTAATCCTACCACGCCAAATTCTGCGCGGTCAAATTCTATTTCTTTTTCATTTTCTGTATGCGGGGCATGGTCTGACGCGATTGCGTCAATTGTCCCGTCTTTTAACCCTTGTTTTATGGCTTCCACATCTTTCTTGTCTCTTAACGGAGGATTCATTTTAAAATTCGGGTCATACAACAATGTTTCCTGGTCAGTCAAAGCAAAATGATGCGGAGTAACATCAGCGCTTATTTTAACGCCTGATTTCTTCGCAACCCTTATTGCTTCTACGGATTCCGCGCAGCTTATATGTGTTATATGTACCTTTGCGCCTGTTTTTTGCGCAAGATCAATATCTCTTTGCGCTCTTTTAAATTCTGATTCACTTGATATGCCTCTTAAACCAAGCCTTGTTGATGTAAAACCTGCATTCACAACGCCGTTTGCGCTTAAGGCTTTATCCTCGCTGTGGCATAGCACTAATATATCTTTCTTTTTTGCCAGGGCCATTGCCTCGCTCATCAACGCATCATTGTCAACTGACGCGCCATCGTCTGAAATAGCAATCGCGCCAAATTTTTCAAGGCCTGTTATATCAGAAAGTTCTTTGCCTAGCCGATTTTTTGTTATTGCGCCGCATATATATACATTTGCGTTTGCGCTTTTTTTGATTATATTTTTAAAGAGTTCTATATTTTCGGTTGAGTCTATGCAAGGCGCTGTGTTTGGCATTGCTAAAATGCTTGTCACGCCGCCATGCAAAGCTGCTTTTGTGCCGCTTGCGATTGTTTCTTTGTCTTCTCTGCCTGGCTCACGCAGATGCACATGCATATCAACAAGGCCTGGCATTGCAATTTTGCTGGTCGCATCCAAAACAGTATCTGCCTCAGCTTTTATGTTTTTCTCGGACTTTACTATTTTAGTGCCTTCGATAAGAATATCGCGAATCTCATCAACATTATTTGCAGGGTCTATTACCCTTGCGTTTTTAATTAGTATCTTCATCTTTTTTTATACTCTCGTTTGCCTGCGCGGCGAGAAATAACACTGCCATCCTGACCGCTATGCCGTTAGTAACCTGCTCTAATATAACCGAATTCGGCCCGTCTGCAACCTCGCTTGAAATTTCTATGCCGCGGTTTATAGGGCCTGGATGCATTACTATAATATCTTTTTTTGCTTTCTTCAGCCTCTCCTGGGTTACGCCGAATGTTTTAAAATATTCCAACTGTTTGGGGAATGCATTGCTGTCATCGCGCTCAAATTGCATCCTTAGCACATTAATTGCGTCGGCATTGCGAAGCGCTTCGTCTAAATCATTTGTTACGCGCACGCCCATTTCTTCTATGCCAGGCGGTATCAGAATCTTTGGCGCGCAAACTGTAACCTTAGCGCCTAATTTTACCAGGCCCCAGATATTTGAGCGCGCAACTCGCGAATGCGATATGTCTCCGACAATACTGACATTTAATCCTTCCAGCTTGCCCAGCTTTTCTTTTAATGTAAACATGTCCAGCAAAGCCTGCGTGGGATGCTCATGCCAACCGTCCCCGCCGTTTATAACGCTGGCATGAACATGACGCGCCAGCATTATAGCCGCGCCCGAACAATTATGCCGCATTACAATAATATCAACCTTAAGCGCCTCTATATTTTTACCTGTGTCTATAAGCGTTTCGCCTTTCTTAACGCTGGATGTTTCTGTAGATATATTAATAACGTCCGCGGACAACCTTTTTGCCGCGACTTCAAAAGACATCCTGGTCCTGGTTGACGGCTCATAAAACAAATTCACGACTGTCTTACCGCGCAGGGCAGGTACTTTTTTAATTTCCCTGGTTGTAACCTCCTTGAATGATTCCGCGGTTGAGAGGATAAAGGATATCTCTTCTTTTGTCAGATACTCAAGGCCAAGCAAATCTTTTTTTGTCCACAAAAACTTATCTGCCATAGTCATTATTCTTTCTCCATAATCACAACTTCGTCCTTGCCATCTACCTCGCTTAACCTTACTTCCACTGTTTCATTTTTTGCCGTAGGAATATTCTTGCCTACGTAATCTGCTCTTATAGGCAATTCTCTATGGCCTCTGTCAACCAACACGGCTAATTGTATAGACTTAGGCCTGCCTAAATCTATCAATGCATCCAAAGCCGCGCGGATGGTTCTACCTGCATATAAAACATCATCAATCAATATTAGGTTTTTGTCTGTAACATCAAAGTCTATTTCTGTTTTGTGCACAACCGGCTGTGACGAAGTTAACGCAAGGTCATCACGATACAATGTTATATCCAGTATGCCTACCGGCACCTTAACTTTTTCAATATTGTAAATACATTCTGCCAGGCGTTTTGCTATATAAACACCTCTGCTTCTTATCCCTATTAAACAAAGGCCTTTTGTGCCTTTATTTTTCTCAAGGATCTCATGCGCTATGCGCGCTATACTGCGCTCTACAGCTTCTTTATCCATTACCTTAGATTTTTCCATTTACACTCCTACCGTAAAAAATTAAAAGGGGACTGTCCCAAACATTGCTATCGCATTGATTGTGGGACTGTCCCCTACTAGTTTACTTTGTGTTTCTTTCATTTTTCTCCTTTGCCGGCCTCACAGTGCCAGCTTAAAAGGTATTATTAAAAATAAGTATACCATATATATTTATATTCGTCAACATATTTCCTTAACTTTACAAAAATGACATTGTCAAAAGTGTAAAGTTAAGCCTTGTTTGAGAGGATTAACACAAATTCACCTCTGGTGTTTTCCGGCTTAAAATGGGCTAAAACTTCCTGTGCAGTGCCTCTTATAGTCTCTTCAAACATTTTTGTCGCTTCGCGCACGCAGGCTAAACTGGCATCTGGCAGTATATCAGCTATATCTGCCAAAGTTTTTAAAACTCTATGCGGCGATTCATAAAATATAATGGTTCTCTGCTCTTCTTTTAACGCCTCCAACTTCTTTCTTCTGGCAGCGCCTTTTGGCGGCAGGAAACCTTCAAAAACAAATCTGTCTGTTGGCAGGCCTGATAAAACAAGCCCACAAATCAATGCGGATGGCCCTGGTATGGCCTCCACCTTTATGCCTTCTTTAATAGCTTGCCTTATAACAACAAAGCCCGGGTCTGAAATCCCGGGCGTGCCAGCATCTGAAACAAGGGCTACTGATTTGCCATGTTTCAATTCATCTATTATATAATCTGTTTTTTTAACCTGATTGTGTTCAAAATAACTGGTAAGAGGTTTTTGAATATTGTAGTGGGTTAATAAATTTTTCGTATGACGAGTATCCTCTGCGGCAATTAAATCAACGTTTTTCAGCGTTTCAATCGCACGCAAGGTAATATCTTTCAAATTTCCTATAGGGGTGGCGACAATATATAATATACCATACCAGCCCCCGCGGTTTAAATCGGTTTTTACTAATTCAACCGCGGGGGCTGGTATGGCTGATGCATTATACTTTTCCAACGAGTGCCTCTAACCGTGCGATCCTTTTTTCCATAGGCGGGTGCGTGCTAAAAAGAGACATCAAATCTTTGCCTTTAAAAGGATTTACTATAAACATGTGCGCTGTTGTCGGGCTTGCATCCTGCATAGGAATCTGCTGAACACCTAACTGCAGCTTTTTTAACGCGTTTGCAAGGCCCATTGGGTTATGCGTAAAATGCGCGCCGCCTGCGTCTGCGTCATATTCCCTTGAACGCGATATCGCAAGCTGTATAAGCATTGCTGCGATGGGCGCGATTATTGCAACAACTAAAAGCGCGATTACGTTTGCGCTGTTACGCTCCCTGTCGCGTCCGCCAAACATCATAGACCAGCGAGCCATATTGGCAACCATATAAATCGCGCCGGCTAATGTTGCGACAATTGTTGAAATTAGTATGTCTCTGTGTTTTACGTGCGCCATCTCATGCGCCAATACACCTTTTAATTCATCTTCGTTTAATATGCGCAAAATACCGTCTGTTACCGCGACAACAGCGTGATTCGGGCCTCTGCCTGTTGCGAATGCGTTAGGCGCTGGGTTAGGCACTATATAAATTTTCGGCATAGGCATATTAGTAACTACTGCAAGCTCTCTTACAATCTTGTATAATGCCGGCACTTCGCTTTCTATTGCGGGCTTGGCGCGATACATAAAAAGCACTATTTTATCTGAAAACCAATAGCTGACAAAATTCATTATTATGGCAAATACAAAAGCAGTCATCATGCCGCTTCTGCCGCCCACCATACCGCCTATCCATACAAATAGCAATGTAAGCGCTACAAGTAATACTGTTGTTTTAAATATGTTCATGGTTTATCCTCCATATATGACATGAATTATACCACTAAATCGCCTGGAAGTCAATTATATGGGAGGCATGCACTGGCTACTTCTTATATCAGCGTTTTTCTCTATAAAATTAACTATTCTTTTCTGCGTAGAAACAGAAACCGTATAAAACTCCACACCAACGCCAGGGTACTGCTGGGGTTGGACATCCTTATCTGAAAGCCACACAACCTTTGCGTCTACCTTAATAGTACCCATGTGCGGCAACTCAAACTCTAAAGCTATAATATCGTGAAGCGGAAATGTTTTTTTGCCATAAATAAAAGCCCCTTCACCGCTTATGTCAAAAAATTTGCCTTTATGCTCCTTTTGGTCTCCGAATTTAGATTTATATGTTACAGGTATCTCAAAATGCACCCTCTTAAACCGCCTGCGTAATTGCATATGCCGTATCTTATCTATTTGCTTATCTTCTTTAAAAGCATTTAAAGCCATTTCCTCTGTATCATAAAGCTCAAATATCCTGTCCAGCATAACCGCATGCAGTATGCTTCTAACATTCGGCGGAATATTAAAAAACTTCATCCTTGCGTCGTGATTCACAACGTTTTTATACGCTATCGTTATAACTGATAACCCTGCGTAATCCAACAGATCAACATGCTGAAAATCGCATAGAATATCCAGCCTGTGGTTTGACAAGTGCCAGCCAACCACTTCAATAAATTCAGAGGAACTTATATCTATATTACCCCTGACATCCAGTATTATGATACCCTGCTTTTCCCTGCTGTAAATTTCAAGGGCCATTTTAATCACCCCTTTCTCTTAGCAAAAGTGTTCAAAACCACTGCTAACCAGAAATAAAGTAAGCACGTTCAGGATAATAATTAAAGGTTTTGCTTTTATTAAAATTTCTGTTTTCATTTTTCACCCCCGATTTTTCCAGCTGCCTTTTCTTTTATCTTCTCCTTTAACTCCTGCTCTGATTTTACGCCTTCTGCAGAAAGATTTATTTCTATAGCAAAGTCTATTAAAGCTTTAAGTATATCGTTGTGGGATAGCTTATGCTTGGTCGTAAACAAGGCATCCTTGCCAAGCTTGTCAAGGAAGTCAACCTGCCTACGATCAAACATAGCTATCACTCTGTGGTAGATGGTTTCCATAAAAAACGCCCTCAAGATTCCGTTTTAGGAAACCCTAAGGGCGCTGTTTTAATCCTTACTGCATTGGCAACCCCGCTACCCCGAATTTTCAGGGCCGGAAGCTTTGCGTCCTAAGGTTTCCCTTAGTTTGCTCTTTTCAGTGCTTAATGTCAATTTGTCAAAATGTCACTTTTACCATTTGCACCTAAAGTATACCATATCTTTTTGAGCTTGTCAAGGCACTTTTTAAGCAAATTTATAAAGATTTTAGCTTGCACAGTAAAGAAAAAGCAGCCAATTTTTGAATATTGGCTGCTTCGCGTCACGTAAAGTGTCTTTGTCGGTAAATTAATTATACCACAACCCAGGTAAAAGTCAAGTATCTTTTTATCACCACCTAAAACCAATTCCTGCTGTTAGAGACAATTCTCTGCCTGTCTTTAGCGCGTTTATAAATGCCTCACCTTGATCTTTTAATATATTTCTGGACAGCTTAAGGCTAATATCCATATCCTTGTTGAGGTTGTTTTTTAGTTTAAACTCTATTGTATTGTTTTCGCCAAGCTTACAATCCGCGCCAAATGAAACATACTGCGGCTTACCGCCTTTAAGCGGTACTTCAAAAAATAAACCAAGCCTTTCATTTAGCCGCCATTTACCTGAAAAATCAAACCTTGAATTCATTTCTTTATTCAACACATACGCTATTCTTTGGTTCTTGGTTATGTCCCAATAGCCTTTAAAAATCAGGGTATTGGCAGAAGTATAGGTTATTTCATGATTATTATTTAATTTCCTACTGCCTTGCAGAACAAGTTTGTTTTTTTGGCGATCAGGCGGTTATGGGGGTCTATTTCGTAGGTTATCTTTTCTTTATCCGGCATAAAAGATTTGCGTCCGCTATTTATCTGCGCGATTTACCAAATTACTCTGCAAATTTGTAACAAGCATAGCTAAAAGGATTGATGCCGCGAAACAATAAATGCCTACCTCTGCCTTGGCGCTTGCTAAAACTCCTAATTTTATGGACACAATAATAATGGCTGTTACAAAGACATCCAGCATTGACCATTTGCCCAAAAGGCCCAGGCCGCGGAGAAGCCATTTTCTCTGATAATCCTCTAACCTTATAGACCAAATCACAAAAAGTGTGCCCAATTTTACTACCGGGAAAATAACAGAAAAAAAGAAAATAATAAACGAAAGAATATAATACCCGCCTTGCCAAAGATTTATTATCCCGGATATTACAGAAAATGTGTTTATCTGCCATAATTTGCGCACAGTAAGCACAGGCAAATGCAGGCCGACAAGAAGCAATACAGTGGAAGCTATGATCAATATTAATATATCGATTCGCTTGGGGTAAAGATGCTGTAGTGTTTTCTTCTGGTCGGTTTCCATTATTTTAATTCGCTGGTTACGTCAATAAAGAGATTATTCATATCATTGATAGCTATTGACCGCTCTGCCGCATTGGCTGTTAAGTCAAAACGCTTTAAATCAACTTTTTTTAAAGCTAAATTATCATATGTCTTATAATAAAGAACCAGATTGGTTAAATCCTTTATAACCACCCATTGCGCATAGCCTTCAAGCGTAATAAGAGGTTCGGGATTTTCCTTAATTACTCCTTTGGGTATATCCACGGTATTAAGAAGGTGCTGCGCGAGATTTATTGCCTGTCCTGAATTTTCCGGCGCCAGCACAGCGCTGATACATATCGCCATCTTGACAAAACGCGAAGGAGGCGTCCAATCTCCTGGCAGGCCTAACATACCGCTGCCAACGCCGGCAGGTTCAATTTTTACCCCATTTAATGTCTTATCTTTTATATCATGCGCATCCAAGTTTATATAGTTGCGCAAATTATTCATTTGCCATGCAAAATCCGGGCGGTTAGTCATAACCCCAAGCGGATTATCATAAACCTTTATTTCTCCATTGATAAATTCGATAACTAAATTTTTACCATTTGCGTCATGTAACGCGATATGCAGATATAATTCACCGTTTGCTTCTTTTAGTTTTATCCCTGCTACCTTGACTTTAGGCAAAGCCTGCTTTACCTCATCAACAGTCGCAAAATTACCCATAACCCAAGAACCAAAATCACTGATTGTTACAAATTCGCCAGCAACTGCGGGCTGATATTCTGCCCCAGTAAACATCAACGCGTCAAAAGCAAGCCCCTTTTCATTAAAACCCTCAAGGTAAGCATTTTTTACCTTAAAAGCGTCAACACCTAAAAAACCATATTTATTCGTCCAGCTAATACCCTTAATTCCTTTGTCATTTACACTGTTAAACTGCCTGCCGCGGGGAACTATTACCACTCTTGAATGAAGATCAACAGGAAACTCCATGGAACGGCCAATAACAATGCTATTGTCTTTGGCTTTTATCTGAAAATCTGTGCAGGCAAAAGATACATCAATTGTTAAAACCAAAAACGAAATAACTGCCAAGCTGATTATAACAACACGTCTCCCTGCCATTTTATGCCTCCTTTGATTGTTCTATGTATTTATGCCTACTGCCATTTTAGCTTTGCACGCATCCCTGCTCAAATACCAGATGGTTACGTAAACTGTCTATTTTATTATTTTATTTACTTTTTTTATTCTCTACTGATATCTATACTTTTTATATCTAGGGCATTGCCTATGCGAATCAATGTCCCCAGCGTAATATTCTTTTTACCCTCTTCGATCATAGAAATATCCGGTTGTTTCATGCTGACCTTACATGCCAATTCTTTTTGGCTTAATCTTTTTTGAATTCTAGCGCGCCTGACAATGCCGCCTATTTTCAAAAAAACGCCTGCCGGCTTTCCCTTAGGCCTTATTTGTTTTTTTCTACTTTCTTCCATGATCTGTTCATATATCGTCTGCCACCAATTCCTGAAATCCGAAGCCCCTCCGACTTTTCGCCAATAATTTTTGACACGCGGCCAGCTGTCAACAAACTGCTGTTTAGAAATAAACATAAACAGCTCTTTTGGCTTGTCGCACCGGGAAAGAAAAGTTACCATACGCTCCGGAAATCTCCTATGGCCCGGATTTTTTAAAATTGCCGCGGTTTCTTCTATTGCGGCTTGATTAAAACTCCAAAAGTATTTTGTCAGATTTTTTTTCATTGCCCAACCGCCTCTTTCATAAATTTTTTTATTTCGCATTCTATATAAATAATCATTTCCCTGGCGTCAAACTTTTTATCGTAAATATCCAGGTCCAAAAGCCCCATTTTAAGCTCGTGCCTTGAAAAAGTCTGATACCAGTCTATAATGCCTCTTTGTATATGGCTTGATAACCCTTCTAAAAATACATGCAGTGGTTTTATCTTTTTTGAAAGCAGATAAACATCAAACGCGTCCCGCGCTTCTCTGCGGCCTTTCATAAATTCCCTGCCTGTTTCATCTGTCTGCATTCTTGTGCCTGTTATTGTGGTTATTTTTTGGAGGTATATATTCTCTACGCTGTACACCCTAACATCTTTAAATTTTTCTATGTCCGGTTTCTCAAAAATCACGTCTTCAGCGAAATCTATCTTTATGGGGCTTTCCAGTCCTTTAAGCGCCGCGCTGTAAAAACGCACCTTTGCGCGGCTTGGCGCAATAAACTCATTCTCCATTTTTACTTTGGCGCCGCAGTGCTCTCTAAAACTGCCGGCTATAATTTCTATCTCTTTTGCGCTATACTTCGGCGAAAAAAAATCCAAGTCCACGGAAAATCTGTGATTCAAATAATATAATTCCAAAGCCGTCCCGCCTGTCAAAGCAAAACTTTTCGCTTTTTTTGAAAACGCTTTAAGCAGCTCCTTCTGGGCATTTTTAATCTTCGCTTGCTCGCTTGTCATAACTATCCCTCGAATAAAAATAGGTTATAATCTATGTTGTAAATAGATTATAACCTATAAAAATTCTGCTGTCAAGCAGAATTTTGTTATGGCGACCCCACGGGGATTCGAACCCCGGTCGTCAGATCGAAAATCTGATGTCCTAGGCCTCTGGACGATGGGGTCGCTGTTTATACGCTGACTGGTTTATCTTCCGGCACTGGTGCTGGGCCTGCTTCTGCTTCGCCGTCTTCTGCCACTACAGGCGCTACGCAGGCGATTTGGTCTTTATCTGCAAGACGCATAAGGCGCACGCCTTGAGTTGAACGGCCTGTTTCGCGCAAATCTTTAACCGAGCAGCGCACTATCATACCGCCGGTAGTAATAAGCATTATTTCATCTTTATCTGTAACGCTTAAAACAGTTACTGCTTCGCCGTTTCTGTCTGATGTCTTTATATTTATAACGCCTTTGCCGCCGCGAGACTGAACTCTATATTCATCCATGTCAGTCCTTTTGCCAAAGCCGTTTATTGTAACTGTAAGTATGCTGGCGTCTTTTTTAAGTATTTGCGCGCCTATAACAACGTCTTTTTTATCAAGTGTAATACCTTTGACGCCTTTAGCAGCTCTGCCCATATCGCGCACATCAGATTCATTGAATCTTATTGCCTTGCCGTCTTTTGTCGCGATTAAAATTTCCTGCTTGCCGTCTGTAAGAAGCGCCTGTATAAGCTCATCGCCATCCTCAATGCCGATGCCGATAATACCGCCTTTGCGAGGATTGCCATATGCCTGAATATCTGTCTTCTTAATAAGGCCCAGCTTTGTTACCATAATAAGAAAACTGCCCTCTTTAAATTCCTTCACTGGCACAAAAGCTGTTACCCTTTCATCCTTTTGCAGTTCAAGCATATTAATGATTGCTTTGCCTTTTGAAATGCGGCCTGCCTGCGGGACCTCGTGCACTTTCAGCCAATGCACCTTGCCAGTATTAGTAAAAAACAGAATAAATTCATGCGTTGAGGCAATAAATAAGTGTTCTATAAAATCTTCTTCTCTTGTTTCCGCGCCTGTGACACCTTTGCCGCCGCGTTTTTGTTTTTTATAAGCAGACACTGGCAAACGTTTTATATACCCGGCATGGCTTATAGTAAGCACTACATCCTCTTCTGCTATTAAATCTTCTATGTCAAAATCTGTTACTTCAGCGACTATCTGCGTCCTGCGCTCGTCGCCGTATTTTTTCTTAATCTCAAAAAGTTCTTCCTTAATTATCTGTAAAACCTTTTTTTCGCTTTCTAAGATAGATTTGTAATACGATATCTTCTTTAACAGCTCAAGGTATTCCGCCTCTATCCTATCGCGCTCAAGGCCTGTCAATCTCTGCAGCTGCATCTCTAAAATCGCCTGCGCCTGGCGCTCGCTTAAGTCAAAAACGTCTATCAACTGCTCTCTCGCGTCTTCGGAGCTTTTTGCTTTTTTGATAAGCGCCACTATTTTGTCTATATTTGCTATCGCTATTTTAAAACCTTCTAAAATGTGCGCCCTGTCCTGCGCCTTTTTTAAATCATATTTTGTCCTGCGGATAACAATCTCTTTGCGGTGCTCAATAAAAAAATCAAGCATCTGGCGCAGTGTTAAAACACGCGGCCTATTCTCGACAAGCGCAAGCATTATAACGCCAAACGTCTCCTGCATCTGTGTATGTTTATAAAGCTGGTTTAAAACCACTTGCGCGTTGGCATCGCGTTTTAATTCTATAACCATACGCATGCCGTCTTTGTCAGATTCGTCGCGGATATCAGAAATGCCTTCTAATTTTTTCTCCTGCACAAGGTCTGCGATAGAGCTAATAAGGTTGCTTTTATTGACCTGATACGGCAGCTCGCTGACCACTATGCGCTCTCTGCCGCCTTTGACGCTTTCTATGTTTGCCCTGGCATGTATCTTTAAAAGCCCGCGGCCTGTTGTGTACGCGTTTTTTATCCCGTCTCTGCCGCAGATTATGGCGCCGGTCGGAAAATCCGGGCCTTTTACGATTTTCATAATATCTTTTGTTTCCACTTCCGGATTATCTATTATCAACGACAACGCGTCAACTATCTCTGTCAGGTTATGCGGCGGGATATTTGTCGCCATGCCGACTGCTATGCCGCTTGAGCCATTAACTAATAAATTCGGCAGTGCTGCGGGCAAAAGCCGCGGCTCCTGCAAAGATTCATCAAAATTCGGCATAAATTCTACCGAATCTTTTTCCAGGTCGGAAAGCATCTCATCGGCAATCGATTCAAGCCGAGCTTCAGTATAACGCATGCTTGCGGCAGAATCCCCATCGACCGACCCGAAGTTTCCCTGCCCGTCTACCAAAGGATAGCGCATGGAAAAATCCTGCGCCATGCGGACTAAGGTATCATAAACCGCCATGTCGCCGTGCGGATGATATTTTCCAAGGCAATCTCCAACGATACGCGCGCATTTTTTATACGGTTTATTGTGCTCGAGGTTTAATTCTTTCATTGCGTATAATATACGCCTGTGAACGGGCTTTAAGCCGTCGCGCACATCAGGCAAAGCGCGGCCTACAATAACGCTCATCGCGTAACTGATATAAGAATCTTTTAATTCTTCCTCTATGCGTACCGGTATTATTTTTTCATTGCGTGCGTACATGTAGTAAAGCCCTCGTTAAATATCCAGGAATCTTACCGCGCGCGAATGCTCTTCTATAAATGCCCTGCGCGGTTCGACCTGATCGCCCATTAACACTGTAAACATCTCATCTGCGGCTACTGCGTCTTCTACTGTAACCTTTAAAAGCGTGCGCTTTTCAGGATCCATGGTTGTCTCCCACAATTGCTGGGGGTTCATTTCTCCAAGGCCTTTATACCTTTGTATGTGCATGCCTTTTTTGCCGTTTGCTTTTACAAAACTCAGGATCTCTTTTAAACCATAAAAATCTTCTGCTATTTCTTCCCCTGATATACTAAAAAGCCCTGGTTTTGTTTTTTGGCTTTTTGTTTTCGACTTTGGTTTGTCCATATCTTCCACAACGTCAAGCTTTTTATTATAGTCTGCTATGTCCATACCGTGCTTGTCCAGCTTACGTATTATTTCATCTATTTCTTCTGCTTCAAATATCTCCAACACATCAAGCTCTTCTTTTTGCTCTGCGTCTTCTTCTTTTGCTTTCTCTGGTTTTTCGTATTCTTTAGTCAACTTCGCCAGCTCATCATCATTATATAAAAACTGGTGCTGGTCCTCCACTTTTACCCTGTAAATAGGCAATTTTTTGGTCTTTGGGTTTATCAAAGATATATATTTATCAAACTCTACTCCCTTTTTATGTAACGCGTTCTCAAGCAATTCTAGCTCTATAAGGCTATCTAGTATATCCTTATACTGCGTTTCTGTATATTTAGTCTTGTCTTTGTTGCGCTGCAAAACAAGGCCTTCCCTGCCAAGCTCAAGAAGCATATCGTTCATTTGCGTCTCTGTTTGAACATATTCCTCGCGCTTTCCTCTTTTAATTTTATATAGCGGCGGTTGAGCCAGATAAACATAGCCATCTTCTAACACCTTTATCATCTGCCTGTATAAAAGCGTCAACAACAACGTACGTATATGCGAACCATCAACATCAGCATCGCAGGTAATTATAACTTTATGGTATCTTAATTTTGTAATATCAAACTCTTCGCCTACGCCTGTGCCTAAAGCTGTAATTATAGTGCGTATTTCTTCATTGCTTAAAATTTTATCTAACCGCGATTTTTCTACGTTTAGGATTTTTCCTTTTAAAGGCAATATCGCCTGGAATCTTCTGTCTCTTGCTTGTTTACACGAGCCGCCTGCTGAATCGCCTTCTACCAGGTACACTTCACATATGGCAGGATCGCTTTCTGAACAGTCTGCCAGTTTCCCTGGCAAGCCTGCTGTTTCCAGGGCGCCTTTTCTGCGAGTAAGCTCGCGGGCTTTACGCGCTGCTTCTCTTGCGCGGGTTGCAAGTAACGCTTTCTCTAATATCTTGTTTGCCACAGGCGGATTTTCTTCAAGAAATGAACTAAGCCCTTCGTTTACAGCCGAAGCAACAAGGCCTTCTATCTCTGAATTCCCTAATTTTGTTTTCGTTTGCCCTTCAAATTGCGGGTCAGGAACCCAAACACTTATTACTGCTGTAAGCCCTTCGCGCACGTCCTCGCCGGCTAATGCCTGCTGGTCTGGCTTCATTAGTTTTTTGTCTTTACAATATTGGTTCAGGCAGCGTGTTAATGCTGATTTAAAACCGCTTGTGTGCGTTCCGCCTTCTATTGTGTTTATATTGTTTGCGAAAGAAAATATTGTTTCCGCGTAACCGTCATTATACTGCATTGCTACTTCTACTTTGACATTGTCTTTTTCGGTTTCGAAATACACGACTTTTTTATGCAAAGGGTTTTTGTTTTTATTAAGGTATTCAACAAACGAAACAACCCCGCCTTTAAATTGAAAAATGTTTTCTTTGTCTACGCGTTCGTCTTTTATTGAAATCTTCAGTTCTTTATTTAAAAACGCCAGCTCGCGCAGGCGGTTAGAAAGCGTTTCAAAAGAATATGTATATTTTGCGCCGAATATTTCTTTGTCCGGCTTAAACGTTATTTTTGTGCCTGTGCCTTTTGCCTTGCCTATGACTGTAAGTTTTGTGTCTGTCTTGCCTTTTTTATACCTTTGATGGTAAATCTTGCTATCGCGGCGCACCTCTACCTCTAACCACTCTGATAATGCGTTTACGCAGCTTACGCCTACACCATGCAACCCGCCTGATACCTTATATGAACGATGATCAAACTTCCCGCCTGCGTGTAGTGTTGTTAATGCAACCTCTACAGCGGGTTTTTTCTCAGTAGCGTGCATATCAACCGGTATGCCGCGGCCGTTATCGTCCACTGTAATGCTGCTGTCAACGTGTATGACAACAGCGATCTCTGAACAATGGCCTGCCATTGCCTCATCCACAGAGTTATCCACAACCTCATAAACCAGGTGGTGCAATCCTGCAACGCCTGTATCTCCTATATACATAGCCGGGCGTTTGCGGACTGCCTCTGCGCCTTCTAATACCTGTATATGCGTTGCGTCATATTTGCCTTGTTCCTTTGCCATTATCCTATTTCTCCTATGCGGAATATTATTTCATTTATACTGATTTTGTTACTGCTCAATTTTTCGTTAAGTTTTTTATGAATCTCTTGTTTTTTCAGGCTTAACTCATACATCCACGCGGAACTGTCTATATTAACAATCAACCTTTTTGATTTTAGCGCGACAGGCCTTGCGTGTGCGTTCTCTTTGCCTGTTAAAACCTGTTTCCACGCGTCTTTCACTGTGTCAATCTTATGCTTTTTCTCGCCGCTCATTTCTAATATTATCGACGACAAAACTGCCTTTATGGATGAGGCTTCTTTGGGCATAAACTAGCTTAACTGCATGGGTAAGACTAAATAAACGTATTTTTCCGGCAGCATTGTCCTTATCACGCCTGCTTTGTCCGGCGCGTCTACTTCTATGTCAATTTCTTCTTGAGAAATATTTTTCAGCGCTTCTGTAAGGTAGTGCGGGTTAAAACCCACTGACATCTCTTTTCCTTTATAAGATATGTCTATCTGGTCTTTTACCTCTCCTAGTTCCGGGGTGTTCTTTGAAATAACCATTTTGTCTTTTAGTAAATCTATTCTTATGGACTGCGAATCCTGGTGCGTCAATAACGCCGCCCTTTTTGTCCCTGTCAAAAACCTCTGCGTGTTTACCCTAACCTTGTTTTGTGTCTCCTTGGGGATAACTTGTTCATAGTTGGGGAATTCTCCTTCTATGAGCCTGGTTATCAAAACTACCTCGCCGGCTTTAAACATAAGCTGGTTATCTCCAAATATTATTTTCGCTGTGCCTTGTTCTTGCAAAATTCTATTTAGCTCCTGTACCGCTTTGTTTGGAACAATGACTTGCTTTGTGAATTCTTTTTGCGCTTTGATTTGTTTTTCTGCCATTGCAAGGCGCCTTCCGTCTGTTGCTACCAGGCGCAAAATATTTCCTTTAATATTAAACAACACCCCGTTTAATATATACCTCACTTCGTCATGTGATGTTGCAAACATTGTCATTGATAGCATGTTTTTAAGCACCTCTTGTTCCAGCTCTATGCTGTTTTCTTCCTGCGGTTGCGGTATTTTTGGATAGTCGTCTTTCGGCAGGCCTAGCAATTTAAAATATACGTTTTCGCTGTTTATTGACATTGTGTTATTTTTTAATGTGGATAGCGTTATTGGTGAATCTGGCAGTTCTTTTATCATTTCGTTAAATTTTTTTGCCGGCACAGTGAGTTCTCCGGGCTGGAAAACTTCCGCATTCACAGAATAGTGTATTCCTATTTCTAAATCTGTTGCTGTTAATCTTATTTTGTTTGCCTCTGCTTCTATTAAAATATTGGACAATATTGGCAAGGTTCCTTTAACTGCCACAACGTTTTGTATTGCCTGTGTTGCTTTTAAAAGTTCCTGTTTTTCAACCTTAACTTTCATCTTGTTAGAGGCCTCCGTTTTAAATCTTTCCACAACTACGCGATACTCTATTATCTATTTATCTATTATATATAAAAATAGCAGTCGTAGTAGTAGGTATAAAGAAACAGCACACAACTACACAACTACAAAAAAACAAACGGGTTAAAAATTAGAAAACCTGTGGATAAGTATACACAATTATCCACAATCTAAACAAAAAATCAAGTGTTTATTAAAAATACCACTACTCTTTTATTTTTGCAACAAGATTTTCAACAAGCTTTTTTGTCTCAGGATTTTTACTAACATCCTGCTGAATCTTATTGCAGGCGTGTAAGACAGTGGTATGATCCCTTCCTCCGAAATACTCTCCTATTTGCGGCAAAGACAAATCAGTCAATTCCCTGGCTATGTGCATCGCAACCTGCCTTGGGTAAGCAAACGTTTTCGTCCGCCTCTTTCCTCTTATATCAGAGACGCCTATTTCAAATGTTTCAGCAACTTTGCGCTGTATGATTTCAACAGAAACTTTTTTTTCTTCCTTTATCACATCCTTTAATACGTCCTGCGCCAGCGCAAGGGTTACCCTTTGGCCTGTTAAAGAAGCATATGCCGTGACCCTGATTAGCGCGCCCTCAAGTTCTCTTATGTTTGTTTTTATTTTTTCCGCAATAAAAAACGTAACATCATCCGGGACGTCGATGGTTTCCTTTTCCGCCTTTTTGCGTAGTATGGCGATTCGCGTTTCAAGATCAGGAGGTTGTATATCTGTTATCAGTCCCCATTCAAAGCGGGAAACAAGCCTTTGTTCTAGTGAAGATATATCTTTCGGCGGCCGGTCGCTTGATAAAATTATCTGTTTGTGCGCGTCGTAAAGGACATTAAACGTATGGAAAAATTCTTCCTGTGTTGTTTCTTTGCCGCCCATAAAATGTATGTCATCTATAAGCAGTATGTCAACATTCCTGTACATTTGCCTGAAAGATATGGTGGTTCTGTTTTGTATCGCTGATATAAGCTGGTTTGTAAATCGCTCGCTGGATATATAAAGGACTTTTAAAGAACTATTTTTCTGAAGAGCAAAATGCGCAATAGCCTGCAAAAGGTGCGTTTTGCCCATGCCCACAGGCCCGTATATAAAAAGCGGGTTGTATGCCTTTGCAGGCGATTCTGCTACTGCAAGGCTTGCCGCATGCGCAAACCTATTGCCGGAGCCGATAACAAAATTGTCAAAAGTAAAAAGCTGGTTCAATCCGGCCTGCGGCGTTGCCATGCCCTCTGTTTTTTTAAAACGCGGCTTAGCAGGTTCCTGCTGGATTCGTTTTTCAGGCGCTGGTTGTAATTTTTGTTCCGGCAATTGCTGTATTGTGGCCTGCGCAACAAGAAATTTTATACCCATAGGCTTGCCGCAAACGCGGCGCGCAGCTTCTTCTACCATCTCCATATAATGATCAACAAGCCAGTCTCTAAAATATGCATTAGGCGTTTCAACTGAAATAGTGTTTTCTTCCAGCGACGCAGGGCGGGTATGTATAAACCACGTCTGATAGCTTTGTGGGTTCAGATCTTTTTTAATGATATCCAGAATTTTTGACCAGGTATCTAAATAATTATCCACAGTTGTCCACAGAGGGTTTTAGCACGAAACAGCCGGCTTTGTGGCACTTATCCACAAGTTATCAACAGCCTGTTTACAAACACACAACAACAATTTTTCAGTAAATTCTAACTCAGAGGATTGTTATTATAGCAGAAACAGGATTTTTTGCAAGACAATTTTTAACTTGACACAATTATCATATCTGATATAATATCTACAAGTAGGGGCGGGGTTACCCCGCCCCTACAATATATTTTTACATACACAAAAGTCTTTTAGGAGGTTTGGGGTGAAAAAAGGTATTGTCAGAAAGAGTAATCTCAAGAGAAACAGGCGCCACGGATTCAGAAAAAAGATGGCCAGCGCCGGGGGAAGAAAAGTTTTAGCAAGGCGCAGGCGAAAAGGCCGCAAGAAATTAGTGTTTTGAAGCTGTCTTCTAAACAAGTAAAAGAATTGTTCAAAGCAGGTAAAAAAGTTTCCTGCCAAACAGGGCTGGCGCTTTTTTACAAAGAAAATAGTTTATCAATAAACAGATTTGGTTTTGTTGTGCCAAAGAAGTTTGTAAAGCTTTCAACAAAAAGAAACCGGACAAGGCGCATGCTTAGGGAGATGTGCTTGCTGAATAAAGATAAAGTAAAAACCGGTTTTGACATAATAGTATACTCATATGGCTTAATAAAGACACTGCAAGAAGCAGAAGGGCTTTTCTCCTCTCTTTTTAGCAAGGCAAAACTCCTTAGATAGTAACAACCAGATGGCGCTAAAATACATAACTATAAGAGCTATAAGGGTTTACAAAAACTTATTCTCACGTTCAATGGGGTTTAACTGCAGATTTTATCCTTCTTGTTCATGTTATGCAATAGAAGCACTTGAAAACGAAAGCTTTTTTAAGGCCGGCGTAAAGATAATTTGGCGAATTTTGCGCTGTAATCCTTTTTCAGTTGGCGGCTATGATCCAGTAAAACGATAAAACGGAGAATTCTATGGACAAACGTACATTAATGGCAGTAGCGCTGGCAATACTTGTAATGTCAGGCTATTCTTTTATCATGCAGAAGTATTATCCTGCACCAAAACAAGCAGTTACTCAAACAGCAGATGCGGCAACAAGTAAAACAGTATCAAATATACCATCAACAGTCTCATCACAAAACCTAACAGAATTTCCTTCTCACGAATCCATAAGGCTCTCTTCAGAAAACGTAGATTATGAATTAAGCGACATAGGTGCAAGTATAAAATCCATTAACATCAAGAAACATAATAACTTATATAAAGATGAGACTGTTTATGAGACTGTTTATCCCGGCGCAGCTATCTTCTCTCTTTCAGGAATTGCTGGATCAGAAGATTTAGATAAAGCAAAATACAGATTCACAAAGACAGACAACGGCGGCGAGTTTATTTTGGACTTAAAGAACGGCCTTCAAATTAGAAAAATATACGCATTGAACAATGGTAATGGTTTGAATTTAGAAGTTAAAATAAAAAACACAACAAACCAGGCAGTTAAGTTCGGCTATGCAATAGTTGGCGTTTCAAGCATTAAGACAGCTTCTGCGCAAGATGCAGGGTTTGTGGATTCCAGTGTGTACTTAAGCGGCAAGAGGGTTAAAGTAAAACCGCCGCGAACAATTGATTCCACGGGGAACATATATATAGGAAGCGTTGATTGGGCAGCATTACAAGGCAAATATGTGACCTTAGTAGCAAAACCATTCCAAAAAACAGTTTCAGTAACAGTCTCAAAACTGCCAAATAACAATTCAAGCCTTATGTTTACGAATGAGACTGTTGAGATAGCTTCCAATGAGACTGTCTCAAGCAGATTTTTTCTATATTCAGGGCCAGTTAACAGTGCAGCAATGGCCAAATACCAAGTAGGCATAGAAAACTCTGTAAACCTCGGCATTTTTGGCGATATAAGCAAGTTTTTGTTGTGGCTTTTGGGCCTTTTTTATAAGATATTTCACAATTATGGCGTAGCAATTATCCTAGTTGCTATATTGATTTCAATGGTGTTGTACCCGCTTACCCTCAAAAGCTTTAAGTCTATGAAGGAAATGCAGATCCTTCAGCCAAAGATAGAAAAATTGAGAAAAGAACATAAGGATAATCCTCAAAAGCTAAATAAGGAAATAATGGAGCTTTATAAAAAGCATAAGGTTAATCCATTTGGCGGTTGTTTACCTATGATATTGCAGATGCCTATTTTTATAGCTCTGTACCAAGCGTTCAGCAGGGCAGCTGAATTAAGAGCAGCCAAGTTTTTATGGATAAAAGATCTTTCTCTACCGGACAAGGCATTTTTTATACCAACAGGCACAGAAACAGGTATTCCTGTTAATATATTACCCATTTTAATGGCTATAACTATGTTTTTTCAACAAAAGCTATCTGCAACAACAACGCATGCGGCTTCGTCAGATAAGGAAGATGTCCTCCAGCAACAGCAAAAGATAATGACAATTATGATGCCCATTCTATTTGGGTTCATTTTTTATAATATGCCATCAGGTTTGGTTCTTTATTGGTTTATTAATACACTTATAATGTTTTTCCAGCAAGCAAGAATAATGAAAAGCTTCCATGTGGAAACCGCCATTTTGTAAATATCTTTGTACCGTTTGCAATTTCTGCCAGCAACCTGTCCCGTAAAATATGGGACAGGTTGCGGCGGTAAAAGCAAGGCGAAATTGCAAACGGTACACAAACAATTATGAAAAAAATTATTGAAACAGAAGGAAAGACTTCGCAGGAAGCAATAAAATCAGCGCTTTCTCAGCTTGGCGTTGCCAGAGATATGGTGACAGTCAAGATCTTGGCAGAAGGAGAGAGAGGGCTTTACGGCATGAGTGGCGGGAAGTTGGCAAAGGTGCGTGTTACGTTGAAAGATGTTTAACAGTTGTTCGGCGGGGCATTCCGCAGGAACGCTCGGCGCGCTCCAGCGGCGCGCCTCGCTCGTTGTAAATTTTTGCACTTCGCCTTCGGCGAAGACCAAGCTGCAAAAATTTTCAGACGTCCTGCTCCAGCCCCACCTTCGCAACTGTTTAACGAAACAGTGAAGTAAGCCGTGAGCAGCACATTAAAAATTTTTAGCTATCGGCATTGTTTCGAGCAGTCTGCGAAGAATTACGGCGAGTGAGTGCCCAGAATTCCGAGGATTTTGCAAGAAAGATCCTTCGGCCTGATTAGCCTTTAGGATCAAGCAAAATCTATACTTGCCTGATTGGCAAGATTTTGCTTGACAAGTTTTTCATTAGAGTTATAATAGTTACAATAAGGTAAAGCAAATCCAATATTTATTCTAACTATAATAATATCATATACTTATGAGCAAAATAATAGCATTTTGCAATCAGAAGGGCGGCGTAGGCAAAACAACAACCGCAGTGAATTTGGCTGCATATCTTGCCGCAGCTGGCAAAAAAGTACTTTTGCTCGACGCAGACCCTCAAGGAAACGCAACTAGCGGTGTCAGCATAGAAGAAGATAGGCACCCGCCTGTTACAACTTATGATGTTATATTAGGCAACGTGCAGGCAAAAGAGGCGGTTTTCCCAACATTGGTGCCAGGCCTTGACCTTATCGGTTCAAGTATTCAGCTGACAGGCGCAGAGGTTGAGCTCGTCGGTACGATAGGCAGGGAATACAAGCTCCAAAAAGCGCTTAAAGAAATAAAAGAAGGCTATGATTATGTTTTCATAGATAACCCCCCGTCGTTAGGGTTGCTTACAATAAATTCGCTCACAGCCGCAGATTCGGTTTTAATACCCATACAATGTGAATATTATGCTTTGGAGGGCTTAAGCCAGCTTGTTAACACTATAAATTTAGTGCGGGACAACCTTAATCCAAAGCTTAGCATTGAAGGCGTGGTGCTGACAATGGCCTTGCGCACAAAGCTGACAAAGGAAGTTATCGACGAGGTGAAGGTATTTTTTAAGGAAAAAGTTTACCAGACTATTATTCCGCGTTCGGTTAAATTAAGCGAGGCGCCGGGTTTTGGCAAGCCGATATTGTTATACGATAAAAATTGCGCGGGCGCCAAGATGTACGAAAGTTTAAGCCGCGAGTTTCTCGGTGAAAAAGTTCTATTAGTTGACGAAAAAGATATAAACACAGATCAAATAAAGTCGGAGGTAATATCATGAACGACAGAAAAGTGCTAGGAAGAGGCTTGGCGGCATTGATACCAAAAACCAGCATCGACCAGAGTGTTTTAAGCGAAGATATAAAAGGGCGCCTTAATGTTGTTGTCGACGAGAAATCTTTGCGCCAGGGCAGGGAAATCATAAATATCGCGATAGACGCTATACGCCCGAATAGATACCAGCCAAGAAAAAACTTTAAAGACGATAAACTTCAGGAATTGTCAGAATCAATAAAACAAAAAGGTATTCTACAGCCTATAATTGTAAGGCCTTTAGGAGAAGATGGTTTTGAGCTTCTGGCAGGAGAAAGGCGCTGGCGCGCGGCAAAATTAGCAGGGCTTAATTCAGTCCCTGTAATAATAAGAGACGCGCATGATGCTGACGCGCTTGAAGTTTCGTTGATAGAAAATCTGCAAAGAGATGATTTAAACCCTCTTGAGGAAGCGCGCGCGTATAAAAGGATGATGGATGAGTTTAGCCTTGATATGGAGAGTGTTTCGCGTGTTGTAGGCAGGGCGCCGTCGTCGGTGAGCAATATTTTGAGGCTGCTTACTTTGCCGCAAAAAATTCAGGATGCCCTTCTTTCAGGCAGTATTTCCACTGGCCACGCAAAAGCAATTCTCTCGCTCAAAGATCCCGCAGCGCAGGAAAAACTTTGCCAAAGGATTATAGCAAGCGGCCTTTCAGTTAGAGACACTGAAAAAATAGCTAACGAAACAAAAATTCCCACAACAAAGCAAACAGTAAAAAAAGATGTAGAAATAGCAGCGCTTGAAGATGAATTACAACGCTCATTAGGTACTAAGGTCAGGGTTTTAGCAGGCAAAAGAGGCGGCAAGGTTGTAATAGAATATTATTCAAATACGGATTTAGAGCGTATAACCGACATATTAAGAGGGGGTAAGAAGTGATACAGCCAACATTAGTTTTAATTAAGCCGGACGGCCTAAAAAAATCTCTTACAGGCAATATTCTAACGCGGCTTTCAGAAACGCAATTGGAGATAGTCGCGTCAAAGATGGTTAGGGTTTCAAAAAAATTGGCAACAGAGCATTATAAACATCTGCAGGATAAGCCATTTTTTGACGAACTTATACAATATCTTATCGGAGAGCTTCACAACAGAAAAAAGGTAATGGCGATGGTTTACTGGGGCGAAGGCGCGATACAAAAGGTCCGCGACATGGCAGGCGCAACAAACCCTGAAGAAGCAAACCCAATATCAATACGCGGCCAATACGGCAGAATTACCACCAAGGGCGTTTATGAAAACGTAATTCATGCGTCTACGAATGACCCAGAGGCAGAGCGTGAGATAAAGCTATGGTTTGAGCCTGACGAAATAATTGTAGACCTGTACCCCACAAAAAAGACAGTTTTAACAAAAGTTGAAAAAAAGGAATGGGCATAAGATGATACGCAGTATGACAGGGTTCGGCAAGGCCGAATATAAATATACAACAGGCAAGATAACAGTGGAATTAAAATCCGTAAACCACAGATTTTTTGAATTGTCTCCCAGGATGCCATCCGGTATTTCATTTCTCGAAGACAAGGTGCGTAGTTATATAAATACTAAAATTAAGCGCGGGAAGGTAAATTTAAATATCGCCATAGAAGGAAATCATATTCTAGACAAAAGCCTGACAATAAATAAACCGCTCGCAAAAAAGTACCACGCGCTTTTAAGCGCTTTAAAAAAAGAGTTAGGCATGGAAAGAGGGGTTTCGCTGGATTATTTATTATCAATGCCCGAGGTTTTAATCAGCCATTGCGCAGTAGCTGACTCAGAAAAGGTATGGCAGCATATAAAGATTGCTTTGGATAAGGCCGTGGATAACCTGATCAGCGCCAGGGAAGCCGAAGGAGCCGCATTGTGCAAGGACATGCGAAAGCGCGCGCAGGCGATAAGCAAGGTTACCGACGAGATAAAGGCCCAGGCGCCTTTAGTGGTAAAAAAATACAAAGAAAACCTGAAAGAAAAGATTGCGCAGATAAGCCCTTCGGTGAAATTAGACGAAGGCAGGCTTGAACAGGAAGTAACCATATTTGCTAAAAACTGTGACATAACCGAAGAGATTGTAAGGTTAAAAGCGCATATAAATAATTTTGACCACATACTTTCAAGCGCAAAAGAAGCAGGAAGGCAGCTTGATTTTACCGCGCAGGAATTATTCAGGGAAATAAACACTATAGGCTCAAAAGCGCAGGATGTTAATATTTCAAAGCGTGTTATACAGGTAAAAGAAGAAATAGAGAAAATTCGCGAACAGGTGCAGAATGTCGAGTAGGATATTCGTCATATCAGCAGCGTCGGGAAGCGGCAAGACGACGCTGTGCAGGCAGTTGTTGAAAGAATGCAAAAACCTGGTTGTTTCAAGGTCATATACAACGAGGGCCTTACGAAAAGGCGAAAAACAAAGGCGCGACTACATATTTGTTACAAAAAAAGAATTCTTTAACGCGCGCAAAAAAGGCGGATTTCTGGAATGGGCAAAGGTTTTTGATAATTATTACGGCACGCCCGGGCCGTTTGTGGATAAAAAGCTTTCTATAGGCAAAAGCGTTATGCTCGTTATAGACGTGCAGGGCGCGTTTAAAGTAAAGAAAAAAAGGCCGGACGCGGTTTTAATATTTATCCTTCCTCCGTCGATGGAAGAGCTGAAGCAGAGGCTTTGTAAAAGAAAAAGCGATGGCCCCAAGCAGATAAAATTACGGCTTAATGTTGCCCGTAAAGAAATAGCGCGGGCAAAAAAATACGATTATATTGTTGTCAACGACGATATACGCAGAGCCGTAAGAGAAATGAAAAAAATAATTAAACAAGAGGAATCTTTATGATAAATTTTCAGAGAGACGATTTAATTAAAAGCACCGGCAACAGTGTTTACAAGCTCGTGATGGTTGCATCGATAAGGACGCTGGAATTAAACGCCGGTATGCCAAAACTAATAGAAGAGAGCCCTGGTAAGGCAAGTTCTATCGCGCTTGAAGAAATAAGGCAGGGCAAGGTCCGGTTAAAATGAAAAAAGAAATAATAATAGGCGTTACAGGTTCTGTTGCTGCCTATAAAGCTTGTGATATTATATGCCGGCTGAAAGAGGCTGGTTATAACATGACGCCGGTGATGACAAAAGAAGCGACAGAATTTATTACTCCGCTTTTATTGGGCCATATTTCATCAAATCAAGTTTATACAGATATGTTTAAAGCTCCCCAGGAATGGAGCCCGGAACATATATCATTGGCGCAAACGGCAAATCTTATTCTTATCGCGCCTGCGACAGCAAATGTGATAGCAAAATTAGCAAATGGTATTTGTGATGACCTATTGACCTGTGTAGTAATGGCAACAAAAGCGCCTGTTTTGATAGTGCCTGCGATGAATGATAATATGTACGCGCATAAAGCAATGCAGGATAACATTAAAAGATTAAAATCTTTCGGGTATAAATTCATAGGCCCGATAAAAGGCAAATTGTGCTGCGGCGCAACAGGCGTAGGCCACATCGCTGACACAGAAGAAATAGTAAAAGAAGTAAAGAAATTATTGAAGTAACAACAAACAAAAAATGGGAATAAAATATAAAGTAAATAGTGATTTTTTTAAAACTTGGTCACCAAAAATGAGTTATGTTTTAGGTTTTGTTTCTGCCGATGGGAGCCTTGAGGATGCTTCATATTTGAGAGGTAAATATTTGCGGGTTTGCAGTAAAGACTTAGAGATTATAGAGAAGATAAAAACCGTGATGGCGTCAGAACACAAAATCGTTAAAATTAAACCGAAAGAAATTTTAAGCAACGGCAAGAAATATTTGGCCAAAGAACAATATTTGATTCGTATCGGGAGTCACGAGATTTATAATGATTTGATCAGATTGGGCATCACGCCAAACAAATCAAAAACTATCCAATATCCAGTTCTGCCTAAAGAGTTTTTCTTTCATTTTCTCAGAGGGTATTTAGACGGAGATGGTTGTATACATTACTATAAGCCAAAAAAAAGATTACTAGTAGTATTCACCTCCGGCAGTAAAACATTTTTGGAAGGGTTATCGCAACACCTATCGCCATATGGCTTTAAAAGGCACAGCGTTATTTATAGTAACAAGGCTTTTCAACTAAGATACTCTACTAAAGAAGCAGTTAGGCTGTTGGCCATAGTTTATTCTGGCGCAGGCGAAAATGAAGGCCTTTTATTATCAAGAAAACACGATATCTATGCAGAATTTATTAATAGATATCCAAAATGGCAAATTTTGCAAAATTAGTTGATGGCGACGTACCCAAGTGGCTAAGGGAGGAGCCTGCAAAGCTCCGATTCAGCGGTTCAAGTCCGCTCGTCGCCTCCAAATTTTTATAGCAATCTCGAGCGTAAAAATTTATCCCGAGCCGCCTGTAAATTTCGCTTTATGAAATTTGTCCCGAGTAATCAGATATTGTGTTTGGTTACGAGGGGCTATAACGTTTAGCGGCGAGGGGCACAAATCCTCTTGACATTTCTCACTCCTCAGTAGTAAACTACCCCTATGATCGAAATGACTCTGAATAAAATAAGAATTGACGAAAAAAGCGAGGGCCAGATTATTGTCCTTAAAGAAAAAGAAGGCCCGCGGCTTTTACCTATTATTATAGGCATATCAGAAGTAGCCGCGATAAAAAGAAACTTAAGCGGTGTACAGCCGCCCAGGCCTATGACCCATGACTTATTGGCCAATATAGTTTGTTCGCTGGGGGCGAAACTTGATAGAGTTGTTGTTGATAAAATAGAATCAAATACATTTTACGCCAAGCTTGTGCTTAGGCCCAATAAAGATGCTCCGCGAAGCAGAAAAATTGTTGTAGATGCCAGGCCAAGTGACTCAATAGCGCTTGCTGTTCGGCTTGAAGCGCCGATATTTGTAGAAGAAAAGGTGTTTGAGGACATGGGTAAATATGAGCAGATAGTTTAAAGACAGCCGGAAAACTTGGAGGCCGAAGAATGAAAAAAAACGCTTTTACTTTAATAGAAATCCTGATTGTAATAATAATAGTCGGGATATTAGCTTCAATGTCTGTTGCATTTTTATTCGGAGATGGAGGTAATCAAAAAGTATGCTCAGAAAATCTCGGCACAATAAGTTCTGCAATTGAAAGATATAATAAGGACCACGGAGAATACCCGCCGGATGATCTTGCCGCAGGCAACTGGCTGATAAATACGCTTTACCCGGCTTATATTTCTGATCAGAAAACATTTAAATGCCCGGCAGACACCTCCGCGAGCGCAGACAGTTATACTACTTTTTATGTCAAGCGGAATAGTTATTCCAATATGATGGCTTTTTCAGTTGGCTGTCCGCGCCACGATAAAGGCAAAACTGCGATAAATATGTTTTTCCAGGGCCAGGTTATGAAACGCAGTTTAGAGCCGGTTACTAATAATGGCAGCCCGCTGGATCAATCTGTGCCGGCATATAATCTAGGGACATTTAGTTTTTCTGATGGCAGTACAGTCAACGTTACACAAGGCCATCTTATGCTGTTGGAATCTTTTAGCCTTGGCAATGGGAAATGTTACAGTTTGTTAAGGCCGTCAAATGAACAGGTAACCGCGGAGTGCATTATTACACCTGGGTCAAAATTTGAAATAATTACGCCTGCGGCTATAGCAGGGGTAGAAGGCACAGAATTTAAATTTGTTTACGATCCTAATCCTGCAGGGCCTGTTGTTTCCATTGGCGTTAGGGACGGCGCTGTGGAGATCGCTAATAAAAACGGCAATGTACGCCGCAGCGTAAAATCAACAGAAGCAGTAAAATTGAGCAGGATAACGAACGAAAGCAATGAACAGGAAGATGTTATAGAGGGCGAGCAGGATAGCTTAAAAACCTGGGCTGCCCAGCCGCCAACGCGGAAGATAATAAATCCGGATTCTTATATAAATGTTAAGCCTAAAATTTCGCCGCGGCCAATAACATTAAATCAAAATGAAACAAACTAAAAAATCTCCCTGGCCGGCAATAAATTTAGGCGCAATAATAGGATTTTTATTGTGCCTAATTTTTTTGTCAGGCTTGCTGGAGTATCCGGAACTTACCTTTATTGACGCAAGATACCGCGCCAGAGGCGAGGTTAGCCCGTCGAAAGACATAGCGATAGTAGGAATTACGCAAAGATGCCTTAATCAATTGGGTAAATTCCCATGGCCGCGCACATACCAGGCAGATCTTATAGATTTTCTTAAAAAATCAGGCGCAAAATGTATAGTAATGGATATCTTTTTCCCGCAGGCAGACCAGGACGTTTTAGCTGATCAGCGCCTTGCCAGCTCCATAAAAAATGCAGGCAACGTAATATTGCCTGCATTTATGCCCTACAGGATTAAAAATATAGCCGGAGGCGATAACTTTGTACATGTAGAAAATCTGGTTGAATCAATGCCTGATTTTGTGGAAGGCGCTGCCAGCCAGGGGCATATAAATATGATAGCAGACCCGGACGGTGTTTACCGTAAGGCGCTTCTGGGCATCAGGTATTCAGAAAAGATATTTTTTTCACTTGGCATAGAAGCGGCCTTGAAATTTCTTGATATAGCGCCATCGGAAATAGTTATTAACCCAGATTACCTGCAATTAAGGGGCAGGCGTATGCCGTTAATAGATTCAAAATTTATGTTCATAAATTTTTCAGACGTTGAAAGCAAAGCCGCGCGCTTTGCTTTTTCAGATTGTATCAAAGGCCTTATACCAGAAGCGAATTTTAAAGATAAAATTGTTTTTGTAGGCCAGACTACCCAGGGCTTGCCGAACGCGGATATATTACAGACGCCTTTTAAAGAAAAGTACGGAATAACGATACAGGCAAATATAGCAAACACTATTTTAGAAAATTTCTGCATCAGACGGGCAGATAAATATATAACCTGCTTTTGGATAATTTTATTGAGCATAGTAACATGCATAATAATGATTTATATCAGGACATGGGAATCGCCCGCATTGGTATTAGTTGTATTTTTAGGGATGTGTTTTTTTGCAATCAACACCTTTATATCCAGCGGCATAATAATTGATTTTGTCCCGCTGAGCCTTGCGATAATATGCGGGTTTATCTGTTCTATTTTGTTTCGTATAAGATTTACAGATAAATTGGTTAAGGCAAAAGAACTGGAGCTAGATTCAATATTGCAGGCAGGCAAGATTACATCAGAAGGCCTTAATACAGACAATGCTCAGGATGTTATACTGGCAACACTTATAAATTCTATAGGAGCTAGAGGGTTGGTTTTGCGCCGGAAGAATGAGAAATCCGGCGCTTACGAAAAAAGATATGTCTATGGTTCAGCGCCTAATGTTTTAAAAGGCGTTTTTGCCGATGCTGAACAAAAGTTTACGGAAGATGTTATTAAGGCCGGTAAGGCAGTATTAGTAAGCGACACTCAAAGAGACGCGGTTTTTTCCAGGATTGCGCAGGCAAAGCCGCATTCGATTATTTGCGCGCCGCTTATTTTAAAAGGCGAAAAGATTGGCGCAGTAACACTTATAGACAAGCTTATAACAGGCCAGCCGCAGCAATTTAATTTTGACGAAGAGGACCTTAAATTATTTTTAATACTTACACAGCAAACAGCGATTTCGCTTGAGAATCTCAGGCTGTTTGAGGAAGTAAACGACCTGTTTTTAAATTCTATTAAAGCCCTGGCAGAAACCATAGACGCGAAAGATCCATATACCCATGGCCATTCACAACGCGTTACTGCTTATGCGCTGGCGATTTGTAATGAAATGGGCTTTTGCGAAGAAGCTAAAAAAGATATTATGATAAGCGCTATCCTGCACGACATAGGCAAAATAGGCATAAAGGACGTTGTGTTATCAAAACCTGCGCGGTTGACGCAAGAAGAAAAAGAACTGTTTGATCAGCACCCGGACATAGGCTCTAAAATAATGAAACCCATAAACCAGCTGGAAAATATAATACCTTCTATCAGACATCATCATGAAGCGTATGATGGCACGGGTTATCCTGATAAATTAAAAGGCGAGCATATACCTATGGCCGCGCGCATCATAGCCGTTGCCGATACATTTGACGCGATGACATCCAATAGGCCGTATAGAAAAGCCATGCCAACAGAAATTGCCAGGAAAGAAATAAATAAGCTTTCCGGGAAACAATTTGACCCCAAAGTAGTTGATGCCTTCAATAAGGCCTACGAAAAAGACAGATTGAAAAAACAATAATAGCCACACGCGCGGGGACAGACGCCGAATTTGGCGTCTGTCCCCATCGAGCTTGATTTAAATGGTTAATATGATATAATCTTATTATTATTCGCCCGTATAGCTCAGCTGGTAGAGCAGGGCTTTCGTAAAGCTCAGGTCGGGGGTTCAAATCCCTCTGCGGGCTCCACCAAAAATGTCTAAATTCAGCGAAGTACTAAAGAACCGTAATTTTTTTCTGCTTTGGATAGGCCAGATTGTGTCTGAATTCGGCGAACGAATGACGCAGATGGCGCTCATAGGATTGGTCTATCAGAAAAATCCTTATTCCGCGGTGGCTTTGGCAAAACTTATTATTTTCATAGTTATACCGGTATTTTTGATAGGGCCCATCGCAGGCGCTTATGTTGACAGATGGAACAGGCGCTATACTATGATAGCATCGGATATATTGCGCAGTTTGTTTGTTTTTCTCATTCCTGCGTGCCTTGTTATTTTTAATAAAAATCTTGTCCCTGTTTACATACTGGTATTTTTGGTGTTTTCAATAACCAGGTTTTTCCTGCCGTCAAAAATGGCAATAATACCCGACCTGGTCAAAAAAGAAGAGCTTTTAATAGCAAACTCCCTTATTTCTACCACAAGAATGATAGCGACTGTGGTAGGGCTTGGCGTAGCAGGTATTATTGTTGGCATTGCCGGCCCGCTCGGAGGTTTTTTTATAAACGCAGGGACATTCCTTTTTTCCGCGGTAATGGTATTTTTTGTGTCTGTAAAAAGCCAGATGCCTCTTAAAACAGAAATAATAGAAACAGGCCATGCTTTTGAAGAGGCTATAAAACCAAAAATATTCAAACAGATTAAAGAGGGCCTTAAGCTTTTATTGACTGATAAAAGCGTGAGGGCAAGCCTGACAAGTTTATTTATGGTTATGGCAGGCCTGGGCGCTATGTCTGTTGTGGCGATAGTTTTTATACAGGAATGTTTTGGCTCAGCAACAAAAGAAATAGGTTTTTTCGGGATGCTTATAGGCGCAGGGCTTTTTATGGGGTCGCTTGTATATGGGCGCCTAGGGCATTTTGTGCAGAAGAGCATGGCGATGAGCATTAGTTTTATAGGAAGCGGCGTTGCTATCGCTGCATTTGCATTAACAGCGAAATTAACAAGGTCTATTCCTGCTTCAGGCGTATGCGCGGTTGTGCTGGGCATTTTTGGTTCGCCAATAATTATTTTATCAAATACAATTATCCACGAGGCAATTCCCCAGCATTTGCGCGGCAGGATTTTTAGTTCTATTGAAGCCGTGATACACGTGGCGTTTTTAGCGTGCATGCTTTTAGCTGCAAAGGCAGCTGATGTAGTAGGCAGGTCCGGAGTTTTGATATGTTGCGCGGGATTTTTCGTTTTGTTTGGTATAGTAGGATTTATCAGGAGCTATAAATGGAAACAATAGATGTGGCTATAATCGGCGCTGGGCCTGCGGGTTTAACAGCAGGTATATATTTAGGCAGGGCCAGGCTCAAAACGATTATATTTGAAAAAGCGTTTGCAGGCGGCCAGATGGCTGTTTCAGAATTGATTGAGAATTTTCCAGGGTTTACAGACGGGATAAGTGGAGCAGAGTTAACAACAAAGATGCGGGAGCAGGCGCAAAATTGCGGCGCGCGTATTGTAGAAGAAGAAATAACGCGGCTGTCAAAGCAAAAAGGCGGTTTCTCTTTAAAAAGCAGTGAAAATAAAGAATATAAAGCGTCTTCTGTGATTATCGCAACCGGAGCTGTGCCTAAAAAAATAGGCGTTCCCGGAGAGAAAGAATTTATAGGCCGAGGAGTATCTTATTGCGCTACATGCGATGCGCCTTTGTTTAAGGAAAAAACAGCCGTTGTCGTAGGAGGCGGCGATACCGCAGTGCAGGAAGCGATTTTTCTGACAAAATATTGCAAAAAGGTTTATCTAGTGCATCGGCGCGACAAGCTGCGCGCCGCAAAAATACTCGCAGACCGATTTAGCGCGAACAAAAAAATAGAGCCTTTATGGAATTCCGTGTTAGTAGAAATTAAAGGCGATAAAAAGGTAACAGGCGTTGTCGTAAAGAATGTAGGGGCGAATGGCCATTCGCCCCTACAACAAATCGCCTGCGATGGCGTGTTTGTTTTTGCAGGCATTGAGCCAAGTTCTTCCGTGGTAAAAGGTTTTGTTGACACAGACGAAAAAGGTTTTATTATTACTGATGAAAATATGAAGACCCTTTGCGAAGGGCTTTTTGCGTGCGGAGATGTGCGTAAAAAAACTCTTTGGCAGATAGTTACGGCATGCGCCGATGGGGCAACTGCGGCAGTATCAGCGCAGCATTATGTGGAAAAGATTAAGGGGATAGAGTATTAGGTTTTGGATGAGTTTTTGTTGCAGAGCTTATTTGGGCATTCTGAATACAGATTACAGCGCTCACAGCATAAGTTTTCTTCGTTTTTTTCGCCTCTGTACCATTTAGTTTCACAGGTCCAGTAAATTTGGCAGTTTTCGCAGCATTTTGATTTTTTATCCATAGAAGAGCGCCTCTTAATAATAAAGTATACATTCTAAAATACTAAAAGTCAAGGAGAGAGCATATGAGTAAAATTTTGGAGCTTAATGAGGAAAATTTTGACAAAGAAATTTCAGGTTTAAAGATCCCGGTGCTGGTAGATTTTTGGGCAGAATGGTGTGGGCCGTGCAAGGCGTTGACGCCGGTGCTTCATGAAATAGCCGCGGAAAACAATGGCATTTTTAAAATTGCAAAGGTGAATGTTGACGAATGCCCGGATCTCGCCACAAGGTTGAATGTAATGAATATCCCGACCATGGTTTTATTTAAAGCAGGCGAAGAAATAGAAAGATTAGTCGGCCTTATGCCAAAGGCGAAGATATTGCAGAAAATAAAAGATATTTTATGAAAAAGTACGGCATAGCAATAGACATAGGAACCACGACAGTTACAGCAGGGCTCATAGACACTACTGCGAAAAAAGAAATAGTGAGGATCATTGAGCCTAACCCGCAGGCAGAATTCGGCCAGGATGTTATTTCGCGCATTGATTACAGCACAAAAAACAAAAATGGCCTGCAAGAACTGCATAATTCTATTATAGCCTGCATAAACAGGCTGACTGAAAAATTGTTGAAGGCAAACAATAAAAAAAAATCAGATATAGAATGCGCTGTGATAGTTGGCAATACGGCGATGGAACACTTTTTCCTTAAAATACCAGCGAAAAAATTGGCAGAGGCGCCGTATGTGTCAGCCCTGTCAAAAAAAACAATATTTGCTACAGGCGGAATTTGCCTTTTGCCGGTAATAAAAAGTTTTGTAGGTTCTGATTTAACAGCCGGTATTTTATCAACAGGGCTTTTGGACAAAAAAAATGTAAATCTCCTTGTTGATATAGGCACAAACGGCGAAATAGCGCTGTCAGTAAAAGGGAGATTATTTGTTGTTTCAACTGCCGCAGGCCCTGCTTTTGAAATAAGCGGCAAAGGCCTTTTAGGCAGCGATATAATAGAAATAGTGTCAAAAATGCTTAAAAATGGTATAATAGATAAATCCGGCCGCGTTAAAAATATTTCCGCTAAAATAACACAAAAAGATATAAGAAGAATACAAGTGGCAAAAGCAGCCATTATGGCAGGCGTTTTGGTTTTGATGAAAAAAGCCGGCATAACTCTTGACAATATAAATAATTTATATGTGGCCGGAAAATTTGGCGCGCTTTTGGATAAAGAAGCGGCTATAAATATAGGTTTACTGCCTGATATAAGTTTGGATAGGATAAAGCTTGTAGGAAATGCCGCATACAACGGAGCAGTGTTAGCGCTTTGTTCGAAAGGCTTGATTAAGCAGGCAGAGGCAATAACAGAAAAGGCTATTCATATTAGTTTGTTTGGCAGAAAAGATTTTCAGGAAGAATTTGTAAAAAACATGGGGTTTTAACATGAACATTGCGATTTTTGCATCCGGCAACGGCAGTAATTTTCAGGCTATAGCAGAGGCAATAAAAAAAGGCAGGATAAAAGCGAGCCTGTCCCTTTTAGTATGTGATAAACCCGGCGCATATGTTTTGGACAGGGCCAAAAAGCTGGGCATTGAAATTTTTCTGGCAGAGAAGAAAAATTTTACGACAAAAGAAGATTATGAAAAAGCTATAATCAGAGAGCTTAAAAGGAAAAATATAGGCCTGATAGCGCTTGCCGGGTATATGAAGATAGTGGGCCCGGGCATTTTGAAAGAATATAAAAATAAAATTATAAATATTCATCCAGCGCTTTTGCCGTCTTTTAAAGGCGCGCACGGCATAAAAGACGCGTTTGACTACGGGGTTAAGGTTACAGGCGTTACGGTTCATTTTGTAGATGAGGAAATGGATCATGGCCCGATAATTATGCAGGCCGCTTTAGAAATTGGCGCAAAAGATACGGTGGAAACACTCGAGAAAAAGATTCATAAACTGGAACACAAAGTTTATCCGGAAGCAGTGAGGCTTGCCGCGGAAGGAAAATTAAAAATAAAAGGAAGGAAGGTAGAGGCAAATGTCAGATAATATTAAAAAAATCAAAGCAAGAGAAATTTTAGATTCAAGGGGCAACCCGACAGTGGAAGTAGATGTAATATTAGAGTCAGGCATCCTGGGCAGGGCAGCTGTGCCAAGCGGCGCGTCAACAGGCGAGCATGAAGCGGTTGAATTGCGCGATAATGATAAGTCGCGCTATATGGGCAAAGGCACGCTTAAAGCCGCAGCGAATGTCAATGATTTAATAGCGCCGAAACTAATCGGTAAAGACCCGCTTAGGCAGTCTGCGATAGACAGGTGTATGATAGAGCTTGATGATACGGAAAATAAAGGAAAGCTCGGAGCTAACGCGATATTAGGCGTTTCACTTGCAGCAGCAAAGGCCGCGGCGCAAACTATGAATTTGCCGCTTTATAAATATATCGGCGGAGAAGAGGTTAATATTTTACCGGTTCCGATGATGAATATATTAAACGGCGGAGCGCACGCGGATAACAATGTGGACCTGCAGGAATTTATGATTTTTCCGCTGGGCGCTAAGAATTTTGCCCATGCGTTAAGGATGGGTTCAGAAGTTTTTCATAACCTAAAAAGCATTTTAAAGAAAAAGAAACTTGCGACCGCTGTAGGCGATGAAGGCGGGTTTGCTCCAGATCTGTCGTCTAATAAAGAAGCTTTAGAAGTTATAGTAGATGCTATTAAGCAGGCAGGCTATAAACCAGGCAAAGATATTTTTATATGCCTTGACCCGGCATCAAGCTCTTTTTACGAAAATAACAAATACGTGCTGAAGGCAGAGAAAAAACGCGAAAACAATTCAGCGGATATGATAGATTTTTACGGCAAGTTTATTGACGAGTTTCCGATAGTGTCCATAGAAGACGGCCTGGCAGAGGATGATTGGGACGGCTGGAAAAAGATGACTGAAAAGCAGGGCAAAAAAATACAGCTGGTAGGAGATGACCTTTTTGTCACTAACATAAAGCGCCTGGATGAGGGTATTAAAAAAGGCGTTGCCAACTCTGTCCTGATAAAATTGAATCAGATAGGCACGCTCACAGAGACATTGGCTACTATAAATTTGGCAAAGAAAAATAATTACACATGTATAATTTCGCACCGCTCAGGCGAGACAGAGGACACGACGATTGCGCATTTAGCAGTAGCGACAGGCGTAGGCCAGATAAAAACAGGTTCTGTCTGCCGTACGGACAGGGTGTGTAAATATAACGAGCTTTTACGCATAGAAGAAGAGCTTGGGCCTAAAGCGGTATACGGCGCAAGCGTCTGGAAACGATGAACAAAAGAAAAACAAAAAAGATACTGATATATGTATTAATATTCGCGGCCATTTTCTTGCCTGGCACGGTAAAATATTACGGCTTAAAATTAGAGAAGGCTAAAAATGACACGAAACTTAACCTGCTTTCTCAGGAAAACAAGCGCCTTAAAGAAGAAAACAAGCGCCTTAAAGAAGACCCTGTATATATTGAAAAAATGGCCAGAGAAAATTTAGGGCTTGCCAAACCTGATGAAGTTGTGGTAAAATTTGTAAATCAGACAAGTACGAAAAGAGACGAAAAACAATAAATGCCCCACCGAAATCACAGAGATAAAAAGAAAGCGATAGTTTTACCGGCAATTGGCGAAGTTTTAGAGGCAGAAGTATTTAAGATTACTGACTTCGGAGCTTTTGTTAAGTTGTCAGGCGCAAGGCGCGGCCTGATACATATTTCGCAGATAGCGGATGACTATGTCAAAAACGTTTCCGACCACCTTAAGGTCGGAGATAAGGTCAGCGCGCGTGTTGTGCAGGTTACCCCTGACGGCAAGATCGATTTGACTTTAAAGGCTGTCAGAGAAGACCAGCAAAGCGGTTATCCGAAAGCGAAAGAATTTAAAACGAATGTTTTTGAAGAGAAGATAAATAGTTTTTTACAGCAGAACAAAGTCGTTCTTTAAAATTAATATACTGCGGGGTGGAGCAGCGGTAGCTCGTCAGGCTCAATGGACACAAAACTCAAGTCAGACATAGCGGAATCTGCTGTCGTAACAGAGCTTCTAAAAAGAGGTTTTAGAGTGCTAAAACCGGTAGGCGATCGCCTACCTTACGATTTAGCTATAGACCTTAACGGGAAGCTCGTGCGCGTTCAAGTTAAAAGCGCCTGGTTCGATAAAAGTAACAATGCTTATTATGTTGATGTGCGTCGAACTAAAACAAACAGGCGTAAAATGGTTAGAGCGCGGTACGATAAAACAGATTTTGATTTTGCTATTTTGTATGTCGAAAGTTGCGATGTGTTTTATGTCATGCCAGTATCTGTTTTTATAAACTATGGTAGTAGCATAAGTTTAATAGAGGCAGACAAGCGGCAGCGTAAACCAAAATCAACGACATACAAAGAAAGTTGGGATTTGTTGTCTTGCAGGGCTGTTTAGCTGGAAACAGCTAAATGACACTCATCAAATTCGGTGAAGCCTTTACTGGTAATACCGAGCCAAAGTCGTCATGCTTTAAGACGAATAGGTGTAGAGACTAGACGGTGAGCACCTTAATCCATCAAAGGGAAAAGGTGAAGGTATAGTCCAGACCACAAAGCCGCCATAAATTTTGGCGGAAGCAGCGAAAGCTGTAGTGGCAAGCATAACCTGAAGGCCGACGGTTCGATTCCGTCCCCCGCTACCAAATTTGCCAAGGTCGAAGATGGCCAGAGGGCCATCTTCGCAGGAGACGCATGAATACAATCCTCCCCTATGTGCTCACCCAAAAGATTGATTTAAAATACTGGAATGACTGGTGCTGGCAGCTTAGAAATGCCATCACCGAAGCGCCAAAGCATCTTCTGCCTGTTCTTAAAACATACCCTGTTTTTATCACCCCATATTATTATTCGCTTATAAAAAAGAATAACCTGAATGACCCTTTAAGAAGGCAGTGTATACCTTCTCTAGAAGAGCTTAAAGTCTGCGGCGCTGATGATGACCCTTTGCGCGAAAATAAATTTATGCCTGTGCCGTGGCTTGTGCACCGCTATCCTGACAGAGTGCTTGTGAATTCTTCAAATATGTGCGCGATGAACTGCCGCCATTGCACAAGAAAGCGCGAATGGGCATCAGGCAGGGTTATGCGGACACTTCTTGATATAGACAGGATGGCTTATTATGTGTCAAAGCATAAAAAAATAAAAGATGTAGTTATTTCAGGCGGAGACCCGCTTTTGTATTCTACAGACAGGCTTGAGTATATAATAAAAAAATTCAGGGATATAAAACATGTTGAGATAATCAGGATAGGCACCAGAGTGCCTGTTGTTTTGCCTCAGCGCATAGATGAGCATCTTGTTTCAATGCTGAAAAAATATAGGCCTTTGTGGCTTAATACCCAGTTTAACCACCCTAACGAAATTACTCTAGAATCAAAAACCGCGTGCGAACGCATTTTGACCGCGGGCATACCAGTTAATAATCAATCGGTTTTACTTAAAAATGTAAACGACGGCCTAGATGTATTGAGCGGCCTTTCCAGAAAACTATTGACCATAGGTGTCAGGCCGTATTATTTATATCAGTGCGATATGGTAAAAGGCGCTATGCATTTTGTGACGCCTTTGTCTAAAGGGGTCGGAATTATAAAATCAATGAGAGGCAGGATTTCGGGTATGGCTATACCCCATTTTGTTATAGACCTTCCAAAAGGCGGAGGCAAAATTCCTCTTGAACCTGAATATATATCAAGCCGCAATAAGAAAAGCATTATATTTAAAAACTTTGAAGGCAAGCGCATCAAATATAACGACGCAGTATAATATAAATGAGAGTAGGCATTACTTATAATTTAAGGTCTGATACTGACAACATGCATCCTGAACATCTTCTGGTAGAGGATGCTTTTGAGGAATTTGACACCGAAGATACAATAGATGCCATAGCGGATGTTCTGGGAAAAGCGAATCATTCTGTTATTAAGCTGGGCTGGGGCAGGGCCGCATTAAAACAGCTTATTTCATCCCGGATAGATTTTGTGTTTAATGTTTCCGAAGGTTACTGGGGTAGAAACCGTGAGTCGCAAATGCCGGCGCTTTTAGAGATGCTGGAAATTCCGCACAGCGGCTCAGACCCGTTGGCTTTATCTTTAGCGTTGGATAAAATCAGCGCCAAGCAAATCCTGAAATACAATAAAATAAAAACTCCGGATTATTTTGTTATAAATAAAAGAGAAGACGTTGAAATACTGCCGCAGGGCCTTAAGTACCCTTTATTTGTAAAGCCTGCGTGGGAAGGCTCAAGCAAAGGAATAAGCCAGTCTTCAAAGATTTGTAAAAAAGAGTGCTTGTCAGAGCGTGCAGATTATTTGCTTAATACATATCCCGGCCAGCCGATTTTAGTCGAGCAATATATACCCGGCAGAGAATTTACCGTAGGCGTATTAGGCAATGAAAAGCCGGTAGTCCTTGGCGTGATGGAAATTATGCCAAAGGCAAAAAAAGGAGAAGATTTTTTTTATTCCATAGAAGTAAAACGCGACTGGCAGAATTTAGTTTCCTATGAATGCCCTGCCAGGATCAGCGAGCATTTGAACAAACAACTGCAAACTTCGGCAATAAAGGCTTTTAAAGCCTTTGGCTTAAGGGATATAGCGCGCATAGATTTCAGGATGAATAATTCAGGGGATGTTTATTTCATTGAGATAAACCCTTTGCCTGGGCTTTCGCCGAAATATTCGGATATAGTTATTATGGCGCGTAAAATGGGTTGGGCATATGAGAGCCTGGTCACAACTATTTTTAACAATGCGGTATCAAGGTATAAAACGGATTTAGCCTATGAAAAAATATGATTTTGCCCTGACTTGGGTTAATAGCGAACAGGAAAGATTTGTGCAATGGCTTAAAAGAGAATGCAAGATGCGCAAAATGAGCATGTTTGTGGCAGGCCCTGAAACAGCGCGCAGTATGGTAAAAGACGTGGAAGAAGGCCGGGTTCATATAAAATTTTTGCTGGACAACGAGGCTAATTACAGCGACCCCATAGATATTTATGGCAGATTATGCTACGCGGTAAAGGATAAAGGCGGCATAGTTGTATGCGATCCTGATTATGCAAGGGCAGCATCCAATAAATCTATAACACATTATGACCTTGTGAAAGCAGGCATAGATGTGCCTTATACAGTAATCGTTAGAAACTGGCAGCCTGACACGTTTTCATTACTGCCTCAGGAAAAGAAGTTATTGGGAGACGAGTTTATCATTAAACCTGCAACCGGTTTTGGCCAAAAAGGCGTAGTCAAAAACGCAAAAGGCGAGATATCAGAGATTGCATACGCAAGGAATTTTAACCGCGGGGATAATTTTCTCCTTCAAGAGAAAATTAATCCGGTGGTTTTGGGCGAGAAAATGGCATGGTTCAGGGTCTATTACCTTTTTGGAGAGATAATACCGTGCTGGTGGGATACTGAAACAGGCCGCTATAGCCATGTAAACTTAAAAGAGTTTACCGTATATAAATTACTGCCTTTAATTAGAATAGTATCTGAAATAGCGCGTATGACACGGCTTGAATTTTTTTCCAGCGAGATAGCATTGATTAAAAACAAATCCGGGTTAAGAAAGTTTGTAGCAGTAGATTATGTGAATGATCAGCCTGAGCTGTGCGTCAGGCCACAGGCCATAAACGGGCCTCTGGAAGATGTTACAGAGCATATTGCGAATAGTTGCGTAGAAGCCGCTTGCAGGCGGATACACGGCCTTAGCAATATGTATTTCAGGCAAATTACGCTGGCAAAACTGAATTTAGTTGACGAAACAATTTAAATATGATAATCTGAATAATGTTATTATATTAAATTTTAATTTTAAAAAAGAACTAGAAATGGAGGGGTGATAAATGAAGAAAGTCATTATGTTAGCGATGATTTTAGGGTTTGCAGTATTGGGCATCGCTTACGCCCAAGAAGCAGCAGCTCCCGTAGCAGCGCCTATAGCCCCAGCTACAGCGCCTGACGCCCAGGAAGCTTATGGAGAGGTGGCCTCTATAAATGCAAGCGCCGCCTCGATTACTATCACAGAGTATGATTACGAAAAAGACGAAGATGTTAATAAGACTTATACAGTAGATAAAACAGCTACATTTGAAAATGTAAAGTCTTTAGGTGAAATAAAAGTAGGAGATTGGGTAGCGCTTACTCTTAAGCCACAGAAAGATGGCGCAAACATAGCGACCTCGGTATATGTTGAGAGGTATGATATAGGCGAGGAAGCAGCGCCTGTTGCGCCGGTTACGCAAGCGCCTGCTGTTGTAACGCCTGCGCCGGAAATAGCTCCAGCGCCTGTTGTAACTCAGCCGGCGCCAGTTGCTGTAACTACAGCCGTTCAACCGCAAACAACAGAAGCGCCGGCTGTAGCGCCGACACAAGAGACGAAGTAATAATTTTAAAAATAGAAAGTATATTATGGGGACAGACACCAGTTCGGTATCTGTCCCCATTTAGCTTTTGTCGGGGTTGACAGGGTTATTTATATATGATATATTAATATTCTAATTATGAGGCTAAAATGATACCTAGATATACATTAGAAAAGATGGGAAACATCTGGCAAGAGCAAAACCGCTTTGCGAAAATGCTTGAAGTAGAAATCGCTGCGTGTGAGGCTATGTCCAAGCTTGGGCTTATTCCCGCGAAAGACCTTAAAGCTATAAAAGCCAGGGCTGGTTTCAGTGTTGAAAGAATAAAAGAGATAGAAGAAAAAACCCATCATGATGTAATTGCTTTCATAGAGAATATAGGCGAGCGCGTGGGAAAGCCTGCGAGATTTTTGCATATGGGCCTTACTTCAAGCGATGTTCTTGATACAGCGCTTTCTCTGCAGATGAGTGAAGCAGCTGATATTCTTATAAACGATTTGCAAAGCCTGGCAAAGGCGCTTGCTGATAAGGCAAGGTTGCATAAATATACAGTGATGATGGGCCGTTCGCATGGCGTGCACGCGGAACCTGTGACATTTGGGCTTAAGATGGCGCTTTTTTATGACGAGACAACGCACAGTATAGAGCGCATTAAATCCGCTAAAAAATCAGTTTCAATAGGCAAGATTTCAGGCGCAGTAGGCACATACGCAAATATAGACCCTAAAGTTGAACAATATGTATGCAAAAAACTCGGGCTTTCACCGGCAAAGGTTTCTACTCAAATAATCCAGCGCGACGGCATAGCGGAGTTTTTAACAGCAATTGCAATCGCGGGAAGCTGTCTTGAACAGCTTGCAACAGAAATACGCGGCCTTCAGCGTACAGAAGTTAATGAAATAGAAGAGCCATTTTACAAAGGCCAAAAAGGTTCAAGCGCAATGCCGCATAAGCGCAACCCTATAATATGCGAGCGCATTGTAGGCATGGCGCGTATTTTACGCGCTAATTCAATGGCTGCCATGGAAGATGTCGCAGTTTGGCATGAGCGTGATATATCGCATTCCAGCGTAGAAAGAGTGATATTGCCTGATTCAACAATACTTTTGGATTATATGCTTAATAAGATGACAAAAGTAATTGAAGGGCTTGTTGTGTATCCTGAAAATATGAAAAGAAACCTGGGGCTTACAAAGGGGCTTATATATTCCCAGCTGGTGATGTTGGAACTTGTTAAGCGCGGCCTTGAAAGAAAAAATGCCTATGAGATAGTGCAGGCATCAGCGATGCTTGCGCGCGATAAGGCGATAGAATTTAAAGACGCACTGGCTGAAAATCAAGAACTTAAGAAACATATGGATTATTCCGAAGTAAGCAGGCTTTTTGATATAAAATACCACACAAAACACATTGATAAAATTTTTAAGAATGCGGGGTTGTGATATGGCTAAAGAAAAAACTTTGACACCGAAAAAACTCAACAAAATTTATGAAGGCAAGGCAAAGGTTGTATTTGAGACAGATAATCCGGACCTTTTGATACAGTATTTTAAAGACGATGCCACTGCATTTGACGCAACTAAGCGTGGCACAATTATGGGTAAAGGCGTTATCAATAATAAGATTTCAGCAACGATGTTTGAGCTTTTGGAGTCTAAAGGTGTTGCCACGCATTTTGTAAAACAATTAAACGAAAGAGAAATGTTGATGAAACGCCTTAAGATAGTCCCGCTGGAAGTCACTATAAGAAACATTGTAGCCGGCGGGATGGCAAAACTTCTTGGGTTAGAAGAAGGTATTGTCCTTGAGAGCCCGGTTTTTGAATATCATTATAAAAATGACGCTTTGCATGACCCTTTAATAAATGATTACCATGCTTTAATGCTTAAATTAGCAACTGCAGAAGAGCTTAAGTTTATAGAAAAGGTTTCATTTACAATAAACAAGGTTTTAAAGGATTTCTTTATAAAAAAAGACATTATATTAGTTGATTTTAAGCTTGAGTTTGGCAGGCACAAGGGTAAAATTTTATTAGGTGACGAGATTTCGCCTGATACCTGCAGGTTTTGGGAAAAAGGCACAAATAGAAAGCTTGACAAAGACAGATTCAGGCGCGATCTTGGCAATGTTGAAGAAGCTTATCAGGAAATGCTTAACAGAGTAATAGGTTAGGTTGCTTAGTGGGGACGTCCTGCTCCACCCCACTTACGCAACCTAATCAATATAGTAACCCACCTGTTAATTAATAATCATATTATAGCCATACCATGAAAGAAAGAACCTATAAAATATTCGTGTCAGAAAAAGCCAACCCGGCTTTTCTGCAGGCCTATTATTTAAAAGGCGCCTTGTCGCATCTTGAAGTTAAAAAGATATGCGATGAAATCCTCACAGACCCGGTAACCCAAGCCTATAGAAAAACAGGCACGCCTGGTTTTTCCGTAGAAATAGCCTACAATCCCGGCGTTATGGACCCATGGGAAGAAAGCATAAAAAAAGCCATAAAAGATTTAGGCATAAAAGCCGAAGTCAGCGTCAAGACATCAAGGCTTTACAGGCCTAAAGATGCGCTGATGAATAAGGTTATACAGCACGTTGTTTCTAAAAGCGAAAATCCGTTTTTAAGCCCGCCGGAATATAAATTCAAACTTGAAACAATAGATATTTTAAGCGCTGATGACGCGCAGTTAATAGAGATAAGCAAGGCAGGGCAGTTGTTTTTAAACCTGAATGAACTGCGCGCGATAAAAGATTATTTTAAATCTTTAGGCAGGAATCCAACTGATGTTGAGCTGGAGACTTTAGCGCAGACTTGGTCAGAGCACTGCGGGCATAAGACGTTTAGGGGAAAGATAGATTATAAAGAAGTAAAAAATAGCAGAAAAACAGTAGAAAAGTATAAAAGTAAAAAGATTGATAATTTATTAAAATCCACGATAATGAAGGCGACCAAAGAGCTAAACAAACCGTGGTGTGTGTCTGTGTTTAAAGACAACGCAGGCATAATAAAGTTTGATGATAAAAACAACGTATGTTTTAAAGTTGAAACGCACAATCACCCGTCTGCTCTAGAGCCTTATGGAGGCGCGGGTACTGGTATTGGCGGCGTAATACGCGATACTTTAGGCACAGGCCTGGGCGCCAAGCCAATTTTAAATACTGATATATTTTGTTTTGGCCCTCCGGATTATCCGTCAAATAAACTGCCAAAAAGCGCGCTTCACCCAAAGCGTATCGCTAAGGGCGTTGTGTCAGGCGTACGCGATTACGGCAATAGAATGGGAATTCCTACAGCAAACGGAGCTGTTTTATTTGACGAAGGTTATGTGGGAAACCCATTGGTTTATTGCGGCAACGTAGGCATAATACCAAAAGATAAATCTTTTAAGAAAGTAAGTTCTGGTGAATTAATAGTTGTTGTTGGAGGCAGGACAGGCAGAGACGGTATACATGGCGCGACGTTTTCATCAGGCGAGCTGACCCATGAGTCAGAAACGATTTCAGGCGGGGCAGTGCAAATAGGAAATGCCATAACAGAAAAAAAGGTAACAGATTGCATCCTTAAAGCCAGGGATGAAAATTTGTATAACGCAATAACTGATTGCGGCGCAGGCGGCCTGTCAAGCGCTGTAGGCGAGCTCGGCGCCCAAACAGGCGCTGTTGTAAATCTTGAAAAAGTGCCTTTAAAATACGAAGGGCTTTCTTATACAGAAATATGGATTTCAGAAGCGCAGGAAAGAATGGTTTTATCTGTTCCAAAGAAAAATCTTAAGCGCCTGCTGGAATTATTTTCATCAGAAAATGTAGAGGCAACATGTATAGGAGAGTTTACAAAAGATAAAAAACTAAAACTCTATTATGAAAATAACCTTGTCTCGGATTTGGATATGCATTTTTTACACGAGGGCGTGCCTAAGTTTGCCAGAAAAGCCGTATGGATTCCTAAAAAACACAAAGAATTTAATTCTAAAAGCCCGCAAAGCCTAAATGGCGCGTTAAAAAAAGTCCTTGCTCATCCTAATGTAGCAAGTAAGGAATGGGTGATTAGGCAATATGACCATGAGGTTCAGGGCGGCAGTGTTCTTAAGCCGTTGGTTGGCATAAACAATGACGGCCCAGGAGACGGTTGTATTGTAAAACCTGTGCTTGGTTCAAAAAAAGGCCTGATAATTACAAACGGCGTTAATTCGCGTTATGGCATGGTAGACCCTTATTGGATGGCGGCATCATGTATAGACGAGGCATTAAGGCAGATAATAGCCTGCGGCGGAGATTTAAAACAAGTGGCGATTTTGGACAATTTCTGCTGGGGCAATACAGATAAGCCTGATAGGCTGGGTAGTTTAGTAAGGTGCTCGTATGGTTGTTATGACGCAGCCAAGGCGTTCGGTACCCCCTTTATTTCAGGTAAAGACAGTTTGAATAATGAATATTCTGTGCATGGAAAGTCTATCGCTATACCAGGGACGATTCTGATTTCTGCTATGGCTGTGATGGATGACACAAAAAATGCCGTTACCATGTATGCCAAAAATAGTAGCGATCTGATTTATTTGGTTGGCGAGACGTATGATGAATTAGGCGGCTCTGTCTATTTGGCTGTGAATGGCCTGATAGGAAACAATGTTCCGAAAGTTAATTTTAAATCCGCCAAAAGAACCATGGATAAATTATCGTTGGCAACTAAAGCCGGAGTAGTTAAAGCGTGCCATGATTGTTCAGAGGGCGGGTTAGCTGTTGCAGCAGCAGAGATGGCTTTTTCAGGCGGCCTGGGAATGGAGATGGACTTAAAAAGCGTCAGGGTGTCAGGGCGTCAGGGTGTCAGGGACGATATGTTGTTGTTTTCAGAGTCGAATACTAGATTTGTGGTTGAGGTTGAGCCCAAAGACCAGAAGAAATTTGAAGCACTTATGAAAGGCGCGCCACTATCATTAATAGGTAAAACTAACTCTAGTAAATATTTTGTAGTTAATGGCTTAAACAGTAAGCGCGTAATAGACGCTGACATAAATAATCTAAAAGAGGCATGGCAGGCAACATTGAGATGGTGATATGAAGAAACCAAAAGTTCTTATTCTGCGTACAGCAGGGACAAATTGCGACAAGGAAACCGCGTTTGCTTTTGAACTGGCAGGCGCCTTGCCGGAATTCGCGCATGTAAACGATTTTATATCAGGCAGAAAAGATATGAATAATTACCATATTATGGCTTTGCCCGGAGGTTTTTCTTATGGCGATGATATTGCAAGCGGTAAAATTCTTGCCAATGAACTGCGGTTTGAGCTCAAAGAAGAAGTCGAAAAATTTATTTCATCAGGCAAATTGATTATAGGCATTTGCAATGGTTTTCAGGTTTTGGTTAAAGCAGGATTGCTTCCGGCTATTGAAGCAACAGGCGAAATCGAGTCAACGCTTACTACTAATAATTCGGCGAAATTTCAGGATCAGTGGGTTTGTTTACGCAATACGCAATACTCACGACGCAATACGGCATGTGTTTGGACGCGAAATTTGCCTGAAACAATATATCTGCCTATTGCGCACGGCGAAGGCAAATTTATTCCTAAGGACAAAAGCATACTTAAAAAACTTTGGGAAAATAATCAGGCTGTGCTACAATATGTTGAGAATCCAAACGGCTCTATTGATAATATAGCAGGCATATGCGATACAACAGGCAGGATATTTGGGCTTATGCCGCATCCGGAGAGGCACGTGTCATGGGAACAGCACCCAAGAAGAGTGTCAGAGTGTCAGAGTGTCAGAGTGTCAGCAGGCGATGGCCTGCAAATATTTAAAAACGCGGTGGAATATGCAAAAACTAACTTATAAAAAAGCAGGGGTAAATATTAAAGAAGCGGATAGTTTTGTTACTGCCATAAAGCCTTTCACAAAAGGCATTGGCGGGTTCGGGGGGTTGTTTAAATTTGACACAGAAAAATATAAAGACCCATACCTGGTTTCATCTACAGACGGTGTTGGTACAAAACTTAAGATAGCATTTTTAGCTGGCAAGCACGATACGGTAGGCATTGATTTAGTAGGCATGAATGTTAACGATATTTTATGTTCAGGCGCCCAGCCATTATTTTTCCTTGATTATATAGCAACAGGGAAGATTTATAAAAATGTTTTAGTTGATGTGGTGAAAGGCATTGCAGAAGGTTGTAAACAGGCCGGCTGCGCGTTGGTGGGCGGCGAAACAGCGGAGATGCCCGGATTTTACAAAGACGGTGAATACGATTTAGCAGGATTCTGCACAGGCGTTGTCGATAAGTCAAACATTGTTAACAGCGCAAATATAAAAGCAGGCGATGTGTTAATAGGCATTGAGTCAAATGGTTTACATTCCAACGGTTTTTCTCTGGTGCGGAAAGTTTTCTCAGAGAAAGAACTAAAAAAATACGCAAACGAATTACTTAAACCAACTCGCATTTATGTAAAGCCTGTTTTGTCGTTGTTACGCAATACGCAATACGCATCACGCGCGACGATAAAAGGCATCGCCCATGTTACCGGCGGAGCTTTTTACGATAAGATCCCGCGTATAATTCCGAAAAGCCTGGGCATAAGGATATATACAGATACATGGCAGTGCCCTGAGATTTTTAAGCTTATACAGGAAAAAGGCAATGTGCCAAAAGAGGAGATGTATCGCACGTTTAATATGGGCATAGGAATGGTTTTAGCTGTAGAGAGCGGTTTTGCAAATGAAATAAGGTCTAAGCTGGCAATGTTAAATTTAAGGGCTTGGGTTATAGGCGAGGTTACAAAAGGCAGCCTGCGGGTAGAAATTGCCTAACTTGACAAAAATGACATTGTCAAAAGTGTAAAGTTAAGGATGGGGAATGAAAGTACTAGTTGTTGGTTCAGGCGGCCGCGAGCATGCGTTGATATGCAAAATTAAGCAATCACCAAAGGCAGATAAAATTTATGCTGCCCCTGGAAATGGCGGTATAGCCAATGACGCGGAATGTATTGATATAAAAGCAGATGACATAGCGGCCCTGCTTGATTTTGCAAAGAAAAATAAAATAGATCTTACTGTTGTAGGCCCTGAAGCGCCGCTGGCAGCAGGCATAGTTGATGAATTTACAAAAAACGGCCTGAAAATATTTGGGCCTCAGAAAGAACTGGCAAAATTAGAAGCCAGCAAGGTGTTTGCCAAAGAGATAATGAAGGAGTTTGGTATTCCGACGGCCGATTACAAGATTTTTGGTGATGCCAAAAAGGCAAAGGAATATGCGTTGGGTAGGGGCAACCCTCTGGTCATTAAAGCCGACGGCTTAGCGGCCGGCAAGGGTGTTATTATTTGTAAGGACAGCAGAGAGGCGCTGACGGCCATTGAAGATATTATGGTAAGAAAGATTTTTGGCGCAGCCGGCGAGAAGATTATTATAGAAGAATGCCTTATTGGCGAAGAGGCGTCATTTTTGGTGATATCAGACGGTAAAGATACTGTTCCCTTAGCATCCAGCCAGGACCATAAGAGAATTTTTGACAATGACCAGGGCCCAAACACAGGCGGCATGGGCGCTTATTCGCCTGCGCCTGTGGTAGACGAATTAATGCAAGAAAGAATAATGCGGGAGATAATTAATCCTTTGATAAAAGGCCTTGCAAAAAAAGGCAAATTTTACAAAGGTGTTTTGTACGCAGGCATTATGGTTACAAAAGACGGCCCCAAAGTCTTGGAGTTTAATGTCCGTTTTGGAGACCCTGAAACCCAAGTTATATTGCCGCGGCTTAATACTGATTTGATAGATTTATTTTTGGCGAGCATAGACAATAAAATCGCGCAAATGAAATTGGATTGGAAAAATAAAACCGCTGTTTGCGTTGTTTTGGCATCAGGCGGTTATCCAGGAGATTATAAAAAGGGCTTTGAGATTTTTGGGTTAGAAGAAGCTGTTAAAGCCTCTAAAGAGGTTTATATTTTTCACGCAGGGACTATTTTGCGCAATACGCACGACGCAATACGCACGACGATTACAGCCGGCGGCAGGGTTTTGAATGTTGTAAGCCTTGGCGATGATGCAAGGCAGGCAATAAATAATACCTACAAGGCAGTCAGCAGAATAAAATTTGAAGGTATGCAATACCGTAAAGATATCGGCCATAGGGCATTAAAGTAGGGGGAACGAATGGCGAAAATCGCGATTATTATGGGAAGCCGGTCTGATTTGGAAATAATGAACGAAGCGGCAAATGTTTTAAAAGAATTCGGCGTTGGATACGAAATGAAAGTTTTATCAGCGCACCGCACGCCTAAAGAAGTCGCGAAATTTTCCGAAGAAGCCTGTGATAATGGTGTAAGTGTTATTATAGCCGGAGCCGGCGCAGCTGCAGCTTTGCCAGGGGTTATTGCCGCGCACACAACATTACCTGTAATAGGTGTGCCAATAGACGCAACCAGCTTAAAAGGCATAGACGCGCTTTTATCAATAGCTCAAATGCCTGGTGGTATTCCGGTTGCATGTATGGCAATTGGCAAAGCAGGCGCGAAAAACGCAGGCATACTTGCAGTTGAAATCTTGGCAGTTACTGATAAGGCCCTTGAGAAGAAGTTGACAGCGTATAAAAAAAATCTGGCAGATAAGGTGAAAGCAATAAAGTTATGATTACGGAAGTCATACATATCGACCCCATAAAGCCTGAGCCTGAAAAGATAAAATATACTGCGCAGGCGGTGAAGAAGGGAAAGTTAGTTGTTTTTCCTACAGAAACAGTATATGGCATAGCTGCCTATGCGAAGAATGAAAAAACTATGGAGCGGTTGAGGAAACTGAAGGATCGGCCGAAAAACCCGTTTAGTTTTCATGTGGCGTCAAAAAACAGCCTGAAAGAATTAAATTGCAATATTGATAAAACTACAAAAAAACTCATAGATAAATTCTGGCCTGGGCCGCTCACTTTAATTTTAAAAACAAAGGCAAATAAAAATATAGGCGTAAGGATGCCTGCGCACGCTGTTGCAAACGCATTTCTGAAAAAAACAGGGCCGTGGGTTGTAGCGCCCAGCGCGAACCTTAAAGACGAAGATCCTGCGCAAACCGCAGAAGCCGCGTTTGACAGCCTGAATGGTTTGGTTGATATTATAATAGATTCCGGCAAAACAGAAGTCGGTATTTCTTCAACCGTAGTTGATATGACAAAATCCCGCCCTGAAATTTTAAGAAAAGGCAGTATTAGCAAGAAGGAAATAGAAAAAGTAATAGGTAAAATTTAATGAAAACAATATTATTTGTCTGTACTGGCAATTCCTGCCGAAGCGTTATGGCAGCAGAGATGTTTAAAAAGATGCTCGGTGAAGGCATAAACAAGATAAATGTTATATCAGCCGGAGTAGGCACTGTGCCTGGCATGCAGGCTACAGAATATACTATTAAAGTCTTGCAAAGAGAAGGCGTGGATGCATCGGCCCATAGAAGCATGCCTGCATCAAAAGAGCTGTTGAAAAAAGCAGACCTCATAATGGTAATGGAGCGTTATCATAAACGCAGGATTCTGGAAATAGACCCGGACGCCAAAGACAAAGTGCATCTTTTAAGGGAATTCCGCAAGTCGCCTGATGAAATAGTAGAGCCAGAGGTTTTAGACCCGATAGGCAGGCCGCTTGAGGTTTATGAAAGGACGCTTGTTTCAATAAAAGAAGGTTTAGATGATTTAATCAAATGGCTTAAAAAAGAAGGATGGATTTAGATCCTTCGCTTCGCTCAGGATGACAACTTATGAGGTAAAATATGAAAATAGCTATAGGCGCGGATCACGGTGGATTTTTATTAAAACAAAAATTAATAAAGTTTCTTGAATCAAAAGATTATGTTGTAGCGGATATGGGCACACATTCAGAGGATCCGTGCGATTACCCTGTATACGCAGAGAAGATAGCCTGCGCGGTTTCCAGCGGCGAATTTGACAAGGGCGTGCTTATTTGTAAAAGCGGAATAGGAATGTCTATGGCTGCCAACAAAGTTAGCGGTATACGCGCAGCGCTTTGCCAGGATTTAAAAACCGCAAAATCATCCAGAGAACATAATGACGCGAATGTGATATGCCTGGCAGCTAAAAAGATTTCGTTTAAATCAGCAGCAAGTTTATTAAATATTTGGCTTAAAACAGAATTCGCCGGAGGCAGGCACGCTAAGCGGGTAAAACAAATAGACGAACTATCGCGTCATTGCGGAAATAGGAGATAAGCAAATGAATTATTTACGCGAAACAGATCCCGATATATTCAGGATAATTAAAGATGAGACTATACGCGAGGAAGAAACTATAGAATTAATAGCAAGTGAAAATTTTGTAAGCGAGGCAGTGCTTGCGGCGCAAGGCTCTGTTTTAACTAATAAATACGCGGAAGGTTATCCTGACAGGCGCTGGTATGGCGGCTGTAAATATGTGGACATGGCAGAACAGCTGGCAATTGACCGAGCCAAGAAACTTTTTGGCGCAGAACATGTAAATGTCCAGCCGCATTCAGGCTCACAGGCTAATATGGCAGTGTATTTTGCGTTGCTTAAGCCGGGAGATACAGTTTTAGCAATGGATCTTGCGTGCGGAGGCCATCTTACGCACGGCCACCCGCATAATTTTTCAGGAATGTTTTATAAAATAATACCTTATGGTGTAAGCGCTAAAACTGAACAGTTAGATTATGATGAAATTCTGTCTTTGGCAAAAAAACATAGGCCTCAAATGATTTTAGCCGGCGCCTCCGCGTATTCAAGGATAATTGATTTTAAAAAATTCAGAGAAATTGCTGATGAAGTAGGCGCGTATCTTTTTGTGGACATGGCGCATATAGCAGGATTAGTCGCGGCTGGTATCCATCCAAGCCCTGTGCCTTATTGTGAGGTTGTTACTACAACAAATCATAAGACATTGCGCGGCCCGCGCGGAGGAATGATACTTTGTAAATTAGATTTTGCAAAAAAGATAGACAGTATAATGTTCCCTGGGATACAGGGCGGGCCGTTGATGCACATTATAGCGGCAAAGGCAGTTGCCCTTCGTGAAGCGCTTAAGCCTGAATTTAAAAAATACCAGCAGCAAATTGTCAATAATGCCAAGGTTTTGGCGTCAAGCCTTGAAAGCTGCGGGTACCGTATCGTTACAGGCGGCACAGATAATCACCTTATGCTTGTTGATTTGTCTGCCAAGGGCATCACAGGCAAGGATGCGGCGATGACACTTGATAAGGCAAGGATAACTGTTAATAAAAATCTGATTCCGTTTGATAAAAATTCACCTTTTGTCACAAGCGGTATACGCCTTGGCACGCCTGCGGTTACTACTCGCGGCATGAAAGAACCGGAAATGAAACAAATAGCAGGTTTTATAGATGAAGTGTTGAGTAATATGAATGATCAGAAAAAGATAACCGATGTGCATAGAAAGGTATCAGTGTTTATTTCAAAATTTCCATTGTATAAAAAAAGAATTAAGGATATGAAGATATGAGGCCGAGTTGGGATGAGTATTTTATGGAAATGGCGCATCTTGTGGCAAAGCGCTCGACTTGCCTGCGGCGCCAGGTCGGCGCAATTCTGGTCAAAGATAAAAGGATCCTTGCAACGGGTTATAACGGCGCGCCAGGCGGATTAGAGCACTGCCTTGAAATAGGATGTATGCGCGAGAAATTAAAAGTCCCGTCAGGCGAAAGGCATGAGCTTTGCCGCGCGTTGCACGCAGAGCAAAACGCGATAATACAGGCAGCGGTTTACGGTACGCCGTTAAAGGGCAGTGTTTTATATCTGACAAATCAGCCGTGCATAATATGCGCAAAGATGATTATAAACGCGGGCATAAAAGAAGTTATTATAGGCGGTGATTATCCTGATGAGATGGCGCGAGATTTTTTAAAGCAGGCCGGCGTAACTATTAGGAAAATAGACAAAAAATGAAATGCCCGAATTGCGGAAATTTTGAAGACAAAGTAATTGATTCAAGGGAAAATCCGGAAGGTGACGCTATAAGGCGCAGGCGCGAATGTTTAAAATGTGAAAGCCGTTATACCACTTATGAGTATATAGAAAAAACAGCGCGTATGGTGGTAAAGAAAAATGGCAGCCGCCAGGCTTTTGATAAAAACAAGCTTTTGTCAGGTCTTGTAAAGGCCTGCGAGAAGCGGCCGGTTTCAATGGAAAAGATGCATGAAATAGCTGATCAGGTTGAAAGGGTGCTTGAGAAGAAATACGAAAAAGAGATACCTTCCAAGGAAATAGGCGAGACAGTTATGAAAGAATTGCAAAAAATAGATGATGTTGCCTATGTAAGGTTCGCCTCGGTTTACCGCGAATTCAAAGACGTAAATCAGTTCATGTCTGAATTATCCCACCTGCTCAAAAATAATAATAAATAATTGCAAAATCCCCTAGACAGGATTCCGCAGGAACGCTCGGCGCGCTCCAGCGGCGCGCCTCGCTCGTTGAAAATTTTTGTGCTCCGCCAAAAAAACATGGCGGAGACCAAGCCACAAAAATTTTCAGACGTCCTGCTCCATCCTGTCTTCGGGGATTTTGCAACATAAAGGTTATAAAGCGCAGTAGCCTGTGAGCGGCGCATTAGAAATCTTTTGCCATCTTGCGCTATCCTGACATGTAGTCTGCGAAGAATTACGGCGAGCGAATGCCGAAACTGACCGAAGCCACCAGCTATAATGTATAGTGGCGAGGGAATTTCGGCAAATGAGCGAGCCGTAAACTGAAGCAGACGGCAAAAGATTTCAGCGCTGCGAACAGGCTACAAGTGCTATATATTGTAATAGTATTATAATTATAACCTATTATATAACAATATGTTATAGAGTAGGTAAAAACTTTTAAAAAGTTGGGAATAATTGGGCTTTTTAGTTGTTATATATAGTGTAGTAATAGTATATATTGTGTAATAATTAGGTAGAAAATACTCATAAGCCAAGGAATATCATATGGTTACATCAAAAAACCCTATAATACGCATAATAGCCATGGTTACAGTGGTAGCTTTTGTGCTTACCAACTGTGGCCTGGGCTATGCCATACCAAATACTTCTCATCTACGCGAGGTTAATGTTGGCCAAAGGCAAGAAGATGCACAGGCTATTGGTAATGCGCTTGGCGTTCAAGCCAACGCTGCGGCATCAGTGTTGAATGATATTAATAAAGAAATTAGAGTGCTAGAATTGAAAATCGATCAAGACTTATTAAGGCGCCTACCAAAATTTGGGCTTCATATTGAACAGCAGGGCCATGCCCCGGAAGGAAATTTTTGGTATTACATTTTTGATGCTAACAGTGAAGATTATGAAGGGATAAGTTTGAATGAATTTTTTGAACGCCTGCAGGGTGCAGTAATAAGAATGTCTAATTTTTTACCGGTTGGTGTTCTGCCGGAAATTTATATGCTCAAAGAAATACATAGAAAATTTTTAATATTTGCATCAGACAGGAAATCCGATAGCGATACAGTAAGCAGCTCCTATCCTTTTAACGGTAAATCAAATTATAGATATCTTTTTACTGAAGGTGTAAGCCCTATATCTAAAGTTCCTCTTTTAGATACTTCAGTAGTCGTTTCTAGAATTATAGTAACAAAGGAAGAATATGAAACTGCTTTTGAATGGGGTAAACAACAAGCAGCTAAACAGGGCCTGCAGGATCCAAATAATCTTTTGGCCAAGGCGTGCGTTAACCGCTTATTATACAAAAGAACGTTGGAAACAGTATTATCATCTGCCCCTGCCGCAGGCGCCCAAGCGGAGAGCAGATTGTCAGCTGAGGATGGCTCTAAAGATGTATGTGAAGATTTTCGAAGGTTTGCCAGTGATTGCGAAAAACAGCTCTTATTGATGAAAAGATGTATTAATGATGCAAGCATAGGAAAGCTTGGAAAAAATGAAGCGAATGTAAGAATAAGGGAATGTGTTACTTCCATAAAGCATGGCTTATCTAAACTTGCCGATGATTTGCAAAATCCCCAAGTAAAAATATTTTTAGAAGATAAGTTGCAATATCGGCCAATTGCTATATTTGTTGACCGCGGTATTTATGATAGCGCTTTAGGACTTTTAGAGTATGCATTGGGTGAGCTAAATAGAATTAGAATTATAAACGATCAAGGCGATTTTTTTGCGGCAGTAGAAGCATTCGGTAAAAACGTCGGTGCTGTAGGAGAAGCTCGCGCAAGCGGTTACAATCTAATAGGCGCTGAAGAAAGAAGGCAGGCAGTAGATGTAGAAAAAAAGAGAAGGATAGTTGCTGTAAGAAGAACGCAAAGGCTTAAGAGAAAATTACGGGCAGGTATTTTAGGGATGGGTGTTTTGGCCGGTACTTTTGTAGCAGGACAGCGTTTATCAAACTCTGCGCAACCGATTGCTGTTGCGCCGGTGGCTCAGGTTATCAGCCAGTCTGTGCCTGCGGTAGTAGTAGTGCCATCAAAAAGGCCTGTCATTGATTTGGAAAAATTATTGGCAAATTATTCATTCAAAGACAGCCGTTCACCGGTTAGGTTAAGAGCGTTTTTGGAAGGAGTGCCGTTGCCTGCAGTGCCGCAAGCGCTTCTTCAGCATCTAGCCCATATCAAAGGCTATAGTTTATCCTACGAGCAAGCGGATAAAGCTGTGAACAATTGTAGATATTGGGATGTTCCGGTAACGCATGTAATAGCCACAATTTTAATGGAAACAGCGCTTGAGAAAAAAGGCGAAGTTGACGGCCTGTATTTTGGCGCAGGCCAATTTGTCCGCTCAACAGCAGAAAGCTTGCTAGAGCAGTTACAAGAAGCAGGTGTGCCGTATAAAAAGTTTAATGAAAATGATTTTGAGCAGACAGCGGTATTAATTGCTTATTCTGGATATTTGAATAAATGGCCCAAGGAAAGCGTTGATTGGAACAGCGAATTATCGCGCATGCGGGTAAGGGCAGCGTATATCAGCGCAGGCCTGCCTTCGGAACCGCTATCCCGGGAGCAGATGTTGCGCATAGCAGTGCATAATAAAGATGAAAAAGCCGCGAGAGATATGTTAGGCGTTGGTGAAATGGGCCTTTTTTTGGAGAAAATTTCCCTAGCCAACAGCGCAGGAAACGAAGACTGCACTTTTGCAGATTTAGAGGCAGAAGGATATAGCGTAAAGACAAACTTAAAGGATTATGGTTATCGCCAGGAACTTTATGTTTATTTATTTAAAGATGGGCAGGAGGTTAAAGGAGTTTACCTAACATTTTATATTTACCCTCAGTTTAAAACCATTGAAATAAAAGATTTTTATCCATCATTTCCAAAGCCGCAGGCAGAAAAAGAGAAAATAGGAAGAGGCAGGGCATTGTTGAGGCATATTATTAAGCCTGATTTATATGGAGGATATGATGTTATCGCTACGGCAGTGCCATCATTTGCGAAAAGTTTTGTAAAAATAAGAGAATGGAATCCGCTTTCTTTAGAAGAAAATCGCGATGATTTTATACCTATGCGCCAGAACAAGGAGAGGACAGTTTCTTCTAAATCGCCATTATATGAAGCGTGGTGTAATGCAACAGTGTATGGAGTAATGCCAATTGCAGGCGAAGCGCGCGCGAACGGTGAAAATGTTGAATTAGATACGATAGAAGATAGTAATGAATACCCAGGTGTTGTTCAAAGTGAGTTTACTGTCACTTCGCCAGGCATGCCCTTTGATTTTGTAAAAACTCTAGGCGCGCATTCATGCGTTATTGTTACTATGTACGATCCAAAAACTCAAATAGGTATTTTGGCTCATTTGGATTTTCAAAACGCAGGAGATATTATTTCTTATATTAAGATGGCAATGGCGTTGGAGCAGAAAGGCGTGAAAGACGCAAAAGGGCTTAGAATAAAATTAATACACTCAGGTTCTGATTGGGCTCAGTTTACAATAGACGAAATCAAAAATAAATTATCTACAGCTGATTGGTTTAACCGGATGGACGAATCTCAAATTGCAGAATTTGGCGTGGATGATTTTCAGGGTAATCTGGTAGATATAGCCTTTAATGTCAGGACCGGAGAAGCATATAAACTGCTTAAAGCGTTTTATAGTGGTTCAACTGTAGAAGTAATGCGCCAGCGTTCCGTCGGGCATAAAACATTTCAGGAAATTACGTTAGCTGCTGCTGGCGGTGAAGCCAGCGCCAATGCGGCAGCATTACCGTCGTTGGAAAAAGGAGAATATGAAACGCTTATGCGTGAGGTTAGGCGAGATCTAAAAAGCAGGAAAGAGAAATCCGGAGAGATATTGCATTGTTTGCATCACAGCGCAGAGCTTATAAAAAGATTGAAAGGCAGGGGAATAAAAGCAGAGTTAAGGGCAACATCATTGAGCTTGCCGAAAGAACTAAGCCATTTTTGGGTAGTTGTTAAAGATGAAAAAGGAGAAATAATCTGGACCTTGGACGCATATCCTGATTATTTTAAAACATACTATGAACATTTTGCGGAAAAATTTCCCGAAGACGTTTTAATATTTAGCAGTCAAGAGACTTATGTATATCCGTTTAATAAAGATGGATTTTGGGAAGAATTGCCTTCTGACGACCGCACGATAGAAATGTTATTGGATCGATCCAGCGCTGCGGCCAGCGGCGCAGGGCAGCTAGAGGCACAAGTAGAAATAGATGCCGTAAGGCAAAGAGCAGAGGCAAGATTTCAGGAAATAAAATACGATCCGGCAAATAATATAAGAGATAACGGGCCTTCTCCGGAAGCGGCGCGCAAAAGGCTTGGCCTGCTTCTGGCTTATAACAGTATAGTTGTAGCAGAAGGCCGCGAATGGAAAAGCCGTTATTATCAAAAAAGTTTAAGGAATCCAGAAATACGAAGATTGATATTAAGAGATGATATGTTGAGTAATATTGATACAAATATCAAATCTACCATAATGACACTTTTGGCAAACTGGGATGGCCTGAATGAAGGCGATCGAGAGCGTTTTCTTATAGTGCTGGAAGAGGCATATTTTGAAGGTATGGTATTAATCGATCTGTTAAGGACTTTAAATGAGGGCCATCTCGTTGTGCTTGAGCACATATTAAGGAGAGATTTAGCGAAGGCAGATGCCCTTGCTGTACGTAAAGCTATAGAAGAAGTTTTGCCTTATGTTGAGGCGCATGCCAGCGGTATTGTTTCCAGCGCAAACGCCGCGGCAATGGCGTATGATGCCATTATAGAGGGTGAGAGGCCTTCTACTCATGCGAACGATTTTATATCAATAATGGATAGAGCTCGTTTTGAAGGAATTATTGATCCGGCATATTTTTTAAAAGGCAAAGTATTGGATATTGGTTTAGAAACAGAATTTGAGATTTTGGCACAGGAGAATTTGGTGACTTATCTAAAAAGAAGGGGTGTAGATATAGTTGGTTTAGATCCGAAAGTTCCCGCTGGCGCGCCTGCTTATTTAACAACAGGCATAGTACAAAATATGCCGTTTAGAGACGACCAGTTTGATTCTGTTGTTAGCTTGGCATTATTTTCTTATGATTATTTTGAAGGGGGAGTGATTAAAGATGGTGTTTCTACGCTTTCAGAATTTTATAGAAGATCAGCGCGTGAAATCAGGCGTGTGCTAAAAAATAAAGGATTATTTTTAGCGTCAGTTACTGAGGGGAATCAGGAATTGATAAAAGCTTTTACTGATGAAGGTTTTACTGTTCGCATGATAGATAGAACCAGCTATTTGTTTGAGAATAATAAATCTAACGGCGCTGTATTTGCTGCTTCTGCAGCAGGACGGGGCCAGCAAGAGATATGGGGAATTTATGATACTGATGAAGCGTTAAGAGAAATTGCTGAAACTGTGGCAGAAATGGCAGAAGCTAGATTTGTAAATGTAATTTATAAACAATTACCTGATGGATTATCAGAAAGGCAAAAGTTTATAGATGGAATAAAAAGCAGCGGCGCAAAAGTTATAATACGAGTAAGCAATAATAATTTGTTGGCGTTTAGCAGCTTAGATGATGTGCAAAAAAGAGAACTTACAGATGAAAACAGGGGCGAGTGGAAGCAGTTGGTATATTCGCTGTAATTGCCTACCGTTTCACGCCCCCGAGGTGGTACAAGCTCTGGTTTGCCTGCTTCACCTCGGGGGCGTTTTTTAGCTGTTTAAAAGTCATCCATTGGTATTGACATAGGCGTTTGTTGCGAGGCGCCTGTTTTTTTCTTAGGCATGCCTGCGCTGGTTGTTTTAACATCTGCTTTTTGGCGCAGTTTTTCAAACCAATCCTCAAAATATTTTGCCTGTTTTTCTTCGAGGGTGTCTTTTTTGAAAGACTCCTTTTCGGTTTTAAATTTTTCTTCGTCTATGGCAATTTTTTCCGACACAAATAATATGGCAGAGCCTTGGTCAATTTTCGCGATGCCTGCCAATTTGCCTATATCTGTAGTGAAAGCAAGATTCGCGAATTCTTCGGAATTTCCTATTTGCGGTATACTGCCGCGTTTAGTAAATTGGCCGGTTGATTTCACTTCAAATTTTAATTCAACGCACGCGTCTTTAAAGCTTACCCCGCTGTCAACTTTTTGTTTGATTGTAGTAAATAATTCGTTGGCTCGTTTTGTTGTCAATTCATTTGCTTCTTTATCTATAATAGTATTTTTTATATCATCTTTTATCTCATTTAAATCCGGAACATAAGGCTCCATTTTATTTTTAAGGCTTATTATGTAGCGGCCTGTTTGAGATTTTATGGGAGAGCTTATCTGCCCGGGCTCTAATTTGAAAGCTTCTGCAGATATTGTATATGACGGGCCGATGCTTGGAATAAGCCCGTTCATCGCAAAAAATCCGCTTTCCTTGACAGTCAAATTGAATTTTTTAGCAATTGCCTTAAGGTTAGGTTGTTTTTGTTGGCCTATTTCATACGATAAGTCGCTTGATGCGTCATCTGCCTTATCTTGAGCCTTTTTATCCAGCAATTTGTCTTTAATTTTTTCTTTTATTTTTTTAATATCATCAGTTTCTTTTTCATAATCTTTTTTATGATCCTGGTAATATTTGTCAACCTCACTGTCGCTTACGGTTACTAATTTCTTTGCCTGCGAATATTCAAACGGAATATATTCTATATTTACGCGAAGAGGAGTTCTGAATTCGTTTTTATGCGCGTCATAGTATTGTTTTATTTTGTCCTCGCTTACATTTATTCCGGCCTTAAAATCATCCGCATTTATAAGGATGTAATCAACGTTTATTTTTTCATTCTTTTCTTTATATGCTTTTTTTAGTTCTTCATCCGAAACAGTGACGTCTTTAATAATCTCATCCTTTAGTTTTGTTATTATTATAGAGCCTTTTACTTCATCTTCAAATTCCCTGGCAGGCACTTTAAGAAAATACTCTATAACGCGTTTATATATATCCGGCACAAACTTTCCGCTTGAATCCTGGAATAAAGGTATAGAACATATCTTCTCTATTACTTCTTCATCAGAGGCGTTAAAATGCCTCATGGTTGCTTCGCGCATAAGTATGATTCTGGTCCATGCCTCTTGCTCCATGTTCAGATATTGAGAGAACTGGCTGAATTTTTCGCCGTACATCAGCTTTGCCTGGTTATATACAGCGTTATAATTTTGTTCGTATTCCTTCCAGCTGGCCTTTTTGCCAAAAACCGTCCCTGCGAAGCTGGCGCCTTTAGAGCGCATAAAAACAGCGCTTGAGCCGCCCCATAGCACAAAGGTTGCAAGCAGTATCCACAAAACAAACTTCATATTTTTACGCATTGATTTAAGCATAATCTACCTCCAAGTTAAATTTATTTAGCCATATTATACTATTAATTGACAAAATGTCAAAAGGATAGTAAAATACACATTTATTATAAGGGGGAGTTATGAAGTTAAAATTAGGTTTACCTAAAGGGAGCCTGCAGGAAACTACATTTAAAATTTTCAATAAAGCAGGGTATAATATCTCTGTCAGCGATAGGTCGTATTTTCCAAGCATAGACGATCCTGATATTGAATGTGTGCTTTTAAGGGCCCAGGAGATGTCGCGGTATGTTTCTGACGGCGCCCTTGATTGCGGCATAACAGGCAATGATTGGGTCGAGGAAAATAGTTCTGATGTATTGAGAATGGCGGATTTAGTTTACGCGAAAAAGAAAATGGTTCCTGTGCGCTGGGTGCTGGCAGTGCCAGAAGCTTCCAGCATAAAGACGGTTAAAGATCTTAAGGGAAAACGCATAGCTACAGAGGTAGTAAGTGTTACTAAGAAATATCTTAAAGCCAATGGCGTAACAGCAGATGTTGAGTTTAGCTGGGGCGCAACAGAGGTAAAAGTGGCAGCAGGCCTTGTTGACGCAATAGTTGAGCTTACTGAGACAGGTTCGAGCTTGCGCGCGAACAACCTGCGTATAGTTGATACTGTCTGTGTTTCAACAACGCAGTTTATTGCTAATAAAGCCGCGGCAAAAGATACTTTTAAGAAGGCAAAGATGCAGGAAATCCTGCTTTTATTAAATGGCGCGATATTATCAGAAGGCAAAGTCGGGCTTAAGATGAATGTGCCAGAGAAAAATTTAGATAAAATCCTGGGCGTTTTGCCTGCAATGAAAAAACCGACAGTATCAGCATTAAGCCAGGATGGCTGGTGCGATGTAGATACAATCATAGAAGAGAGAATTGTGCGCACGCTGATACCAAAACTTAAGGCCGCAGGCGCAGAAGGTATAGTAGAGTATCCGTTAAACAAAGTAATACCATAGGGGGTTGCAATATGCCGTGCGGAAGAAAGCGCAAGCGACATAAAATGGCCGTGCATAAAAGAAAAAAACGGCTGCGCAAGAATCGTCATAAAAAGAAAATACGCTAATAGCTAATTAGAGTGTTGGCGGCCACGATGGGTAGGTGTCACAGCGAACGAAGCGAGCGAGACACCTACCCGGAGATGGCCGCCGGCATATTATCATGAACAAACGTCCTGATATATCAAAATTAGAAGATATCGCTCGGAATATGCGCATTGATATCCTGAAGATGCTTACTGAAGCAGGAAGCGGGCATCCTGGCGGGAGCCTGTCTAGCGTCGAGATAATGGTAGCTTTATATTTTTATAAGCTAAAGCATGACCCTAAAAATCCTTATTGGCCTGACAGAGACAGGTTTATCCTGTCAAAAGGCCATGTTTGCCCCGCGCTTTACGCGGCGCTCGCGTATTCAGGGTATTTTCCGAAAGAAGAACTTATGACCTTGCGAAAATTAGGCAGCCGTTTGCAGGGCCATTCAAAGAAAGATTCGCCTCCAGGTGTAGAGATTTCAAGCGGTTCTCTTGGGCAGGGCCTTTCTGTTTCAAACGGCATAGCGCTTAGCATGAGGCTTGATAAAAAGCCTTCAAGGGTATATTGCCTTATGGGCGACGGAGAAACACACGAAGGCCAGGTTTGGGAAGCCGCAATGACAGCCGCTCATTATAAACTTGATAATGTTTGCGCGATAATAGATTACAACAAATTGTGCATAGACGGGCGCATAGAAGATGTTATGAGCCTTGAGCCTATTAAGGATAAATGGCGTTCGTTCGGGTTTAATGTGATAGAAGTCAGCGACGGGCATAATATAAGCGCGCTTATGGATGCTTTTGATAAGGCAGAAAATACAAAAGGCATCCCCAGCGTTGTAATAGCTCATACAGTAAAAGGCAAAGGCGTTTCGTTTGCGGAGAATAAATGCGAATGGCATGGAGTTGCGCCTAACAAAGAGCAGCTTAAAAAAGCGCTGGAGGAACTTATATGAAAAATAGAATTTTGGTTGTTGACGATGAGAAAGATATCTGTTTTTCTTTAAAGGAATATTTTGAAAAATTCGGCAATTTTGAAGTTGAGGCCTGCTATAATGGTTTAGACGGTCTAAAGAAAGCGAAAGAGTTTAAACCTGATGTTATTTTACTTGATATAATGATGCCTGAAATGGACGGCCCGGAAATGGCATGCACACTGCGGCAAGATAAAGAGATAAAAGATATCCCATTGGTATTTTTAACGTCCTTAGTAAGCAAGGAAGAGCTGTCCAAGCAAAAACATATAACAGAGCCGTACTATATGATGGCAAAACCGGTAGAGTTGGATAAAATAATGAAATTGGTAAATAAAATAGTAAGCAAAAAGCCGCAGTAGAATCAGGAGGAACAAATGTATTGGCATAAAAAGGCAAGATTATTTCTTACGATGCACTGGGTAAAAATCACAGTTATATTGGTGGTTATTATACTGTTAATATTGACAGTGTGGGGGCTGATGTCTCTCGAGAGTTTCTATATGCATATGACCCTTGCCCAACTGCCGCTTCAGATTTTACTTACCGGCATAAGCGCCGCTGTATTCGTTTTTATGTATACCGCCGGGTTTAGAGGCGGTTTTGCTAAGATAGAGCGCGGCCGTATAAAAGGCGAAGATGTAAAGGTGCATTTTAATGATGTAATAGGTATAGATGAAGCAAAAGAAGAAGCATGGGAAGTTGTTAATCTTATAAAAGACAGGGCAAGGCTTCAGAGAATTGGTGGTAAGATCCTGCGCGGGCTTTTAATGGTAGGCCCTCCGGGATGCGGAAAGACATACCTTGCAAAAGCTATAGCCACAGAGGCAGGCGTGCCTTTTATAGCCATGGCAGGAAGCGAATTTGTTGAGATTTTTGTCGGGGTAGGTGCAAGCCGCGTCAGAAAACTTTTTAAACAGGCCAGGCAGTTAGCGTACGCGCACGGCGCATGCATACTTTTTATAGACGAGCTTGACGCTATAGGCAGGTCAAGGTCTTTTAGTTACATGGGCGGCGGCATGGAAACAAACGCGACCTTAAACCAGATTCTTGTGGAAATGGACGGCCTTACGGATAAACAGCAGAATGTTATTGTTATAGGCGCTACAAACGCGGATGAATCTGTTATGGACCCTGCGCTTCTTAGGCCTGGAAGGTTTGACAGAAAAATATACATAGATAAACCGGGTTTAGACGGCAGGGAAAAGTTATTTGCCTATTATTTGAGTAAAGTAAAATATGACCCGCAGATAGAGGTGAGCCGCCTTGCCAAGAGGTCTGTTTATAAATCTCCGGCAGAAATAGAAAATGTTATTAAGGAATCAGCGCTTATAGCCACTAGAAATAAGAGAGAACTGATTATATATAAAGATATAAGCGAGGCTATTGAAAGAGTTGACTTGGGGATGAAGCGCAAAAGAATCCTTACGCCAACAGAAAAAAAGAATACCGCTTATCATGAAGCAGGCCATTTGATTGTAATGTACGTGCTTCATCCGACAAACGATGTGTTTAAAGCATCTATAGTATCCCGCAGGTATTCTTTGGGCGTTGTTTATTCTCAGCCAAGGGAAGAATTGTATTCGCACAATAAAGAAAAATTTCTCGCGGATGTAAAGGTGAGCCTTGCCGGTTATGTCGCAGAAAAATTAAAATGCGGCTCGACCTCGGAAGGCGTTAGCAGTGATTTCAAAAACGCAATGAGGATAGCGCATTTGATGGTCTGGCAGTTAGGTATGAGCGAAAAAGGGTATCTTGGAGACTATACAGTTATACCTGACGGCCAAATATCTGATAAAATAAAAGAGGAGCTGGATCAGGAGACGCAGAAGATTTTTCAGAAATGTATTAAAGATGTTGAGGATCTGCTTAAAAAAGAAGACATATTGCTGGAGAGGTTTACAAAGGACCTTATTGAAAGAGAAGAGTTGGAATACGACGAGATTGAAGCCATATTTGCCGAGTACGGCAAGACCAGGGATAATCTCGTAAAGCATCTGAATAGAAATTTTTAGTAAATGAAAATGCACAATCGCGCGGCATTGGCGTGTTTTATTTGTTTTTTATTGGCCAGCGTTCTTCCCGGCTGCAGGCCCTCCTATACAAATGAAAATCTCGAAAAATCCATTATAGAAATCTGCAAAAAAGAAAACAATATTGACGTAAAAGTCAAACGTGTAGGCAGGACTGTGGGTATATACCTGCCTATAAACGGCCTTTTTGAATCAGACACTAAAACAAAAAGTTCAGGCAGTATTACGGTTGAGGACGTTTTAGCAGGAATAAGGTTCACTAAAGACGCGACAGAAAAAATGGAAAACGTCAGCATGGCGCTTTCAAGGGTTGCTATGTCAACAGACGCGCCGGTAGATTTTTATGTTTTGATAGCCGCAGACAGTAAGGCTTCAGGATTAGAGATTGTCATTACAAGATATGTAATGGATATGAAACGCCTGATACTTAACGATGTCTCAAGAGGCGATTATGTCCAGCGCATACTTATGGATATGGACTTTGGCCCTGTTACAGCGGCGGAAGAAACGGTGAGAGAGCTTTTTCATGACATGGAACAATTGTCTATTCAGACTATTATAGCGAGGTATTTTGCAAGGACAACGAATGTCAGGATAGAATCGTCTGATTTTTTTCTTAATCTTTCCCAGCTTGAATATAAAGAAATAAAAAAATTTAATATTATACAACTGCAGGGCCTGCAGATAGATAAAACAAAAGTCCTTGTAAGGTGCAAAGTTAAAGAAGTGTTTACTCCTGTTTCAGGATATGAAAATTTTAAGTTTTCTCATGCGTCAGGTTTTATAGATGAATATATTGTATTGTTGGATACAGGATACATACCTTATATGATTGAACAAGTGGCAGTAGTTTCAAAAGGCGCAGTTTACCCCGAGAAATTTAAGAAATATGAAGGCCCTGAAGTGTGGGATAAGGAGAATTTTTATTTAGAGGATATTTCTTTGAAGGATTTTCTGGCGCGCCAGCTTTCCGGCAGAGTCAGGGATTTATATCAGGGCAGCCCGGCTATCAGGTCTAAATTTGTCATTAATTTATCCAAAGGCGAATACATAACGAGCGAAAAAAAATTTAAAGTAACATTTGATATTGAAAACAACCCTAAAAACACAAAAAAAGAAGCCGTTGATTTTACCGAAATATGGCAAATAATAAGCCAGGTAATGCGGCGTTATGATTTTAAGGATTACAAAGCAGTAGAATTGTACAACATGGCAGATGGCAAGCGTGAAGTTATGAGCAAGCAGGAATTGCTGGAAAAATTTTGGCCTAAATGGTTGTTAAAAAAATAAGGAAAAATTTCAATGGCAGATAAACCAAAAGCAACAAGGGATGGATTTGGCGAAGGATTGGTTGAATTGGGCAGGGCAGATAAAAATGTTGTCGTGGTTTCAGCGGATTTGACTCCGTCAACCAGGGCTGACTGGTTTAAAAAAGAATTTCCTGAAAGATTTTTTGCTGTAGGCGTCGCGGAACAGGATCTTTTTTGCACTTCAGCCGGGTTAGCCTTAAGCGGAAAGATCGCGTTTGCGTGCACGTTTGCAGTGTTTGCATCAGGCAGGGCATGGGATCAGTTAAGAGTGTCGCTTTGCTATATGCAAACTAATGTAAAAATAGGCGCAACGCACGGCGGCATATCAGTGGGCCCTGACGGCGCAACGCATCAGGCGCTGGAAGACATAGCTATTATGCGCGCTCTGCCGAATATGAAAGTAATAGTGCCTGCTGATTCTATCCAGGCAAAAAAGGCGACGATTGCCGCGGCAAATTACCCGGGCCCTGTGTATCTGCGCCTGGGTAGAAGCGCGGTGCCTTATGTTACCGACGAAAAATCAAAATTTGAAATCGGCAAAATAGACGTATTAAAAGACGGAAAAGATGTTACAATTATTGCCTGCGGGGTAATGGTAAGCAGTGCTTTAGAAGCGGCAAATAGCTTAGATAAAAAAGGCATAAGCGCGGCTGTTTTAAATGCGCATACAATAAAACCTATAGATGTTGATGCGATTTCTAAGTTTGCAGCCAAAACAGGCGCGATAGTAACTTGCGAAGAACATAGCGTTATCGGAGGCCTGGGCAGTGCGGTAAGCGAGGTTGTGGCAAAGTTTGGTTCGTGTTTTGCGCCAATCGAAATGATAGGTACTCAGGATGTGTTCGGGGAATCAGGTGAAGCGGATCAGCTTATGAAAAAGTACCACCTTATGCCTGAAGATATTGTTGTTGCTGCGCAAAAGGTAATAAAAAGAAAGAAATAATGCTGAAATTAAAATCTCCCGCCAAAATAAACCTCTATCTTCGCATCCTGAATAAACGTTCTGATGGCTATCATAACATAGTTACGCTTTTTGAAAGAATAAATCTTTTTGATGATATAACAATTAATGTAGGGGCGACCCGGCGGGTTGCCCCTACTATTAGAATCACCTGTTCAGACCCGAATGTCCCAAAGGGCCCGGAAAATCTTGCATATAAGGCAGCGCAGGCTTTACTTGATTATACGGGTAAAAGCCTTAGTTGCCATATAACCATAAAAAAGCGCATACCGGTAGGCGGCGGGTTAGCAGGCGGCTCTAGTAACGCCGCAACAGTGCTTTTAGGGCTTAACAGGTTGTGGGAATTGAAGTTAAGTAAAAAAGAACTCATGCTTATAGGTGCCAAAATAGGAGCTGATGTAAATTTCTTTCTTTTAGGAGCGCGATTTGCAATAGGCAAGCGTAGTGGCGAGGTAACCTCGCCACTACGTATAAAAAAGGCGCTATGGCATGTGCTTGTAAACCCAGGCAAAGGATTGCCCACTAAAGATATATATGAATTATGGGATAATATGCATATATGGTGCCGCGAGACACCTACCCCGCGATGGCCGCCGGCTAAACAAATTGGCTTGACACAAGCATTGGTTGATGTTAAAATATTAGTCCACTCCATTCGAGATAAAAATTTGACTTTGTTAGCCAATAACCTTTTTAATGATTTAGAAGGCCCGGCGCAGGTTAAAGAAAGCACAATATCAGAAATAAAGGGTCTGCTTAGATCCTGCGGTGTCAAAGCCGTATTAATGTCAGGCAGCGGGCCTACTGTTTTTGGCATTGTGCCTGCTGGAAAGGAGGCGGTGAGGATTAAGCGAGAATTAATTCGTTTAAGACACGATTTACAGATTTTTATAGCCAAAACCTATTAAAAAAACTGGAGGTTTATTTCGTGGAGATCACCGAGGTCAGGATATTTCCAAAAGAAGGCAAAGATAAGAAACTTAAGGCATACGCAGCAGTTACTTTTGATAATGCCTTTGTTGTCAGAAATATAAAGGTAATAGAAGGCGGAAAAGGGCTTTTTGTCGCAATGCCGTCTAGGAAACTAAAAGAGGCATGCCCTAATTGCGGCTATACTAATGCGGTAAAATCTAAATTTTGCAATGAATGCGGCAAGGTTCTTCCTGCATCTATTAAAGCAAGGACACAGGATTTTGGCCAGGATGAAACAGAGCGCCAGTCTGATCATAGGGATATAGCTCATCCGATAACCCCTGAATTCAGGGATTATCTGCAGAAAAAAGTTTTAACAGCCCATCAGTCAGATAGTAGTGGGACGTCGTCCAACGGTAGGACACGAGAATTTGGGTCTCGCTATTCTGGTTCGAATCCAGACGTCCCAACCATTGATAGGAAAGATAAGTAATGAGAGACGTTATTGCGATTGTGCTCGCAGCCGGCGAAGGCACTAGGATGAAATCGGCAATGCTGCCCAAGGTTTTGCATCCTATATGCTGGAAGCCTATGATAAGCTATATACTTGAGACTATACAATCCATAGGCGTAAAAAAGATTATAGTTGTAACAGGTTTTAAAGCAGAGCTTGTTAAGAAATTTCTAGGGGCAAGCACAAACGGAAATATCAACACAGTAACACAAAAAGGCAGGCTTGGCACCGGAGATGCTGTAGGCTGTACCAAGAAACTGCTGAAGAAATTTAAAGGTGATCTTTTAATACTTTACGGCGATATGCCGCTCATAACTCCGGATTGCCTTGAAGAGCTATTAGAGAAGCACCAAAAAACCAATGCCGCTTGCACGCTTTTGACGGCAATAGTTAAAAATCCGACTGGTTTTGGCAGAATAGTAAGAGATGACCAGGGCCGCGTTCTGCGGATAGTCGAAGAAAACGACGCGTCTATTTATGAGAAAGTTATAGAAGAGATAAACGTCGGAGCGTATTGTTTTGACGCTGAATCGCTTTTTGAAGCGCTTAAGAAAGTAAAGCCTCACAATAAAAAAAGAGAATATTATTTAACCGACACTCTTTCTATTTTGTCTCGCGGCAACAGGCGCATAGAATCTATATTTACGAATAATATGGATGAAGCATTTGGTGTTTCTTCGCGCAACGACCTTGTAAAGGCGCAGGAGATAATAAGAAAACGCACTCTTAATAAACTTATAGATAAAGGCGTAACAATAGTAGACCCTCAAACTACATATATTGACGACAGGGTAGAGGTAAATCAGGATACAGTAATACATCCTTTTACAATTATAGAGGCTGATGTAAATATAGGCAAGAGATGTTCAATAGGGCCTTTCTGCAGGATACAGGGGCATACAGAGATAGCAGATGATGTTGAGATAGGCAATTTTGTGCATATAGTAAACAGCAGGATATCAAAAGGTTTAGTAGTCGAAAGCCATAAATTCTTAAAAGACAAAATAATAAAATCCGGAGCCAAAAAATGATTAACGGCGAGATGAAGATTTTTTCAGGCAACGCGAATCCTGAACTTGCAGGCGAGATTTGTAAATATCTCGGAGTAAAATTAAGCAAGGCCCTGGTAGGTAAATTCAGCGAAGGCGAAATCAGGGTAAAGATAGAAGACAATGTCCGCGGCAAGGATGTTTTTATAATCCAGCCGACGTGCCCGCCTGTAAATGATAACCTGATGGAACTTTTGATTATGACAGACGCGATAAAACGTTCGTCCGCAAAAAGGATAACAGCTGTTATACCTTATTTTGGTTACGCGCGCCAGGACAGAAAAGATATGCCTCGCGTGCCTATAACCGCGAAATTGGTGGCTAATATATTGACAGCAACAGGGGTAAGCAGGGTGTTGACTATAGACCTGCATGCCAGCCAGATACAGGGATTTTTTGATATACCGCTTGATCATCTATTTGCGGCAAAAGTCCTTATGGAATATTTTGAGAAGAAGGATGTAAAAAACCTCGTAGTGGTTTCACCTGATGTCGGCGGCATTAAGATGGCCCGCGCATACGCTAAAAGGATAGGCGCCAGCCTTGCAATTGTTGATAAACGCAGGCTGGATGATAAAGAGATTGAGGTTATGAATATATTGGGCGAAGTAAAAGGCAAAAACGCTGTTTTGGTGGACGATATGATAGCAACCGCAGGCTCGCTTACAGAAGCCGCGCAGGCGTTAAAAGCAGCAGGCGCAAAAGATATTTATGCCGCCGCGACGCATGCTGTTTTATCAGGCCCAGCCACAGACAGGATTAAAAACAGCGCATTAAAAGAGGTGATAGTTACAAATACCATACCTGTAGATAAGTCAAAAAAAGTGAACGATAAAATACAGGTTCTTTCAATCGCGCCTCTTTTAGGCGAGGCGATAAAAAGGATTCACAATGAAGAATCCGTAAGTATTTTGTTTGATTAAATAATAACTGGAAAGGTGGAACACGATTATGGAGCAAATTCAATTATCAGCAACAGTGCGCAACAAAGAAAATGTAGGTAAAAAATTCGCAACTGAGCTGCGCAGTAAAGGCCTTGTGCCGGCAATAGTTTATAAGGCAGGCAAAGAAACTTTGTCTATAGCTGTAAATGAAAAAGAGCTTGAAAAAGCGCTGCATACATCAGCAGGCGGCAACGTTTTGATAGAGCTTAAAATTTCAGGCGCGGATTCAAAGCAGCAGTCCAGGACTGTCATTATAAAAGAGATTCAGCATCATCCTTACAAGGATAATTTACTGCATGTGGATTTTCATCAGATAGCGCTTGATGAGGTTATCAAGATTAAGATGCCTATTACAACAAAAGGTGAGGCAGCCGGAGTAAAAGCAGGCGGAATATTAGAACGTATAATGTGGGAAGTGGAAATAGAATGTTTACCTACCCAGATGCCGGAAAAATTAGAAATAGATGTTACAAATCTTGAGATAGGCCATACAAAGACTATAAAAGATATGGTAATTCCTCCCGGGGTAAAAGTTTTGGCTGACCTTGAACAGATAGTTGTTTCTGTGACTATCAAGAAGGCTGTTGAAGAAGCTGTTGCTGTTCCTGAAGGAGAAACTGCGGAGCCTGAGGTCATTAGGGAGAAGAAGCTTACTGAGGAAGAGGCAGCTGCTGAGGCCGCACCGAAGGAAGAAAAGAAGCCAAAAGAAGAAAAGAAGTAATAAGAATATGAAGTTGATAGTCGGCCTGGGCAATCCGGGTTTAAAATACAGCAGCACACGCCATAATAGCGGTTTCAAAGTTATTAAGTTACTTGCAAAAAAACATAATATAAAAATAAATAAACAGGAATACGGCTCAAAAATCGGAGCCGGCGCCATAGGCAGCCATAAAGTAATATTGGCTATGCCTCAGAAATTTATGAATCTTTCCGGCGATCCGGTAAGGATGCTTTTAGCCGCGCATAAAATAAAGCAGGAAGATTTGCTGGTCATTTGCGATGATGTAAATATTCCGCTTGGGCATTTGAGGCTTAGGGCTCAGGGCAGCGCAGGCGGGCATAATGGCCTTAAATCAATAATCGGAAATTTAAAAAGCGAACTTTTTTCCAGGCTGCGCGTAGGCGTGGGCCAGGGAATAGAACTCAAGGGTGATATAACCGGTTTTGTTTTGGGAGATTTTAACCGGACAGAGGCAAAAGTTTTGCCTGATATTTTATCCCAGGCAATTCAGGCGTGCGAAAGCTGGGTTGAACACAAACAGGAGGAAAAATGAAAAAGTACGAAGGCATGTTTATTATCAAGCCTGAGCTTGAAAAAGATTCAAAAAAGAAAGCAATGGATTTTATTTCGAATGCAATTACGAAAGAAGGCGGCGAGATTAAAGATTTTAATGAATGGGGCAAGCACAGGCTGGCATATAAGATAAAAAGATCTAATGACGGCCTCTATTTATTGGCTCATTTTAATTTGCCAACAGAGAAACTCGATAAAATACAAAAGGCATATAATTTAAATGAGGATATTCTTAAAACATTGATAATAGTTGACGAGACTAATCCCTCGCCGCAACCGGAAACAGCGGCCGTTTCGGGATAGAAGGGAAATTTTAATGGCAAACCTTAATAAAGTATTTTTAATAGGAAACCTGACGCGCCCGGTCGAGTTAAGATATGCGCCAAGCGGGACCGCGGTTGGGTCATTTGGGCTGGCTACCAACAGAAATTTTACCACGCAGTCAGGAGAGAAAAAACAGGAAACCTGTTTTGTCAGAGTAGTTGTGTGGGGCAAGCAGGCAGAAACCTGCAATCAGTATCTTGCAAAGGGCAGTTCTGTTTTTGTAGAAGGCCGGTTGATATACCGCACATGGCAGGGCCAGGATGGAAAAGCTAAGTCAACGCTTGAGGTCAGGGCAGACAGGGTGCAGTTTTTAGGCAAGCCGATATCTCAGAACGCCGCGGTTGGTGCGGCTGTGGATGCGGTACAGCAAGCGCCTGATTTTGAAAAACCGCCTGCCGCTGTTGAAGAGCCTCTTTTGCCGGAAGATGATTTTGCTCCGCAAGATGAAAGAGATTTAACGTAAAATTTTAGGAGAAACATATAATGGAAAGAAAACCGTTTAATAAATTTGCTGCTAAAAAGAAAATTTTTAAAACAAAAGATGGCAAGCCTATCAAGCCAAGAACAGGCGGCGCTTCAGGTTTTTTCAGAAAAAAAGCCTGCAAGTTCTGTATTGAAAAAGTTGAAGCCGTGGATTATAAGGATGTAGTGCGCCTTCAGAAATTTATAACAGAGAGGGGCAAGATTACGCCGAGCAGGTTATCCGGCTTATGCGCCAATCATCAGAGGATTCTGGCTACAGCCATAAAAAGGGCGCGCCATATAGCGTTGCTGCCGTATTCAGCGAGGTACTAAAAGAGTAAAAAACAGTAGAAAAGTAGGAAAGTAAAAAAGTAAAAGAGTAAAAAGATAAAAGGATAAACAGATGAAAGTGATACTCGTAAAAGATGTTGAGAAAATAGGAAAGCTGGGCGAGGTGGTTGAAGTATCAGATGGTTATGCCAGGAATTTTTTGATACCTAAAGATCTTGCTATGAATTCTTCGCCTGAAAATATGCGAAAGATTGACAACGCAAAGCTTAAAGCCGCGCGGGCCATAGAAACAGAAACTAAAACCGCCCAGGAGTTTGCTGATAAACTGTCAAAGGTTTCTTGCAGTGTCGGAGTTCAAGTTGGGCCGGATGATAAGCTTTATGGTTCGGTGACGCCGGCAGATATACAGAAAGCGCTTTTAGCGGAAGGTTTTGAAATAGATAAAAAATTAGTCACAATAGAAACACCTGTTGAAAAACTCGGCGTATATCATGTAAAAATAAAGGTTCATCCGCAGGTGGAAACAACCGTCAAGGTATGGGTAGTAAAAAAATAGAATGCCTGTAGAGACTATTAATCCGATAGAAAAAATGCTGCAGCGGCTTCCTCCTCAGAACATAGAAGCTGAAATGGCGGTATTGGGTTCAATGCTTCTTGAAGAAGATGCCATAGCCGTTGCTATCGAAATAATAGATGAAGGTTCGTTTTACAAAGAAAGCCACAAAAAGATTTTTTCGGCCTTGATAAGCCTTTTTGATACTAATAAAGCCGCGGATATTGTTACGCTCGCAGACGAACTTAAAAAACGCGGCCAAATTGATGAAATAGGCGGCCCGGCATACCTTATGTCGTTATCAAACCTGGTTCCTACCGCAGCAAACATACGCCATTACGCGAAAATAGTAAAAGAAAAAGCCATCCTTAGAAATCTTATTAACACAGCAACACAAATAGTTACTGAAAGCTACGAAGCAGAGCAGGATACTGACAGGCTTATAGATAAAGCAGAACGTATGATTTTTGAAATAACCAGCCGTAAAATAGAAACGCGGATGGTTCTTTTAAAGGAAATAATAAAAGACAGCATAGAAACCATTGATAATTTATACCAGAACAAAGCTAATGTAACAGGCGTGTCTACCGGATTTTTTGAGCTGGATTCAATGACTGCCGGATTACAGCCGTCTGATTTGATAATAGTCGCAGGCAGGCCGTCGATGGGCAAAAGCGCGTTTATGGGCTCCATAGCAGAACATTTGGGCATTGTAGAGAAAACGCCGTTGGCAATATTCAGTTTGGAAATGTCAAAAGAACAGCTTGTTCAAAGAATGCTTTGTTCGCACGCAAAAGTAGACGCGCATAAGGTGAGAACAGGATTTTTAGCGCAGCAGGACTGGCCTAAACTTACAGCAGCGGCAGGCAAGCTTTCTGAAGCGCCTATATATATAGACGATTCTCCGTCTTTAACAGTCCTTGAGCTTCGGGCAAAGGCCCGCAGGCTTAAAGCGCAGTATGATATTAAGATGATTATGGTTGATTATATGCAGCTTATGCAAGGCCCTGCAGGAGCTGAAAACAGGCAGCAGGAGATATCAGAAATATCAAAATCTTTAAAGGCCCTGGCAAGGGAATTAAGAGTGCCTCTTATAGCGGTAAGCCAGCTTTCAAGGGCTGTTGAAGGCCGCACAGACCACAGGCCTCAGCTTTCTGATTTGCGTGAATCAGGAGCAATAGAGCAGGATGCGGACGTGGTTATGCTGCTTTTAAGGGAAGAGTATTATAATCCTACAGATGAAAATAAAGGCCTGGCAGAGGTAATTATAGCTAAGCAAAGAAACGGCCCGGTTGGTTCGGTTAAGCTGGTATTTGTCAGGGAATACGCGCGTTTTGATAATATGTCCAGGACTGAAGAGGAATAGTTTTTTCTTTACAATTATTTCTTTTATTGTTAATATAGCAATAATAATATAATAACTTAATAAAGAATAAAGGAATTTTTATGATGACCGGCAAACACTTAAAAGGAATTTTTGTGTTTTTGGCGGCCCTGGTTTTAATTTTGGGTGCAGCCAATGCCTTTGCAGAAGAAAATACCATAGCTGATGCTAAAGATAATGAGGGCAAGGTAGTAACAGCTATTGATGTAAAAAACAACAAATCCATAAGCAGCGCTACTATACTTGCCAAAGTGCAGATTATAGTTGGCAAGCCTTTTTCACAGACAGTAGTCAATCAGGATTTAAAAAGGCTGTATGCAACAGATTTTTTCACAGATATATCAATAGATGTGGAAGAAAACGAGGGCGGCGTAAAAGTTATATTTGTTGTTACTGAAAAACCTATAGTTGACAAGGTTTCATTTGAAGGCAATAAAGTTATAAGGCAGGACAGGCTTAACCCTCTTATTAAAACAAAAAGCGGCCAGATGCTTAACTACAGGACGCTTAAGGCAGATACAGAGGCTATATCTGCTCTATACGAAAAGAATGGTTTTCAGCTTGCTAAGATCCAATACAGGGTAGACCTTGATGAGAAAACCAACAGAGGGGCGGTAGTATTTGAGATTCTGGAGGCTGAGCGCGTTAGGATAAGAAACATATTTGTTGAGGGAAACCGCGCTTACCCGGATAAAAGGATATTAAAACTTATGACTACACGCCATTCAAACCTTTTTACATCCGGTTATTACAAAAAGGATGCTTTGGATTCCGACTTGGAAAAGATAACGGATTTTTACAAAAGGGAAGGGTTTATGGACGTAACTGCGGATAAGGAGCTAAGATATGACCATAACGGTAAAAATCTGTATATAACAATAAAAATAAACGAAGGTAAAAAATATCTTGTCGGCGCAATAAAGATGTCAGGCAACGCGATATTCCCGGAGTTTAAGCTTAGGTCAAATATTACCATGCTTCCTCTTTCGGTATTCAGCCAGGAAGGCCTTAAGGCTGACATAGTAAAACTGCAGGAGTATTATTTTCATGATGGCTATATTTCATGCCGCGTTAATGCTGATACAGTGTTAAACAGCGAAACAGGCAATATTGATATTACTTATAGCATAGTTGAAGGCGAGCTTGCTTATGTTGAAAGAATAGAGATACGCGGCAACATAAAGACAAAGGATGAGGTTGTGCGCAGGGAATTAAGGATATATCCCGGCGAGAAATTTGACGGGGAAAAACTCAAAAGGTCTAAAGAGCGTTTATATAACCTTGGATTCTTTGAAGAAATAAATTATGATATCGAACCCGGGCCGGAAGAGAATAAGAAAAACCTTGTAGTTACGGTAAAGGAAACAAAGACCGGCGAATTTAGTTTTGGCGGCGGATACAGCTCAATAGATAAAGTTATAGGTTTTGTTGATGTTACCCAGAAAAATTTTGATATATTAAACTGGCCTACATTTACAGGCGGCGGCCAGGAATTAAGGCTTCATACTGATTTCGGCACAGTAAGGCAGGATTATGTTTTGAGTTTTACTGAGCCATGGATGCTGGGATATCCGTATCTTTTCGGATTTGATATATTTCAAAGAAGCCATACGCGTTTGACTGATGTGGGCTATGGTTATGATGAAACGCGCCGAGGCGGCGATTTTCGTTTTGGCAAAGAGTTTACTGAATACGACAGGGCAGACTTGACATGGATGACTGAAAGAGTGCAAATAGGAGATGTTTCAGACTCTGCTTCAGATGACCTGAAATTAGAAGAAGGCGCTAATAGTATAAATAGTTTAGGCCTGACGCTTACTCATGATACCAGAGATAATGTTTATAATCCGTCAAAAGGTTTGTTGGGGGTTGCGACAACTGATTACGCAGGCGGTATTTTAAGCGGCGACAAAAATTACTACAGATTCACTCTTAGTTCAAGCGTGTATTTTTCAAGTTTTAATACAAATGTTTTAGAATTAAAGGCCAAGGCAGGCACAATAGAGGATTTTGGCGATTCAGACAGAGTGCCTATTTATGAAAGGTTCTTTTTAGGCGGCGGAAATACCATCAGGGGTTATAAGGAAAGAAGAGTAGGCCCGCGCGACCCTATTACAAAAGACCCGATAGGCGGTAAGTCAATGATTTTAGGCACAGCCGAATATACTGTTCCGTTAATAAAGGTAATAAAGGCAGCAGCATTTTATGATGTAGGAAATGTTTGGCCGGCTGTCAGCCAATTGAGTTTTAATGAATTAAAAGCAGGCACAGGCTTAGGCTTGAGGATTAAAACGCCGCTAGGGCCGGTAAAACTTGATTATGGTTTTCCGCTGGAGCAGGCTGATCCTGGCGAGAAAAAAGCCCCGAGATTTCATTTTAGCATGAGCAGAGGATTTTAACGAAGGAGAAACACATGAAAAAGAATATATTGTTAGTAACCCTGGTTTTATTTGCAGTAAGTTTATTTGTAAAGCCTGTATTCGCGGCGGAGTTAAAGATCGGTTATTTAGACGTAGCTAAAGTTTTTGATGAATACAAGAAAACAAAAGAACAGGATGCGGCGCTTGAATCTCAAGCAAAGTCAAAACAGGCTGAACGCGATAAAGCAGTCAGCGAGATAACCAGGCTTCGCGATGAGCTGGAACTTTTAAGCGAAAAAGGCAAGCAGGATAAGCAGGTTGTTATAGACGAAAAAGTAAAGAAACTGCAGGAATTTGACAATGTGACTAGAAATAATTTAAGGAAGAAACGCGATGACATGGTTGCTGATATCCTGAAGGAAATAGATACGGTGGTGCAGGATTACGGCAAGAAGCAGGGTTTTGATATTATATTAAACGACAAGGTAATAGTATATAAAAAAGATACATTGAATGTTACTGAAGACATCTCAAAGGCATTGAACGCGCAATATGCTTCAACCTCTGTTAAGACAGTAAAATAATGATACAGGCTAAATGATGGCAGCTAAAATGAAAATGACTCTGGAAGAAGTGGCGCGCGCAGTAAATGGCGAAGTTGTCGGAGATAAAAATATAATTGTTACCGGCATATGCGGCATAAAAGAGGCAAAAGAAGGAGACCTTACATTTGTCGCAAACAGTAAATATGTGCCGCTCATAAAAAATACCCGCGCTTCCGCGATAATAACCTCAAAGGACATTAAAAAAACAGATAAACCTATAATACGCACTGAAAATCCTTCGCTGGCTTTTGCGAAGATGATTTCTATGATGTCTCCGACCGAGGTTATACGTCCGCAGGGTATTGATCAGCGCGCAGTAATAGGCAAGAATGTAAAATTAGGCAAAGGCGTGGCTGTGCAGGCATATGTGGTAATCGAGGACAATGCCGAGATAGGCGATAAAACTATTATTTACGCTGGTTCATACGTAGGCGCTAACACAAAAATAGGAAACGAATGCCTTATCTATCCAAGGGTTACTATAAGAGAGAGCGTTACCATAGGTAACAGGGTTACAATACATAGCGGCACAGTGATAGGAAGCGATGGTTTTGGTTTTGCGACTATTTGTGGAGTGCACCATAAGATTCCACAGATAGGCGTGGTTGTAGTGCATGATGACGTATCTATAGGCGCTAATGTTACTATAGACAGGGCTAGGTTTGGCAAGACTATAATAGGTAAAGGCACAAAGATAGACAATCTTGTGCAGATAGCGCATAATGTAGAAATAGGAGAGAATTCAATTATAGTCGCGCAATCCGGCATATCTGGCTCAACTGTGGTTGGAAAAAATGTTGTTATAGCAGGGCAATCCGGGTTGGTAGGGCATATAAATATAGGGGATAATAGCATAATAGCGGCAAAAAGCGGTGTTTCAAAATCATTGCCGCCTGCAAGCGCAGTATTCGGATATCCGGCGAGGCCTATACAAAAAACAAGGCGTATAAATGCCTGTCTTACAAGGCTTCCGGATTTATTCAAATTGGTTTTATTAATGGAGAAAAAACTAAAGGAGCATAAGATGCTGCCAAAGGATTTCTCCTACAGAAAAATAGAAAACGAGAACGAAGACTAAAAGGAGAGCTAAGCGGAATGGACTTTCAAAAGACTATTAAAACTTCGGTTACCACAAAAGGCATAGGTTTGCATTCAGGGAAAAATGTTACAATCACCCTTAAGCCGTCAATGCCGGAAACAGGCATTAATTTTATGAGGGTTGATTTGCCAGAAAAACCAATTATAAAAGCGCATATATCAAAATTAGTTGATTTAACTAAGAGCCCGCGCCGCACGACTATCGGCCAGGATAATGCAGAGATTCAGACAATAGAACATTTCATGGCAGCATTGGCAGGATTAAGTATTGACAATATTATTGTTGAGATAAACGGCGACGAGATGCCCGGGTTGGATGGAAGCGCCAATGGTTATGTAGATTTATTGCTTAAAGCAGGCATACAGATTCAGGAAGATGCGCCAAGGCGAGAATTCAAAGTTACAGAGCCGTTGTGGATAGAGGAAGACGGCGCAACCCTAGTAGTTTTACCTGCGGATGATTTTAAGATTTCATACACATTAAGTTACAGGCATGAAATGCTTCACTCTCAGCATGTTACGATTACGCTTAACGACGGCGTATTTAAAACTGATATAGCTCCCGCAAGGACATTTTGTCTTGAAAGCGAGGCGCAGGCATTATTAAGCAAAGGCCTTGGCAAGGGTGCGACTTATGAAAATACACTTGTTATAGGAGAAAAAGGCGTTATAAAAAACCAGCTTCGTTTTCCGGATGAATTTACAAGGCATAAGGTGCTTGATTTAATCGGGGATTTATATTTATTAGGTATGCCTTTAAAAGCGCATGTTATTGCTATAAAAAGCGGCCATTCAGTAAATCTTAAGTTATTACAGAGGATATACCAGCAGATGCAGCGCAGGCGCGAAGGCGGAGTGCGCACAGTGGAATATCATTTAGCAAAGCCGATTATGGATATAGGCGATATTCAGAAAATTCTGCCGCATAGGTATCCGTTTCTTCTGATAGATAAGGTTCTAGAGCTTGAAGAAGGCAAACACTGCAAAGCGTTGAAAAATGTTACTGTGAATGATTATTTTTTTAGAGGCCATTTTCCAGGCAGGCCGATTATGCCGGGTGTATTAATAGTAGAGGCAATGGCTCAGGCAGCAGGTATTTTGATTCTTTGCAGGAAAGAAAATCAGGGCAAACTCGCATATTTTCTGGGTATAGACAATGTCCGTTTCAGAAAGACAGTTGTGCCTGGCGATCAGCTTATTCTGGAAGTAGATGTTATTAAGGTTAAGTCCAGGACAGGTGTCGCAAAGGGAAGGGCATACGTTGATAATAAAGAGGTTGCTGAAGGCGACCTTATGTTCAGCTTAGTAGAAGTATAAAGTAAAAATGGCGAAAATTCATAGCACTGCAATAGTAGATAAGGCTGCAATATTGGCCGACGATATCCAAGTCGGCCCTTATTGTATAATAGGCCCGGGCGTTAAAATAGGCCGAGGCACCAATGTCGGCCCGTATTGTATTATTTATAAAGACACCACAATCGGTAAAAACAATAATCTGGTTGCATATTGCGCTGTTGGAGGCGACCCTCAGGATTTAAAATATAAGGGCGAGAAGAGTTATCTTATAATGGGCGATAACAACATTATAAGAGAAGGCGTTACTTTAAACCGCGCAACAGGCGAAGGCAATAAAACCGTTATCGGAAACTACAATCTTTTTATGACGACAAGCCACGTAGGCCATAATTGCATAATAGGTAATAACAATGTTGTTGCAAATGCCGTTGCTATAGGCGGCCATGTAATTATTGAGGACAAGGCGATTTTAGGAGGCATAGCAGGTGTGCATCAATTTTGCCGCATAGGCGCACTTTCGATAATAGGCGGATATACAAAGGTGGTGCAGGATATACCGCCATATTCGATGTGCGACGGAAATCCTGCCAGGATTTATGGCCTTAATAAAATAGGCCTGGGCCGCGCATGTATACCAAGCAAAAAACAACTTCTATTAAAAAGGGCATTTAAGGTTTTGTTTGCAGAAGGGTTTTTGCTTGCCAACGCCATTAAAAAGGTCGAGAAAGATATGGATCAAACCGAAGAGATAAAATATTTGTTGGGTTTTGTAAAATCTTCTGAAAGAGGAATAGCGCATTGGAAAAAATTGGCCTTATAGCAGGCAGTTCAAGTTTCCCGGTAAATTTTGCAATCGCCGCCAAAAAACGCGGCGTTTCTGTTTATGCGGTTGCATTAAAAGAAGAGACATCCCTTGAACTTGAAAAAGTTGTTGATAAAATATGCTGGATTTCTCTGGGAGAGCTTGGTAAGGCAGTTGATTTTTTAAAAGAGAATGAGATAAAAAAAGCTGTCATGGCAGGCAAGGTAAGGCTTAGCCATATATACAGTAAATCCATAAATCCCGACGGGTACCTGAAAAATATCCTCCTTAAAGTTGCTGATAAAAGAGGCGATACGCTTTTGGCGGCAGTCGCAAATTTTCTGGATAAGATAGGCATAAAATTGCTGGATTGTTTTACGTTTTTAAAAGACGATATAGCAAAAAAGGGCGTTCTTACAAAAACGCATCCGACAAAAGAACAGCTTGAGGATATTGAGTTTGCAAAACCCGTAATAAAACACATTGCTCAGCTTAAAATAGGCCAGGCTATAGTTGTAAAAGACAAAGCAGTCCTGGCTGTTGAGGCAATGGAAGGCACAGATGAAGCTATACGCCGCGCGGCAAAAATAGCAGGTGATGGCGTGGTCGTGGTGAAGATGTCAAGCCCTAAACACGACATGAGGTTTGATATACCATTAGTAGGCCCGTCTACAATAAAGGCCATGGCAGAAGTAGGCGCCAAAGTTCTCGCCATAGAATCCAGCCGCACGCTTCTTATTGATAAGGAAGAATTTATAAAATCAGCGGATAGTTTTGGGATTTGTGTTGTAGGTATTTAGAAAATTTAAGATTTCATTTGCGGCATTGGCGCTTGCGCCTGAGGGCCCTAATTTTTCTTTGACATTAGCAAGCGCTGTTTTCATTTTTGATATATTAATAGGGGACTGAAGCATGGTTATGCATTCAGTTGTTATTTTTTCAGGATCCGCGCCGAACTGTATGAATTCCGGTATTATCTTTTCTGCGGCAATTACATTGACAAGCCCTATATAAGGTATTCTTATTAAAATCCGCGCGATAAGCCATGTCAGGAAACTAACCTTATAAACAAGCGCCATAGGTATTCCTAGAATTGCTGTTTCAAGCGTTGCTGTGCCTGATGCGACAAGGGCAAAATCAGCGCAGGCAACAGCGTCGTAGCGGTTGTCATCAATGATCTTGACGGATAATTGTAGGGGCGTATTGCAATACGCCCCTACAAAGCCTTCATAAAATTTCTTGTCAATAATCGGCGATTTTATCAGCATAAATTGCGTTTCAGGTAATTTTTTAGCGATAATTTCAACGCTCTTTAACATAATAGGCAAAACTTTTTTGACCTCTGTTTTTCTTGAGCCAGGCAAAAGGGCGATTATTTTCCGATTAGGTTTAAAACCAAAATGTTTTATCGCATCCTGTTTTGGCATTGTTGTTTTGACAACATCAACCAGCGGGTGCCCGGTAAATACAGCGTCAATGCTGTATTGTTTGTATAAATCTTTTTCAAATTCAAACAGCACCAGCATTTTATCAACTACTTTTTTGATAGTTTTTATCCTTGATTTGTGCCATGCCCATATCTGTGGGCTGATATAATATATTACAGCCAGGTTTCTTTTTTTTGCTTCTTTAGCAAAATTTATATTAAATCCAGGATAGTCAATAAGTATGACGGCATCTGGTTTCTCAGTGTCTAATTTAGCGCGGAGGTTTTTAAAAATTTTTCTGTAAAGAGGCAATTTTTTTATAACCTCGACGAAACCTATTACGCTTATTTTGCCTATATCATAGTAAAGTTTGGCGCCTGCGGATTTCATCAGTTCGCCGCCCATACCGATAAATTGTGTATCAGGGTATTTTTCCAGGATAGATTTTATGAGATTTGAGCCGTGCAGGTCTGCCGAAGGTTCGCCGGCTATAATAAAGAGTTTTTTTGAGTTTGTTGAGTTCATTGAGTTTGTTGAGTTTTTAACTGGTTGGTTATTTCAAGCGCTATGCGAAGGGCTTCGGTTGCCTCTTTGCCTGAAACCAGAGGTTTCTGATCTTTTTGTATGCAGTCAACAAACGAAGCTAGTTCCTGTTCTAATGCGTCCTTGATTTTAATTGGTATGTTTGAGCGGGTAATTCGTTTTCCGGATTTTCTGAATATGACAGCGGCTTTTTTAACATAATCAAGCGATATGTAAGCATCAGGCTGGAATATGCGGATTTTTCTCATTTCAGCTGCGCTTAAACGGCTAGCAGAAATATTTGCTATTGCGTTGTTTTGAAATTTTAAGCGGGCATTTGCTATGTCTTCATAATCTGTCAGCACATTTATGCCTACAGCCTCAATAGAGGTTATAGGCGAATTGACAAGATACATTATTATATCTATATCGTGGATCATCAGGTCAAGCACAACGCCTACGTCCAGCGCGCGCTTTTTAAACGGCCCCATGCGGTGGCATTCGATAAATCTTGGGTTTTGTACGTATTGTTGAACGCCTCTTATGGCAGGATTAAAGCGTTCCACATGCCCTACTTGAAGGATAAGTTTTTTGTTTTCAGCCAGCTGAACCAGCTGCTGGGCCTGGCTTAAGTCATTGGTTATCGGTTTTTCAATAAGGCAGTGAATGTTGTTTTCAAGCAGTTTTTTGGCAATTTCAAAGTGTAGTTCAGTAGGCACAGCTATGCTGGCAGCGTCAATCTTGCCTATAAGATCTTTATAGTCGGTATAGCAAGCGGTGTTATGATGCGAAGCTGTCTTTTTAGCCAGTTTTTTATTGGAGTCGCATACTGCCGTAAGTTTAATATCAGGCATGTTTGCGTATATCCTGGCGTGATGATGGCCTAAATGGCCTATTCCTATTACAGCTACCTTGAGTTTATTCATCGTATTTGTACCGTTTGCAATTTCAGCCGTATTTTGCCGCCTCAAACTGTCCCTGTGGTTATGGGACAGTTTGAGGCTGAAATTGCAAACGGTACATAATATATTATCATAAGTATAGACAGAAGTCAAAGAGTATGGTATAATAACTGGCTAAATTAAGGAAAGAGGAGGATTCAATGGCAAAGGAAGGTTTAACAAAACAATTACTTGAAGCAGGTGTTCATTTCGGCCACCAGACCAGGAAATGGAACCCTAAAATGAAACCCTATATTTTCGGGCAGCGAAGCGGTATCTATATAATAGATCTTGATCAGACAGCCGCATTGTTGACAAAAGCAGTGGATTTCCTGAAATCAAAGGTTTCGGTTGGCGGCGAAATATTGTTCGTAGGCACAAAAAAACAGGCTCAGGCGATTATAGGCGAAGAATCAGCGCGCTGTGGTATGTTTTTTGTGAATCAGAGATGGCTTGGAGGCACGTTAACAAATTTTTCAACCATCCAGAAGAGCATAAATCGCCTTAAAGACCATCAAAAAATGCAGGAAGCCGGGAAATTCGCGTCTTACACAAAAAAAGAACAGATGCAGATGAAAAAAGAAATGGAAAAATTATCCAAGAACCTTTTAGGCATATTAGAGATGAGGCGTTTGCCTGTTGCTATGTTTGTGGTAGACCCCAAAAAAGACGAAATAGCTGTAAAAGAAGCCCGTAAGCTTTCAATACCAGTAGTTGCTTTGATAGATACTAACGGCGATCCGGATATGGTAAATTACATCATACCAGGTAATGACGACGCGATAAAATCTATTAAATTCGTTACTTCATATGTGGCTGAATCTATTTTGGAGGCCAGAAAAGCGTTTGCTGAAAGCCGCGGCAGGGAAGAAGAGCTTAAGGCAAAAGAGGAAAAAGAAGCCAGAGAAAAAGGCCTGTCTGTTGAGGAAGCAGTAATAGAACAGGTGGAAGACGTAATAGAAAAGAAAATAAAGAAGCCTGATGTATTTGAGGCAAAGATGAAAAAAAAGGCGCCAAAGGTTAAAGATGGAAAGCAGGTAAAATAACATGACTAAGAAACTTGATATGGATTTAGTCCGGCAGCTTAGAGAAAAAACAAGCGCCGGCATTATGGATTGTAAAACCGCGTTAGCTGATGCAGGCAATGATATAGATAAGGCAATAGAGTTATTGCGTAAAAAAGGCGCTGAGATGGCTACTAAAAAAGCGTCAAGGCAGACTAACCAGGGCCATGTAGAAGCATATATACATCATGGCGGCAAGATCGGAGTTTTGCTTGAGGTTGACTGCGAAACGGATTTTGTAGCAAAAAACGAAGACTTTAGGCGTTTCGCGAAAGATATTGCTATGCAGATAGCGGCGTCAAGCCCTAAATATATTTCCCGTGAAGAAGTTCCGGTTTCTATGCTGGAAGCTGAGCGAGAAATTATAAAAGAGCAGATGAAAGGCAAACCTGCTAATGTAGTGGAAAAGGCAGTCCCTGGAAGATTGGAAAAATTTTACCAGCAGGCGTGCCTGCTTGAACAGCCGTTTATTAAGGACGAAAAAGTTTTTGTAAAAGATTTATTGTCCTCGCTGGTCGGTAAAATCGGTGAAAACATGGTAATCAGAAGGTTTGTCAGGTTTCAGGTCGGAGTCGAATAACTTAACTTGACAAAAATGACATTGTCAAAAGTGTAAAGTTATGAAGCCAGTGTATAAAAGGATTATACTTAAGATTAGCGGCGAAGCGCTGCAGGATAAAAATAACAACAGCGAAAATATCGCTGTAAACGCTATTAGTTCTATTGCAGGCCAGGTTAAAGATATAAGACAGCTCGGAGTTGAAGTAGGCATTGTTATAGGTGGCGGCAACATAGTGCGCGGCGGAGAGTTTTACGGTAAACAGGGCATAGACCGTTCTACGGCCGATTATATGGGCATGCTTGCCACTGTAATAAACGGTATGGCGCTTCAGGCAGCATTTGAAAAACAAGGCATGCACACGCGCTTGCAGACAGCAATACGCATGGAAGAGCTGGCAGAGCCTTATATACGCCGCAGGGCGATAAGGCATTTTGAAAAAGGGCGCATTGTTATATTTGTGGCAGGTACTGGCAATCCTTATTTTACAACTGATACAGCAGCCGCGCTAAGGGCTACTGAAGTAAACGCGGATGTAATATTAAAAGCTACCAAGGTGGATGGAGTATATACTGCTGACCCTGTTAAGAATAAGTCCGCAAAAAAATTCCAATCCCTTACATATATGGATGTTTTAAATAAAGAACTAAAGGTGATGGACGCGACTGCGATAAGCCTGTGCAAGGAAAATAAGCTCCCGATAGTTGTGTTTGATTTGTTTAAGCCCGGTAATATTAAGAGAGTTGTGATGGGGGAGGATATTGGGACAGTAATAAAGTAAAACAACAAGTTTACAGCGGAGGCTGCCATGTTACCTTTACAAAAAATTATAAAAGATAATGAAGATAAGATGAAAAAGGCCATTGAAGCCATAACGCGCGAATTTTCAGAAGTGCGCACAGGCAGGGCAACCCCAAATCTTGTTGAAGGTTTGATAGTAGAATATTATGGCACTCACACGCCATTAAAACAGCTTGCGGCGATATCTGTCCCTGACGCGCGGCTTATCGTTATACAGCCATGGGATAAAAATTGCCTGGGCGATATAGAAAAAGCAGTGTTAAAATCAAATATAGGCATTTCGCCTACGAATGACGGAAAAGTAATACGCCTTGCTATGCCGCCGCTTTCAAAAGAGCGCAGGGAAGAGCTTTCAAAGGTTGTTAAAGATATGGCTGAAAACGGCAGAGTTTCATTAAGGACAATAAGGCACGAATCTAAGACAGCCATTGAGGCCGCAGAGAAAAATAAACAAATAACAGAAGATGAAAAATTTAACGGCCTTGATCAATTGCAGAAGATGACCGAGAGCTATTCAAAAAAGATAGACGAAGTTTTGGCAACAAAACAGAAAGAGTTAATGGAGTTTTAATGAGGCCACAATTTATGGAGCGAAGCGAACATAAATTGTATGGCCGAATTAATCCCTAGCGGCCAGCAATAACGAGTAGCCGCGAGGGACAAGGAAAGTTGAAGGTCCTGTTTTGCCACTCGATATAGCTTGCAAAACAGGATCAAATTTTCAAGCAAAAAGATTCTAATGGAAAATTTGGGGGTGTAGCTCAGTGGTAGAGCACTTGCCTTTTAAGTAAGCCGCCGAAGGTCCGATTCCTTCCACCCTCACCAGAATATGAAATCCTACGAGCCAATAGACCATACTGCCGATATGGGCATAAAGGTTTACGGCAGAATCAAAAAAGCGTTGTTTGAAAACGCCGCAGCAGGAATGTTTGATTTGATAGTTGATAAAAAAACAGTTGCCCTGAAAAAGAAAATAAAATTTAACCTGACAGCTCCTGATTTAAAGGAGCTTTTTGTTTCTTGGCTGCGCGAGCTTTTGTATCAATACAGCGCCAAGGGTATGTTATTTAAAAAAATAGCAATTTTAAAATTAACCGATACCCAAATAAAAGCAGAAGCCACAGGCGAAAAAATAAATACAAAAAAGCATGTTTTTAAAAATGATTTAAAAGCAGTGACGTATCATGGCATAGAGATTAAAAAAACAAAATTTGACTGGGAAACAGAAGTAATATTTGATGTATGATATTTTGAGAGCGGCCATACCAGCCCCCGCGGTTGAATTAATAAAAATCGATTTAAACCGCGGGGGCTGGTATGAGAAGGAAATGCAATATTTGTGGAGTGATATTTAATGTCTGAGATTTGGAACGGGCCTTTAGAAAGAATAGACGATTTTCGCTGGCGCATACCGAAATCTTATAAAAACGGGATGCGCGTTGACGGCATAATATATGCCGATGAGAAATTATTAAAAGATATTAAACATGACAAAGCTGCTGAGCAGGTTGCGAATGTCGCATTTCTGCCGGGCATAGTAAAAGCATCTATGGCAATGCCTGACATCCACTGGGGCTATGGTTTTCCTATCGGAGGCGTTGCTGCAACCGATGTTGATGCCGGCGGCGTAGTTTCACCAGGCGGAGTCGGATTTGACATAAATTGCTTATGTAACTCATTTATTTTGAGTGATTTAGGATATAAAAAACAAATTAAAGATTTTGAGAAAGATTTTCGCGAGCAGAAATTGATTTGCATGGATTTTACAAAAGAGAAAGAACAATCCACAGCAATAAAAGCGTTTTTAAAACTGAAACCAAAAAATACAATATTAAATATTGGAACCGAAACAGGTAGGCAAATATCTGCTACAGAAGATCACCCATTTTTTACAAAAAATGGCATGAAACCAGCCGGTAAATTAAAATTTAAAGAGGATGTGGCTGTTTATAATTTTGAAGGCATTGAATATGAAGATCCGGGTTCAGATATAATTATTGACAAGGAAAGCGTAAAAAATATGATGTCTAAGCTGGGCAAGACTTCTAGAGGACATGCTATTGAACAGACGCTAATTTATCTTGAAAACAGAGGATTATTGCCCTTGCGGTATAATTATTGGCAGTTACCTTATCTACTTAGAATAATGGGTTATTGTTTCGGAGACGGTACGCTTTATTTTACAGGCGTTAGAAAACGGGGGACAACGTGTTTTTGGGGCAAGGAAGAGGATTTAAAAAAAATAAAGGAAGATTTATCTAAGCTTGGGTTTGAATCGGGTATTTATCGCAGGCCCAGGCACCACAAAATAAAAACTTCTTATGATTTGATTGAATTTGACAGAGAAGAGGTATGGCTTAAAGTTTCTTCGAGTAGCTTCGCAATTTTGTTTGCGGCTTTAGGAGCGCCTATTGGGAATAAATGTCGCCAATCATATGAATTGCCAAAATGGTTATTTAAATCCCCGCTTTGGCAAAAAAGATTATTTTTAGCTGGTTTATTCGGTGCGGAAATGTCAGCACCTAAGACATTGACAGGGCATGGGTACAATTTTTATTGCCCCACAGTTTCTATGAATAAAACAGAGAAGCATATAGAAAATGGCAAAAAGTTTCTGGAAGATATACGTGTGCTGCTTCTGGAACTTGGCATTGATACGCATGAAATAACCCAGAGGAAAGAATTTGTTAACAAGGATAGTTTAGTTTCTCATCGTTTACGATTGCAAGTTTCTGATAAAACTGAAAATCTTATAAAACTTTACAGCAAGATTGGTTTTGAATATAATCAGAAACGCAGGTTTCTTGCAAACGTGGCAGTAGGTTATTTAAGATTTAAAGATAAACTTATAAAAGAAAGAAAACATGTAGCGGCTCTTGCGCCTGCATTAAAATATGAAAAAAATTGGTCGACAAGTAGTATTTATAATACTTTTTCTTCTGAAAATATTTCCGAAAGATTTATTGAACGTTCTATTTATGAGGGCGATAGAGAGCCAAGGATGTGGGCTAAAGATTTAACTTTTGAAGAATATATGAAAAAAGCCACAGAAGGTTTGGGTCAGTCAGGAATGGTGTGGGAGAAAATAGAATTTATTTCGCCTATAGATTACGATGACTATGTTTATGACTTTACTGTTGAGCATGAACACCATAATTTTATAGCCGACGGATTTGTAGTTTCAAACTGCGGCGTGAGATTAATGCGCACTGATTTAACAGAGCAAGAAGTAAAGCCTGTTCTTGAAAAGTTGGTTTATGGTTTATTTAATGATATTCCTGCAGGCATCGGTTCCAAAGGCGATATAAAAATAAGCGAGAAACAAGAAGAAGAACTTTTAGTGCAAGGCGCTGGCTGGGTGATAAAACATGGTTACGGTTCAAGTGATGATTTGGAGTATACAGAAGAGCATGGCGCGATAAAAGGCGCTGACCCGTCGTCTGTTTCAGAGCGCGCCTATGAACGCGGGAAAAAGCAATCAGGCACCCTTGGTTCAGGAAACCATTTTCTCGAAGTTCAGGTTATAGACGAAATATATGACGAGATAGCCGCTGATATTTTTGATTTGAAAATAGGCCAGGTTACTGTTATGATACATTCAGGCTCCCGTGGCTTGGGGTATCAGGTTTGCGATGACTATACAAAAGATATGGGGCTGTGCCTTACGAAATATAATATAAATGTGCCTGACAGGCAGCTTGCTTGCGCGCCTGTAAAATCAGAAGAAGGCCAGGCGTATTTAGGCGCAATGAGATGCGCTGCCAATTACGCCTGGGCAAACAGGCAATGCCTTATGCATTTGACACGCAAGGTATTTGAAAAGATTTTCGCCAAACCATGGCATAAAATGGGCATGCATTTAATTTATGATGTAGCGCATAACATAGCCAAACTTGAAAAACATGATGTTGACGGCAAAGAAAAATTATTATGCGTACACAGGAAAGGCGCTACAAGGGCGTTTGGGCCAGGGCATCTAGATTTACCGGCGCGTTATAAAAAAATTGGCCAACCGGTTATTATTCCCGGAGATATGGGCAGAAATTCATATTTATTGTTAGGCACAGAAAAAGCAAAAGAAACTTTTTATAGTACATGCCACGGCGCAGGAAGGGTTATGTCGCGTTCAGAGGCTATTAAGCGCGCTAAAAATAGATCAATAGCGCAAGAATTGGCAGAAAATGGTATAATAGTTAAAGCAACAGGCAGGGATTCATTGTCAGAAGAGATGCCTGATGCTTATAAAAATGTTAATGATGTTGTTGGCGTAGTCGCAGGCGTAGGTATTTCAAAACGCGTATGCAGGATGCGGCCTATAGGAGTAATTAAAGGTTAATTAGGGAGCGGGATAAAAAAATGTTAGACATAAAATTTATACGTGAGAATCCGGAGATAGTTAAAAAAGCGCTTAAAGACAGGGCGATGAAGATGGACATAAGTGAGGTTATTGAACTTGATAAAAATAAAAGAGTTTTAATCGCCGAAGCAGAACAGCTGAAGTGTAAGCGTAATGAAGAAAGTGAAGAGATAGGCAAGCTTATAAAACTTGGTAAAGAAGTTGTAAAGATAAAAGAAAACATGAAAGCAGTATCCCAAAAAATAAAAGATTTAGATAGTAAAGTGGAGGAAATAGACCAAAAATTGAGCATTTTGTTGTTGAATATACCCAACATACCCCATAATTCAATACCTGTAGGCCCGGATAAAACCTATAACAAGGTAGTAAAAGAATGGGGCAAGCCAAAAGCATTTGATTTTAAGGCAAAAACACATTTAGAGTTAGGCGAGGCGCTTGATGTTTTGGATTTTCCCCGCGCAGCAAAAATAACAGGCGCAGGTTTTGCTCTTTACAAGGGCGCAGGCGCAAGATTAGAGCGAGCGCTTATTAATTTTATGCTGGATTTACATACAAAAAAGCATGGTTATACTGAAATTTTTCCGCCTTTTCTGGTAAACAGGGCTTCTATGACAGGGACAGGCCAATTGCCGAAATTAGAAGAAGATATGTATAAAATCAAAGAAGACGATTTGTTTTTAATTCCTACAGCAGAGGTGCCTGTTACAAATCTGCACCGCGATGAGATTTTGGAAGAAGATAAACTGCCGGTTTATTATTGCGCGTATACAGCGTGTTTCAGGCGCGAGGCAGGTTCTTATGGCAAAGATACAAAAGGCTTGACGCGAGTGCATCAGTTTGATAAAGTTGAATTAGTAAAATTTGTAAAACCTGAATCATCGTTTGATGAACTTGAAAAACTACTTAAGGACGCGGAAGAGGTTTTACAGCTTCTTGAAATACCATATAGGGTAGTAATGCTTTCAACAGGAGATTTGAGCTTTTCAGCGGCAAAATGTTATGACATTGAAATATTTGCTCAAGCAAGCAATAGCTGGCTCGAGGTGTCAAGCTGTTCATGTTTTACGGATTTTCAGGCAAGGCGGGCGAACATAAAATACAGGCGCCTGACAAAAGACGGTAAAAAGGCCGCAGAATATGTGCATACCTTGAATGGTTCTGGTGTTGCCCTGGCGCGCCTGGTGATTTGTATATTGGAAAATTACCAGAGTAAGGACGGCTCTGTAAATATTCCAAAAGCATTATTGCCGTACATGGATGGGGTAACGCGAATACAATAGTACCGTGTCATCCTGAGCGAAGCGAAGGATCTAACACGTTAGATTCTTCGTCGCCCTGTAGGGCTCCTCAGAATGACATATAGTAAAACATTATGATTAAAAAAATATTAAAAATTATTATAGGCATTGTTTTAATCCCGTTAGATATTTTTCTTGTAATGAATTTTTGCAAGGAAATTACCGCAATTCCATTATTGAGCGCCGCGCAAGCGATGTTCTTATACGGCCTGGCCGCGTATTTGGCAGTGCATATATTTATTATTAAGCCGGATTTTCTTTATGTATTTGGCCACGAGTCAACGCATGCGGTTACAGCGAAATTATTCGGCGGCAAGATATTTGATTTTAAAGTTTCATCAAAGGGCGGCAGTGTTAAGACAGACAAGGCAAATACAACAGTCGCGCTTATGCCTTATATGGTTCCATTTTATACAATAGTAGTTTTCCTCATTTATTTGGGCATAAGCGTATTCAGGGATGTAAAGCCGTATAATGGTTATTTTATTTTTGCGTTAGGGGCAACGCTTGCGTTTCATCTGGTTCAGACAGCGGAGTTTTTGCGGCAGAAACAGTCAGATGTTATAAAAAGCGGCTACATATTCTCAATGCCGCTGGTTGTATTAGTAAATATTGCAGTTACCGCCGGGATATTAAGTTTTTTATTTGCGGAATTTTCATTTAAAGGTATGTCATTGTCGACATTTGAGCAGACTAAAGAATTGTATGCAGGTATTTGGCAAAGATTGTTCATGTAAATTTGGAGAGGTCGCATAGTGGTTGAGTGCACCGGTCTTGAAAACCGGAAAGGGCCTTGTGTCCTTCGCGAGTTCGAATCTCGCCCTCTCCGCCAGTAACTTTATATTAACCAGTATTTTTTAATATGAAAAAATTTTTTGCCATAGCGTTATTTTTCCTGGCTATAAATCAAGCTTATTCATTTTCCGAAGAGCCTACAGGGCCGATAAGCCTTGTTATTGAAAATCAGGGCGAATTATTTGCGCAGGATGCGCAATTGGATAAGCCTTTGCAGTTAAAAATAAAAGTTTATTGGACAGGCCAGGATAAGGGGCCTGCGGAACTTTTAGGAAAAAAATACAATATAAAGCTTTGGCTCCCGGAAGAGTTGATTTTAGATACCAATCAGAATTTTGTTTTTTCTCGGGCTGCTGCAGATGCCCATACTTATATATATGAAGGCATAATAGACAGCCAGTCTTTTAAGCAGCAGGAATTAAAAAAGCTCGTGTTCAGAATTATTCCGGTTAAAGAAGGCAAAGATATATACATAGGCCTAACCTCTGAAATTCAGCCTTATGGCGTAGGCATCACATCCGGAATATTTTTGAGTTTTAATCATGGTATAGGAAGGTTTCATGCTCAACTTGGTGCGGAAGGTGAAAAATGAAGAAACAAAAATTACGCGTAGCTATAGCGCAAATAAACTGCGTTGTAGGCGATCTTAATGGCAACAGCGAAAAAATATGCCGGTTTGTTAAAGATGCGAAGCGGATCGGCGCTGATATTGTAGCATTTCCAGAGCTTGCCATAACCGGATATCCGCCTGAAGACCTTTTGATTAAGCCGAAATTTATTAAAGATAATATAAAAGCGCTTAAACGCGCGGCTGATTGTGTTGACGAAAATATTGTTGCGATTATAGGCTTTGTAGACGCGAAAGCCGATAAAATTTATAATGCGGCTGCCGTTATATATAAAAAGAGGATAGTAGGAATATACCATAAGATGCTTTTGCCTAATTATGGCGTTTTTGATGAACAGCGCTATTTTAAAACAGGAAGCGATCTTGTTATGTTTAGGTTTGGTGATATAATTTTTGGCGTAGATGTATGCGAAGATATATGGCATAAAGAAGGCCCTGCCAGGCTTCAGGCCGCGTGCGGAGCAGGGCTTATTATAAATATCAATTCCTCCCCTTATTATGCCGGTAAAGTTAAGGTAAGAGAAAATATACTCAAGGCGCAGGCAAAAGCAAATAATGTTTCTATTGTTTACGCAAACCTGGTAGGCGGCCAGGATGAGCTTGTTTTTGACGGCCAAAGCATGATAGTTGCAAACAGCGGAAAGGTTTTAAACCGCGGCAGCGCATTCACCGAAGATTTGATAGTTACGGATTTGGATGTATTGGTGAAAAAAGCAAAACCACGGATAAGGCTTATTAAAATTGCGGATAAATTTGTTCCAACAGAAAAACCTGCGCTTAACATGAGAAGAGTAACAGCGCCGGGGCCTGTTGAAGAAATTTACCAGGCATTGATGTTGGGCCTGAAGGATTATGTAAATAAAAATGGATTCAAAAAAGTAGCCATTGGCATAAGCGGCGGGATTGATTCAGGCCTCGTGGCTGTTTTAGCCGTTGATGCATTAGGTAAAGAGAATGTTTGCGGGGTATTTATGCCGTCGCGTTATTCTTCGCTTGACTCAAGAGAAGACTCCGAGTTGCTAGCACAGAATTTAGGCATAAAACTTATGAATATTTCCATAGAAGATGTTTATAAAATATATTTAGAGGCGCTTAAGCCGTGTTTCGCGGGGGCTGAAGAAAATATAGCTGAGGAAAATTTGCAGGCGCGCATAAGAGGCAATATGCTTATGGCGTTGTCCAATAAATTTGGCTGGCTTATTCTTACAACAGGAAATAAATCAGAGATGAGCACCGGATATGCCACTCTTTACGGAGATATGGCAGGCGGTTTTGCGGTTATAAAAGATGTGCCTAAGACATTGGTTTATAAATTAGCGAAATATAGAAACATAAAAGGCATCGTGATTCCTGAGCGCATGATTACAAAAGAGCCGACAGCGGAATTAAAGCATAATCAGAAAGACTCAGACAGTTTGCCTGTTTACGAAATTCTTGACCCTGTACTTAAGGCATATGTTGAATTAGATAAGGATTTAAATAGTATAGTTTCAATGGGATTTGATAAACAAACCGTTGCCAAAGTGTTAAGCTTAGTAGACAAAAGCGAATATAAACGCAGACAGTCTCCGCCAGGAATAAAGATTACGCCAAAGGCATTTGGCAAGGATAGGCGCATGCCTATTACAAATAAATATATCAATAGCTCAAGTTAGAAAAAATATGGCAATTCGGAAGGTTGGCAGAGTGGTCGAATGCGCACGCCTCGAAAGCGTGTGAGCCTGAAAGGGTTCCGAAGGTTCAAATCCTTCACCTTCCGCCATACTTTGCCGCCAGATTGAAATAGCTTGCGGCAAAGTATGATCCTGTTTTTCCAGTTATCACGAGTATAAAAACAGGACCTGTGAGCATAGGTTTAATAATTGTGTGATATTTGATAATTTGAAGTGGAGTCATAAGGTACTGTTTTGCTGCTGGAGATAGCTTGCAAAACAGTATCGATTTTTCCAGTAAAAATATTCTAATAGAAAAATCGGAGAGGTCGCATAGTCCGGCTTAGTGCGCGCGCTTGGAAAGCGCGTAACCTCAAAAGGGTTCCAGGGTTCGAATCCCTGCCTCTCCGCCATTGTTGACGCTCAGGCGAACCCTGTTCATTGCTGGTAACAGCAACGGGCAGGGTTTCCTGTTTTTTAGGGTCAATTTGGCAGGTTAGTTCCTCGAACGGTTCCCCGATGTACATCCGCATTATTACGTGGTCATCATGGACGTCTATGGCTTTAATTAGGGCTTTTAGCAGGGTTATCTGAGCCTCGGCAGGGGCTTTGTCCAGATGTGCCATGGCAAACCGCAGGTTTGAATACAAATACTCGCTGGAGTGGATCGACATGTCAGCGGCCCTTCGGCGCGCTACCGCTTTAGACAATTTATCTTCCAATATGGTAACTTCCTTTTCAAGCGCGTCCATTTTGTCTGAGTAGGTGACGCCTTTTGAGATCACTTTTTCGATGGCAAGGTTTAATAGTTTAGTCGCCGCTTTTTTGGCTACATCGAGCTTCTTTTGCAGGGTTTTGACTTCTTTGTCGTAGATGTCCAGCTTGGTCGCATTGTCTTTGATCGCATTTCCCATCGCCTTCACGATGATTTCCTGATCCTTTGACGCCCGCCTAAAGAAGGCAATCACCGCTTCATCAAACGCCGTAGCGGATATCCGCTTGGTGTCACACCCAAGTCTTTGTCTCGCCCGGCTACATTCATAATAATAAAAAATGTTTCCATTATGGCTATGAGCTATGGTGCAGACGAGGCTACTCCCGCATTTTCCGCATCGCAATAATCCCTTCAAACGGTTGTTATAATCCTTGGCTATTTTCTTGAATCTGTGACCGGGCAGGTTCGCCGTGATCACCCGGTTCGCTTTATCCCAGAGTTCATCATCAACAATTGCTTGGTGTGTGCCTTTGTGCAGTTCTCCGGAGTAGGAGATTGTGCCTTTATAGAACGGATTCTTTAAGATTTTGGCTACGGTTTGTTTTCGCCACAGCATTTTCTTTGCGGTCGGCACTTCGTTTTGTATGAGGGTGTGTCCGATTTCGCTCAAGCTTTTATTCTCAGCGGCCAGCTCAAAAATGCGCCTTATGTGCGGCGCGATTGTTTCATCGATTTCATTCTTATGCGGCTGTCTGCCGTTTGGAAGTGGCTCGCCGTCTTTGACTTGCTTATAGCCAAATGGCGGTTTTCCGGCAACCCATTTACCTTGCCTTGCCCGGGCGATCTGGGAGGCTTTGACACGTTCGCCGGTTAGTTCACGCTCGAAAGCGGAGAGCAGACCGATGATGCCGATAACAACCCGGCCGATGGCGGTTGAGCTGTCAAGATTCTCACGGACGGATAAGAAGGCAACTTCTTTGGCATTGAAAATATCAATCATGCTGTAAAGGTCACGGGGGTTGCGGGTGAGGCGGTCGAGGCGGAAGAAGATAATGCCATCAAAGGACTTCGTTTTTTGAATGTCTTTGAGTATGGCTTGGATGCCGGGACGATTCAGGTCTTTTCCGGAATAGCCGTCGTCGTTAATTACACCGTTATCACCGAAGCTTGCTAGTTCGTAACCGAAGGCATCCATCATGTTTTTGCAGTGATGGGCCTGCGCGTCAAGTGTCGTGTAGTCGCCTTGCGCCTGATCATCGGTAGAACATCGGGTATAAATGACGAATCGTTTTCTTTTCTTGTCTTGAACTATTGGTGCGATCATTGTTCTCCTTTCTTATCTGCTTTACAACAACCCCTATAACAACCCCTCGGACAAGTCAAGCTATATTGACCCCGCCAGTCGTTTGTTCGGCCTAATTGTATATTCCGGTTTTCTTGAGTTTTTGTCGGAATATTTCCGACACTTTTCGGGACTTTCCGGAATGTACGCCCTAGAGGTGAAAACCAAATGGGCAAGCCGTTAGTTAGTCAATTTCAAAAACGCTTTAGAGATCGGATCACTGTGGTCTACGCGGACAAGCCCCGCACCGCTGTTGAACAACAAGTGCAAGGGGAGACTTTGGCAAAAGCCGTTACGCAGGTGATTACAGGGATCCTTAAGCGTGAACCCACGCAGGAGGAGTTGCTCGGGATTGTTGATATATCCGAAGTGACTTCTCGTCGGAAAACCTAAATCACGGAGCCCTCCGTGATTTTGTGAGGGGGTTAAAAGGGCTATCCTTTAGTTGAGCTCATTTGAGACACCGCAAAAAAAAGAAAGCGGAGGTGTCTCATGATGAGTCCAAGGTACGAAGGTTTGTTTGAAGATTGGGAAATCGGAGTAGCAAAGAAAGTAATTGAGCGGTTCAGAAGGCAGTGGAAATGTTTAGAGCTGGAAGGGTTTGATGATCTCTTGCAGGAGTGCCTTACTGACTGGCACTTCTCAAAGGATGATTACAATCCTTCGGCCGGAGCAAATGTTCGGACGTTTATGTCCCGGGTTGTGGAGCATAAACTTCAGCACCTTGTTGAAAAATTTACCGCAGGAAAACGTAAGGCTGGGATTGATAACGTTTCATTAGACCAGCCGATCTCTGATGAAGAAGACGCGCCTACCTATTTAGACCGGCTTTCAGAAGATGAAAGCCAGACCTCAAATCTGCATATCAGCGCAGAACTCAAAATTGATATTTCCCGAACGATCGAAAAGCTAACGCCGCAACAGCGTGAGCTTTGCCGCCTTTTGGCTGAGGAAGGCTTGAGCATTAAAGAAGCCAGTGAAGTGCTCAATAAGCCTCGCGGCACTCTCTACGAAGACATCAAGCGCATCAAGGCCATATTCCAGAAAGCGAACCTCAATGAATATCTCGATTAAAAAAAGTTCCGACACTTTTCGGGACTTTCCGGAATGTACGCAGTGAGGAGAAAAAAGATGACTGAGGTTTGCAGGTTCAAGTTCAAGGAAGGCATCAGCAAGGCAATGATCGAGGAGCAGGTTGCTATGGCGATCATCACAGCCGAATGCACGTTCGGTCAAGCCAGAGTACGGCTTCATGCCAGCTATGCGGCTTCTGACGGCAAAGCAGTCATCGATGTGGCGAGCGATGTCGGTGAGCAGATCGCACAAGTTTTTACAGGGTTAATGATTCGCAAGATCGGGGAAGAAAATTTCACCGTAGAGCGGATCAGAAAAAAGGAAGACGTATGAAAGTCGATCGTGGACTCAAGAAACTTTATAAGGGCCTCAGCTGGTACAACCGCCGCAAGTTGACCGAAGCGAATCGTCCGTGCGGTAAGCAGAAAAGGAAGGCGGGCGATGGAAAGTCTTTATAAACACCAGCGTATGGCGGTTGATTTCGCCGTTGGGAATCAGGGCTGTTCCGCTCTGTTTCATGATCCCGGGTTAGGCAAGACGCGGACATGCCTTGAGATATTCAGCCATTACCGCGCGTATCAGCCGAACCTCAGGCTATTTGTGGTGTGTCCGTTGTCGCTGGTCAATGCCGCGTGGGGTGAGGATATAAAGAGGTTCACGAGTTTCAGCTACGCGCCTTTCAAGGAATTAAAGGATAAGGTTCCGGACATAGTTGTCATTAACTATGAGGCGTTGATTTCAAAACGCTACCTACCAGCGGTTGAGCGGCTTATTCGGACGCACAACTTCATGTGTGTATTGGATGAGAGTTCGCGGCTTAAGAACAACAAGAGCATTACCACAAAGACGCTTCTCGAACTCGCGGATGATTTCAGGTATCGGATTGTCGCTTCTGGTACGCCTATGCCGAACAGCGAGCTTGAGCTATGGGGGCAGGTGCGATTTATCCAGCCGGATGTTTTGCCTACGTCGTTTTACGCATTCCGCAATATCTACTTCCACCTTGAGCGTTATGGGCAGGTCATGCATTTGGCTGGGCAGTACGTAAGCCGCGATCAGATGCGGGAGTATCTCAGTTCGGGTTGGAAATACGTTATTTCGTCCGAGAACCGGCGCAGGTTAATGGAGGAGATCAAGCCATTCACCAACTGGGTCAAGAAAGAGGAAGCGTTGGATCTGCCCGAGAAGATTGATGAGGTGCGGGAGGTCGAGCTTAACGCCAAAGAGCAAAAAGCATACGACGAGATGCGTGACTTCTTAATCACCGAGATTGAAGGCGAGGAGATCACCGCGCAGGTCGCCTTGGCAAAACTAATGAAACTTCGTCAGGCGACGGCGGGATTTTTTTACTCCGAAACCGGCGCAGCCGTGGAAATCGGACATGCGACGAAACTCAAAGAGCTTGAGGAAATCTTGGAGGATCTCGGGCCCCAGCCGGTCATCATCTGGGTTCAATTCCATCACGAGGTCAGAGTTATAGAAAAAATGATCGCCGCGAAGTACGGCGCAGATCAGGTGGCGACGCTTTATTCGGAGACCAAAGACAAAGAAGGTTCGATCAATCGTTTTAAGAATAGTCAGGTTCGTTATCTGATCGCGCATCCTAAGTCCGCGGGTCATGGGCTCACCTTCGTCAACTGCAGTGTCATGGTTTTTTACAGTCTTGATTATTCCTACGAGTCACACGCTCAGGCGAGAGATCGCATTCACCGGATTGGCCAGAAGAAAAGCTGTCTTTATCTCTACATCGTAGCGCGGGACACAATCGACGAAGAACTTGTGAAAGTTTTGCAGAAGAAAAAAGGTCTGCAGGAGGCGGTCTATGCCCTTGTCAGAGACAAAGCTAAAAAACAAGGTCATTCAATTCATAAGAAGGCAATACCCGGACACGTGGCTTTATAAAGCGGCGGATCGCTTTACGTCAGGCATTCCGGATTTGCTTCTATGCAAGAAAGGAAGGTTTTATGCGATTGAGCTTAAAGTCGGTTCTAACGATACTTTTCCCATTCAAGAGTTTGTTATGCGGGAGATCAAAAAAGCAGGCGGGCGCGCATGCGTCTGCAGAAGTGTTGAAGAAGTCAGAAACTTTATCGGGAAAGGAGGTGGGAACAATGTTGAAAATCGGAGACAAGATCACAGTGCCAGTCAAGATCGTCCAGATCATTCTGGATGAAGGCGGCGTGCATTACGTGGTCGTGCCTGTTAAAGGCGCAAGCTACAACACAATGAAGATCACCGAAAAAGACTTTGTCGAATAAGGAGGACGCAATGAATAAAGCAACAGAGAGGGACTTGGTCTTGCAGTTCAAATGCGCCAAGGAAAAGCGTGAGGCTCTTAAAGAGGAGCTGAAGCAGGCGCAGGAGGAATACGAAAAGACCGAGTTTGCTGTAATCGAGTATCTGGAATCGAATTCGGCGGTATCAACGGCCAACTATGAAGGCTTGGGATACGCACAGATTCAAAAGCCGAGGCTCTATGCGAGTTGCAAAGAAGAGAACCTTCAGGAGTTGTTTGATTTCCTCAAAGATCATGGCAGGGAGGATTTGATTAAGACGATAGTCTTGCCTCAGAGCCTTTCGAGCTTCACGAGCGAATGCATAGAAAACGGCGATGAGATTCCAGAGTGTATCAGTTACTACCTAAAACCATCACTAAGGCTTTACTCGTAAAGGAGGCATGACATGTCACAGGAAATAGCAAAAGTTCAAAGCGGCGCATTGATGCAGGCGGAAGGCGTTCAAAGAGGTTTCGAGGGCGGAGTGGATCGTGAGGATCTCATTATTCCTCGCGCGAAACTGATCCAGGCGTTGTCACCTGAATTAACGGAAGGACTCGAAGGTGTCAAAGTGGGGTCGGTTATTAATTCGCTCACCAAAGAGGTATTACCGCAGGAGTTTATTCCGATCTTCACGTTTAAGAATTACATCCGGTTTAATCCACGCAGTAAGGATGACCCGAATTTTGACTCGGAGTTCGCCCCGGGCGCGGTCATCTGGAAGTCAACGGATCCGCTGGACCCGAAAGTTAAAGCCGAGGCGAGGTTCGGGCCTAATGGGGAGAAGCCGGTTGCGACCACGTTCATTAACTTCTTCTCGTACTTTCCGGGCGTTCCTATGCCGATCATCGTGAGTTTCTCAAAGACAAGTTACAGGGCGGGAAAGAATCTGTTGTCGCTGGCGAAGTTTCGCGGAGGCGATATGTTCTCGCGCAAATACAAGCTGGTGTCGCAGATGGAAACGAACGACATCGCGACCTATGCGGTATTCAAGGTTGCGCCGGTCGGTGACGCGCTGGCCGAGGAGTATGCGGTTTGTGAGCGGTTGTGGAATGACTTCGCATCGAAGGTGGATGCAATTCAGGTTCACGAGGAGGATGCACAGGAAGATGTCGCGGAAAAAAGACCGTATTGATAACCGAAGGGGGCGGTGTAATGCCGCCCCCTTTTCAAATAGATTTGAGGTCAACGAATGCTTGAACAGGCTTTATTTTATGCTAGACGAGGATGGTCGGTATTCCCATGCAAAAACAAGATTCCTTTAACGCCACGCGGATTTAAGGACGCATCAGCCGATGAAGCGGTTATCAGGCAGTTATTCAACGGCCATAACGGCGCGAATATCGCTATCGCAACCGGCAAAGTGTCAGGGATATTTGTTGTCGATATTGACGTTAAGAACGGCGCGACAGGCGATGAATCATTAAAGGATCTTGAACGCGAGTTTGGGGAGATACCGCATACCGTAGAAGCCCTCACGTGGAGCGGCGGAAGGCATATTTTCTTTCGCTATCCCGAGAACGGTGTTGGGTGTAAGACAGGCGTTCGCCCGGGTATCGATATCCGTGGTGACGGTGGTTATGTAATTGCGCCACCCAGCGTTATTGAGGACAGGTCATACGAATGGGAGGCGGCGCATCATCCTGATGAGACGATGATCGCTGAAGCCCCTGAGTGGTTGGTTGAGCTTTTAAGTGAGAAACAGCCGGTTGTCGACCTGTCCGATAAGGGCGCGAAGATCACCGAGAACCGCAACAATTCGCTCATGCTCATGGGTGTGAAGTTGCGCAAGATGGGAATCGATCACCCGCAGATCGAGATGATGCTTCATTCGATAAACGACAGCCGTTGCTTGCCGCCCCTGCCTAAGAAGGAAGTTTCAACGATCGCCGCGAGTGTTTCGCGTTACAGCACTGAAGATGAGGATAAAACTAAGGCGCAGGCGAAAGAACCGTTTACGGATGTTTGGAACGCTGGTTTGTTTTTGGAGAAGTATGGCGACAGCATTAAATATTGCGATTCCCTTGGCGGGTGGTTTATTTGGGATGGTACGAGGTGGGAACGTGATGAGAAATTCCAGATTTTAAAGCTGGCAAAAAACACCGCTAAGCAGATGTATCAGATGGCCAAGGTCGCGAACGACAAGTTTTTATTTAAGCATGCGGTAAGAAGCGAATCGGAAGCGCGGCTTAAAGCGATGATCAGCCTCGTGCGAAGCGAAGGTGTTGCCGCGACAAGCGAAGATTTCGACAAAGATTTGTTTTTGCTTAACTGCAAGAACGGCACGCTGAGCCTTGAAACTGGCGAGCTTAAACCGCACAGCAAAGATGATTACATTTCGCGTCGTGTCGAGCTTGGGTATCACAAAGACGCGGAGTGTCAGGAGTGGCGGCGTTTCTTGATGACGATATTTCAGGGCGACATGCAGTTGATTGATTTTATGCAGAAGGCAGTGGGATATTCACTGTCCGGATCAACAAAAGAGCAGTGCGTCTTTATTCTTTATGGCGTGGGCATGAACGGCAAGTCCACGTTCTTAAAACATATTTTTAGGATTCTCGGCGATTACGCAATCAACACGCCAGCAACGACCTTGATGGAGAAGTACAACGATTCCATTCCGAATGATGTGGCGCGGCTTAAAGGCACGCGTTTTGTTACCGCTCTTGAGGCAGGGAAATCGAAGTCTTTAGCTGAGGCGCAAATCAAGCAGTTGACTGGTGATGATCCGATATCGGCGCGGTATCTGCATAGAGAGTATTTTGATTTCTTCGCCACGTTCAAGATTTTCTTCGCAACAAATCATAAGCCCAATATTTCAGGAACGGACAAAGGCATTTGGCGGCGCATTGTCACCATTCCGTTTGAGCGCGTCATTCAACCCAATGAACGTGATCCCAAGCTGGATGAGAAGCTGTCGGCTGAATATGAGGGCATTCTGAATTGGGCTGTTGAAGGCTTTCAGGCTTGGCAGAAGCAGGGTTTAGGCAGACCGGACAAGGTTGTGGCGGCTACGAATGAGTATCAAGAGGAATCGGATCTGATCGGCAATTACATTGAGGAACGATGTGTGTTAGGGCAGGAGTGCAAGGTTCAGTCAGGTGTCATTCTCAAAGATATTCAGCAATGGGCAAAGGATATTGGCCTTCGTTATATCAACCGCAATGAGTTTATCGATTATATGAAGAAGCGCGGGTTTGTGAAGGAAAGGATCACTCATGGCGGAGACAAAGGCAATCTTTACTGGTTTGGGGTGGGGTTAAAGGCAGGCGAGAATCAGATGAGCGCCGATTTTAACGAGCCAAGGCCGTTTTGAGTGAAAGAAGTGAAGGAAAAGTGAAGATATTTTATCGAAGTTTCACCGCGTAAATGCTTATCAAACAAGCAGTTGGGTAGGCAGTGAAGGAAGTGAAAGAAGTTTTTCTCTTTATATAAAGACTAAAAAATAAAAAAATAAATAAATTATATATGAGCATAAACAGAAACAATCTTCACTATCTTCACTCGGACGAAGCAGTGCGCTTCGATAAGTACAAAGCATTGTACAAGAGGTTCATCGATGGCACGAGGTGGATCAACGACAAGATGGCAGAAGGCATTAATGCAGATCAGGACAAGGAAGACTTCAATCGTTTAGTTGTTGAGCCTATGGACGCTATGTGGGCTGGGTTCATGGATGAGGAGAAGGACTATTGGATTAAGGTCAACGATGCAGTACGAATCTTTAACGGAAGGATAGTGTGATGGAGAAGGTATTCCCTTTGGTTTTGATCGTGCTCGATCTCTTAGCGGCATGTGTCTATGGATGGCAGGGCGACGTGCGTCATGCAGTCTATTGGCTGAGTGCGGGGGTGTTGACTGTATGCGTGACGTTTTGATTTTACGGGTCCTTGGAAGGGGGTGTCGGCTGCGGGTCAGGCGAGGCGACCGCCTTCAGTGATATTAGATTTTAAAAATGTCGTGTCGTGGTCGTAAAGGGCATTTTATGGGTAAGGGTTGGGAAACGCTCGGAAAGGCGTCCCCCGTCGTTAAAACAGGGCAAGAACAGGTCAAAAAGGGAGGTATGTCGATGGCAAATATCAATGTAAAACCGGACATTTGTGATGTCCGAATGTCCGATATAAGACCGGCACCTTATAACCCAAGGGAGATATCCCCGGAATCGTTGGCTGGGTTGCGGCAGTCGCTTGAAAAGTTCGGAATGGTTGATCTTCTTGTGATTAATAAACGCAACATGCATATCATTTCAGGACACCAGCGGTTCAAGATTTTGCAGGAGGAGGGTGTTGAGAGCGTTGAGGCGATTATGGTCGATGTGGATGAAGTAACTGAAATGGCCATGAACGTCACGCTTAATTCGCAGGAGGTCACTGGTCGGTGGACAGCGGCTTTGATTCCGTTATTGGAGAAGTTAAGGACAGAAGACGCCGGAGGGTATATTGACCTTCGTATGAAAGAGCTACGCCAGCAGGTAGCGGATTTGGAAATTGAGAACATGGGCGATGGAAAGACCTTGCCGGATGATATTCCTGAACCACCTAAAGAGGCAATCACAAAAAAAGGTGATTTATGGATCTTGGGTGAGCACCGGCTTCTTTGCGGCGATAGCACTATCGATGAGGATGTGTCGCGGCTCATGGATGGCCAGAAGGCCGCTTTGTGGGCTACGGATCCGCCATATTGCGTTGACTATACCGGAGCGAATCGTCCGAACGGCGGGAGGGATTGGTCGAACGTTTACCACGAAATTGATATCCCTGATGCGGTGGATTTCATGCGCAAGTTTCTTACTGTGGGGCTTAAGCACATTCAGGAAAAGACGGCTTTGTATATGTGGCACGCTTCGAAGCGAAAGTCGGACATCGAGGGCGTGTGCAAAGAGCTGGGTATTCTTATCCATCAGGAAATCGTTTGGGTTAAACCGTGCGTGATTCTGACCTTTTCATTTTATTCGTGGCGGCATGAGCCGTGCCTTTTGATGTGGGTTAAAGGGCATAAGCCGGACTATAAACCAAAGAATAAATCTATCGGCAGTGTGTGGACTGTGGGTTTCTTGAGGTCAGGCGATCCGACTACTCCTGAATATCACACTGATGTTTGGGAACTTGATTGGGAAGGCAAGAAGCGCAATTCCGGACTGGATCATCCTACTGTTAAGCCGACCGAGGTTTTCGCGATTCCTATGCGGGTGCATACGACCCCGGGTGATATTTGTTATGAACCGTTTAGCGGATCTGGATCGCAGATTATCGCGGGTGAGCGTTTGAATAGGCGCGTGTTTGCAATGGAGTTAGAGCCAGTCTTTTGTGATGTGGCGGTGCGGCGTTGGGAAGAATTCACTGGGAAGAAGGCAATCTTAAATGGCTGATCAGAAACAAAGCTTGGCTGATATCGCGCGGAAGAAGCGGCACCTGCATTTGATCGAAAAAATGCATGGCGGCGCGCCGTTGACTAAGCCCGAGATTGCAGAACTTGAACTATTCGAGGCAGAGCCGCTTGCGCCGACAGTTGTAAAAACGATTGAGGAGGTTGCCAAGGTGATGGACGTGTCGTATCGCACTGTCCAGCGTTGGAAGCAGGATGGCATGCCAACGACCAAAGACGGATTCTATGACCTTGATGAGATTAAGGTGTGGCATACATCGCGGAATGAGGATGGCTCAAGTGAATTTAAAGAACGCAAGGAATACTGGGAAGATAAAATTCTTGAGTATAAAGCGACGAGGCTAGAGCTGGAATTGAAAAAAGCGACTGCCGAGGTTGTTTCGAGGGAGGAAGTTGAAAAAGGTCAAATTGCTCGGATCATCATGGTGAAGCGTGAGTTTTTGGCATTGCCGAGAATTATGGCGCCTAAACTTGCAATGCGGGAACCGCGCGAAATTGAAGCCGAACTTTATGAAACGATAAGTGGAATCATAGATGATTTCTCAGGAGTGAAAGATGCTGTTGAAAACGGAAAAGAAAATGCTGAGCCAGTCGGAACGTCAGGCATGGATGAGGCCGCTTCCGATAACGGTGAGCCAGTGGGCGGATCAGTATCGGATTCTTAATACGATCACATCTGCAGAGCCGGGGCGGTGGAAGACAGGCCGGACGCCGTACTTAAAAGGTGTCATGGATGCTTTCACGGATCCACTGGTTGAAGAAATTACTGTTATGGCGGCTTCGCAGGTTGGCAAGACCGAGGGCATGTATAACATGCTTGGGTACCTCATTGATCAGGATCCGGGCCCTACGCTGATGGTTCTGCCGCGTGAAAGCGACGCAAAGAGCGTTTCCTATAACCGCGTTCTTCCAATGATTGAGGGTGCCGGTGTTTTAAGATCGCACATCAATGAACTATCCGATGATATCACAAAGCTCGAATATCATTTAGACCGTATGATCCTTTATTTCGCCGGATCGAACAGTCCGGCAGATTTGGCGTCACGGCCGATCCGTTATTTGTTTTTAGATGAAGTTGACAAATATCCGAGATTCTCAGGGCGCGAGGCTGACCCGATTAAGCTGGCATCTGAGCGGCAGAAGACTTTTTGGAATAAAAAGACAGTTAAGGTTTCGACGCCAACAACCCGGGATGGATATATCTTCCGTGAATATGACAGGTCGGATAAGCGCAAGTATTACGTTCCGTGTCCGCATTGCGGAAAGTATCAAGTTTTTGTTTTTGGCCAGATCAAATGGCCTAACAGTGAGCGGTCGGCCGAGAAGATAAAAAATGAGCGACTCGCTTGGTATGAGTGCGTGTATTGCAAAAAGCGGATCGAGGATTATCACAAAAACAAAATACTACCTCTGGGGCATTGGGTGCCGGAGGGCGCAGACATTGCGGATGACGGGACGATCACCGGCGACGTTATAAAAAGCAAGCACCGAGGTTTTTGGATCAATTCGCTTTATTCGCCATGGCTGACGTGGAGTGATATCGCTTCGGAATTCTTAAAGTCAAAAGATTATATCGAACTCTTGATGAATTTTGTCAACTCTTGGCTTGCTGAGGTTTGGGAAGAAAAGATTGAGGAAACAACGGTTGATAAAGTCCGTAATTTGTCGCGTGATTATGATGCAGGGGTTATCACGGACGATGTGTTTGTTTTGACAGCCGGAGTGGATGTTCAGAAAGATCATTTTTATTACGTGATTCGAGGTTGGGGATACTGTGAAGAGTCGTGGCTTATTAAGGCTGAACGGGTTGAATACTGGGAGGACATTGTTGATCGTTTGTTCAAAACTGAATATAAGCGCATCGGGAGCGAAGAAACCCTGTCGGTTTATTTAACGTGTGTCGATTCCGGATACCGCACAGATGAGGTTTACCAGTTCTGCCGATTTTGGCATGACAAAACAAAAGCGATTAAAGGTCAGGATCAGTTAACAGACGGTAGATTTTATCGCGCGACAAAGATTGATATTAATTCCCGCACGGGAAGCGTGATTCATAACGGACTTGTTTTGTGGAACATCAACACGATGCAGTACAAAGATAAGATTAACCGGCTGGTTAATTCTAAAGATCCGGTTAAATGGCATCTGTTCAAAAATATATCAGACGAGTATCTCTCACAGTTTACCGCAGAGCATAAAGTTTTGATTAGGAACAGAAACACCGGCGCGGCCAAAGAGGTTTGGCAGAAAAAACGAGAAGCAATCGCAAATCATTATCTCGATGCGGAAGTTTACGCGGTTGCCGCGGCAGATATCATCAGAGCTTTGAATATCAGGCGCGAGGAAGGGGCAAAACAGCAACGCGTGGTCAATGATCAGCTTAACGCGAAGCAAATCTGGATCAGAAAGCGGGAAGGGTCTTGGCTGTAATGGGAAGATGGCTCGAACGAAAATCAAATTGGCTAAAAAACGACAGACAGCAAGAGAATGTCCGACAGGCAGGGCGTCCGGTAAACAACAGTGAGGATTACGGCGTGCGATATATTCCTATTCGTTGCCCAAAGTGCCGAAGCAAAGACAATAAATGCTATGCAAGCCGCCCGCCTATCAGGTATCACGTTTGTAATAAATGCGGGCATAATTTCAAATCAGTTGAGGCGAACGATGAAAAATAATTATTACCAATTTGTGGTAACGACCCCATTGTCAAAAAACGTAGTTAAGGTAATATTGAAGTAGAAAACTTATAGCGGGACAGCTGATCACTGTTGCCGCACCCAATAGCAGTAAAAGCCATCTCCAGTCGACTGGCGGGAGATGGCTTTTTTATTGGGATGATGAGGGGAAGAAATGGCCGCGCCGACAAAACAGGAAATGCTCGAAAATGTTGAGAATGCCATCAACGCCAGGATGACTGGCGGGGCTGTCACGTCATATTCTATCGGCGGAAGAAATCTCCAGTATATAAGCCTTGATGAGCTCTTAAAACTGCGCGGCCAGCTGCGCAGAGAAATCGCAGGATCAAGCGATACCACCACATACGCAAAGTTCGATAAGCCGTCATGAAGACTAAAAATAAATTCTCAGAGAACATAATAACCGCGGTAGACAATATCGTTTCGTTCTTTTCTCCCAAGGCCGGGTTCAAGCGCAGGATGTACCGGGAGGCAATCAATATTTCGCAGAAGTTCGGCGCTTATAAAGGCGCAAGCAGGGATCGTTTAAGATCGTCATGGATTCCCGGAGGGGGCTCAGCAGACCAGGATTTACTTTCAGAACTGGGTGATATTCGGGAGCGCAGCCGTGATTTAAATAGGAACGACGCGCATGCTGCAGGGATAACTTCTACGATGACAGTAAATGTCATCGGCACAGGCATTAGACCGCAGAGCAGGGTGGATAAGGAAGAACTCGGTATAAGCGACGGGTTAACAGAGGAATTCCAAAGAAAAGCCGAAAGGGTATGGAAACGCTGGACTCCTTATGCCGATGCCGGAGAGCGCATGGATTTCTACGAAATCCAGCAGTTGGTGGACAGACAGATACTTGAGAACGGGGAGGCAATAATCGTTCCTTTAAGGTTAAAGGACAAAGAGAGATCGTACCCATTGGCCCTGCAGGTGGTTGAGTCAGATAGGCTCAATACCCCGCCCGATAGAAAAAGCGACAAGTCAGTCAGGTCTGGGGTAAGGATAGGCGAAAACGGAGAACCGGTTTCATACTTTATTCAAAAGACACACCCCGGAGATATCTATCACAGGCAGGCAGAAGAAGCAAGGCAATATGCGGAAATCCAGGCTAAAGATGATCTGGGTAGAAGAAATATTTTTCATTTGTATTATGTTCTGCGTTCAGGACAGACAAGGGGAGTTCCTTTCTTTGCGCCGGTATTGACATATTTTAAAGATTTAGCCGAATATGCCGAGGCAGAGCTTGTGGCCAGCCGTATTGCCGCGTGTTTCTCGCTTTTCATTACATCGGAATCCTCGATGGATGTGGCAGTTAATTCCGCATACGAAAGAAACCAGTCCGGGCAGTTAATAGAATCGCTTGAGCCAGGAATGATCAAACACCTGATGCCCGGCGAGACCATCACTTCGTTTAATCCCCAGAGGCCGAGTGCAACTTTTGAGCCGTTCGTAGACAGGATATTAAAAGCAATATCCGCGGCCTTGGGCCTTCCGTATGAATTAGTGGCAAAAGACTTTTCCAAAACGAATTATTCCAGCGCCCGGGCAGCGTTATTGGAAGCCAGGAGATATTTTAAGGTTAGGCAGGAATGGTTCTCACAAAAACTCTGTCAGCCGGTTTGGGAAATGCTTTTAGAGGAAGCTTATTTGAAGGGCGATATAGATGCCGCGAACTTCTATGAAAACGGAAGGCCTAAATCAGCTTGGACGAGAGCGCGGTGGATCGCTCCCGGCTGGTCCTGGGTGGATCCGCTCAAAGAGGTCAAGGCTTCCAGGGAAGCCATCGCTGGAAATATTTCAAGCTTAGCGGACGAAGCGGCCGGGCAGGGCAAGGACTGGGAGGAGATCTTAGAGCAGAGGGCGCGGGAAGAGCAGAAAAGAAAAGAGCTCAATCTTCCGGAAATGACTGACGGCGCTAAAACTCCTAAAGACGAGGAAGATGAGGAAGCGAAACAGGAAGAAGAAATCCGTCAGATTCTGGAAGGCGCCGAAGAGGTAACGAAGAGAAATGAGAAACTGAGCAATGAGCTTGTGAAACTGGAAAACGGCAACAGCATCTTGAAAAAAGAATTATCCGGCATAAAAACCAGGCTCGATGAGGTTTTGATCAATGGATAAGAAAGATATCCTTTTAGAAAGAAACAAAATAAGCAGGTTATTGGGTACCGAAACTGAGGACGGTAACTTGGAGAGGAATCTTTTTCTGCTTAAGTCTTTGGATATGCAGAAAGATATCGCCGGTATCATAAGCAAGGTTTACACGCTGATAAAGCAGGGGCAGGAGGATTGCCAGGGGCTTAAGGATGTCAAAGAAGAGATTCGCGTGCTCTTAGCTGCCTTGGACAAATACCAGGACGCCTTCGGCAAAGAGGTGAAGGTATTCGTTAGTAATTTTCCGGATGGTGTCAAAGAGGTAAAGGTATCCAATACAGAAGATTTCAAGCAGGAACATCCCAAGGAGATAAGAGTTTCTAATTTAAAAGAAATAAAGCCCGAGAAACCTCCCGATGAGATAAGCATCAAGAAACCTGTTTGGTATAAAGAATTTGATTTTGACAAGCTGTTCAAGTTTTCCAAAGAGTCAAGCACTGGATTTTTTAATCAAATCAAGGCGGGGATATTCAACAGCTTTATTAAGAACGCAAAACCTAAAGAGGCAATACCGGTCAGGTTGGTTACAGAAGACGGGGAAAAGTTTTACCGGGCAGGAAATGTTTTTGTCGGGAGCGGCGGCGCAGGCGGAACGGATCCTATCGGGATAAAGGATGCATTGGGGGCAAAAATCAACCCTGCCAAAGAAGACGGGGTACTGCAGACAATATCCGATGATATAAGAAATGCGCAGCCCAGAAACGTTGCCAAGAAAATTTTAAAGAAAACCATAACGCTTTCATCTTCCGGCATAGTGCATACTCCGGCAGCAAATAAAAAGATTAATTTATTCTCGGTTAAATTCTCCTTATCAGCTGATATGAGTGCTGTTTCATTAAGGTGGACTGCTGGCGGAGCAGATTTTGAAAAATATCTTTCTCCTAAAACAGGCGGACTTTACGGGACAAATAACCACCCGGATTATATCGAAGGCGGTATTGACGAGCCGTTGTACTGCAATATCACCGGCTCAGGCAATGTCCAGGTAAACATGGATTATTTAGAGATATGAAATATATAGAAGGCGCGGCTAACGACCTAAAGATTAAAGGCATCAGGAAATCAAACGGCGAATTTGTCATTGATGCGGAAATGAACAATCAGGCTGAGACAGTCAGGCTGAAAGAGTTTTTGACGGAAGCCCAGATCAGCAAAACAGAAATTCTATTAAGCCAGGTATTTTACGAGATTCTGCCGGTATTGGCAGAAAAAATAACAAAGGAGACCCATGGCTAACATACAATTCGGAGCAATCACTACTACAACTACGACCGCAAGGCAGGATATCTTGAATTACACTCCGGGCGCATCTTCAAAATTAAAACTGATTGTGGTGGCCGGGTATTACACCACTTGGTCAGCGACAGAGGCTAACCTGGGGACGGTTTACATTGTTGTCGACGGCGTAGATAAGTTTGAGTTCAGAATTCAAAACACAGACAACGACACTTTGGCAGGACTAGTGATACTGCCTTTCGGAGACGGGATACAGTTTTCAGGGGCTGAGCCGGTTGTAGTAGAAGTTACGCCAGCTTCAACTACTTCGATGCGCTGGACAGCGACGCAGGTCTACGACCAATAAACATGATTGAAAAAAGCACCATAACAATTGATTCGCAGGATAAAGAAGGGCAGATGTTTGGTCTTGACCAGCCGTGGACAACGATTTATCCGCACAGGGCTGGTAAGACAGTCATTGGTTCTTATACGGTGCCGGTAAACAAAACCGCGGCATTAAAAGGGATCTGGGTATTCGGCCAATATGCGGACTGCGCTTATAAAATGGGGCTGGCTTCAGGCGTAATCGGGACAGTTTATTTTCAGGTGGATGCTGTGGCAAAAGCAGAATACCGCATTCAAGCAAATGCAGCTGACTTCACTGCTTCGCCTATAACCTGCGATTTTGATATCAGCAGAAGATCCTGGAATATGTATGACGGAGCCACATTTACAGTAGGACAGATAATCAGATTGATTGTGTCGCCAGCATCTATCTCCGGCCAAGGATCGCAGCAGGTATTATGGCTGGCCAGCTTCATAGGCAGGGACCCAGTTACGGGAGAATCCATCATTATTAAAGCAAGAACAATAACTACTACGAAAGCAGTAAATCAGATAATCATCACTTACACAGTTCCGGCAAATGGTTTTACCTTAAGAAGTCTGTTTCTGCAGGCCTTCATGGGAGATTATTTCTTAGGCCATGCTCAATTAAGATTGAACGGCTTATTATTCGCCGAGTACCCGCTTTATGACAGCCATTTTCGTGCGGCTCCAGCCAGGGGTTCGAGAAGTGTATTTCCCTTTTATGACGGGATCTCTTTAAACGCCGGAGATAGATTAGAGGCAAGGGTTGATCCTCCTCTGTCAGTTAATCAAAGATTTCATCTTGTTATTTGGGGTACAGAAACAGATACAGGCGCAGCTGTAACAAATATCTTTGTTTTAAGCGATTAAGACAAAAAAATAGGAGGAAGGAATTATGCATAATAGCAAAACCGAAAACATACCGAAATCAGCTTTGAGGTTTAAAGAGGAAGAAGTCCCTGTTGAAATTCTCGCCTCGAAGGAAGACGGGAAGCCTGATAAACGAAAATTCAGCATGGTCGCCCACAGCGGCAAGGTCATGCTTAACCACTGGCTCTGGGGGAATCTGGCGATAGATTTGTCCGGAGTTTCAATCGGCCGGGAGAAAAAGCCTGCGTTGCGGGAACATAATTCTAACCGCATCGTCGGCTGGACTGAAGGCATAACAATAGATGAGAAAAGAGGCATTATTGCCGACGGGATCTTCTCGGAAAAGACCGAGGACGGCAGGCAGGCCTTAGAGCTTGCCGATGAAGGCTTCCCCTGGCAGGCTTCAATTTACATCCCGCCTTTGGCAATCGAAAGAGTTAAGGATGGAGAAACAGCCGAGGTCAACGGCCAGAAACTCAAAGGGCCCGGGACGATATTCAGGAAGTCAGTTTTAAGAGAGGTTTCTTTTTGCGCTTTGGGAGCGGATGAGAATACCTCGGCGAGCGCCCTTAAGGAACGGGGCGAAATAATAGATCTGGATGTGGAGATAATTAAAAACAAAAACGAGGAGGTGGAGAAAATGGAACTAGCAGATTTGACATTGGATATGTTAAAGGCTCAAAGGTCAGATTTAACCGGAGCGCTTTTGAAAGAAGGCAGGGAAAAGGAACGCGAAAGGGTCCTTGCCGTTTTGAAAGAGGCTAAGGGATTTGAAGGGATGGGAGAGCTTACTGTCGAGGCTATAGACAAAGGTGACAGTGTGGAAGCGGCGGTCGGAAGATTCAAGGACAAAAGGCTCGCCGAGCTGGAAAAGAGCGCGCCTTCAAACTTAGGGCCTGATGCGGATAAAGACCTGTCTAAAAAACAGAAGACGCATTTAGAGCGCGCCATGGCTTTTAAAGAGGAGCATAACTGCAGCATAACCGAAGCATTAAGGGCTACAGCGGAGAAAAATAAACTTTAAAAACGAAGGAGGACGAAAATGTCGCAGTTCAATATTGGTTCAAAAGCATTTACCGCAGGAGAGGATTTAGAGGCGTACCGCAGGGTTAAGTTAGGCGCAGGAAGCGGAACGCAGGTTGTTTACGCTGACGCAGGTGAAGTTTTTATCGGCATAACCGGCGCCAGGGCAGTATCCGGAGAGATGGTATCAGTTGATTTAAAGACTTCCGGAAGGACCTTTAAGATCACGGCAGCGGGCGCCATAGCTGTAGGAGGGAGTTTCTACGGAGCAGCTGACGGCAAGGTATCTGCCACTGTCAGCGGATCTATTCAGGGAGTGGTGCTTGAGGCAACAGCTTCAGATGGAGAAATCGTGGAAGGTTTGTTAGCGTAATTAACCAGAGTTTTTTAGAACAGGAGGACACAAATGGGAGTTGATTATCAAGGAACAAGGGCAGTACCGAGGATGGAGTTGGGAGAGGCTGCTTTGGAGTTTATCCAGCAGCAGGATGAGTTTGTCGGAACGCAGGTGCTGCCGATATTTTCTACCAAGAAAAAGGCGAGCATCTTTCCGGCAATTACCCGGGAAAGCATCACCCGCGAAGCGGACACTAAGAGAGCTCCGAGAGGCAACTACAATCGGGACGGTTTCTCAGCCAAGGACAGGCAGTATAACTGCGAGGAGTTTGGCTTAGAAGGCCCTCTGGATGACGGAGAGAGGGCTTTGTATGCTACAGACTTCGACGCGGAGCTTACCACAGTCCAGATCGTAACCCGCAGGGTTCTGCAGGCGCAGGAAAGACGTATCGCAGCGGCAGTTTTTAATACCACGACTTTTACCGGGGCTACGCTCTATACGGATAATTCCGGCTCGCCATGGGATAACATTGCTACGGATGTTACGGCGCAGGTAAGAGTGGCCCGGGAAAAGGTGCGTCAAAATAGCGGCCTTGAACCGAACGCCCTCATCGTCAGCAAAGCCAACATCGACCGGCTGCTGATAAATACCGGAATAAAGGATGCCATCAAGTACGTGGCGCGCTTGACCGAAGCAGAGATCTTAAACGCCCTGGCAGATATCTTGGGTATTAAGAAGATTATCGTCGGCAAAGGCATTTACAATTCCGCAAAAGAGGGAAAGAGCTTCGTAAGCTCCGATATCTGGAGCGATGATTACGCGCTGGTGGCAGTAATTGATACTTCGGAGAGGCTCTCTGTGCCGAGCGTAGGCAGGACCTTCTTATGGAGTGCAGACAGCCCGGATAATGCTACGGTCGAGCAGTACCGTGATGACGCAGCCAGAAGTGACATCTTCCGCGTGCGCCAGCATGTCGATGAGGTGATCATCGACCCGTATTTTGCGCACTTGATGAAAGTCGACGCCTAAAAGTCAAAAGGCCGGGGAGCCTTAAATTGGTTCCCCGGCTTTCTTTGGAGGCTGTAGTTATGACCTTTAAATCTCAGTTAGCGCAGGATGCTGTAAAGGTGTTTCTTGACGGAGCTGCATTTGCGGAAGACATAACATATACGCCCAAGGCCGGAGCGCCGAAAGCGATTAAGGCTGTCATTATCCGCAAACGGCTGGATCCGGCGCATGAAGACACCGGCCGAACGCTCATTAATCAGGCGGAATTGTTTGTGGCCAATGACACTATCGCGGGCGTTACCTCGATCAATAAAGGCGGGGATGTGGTGTCGTTTGCTGAAACGATTGGCGGAGCGGCTATCAGTTGGGTTGTTGCGGATATTTTAAACCAAGACGAAGGGATTTGGCATTTGCTGGTGCAGAAATGAGCGAATTAACTGTTGAGATAAACACTAAGAACCTCGACCGTGCGCTTCGGCTTTTCCCGAAGGACTTAAAATTCGAGATTGCCGACGGGATGGATCATATCAGCCGCAAGTTCTTGAAGGTATTTCGACAGGAGAGATTGCAGGGACCTCCGGGTATTCGCGGTAGACCCCACGGCATATTCACGCATTTTAGCCGGGCAAGTCTTGTTTCTCAGGACATTGAAGGCATGGGGATGGTGATTTTCTCGGACTCCAAGATCGCGCGTATGCACGAGGAAGGTGCCACGGTAAAGAACCCGGGTGGAGGAAGGCTCGCGGTGCCGCTTTCGGCGAGGCGCGAGTTGTTTACCGCTGACGGTCGTCTTAAGAAGCAATACAGACAGCCGCGGTTAATCAAGAACGTGATTCCTATTCAGCTAAGAGGCAAGACGTTCTTGGCCAAGGTAAAAAAGAAATTACGGCAGATTCTGCCGCTTTTTGTTTTGAAGAACAGCGTGCGGATAAGACCGAGGCTGATGTTCTACAAGACGTGGGACGACATGCAAAACGAACGGATTAAGATTCTTAATCAATCAATACGCAAGACATTGGATAAAACTAAATGAGCACTTCGATACGAGAAAACATTCTAGCAGAACTAAAAACAACCCTTGAGGCGATTACAATTGCCCATGGGTATACCAATACAATTTCCAGCGTGCAGCGGTGGAATCAGCGCGGGAATTCTTTAGCGTTAGTGCCTTGCATTGTTATTAATTCCGGGCAAGAAGAGAAACGCCCGGAGCCGAACCCTCAGGCGACGTGTAAATTTACCATATATCTTGATATATGGTATAGGCAAGATGACGATGAAACAAGGCCATCAGATCAGATAATAAGCGGCCTTTTAGCAGATGTCGAAAAGGCGTTAATGGTAGATCCTACGCGCGGAGGTAATGCGGAGGATACTAATATACTGAATAATGTTACCTTTGAAACCGTTGAGGGGCAACCGAGTTTTGGGATTATTGTTGAACTCGAAATTGTGTATAAACATAAACTAACTGACCCGACGGTGTACGTATAGTTTAATTCACGTTAAATAAATTAACCAAGGAGGATTGCGATGTTAGTCAGAAAGCGTCAGTTAGCGGCGAAAATCGAAGGCACAGAAGGTACAGCGGAGACTTTAACCGCAGCCGAAGCCAAATTTTTGGTTTATAACCCCAAGGTTGCACATGAAATAGAAATGTTCACCCGGGATCCGGTACGGTCTTCTTTTTCCGGTATGGGTAAAATCGCCGGAAAGAGGCCTGCAGGGCTTTCATTCCGTTTGGAATTGAGAGGATCCGGCACCAAAACTACTGACCCGGCATGGATAACCCTATTGAAAGGCTGTGGATTTGAATCAAACGTCCTTAAGTCTATCAATATCGGCGCGATTACCGGAGGTCCTTTTCAGCATGGCGAAACTATTACCGGCGGGACATCAGCCGGAAAAGGACGCGTGATTTTTAATACAGCCACCGGTGCAACTAAGGTTTACTACGTAGTTATTTCCGGAGTACTTCAAACCGGCGAAGTGCTTACCGGAGGCATTTCCGCGGCAACATCCACATCTTCAGGTGCTCCAGTAACTGAGGGGCAAGAATATAGGCCAATTAGCACTAACGTATCATCGTTAACGTTGGGATGTTATGAAGATGGTGTGCTTAAATTAATCAAGGGCGCCCGCGGTAATGTGAAATTTGGTTTTAAGAGTGGTGAACCGGTAATGCTTGATTTTAGCTTCCAAGGGGTTGAGGCGGGGATTACAGATGTTGCTTTATTGACCGCTATCTCCCACGAGACGCAAAAACCGCCTTCTTTGTTGTCGGCGACCTTGTTACTCGACGCTTATGCCGCTCGAATAGGAGAGATGAATATCAGTGTTAATAATACCCTGGCCGCCAGGGACGACATAAATGATAGTCGTGGTCTTCTGTCTTTCCAGATTACAGATCGAAACATATCTGGTGAGCTTAATCCGGAGATGGTTACTGTGGCCACATACGATTTTTTCACGAAGTTTTTTGGCAATACAGATATTACGCTTGCACTTAATGCGGGCGCGGCGACCGGAAATATGTTTAAGTTCTATTCACCGCGGCTACAGATCACAAAGATTAATGATGAGGACAGGGAAGGGCTGCAATTGGCCAAGTGCTCCTTTGATTTGAATGGTAGCGTTAACGGGGAAGACGAGTTTAGTTTTGTTCAACTTTAATTGAGGAGGTAGAGAAATGTTGACTGGAATAAATATATACGAATCAAAGCCCTATGTTTCAAAGTATGATCCGGACAAAAGCAACCCCACGACTTTTCACATTGGGGCACTGGATCCATTTTTGAGATCTTATATAGAGGATCAAACAACCTCTTTGAAGATCAGTTCAAAGAACCCCAACGACATGGCGGAGGCGAATATTTTAGTAAGCAAGCGCGGCATATTGGCGATTAAATTCGGAATGCGCGGACTTGATAATTTTACAGATCCTCAGACACAGAAGCCGGTCAAATTCGAAACCATCAGCACTTCTATAAATGGCAAGAATTTCCCCGCAGTTTCTGATGAAATAATAAGGATGATGCCTAAGGACCTGATCGACGAATTGGCGGAGGTTATTCTTTCGGCTAATAAATTGACTGAGGAAGAATCAAAAAACTGATCATGGCAGTTCAGGTTATGGATGCCGGACTGGATTGCCGCAGATGTACCAATGATCAAAAGATTGAACGCGGGTGTGAACAAGATTCACCGATACCCGGATTTTGGAAGTTTGATGATTTCGAAACAAGTCGATGTCCGGTAAAGCTGATAACTAAGGTAAGCGTTAAATTATTAGAAGCATTTTTATATTTTAAGCAAGGGTATTTGCCGAATGCCGGGGGATGGATGGATCAACCGGCAAAATTATTTGAGGCACTCGAAGTAATCGAAACGGAAATACTTAAGATCCGGGACAAGAAGGAAAAGGAAGATGCCCACCAATAGAGAATTAGAAATAATAATGAAGCTTAAGGACGAGATTTCCAAGAAACTTCAGGGTATTGAGGGCGGATTGCGTAAGTTTTCTAATTCTGCCCGTGATCTGGGGCAAACCTTGAGATCTACCGGCAAGGAGATGTCCCAACTGGGGAGTGTTACAACAATGCTGGGGGCGAGTATTACGGGGCCTATGCTGCTTGCGTTTAAGAATGCAGAGCAATATTCAGCCTCGGTATCTACCCAGATACAGCGCATGAAAGGCGCAACCTTACAGTTTCAAATATCCGTAGCCAATGCTTTGGTTCCTATAATGGAGAAATTTACCAACATTCTAGGTAATTTATTAAATGCCTGGAATGACCTGGGGCTGGTGGTACAGCAGCAGATAGTTCAAGGTGCGTTTATGGTTGGAACCTTTCTTACCATGGCCGGGGGGGCTGTTTGGCTTATCGGAAAATTAACGGCATTGACCGGTACAGTTATTGATTTGGGCGCTAAATTCTTAGGCCTCATGCTTGCCAATATCCCGCTTACTATCATTATTATATCCGTCACAATTCTTATCGCATTAATGTTTAAATTTAAGGCCGTGGCTGATGTGGTGATGAGCACGCTAGAAGTATTATTCTTATTCTTTATGAACGGCGTTGAGGCTATCCGGTTAGTTTTTTCGCGCGCCATCGCTTTTATCTTAGGAGGACTTGAGAAATTATACACGGTGCTTGGTAAGATTCCCGGGCCGATGGGAAAGATGTACCAGTCTATTGCCGCAGGAGTAAAAAAAGCGCGCGAGGAATTAGATAAATTTGGTAACCAAGCCTTACCCAATATTGAGAGGAATACTAAAAAAATAGGTCAAATATTCTCTACCGGCGAAGGCGACTGGTCCCGGGGATTTGATAACTTGAAAGAGGGGATTAGCGGAGCTGCTGATTGGCTTGGAAAATTGGGTAATAAATTTACCGACATAAAAACAACCATATATGATTGGGGAATGGCCGTAAAAGACATTGTGCGGAATCTCGCCCAAGGTATGGAAACGGCAATGTCGGATCTATTTTTTAATATTATTACGGGTAAATTTGATGAACTGGGAAAGATTCTGTCTGACTTTGGAAACCAAATGCTCAAGATGATCGTTCAGGTTTTAATGAAGATGATTTTAATAAACACTGTTGGGCAGATTGGACTGGGGAGCTATGGGAAACTTGCTCAATATTTTCATAGCGGAGGTATAGTCCGGGCACACAGTGGTTTAGCGGTGGATGAGGTGCCGATTATAGCGCAAACAGGTGAAAGGATATTATCCAGGTCTCAGAATGCCGAATACGAGAAAGGTGGCGGCAAGCAAGCGCCAACAGTGGTGGTTATACAGGCGTGGGATACTCAAGATATCATGCGTAACCGCAAGTCAATCGAAGGGGTCATAATCAATGCGCTAAAAAACAATTCCGGCGTAAGAGGGGCGGTTAAAACCTATGGCTAACGATCTGATTCTAAAACCGGATTATGTATTCGATGAAAACCCCCAGTATAAAACTTTGATTTCCCAGTTTGAGAATGGGGCAGAACAACGCCGCGCAAAGCGGTCGAGCGCTATTACGGAGTATAGGTTAGTTTATAAAAACAGAACCGCAACTGACCTGGGAACCATAACAACCCTATTTAATAGCAAAAAAGGCGCCCTAACCTCGTTTACCTGGACACATCCCATCAGCGCTTCAACATTAACGGTAAGGTTTAAGGAAGATAGCTTAACCTATAGCAACACGAGCTATGGGCTATATGATTTTGAATTTACATTGATAAGTATTTTATAACCATGTACACACAAAACAGTACTTTTAAGTCAGAGAAAAACAAGCCATCCAATCAACCAATATATCTTTATTCTATCGAAAGTTATAACGGCAGCTCCGATCTAAACCTTGCCGAATGGGATACCGATATTACCTACGACGGCGTAACCTATACCAAGTTCCCCATTAAACACGATGAAATAGGCGAGAATTCGCAAGGCGAGATTGATAATTTTAGGGTGACAGTTGCCAATGTTAACCGGGTTATACAAGCATACCTTGAGGGCTATGATTTACGCGGTAAAAAAGTAACCGTCACATTAGTGTGGGCGAATCAATTAAGCGATACTGATGCAAATATTAAATTTATTTATTACATAGACAATTATACGGCTACGCAAGACGTGGTTGAATTTGTGTTATCAAGTAAATACGACATCATAGATTTACCTTTACCCACTGGAATTTTTAACCGTAACTATTGCCGGCATAAATTTAAGTCAACGGAGTGTGGATATGCGGGGGCGCAAACCACCTGCGATAAGCGCAAGGCCACCTGCAGGGACACCATGAGCAATATCGCCCGGATCGGTTGTTTTCCTTCAGTGCCAACAGGAAGATTATTCACATGATGACAGAACAAGATATTATTACGCGTTATTTGGGCGTGCCATATAAGCATCAGGGGCGGGACTTATCGGGCATTGATTGTTATGGATTAGTGATTGCCATATACGCCGACTTGGGAATTAAATTATTCGACATTGAAGAAGATTATACCCCTGATTGGAGCTGGAAAAATAAGAATTACTTTTTAGAGAACGCGCATAAGGATTGGCAAGAGGTACACATGGCGCAGATTCTCGATGTAGCTACTTTTAAGAACGGCAAGGACGTAATGAACCACGCTGGAATAATGCTTGATGGTGATAGGTTTATAAGCGCATGCAAAATGGGGGTAGTTGTTTGTAGGGTAAGTGCGCCAAAATGGCAAAAGAGATTTTGCGGATCTTATAGATATAAAGGATTAATTTAAATGATACTTTTAAAATACATACCCAGCATACTTAAAGACGAAGGACGCATAGCCCAAGAGTTGCCTTTTGTTGCGGATAAGACCCTGCAAGAATATCTTGCCGAAACAGGGTTTGAGTTAAACGAAAGCAAGGTTATTGTTACCGGGGAGGTGGCAAAAGATTTTTCCGCTACGCTTAAAGATGGCGATGAGGTTATTGTTACCCCGGAGATAAAAATACCAGCCGCATTTTTTGTTTGGTTGGGTTTTTCTGCTGCAACCGCGGCAACCTTAGCAGGTATATCGGTTGCTGTTGGATGGGCACTTACAATTCTATCCTTAGCATACTCCATTTATTCATATTGCCAAAAACCAAAAACACCTAACTTTGGAACTACCGGAGATGGACTTGATGAGGGGTCGCCCACGTATGGATGGGACGGGATAACCAATACCCAGGATGTCGGAGTTCCGATACCGGTGGTCTATGGTGAGCATAGGGTAGGCGGGAATATCATTAACCAGTTTATCCGCACAGACGGCGATAAGGAATATCTTAATATGCTCCTTGCTTTGAGTGAAGGAGAAATCGAAAGCATAGATTCCATTGAAATAAACCAAAACCCGTCAACGAATTTCGACGGCATAATTTTAACGAAGAGATATGGCACCAACGCACAGGCACAGATAGCAAACTTTAATGACAGCCACGACTTAAAAACACTTAGTGTTAACCTTACGCAAAACAATGCTTATGTTTACACTACAGTGAATACAGATATAACCGCCTTTGAATTAAAACTTACTTGCGTGGGGGGATTATTCCAGCAGGGCAGTGGCGGTGCGTTAGAAAGCTGGGCGGTAACTTATAAAGTCGAATATAAGCTGCATACCGATGGGAGCTATATAGATCTGGGATCTACTACCATAGACGGTAAATCGCGCACAGATTTAAGGCGCGTATTCCGTAAGGCCGACCTTGTAGCAGGACAATACGATATTAGGATCACACGTACGTCTGATGATAGCAGTTTAGATCCGATGAGGCAGGGGGATCTTTACTTTAAGGGCGTTGATGAAATAGCTCAAGATGAACCGCTCATCTATCCTAATTTAGCCTTATTAGGGGTAGAAGCACTAGCCACGGATCAGTTAAACGGCAGTACACCCACCATTACCTCTTTAGTTAAGGGAAGGAAGGTGAGTATTCCGGCTGTATTGACTGCGTTAGGCGGTGATGCGGTTGCGTGGGACCTGTATTATTGGGACAGCGTAAATAGTCTATTTAAACTATTAGCCGATAACACGGCATTGTATTGGGATGGGGCTACCTACACAACCGCATATTCCGCTAATCCGATATGGTGTTTAAAAGACTTGCTTTCCAATACGCGATACGGATTAGGTGATTATATAACCACTTCAATGATGGATACGACGCAGTTATTGGAGATGGCATTATATTGCGAAGAAAATGTAAGTGATGGCGATGGAGGATATGAGAAGCGCTTTCGGATGGACGTAGTCATAGATAGCAGCACAAAGGCAATTGACATGATCACTCAATTAGCCGGAACATTCAGATGTTTTACTTTTTATTCCGGCGGCGCGATCAAGTTAAAGATAGACAAGGCCGAAAGCCCTGTCCAGATGTTCGGGATGGGAAATATTATATCTGAAAGCTTTATCCAGTCATGGAAGTCTATCAAGGAAATCCCGAACGTGATCGAAGTCCAATTTATGAATAAGGATTTTAATTATAAGCAAGAAACTATTGCGGTAATGGATGAGGTATCTATTGCCGCGGGTGATCCAATTCGCAAGAAATCATTGCGTTTGTTCTGCACGCGCATCAGCCAGGCGGTAAGAGAAGGCAAGTACGCGCTCAATGTAGCCAAGTGTATCCAGCGCACAGTCACGCTTAAGGCTGGAATTGACGCTATTGCTTGCCAGGCCGGAGATATCATAAATGTGGCCCACGATGTGCCACAATGGGGTTTTAGTGGGAGGGTGCAAGAAGGGAGTACCACAACTAAGGTTAAGTTAGATCAGCCAATTACTATAACCGCGGGGAAGACATATAAAATACGGGTACGCTTTGCTGACGATACGCAGGTAGAAAAAACGGTGAGTGATGAGGCTGGCACTTATACGGAGGTAAATGTATCAAGTGCCTTTGCTAATGCGCCCGCGAGCTACGATGTTTATTCTTTTGGGGAGGAGAATAAGGTTGTGGCGCCTTACAGAATAATATCAATGAGGCGGGCAGAGAATAGCGAGGTTGAGATCATCGCGCTAGAATACGATGCTGACGTCTATGACACCGATACAATACTATTGCCGGATAACAACTATTCCGCGCTGTCTTTTACCATACCGCCAGTAGAGAACCTGACACTAACCGAGAGCGTAATCACCTTAAATGATGGTTCAATTGAAAACGCAATAGATGTTTGGTTTACGAAGCCGCTAGTTACCGGATATGTCCTCAAGCGATATAACAGGGCCCGGATATATTTGTCTGATAATGCAGGGGCATCCTATTCATATAGAGGCGAAACAACCGCGGAGAGTTTTAAAATCCAGGGTGGTTTAATCAACGCAACTTACAAAGTTTTGGTTGTGTCGGTTTCAGACAGTAATGTGGAAAATGCCAGAAGCGCCAGCCCTTCAGCATCAATTACTTTGGTGGGCAAGGATTCAAATCCCAATGACGTTACTAATTTTGTATACACTTTCCTTAATGCCCTTGTTTTTGCTTGGGATAAGAATACAGACAAGGATCTCCTGGGTTATGAAATAAGAGATGCAAACTCAAACTGGGGAGTTCAAAACGCTAACCTTATCTACCGCGGCCTTGCAAACACATTTACAGTAGTTGCGCCTGCGTCAAGGGCCCCTGCAACCTATTATATTTGCGCTTTTGATACATCAGGCAATTACTCAGCCACTCCCGCGAGTGTTACCCCAACCAACGCTGCACCCTCAGCGCCGTCAATAGCAGCCACACAATGGTTTGGATATGCAAAGATAGAATGGACTGATAGCGTAGATACGGATTTGAGGTATTACGAGGTTTATAAATCCAACACTAACGCTTGGGCCGGAGAGGAAACATTAGAGGCAAGAATATCCGGGAAGATGGTCACTGTCCAGGGGAATGCGCCGGTTGACGCGGTTGCGGCTTCACCTGACAGCACAAGTATAACGGACGCTGCCTTAATCGGCAAAGGAGTTAATTACTTCGTTGGGGACGTCTTACTGCAAACAAGCGGAACATATATCGGACAAGAAGCGATAGTAACCGCTTTTAATAATGCGACAGGACAGGTTTCAGTGGCCAGCTGGCCGTCCGGGACGCCCACTGCCCTCGATAAATTTGTTATAAAGGACAGGGCATACTATAAGGTTAGGGGTGCGGATACTTATGGCCCGGGTAATTTTTCTTCCGCGGTAACGATTAACTTTACCCCTCTAACTGCATCTGAAATAGGGGATGCGATAATCTCTGCACGCAAACTTATTGCCGGAGAGTTAATAACCTTGTCCGCTCAGATAAAAGATTTAATAGTAACCAACGCCAAAATAAGTGATTTGGATGGCGGAAAAATAACGGCGCAGTCAATAACGCTTTCAAAGCTCGCATCGGAAGCCGTGCCTCCAAAAACATACTATCAAGACGACGCGCCAACGACAGGAATGAATGAAGGTGATTATTGGATCGATACAAACGATAGCAATAAACTTTATGTCTATCAGAGTTCGGCATGGGTAGTAATATCACAAAGCGGCGGCGGAGGTGGGATAACTGTTTTTAAACAGGCCGCTATTCCTGTTTCTTTGTCCATCGCCGACTTGTGGATAGATACCGACGACAGCGATAAGTTATACAGGGCAGCAAGTGTCGGTGCAGATCAAATTGCATCCGGGGAGTGGGAATTGATAAACGCGGCAACTGCTACCGGCTGGGCTCACGGTTCTGATATCACCAAGATTGACGGCGGGAAGATTTATACGGATTCCATTACCGCCGATAAGATAAATGTCAATCAATTGGACGCGTTATCGACGAACACCGGAACATTAACGGTTGACGAGTCTATCAGCGTGGGCGCGGGAAGAATTGTAATAGATGGCGCTAATAATATCATTAAAGTTTATGACAACAGCGCTAATCTTAGAGTTGAATTAGGAGACCTTCCTTAATGGCTTACGGACTGAGAGTAAAAGATGCGAGTGGGAACGTTAAACTTGATACTTCCCATCGAATATCAAGATTACGATACGTTACTTATGTATCTGCCGGAGCGTCGGGTAGTGTTGACTTGGCAGACATAGCCGGACTATCTTCGCTGGAATTCGGCATAGCGGTTAACGGGACGGGAGTTTCTCATACTGTGACGCGGGCCGGAACTACGATATCTTGGTCACCTAATAACGGGACTAGATTTTCTTCAGCCGACACGCTGGTATACGTTTTTTTATATACTTGAGGTAAATATGGGATATGGACTAAGAGTCAGGAACGCAGCCGGAGAAATACAGATAGATAGTCAGTATAGAAACATGGAATATACTGAAGGGGCTACCGGTGTCAGCCTTGCCGGTTCTGCGTCCATTGCAATAGCATCGTCCCCCTTGCCGCCTTTAATTTTAATTAGGCCAAACACAGATTATGCCTGCAGCAATGCTTTTCTCACTTTAAGTTCAGGGAATTATACTAATTTTGGTATGGGCTGCCAGTATAACGCGACAACGACTTTTGATTGGAGGTGCTATCGGCAGACCATTACAAATAGCAGCGGGTACGGGCTGAGAATAAAAGATCCTTCCGGGAACTTAGTATTTCATTCTGCCGCAAGTTATTTCAAGATCAAGTCGATCAACTCTGTTTCGGTATCCGCTCCATCTTTTTCATCTATCTATAACAATAGCCCGCCTTATACCGACGTAACTCATTCTAACGACAGTAATCCTTATTATATCCTTCAGCCAAACGGGTTTTGGATAACTGACGCTCAGGAATTCTGGCAGGGGTTTGCCGTTTGGAAGTTTTTTAATTGCAGGATAGGGATCAAGAAGTTGAGCGCTACGTCCGTAAGGGTTACTTGGTACCCGATTATTTTATACACGATACCCGGCAATCCCTCGGGAGTTAATACGGGATGGAATCCTACTTATAAATTAGTCGTATGCGAGATATGACGAAAAAGTTATTGTGTTTATTCTTTCTATTCTTTATGGCAGGCTGTGCTTCTGTTGGAAATTGTTCTTTCAGTAGTTATTACATTAAGAAAAAGAACCTTATGTTTTATCAACCCAAGGGAGCGGAATTTTACGACTTAAAAGATAAGATCAGCAAGCAGGAATATAGGCGGCTGCCATCTTATTTACAGGATTGTTACGAAAACGAGGAAATAAATGAATGGTGAAATCAAGGTGAGATTAAAAGCAGGGCTTTTGGGAGCGGTTATTACTTTGGTTTTCACTCTTGCCGGTATTGCCTTTGGCTACGGGCAGCTGAATAACAGGGTGGATGCGATGGAATCAAGGGTAAGCTGTATCGAGGATATCAGGGAACGTCTGGTAAGGGTTGAAACGCTGGTAGAGCGGATAGACAAAAAAATTGAGGAGGTGAAGCAATGAAAGTATTGATAGCTTTTATTCTCGGGAATATCGTAGGCGGCTTAGGGATGTTTTTCTATTTGTGGCTGAAAGGCAAGGTGCAGGATGGCGGAAAACGAAAGATTTAGTTTACTTAAATTCGCCGGAAGTTTCTTTCAGTTTTTGCCGTGGGTGAAAACTCTACGTTATGCGGCAGGGATCGCTTTGGTTGGTTTCGTTGGGCTTACGATATATCGTGCGTTTTTCATGCCGACAGAATCGACCAAGCAGGAGACTCATATCATCGCTCAGCCGGGCGCACAGGTGACCATAGATCAGAAGAAAGTGGAGAAGAAATCCGGTGTCGAAGTCAGTCCTTTCGTAGAAGGATATGGATTCGCTGAATCTGATAATCGCAAGGGCGTGGGTGGTAAGGCTGGCGTGCGAGTGGAATTTTAGAAGAAACGCCTTGCCAACTATTAAACGTTATGGCCTACTCACTCCTCGAAAGGAGGGGATTTTTTATGGTTCGTGAAAATATGACGGAGAAAAAGAGCCGGTATATCAGCATCCGTAATGCTGGCGAGGAGACGTATGTCGAGAATATCCCTGTGTCCAGGCGCATGCGCGATCATCTTCCGGCCGCCAAGTTACGCTTGCGGGAGATCCAGCGGGTTATGCCGTTGGGCAAGTGGTCGATCACGATTGAACAGCAATGGAAGGATGCGGGCGTTACGCACTTTCAGATGCTGGATGTCGTGACCGGAAAATTGCAGGAGTCGGTGCTGTAAATTAAAGGAGGATATCGCAATGGCTAAAAAAGCTAAAAAGCAAAAGGTCGCAGAAAATAAAAAGGTTTCAGCTGAAAGTTTAGCATCTCCCAAAGAAGGGATTGTTATGCATGCAGGGGCTTCTCGTAATGAGCTTATGATGACGGTCAAGGAGCGAGGGGTTAAAAACTTCCGGGTTCTAAATAAGCAGGAGTTGAGCGAAGTGTTAAAAAATATTGGGGATCAGAAAGCTGTTGATGTGATTGTGGCTGGAGCTGTTACCAGATGGAAGGCGGGTTGGGGCAAGAAAAAAGTTTAATAAAAGATTATTCACTCTGCTTTATATTACCTGATGTGATATAATATGCTCTGTTGGGCAAGAAACCTCTCACAATAGGGACTTGTTATGGAAGATAGGTGGTATTCGGTAGACGAAATTGCGAACTACCTTGGAATAAAAAAAGATACTGTTTATAAATGGATTATTCGCAGAGGTCTTCCTGCGCATAAGGCTGGGAAATTGTGGAAGTTTACTAAAAATGAAATTGATCGTTGGGTTCGTCAAGGATCCGATAAAATTAACGTGTGACAGGCCTATGAATAAAATAGCATCATTAAAACTCCCACGAACAAGTACCGTTGGAAGAGGAAAAACCTTTTCCTTAGACACGAAGCCCGACTCTAATGTTTGGAAGAATGATTATGTGACATTATTTCACGGCGATTCGTTAGATTATTATGCAAAATGGAAAAGTCCAACAGTTATTGTTTCTGATGGCGGCTACGGAATTTTAGGGTTTGAAGGCGACACATCTGATCACATTGGGCTTCCAGCATGGTATGAACCACATATTAAAGTTTGGGCAGAGCGGGCTTTACCTGAAACAACATTATGGTTTTGGAATTCCGAGATCGGATGGGCTGTCGTTCATCCAATATTAGAAAAATACGGATGGAGATATCAAAATTGCAACATTTGGAATAAAGGTTTATCTCACATCGCTGGGAATGTAAATACAAAAAGAATTAGGCGATTTCCAGTTGTTTCTGAAGTTTGTGTCCAATATGTTTTCGATGTCAGAATTAATGGGATGTTGCTGAAACAGTGGCTGAAGCATGAATGGCAACGAACAGGCTTGCCCCTAAGAAAAGCTAACGAGGCTTGTGGTGTTGCCGATGCGGCTGTTAGAAAATATTTAGATCAGGGGCATTTATGGTACTTTCCTCCCCCTGAGATGTTTGAAAAATTACAAAAATATGCAAATTGCCATGGAGATACAAAAGGTAGGCCTTACTTTTGTATTACGAACGAAGTGCCCGGGACAGTTCAAGAATGGGAAAAGATGCGTTCAAAATTTAATTGTCCACATGGCGTTACAAATATCTGGGATCGACCCCCTGTGAATGGTGGTGAGAGGATCAAAGCTCCCTCGGGTAAGGCGGCGCATTTAAATCAGAAACCTATGGATTTGATGACAAGAATTATAAAGGCCTCAAGTGAAGAAGGTGATGTTGTTTGGGAACCTTTTGGTGGGCTTTTTTCAGCTTCTTATGCGGCGAATAAACTAAAGCGTTACGCTTTTAGTGCAGAGATTGATTCTTCTTATTATCAATATGGTGTTAAGAGATTTACTTAATAATCGCGCTACTGTCTTCATCTTTTATTTTAAATCTATTTTCTAGTTCACGCTTTATCATTAACGAATCTTCCGAAGAAAGAATTCTGCTCCATTCACCAATCGTTTTTCCGTGACAATTAATATTGAGAACTTTTGTTTTGAAATCTTCGATACCTGCATGGACGATTCTGTCCATTTTGGCAAAGTTCGTATCCAAACGATAGGGGAAGCGCGAGATCAATTCTCTTAATTTCATTTGATACTCTGCCGTAGGCTTGTATTTTTTCCCTTCTACACCCCAGTTGGAAACAATTTTCTCCGCTTTATTAAACTGTTCCGGAGTTCCTTGCCACTTGTAGCCATTCGTGTTTGTTTGCTGAAGATTGCGTGTTCGTGAAGATGTATCTTCTGGCTCCAACACCAAATAATCCGGAGGATTGTGGTAATGAGCATCTCGAGCACTAGAGACAGATTTTCCAGATACAACGCAAACATCTAATATTATTGGTTTCCCGAAGATTAGCTGTTCGGGTAGCCAAGCGAGAAGCGCAACGTGCGTTTGATCATTTATAAAATGATTTTGGGAATCTTTAAATCGCGCGGTTATCTCAGTGGCTAATGGGAACCACGCTTTTATTTCAAATCCCGGAGTGGGGGTAATTGAGCCTTGAAAAATTGCATCTGGGAATCCCGGATCCTGCCTTAGCCATTTCCCATAGGGGGCAAATTCTTTTTGGTCATTAAGATATTCAACCGTGTTGAATTCGATTAAATTCCCAAGGATAGGAGATAATTTTGATACGACCTTGCTAAGGTTTACTGCGGCATCTGGAGAAATAGGCTTTGAAACACTCAAAACATCAAATGCATGTCCTTGCATTGATGTTAGGTGCTTTGTCGCAATTTTTATTACATCTTGTGTCTTCATAATATGTTAAAATACCACAATTTTGTGGGTTAGTCCATAAATTTGCTTGACTCTAAGCCATTTTTCTTATATAAGTATATAAGAACTACTGTAGCTATTCCGTCCCGAGTTGGAAGGGATAAATCCCGGACGTTAAAAAAGAAAAACCTTCGACAGGTGTCATTATGTTCACCTGTTGGAGGTTTTTTTATTTATGGACAAAAATGGAGGTGTGTTATGGGAAAAAATCAGCATGTGGTAAAGACAGGTGATGGATGGGGCGTGCGTGGTGAAGGGAACTCAAAATTGACCTCAGAGCATCGCACGAAGAACGCCGCTGAAAACGCTGGAAGGCAAATTGCGAAGCATCAGCAATCAGAACTTGTGATTCACGGGCGTGACGGAAAAATTCAGGATAAAGATAGTTTCGGCAAGGATCCTTGCCCGCCTAAGGATCGTAAGCATTAATCGTAATTTTACGAAGGATACTGAATGGCAAAGCATAGATCATTTAAATTGGAGAAGTTCGTCACGGGGGTCAACAGCGATCTGCTTAAGGCGTATTTTACTCGGAAAAACGTTTCGGTGCCGGACGGCTTTGTTTTCGACCGGAATAATATTCATGATTTCTTGGATGGTATCAGCGATGATGGTAAGCGGTCTTATGTCGAGGAGGAGTTGCAGTGCATCAACGATATCGCTGACCGGGCAAGAGGTTATCTTGAGCAGGCAAAGCGTCAATATAATATAACGGTTCAGGACGATGAGCCGTCAGAAACAACCGCTATGCGGGTTTTTCTTCATAGTGAGGAAGCGTTCTCGCTCGCCTTCGATTTTTATTTGTACGTCGTTTACTCTGAAAAATTAAGCCACCATAAATTCGATCATAACAACTGTAACGTTGCCGAAGATCGTATAGCGTTGTTAAAGAGCGCCATTGAACAGCATTTTAAAGATAGCGGCAAAAGCGAACACTGTGATGTCAGGTACCGGACGCATAACGGCAAGCACATTGTTTTGATCGCTCATGGCGATTTCATGAAAACGCACCTTATATTTAAGGATGGAAAAGTTGATATCGACTCATTTCGCCCAGCCAGAGAAGATATGCTTGTTTTTGACACGAGGAATTGCGTACTAAGCGTGAACACTGGCGGCTGGAGTGAGGCGGATAAGAAAAGATATATTGAGATATTCGGTGGCGCAATTCTCGGCATGGATCAGGTACCGGAAGCGACGTTTAATAATACCTTGGTTATTCTCGACCCTATCAAAAACGGTTCTTTCAGTTATACCGGCAATGACGATGTTGAGTCTGTCGATTTAACAGAGGTAAAGGTTAAGTGCAGAGGGGCGAAGGTTATAAAGGTTACGATTAACTGTGGCGATGTGCGGCAGGCGTTTTCGGACTTAGGGATGTCTATGCAGGACGCAGAATACGTTTCAGCGAAATTGCGGTTTTACATAAAACGTGGCGGGAAGAAACCTAAGTCAATAACGGTTGAGATCAAACCGCCGGAGAACACAAAATTACCCGAGAAGGCAGAAAAAGAAATTATTGAAAAATATTTGCGGGAAAACGGAGTGCTTTTGACGTGATGTTAAACTTCATATTAAAAAATCTTGAGGATTTTCCCACCGCATCGTTTACCGAAAGCGAACTGGTGCGTATTTCCAAGTCTTCTTTTGACGCAATGACGAAGCAAAAATGTTTAGACCGGCTTAAGTATGATTATATGAAGGAACCCTATTACTCATCAGCATTGGGGGATAATGGGAACGAACGGGCTATCAAGAAGCGGAATGGGCGGCTGTATGCTTATTCGGTGGAGTCGCCGGATAGCGCACCTATAGAGGTAAAGGATGATGATCTACGGCGGTATCAGCTTTCATTCCCGGCCTTGTTTGAAAAAATTCGGGCGGTTAACAAGATCGAGGGAAAGTTTCAGAAGATCAAGGAAGGATATTTTCATATAGGGTATAAGCTCTATGACAGCTTCCGCGTGGGTTTTCTTTTTGTGCCGAAAATCGGGGACGGCAAGCTGGTTAAGTTCGCCGGGTTAAAAGACATCTGCAAAGACGACAAGGTTCTTGTTGTTTTTACGCCGTTCACGAAGATAGAGGATATCGTATTAAATTGGACTTTGAGCAAGTGCAAGATAGTAACGACTCCGCTGGCGGCATCGCTTGATTTTAAGACCTTTAAATTGCCTGTAGAGGATCTCATTAAAGAATTTATGCCTGACGCTGGAGCCACGGCTCTCACCAAAAAACAGGCGAAGGACTATAAGGATTTTGATTACAAATGTTATGACAAAATTCATATCCCGGGTACTGGAGCAATGAGCCGGAGCAATAACCTTGATATAAATGGTCACACAATCAAAATGCCGGATAATGCGTTTAAGCTATTTATTGAACTTGTCGTCGAGCTTAAGAAGGGCAAAGGCGGGTGGTTGACCAAGGTTGTGGACGTCGGGAGATATCAGATTTTTGACCGGGTTCGATCGCCGCTTCAGGGCAGTTTGTTGGGCAAAGATGCCAAGAAGTTTATTGAGAATAATGCGTCCAAGCAGTATCGTATTTCAACCCACCCGGATTTTGTTACCTATAATCGCAATAATCTGTTGAAGCACACAGATTCCACGATTCGAGACTTGGCTAAACAGTTTCCGAAATAAATGTTTTATTGACTTTTAGGAGTTTTGTGTTACGATAATTAAATTCGTAACAATAGAAGGAAGGAAATGTCTGGAATAATAAGGTTTGGAATATCGTTGGATGGTGATTTGTCGCAGAAGTTTGACGCCCGCCTTAAGAAAAAAGGTTACTCAAATCGCTCTGAAGCGGTACGCGATTTAATTCGTCAAGATTTGGTCAGTCAGGAATGGCTTCTGGGTACTGAGGTCGCAGGAGCTATTACTCTTATCTATAACCACCACAAAAGAGAATTGCTTAACAAAATAACCGATATCCAGCATGATTTCCAAAAATTAATTATTTCCGCACAGCATATCCACATGGATCACTGTAATTGTCTTGAAATAATTGCGGTGAAGGGTGCGCCTCAAGAGGTTCAGAAGTTGGCAGATACTTTAAAATCAGTGAAGGGGGTGAAACACGGTACACTTAGTATGTCAACTACTGGTAAGGGGCTGACCTAAAACTGTATTATTTTTTTGCCTAATCGTAACACGAAAATAATAAACGTAACAAAAAAAGGGAGGGGGAAATGCATATACCAGCATCAATGTTAAACGGAGCAGTTTGCCCCATTACGCTCGCAGTTGGCGGGGCGGGAGTCGGGCTTGCAGCTTATTTAGCTCACAAAAGCGACGAGAAACCTTCGTCCGCGCGATTTGCAGCGGTTACAGCTCTTATTTTTGCCCTGCAGATGCTTAATTACCCGGTGCAGAACGGGACTTCCGGTCATTTGGTAGGAGCGATTTTAGCAGTAAGTTTGTTAAGGGTTCCCTTTGCGATCTTGTCAATGTCGATTATCTTGGCGATTCAAGCGGTGTTTTTTGGGGACGGAGGCATCAGCGCTTTGGGGGCAAACATTTTAAATATGGCTTTGATAGGTGGCGGGTTGGCCGGTTGGATCCTTAATCGATTAACCAATGCAGGCGTCAATAGAAAATCGGGCTTAGCTTTAGCAGCTATATTTTCCGTTATTGCCGGAGCAGCTGCTTGTGCTGTTGAAGTTGCGTTATCAGGAGCGATTGCTTTCAGCAAGGTTATGCCTGCGATGTTGTCTGTGCATGCGTTGATTGGTTTAGGCGAGGCAGTATTGACGGTTGGGATAGTTTCTGTATTGTGTACTTGCGAACGGTCTTGGAAAAGAAATGAGATTTCTGTTGCTTTAGGTTCAGGTGCACTAGCTATTTTAGCAGCAACTCTAAGCCCATTTGCCAGCAGTTTTCCCGATGGACTTGAATGGGTAGCAGAGAAATTATCGTTTATACAATTTAAGGGGTTTGAGATACCGGCTATATTTCCAGACTATCAGGCAACTTTTGTCGGACATACGGCTTTTGCCACGATAGTAGCGGGTATGATTGGTATAGGGATTGTTTTTGGGTTTACCTTTGCGCTTGGCGAATTTTTAAAGAAAACGCAGATAAAAACTTCTTAACAAAGACTGTGTTTCCAGTATAAATGAGAAAAAAAGCGTCTGTTTTATTGTTGGTTATTTTTGCTATTTTCCTTGGAATCGCGATATTCCATCCGCTTTCGCACGGCTTACGCCATGACAATGATGAAGGGCATGAATGTTATATCTGCCTTTGGCTTAACCATGTTGTGATCGCACTATTCTTTTCGTCAGTCCTCAGCGTCTTATCCCGCGTTATCCTGCGTCTTTTCGCCCTGCCACGCATACCCTTATTTAAGGATATTCTTTTTGCAAGCATTTCTCGAGCCCCTCCACGGTTTCATCGTTAAGCGCCTAAAATAATTTAACCACTCAAAATAATATTTATTCAAGGAGGCAGGCATGCGCTTTAGGAAAATGCTACATTTTGTTTTCTTACTTATTTTTATCTTCTCTGGATTATGTTATGCGGATGACGGCGATATTCAGGAAACTCTCCGTAAAATGCAGGCGCGCATAGAAGCCTTGGAGAAGAAAGTCGCCGCGCAAGATTCTTATATTGCTAAACAGCATGCGGAATCATCTACCCAGCAGGCAAAGATTACTGAATATGAATCAAAATTTTCACAGTTTGAGGAGAAGCTTAAACGGGTGCCCGGAGAGCCTATGCAGTTAATGGAGGGTCTTGAGCTTGGCGCAGGCGGGACAATGATCGTGCAGGGTGCCAATAATGTTAATTACAATGGCGACGGCCATACATTAAAGGAATCGCGGGTGGACGGTTCGTATTCGGCTGATATAACTTTAGGTAAAGAGTTTAAAGAGGTTGACGGAAAAGCTTTTCTGCATTTGGAGGCAGGGCAAGGCGCCGGGCTTGAAGACAATCTTGTCCTCTATAGTAACGTCAACCGCGATGCCGGAGACAGCAACGCACATGTAGAGGTTACGGAGCTTTGGTATGAACAGGGATTGTTCAAGGACAGGGCAGCTTTAACTTTTGGTAAACTTGATCCTACTGCTTATTTTGATCAGAGTGAAGTTGCTAATGACGAAACCACTCAGTTCTTAGGCAGGATCTTCCGCAATTCACCCGCTGTTGAATTTCCGGACAATACCGCAGGTATCCGGCTTGCCTATTTGCCGGTTGAATGGCTGGAATTAGGTTACGGCGTTTTTGACGGAAATGGTGATTGGGAGAAGATAGGAGATAATCTGTTCAATATCGGGCAAGCGCATTTCAAAACCACTTTCTTTAATTTGCCCGGCAATTACCGCTTTTATGGCTGGAATAATAATGTCTACCATACTAAGTGGCTGGATACAGAAAAACAGAAAGAAAGCAGCTACGGATTTGGTCTGAGCTTCGACCAGAAAGTTACGGATATTGTTACGCTCTTTACCCGGTACGGCTGGCAGGACCCGAAGGTATACAATCCCGATATTATGGCAACGGGCGATCTGAACTACTCGCTCGAACAATCTTGGAGCGCGGGTTTACAAATAGAAGGAAAACCGTGGGGCCGAGAGAAAGATGTATTTGCTTTTGCTGTAGGTCACGTAATTCCTTCGGATGATTACAAGAAGGCGACTGACCGCTTAGCAAAAACCGAAGGCCACTTCGAGGCTTATTACAGGATATTCGTAAACGACCATTTATCTATTAGTCCAGACTTCCAGTATATTTGGAATTCGTTCGGAAAAGATGTTATGGATGATACAAGCGGTATATTTGTTGGCGGCATGAGGGCGCAGGTTGATTTTTAGGTAATTATGAATAGATTTTTTTTAGCTGTTTAAGGTTGCTAAAATGGGTTGGTAGAAAATAATGATTGACAAAAATTATTTCTTAGCATATCATTGATAATGAAAACCATTAGCAATAAGGAGATGTGTATGCCAAGAGGTAATTGTCAAGGACAGGGTTGGTGGCACGGAAAGTTTCAGGGGTGCGGATATCGGCTTACTGCCGGTAGAGAAGCTATCCTTGATATCTTATCTAGATCCGAAGGCCATTTAAGCGCCGAAGATATGTACATGAAGGTTCATCCCAAGTATCCCAATGTCGGGCTTACCACGATTTATAGGACATTAGATGTGTTGTCTAACCTCGGCATGGTCTATAAGCTTGATTTTGGGGATGGAAGAGCGCGTTATGAGTTAGCGGAAGGGCCTAAGGGGGCGCATCATCACCATCATTTGGTTTGCACCGATTGCAACAAGGTAGTTGATTATACAGACTTCATTGACGAAGAGGTTGAGCTTTTAAGGGAAACCGAGAAGGGTTTAGGAGCCAAATACAATTTCAAGATCACTAATCACGTTATCCAATTTTACGGTTTATGTGACAAATGTAGCGGTAAGAAATAACCGCTATATTTTTTTCTCTTATAATGGAAATGGTTTCCACTAACAAAGGGAGGTGTAATATGCCGCGTTTTGATGGAACAGGCCCAAGGAGTGGCTCAAAAGGAGCAAGAGTCGGAAAAGGACAAGGCAAGGGAAGATCTTCTGGAAAAGGAATAGGGAAAAAGAAGGGTGGGAGAAAAGGAAACTGTCGATAAGGTTTATTTTAATTAAGAGAAAATCAAGCATGGGAGGAAAATAAAATGCCGAATAAAGATGGAACAGGCCCTATGGGGCAAGGCGCGATGACAGGCGGTGGCAGAGGATATTGCGCGGTAGCAGTAAATGGCGTAGGTGTCAGGCCGGGTAATGGCAGGGGTTCTTTTGGAAGGGGCGGTGGCCGCGGTTTCAGGAATTGTTTCAATGCGACAGGGATCCCGGGCTGGATGAGGGCTCAAAGAGGCATGCAGGCGTTTGGCGGTTTTGGTCGTATAGGATCAAAGGACGATGAATTAGCGATTCTTAAAGATCAGGCTGGTTATCTCAAAGATGAGCTTGATGCTGTACAGGCACGCGTTCAGGATTTAGAGGGTAAACAAGAAGAGGGAAAATAGTTGTCCTAAAAATTCATTAAGGAAGGAGATTTAAATATGAGAGTCGGAGTCGTGTTGGAAGATGAGAATGGTGTGCATGGCAATGTCTGCGCGCATTTCGGGCAGTGCAAGTTCTTCTTCTTAGCGGATATTGATAAGGATAAGAAGAAAATTACAGGCACCCGCATTGTACCGAATACTGCTGTGCATGGCGGAGGCGGGTGTGTCGCGGTTGATGAGATTCTAAAGTATAAGATAACTCATGTTATTGCCGGAGGCATGGGGATGGGCGCTCAGCAAAAATTCGCGCAAGCAGGAGTTCAGGTGTTTGGCTATGCCGGAAATGTGCAAAAAGCGCTTGATGATTTTATGAATAATACCTTGGGCGGTCTTGACGCGTGCAAGGATCATAAGGGTCATGGCGAAGGTGGCGGGTGTCATTAAGAAGGAAGGTTTAAAATGAAAATATGCATCACTTCAGAAGGTAAAACTTTAGATTCCAAGATTGACCCTCGCTTCGGCCGGTGCCAGAATTTCATTTTCTTTGATACTGATACTGGTAATTTTGAAGCACAGGAGAATACTAACTCCCAATTTCAGGGAGGGGCCGGTATTCAATCCGGTCAGCTTGTGGTATCTAAAGGTGTTAAAGCAGTGCTTACTGGAAACGTCGGGCCTAACGCGCATCAGGTATTGTCAGCCGCGGGGGTTAGTATATTTACCGGAGTTTCCGGAACGGTTAAAGAGGCAATAGATGGTCATAAAAACGGGAAATATAAACCCGCGGATGCTCCGAGTGTGGGTTCAAAATTCGGCATGCCGAATAAGTAAGGCAGGCTATTTTGAATAACGAAATCTTGGAGAACCATAAAAAGTATTTAGAGCGCCAAGCCCTATATAAGAGTTTCGGTTATGACGTAGACAAGGAAAGAGATTTCATTCTCGAGCAGGCGAAGCCTCTCTGCGGGAGAATCCTTGAAGCCGGAACTGGTAAGGGGCATTTTGCGCTCGCTTTGGCTAAAGCGGGGTATTCGTTTGTCACTTTTGACATATCACCGGAAGAACAGCGTTTCGCGAAGCTGAACATCGCGCATTTCGGTTTTGAGAAGCAAGTAGATTTCAGGATCGAGAACGGCGAGCGCACAAGTTTTGCAGACGGCAGTTTCGATACAGTTTTTTCAGTAAATGTCCTGCATCATCTGCGTAATCCCTATCAGGTAATAGATGAGCTAATCCGGCTCATTTCCTCTCAAGGCAAACTCATATTGGCGGATTTTACAGAGGAGGGGTTTAAAGTTATGGATAAAATCCATGGTCTTGAAGGCAATACGCATGAAGTCGGACAAGTGAGTATGCTGGATGCTGAATCGTATTTGATAAAAAAAGGTTTTTTAGCAAAGAAAGCAAAGAGCGCATATCAATGTGTCCTCATTGCTGGAAGATGTAGTGTTTAGACTATGATTATTTCAGTGGCAAGTGGAAAAGGCGGAACAGGAAAGACAACAGTCGCGGTTAATTTGGCGTTGTCGCTTAAGAATATCCAGTTTATTGACTGTGATGTGGAAGAGCCTAACGCTCATATATTCTTAAAGCCGCGTATAACCGGTGAAAAGAAGGCAAGTATTCTTGTGCCTGAGGTTGATGAAGCAAAATGCACTTATTGCGGAAAGTGCAGAGAAGTCTGCGCGTATCACGCCATCGCGGTATTACCGGAAAGCGATGGTAAGAAGGGAAGTGTTTTAATTTTTCCGCATCTATGCCATGGATGCGGCGCATGCAGTCTGCTTTGTCCTCAAGGGGCTATAAAAGAAGTCAATAAAGAGATCGGTGTTATTGAAATTGGCGAAAAAAGCGATATGCAGTTTATCAATGGCCGCCTTAATATCGGAGAGGCAATGTCGCCGCCTCTAATCCGGCAGGTAAAGGAGTATGTTAACTCAACGAGAACAGTGATTATTGATGCGCCTCCGGGAACATCATGTCCGGTAATTACGGCAGTTAAGGGAAGTGATTTTTGCGTATTGGTTACGGAGCCGACGCCTTTTGGCCTTAACGATCTTATTTTAGCGGTTGAGGTATTACGAAAATTGCAGATACCATTTGGTGTAGTTATTAATCGATCTGATCTAGGTGATGGCAAGGTAGATGATTATTGCAAGGGAGCGAGTATCCCTGTTTTAATGCGAATCCCTTTTAGTAGAGAAATAGCGGTCAGCTATTCCGAGGGCGTGCCTATTGTGGAGCAGGACGTTTCTTATCAGGATAAATTCATTAATTTATATTTAAATATCTGTGGAATAAAAAATGAAGCAAATAGTCGTCATTAGCGGGAAAGGCGGGACAGGCAAGACCGTTGTTACGGGATCGTTTGCCGCCTTGGCCAAGAATAAAGTCATGGTTGACTGCGATGTGGATGCGGCAGACTTGCATCTTTTGTTACATCCTGAGATTAAAGAGCACCATGAATTTAGAAGCGGTCAGACCGCGATCATTGATAAGAAACTCTGTAAGAAATGCGGAAAATGCGCGTCAGTATGTAGATTTGGGGCAGTAAAGACTGATTATATGATTGAGCGTTTTTCTTGTGAAGGATGCGCTCTTTGCAGTCATACATGTCCGCATGGAGCTATTCGCATGGAAGATAATGTTGCCGGGGAGTGGTTTGTTTCTGAAACTCAACATGGAGCTCTTGTGCATGCAAAGCTTGGCATTGCCGAAGAGAATTCCGGAAAGCTTGTGGCAAAAATAAGGCAGATTGCCAAAGAATTGGCGGAAAAGCAAGCGCTTGATTATGTGATTATAGATGGGCCTCCGGGAATAGGGTGTCCAGTGATCGCGTCATTGTCAGGGGTTGACTGCGCTTTAATTGTAACTGAGCCGACGCTTTCAGGCTTACATGACGCCCAGCGGGTTATGGAACTCGCAAAGCATTTTAATGTTTCAGTTAAACTTGTTGTGAATAAATACGATTTAAATCTATCGATGACGGACAAGATTGAAGAATTCTGCCGAACACAGGGCGTGCCAGTTATCGGCAAGATTGTTTTTGATAAGACAGTTGTTAAGGCGCTGGTTGCCGGAAAAACTATTATTGACTATGCAGAATGTGCCGCAAGCGATGAGGTGCGTAAAATATGGGAGGAATTACTATGAGAGAAAACATGAAAGATGGTATTCCTGATTATCCTGATGAAGTTTTAGCTTTGATTAATAACCCAAAATATCTTGGCAGGATGAATGATCCGGTAAGCTCTTCTTATTTAAAGGGGCCTTGCGGAGATGCGATGGAATTTTATTTGGTGATCGAAAAAGACAGGATTACTGAAATTAAATATTATACCGATGGTTGTCATGCCACGCGAGCCTGCGCGGCAATGGCGGCGAAGTTGGCAGAGGGTAAAACCATAAAAGAGGCGCTTTCGATTTCCGCGGGAGAAGTAATTGCGAGGCTGAAAGGCTTGCCCGAAGATCATCTGCATTGTTCAATACTTTCAGTAAGCACACTTTATCGGGCGATAGCGGATTATTTGCTTAAAAAATAAGGGGATCAAATGAATCTTATTTGGGCATTGGGAGCCAGTATTGTTGTAAGTTTAATTTCTTTCGTCGGAGTTATCAGCCTGCTTTTGAAGGAAAATCTGCTAAATAAAATTCTTCTTTTGCTGATCAGTTTTTCTGCCGGGGCGCTGATTGGAGGAGCGTTCTTGCACCTTATCCCAGAAGCAGTAGAAAAGAGCGCTCATGGCAACGTCTATTTATTTGTCATAGTTGGTTTCATTTTGTTCTTTGTTTTGGAGAAATATTTACACTGGCGGCACTGCCACAAAGGAAAATGCGATATTCACACATTTACGTATCTTAATCTTGTTGGCGACGGGGTGCATAATTTTATAGACGGCCTTATTATCGGATCTGCTTTTGTGGTAAATATTAATTTTGGTGTCGCCACATCTTTTGCGATTATCATGCACGAAATTCCTCAGGAAATAGGCGACTTCGGGGTGTTGATTTACGGAGGATTGAGCAAAAACAAGGCATTATTGTATAACTTTTTATCAGCCGTAACAGCCATTTTGGGAACACTTATTGGTTTTGCTCTCGCGAATGTGTCAGATGTTTTTCTAAAACTGCTTATGCCGGTTGCGGCAGGAGGATTTATCTATATCGCGAGTTGCGATCTTATACCAGAGTTGCATAAGGAACAGAATATTAAGAAAGCCACACTTTCAATGGGAGTTTTTATTCTTGGAGTGGCGTTTATGTATTTCGCGGCGGCAATACACCATTAAAACTATGAAGATTAAAATTTTAGCTACAGGCTCAAGTAAATGGGAGCGGTTCATCCGCAGGTGGGGGGTTTCATTTTTAATCGGCGAAGATGTGCTATTTGATACCTTTGGCGATCCGGGCGTGCTTCTGAATAATATGAGGAGGTTGAGCGTTGATACGGCTAAAATCAAGCACATAGTCTTGTCGCACGATGACTGGGATCACATAGCTGGATTATGGTATCTATTACCTAATCGACAGGATATCACGGTCTATATTTGCCCCGGGTTTAAGCAGGAAATAAAGGAAAGGATTGCTTCGTTTGGGGTTAATCTTATTGAGGCAGGACAGCCGGTTCAGATCAAAGAAAATATTTATACAACGGGTGAGCTTTATGGAGAATCAAACGGCCGGAAAATATATGAGCAGTCCATTATGATTCAGGTAGGTAGCTGTTTAGCGGTGATCTGTGGATGCGCTCATCCGGGAGTGGACAAGATCATAAAAAAAACCAAGGATAACTTTAAGGCAAATATTTATTTGCTTATGGGTGGGTTTCATCTTAAAGACAATACAGATGAAACCAACGGGCGAATTATAAAAGATTTGAATGAAGCTGGCATCCGCAGGATTATGCCGATGCATTGTACCGGTAAACGTGCGGTTGAGTTGATACACCAATCTTTTGGTGAGGGCTTTGCGTGGATGAAGGAAGGAGACGAGATAGAGCTATGAATAAGATAGTGATTATTAATGATGATCTTTGTATTGGTTGTGGAGCGTGTGTATCACTTTGTCCTAAAAAAATCTTATATATTGATGAGAAAAGCGGGAAATGTAAGGTAACTGACGAATCTAAATGCGATCGCCTACGTGGGTGCGTCAAGGTTTGTCCGGTTGACGCTTTGAAAATTATTTAATTCAGGAGGGTTCAGATGAAAATAGGAATTATAATTTCAAGCAATGATGCAGAGACGTCTTGGAATGCGCTTCGCTATGCTAACTTCGCACTTGGCCAGAAGGATGAGGTCAAGGTGTTCTTGGCTGGTAAGGGTGTGGAGTATCAGAGCATAAGTACCGATAAATTCAATACCGTTGAGCAGGCGGAGAAGTTTCTGCAGGCTGGTGGGAAAATCCTTGCTTGTGGAACCTGCATTAAATCCCGCAATCAGGAAGGGACGGAAATGTGTCCGATCAATACGATGAAGGATATGTACGAGATTATTAAAGAGAGTGATAAGGTTGTTACTTTTTAGGTAGTTAAAACAGGTATTTTGCTGGATTTTTGGCGGTGTTGTGATAAAATGCCTTTATTGTACGGTCGGGTACTGTCGATTGGTTCCCCTATAGATATAAGCGCTCCCATACTACGTTTTCGGTAAAGTGGTATAAGTAGGCTTGTTTCAAGGGGTTGTAGGGTTCGCCTACCGTCCACGACTACCCGCCAAAATTTGCCTCATGTAAAACCCTGGCAAATTTTGGCGAGATCTCGCCTCACCAAAAATGTTTTACATTTTTGGTGAGGCGGATCCGCCATATGGGATGAACATGTATTACGTTTACATTCTACTTAATGAAGAAAAAACCAGAACATATACGGGTGTTGCCGAAGACGTTAATGAACGTTTAGCAGTGCACAATGCAGGCAGAGTCAAATCTTCGAGTCCGTATCGCCCTTATGAGATTATCCATACGGAATCATTTGAGACATTAATTGAGGCGCGACAAAAAGAAAAATTTTATAAATCCACTACGGGGCGTCGAAGAATAAAGGAAGCGTTTTTCAGTCAACATCCACACTAATCCATCAGCCATATTTTATAGCTGGTGAGATCTCGTCAAAAGCTTTTGGCTTTTGACGGATTGTGGGCGCGAACCCTGTCTACGTTGAAGTATCATAAGTAGAGCCAAACGTTCAAACTATGGCAAAAATCGCCAAGGCTCTCAGCGTTTCTATCAAAGATTTACTTAAATAACATGAAATTTGAGCTGAAAAAATACAGTAGAAGCGGTAGAAAAGATTATCAGGATGTAGTGGATGACGAATTGATTGCCGATTTACGCCTCGTTGCTAACAAGATGCAGAAAGGCACTATAACCTCTCGAGAGTACGATCAACGAGGCAAATTCAATAGCCATATTTTTGGTAGAAGATTTGGGAGTTGGCTAACCGCTCTTACAAAGGCAGGCCTTCGAAAAACAAGAAATTACAACATTCCGGATGAGGATGCGTTTGAGAATTTGGAAACTGTTTGGATGAAATTAGGGAGACAACCAACGCGCGAAGAATTGTGTAAGCCGCTCTCAAAATTTAGTGGTTCATTCTATGAATATCGGTTTGGCACATGGCAGAATGCATTAGAGAAGTTTGTTAACTATGTTAATAAAGTAGAAAAATCCCCGGCTGAAAGAGTCGAAATTCTAAATAACGATTCCGATATTCGACATGACACAAAACGCAGTATGGATTTGCGAATGCGTTTTATTGTAATGAGACGTGATAACTTCAAATGTAGGAACTGTGGTAGGTCGCCAGCAACAGACTCGAACACTATTCTTCATGTTGACCACATTAAAGCCTGGGCAAAAGGCGGCGAAACTTTACCGGAGAATTTACAAACTTTATGCTCAAAATGCAATATCGGTAAAAGCGATTTAGAAAACAATGAGTAACTCATTCCAAATGATTATTGCGCTCTTAACAGCCATAGGACTCGGTGGAATTTTCGGGGCTTATTTCCAATCGCGATTTCAACATCAGAAAGAAGTTGAGGAAGATATCCATCAGTTGAAACGGAAAAGATATGGCTCAATTTTAATCCAAATGCTTACAATTCTTGACCCTGAAAGAGGCATAGCTAAAGCACAGCAGTTTCGCGATGATTTGAAAAATGTTGAGGACTTTAAAGAAGAAGTGAAAACTGAAATGCTACATAGTATTCTTTTTGCTAATGACGAGGTAATAAGGGCAATGGCGGAATTTGTAAAAAATCTTGATTATGCCTCTTACCTCAAAACTGTTTCGGCAATGCGAAAAGATTTATGGGGGAAAAATACAGTGATAGGAGAGGATATTTTAAAAGAATTTACCACCAAGTCGACCCCTAAATAACGTAGTCGTAGTAAGGTTCTGGATTTGCTGGTTCTTTAGGTTTTGTGGGTTTATTGAAAATGGGTTCGTCTAGGGCGATGAACCAGCCCATGCTTCTTTTTCGGTAGATTTTCACAAGTAATTGTATTTCAGGTAGTTGTAGGGTTCGACTTTCGTCCACGACTACCCGCCATACTTTTTGTCACGTAAGAAAAAACTGGACAAAAAGTATGGTCCTGTTTTACCAGTTATCTCGAGTTGTAAAACAGGACCTTTCTTAGTGATAAAAATAAACGTAAAAATGGTCCAGGTGCTTTTTTGTTATCCTACCGCGCCCTCTTTAACATAAACCTCAAACGCATTCTTTTTTAGCCGTATCCCGCATATCCTTGATTTCGGGATCCATGTTTCCATGCCTGCGTCTACCAATATAGCCCTATCGGTTTCGCGTAATATGCGGATTTGGGCCCAGACGTATCTTTCTTTCGGGTATAAAGTCCTATAAATACTGAACAACTGCATAGTCATCCTTCCATTTTAAGATTAACGGTTTGCCGAGTCGTTAGCTTGGGCTGCAGGGCAAATTTTTGCCCCCACCCAAAAATTTGCCCCATTGCGAAAGACAGGCAAAGAGCAAAATATATCAATGAGGCAGATTTTGGTGTATTTTTTAATAACTTGTAGTATAATATAGTTAAAGAGTAATAGTCGTATATGGCTGGTATTATAATACCATATATGTAATCTAAAGTCAAGCCCATGATATCCTCAAACATTAAAAAGTTAAGAAAAGAGAAGAAGCTTTCCCAAGACAAGCTCGCCAGGCTCGCGGATATTCCATATAATACACTAGTGAAGATTGAATCTGGAAAATCAAGCAATCCTACTTTCGAAACGCTTGTAAAGCTGGCCGATGCTTTGAGCGTTTCTATAGATGAATTAGCAGGAAGAACAAAAAATAAAACCATATCTAATAATCGTTTATATCATGATAAATAACAAAAATTACAACAAGTTAATCAAGAGAAAGAAGAATCGAACAGGCTCCGAAATGATCTCTCATCCGTACAACAAGCTAAGGCATCGGCCGAAACCAAGCGTGATGAAGCACTGAAAAATGTAGAGGAACAAAAAAAATTATTAGATAGAGCCGAGGAAAAATTAACAACAACATTTCAAGCCCTCTCTGGCGAATCGCTCAAAAGTAATAATAAAGCGTTTATAGAGCTAGCAAAAGGAGCTCTCGAAACTGTCCTAAGCCAAGCTAAGGGTGATCTTGGTGCAAAGGAACAATCAATCAAAAATATTGTTAATTCATTGAATGATGCATTAAAACGATATGAACAGCAGGTAGGAGTTTTAGAAAAGAAATTTGCATCTGATTATGGTAGTTTGGATGGCCAAATCAAATCGCTTATTGCCACAAATCATCTGCTACAAAAAGAAACTGGTAATCTAGTGACAGCGCTAAGGCGCCCTGAAGTACGTGGTCGATGGGGCGAAGTTACGCTTAAGCGCGTAGTGGAGCTTTCTGGGATGTCAGAGCACTGTGATTTTACCGAACAAGTATCTGTAAATACGGACGAGGGTCGTTTTAGGCCGGATTTAATAGTACATTTGCCGGCTACTCGGGAAATTGTAGTTGATAGTAAAGTTTCTTTAGATGCCTTTATCGATTCAATTGCAGCTACTGATGAGGAGCAGCGAAAAGTGCTAATCGAAAAACATGCGCAGCAAGTCAGAACTCATATGAAATCACTATCAAATAAGAAATATTGGGATCAATTTACTAATGCGCCAGAATTTGTTGTTATGTTTATTCCTGGTGAGTCCTTTTTAAGTGCCGCATTATCCGTAGATAATTCATTAATTGAAGATGGTATGGAAAACAAGGTTATTATTTCAACGCCGACCACTCTTATTGCGTTACTTAGAGCAGTGGCGTTTGGTTGGAGGCAAGAACAGATTGCTAAACATGCCCAAGAAATAGCAGATATTGGGAAAGAAATTTATGATAGATTTTTACCATTTATCGGACATATCAACAAAACAGGTGAACACTTATCACATGCAACTGAGTCATTCAATAGAATGATAATGTCACTCGAGAGAAGAGTTATGGTTAGTGTAAGAAAATTCAAAGAGTTAGGAGCAACCGGCAGCGCGGAACTTCCAGAAATACAGCCAGTAGAACAAACGCCGATGAGGACACAAAACGAAGAAATAATAGAAAAAGATAAAATAGAAACCTAAAAATTACTTTACGTTACCCACGATTAAATATAAAATCATTAACCTTTAGTGTTAATAATATTTCTTGACAAAAAGACAAATTGGATATATACTATAAAACTAAGCAATTAGAAAAAACCTTCAACAAGTCTGAAAATCTGCAAAAAGAATATGGCCAAAGCGCAGATAAGATAAAACAGAGACTTTCTGAACTTGCAGCTATTAATAATTTATCAGAAATATTTAAACATCCTTCCGCAAGGTGTCATGAGTTAAAGGGTGAATATAAGGGTAAATTTGCAGTTGATTTAAAGCATCCTTACAGGCTAATTTTTGAACCTTATCATGATCCTATCCCGACAAAAGATGATGGTGGCATTGATTTAGTCAAAATTACAACGATTCGTATTCTAAAAATTGAAGATTATCATTAGATCTAACATTTATGATAAACAAAATAAATAATCTCAAATTTAATCCAGATTATGCTGTTTGTCCTGGAATAACTATGCTCGAATTTCTTGAGCATATTGGGATGACTCAGGCTGAATTAGCAGAGAGAACCGGTAGGCCAAAAAAAACTATAAATGAAATTATTAAAGGAAAGCAAGGCATAACCCCTGAAACAGCAATACAATTTGAGCGTGTGTTAGGAATGTCAGCAAGCTTTTGGAATAACCTTGAAAAAAATTATCGAGAAATTCTAGCGCGAATAAGGGAAGAAAAGGTTTTAGAAAAACAGCTCGAATGGTTAAATAAAATTCCAGTCGATCATATGATAGAATATGAATGGATAAAGAAACACGAGGATCCTGTTAATCAATTACAAGAGGTTCTTTCTTTTTTTGGGGTTGCCAATGTTGAAAAGTTAGAAAATCAATGTACTGAGGTAATTTTTCGGCAATCAAAAAAGACTAAGAGCGATCCGTGGGCTGTTTGTGCATGGTTGAGAAAAGGTGAATTAGAGGGTAAGGATATACAATGTAATGTTTATAATAAAGAGAAATTCACGGCAGCTTTAATGGAAATAAGAGAAATGACAGCCAGGAAAATTACAGATATACTTGATAATTGGCAGAGAATTTGTGCAGAATCAGGCGTGGCAGTTACTATTGTAAGAGAATTTCCTAAAATGAGAGTTAATGGTGCTACGAGATGGTTATCAAAAGACAAAGCTCTTATTCAGCTTTCAATATTGTACAAATATGTAGATATACTATGGTTCACTTTTTTTCATGAGGCCGGTCATATTTTACTTCATGGCAAAAAAGATTTGTTTATTGAAAATGGAATGAAGGGCGGAGATGATAAAGAAGCCCACGCTGATAAATTCGCACAAAATTTTCTAATACCAGAACAAGATTATAATGTTTTTTTGAAGTCAGGAAATTTTAGTCATATAGCTGTTGCAGAATTTGCTAAAAAAATTAAAATTGCTCCAGGCATTGTGGTTGGACGTCTTCAGCACGATAATGTAATTCCATTTAGCCAACTCAATTATTTAAAGCCAAGGCTTAAATGGCAATAGTTTTAACCAAAATCTGTCTCATTGATATATTTTGCTATTTGCCTATCTTTTACAATGGGGGCAAATTTTTGGGTGGGGGCAAAAATTTGCCCAGCACCCAAGCTAATGGCTCGGCAAACCGCCGTCCAAGTGTTTTTCCCAAGCACAGGCGGTGCGGCTGAGCCCAAGTATCAAGTGTTTTAGCGTGCATCGTGTAGCGAAGCCGCAGGCAGCTGGCGGCCATAAAGCTGATTTTTACGGCAAGGTTGCTGCCGCCAGCTGCCTGCCGAGCCACATTGAAAATTTTAAGGCGGTTATTTTAAGGGTTTACCCTTAAAATAAGTTCGAACAAAAGAAAGAACACACCGCCATTGTTGACGCTCAGGCGAACCCTGGCAGGCGTAATAAGCCAGGGCGCCATGAGCTGAAAATGAGGAAACATGAGCAAAGAAATAACCACAACTAAAATAGCGATTTTCCGGAAAAGGGAGATCCGAAAGACCATTCATAACAATGAATGGTGGTTTGTGGTTGAGGACGTGGTTTTGGCCTTGACCGATTCAAACGATCCGAAACAGTACATTCAGAGAACGAAACAAAGGGATCCGGAACTCGCTAAAGGGTGGGTACAAATTGTACATACCCTTGCTGTTCAAACTGCAGGCGGTAAACAGCAGATGATATGCGCTAATACCGAAAGCATTTTTCGTATTATCCAGTCGATTCCATCACCAAAAGCCGAGCCGTTTAAGCGTTGGTTGGCTCGCGTCGGTTACGAGCGGATCCAAGAGATAGAGAATCCCGAGCTTGCCACAAAAAGGACAAGGGCGTTATATAAGGCTAAAGGGTATAGCGATGAATGGATCGAAAAGCGGATGCGTGGGATCACTATTCGTGAGGAATTAACCGATCAGTGGCAAAATCGTGGCATTAAGGAGCAAAAGGAATACGAAATATTGACCGCTGAAATATCGAAAGCGACATTTGGCATGACCCCATCGGCTTACAAAAAACACAAAGGGCTCAAGCGCGAAAATCTGCGTGACCACATGACCGATCTAGAGCTCATCTTTTCCATGCTTGGTGAGGCATCAACGAAAGAGATAGCCGTCAATAAAAATGCTCAGGGATTTATTGAAAATAAACAAGCCGCGTTTGAGGGCGGCGCTGTGGCGGGCAATGCGAGAAATGAATTGGAACACAAAAGCGGTAAAAGAGTTATTAGCAAGGAAAATTATAAAAAATTGACCCAGAACAAAAAATTATTACGATAAGGTTATGTGCTAATGAATAAATTCGAAGCAGAAAAGATCATTAATGCGTATGGCGGCGCAATAGCAAATGATAAGAATCCGTTCAAGAAACAGGCCGCACTGCCGAAAGACAAAGGAGGGCTTGATGGTTAAAGCTATAGCAATTGCAGTGGTAATTTTTTCAATTATTTTGCTTCCAGTTTTCTGTTATTGCATGAATGATTTCCACAACCCTGATTTGGAAAGCAAAACAACGCAAGGGCAGATAGTGGCCGTAGATACTTCTTATTTAAATATTGTAGTAAAGATGGCGACATATCATGATGAGATAACGATAAATGTCCCGCATAAAACAACTATAATTAAAGACAACGCGAATGCTTCCCTCAGCGATCTGGAACCAGGCGATAATGTTACCGTAGTTTACTACAATGATTCTCCAGGGCCGTTAAAGGCATTAAATATAACCGTTACTAGTTAATCCTGCGAATCAATTATATTTTGAAGAAGATTAAGTAGCTCTTGATAAGATTTCGCTTTGCAGATTTCTTCACGGGCCCTTGTTGCGCAAGGGATTCCCTTTAAATACCACATCATAACCTTGCCCATAAAACCGATTTTGTGCGGTTTGGCTAATTCGCTGTATTTTTCTATATAACTAAGATGTTTTTTTAGGGTTTTTATTTTTTCAGCAAGGCTTGGCATTGTTGGTTCTTTACAAAATATCCATGGATTACCCAGGGCGCCTCTTGCAGCCAAAATGCCGTCGCAATTTGTTTCATCTATCATTTGTTTTGCCATCTGCGGGCTGAATATATTTCCGCTGGCAAACACAGGTATTTTTAAGGCGTTTTTTACTGCTTTGATGGATTCGTAATCAATTTCGCCTGAATACCCCTGCGACATTGTCCTGCCGTGTATAAATATTTTTGATGCGCCGTTTTCCTGCGCTATCTTTGCAGTCTTTACACATTCTTCAACACATTTTTTGTAAAATCCGGTTCTTAGTTTAATTGTAATCGGTACTTTAAGATTTGATGATAATTTTTTAATTATAGCGCCGATTTTTTCAGGTTCTTTAAGCAGGGCCGCGCCAGCGCCTTTTCTTATTACTTTTCTCGCCGGGCACGCGCTGTTTATATCTAGAAAAGAAATTTTTTTTACGGTATTTAGTACTTTTTCCGCGGCGTCAAGCATTAAAAGCGGGTCGTTGCCTAATAATTGCGCTGCTATGGGCGAATCCTGTTTTGTGGTTTTTAACATTGTAAAACTTTTAGGCCGTTTATAAAGTATAGATTTTGAATCCAGCATTTCAAAAAAGCACAGCTTCGCTCCGAATTCCCGGCTTATAAGCCGAAAAGACAGGTCTGTAACGCCAGACATAGGAGCTAAATATATCTCAGTACTCATATTACTATTATACCATAGAACGCTTAACGCTTGTACCGTTTACGAATCCCCGCTTAATCTGGCACAGAGCTAAGATTGAATCTGGCACCTTTTCATTAAATATTAATATTGCGTAAGGTGCAAAACCAACAACATAGTGCCAGATTGAAGATGGGAATTTTTACAGATTAAGCGGGGATTCGTGCCTGACACAATATTTTGCAAAATTAGTGGACAAAAGGAAAAGAATGGTTAAAATGATATTGTAAACCGGGAAGGCTTAGGATAAAGTTGATGCAGAGAGTAATATTACATATTGATATGGACGCGTTTTTCGCGTCTGTTGAGCAGAGAGACGATCCTAAGCTGCGCGATAAACCTGTAGCTGTAATAGGTTCAAATAGCCGTACAGTTGTAGTTACATCAAGCTATCAGGCCAGGGCTTTTGGTGTCAGGACAGGCATGAATAAGTTTCAGGCAAAAAAAGCCTGCCCTCAGCTTGTATTTGTAGAGGCTCATCATGAAAAGTACACATCCATTTGCAGCCAGATTGTAAATATTCTTTATTCCTTCAGCCCTGATGTTGAAATTTATTCTATTGACGAGTCTTTTTTGGATATAACAGGCGTAGGGCATTTATTCGGTTCGCCGCTTGAAATAGGCCATAAGATTAAAGATAAGATTTTTCAAGAGTTAGATTTGACATGTTCGGTAGGTATAGGCCCTAATAAGTTAATCGCAAAACTTGCTTCAAAACAGGATAAACCCGACGGCCTGCTTTGGATAAAAAAAGAACGCGTCAGCGCTGTGTTAAAAGATTTGCCTGTTGAAGAGTTATGCGGCATAGGAAAAAGCACAAAAGAAAATTTAAACAGTATGGGTATTTATACGTGCTCTCAGCTTGCAGCAGCTGATGCGCAGGTTCTGGGCGATACGCTTGTGAATATGGGTAAAGGCGAAGGCGATTCTATTGTTATGCCTTTCGGCTATCAAGAGCAGGCAAAGTCCATAGGCCACAGTATGACGCTTGAACATGATGTATTCAAACTTGAAGATATCCTGCGGCATATTTTACAACTGGCTGATATGGTAAGCGCCAGGATGCGAAGAGAAAGCTTGTCCGGCGATGTAATTTCAGTTATAATTAGATACAGCGATTTTCGCACATTTACGCGCCAGAAAAAAATACAGCATTATACAGACGACGCGCAGAAAATTTATCTTACAGCAGCGGCAATTATTAAAAAAATAAAATTAGAAAAAAGCGTGCGCCTTTTAGGCATAAGCGTATCAGGCCTTAAGAAAAAACAAAAAGAATTATTTTTGTTTGAGGTAGACGCGAAAAGAGATAATCTTAATAAGGCGCTTGACGCAGTCAATGGCCGTTTTGGCGCAGATGCTTTAACATTCGCGGCGTTAAAAGGCGGCATAAAACACGATAAAGTTATATCGCCTGCATGGCGGCCGTTCGGCGCGAGGAAATACTAATATGAAATTACTAAAACCTTTGGTTATTTTTGACTTGGAGACGACAGGCGTCTGGATTGAGAAAGATAAAATCGTTGAAATCGGCATGATCAAGCTTTCTGCGGGCGGCGCGAGAGAAAGTTATATTAAACGCGTAAATCCCGGCATACCAATTCCGCCGAATGTCAGCCGGCTTATAGATATTACCGACGACGATGTAAAAGACTCGCCGCAATTTAAAGATATAGCCAAAGAGGCGTTGGAGTTTATAGGCGATTGCGATATCGGCGGGTTTAATATTTTAAGGTTTGATTTGCCTGTGCTTGAGCGTGAATTTCATGAAGCAGGCGTTAGTTTTCACTGGAACCAGCGCGCGATATACGACGCGCAGAAGATTTATCATATACATGAAAAAAGAGACCTGACAGCCGCGTATAAATTATATTGTAATAAAGATCTTGAAAACGCGCATACTGCTTTAGGCGATGCAGAAGCTACTATAGAAATTTTTGATGCGCAGATTGGAAAATATGGTAAAATAGATCAGGGGATAGAGTCGCTGAAGGATTTTGATTATGAACATTTCAGCGCGTATTTTGATAAAGAGCGCAAATTTTGCTGGTGGAACAATGAGTTGTATCTGACTTTCGGCAAATACAGGCGCAAAAAGAGCATAAAAGAAATAGCTAGATCTGACCGCCCGTATATGGAATGGATGCTCAGGGAAGATTTCAGCGAAGAAATAAAAGCGATGATAAAAAATGCCCTTAATGGTGAATTTCCAAAACAGGAAAATGCGTAAAAATTATTTTATTCTGGCAATTCTGATAATATTTTCAGCCTCTCTAGTTTTTGCAAAAGGCGCTGAGAAACAGCCTGCGGCGGCATCTGTATATGCATACAGCGAGGATGATATACCAGGTGTATGTTTTTTCCCTGTAAGCAAAGCGCGCTGGGACGGTACATTAGTTACGGTATTAGATTGGACCGCGCTTACGGATTTTATGAAATTTAAATTTGTAGACGAATATATGAAAAGCGCTCATCCAAAAGCAAATTTTAATCTGGAGAAATATGTTATCACTTTGGATAAGTACGCGAATAGCGTAAAAGGCGATGACCTTGTTTATTCTATGGCAAAAGTATTAGAGGCGTCAAGGCGTTAGGAGAAAATTTTCATGGCGGATTTTTCGTTTGATATTGTTTCTGAGGTTGATTTGCAGGAAATGGATAATGCTGTAAACCAGGCAAAAAAAGAGCTTGCCCAGCGTTATGATTTTAAAAAAAGCAAGTCATCCATTGATTATAACCGCGATGAGAAAAAGATTACTTTGGTCGCTGATGATGATTATAAACTGCGCGCGCTCACGGAAATTATGGTTACCCGGATGGCAGCAAGAAAAATTTCATCAAAATCGCTTAAATTTAATGAGCCTGAAAAAGCTTTTGAGGGCTATCTTCGCCAGGTGATCGAAATAAACACAGGCATCGAAAAAGAAAAGGCGAAAGAACTGGCAGGCCTTATAAAAAAACTTGGCTTAAAAGTGCAGACGCATATAGAAGGCGAAAAAGTAAGAGTTAGCGCGCCGAAAAAAGATGATCTGCAAACAGTTATCTCGTATTTAAGGGGCCTAGATTTTTCTTTACCGCTTAGTTTTTGTAATTACCGATGAATGAAACCTTAATTTCTATCAGAAACCGCCGCAGTATAAGGATATTTACCGACGAGCCTGTCAACGATGGCGATCTTAAGGCTATTTTACACGCTGCCAACCAGGCGCCTTCAGCGCATAATCAGCAGTCATGGCGGTTTGTGGTTTTAAAGGGCAATAAAAAAAGCGATCTGGCAGAGCTGATAAATAAAAAGGCCGATGATTTTCCAAGGCCTGCTACAGCCTTGCTTCGCATGGCAGCGCGAAGCATCAACAGCGCGCCGATTGTTATTGCTGTGGCAAATTCAGGCGAGCTCATTTCAAGAGGCTCTGATTTATTTAAAGTTGATAAGAATAAAGGCTATGATTTTTTCAGGATTATGGAGATACAAAGTTCAGCAGCCGCAGTAGAGAATTTATTGATAGCCGCGACATCTTTAGGCCTTGCTACAGTGTGGTTGGGCGTGCTTGTGCTTATCAAAAATGATGTATTGCGGTTTATTGGTGAAAAAGAAGGCGAATTTATGGCAGTTGTCCCTGTAGGCCATGCGGTTAAATCAAACGCAGGCCCTCTAAAAAGGCCGTTGGATGTAGTTGCAAAATTTTTGTGAAAATTTCCCTCCCAAGCGCGCATTCCTCATAATTATATTGACATAATATATACTATATATATAATATATTATAAGTATAATTATTCCCCCATTATATATATATTATAATACTATATGGCGATGAAAGTCCTACTAATGCCAAGGAGGTAATAATGTTTGAGGAAATAAAAGACCTCATAAGAAAATACCGTGAAAAAAGGACAAATTACGCCGACATCGAAGCCGCAAGGCTTTCAGATTCCCATCAGCCCAGCCGCCGTAATTCCAATGTTATAGTAGTTTGTAATCAAAAAGGCGGCTGCGGCAAAACAACTACATCAATAAACTTAAGCGCCTGTTTAGCAAAAAAGGGGTACAGGGTACTTTTGATAGACCTGGATCCGCAGGCCCATGCTTCATTGGGTTTGGGCGTAGAAGTTGATAATTTGCGCTGGACCATATATGACACTCTTATACATAACGTCGAGCTGGACAGGGTTATAATGTCTACTCATGTGGATAATCTTTTTCTTGCGCCGGCAAATCATTTGTTATCAGGCGCCCAGCTTGAACTGGCAAACCTTGTTGCGCGCGAAAGTATTTTAAGAATAAACCTGAACAAGCTTTTACTTTATAAGCATTTTGATTTCTGCATCATAGATACCTCTCCGACTCTGAATCTTGTTACTTTAAACGGCCTGGTAGCGGCATCAGGAGTCCTCATACCAATACAAACCCATTATTATTCCCTTGAAGGCATGAAGGAGTTGTTTTCTACTATTGACATCCTGCGCGAAAGGTTGAATTCCGAACTTTTTATTCTGGGAATACTGCCTACCTTATTCGACAGCAGGCTTAAGATAAACAACGAAATACTTTCAGAAATAAGAGAATTTTTTGGCAATCTGGTATTAAAATCAACTATTCATATGAGCAGTAAACTTTTAGAGGCAACCCGTTATAAAAAACCTGTTATTAGTTTTGCTCCTAATTCAAAAGGCGCGCAGTATTATGTGAGTTTAGCTGATGAGCTGGATTCTATCCTGAAAGTAGATAGAGATGCCGCAAACGCAGTCATCCGATAGTTTAATAAAAGATATTTTTAAAACCAGGGCAACGCCAAGGCAGAAAATTTCGTCAATTTTTTCACGCCTTGAGCCTCCGTCAAAAACAGCGCCTGCTGGTTTTTCAAAAAATACAAGAGCGGAAAATTATCCCGCAGCTATTGAATTTGGTTCATCCTCAGCGAAGTTATTGCAGTTAGCCAAAACTATAAACGGCTACGAAGTCGCAAAAACCGCGTTTATCCCATCCGGCACCTATAATCAACAGCAATCTGTTTCAGTGATGAGAGATTCTCTGCGTATGCTGGTGGACAGCTATGGTTTAAGCGGCGAGGTTGTGAGTTCTTTTTCTATTAATAAGGTTGGGATTGTTACCTATACTTTGCCTGTTATGCCTTTATCAGAAATAGGCCAGGCAATAACATGGAAATTAAAACAGAACCCTCCGGCAGGCGCTACATTTGAAAGCGTATCTTTTGATTATCTGCACAGCATTCATTCCAGAGATAATTTAAACAAAGAGCTGAAAATTATTGTTTTCGTTGTCGCTAAAGAAGCGATTATGGAACAGATGATGCTGTTTAAAGAATTTTCACTTGATCTTATTGCTATTGAGCCGCAGCCTTATTCTGTCTTGAGCGCTTTATTCTGGCAGGGCAGGATAAAGCAGGAAGAGACGGTTTTGGTGTTAGATCTCGGGGGCAGTCAATCATCTATTATGATAGTCCACGCCGGCCAGCCGTATTTGATAAGGCAGTTGGCTGTTTCTGGAAATGTGATGACAGAAGCAATAGCGAATTATAATCAGATAGATTGGCAGAAAGCGGAAAATTTAAAAAAAACAGAGGGCCTAAAATATTGGCCGCCTGTTGAAAATAGTGAAGCCATGTGCCTGCCTGCGCTTTCAAGCCAGCTTGAAAATCTGGCTGTTGATGTGGAGCATACGTTTAAATATTTTTCTCACCAACTCATGAAATCCCAGGTTGCTTCTTATAACCGCATTATCATCTGCGGCGGGTCGTCAGGTTTGTTTAACTTCAAGCCTTATTTAGAAGACCGCTTAGGCGCGCCGGTAGATATATTCAGCCCGTTTGATTCGCCGAATATATTACTAAAGCAGGCATTGAACAGAGAAGTAAAGGAAAATACTTATGGGTTCTGGGGAGCCATGGGCCTGGCAGCGAGGTATATAGAATAACTATGAGACTTAAGCCCGTTAACCTTATTCCGAAAGAGATTCTAAAAAAGCCGCTGGCTAAGCAATTTCTGATTATGTATAAGAAAAGCAGTATTGTGCGCAATTGTATAAATATATCTTTATTGATGTTATTGATAGCGGCGTCTCAATACGCCAATTTAGCTGTAGCCAGGGACAAGGTAGATATCTCAAAACAAAATATGAAGCTGGCAAAAGCAAAATTAAACAGGCTTCAGTCGCAATGCCTGGAGCTGGAAAACGAAAAAACTGTTTTATCCAAAGAACAGTATGCGATGAAGCAGAAGCTCGACTTGCTGGCAACAACTATGTCTGACGACAGGAAATATTTTAAACTGTTGGCTTTGATAACCGAGCTTATGCCACAGGATTTATGGATAGACCGTTTTGTTTTAACAGAGGCTGAGGTGCAAATAAGCGGTTCGACATTTAATAACGAGCTGATTACACAGTTTGTGGAAAAAATCGGAAAGTCCGAAGTGTTTAAGAATAGCCGTTTTATCTCAAGCGAAAAGCAGATTTTAGATTCGCGCACTGTTTATACTTTTCAAGTCAGCGCGGAGCCGGTATGGGGAAACCGGCCCATCAATTTTAATTTAGGCCGCGGGAATTAAATATGGACGCGAGGTTTTTTCTGGACATATATAATGATTGGTACAGAAGTTTAAAGCAAAGAGAAAGATATTTATATATCTTGTCTGCCATGGCTTTATCGGCCCTGCTTTATTTTTCTTTATTTATAATCCCGGTTACTAAGCATATAAAAGAGTATAAAAAAGAAATAGCTGATTTGGGCGATAAACAAAAAATTATATTGTCTCAATTGCCTGATGTCGAAAAAACAAAACTTGAAATAGCCGAACAAGAGCGCGTTATAAAAACCATGAAGCTTAAAGCGGAAAATATACAATCAAAACTTCTCGGCGCGTCGCAGGTGCCGAAACTTTTGATGCAGTTGGTTCAGTCTGCGCAGGGCATGCCTATAGATTTTCAATCAGTAAAACAGAAAACAGAATCGCCTGATAAAGACGGGGTTTCGCGCCTTTATATTGATTTAAAGTTTGAAGCGAGCTACGAAAACGCGGTTAATTATATTAAAAAAATAGAAGAGGTTTCTACTTATGTCAAAATCGACGAGATTGACCTGGCTCAGTCTAAGGTAGACCCGCGTAATTTAGTCAGCGTCTCCCTTAAATTAAATGCTATTCTGGCTTTGTCTGCAGATGCCCAGGGTGAATTTTCCTATTCTGTGGCTAAAGATGCGGCTACCAATAAAGTAATTGTCCAGCGAAGCCCGCTTACGCCTAAAATCAGCGTAGGCCAGGTCAAGAAAGATCTTCCGAGGCTGTCAGGCATTACATTTCGCAATCAGCCATTAGGCTCAAGCGCCATACTTAACGACAATGTGGTGAAAGTAGGCGATGAGGTTGCCGGCTATAAAGTTGAGTCTATTCTGCCTGATTCGGTGATGGTAAACGACGGCATAGAGAGTAAAGAAATAAAATCAGAAAGATAGCGGAGAAATCCTATGGAAAGAAAATGTAAAATATTTATTTCAGGGTTGGTGCTTTTATTCTTTATGCCTAGCATAGCTATAACAGGGGAAGTTTCTGTTAATAGCAGGGATATACCTGAAGCGTTTGAGCAGGCTTTAAATAAGGCGCAGGCAGATTCGCTTAGCGAAAAGGTCTCGCTGGATTACAAGGACGCGGATATAGCCGCTGTTTTACGTTCATTGAGCTACACCTACGGTTTAAACATAGTTACTTCTTCGGAAATAAAAGGCAAGATTACAATATTATTAAAAGACGTTAGTTTGCAGGAAGCGCTGGACGCAATATTATTAGTTAATGGCTATACTTATACGTGTAAGGGTAATATATTTTATATTTCTCCGGGTTCCGCAGAAGGCGCGCAATTAGTAAGCGAGCCGATAATTTTAAAATATATCAAAGCCGCTGACGCGCAGAATCTTTTGCGTAAAGTCATCTCTACTAAAGGTGACATAAAGGTTGATGAGATGGGCAATATGTTTATTGTAACTGATTACCCGGCGAATATAGTCAAGCTGAAAGAACTTCTTAAAAGCGTAGATACGCCGCCGTTACAGGTATTAATAGAAGCCAAGATTGTAGATATTACCTCAAAAGACCTGCATAACATAGGCGTTACGTACCAGGCTGATTATAATCCTGGTAAAGGTATATTCGGCCGTACTACAGATGCGCACGAAGAATTAAAAAGCACAGTTACTCTTCCCGGGCCTTCGTCAAGTTTAAGCGGCGGCCAGTTGAAATTAGATACATTATTATTGAAGAATTTGAATGTTACAGCGACATTGGATGCTTTGGTGCAGGATCAGAAAGCGAATTTATTGGCTTCACCGTCAATAGCAGTGTTGAATAACCGCGAGGCGCGCATAATCATAGGCGAGAAAGTGCCTTATAAGGAGCGCACACAGACAACAACAGGCACTACAGAGACAACAAAATTTATTGATGTTGGCACAACATTGCGAGTGGTGCCGTCTATAAATACCGACGGTTATATTACAATCAGCATACACCCTGAAGTTTCATCTGTAAGCGCGCTTCTGGACGCAGGCCCGCGTATTACAACGCGCGAAGCAGATACGACTGTGCGTATTAAAGAGGGCGAGACTATTATAATAGGCGGTTTGATTAAACAGGAAGATAACCGCACGCATTCAAAGCTCCCGTTCTTAGGCGATATACCGGTATTGGGCTATGCGTTTGGAAACAGGAGCAAAGACCAAACGCAGATGGAACTGGCGGTTTTTATTACACCTAAGATTATGCATTCCCGCGAAGAGCTGGCCGCGTTAAACAAAACACATTTTGACGAAGAGGCATTTGTAAATATTATGACAGCAGGTTCTTTAAATACGCAGAAATTGATGTTCGAAGCAGCGGAAAATTTAAGCAATAATGCAGGCATTGAGTCAAGGCGCAAAGACGCCTGGCAGCGCAAGTATCAGGCGATGAATATTTATGAAAGCATAGTTAATGAATTTCCTGACGGGCCAAGGGCCGCCGAAGCCTGTTACAGGGCAACATCTTTATGTTATGAGCTGGGCCAGTTTGAGCGCGCAAGGACCCTTTGTGTAAAAACAGCCTCTGATTACCCGGATTCCTCATATGCTTCATTGGCGAGAAAGCTTTATAGTAGCATAGAAGATGCTATGGAAGAGAAAATCCAGATTAAGACAGAAATAGAAAAAATCGAGAAAAAGGAAGAAGAGAGAAGGGCGTTTGACAAAGAAAAGAAACGTAAAAAGCAATAAAAATAAAATATGCAGAATTTCACATATAAGGCCCGTGATTCAAGCAGTAAATTAATACGTAATGTTATTGAAGCCGAAAACGAAAGGCGGGCAGTTGCCGCGATTGAGTCTATGGGCTTAAGCCTTGTGTCTATTTCAAGCCGCCCGGCAATATTAGGCCAGAAGATTTTAACAGGTGTATTCAATAGGATTTCTCATCAGGACCTGCTTCTTTTTACGCGGCAGTTAAGCGCGCTTTTGGTTACAGGAGTGCCTTTGATGCAGGCATTAGAAAATACCGCCGAACAAACCGATAAAACCGGATTTAAACAAATAGTGAATGATATTATATTATCTGTAAAAAGCGGAAGAAGTTTTTCTGATTCTTTATCTATGCATCCCGGTGTATTTAATAATCTGTATATAAGCATGGTTAAAGTCGGAGAAGCTGCTGGTATATTGGATAAAGTTTTAAGCAGGCTGGCAGATCTAAGCACCAAGGAAATAGATATGCGCAGTAGATTGCGCTCTGCTCTTATGTATCCGGCGATTCTTGCGATAGTCGCTTTTGTGATAGTGAATTTTGTGCTGGTGGGCGTATTGCCTAAATTTGTCGCTATATTTGAAGCGTCTTCAGCCAAGCTTCCGATACCCACGAGAATACTTCTTTTTTCAAGCGATATCCTGCGAAAATACTGGTGGTTTTTAATTTTAGCGGCAATAGCGGCGTTTAGCCGGCTTCGCGTATATTATCTTTCAAAAAACGGCCGCTATAAAATAGATCTTATGCTTCTGCGTATGCCTATTTTTGGGCCGCTTACTCTTAAAATAATAGTTTCGCGTTTTTCAAGGTCTGTGGCAGCGCTTACTAAGTCCGGCATACCTATTTTAGAGGCGCTTTCAGTAATTGAGCCGACTATTTCCAATGTTGTTATACAGGATATTATCAGCAAGATTCGTGTATCTATTTCCCAGGGGCAGAGCCTGACAGAGCCGTTTAAGGCGTCAGGGCTTTTTCCGCCAATGGTTATACAATTTATCAGTACAGGCGAGCGCAGTGGAAAATTAAATGAGATGTTTGACCAGATAGCGGATTTTTATGAGCCGGAAATTGATTTTATGGTGCGTAATATGACAAGCCTGCTTGAGCCGGTAATGCTTTTAGGTATGGGCGGGATTGTAGTATTTATCGCGCTTTCAGTTCTTTTGCCGATATTTAATTTGATAAGTATAATCAGGAGGTGAGGGATGAAAAAAGGTTTCACATTACTTGAATTGTTAATAGTCATAAGCGTTATTGCGATACTTGCGGCAACTATTATTCCGAACTTTATTGGCTTTGATTCTGAAGCGAGGATTTCAGCAACGCAGACCAATCTGAATGCACTAAGGACACGTGTCGCGTTATTCCGCGCTAAAGAAGGAGAATATCCTGTGTCATTAGATGATTTGCTGACTAAGATGTACGATGATATGGGCGTCCAACAGCCTTACCTGGAAAAAATACCGCTTGAAATGATGTCTTCTAAATCCGGCAGTAATGAATTTGAGGATATTTCAGTAAAAGATGAATTAACAGGAAAAGGCGGATGGGCATTTTACAGAGAAAAAGCAAAAGTTGTTGTTAATATAACAGACCCTTTAACTAGTAAGTGGGGTAAATCCAAAGGCCAGGTGCCTTCTGAATGGTGAAGGAATTGTTACGCATTGTCATTCTGAGGAGCGAAGCGACGAAGAATCTAACGCGTTTAGATCCTTCGGCCACTTCGTGGCCTCAGGATGACAAGAGTTTGACACCTGTCTGTTACCCGTTACCCGAACGTGGTGCAATACTTTTAATAGTGCTGATAGTGCTTCTGACTATCTCGCTCCTGGGCGCGAGCTTGATGGCGCTATTTTATAATGTACTTACAAGCAGTAAGACAGAGCTGGACAGGACGCGCGCATTGTATCTTGCGGAAGCAGGCATTGCCAAAGCAATAAGCGTTTTAAAAAGTAAAGCCGACTCAACTGGCGGGACAAATTCTCAGGGCCCCAGGCAGATAATTCCGCCTGCTCAATTAGGCGAGGGCACGTACGAGGTTTATAACGATTTTTCGCAATCAGTGATAATTTCAGTAGGGCAGAGCAATGGCGTTAAACGGACATTACAGCTTAAATATAATGCGTTTTAAAAACGGTTTTACCTACATAGAAATACTTATTGCGTTAGCTGTAGTTGCTGTTCTTTTTGTTCCGATGATGCAATTATTTTCGCACGGCCTTTATTCTGCCACTGTTTCTGGGGATACAATAACAGCTGTTAATCTTACCCGTTGGGAAATGGAGCGCGTAAAAAATTTGAATGCCACAAAGGCGCAGTTAAAAAGCGAAGGCGATGTTTGGACGCCTAATTTAAAGGAACCGCCCATTGAACTTAATAGAGCAAAGTGGCGTATACTGCGCCATATTAAACAGGATTCAGACCCTTTGGAAATAGATATTTACGCGTATATATCTGACAAGCTTGATAAGCCTGTTGCGTCGCTGACTACGTTGATAGAGGATAATATATGGTTAGTAGCAAAAGAACCAACGCTTTAATTGCCGGCGGTTTCACGCTTATTGAATTGATTATTGCTATTGCAGTATCAGTAATGATAATCGGAGTATTATATTTTGCTTTAAAAAGCGCGCTTGACAGTTGGCAGACAAGCCAGGATCAACTTATGCTTCAGCAGGTTTCATCAAATATTATGGAAGAGCTTACAGAGGGCATGCCTGATACTTATGGCTTGCGCGATGCGCTTGAGATCGCGAATGCGTCGAGCCAACAGGTGAGCGTAGTTATGCCATGGACAGATAATACGCATGATGTTTTTTCAGGCATAAACCTCTATACTTTAAACAAATATATGAAACCGGGAACAGGTTTGCCTATAACAGAGGCGCTTTTACCTGAAACAAGAGAGTATAAGGCTGTGCCTGTTATATTGGTTGACCAGGGCAAGTCTGATGACAGGCCGGTGGTGCGCCTTAAAATAGATGTGCCTGCAGGCAGCCATTTGCGTTTTACATTTCATCCGGATTACAAAAAAGATGCGGGCGTTTTGTCTGATTTTCGTTTTGATGAATCAGAAAACGCGATATTTATTGATAACGATGAAGGAAGCAATGAAATATCGCAAAATAATTTTGGCATCAAAATAACGAATTTTTTAATAAGGTATTATGATAATACAAATACAGAGCTGGGAGTAGGCGGCAATATTTCAAACGACGATATCCCAATGATTACAGGCCTTGAAATAGCGTTTAAGGCAGAAAGCAAAAATAAAAATACGCGTGAGACTGTCAGTTTTGTGTCATTGCGCAACGCGCCTATGTGTTCAGGCAATTTTACGTTAAAAGAAGGAAGCCGTTTTCCTATACCGAACTCAAAAGATATAAAGGCATTTTTTCTTACAAACTTAAGCGGCATAAGAGACGGTGACACCATAGTTCTGGACGCAAAGCCTGAGTCAGGGAAAGACTGGTTATTAACAGTGAATTTTTCAAGGCCCGCAGGCTCAAACTCACCTATGATAGATAATTATACAATAGAATATCCGTCGGGAAACAGGGTATATTCTGATAAGCCGCGTATCCCTGCTGATAATGGGTTAAGCCTTTTAGGCTTAGGCATTAACGGGTTATATGATTATGATGATGACAATATGAATGATACAGTCCGCCTTGAAGGCAAAGTTATGCTTGAGGTAAAAAAGATGGAGATACAGGGCGCATCTGTATTTGTAAGGCCATGAAAATATTTACAGCAATTTTTATTATATCTTTTCTAGTTATATTTTTTTCGCCCATTAGTGTTTCTGCGGCGGATAAGCAATGGTCAGCTTCAGGCGACGGCATAAGCTGGGAAGACGCGTATAATTGGGCAGATATAGGCGTGCCTCTGGCTTCTGATACTGTTACAATAATAAATACAGCTAGTGTCCTCATATCTAAGACATTTTACGCGAAGTCTCTTTCTATAGGCGGCAGAAACGAATCAAGCCTTGAGACATCTGATTTCGTTTACGGAGTAATCGCGCCAGACAGCAATACAGATTACGCTGTTTCGTTAAAAAAAGACGCAGCCCTTACATTAAAAGGGCCTGGAGATATAACATTAAAAGGACAGCTTTTGATTACCGAGCAATCATCAGATACTGAGCCGTCATTTATGTTCACGGCGGAATAAGGAGGCGATACCATGAACCTTGGATACTTAAAACGAATAATAGTCATTGCATTATTCATCTTTGGTTTGTTGATTGGCAATTGCTTGGTAGTATGCGCAGGCCAGCTGAAATTTGATGGTGTGCCTGTTGATATAACCACTGCTACAGGGGATGATTTAATCCTTGCCCCTGGCGCTGGCGGCAATACGCAGATAGGTATTGGCACAGGCACTAATACTTATGCCATAACGCAGAATGATTTACATATTACAGGAATATTGGAAACCAGCGGCGCGGCGTATTTTGACAGCAATGTCATTTTAGGCGATTCAACCAGCGACGATGTTACTGTTAGCGGCTATTTGGTGTCTGATATTATTCCAAAAGTCAGCGCAAGTTATAATTTAGGTTCTTCAAGCCTGGCCTGGCAATATTTATATGTAAATTCTATAGCAGGCTATAATTCAAATTTGCTTTTATCTCCTGCTTTAGGATTTTCATTAACAGGTTCGGTTAAAAAAAGCGCTTCAACAGGCAATGAAACTGCTTATGATTTGTCCGCGGTTATAGACAAGGCCACGTCAGGCAATTATACAGGCATTAAACTTAATGTTACTGAAACATCAGCTCCTGGCACAGCGGATAAATTATTAGATTTGCAGGTAGGCGGGGCATCATTGTTTCAAATTTACAATGGCGTAAATTCCGCTAATTATGGATTATTATCTATTGGTTCAGGTTATTGGGATGGGGCAACCAGCGGATATTTTTCAGGCTCTACGTCGGGTACGCTTTTAGCCGGGAATACTGCAAGTGAGTTTACCGGTAACCTGCTTGATCTGCAGATTGCAGGCGTAAGTAAATTTAAAATTGATTCAACAGGCAATATTATAGTTGGAGGCACTGCAGGCGGCGGCACAGCTAATTATATACCTAAATGGAATACTTCAAGCACTCTTACCCCAAGCGCGATTTATGAGTCATCGGGTAAAATAGGCATAGGAACCACGGCGCCTATAGGAAAACTGCAAGTTGCCGGCGGCCAGATTTTGGTAGACGATGGAACTTTTTCGGCGCCTGCATATAGCTTTGCCAATGAGGCCACCTCAGGGATTTATCGAGCAGGTGAGGGTAATTTTGCCTTTTCAATTCAAGGAACAGCTCGTCTCGGGATCACTCCGGACGGAGTTAAGGCAGCAGGATTTGGCATCCAAAATGTTACCGAATCTCTTGCAGGCGGTTATGCCGCTAATGGCACAGGCGTGTTTGCTTGGCAAGGGACATACCCTGCGATGGATACAGGCCTTTCCCGCGGGTCTGCCGCAAAAGTATATGTCGGCAATGGAACACAAGGCGATTATAGCGGAACGTTAATAGCGAGTAACGTCGGCATTGGCACAACAGCTCCGACGGCGCTTCTGCATGTTGGGGGGCCCAGTGCTTTTGGCGGCGGTTATTATGAAGCTGCCAGGTTTAATGCTAGTGGTGGAGCTAATGGAGATGGTTCTTATATCTCTTTTGGTTCAGACATGTATCCTACATGGCGCAGAGGGACGATTGGCGCGAAATACGATAGCACCACAAGCTGGGGAAGTGATTTGTTTTTACAGGTTAATTCAGGCAGCGCTGCAACTAGCTTAAGCGATGCAATGGTTATAAAATATAATGGCAACGTCGGCATCGGCACGACGGCGCCTACTGCAAAACTGGTAGTCAGAGGAACCGACGCATCCAACCTTATCAGGCTTGTAACTGACTCACCCTCTACCGGCGGGACAAGCTACTTGGAATTCACAGGTTCAGGCGACGATCAGCTTCCGGTTGCCAGAATCGGCGCGTACACGCAAGGAGGATGGGGAGGAGATATTCTCTTCCAGACAACATCCAATACGGACAGTGCTGGTTATACGACAAAAATGATAATCCAGCGTGCTGGCAACGTCGGCATCGGGACGGCTGCGCCAGCAGCGAAATTAGAAGTTTCTGATTCAACTGATATAGGCGTAGTGTTGCAGATTTCAACTCCTGGCTTAGAAGGTTATCAGCAGGCAGTACTCAATTTAGCGACGTTAAGTGACGCCAATGTTGTCGGCAGTGCTTCTAATAGAGGTTGGCATATAGCTGCTCGTGGCAATGCGTATGAAACAAGCGCCCAACAGAATGATCTTGGTTTTTACTATTGGGATGGTAGTGTGTATAATAGTAGGTTGTATTTGGATAATGCCGGTAACGTCGGCATCGGCACCACAGCTCCTGTCTCTAAGCTTGCCATCCAGGTAGCCCCCACAGCCTCTGCCAACTATGGATTAGTATCTCTAGGCTCTGGAGCATGGGATGGTTCAACAGCAGGATATTTTGGTACTGGTGCATCAAGTAACGCAAGTGGAACAGTCTTAGCAGTAAACACTGCCTCTGGTTACGCAGGAGATCTTGCTAATCTAGAAGTAGCAGGAGCATCTAAGTTTAAGGTAGATGCCTCTGGTAATGTCACCACAGCAGGAACAATAGCAGGTTCAGGTACTTTAGATGGTTCAGGCGTAACTAATTATCTCTCAAAATGGTCTGATTCAAATACTCTCACTTCAAGTGTGATATATGATGATGGCACTAATGTGGGCATAGGGACAGCAAGCCCCGGATATTTATTAGAAATATCCGCAACCAACCCTATTGCAACCATAACCTCTGGTGCAGGCAAAACATCTACCCTCAGGTTTGCTGATGGGACTATAACATGGGATTTAGGGCATAATTTTTTCAATACTGCTGACGGTAATTTCTACATCAATTCTGCAGGCGGAGACAATATTCTTCTTTGCCCTGGCGGAGTCGGAAGTGTAGGCGTAGGCACATCTGACGTTTCAGCTGCTCTGGAGGTCGTTAGCGCTACTGAACAATTAAGATTAGGATATTCTGATGATAAGTATTTCTCAACTACCGTGGGTGCAACAGGGGCAACTACGCTTACTCCATTTGCTGGAACGAATCTAAATGTAACCTTGTCTACTACAGGCAACTTTGCGGTTAATACCAACCAATTCGTCGTAGATACTTCTGAGGCTAAAATAGGCATTGGTACGACAACTCCTACAAATATACTAAGTTTAGGCAGTGGTTCAGCGCAGAAGTTTTGGATAGAAAACACCGCTACTGATACAGCTGGCAAGGCATTGACTGTTGCCGCAGGTGGGACAATAGAGGGGACTGTTGTTCCTGACGTTGCAGGCGGTAATCTGATATTGCAGTCTGGTTTGGGGACAGGCGCAGGGGAGTCTACCATATCATTTCAGACAGGCACGACCCTTGCCACAAACACAACTTTGCAGACAATGTCTACCAAGATGACCATTTTAGGAAGCGGTAACGTCGGCATCGGCACCACAGCTCCTGTCTCTAAGCTTGCCATCCAGGTAGCCCCCACAGCCTCTGCCAACTATGGATTAGTATCTCTAGGCTCTGGAGCATGGGATGGTTCAACAGCAGGATATTTTGGTACTGGTGCATCAAGTAACGCAAGTGGAACAGTCTTAGCAGTAAACACTGCCTCTGGTTACGCAGGAGATCTTGCTAATCTAGAAGTAGCAGGAGCATCTAAGTTTAAGGTAGATGCCTCTGGTAATGTCACCACAGCAGGAACAATAGCAGGTTCAGGTACTTTAGATGGTTCAGGCGTAACTAATTATCTCTCAAAATGGTCTGATTCAAATACTTTCACTTCAAGTGTGATATATGATAATGGGACAAATGTGGGTATTGGGACGGCAACTCCCAATGCTTCTTACAAGATGGAAATTAAAGATGTTATCAATAATGCTGGCAGGGTTTTAATTTTAACTGGGACTGGTGATGAAACAAGCACAGGCGGTACTGGCCCTGTGCTTACCTTGCAAAACATAAACACAACCACAGGAAACTTTACTGGTTTATCGTTTGGCGGCGCTATAAGCAGTATTGGCGGAATTTATGGTAAAATTACTGATCATACAAATTCATACGGAGATCTTTACTTTACTACCAGAAGCGCAGACGGATGGAGCGATAAAATGGCCATCCTTTCTACCGGCAACGTCGGTATTGGGACATTGAGTCCGCAAACCAAGTTAGAAATAAATAATAGTGCTTATGCGGGAGAATTATTGCGCTTGAGCGGTGCAGAACCCAGCGTTTACAATTTGCGTATCAGAAATTACAATCCCGATGGCCTGACTGTAGGGTATGCTTTCGACACTTACGACTATGGAGCCGGCGGTACTCATACTAACATTCTTACCTTAGTAGGTGGCAAAGTCGGAATCGGGTTGACAGACCCAGCAGCAAAATTACACATTCAAGATGATGTGCTTAATGGAGCTATTTCCACATCTCTAAAAATATCGCAAAATGGCACTGGCGCTGGGACAGGCGCGGGTATTTGGTTAGGAGCAGGGACTGGATTAAATACGCAGACTTCACAAATAGCGGGATTTTATGATGGGACTGGAAATGTTCTAACATTTGGAACTGGCATCTGGGGCGATGTTCATTCGGAAAAAGTTAGGATTGATAGTTCAGGCAACGTCGGCATCGGTACTGCAAACCCAATTTCATTGTTAAATATTGCCGTAGCCCCCACAGCCTCTGCCAACTATGGATTAGTATCTCTTGGCTCTGGAGCATGGGATGGTTCAACAGCAGGATACTTTGGAACAGGCTCATCAAGTAACGCAAGTGGAACAGTCTTAGCAGTAAACGCAGCATCAGGCTATGCAGGAGATCTTGCTAATCTAGAAGTAGCAGGAGCATCTAAGTTTAAGGTAGATGCCTCAGGCAATGTCACAACAGCAGGCACAATATCAGGTTCAGGTACTTTAGATGGTTCAGGCGTAACTAATTATCTTTCAAAGTGGTCTGATTCAAATACGCTTGCTTCAAGTGTTATCTATGATGACGGCACCAACGTCGGCATTGGGACGGCGGCGCCGAACGAGAAACTTGAAGCAAGTGGAGCATCTGCGGCTATAAGGCTTACCGATACTGATACTGCTGGCGTTGGGCGATTCCGCTTCTACGAGAACACTACCAATATAGGTGATTTTCAATTTGTCGGTAGCACACATGCCGCAACCGGGGAACGTAACTGGATGGAATTTGTCAATCGCACCGCAACAGGGGGTGTGAGCTTTTGGACTAATAGCACTCAGCAAATGTCTATAAATAGTAGTGGCAACGTCGGTATCGGGACGACAGCACCTGGAACGAAATTGGATATAAATCTGGCAAGCACTGCAACGCTTACTGATATTCAACAGATTGTGGCATCAAATGCTTTAGCCTTAACCAGTGCTTATGGTTCAAATGATAATTATCACGCTGGTTTGATATGGTCAACAACTGATGACAACCCGACAAAACCAAAGTCAGGTATTTGGTCTCAGTATACAGCTTCAGGTTCTAAATTACAGTTTGGGACGACAAATAGTTATGCGACTGGAATAACAAATACTGCAATGACTATTGATCAAGTTGGCAACGTCGGCATCGGCACTACAGCTCCTACTAGTCCTTTACAGGTTGTAGGCTTGCCTGTATATGCAAATAATGCGGCAGCGATAGCAGGCGGGCTTACTGCCGGAGCTTTTTATAGAACTGGCGGTGATCCAGATCCAGTTTGTGTGGTTCATTAAGGGTATAATGCGTTGAGGGCAAAAGGGGGTGTGCATGAAGTACAAGATATATTTATGCGCGATAGCAATGGTGTTTGGATTTATATTGTTGTTGGTATGTCCTGTTATAGCGGCAACCAAAGAAGTGGATAAGCCGGGCGCAAAGGCAGTTCAGGCGTCTGTGGATGTTCCAAAAGATATAGGCGAGGACTTGGTTGAAGCAGTGAAATTAAATCCTCGGTTAGTAAGCGATACGTATCGCTCTATAGCAGTAAGTTATATTAACGCTGGTAAGCCTGATGAAGCGCTTTTGTCTTACGAAAAACTTAATAAGTTTTCCGGGGACCAGGCTGACGCGTTGTGCCGTATGGCGGATATTTATCAGAGCCAAGGTAAACCGCAGGAAGCTGAAAAAACATATCAGCGCCTGATAAAAGCAACTCCGAATATAATCGAGAATTATTATCCGCTGATAGAGTTTTACCGTAACGCAGGGCAGAAAGACCGCGCGCTTGATGTGCTGAAAACTGCTGAAACAGCAAATGCCGGTAACAAGGATATATTAGCGCGTATTGCTGAATTGCGGGAGAAAATAAAAGAAGGGCCTAAGGCAGCTGCAAAGCCGCCTGCTGAAAAGCCGAAGGCTAAAGCAAAAGATAAAAAGAGTAATGAGCGGGATAAAAAAATGCAGGATGTTTTAAGCCTGATTAAAAAATAACTAGGGGGTAAATATGAAGAAGTTAGTTTTATTAGTGGCAGTAATAGCAATATTGTGCCCGAATTTTGTGTTAGCAAAGGATGAGCCTAAGGCAAGCGATAAGCCCGTGCCTAAGGCAGTTGCTCAAACGCCTGAAACAGCAAAACAGGAAAAAGAAATGCTTATCGCTAACATAAACAATATGCGCAACCAGGAATTAAAGGTTGCCGTTCTTCAGCAATTGTTGAGCGAACAAGTGGGGCAGCTGCGCAATATACAAGCGGTTTTTTGCGATCAGTATAAGCTTGATATTGAAAAATTCCGCAATGGCATGTATCAATACGATGAAAAACAAGGTAAGTTTGTAGTACAAGATAAGAAATAATATATGTCATCCTGAGCGAAGCGAAGGATCTAACAAGCATTCCTAGATCCTTCGGTCACTTCGTTCCCTCAGGATGACATAGCAGAGGTGTTATAAATGAAATTGCGTTTCGCAATTGCTTCCTTTTTTATCCTGTTTGCCGTGACAACGCAGGCTATGGCAGTGGATACTTATGTTGAAACTTTTGATTCACGCGCTGGCAATGCCACTATTGACGGCACAGACAGCTGGAAGGTTATAACAGGTACTGCTCAAGACGTTTTAGTGCAATCTGATGTTATATTTGGTAATTCAGGCAGTGCGCTTAAAATCGCAGGCCAGCCTACAGCTGTTAATGTAAAACGTTCAGGCCCATACGGCGGCCTTACTCCTACATGGATACGTTTCAAGATAAAACCTTCTCATTCAGGCCAAACGCCTACTGTGCCGTCAAGCGGCGTTGCGGCTGTCTGCCTGGACTATTCTAGAAAAGTTTTGGCAAATAACGGGAGCTCATGGATAGATACAGGCGGTACCTATGCGTCTGATAAGTGGTATGATGTCTCATTAAAATTAGATTTTTCAAACCACACGTATGATTTTTATTTTCAGGACAGCGATGATCCTGACGCGCAGGCAGCCCCGCTTAAAACAGGGCTAAAGTTTATTGACACTTCGCTAAATGTTTTAACCGCGCTGAAATTTTCCGGAGGTTATTCTTTAACGCAGAACGGAGATGTTTATGTGGACGATGTATCTGTTATGTATATAGATAAGTTTGAGATAATATCTCCTGTCCAGAAACTTCAGATAGACCAGGTATCAAGCCCTATTACTGTGCAGCTGCAGGATTCTTTGTCAAATCCGCAGACTGCTGCTGATAATTTTACTTTAGAATTGAAATCAACGTCTTTGCGGGGCAAATTTTCTATTCAGCGCCAGCCATGGGTAGATATAACTCAAATAATAATACCTAAAGACAGCCAGCAGGCAACTTTTTATTATAAAGATAGCTCGCCTGGAAGGCCTATGATTACTATTTCTGAATATCCTGATAAAGGTTTTACTGACGCAACGCAGGAAGAGGAGATTTATAATCAGGTCTCGCAGTTTGATATTGAAACAAGTTCTCCTCATGTAGCCGGTGTAGGTTTTAATATAATTATTACAGCAAAGGATGAGGATGGCAATGTTAATGAGAATTATTCAGGCACTGTGGTTTTAGAAGCGAATTATATTTCGCCTCTAAGCGGGAATTATAATTTTTCACCTGTAGAAATTTCGGGTTTTATGAGAGGAAAATTAGAAACAGTTATTACTTATCCTGACTGCGGTTTGGTTTCCATGGCAGTTAAGGATAAAGACGATCCGTCTAAAACAGGTTTAAGCACGCAGATTTTGTTTTTGCCTGCGAGTTTTGTCGTGACAGCAGATGGCTCGCAGATTGTTTCAAAACCGTTTAATTTTGAGGTTTCGGCAAGGAATATTGCCAATCAAATCACCCCTAATTATAATTCTGCTGTTAGGGTTTATCCTGTTGCGATAGATCCCGTTGATATTACAGGATCTATGTTTTCACCTTCGGTAGTCAAATCCGGTGATTTTAAAAATGGCATTATAAAAGTAGACGCTTCTTATAATTTATACGGAGCTATAAAAATCAGAGTAGAAGACCCTAGCGATTCTTCAAAGCAGGGTTTAAGCGGCCAAATAATATTTTTGCCCAAAGATATTTTAATTGAATTGGAAAAACCCGAAGGCAGCCGTAACTTTTTTTATATCGGCGAGCCAATAAAGTTTACAGTGAAAGCGCGGGATGAACTAGGAAATCCTGTTGTCAATTATCCAGGCACTGTAATGTTAAAGTCAGCTTATGGGTTAACCCTGCCTTCAGATTATAAATTTACAAATAGCGATCATGGCGAGCGCAAATTTACATCAACGCCTATTAAGGCAGGAGAATATACAATTAAAGTTTCAGCAGAAGGATTAAATGACGTAGAATCGCCTTCCATAACTGTCAAGAATGCTACTATTCAGGTAATTGATGCTGTTGCTACCGCGGGAAGCACAGCAGAGGTTACGATTCAGCTTGTGGATGACGAGGGCAGAGTAATAAAAACTGAAAATAAATTGCCTATAAATGTGAGCATAATTGAAGAATCTGCTAATGGAAGCGTTTCTTTACCGTCGGGGACTTTTACTTTAAATGAAGGGAAAGCTATAATAACTTTGTCAGACACAGAGCCCGAAACAGTTACTATTATTCCGTCATCAGAGTTTAAGATAAATATCAAAAAAGGCACTGTTACGTTTGGCCGCATCGCAAAAAGCGGCATAAGCACGTTGATGTGGCGCGAGATAAAAGGAAAGAAATAATGCGTATAGGCGAGTTGTTGGTTGCCAAAAAACTGATTACAAGCGAACAACTGGAAGAGGCATTGGCGGAGCAGCGTAAAACCGGAAGGTTTTTAGGCGAGATACTTGTAAAAAGAAAATTGGTAAGCGAAATCCAGGCAGCGCAGTGCTTAAGCGAACAGCTTGGCCTTGCGTTCGTTAACTTAGTCAATTATAATATTGAGCCTGGTATAGTTCAATTGCTCCCAAAAGAAACAGCGAAAAAGTGCATAGCTTTGCCGCTTTTTAAAAGCGCGACAAGTGTTACTGTGGCTATGGCAAATCCGCTTGACCTTAACGCTGTGGATCAAATTCAGAAAGTTATGAACCTGCGCATAAGGCCTGTTTTTGCTGTGCCTTCTCAGATAATCAAGCTTATAGAAGAGGAATACCGAAAAATAGAACCCGCAGTATTAGGAAATTATTCTGATGAAGCGCCGCCGGAAGGCCCTGATTCAGATTTAGAACAAGGCGCAAGTTTGGCGCCTGTTATGAGTATTGTAGACAGCCTTATTGCTAAGTCAGTTGAGCTTGGCGCAAGCGACATACATCTTGAGCCTGCTGAAGGAAATTTTTTCTGCCGCTATAGAATAGACGGTATTTTGCATGATATGCCGCAATTACAGAAAAAATACGAGGCAGGCATAATATCGCGCGTAAAAATAATGGCAAATATGGATATTGCTGAAAAGCGCCTTCCACAGGACGGCAGGATACAAACTAAGGTAGGCGAAAAAAATATTGACATGAGGGTTTCGACATTTCCGACAATGCATGGCGAGAATGTTGTGATCAGGATCTTAGATAAAACTAAATCTACTTTACGGCTTCAGGATATAGGCATGGACCCCGCGGTTTTAAAGGTTTTTGCGCAAATTATCGTAAAGCCGCATGGCATGATTTTAGTTACAGGGCCTACGGGATCAGGTAAGACTACTACCTTGTACGCCGTTTTGAATAAGATTAACAGCTTAGAAAAAAATATCATAACCATGGAAGATCCTATAGAGTATGAAGTTCAGCGGGTGCGCCAGTCACAGGTAAATGTCAAAGCAGGCCTGACATTTGCTACTGGTTTACGTTCGATAGTCAGGCAGGACCCTGATATAATTATGATAGGCGAAATACGCGACAGAGAAACCGCGGAAATTGCCATACATGCGGCGCTGACAGGGCATCTGGTTTTTTCTACTTTGCATACAAATGATGCCGCAGGCGCCGCGACGCGTCTGGCTGACATGGGCATTGAGCCGTTTCTGGTGTCTTCTGCCTTGGCGTGCGTTGTCGCGCAGAGGCTGATAAGGGTTTTATGCAATAATTGTAAAGAAGCCTATTCTCCTGAGCCTGATGTGCTTAAGAAATTAAAAATAGAACCAAAAGCAGATGTTAAATTTTATAGGGAAAAAGGCTGTAAAAAATGCCACAACACCGGCTATTCAGGTAGGCTTGGTATTTTTGAGATGTTTATCCCTGATGACACAGTAAAGCGCCTGATAGATAAAAATGTGCCTGTGAATGAACTGCGCGATTATGCCATTAAAAACGGGATGAAGACATTGTATGAAGACGCAATGGATAAGTTAGCAAGCGGGGTAACCAGTTCGTCAGAAATTCTCAGGGTTACGCAGGAGGATTGATGAAAAATAAGTTTGCGGCGATAATTTTTTTAATATTAGCGGTATCAATGGTTTTTCCGCAGCCTGCTTTGGCTGAAGACGAAGATTTTTCAGAACATCTGGAAAAGGGCATTGAATATTCAAAAAACGAAAATTATGACTCTGCGCTAAATGAGCTTGAGGAAGCAGTAAAGCTGAACCCTAAAAGTTCATCTGCTAATGAAGAGCTTTGTTGTGTTTATGTTGTGTTGGCAGGCAAACAAACAAACGCAATCCAGCGCCGCGCATATTTTAAAAAAGCAGAATACTACGCTAATAAGGCAATGGAGATTTTACCAAATACTGTTATATGCAGGCTATTAGGCGCTCTTACTTGTTTTTTCGGCAGATATGACCAATCTATAGCTTATTATAAAAAATCAATGCAGATAAGCCCTTCTATAACAGATTACAACGGCATTGCAGAGGCATATTATTATCTGGATAAGTATGATAGATCAATAGAATATTACACCAGGTCTATAGCCGCAGAGCCCGACGATATAGACGCTTACTTTGGCATAGGCAGATGTTACAGGCAGATGAAGGAATATCAGCAGGCTATGGATTATTTGCATAAGGTTTTACATATGAACCCGAATCATGCGCAGGCTTTGTATAATCTCGGGCAGGTTTATTACGCTACAAACAGGTATCCTGAAGCGCGCGAATATTTTTTAAGAGCAAGAGATATATTCAAAAAGCAAAATAGCGTGTATTTTACCAAAAAAGTAGACGAGTACCTTAGAAAAATAGAATAATATAGATGACTGAAAATAGGAGGGGTAACTTGATGAAAAAATTATTAATTATTTTCGGAGTGTTGTTTTTTGCGGGGGTTTTTACTAACATAAACGGAGGCCTTTTTGCCATGGATGAAAAGATTGTTGTTCTTGAAACTAATCAAGGTGCGATAGAAATTAAACTTATGCCTGAAACAGCGCCAAAGGCGTGTGAGAATTTTATTAAATTAACAGAGAAAGGTTATTATAATGGTTTAATATTTCACAGAGTCATAAAAGGATTTATGCTTCAAGGGGGAGATCCTACAGGCACAGGTACAGGCGGAGAATCGATTTGGGGCAAACCGTTTGAAGATGAAGTCAGCTCTAATGTGCAGTTTGACAGCCCTGGGATATTGGCTATGGCAAACGCCGGCCCAAGCACAAATGGCAGCCAGTTTTTTATCACTACTGCTAAAACACCGTGGTTGAATATGCACCATACAATATTCGGCAAGGTTGTATCAGGCTATGATGTTGTTCAGAAAATAGAAAACACGCCTGTTAACGGATCTGACAAACCTCTTACAGACCAGAAAATTATCAAGGCGTATTTAAAAAAATAATCGTTCAAATATAAAGGAAAAACTATGAGCCCAGCAATAAGTTCAGGTGTAAAAAACATACAGCAGAAAATGCAGGGCATGGATGAGAATTCATTAAGGTATCAGATCTTAGAGCACGCGAAAAATTTTAAGACATCTTGGATAGGCTTAGGCCAGGCGCTTTATACTGCGTGGAAAGATAAGCTGTATAAAGAATGGGGTTATTCTGATTTTGACGCGTATACCTCAAAAGAAATAGGTATACGAAAACAGACAGCGTTAAAATTGCTAAAGTCTTATTATTTTTTGGAAAAAGAAGAGCCGCGCTATGTGCAAGCGGATTATGCGGCAAACACAGAGCCGGCATCAGTGCCTACATGCGAATCTGTTGATTTATTGCGCCGCGCCAGCATGCGCAAAGACCTGGATAAGTCTGATTACGCTGACTTAAAGAGAAAATTATTTGATTCAGGCAAAGATGTTAGTGAAGTAAAAAAAGACCTTACAGCGCTGATAAGGCAAAAGCAGGAGCTTGAGCCAGAAGAGGTGTGGGAGAAAAAGAGGATAGCATCTATAAGGCGGCTTTTAGGCACTTTAAAAGCATTGAAAACAGAGTTAAGGACAACAAAAATGCTGCCAGAGCAGGTTTTAAAAGATACTGAAAAACTTATAGCCCGTCTTGAACAAGAAATCGTATGATGAAAATACTAGTATCTACGATAGTGATTTTATTGTTGTCATCGCCTGTTTTTGCTGGAAGTAGGGGGGCAATGGTTGAAAGCGAAGTTTTAAGGGATTTTGCGCCTCAACCTGTTTTGCTTCAGCCAACCACAGAAACTGTTGATTTAACCGGAAAATCAACGCTTAATTTCAGCTGGAGCCCGCACGAAGGCGATGTTATGAAAAGGGTTTATTATGATTTCAGGCTATATAAAGGCTATGATTTGGTCCAGAGCAATCTGATCTATAAAAAAGAGGTCCTTCCTCAAGCTTTTAGCGTTGATATTAGCTCTGATACGTTTCAGGCAGGCAAAGTATATACCTGGTCTGTTAGACAGGTATATGATGATTTAAGCAAAAGTTACCGCAGTTCTGCGTCTTTTAAGGTTATTAAGAATTAGGTTAAGTTTAAAAAGGCCTGCCTATTATTTATCTTGACAGGTTTTGGCATATATGGTATACTCATCGCGTAGTAAATAAGAGATTAGAAGTCTTAGGCCGCAGGCAGGTAGGATGACTAACCTTGCGGTTTTTTTTGTTTTGTCATTGTATACCCCGTTAGAACATTAGGTCTAGCAGGTGAAGGTGATAGGATTTCTAACGGGATTTGCTACAATATATAGGAAAAGGAGGTAGTAAGCAATGGCAAAAGGAACAGTAAAATGGTTCAATAACCAAAAGGGTTATGGTTTCATAACTCCTGAAAATGGCAGTGATGTATTTGTGCATCACACAGCTATTAAAGGAGACGGTTACAAGTCTTTGGAAGAAGGTCAGAAAGTAGAATTTGACATCGAAAAAGGCCCTAAAGGCGAACAGGCTACAAACGTAGTCAAAATATAACCTTAGTATACCAATTTGGGCGCGGCGCCTGTTAAGGGTTCCGCGCCCTTTTTTTGCGGAGGGTAAAACTGTGAAAGCATTTTTTATAGGCCTGTTATTTATTGTGGCAGTTGGCTTGCTTCTTGGAGTAGGTATACTGCTTTATCCGTTTTTTATACTGACTGGTTTTATGCTTCAGATTTTAGTATGGTTATTTTTTATCATATTTTCAGTGTGGCTTTTGGGAAAATTCATCATTTTTGTCTGGGGAAAATTGTCTAAAAAATAAATTCAGGCAGGGGGATAATATGGAATGGGGAATGAAAAACAGGCTATCCAGGATAATTAATCCTAAAACAGGCAGGTGCGTTATGCTGGCTGTTGATCATGGGTATTTTCAGGGCCCGACAACAGGCTTAAAGAATCTCGGTAAGACAATAGAGCCTTTATTGCCTTTTGCGGATTCATTGATGATAACGCGCGGCGGGTTAAGGGCATGGGTTGATGCTGGAATTGACAAACCTATTGTGCTTAGGGTTTCAGGCGGGCAGAGTGTTTTAAAAGAGTTGTCCAATGAGATAATAACTACATCTATTGAAGACGCGATCAGGATAAATGCCTCTGCGATAACATGTTCTGTTTATATCGGCGGCGAATACGAGAAACGATCCATAGAAAATCTTTCAAGAATTGTTAATGAGGGCCAGGCTTACGGTATTCCTGTTTTGGCAGTAACAGCAGTAGGCAAAGAAATGGCGCGTGATTGGAAATATTTAAGCTTAGCGTGCAGGATTTGTGTTGAAATCGGCGCGCATATAGTTAAGACGTATTATTGCGAGGAAGGCTTTAATGATGTTGTTCAGGCTTGCGGCAGTGTGCCGGTTGTGATTGCAGGCGGCAAAAAAATAGAAGAGCGCGCGGCGCTAGAGATGGCGCATCAGGCAATTAAAGAAGGCGCTGTAGGCGTTGATATGGGCAGGAATATATTTCAGTCAAACAATCCAGTGGGCATGATAAAGGCAGTGCGCGCTATTGCGCATGAAAATGTGTCTGTAGAAGAGGCGTATAAGATTTACACCAAAAAATGAAAGTAGCGGTTTATTATAATAATAAAGATATCAGAATAGAAGAGCGCCCTAAGCCTGTTATAAACGAAGACGAGATTTTGGTCAAAGTAAAGGCTTCAGGCATTTGCGGCACAGATGTTATGGAGTGGTACCGTATTAAAAAGGCGCCGCGTATCCTTGGCCATGAGATTGCCGGCGATATTGTTGAAACCAAGTCAAAAAAATATAAATCCGGGGACAGGGTTTTTGTAAGCCATCATGTGCCTTGTGATAAGTGCAAATATTGTTTGGCAGGCAATCATACTGCATGTGAGACGCTGCATAAGGGTAATTACGATCCCGGCGGATATAGTGAATTTATCAGGGTGCCGAAAGAAAATGTTGATACCGGAACATATGTATTGCCTGATGATGTTTCTTATGAAGAAGGCGCAATGATAGAGCCTTTGGCGTGCGCAGTAAGAGGCCAGAGAATGATTGATATAAAGAAAGGCCATATTGTTTTAGTTTTAGGGAGCGGTGTGTCAGGCCTGTTAAATATCAGGCTTGCTAAATTAAAAGGTGCGCAAGTTATAGCGACTGATATAGATAAATATAGGCTTGCCATGGCAAAGATAGCAGGCGCTGACCAGGCGCTGGACGCAGTAAAGCCGATTTTAGTTAAAGCAGATAAGGTGATAATCTGCACAGGCGCTAAAAGCGCTGTGAACCAGGCATTTAATTGCGTAGACAGAAAAGGTATAGTACAGTTTTTTGCTATACCGAATGCAAATGTTGAAATACCTATTGAGAATTTCTGGAGGAATGAACTTACAGTTACCTCGTCTTACGGCGCAGCCCCTATTGACTTAAAAGAGGCCCTTGAGCTTATTAAAAACAAAAAAGTAAACGTTAAAGATATGATAACCCATACTTTGCCGTTAGCTGATATTCAAAAAGGTTTTAATATTGTTTTGGACGCAAAAGAATCATTAAAAGTAGTAATAAAGCTTTAAGAGTTATATGATAGATGATGCCGCTGGTTTCGGAGTTAATAAAAAACAGGAAATAAAACGCCTCTTATACGAGATTTCAAAAAGAGAAAAAATCCCGCAGAAAGATATAATAAAACCCCTTTCAGGCAGTAATTATCATCAAATCAAAAAAGAATTGTTAAAAAGAAGGTATTCTCAAGCTTTTCTTGCCAAAGAACTTGTAAATCCTTATCTGCCTAAGATAGAACATAATCCATCAGAGCGGTTCAATCTAAAAAATAAGAATTTTTCGCCAAAGAATATTTTTATCGAGGAGAAAGCTGTTGATTCAGCGCTTGCTGAAAGGTTTAAGTCTGTTTTTAAAGAAGCAAAAATCCAAAAGATAAGTTCTTTAAAAGACTACATCAAAGAGAGCCGGCGTTTTACAATAAAAGATTACAACAACCGTAGAGATAAAGTTTTTATAGTCAACGAAAAGCACGATTTTTTTAAAAAATGCCCATGCACCAAAGGCGCTGTCAACTGCGGTTACCATATATTTAATTTAGGGTTTGGCTGTATATTTGAGTGCACGTATTGTTTTTTGCAGGGGTACACCAATTCACCAGGAATAATACTGCCTGCTAACATAGATGATTTCTTTAAAAAATTTGGTTCGTATAAAAAACCTGGAATGTGCATGGGCACAGGCGAATTTTCCGATTCGCTGGCGCTGGATGATATTACGGAATATTCAAAGCCGCTGGTCGAGTTTTTTAAGAAAAATAAAGAAGTTATTTTTGAATTTAAGACGAAAAGCAATAAAATAAATAATCTTCTCAAATCAGGCGGCGCGAAAAATATAATCGTATCCTGGTCGCTAAACCCGCAAAAAATGATAGATGAAAATGAGTTTTTTACAGCGAGTTTAAAAGAGCGCATAAGTTCCGCGCAAATGTGCGTTAAGGCAGGTTATAGAGTCGGGTTTCATTTTGATCCGGTTATTTACTATGGCAACTGGCGGGCAGATTATAAAAGTGTCATTGAAAATTTATTTGATAAAATAAAACCGCAAGACATCGCGTGGGTAAGCCTTGGAACATTCAGGTTCCCCCGGGAACTTAAACCGGTTATAGAAAACCGTTTTCCACGAAATACTATATTGGACGCTGAGCTTTTGCCAGGTTACGACGGCAAACTTAGGTATCCGCGCCACATAAGAACTGATATTTATAACGCCATGCAAACCATGCTCCACCGTCATTCCCGTTGCCTCAACATCTACCTCTGTATGGAAGAAAATACTTGAATACTTGTACCGTCTGCAAATCCCCGCTTAATCTGTAAAAATTCTAATCTCCAATCTGGCACCTTGTTGTGGAATTTATGCCTGATGTAATATTTATTGGGCGAAGAAAATTATGCTAGAATAAAACTTGCGCAAATTTAGAATACGTGGTATATTTTAATCATAAGAGAAACAGGTCCCGTGTTTAGAAGGGGTAAATCCCGGACGTTAAAAAAGTAAAACCTTCGTTGGTCAAATTGCGACCGGCGAAGGTTTTTTATTTTGGGAGGGAAAGATGGGAAAAGAGGAAATGATTACTAAAATAGCTATTTTCAGAAAAAAAGAGATTAGAAAAACCATACACAAAAATGAGTGGTGGTTTGTTATTGAAGATGTTGTTGCAGCTTTAACCGATTCTGTTCAGCCGGCAGGCTATATAAAGGATATGAGGCGCCGGGATTCAGAACTTTCAAAAGGGTGGGGGCAAATTGCCACCCCCCTTTTGATTAAGACGATAGGAGGCCCTCAAAAGGTTAACTGCGCTAATGCGGGGGTTTGTGCCTGACACAATACACATAAGGTAAGTATATGAAAGAGGCCTCGAAATTATTTAAGAACTTGGTTTACCGTTCTGGATATCTAAAGGGAACTATAAAAGAAGGAGTTGCGGCGCTTAAACCTTATGCAAGGGAGCTGGAGGTTATTCATATACGAATCGATTATCCAGATCCATCAACATGGCGAAAGAAAGAATATTGGCATATTTCGAGAGAAGAAATATGTTCGCGGCTGGATGAGTGGATATTTAAGCATCTTGTCGAACAGAATGAATATGCCGCTTACTTAGAACGATATCGTCCTGCCAAAGCGCTAGGCGATATAGGGGATATTGATGAGCATATTATGAATATGCATTATCGTCCGCAGGCAATAAAGATGCTGCGACGCAAGAAATTTTTCAATCTGACATGTTGGACAAAGAAACGCATTAGTCTGGAGTATCGTCGACGCTCCAATCTATACTGGAAAGACGGGGACGAGGTTAGGTTTGATTGTCGCAATTCTGTTGAAAGTTTATTCATTAGAAAGAATGGTGGCGATAAAGAGGTGATTGGCATTGGCGGCTCCGGCAGTTCCGGCCAGCGCGAGATGTGCACCTTCTTTACAGCCGTTTTTTATTTACTGGAAAAAAGTGCACAGATCCCGCGTTATTTATTTAAACAGAACGGATTTAATGAGTTTGAATATATCGGGCGTAAATGCCGCACGGTATTGACATCGGGTTTCGGAAGTAATTTTGATTTAGATAAACGCCTCTACATGGAAATTCAGAAGAATGGTTTTTATTGGAAGTAAGAAAGAATGTATAAGCGGTCATTTCCTATTATTCACATTATCGGTTTGCCGGGTGCCGGCAAGACGACTCTGGCGCGAAAATTAAGTAAGGCATTAAAAATACCGGTACTTCGTATCGGTTACTACAGGCGGCGATTTCCGCAAACATCCATCGGTGAAGCCGATGCATGGGTTGCATTATTTCGAAAGCTATCACGGCGCAGGTGGAAGAATTGTATACTTGAAACGACCGGATTAAATTGTAGGGAAGTATTTTTGGAAGCGGCATTGCCTTTTGAAAACATGTTTACGATAAAGTTGGAGGCATCGCGGAAAACGCTTTTCCGGCGAATCGGGAAAAAGAAGAAGAAAGATCAAGGCGGCCAGTGGCTTTACAGTATAAGTTATCGGGATAAGCATGAGTTCGTCCGGAAGCTTTTTAAACGTTTTCGTAAAATTCCCTCAGACTGTTATATTGATACCAATCAGCTGACCATAACAGCGGTATATCGGCAGGCATTCAAAGAAATAAAAACTATTAGGGATATTAAGGGGTTATAATGGAATACGCAAATAAGCATGAATACTTTGAATACTTGTACCGTCTGCAAATCCCCGCTTAATCTGTAAAAATTCTAATCTCCAATCTGGCACCTTGTTGTTCTATGTAAAAATCATATCATCAAGTAAAAACTTCTCAGGTAATAAGTACCTTTCTTTATAGCTACTCCATTGATAATTTGCCATATCTTTAATAATATCCGCCCTTATCGGATTTGTTTCTATATAATTTACGCAATCCAGTAGATATTTTTCTTTTAATATAGGCTTACTGATGAATCTTCCTTGCCATAGATGGCCTGTTTTTTCATAAGTGACATTGAAATGTGCGGCGTAGCCACGATTAATCCACTGCATAAACTTTGACATATTAGAAGACGATTCGGTCTTAATTAACATGTGAACATGATTTGGCATAAGGCAATAAGAGTGAATAAGTATTTGGTATTTTCTTTTAGCCTTCTTTAATAATGCTAAATAAACAGCAAAATCATCTTCTTTTTTGAAAATAGCCTGTTTCTGGTTGCCCCTTGAAATAATATGGTAATAAGGGTAATTCATATCCGTTCTCAGTATTCTTGGCATATTTATCACCTCCTACTATATATGACGGTACCTGGCGCGATTTTTATGCATATTTTTTAAAAAAAATGAAAATTTACGAAAAAGTGCCAGATTCAATCTTAACTCTATGCCAGATTAAGCGGGGATTTGTGCCTGCCACAATATTTTTATATTATGTATTTGTATATTTACATGCCAAGTAGTCCTGTGGTATAATGCTAATCTAATATTTAACCGTTTTACGAGTTGCGCCCGTAGCTCAATTGGATAGAGTACCGCCCTACGAAGGCGTTGGTTGCCCGTTCGAGCCGGGCCGGGCGCACCATCCTTTTTATCCTGCAAGAAACAACTGGATAAAAAGGATGATCCTGTTTTTCCAACTATCTCCAGCAGAAAAACAGAACCTACAAAATTATGAAAATCGACCAAATCTACATGTTTGAAGCCTTGAAAGAGGCCCAGAAGGCATTTGACGAAGACGAAGTGCCTGTGGGCGCTGTTATTGTTTATGAGCGCAAGATTATCGCCAAGGCCCATAATCAGATAAAACGTCTTAAAGATCCCACTGCCCATGCTGAGATTATAGCTATTACCCAGGCAGCGGCTTACCTTAATAATGAAAGATTGATAAATTGCTCTGTTTATGTTACAATAGAACCCTGCGCCATGTGTGCCGGCGCTCTTATTTTAGCAAGGGTGAATAGGCTTGTTTTTGCAGCAGTTGACCCAAAAACCGGCGCCTGTGGTTCGATTTTTAATATTGCATCTAGCAAGAAGCTAAATCATAGAATAAATGTTACAAAAGGTGTTTTATCCGCTGAATGCGGCGGATTGTTGAAGGAATTTTTTAAAAGGAAGAGAGCAACGTAAGGTCCTGTTTCGCCAGGGCGTGATAGATATCGAAACAGGATCAAAATTTTTGTTTCACAAAAATTTTGGAGAGGTTGCCTAGTCCGGTTTAAGGCAGCGGTTTGCTAAACCGCCAGAGGATTGTAAAGTCCTCTCGGGAGTTCAAATCTCCCCCTCTCCGCCATCCTTTTTATCATGTAAGAAAAAAACTGGATAAAAAGGATGATCCTGTTTTACCAGCTATTTCGAGTTGTAAAACAGGACCTATCGAGCATAACAAGGAATTAAATATATGTCCTATCTCGTCTTCGCCCGCAAATGGCGGCCGCAAATATTTGAAGAAGTAGTAGGCCAGGAACATGTAACCACTACTTTAACAAACGCAATCCTCTCAAACAGGGTTGCGCACGCGTATCTTTTCAGCGGGCCGCGCGGTGTCGGCAAAACTACCACAGCCAGGATATTCGCAAAGGCGCTGAATTGCCAGTCAAGTGATAAGCCTACAATAACGCCTTGTAACAAATGCGAGGCCTGCCTTGAGATTACCGAAGGCCGTTCGCTTGATGTTATAGAAATAGACGGCGCGTCAAACCGCGGCATAGAAGAGATACGGCAGCTGCGCGAAAACGTTAAATTCGGCCCGTCAAAAGGCCGCTATAAAGTTTACATTATAGATGAAGTTCATCAGATAACCCAGGACGGTTTTAACGCGCTTCTGAAAACTCTTGAAGAGCCGCCTGCTTATGTAAAATTTATTTTTGCGACAACACATAAACATAAAATCATACCGACTATATTATCGCGCTGCCAGAGGTTTGATTTTAAAAAAGTTCCTACGACTCAACTGGTTGAAAAACTAAAAAGTATCTCAACCAGTGAAAATGTAAAAATAGACGAGGACGCGCTATACGCTATCGCGAGGTCAGCAGACGGCAGTGTGCGCGACGCGGAAAGCGTGCTGGACCAGGTTGTGTCTTTTTCGCGCGGCAAAATATCCACTGAAGATGTGGTGTCAATGCTCGGCAGTATAGAGCAGGAGGCATTTTTTGAAATTACGCGCGTAATAATGGATAAAGATGCTGAAGCAGGCTTAAAGCTTATCAATAAATTCGTAAACGACGGAAAAGACCTTTACCAGTTTGTAAGCGGCTTGCTTGAACATTTCAGGAATCTGGCAATAGCCAAGGTGCAGGCCCAGCCCGCAGGGTTAATTGATTTGCCCAAAGACGCTATAGATAAGATATATAAACAAAGCAAAGAATTGGAACTCGCTGATATTATATTTTTCTTTAATTCATTAAATACTACCCAGGAATTGATGCGTAAATCCGGGTTTGCGAGGATGCAGTTGGAGATAACTATAATTAAATTAATAAAACGCGATGCGCAGAAATCTGCGCCTGCTCAGCCGCGTTCAGCAGTAATTGGTACAGCCCGCGCAGTAGCCAGCCAGGTTGTAGAGAGCCCAAAAGTAGTTATGCCAGGCCCTATAAATAATGCAGTTGTTGATGTTGCGCCTGATTTAGATTATGTTTTAAGTTCTTTGCAGGAACCTGATGTGGCTGTTGCTGTTGAAGAGAAGCCTCAAGCAGTAAGCAAGGCAGTAGGCGTTATTAGGCAGGGAATTCCTTTGATAGAAGATGTGCGCAGCGCCTGGCAGTATGTTATAAACGGCGTTAAATCAGAAAAGATTTCAGCGGCATTGTTTCTTATGGAAGGTTTGCCCGGGCGCATGGAAGGCGCGGTGGTTTTTATTGATTTTCCCCAGAAATACGTTTTTTATAAAGAAGCTCTTGAAAGAAATGAAAATAGGTGTATAATAGAAAAATATTTGAAATCCGCGCTAAATAGTGATATAAAGGTAAAGTTTAGTATTGTTGAAAGCATGCCTGTTAGTATTGAGGCCAAGCCGGAAAAAGAAGTAAAACCTGTAGTTGAAGTAAAACCGGCCGCTGCAAGCGCTGTTGGAAAAAATAACAAACCTACGGATCACGCAGAGCCGATTGTGCAATCGGCTATTGACATTTTTAGGGCCAGGGTTATTAAGAAAGGTTAGCATGGCAGGTTATACTAAATCAATGCAGGTTCTGGTTGAGGAATTTTCAAAGATGCCCGGAGTAGGGCATAAATCTGCTGAGCGTATGGCGTTTTATCTTTTAAAAAGCACAGCCAGTGAAGCGCAGGCAATGGCGCAGGCTATATTAAAGATGAAAGAAACAACAGGTTTTTGCAATATATGCAATAATCTAAGCGAAGGCTCTGTTTGTGAGATCTGCGATGACGTAAGCCGCGATAAATCTGTTGTTTGCATAGTTGAAGGCCCAAATGATGTAATAGCGCTTGAAAGGGCAGGCGGATATAAAGGTGTTTATCATGTATTAATGGGCGCTTTAAGCCCGCTTGAAGGCATAGGCCCTAAAGATATAAGGATAAAAGAGCTTTTAGGCAGGATAAACGTCGGCGGTATAGTAGAGATAATAATCGCGACAGACTGTGATATGGACGGCGAAGCAACAGCGCTGTACCTGACAAAATTACTAAGAGAGTTTAATATTAAGGTAACGCAGATAGCCTCAGGTGTTCCTGTGGGAAGCAATGTTGAGTATGCTGACCATGCAACGCTTGCAAAGGCCATGGAAGGAAGAAGGGCGGTAATGTGAAAGGATTAACAGAAGTCAGATGGGTTGGAAGAGGAGGCCAGGGCGCTGTAACAGCGGCAAAGATGCTGGCTGAAAGCGCAATGTCCGAAGGCAAGTTTATACAGGCGTTTCCAGAGTTTGGGCCTGAGAGGATGGGCGCTCCGGTAAAAAGTTTCACGCGCATATCCTCTGAACCTATAACTATTCATTGCCAGGTTTCAAATCCTGACATAAGCGTTTTGCTTGACCCGACATTATTGGGTGTTGTGGATATAGTTGAGGGTGTAGGCAAAAACGGCATCATCATAGTTAACACCACAGACAGCGCTAAAAGCCTGCGTAAAAAAATGAACCTCAAAGGCAGAAAACTGTATACTGTTGACGCGACCGGGATTTCAACAAAGGTGTTAGGCAGGAATATCCCGAATACGCCGATGGTCGGCGCTGTGATAAAGGTTTCAGGTGTAACAAAACTTGAAAGCGCGATAAGGAATTTTCAACAGGAATTTTCAGGCAAATTTAAGGAAGAAATAATAAGGGCCAATATAGAGGCCATGAGGATTGCACATGACGAAACAAAAGGCGAGTAGTAATACAAAAAAAGATTCAGCGGGAGGCCTTAAAGGCTGGAAAGATGTTCCGCAAGGCGGGCTTATTCTCGAGGCCGGCAATGCCGCGCAGTATAAAACAGGCGGCTGGCGCACAATGAAGCCTATTCATGACGAGAAAAAATGCATAAACTGTTTATTTTGCTGGGTGTATTGCCCTGATTCGTCTATTTTAGTTAAAGATGGCAAGGTCGTCGGCATTGATTATGACCATTGCAAGGGTTGTGGTATATGCAGCAGGGAATGCCCGGTAAAGCCTGAAAAGGCTATAAAGATGATAAAAGACGAGGGCAACAATGACAAAATATAAAGCGCTTACCGGAAACGAAGCCGCGGCATACGCGATGAAACAAATACGGCCTGATGTTGTAGCGGCATATCCTATTACGCCGGCAACATCGCTTATGCAAAAGTTTGCCGATTATATAGCAAACGGAGAAGTTGATACGGAAATGATTTTAGTTGAGTCAGAGCACAGCGCTATGAGCGCGTGCGTAGGCTCAAGCGCCGCTGGCGCGCGCACCATGACAGCAACAAGCGCCAATGGTTTGGCCTTAATGTGGGAAATAGTTTACATAGCAGCGTCGAGCAGGCTGCCGATAGTGATGCCTGTTGTAAACCGCGCGCTATCAGGCCCGATAAATATCCATTGCGATCATTCTGATACAATGGGTTGCCGCGACTCTGGATGGATACAGCTTTACAGCGAAAACGTCCAGGAAGTTTATGACAATATGATACAGGCAATGCGTATAGCAGAGGATCCAAAAGTGCTTTTGCCTGTTATGGTTTGTTTTGACGGATTTATAATAAGCCATGAGATTGAAAATACCGAGGTTTATCCCGATGATGACGTGAAGAAATTTGTCGGCGAATACAAACCCGAAAGGTATTTATTAGATATTAAAAGGCCGCATACATTTGGGCCTATTGATCTAACTGATTATAATTTTGAGCATAAAAGACAGCAAGCGCAGGCAATGAATATGGCAGCAGGCTCTATTCTGCGTATCGCGCAGGAATTCAATGAAAAATTCGGCAAGCTTTATAGCTTAATAGAATCTTATAAGGTTCATGATGCAGAAATAGCCATTGTAGCCATAGGCTCTACTTGCGGCACAGCAAAAGCAGTGGTAGATGAACTTAGGGAAAAAGGTGTCAAGGCAGGGCTTTTAAAGATACGCACGTTCAGGCCGTTTCCCGAGGACGATATAGCGGTTTCACTTTTAAAATGTAAGGCAGTGGCAGTGCTTGACCGCGCAGAGGGTTTTAGCGCGACAGGCGGGCCTCTTTATAGAGAGATTAAGTCAGCGATGTTCGGCCGTGAAAAGGTTTTAGTGCGTAATTACATATATGGGATTGGCGGCAGAGACATTGGCCTGGATGATATAAGAGGTATTTATTCGGAGTTATCTGATATAGCAAAAACAGGAAAAATGAAGCCTCCGATAAAATATTTGGGGGTGAGAGAATAAAATGGCCAACTTAAAAGAACTTTCAAAAAAAGAAGAATTGTTAACAGGCGGGCACAGGCTTTGCGCGGGATGCGGAGCGCCTGTAATAGTGCGCCAGATATTGCACGCTATTGGTAACCCTGTAGTTGTTGCCAATGCAACAGGATGCCTTGAGGTTTCAACCACGATTTATCCTTATACAGCGTGGAAGACGCCTTGGATACATAACGCGTTTGAAAATGTAGGCGCCACTTTAAGCGGCGTTGAAACTGCGTACCGCGCTTTGAAAAAAAGAGGCAAGGTAAAAGAAAAAATCACTTTCATAGGTTTCGGCGGAGACGGCGGCATCTATGATATAGGTTTACAGTCATTGTCAGGCGCTATGGAACGCGGGCATGATCTGCTTATTGTTTGTTATGATAACGAGGCGTATATGAATACAGGCATACAGCGCTCAAGCGCTACACCGCGCGGGGCAGATACAACAACAGCGCCTGTGGGAAGCGCTTCGCTTGGCAAAAAACAATACAGAAAAGATTTAATGGGAATTCTGGCAGCGCATAAAATACCATACGCCGCCACCGCGACACCTGCGCACTGGAATGATTTAATTACAAAGGTGCAGAAGGCAGTAGCAATAGAAGGCCCAAAATTTATGAATATACTCGGGCCTTGCCCAAGGGGCTGGCGTTATGAGCCGCAGGACACAATGGAGATTTGCCGCCTTGCTGTTGATACGTGTTTCTGGCCTTTATATGAAGTCATTGACGGCGTTAAATATAATATCACTTATAAGCCTAAAGAGAAAAAGTCTGTAATCGATTGGTATAAGTCGCAGGGCAGGTTTAAGCATTTATTTAAGCCGGAGAACCAGGAATTTTTGGCAGAGCTTCAGAAACACGTTGATGATGAATGGAATATCTTAGTAAAAAAGACAGAATGTTTTCCAGCGTCTGTGTAAATATATTTTTGTTCTTTGAATAACACTCCCCCTTAGCTCAGTCGGTAGAGCGCGTGGCTGTTAACCACTAGGTCCAAGGTTCGAGTCCTTGAGGGGGAGCCATCCTGTTTTTCCAGTTATTATGACATGAAAAACAGGACCTTTCTTAGGGAGGTCCTCCAGCTATTAAATTCTGGCCAAACAGTACCTTAAAAGTTTTAGTTGACTAATAACTTATATCGCGTTATAGTAATAATATAATTGAATAAATAGTGGTGCAGTTTGAAGGGGTAATTCCGCCACGTTAAAATAATTAAAACCTTCGCCAGACAAGGCGAGGGTTTTTGCTTTTCATAAAGGTGCGACAATTTAAAGATTAGGTTATATATGAAAGAAACTAAAAGAGAAAACGCATATTATTTTGTTGATGAAGCAGGGGATCCAGCATTTTATGATCTTCCCCCGAAAAAGTGGACACTTAGAAGGAGTGGTGGTAGTATAAACACCAGCCTTAAAACCACAGGAGGTGTCCAATGGATGGGGAGAATCGTAAGCATAAGCGGTTTGACAGGGATTTT